>Ga0209310_1000022_pt1 | contig 392910 bp, 308 predicted proteins | sample AD_UKC030_MetaG_FD_184415 | JGI IMG/M metagenome (GOLD analysis project Ga0209310, IMG submission 184415) | Active sludge microbial communities of municipal wastewater-treating anaerobic digesters from USA - AD_UKC030_MetaG (SPAdes) (version 2) | ecosystem: Engineered > Bioreactor > Anaerobic... | reverse complement strand
GGCCACCGTCACCCCGTCCTTGGTGATGTTCGGCGAGCCCCAGCTCTTCTCCAGCAGCGCGTTGCGACCCTTGGGCCCGAGGGTGACCTTGACCGCGTCCGCCAGCTTGTTCACGCCCCGCAGCAGGCACTGCAGGGCCTCGTCGCCGTACTTGATGTGCTTGGGAGCCATCTGGATTCTCCTTCAGTTCTCGATGATCGCGAGGATCTCGTCCTCGCGCAGGATGAGGTGGTCCTCGCCGTCGATCTTGACCTCGTTGCCCGAGTACTTGGAGAAGAGGATGGTGTCTCCCTTCTTGACGTCGGGCGTGACCAGCTTGCCCTTCTCGTTGCGCCGGCCGGGCCCCACGGCCACCACCTTGGCCTGGATCGGCTTCTCCTTGGCGGTCTCGGGGATGATGATGCCGCCCTTGGTGCGTTCCTCGGCGTCCAGCCGCTTGATCAGGATGCGGTCATACAGAGGTCTGATCTTCATTCGAAATTCCTCCTCTCGAGGCGTGGGTGTCCATTCCGGTCCTTACGGGTAAGCACCGCGCGGGGGGTTGTCAAGCCGCCGGGACGAGGAGATTTTGCTGGACAGGGCGCGCGCCCATCGCCTAACCTGCGACCCGCAAAGAAGCGGGGCGCCTGCTACACCGTTCGAGGATCATGGTCCGGCTCCAGGACATCATCGACGAGATGCGTTCACATCACGCCAGCGTGAATGTGGACCAGATCAAGAAGGCCTACGTCTACTCGGCCAAGGTCCACCAGGGCCAGCTGCGCAGATCGGGAGAGCCCTACCTGGTCCACCCCCTGGGCGTGGCCCACATCATCGCCCAGCTCCAGCTCGACGAGGCCAGCGTGGTGGCGGGCATGCTGCACGACACCCTCGAGGACACGCTGGCCACCCCCCAGGAGATCGAGGAGCTGTTCGGCCCCACGGTGCGCCAGCTCGTGGAGGGGCTGACCAAGCTGGCCAAGGTCTCGTTCCAGTCGGGCGAGGAGCGCGAGGCCGAGAACGTGCGCAAGATGCTGGTGGCCATGGCCCAGGACCTGCGGGTCATCCTGGTCAAGCTGGCCGATCGGCTGCACAACATGCGCACCCTGGAGTTCGTCGAGCCGGAGCGGCGCACGGCCATCAGCCGCGAGACGCTGGAGATATTCGCCCCGCTGTCGAACCGCCTCGGCATCCAGTGGATCCGCACCGAGCTGGAGGACCTGTCCTTCTTCTGGCTGCACCCCGAGCAGTTCCGCGCCATCGACGAGAAACTGCAGCAGGTGCGCCAGGAGCGCCAGCGCTACATCGACGAGGTGATCGAGCTGCTCGGCAAGGCGGCCGAGGAGAACGAGATCCCCGCCCAGGTGTCCGGGCGCATCAAGCACCACTACAGCATCTTCCACAAGATGAAGCTGAAGGCGGTGGACTTCGACCAGATCTACGACATCATCGCCTTCCGCATCCTGACCCAGAGCGTGGGCGACTGCTACCGGGTCCTGGGCCTGATCCACGCCATGTGGAAACCCGTGGCGGGCAGGTTCAAGGACTACATCGCCATGCCCAAGATCAACCGCTACCAGTCCCTCCACACCACGGTGCTGGGGCCGGGCAACGAGCGGGTGGAGATCCAGATCCGCACCGAGGAGATGCACCGGGTGGCCGAGCAGGGCGTGGCCGCGCACTGGGTCTACAAGGAGGGCGGGGGCGGCCCGGGCGGCAAGGAGCTGACCCAGTTCGCCTGGCTGCGCGAGCTGCTCGAGCAGCACAAGGACGTGCGCGATCCGCAGGAGTTCCTGGAGACGGTCAAGGTCGACCTGTTCTCGGACGAGGTGTTCGTGTTCACCCCCCAGGGGGACGTGAAGGCCATGCCGCACGGGGCGACCGCGCTCGACTTCGCCTACAGCGTGCACAGCGAGGTCGGCCACCACTGCGTGGGTGCCAAGCTCAACGGCAAGATCGCCCCGCTCCGGCAGAAGCTGAAGAACGGCGACACCGTCGAGATCCTGACCAACCCCAAGCAGAAGCCCAGCAAGGACTGGCTGGGCTTCGTGAAGACCTCGCGGGCCAAGAACAAGATCCGCGCGGTGATCCGGGCCGAGCAGCGCAAGCGCTCCGAGGAGATCGGGCGCGAGATCCTCGAGAAGGAGTGCAAGCGCCAGGGCGTGAACCTGGCCCGGGCCTGGCGCGCGGGCGAGGTGACCAAGGCGGCCCAGCAGCTCGGCTTCAAGGACGTCGAGGAGATGCTCATCCGGCTCGGCTACGGACGCCTGGCCACCATCCGGGTGATCGAGCTGCTGCTGCCGCCGGACAAGGCCGAGGAGCGGCGCGAGGCCGAGCAGAAGAACCTGGACGAGCAGAAGCCGTCGCGCATCACCCAGATCTTCAAGCGGCCGGGCAGGAAGTCGAAGAGCGGCATCCTGGTCGAGGGCCTGGACGACGTGCTGGTGCGCTTCGCCAAGTGCTGCAACCCCATCCCGGGCGATCCGCTGGTGGGGGTGATCACCCGCGGCCGCGGGGTGACCATCCACAACCGGGGCTGCCGGCGGGTGGCCTCCTCCGACCAGAACCGGCTGATCGAGGTGAAGTGGGACTCCGACCAGGCGGCGGTGCACTCGGTGAGCATCCGCGTGCTGTGCGAGGATCGGCCGGGCATGCTGGCCAACATCTCGAACATCCTGTCCGAGCGGGGCATCAACATCAACCAGGTCAGCTCCCGGCCCGAGGACGGCGGCCGGGCCACAATCTCGCTGCGGGTGACCATCCTGAACCTGGAGCAGCTCAACGATGTGATCCGCCGGCTGGGCCGGGTGAAGGGCGTCCTGGACGCCGAGCGAGTCCTGGGTTGACCCCCGGGGAAATCGGAGTACACTCGGAGCGTTACGGAATCACGACCCACGCAGCACGCAGCCCGGATCGGGCGCTGGTGGGCTCGCACAGGGAGGCGATCCGATGCGCAAGTCTTCCAATCTGCTCGTGGGCGGCGTCCTGGGCTGTTTCCTGGTGATGAGCGCCTGGCTGGGGGGGTGCGGCGGCTCGGACTGCACGGACGAGTGCACCCTGGGCTCGCACACCTGCCAGGGCGCGACGCTGCGGACCTGCGGGGACTTCGACGCCGACGCCTGCAGCGAGTGGGGCAACGACTTCGCCTGCCCGGACCAGTGCCTGGTCGACCAGTGCGTCTCGAGCTGCTCGGACGAGTGCCCCGACGGCACCCGGCGCTGCCAGGGCACCGACTTCCAGGTGTGCGGCGACACGGACGGCGACGACTGCACCGAGTGGGGCGGAGCCCAGCCCTGCACCACCGGCCAGACCTGCGTGGCCGGCGAGTGCGTGGGCGAGTGTCCCAACCCGTGCCCGGCCGAGGGCCAGCGCGAGTGCATCGCCGGGCAGCCCAGCCAGTACCGGGTGTGCGCCTGCGTGGCCGGCTGCTGCCAGTGGGGCACCGCCCAGACCTGCGACGCCGGCCAGTCCTGCTCGAACGGGACCTGCGCCGCCTGCACCGACGACTGCAGCCCGCTCGGCCTGCGCGAGTGCACCGACAACGACAGCTACCGGGTGTGCGGCCAGGTGGACGCCGATCCCTGCAACGAGTGGGCCGCGCCCGCGGACTGCACGGCGCCGCAGGTGTGCGTGGGCGGCGCCTGCACCGCGGCCTGCAGCGACGACTGCGCCGGCGTGGGGGCGCGCAGCTGCACCGCGGACAACAAGGGCTACCAGACCTGCGGCAACTTCGACACCGACGCCTGCCTGGAGCTCGGCACGGCCACCGCCTGCGCGCCCTCGGAGCGCTGCGACCAGGGCGTGTGCGTGTTCTCCTGCACGGACGAGTGCGCGGCGGGCGAGAAGCGCTGCGCCGGGCCCGGCTACCAGCTGTGCGGCCAGTTCGACGCCGACCCGTGCGCCGAGTGGGGCTCGGTCAGCGACTGCAAGCAGAACGAGACCTGCTCGAACGGCGTGTGCGCGGCGGTCTGCCAGGACGAGTGCGCGGACGGAGACAGCGAGTGCTCGGGCTTCCAGAGCCTGCGCGCCTGCGGTGAGTTCGATCACGACCCGTGCAAGGACTGGGGCCCGCCCGAGACCTGCAACCTGTGGGAGCGCTGCCTGGACGTGGGCGGCCCGGCCTCCTGCGAGATCATCTGCTTCAACGACTGCGAGCCGATCGACGCCCGCCAGTGCGCCGGCGACGGCTACCAGATCTGCGGCGACTTCGACTGGGACGCCTGCCTGGAGTGGAGCGAGGTCACGGCCTGCGCCGCCGGAGAGCTGTGCTCGGGCGGCACCTGCACCACCGCCCCGTGCACCGAGGACTGCGCCCAGGTGGGCACGACCGAGTGCGTCATGACCCACAGCGTGCACACCTGCGGCCAGTTCGACTCGGACGATTGCCTGGACTGGAGCGCGGCCACCGCCTGCGGCGCCGGGCGCACCTGCCAGGGCGGCGCCTGCGTCACCACCTGCACCGACGCCTGCGACGCGGGCGAGGTCGGCTGCGCGGACACCGACACCCGCTGGAGCTGCACGGACGCGAACGGCGACGGCTGCCTGGAGCAGTCGCCCTCGGACTGCGCGGCCGGGCAGACCTGCGCGGCGGGGGTGTGCGGCTCGGGCTGCCAGGACGACGGCATGGAGGAGAACGACGCGAGCGCGCTGGCCTACGAGCTGGACGAGGGCCTGGTGTCCGGGGACATCTGCCCGGACGACGTGGACTGGTACTGGCTGGTCCTGCCGGGCGGCCAGTCCCTGCGGGTGACCATGAGCTTCGACGGCGACGCGGCCGACCTGGACCTCGAGCTCTTCCTGGATCCCGAGCTGCAGGTGCCGGTGGACGTGAGCGCCGGCATCTCCGACAGCGAGACGGTGATCGCCGCCTCCGCCCAGACCGATCGGCTCTTCTACGTGCGGGCCAGCGGCTACGACGGCGCGGCCGGGCCGTACGACCTGGACGTCCAGTTCCTCGGGGCCCAGGAGTGCGTGGACGACGGGCTGGAGGAGAACGACTCGCGCGGCGCCCCCATGTACATCCTCAACGGTGACTACCCCGGGCTGCAGCTCTGCCTGGACGACGAGGACTGGTACGAGAACTACATGTTCGTGGGCGAGACCCTCAGCGCGGACATCGCCTTCGCCAACGCGCAGGGCGACATCGACCTGCAGCTGACGGACGAGGGCGGCGCGGAGCTCGACTCCTCGACCTCGGTCGCCGACGGCGAGGCGGTGAGCCACGCCATCGAGGTCGAGGGCTACTACTACATCCGCGTGTACGGGGGCGTGGCCGGGGTGCAGAACGGCTACGACATGACGGTCGGCTACGGCGGCGGCGGCTGCGCCGACGACGGGTACGAGCCCAACGACGACGCCTTCGAGGCCCCGGTGATGAGCGCGGGTACGGTCAACGACCTGCAGCTCTGCAGCAACGACGAGGACTGGTTCGCGATCTACGTCACCGGCGGCGCGCTGATGGGCAGCATCGACTTCAGCAACGCCTCCGGCGACCTCGACCTGGCGCTGCTGGACGACTACAACACGGTGCTGGACTACTCCTACTCCACCGGGAACGGGGAGACGGTGGGCGTCGAGGGCCTGGCCACTGGCTGGTACTACCTGCGGGTGACCGGTTACCAGGGCGCGGCCAACGCCTACACGCTCGAGATCGTCGACTGAGGAGCCGGGGGGGGAGGGACGCGCGACAGCGTGGTCGAGAGCATCGGCAGGTACGAGCTGCTGAAACGCCTGGCCATCGGCGGGATGGCCGAGGTGTTCCTGGCGCGCCAGTCCGGCCCGGTGGGCTTCACCAAGCTGGTGGTGCTGAAGCGCATCCTGCCGCAGCTCGCGGCCCAGCCACGCTTCGTCAACATGTTCCTGGACGAGGCCCGCCTGGCCGCCCGTTTCAACCACCCCAACGTGGTCCAGATCTACGACCTCGGCCGAGAGAACGACGCCTTCTACATCGCCATGGAGTACATCCACGGCGAGGATCTGAAGGCCATCGTGCGGCGCTGCTCCGAGGTCGGCCGGCGCATCCCCAACGAGCACATCGTCAAGATCTTCTCCGGGGTGCTGGACGGCCTGTTCTACGCCCACACCCAGCAGGATCTCGAGGGCCGCCCCCAGGCGGTGGTGCACCGGGACGTGAGCCCGCACAACGTGCTGGTCGGCTACCAGGGCGGGGTCAAGCTGATCGACTTCGGCATCGCCAAGGCGCGCAGCGAGATCTCGACCACCGTGCCCGGCAAGGTGAAGGGCAAGCACGCCTACATGTCGCCCGAGCAGGTGCGCGGCCAAGAGCTGGACGGCCGCTCGGACCTGTTCGCGGTGGGCATCGTGATGTACGAGCTGCTCACCTGGACGAGGCTGTTCAAGCGGGTGAAGCCCCTGGAGACCCTCCAGGCGGTGACCAGCGATCCCGTCACCCCCATCCGCGAGCTGAACCCGAACGTGCCCGCGGAGCTCGAGCGCATCGTGATGAAGGCCCTCGACCGCGATCCCGGACGCCGCTACGCCACGGCGCGCGAGATGCAGCTCGAGCTCGAGGAGTTCCTGCTGCAGGCCGGCCTGCGCTCCAACCCGGCTCTGCTGGCCGTCTTCATGCAGGAGCTGTTCGACGAGAAGGTGCGCGCCCGCTCCAAGGCTCTCACCATGGCCAACGCCCAGAACCTCGAGTCCGCGGTCCTGGGCGCCCGGCAGGGCACCCCGGACCTGGTCTCCTTCCTCGACCAGTTCTTCGCTCCGGTCACCAAGCCGGACAACGAGCCCGGCAGCGCCCCGGAGTTCACCCCCTCGTCCGAGGAGGCCTCGGCCCAGCCCTCGGAGGCGATCCCCGCCCCGGTCGGCCCGATCCCCGTGCTGGGCAGCGAGGTCCCGCCCCGGCGCAGCGCGCCGCCCTCCACCGCCCCGTCTCTGCCGGCGGTCACGCCGCCCGGGCTGATGCCCACGCCCGCGCCCAAGGCGCCGCCCGGGCTGGAGCTGCTCATGCAGGCGCCCGGGACGAGGGCGCCGCGCGCGCCCACCCCCGCGCCCGCTCCAGCCCCGCGCGCGCCCGCGCCCGCTGCGACGCCGCGAGCTCCCACGCCCGCACCGCGAGCTCCCACGCCCGCACCGCGAGCTCCCACGCCCGCGCCGCAACCCGCGCCGCCCGAGGTGGCGCCGCTGGATCTCGGCCCCGCGTACGGGGCCCAGGACCTGCTGGAGATCGACGGGCTGAAGAAGGGCGGGGGGCTCAGGACGGTGCTCATCCTGGGCGCGCTGCTGCTCGTGGTGGCCGGCGTGGTCGCGGTCGTCCTGTTCCAGGACGAGCTGTTCCCGCCCGCCAAGCCGACCACCTGCACCCTCAAGGTGACCAGCGAACCGGCGGGCGCCATGGTCTTCCTGGGCGACGACCGCCAGCCGGGCGAGACGCCGCTGGAGATCGGCTACCTCGAGCCGGGCACGCAGCTCAGCGTGCGCGTCAGCAAGGACGGCTTCGAGGACTTCACCCAGCAGGTCACGGTCCAGGACCCGGCCGTGCCGGTGGAGATCGCGGCCGTGCTGAAGTCGCGCGGCACCGGCTGGGCCAGCAAGGTGGCCGGGCCGCCGGTCGTGGGCGGCGCCGAGGGGCAGGGGCGGGGCGGCCTGAAGATCGCCAGCCAGCCCGCGGGCGCGGTGATCTACCTGGACGGCGTGGACATCGGCCGGAAGACCCCCGCCGTACTCAAGGGCATCACCGCCGGCGTCGACCACCTGGTGATGGTGGAGCTGGAGGGCAACCGGCTGGCGGTCGAGCGGGTCAAGCTCACGGCCGAGCAGACGACCGAGCTGCAGCTCGCGCTGAGCGACCCGCTGCCGCCACCGCCCACCGCCCGCATCAAGGTCACCTTCGAGACCGAGCCCGACAAGGCCAAGGTCATCGTCAACGGCTTTCCCATCGGCAAGAAGACCCCGGTCGGGGTGGCGCTGCTGCTGGGTGCCGCCTCGGACATCGAGATCGAGCTCGACGGCTACAAGACCTGGGAGGGCCGGGTGCGGCCCGTGCCCGACGTCGATCTGACCGTCTACATCCCGCTCACCAAGAAGCGCTGACCGGCCGATTCAGCTCCGGTCGTCCAGGTCACACATTCCTGCGGACTGTTTGCCTGTGGTAGCATTCATCCATGCTCTCGCAGGCAAGCAGCAGCATGGGGATGCGTGGGCTCCTCTACGTTCTGTGCCTCGTGGGTCTGGCTGCTGGGGGCTGCCCCGAGGGAGGGACCGGCGTCCCCACGGCGAGCTGCCCGGCCTGCGTGCCCGAATGCACGGACAAGGAGTGCGGGGACGACGGCTGCGGAGGGATCTGCTGGAACTGCTCGCCGCTCGACAACACCTGCCGATGGGAACACTGCCTGTTCGAAGAGGGTCCGCCGGAATGCGGCAACCGGGAATGTGGCATGGATCCGATCTGGTACATCAAGCTCTGTGGCACCTGCCCCTCGGCATCCAACTGCAATACCGCGGCTGGCCAGTGTATCCGCGACCCGGACGACTGCAGCGGCATTCCTCACGACGGGCTCTGCTGGGAGGGGTGGCTGCTGACCTGCGAGGACGGCAAGCCCGAGCTCCGGAACTGCAGCCAGGGCTGCGAGTACGACCCCGCGACCACGGATGCCCGCTGCGTGCCCCCACCCGAGCCCGAGTTCCCGTGCCTGCCGAGGTGCTTTGGCCGGGAGTGCGGACCCGATCGGTGCGGCGGCACCTGCGGAGAGTGCCGCGCGGACCCCTGCGACCTGGCGCTCGGAAGCTGTGTGCCACTGCACGATCGGTGTGAGGACGTGACGGCGGAGGGGGCCTGCTGGGGCCAGACCGCGGTCTGGTGCGAGCAGGGCAGACGCCAGCAGGAGCACTGCCCTTCGCAGGGCCGGCTGTGCATGGCGCCCGCGCGAGGTCACCGTGCGAGCTGCTGCCCACCAGGACCCGAGGAACCCTGTGGAGATCTGCCGTCCTTTGGAGGTTGCTCGGGCTCCTTCCTGTTCACCTGCGAACAGGGGGTCATGCAGGTGACCCCTTGCGGGACCGAAGACCGTCAGCCCTTGTGCGGGCAGATCGAGGATCGTTTCGGATGCAGGCCGAGGTAGTCCCTGAGGGCGTCAAGGGAGATGGAGCCGGGCTCATCGAGCGAGCGGCGGGCGAGCTCCACGTCCAGGCGGTCCTCGAGGCCCTCGCGGGTGGTCCACGGCAACGGCGCTAGGTCGACCCCTGGCCCGGGCGCCCCCCGGGCAGCAGGCGGTCGATCAGGCAGCCGAGCGGCAGGCTGGAGAGCGCCACCACGGGCATCAGGAAGCGGTTCGAGAAGTGGGAGGCGTGGGTGTAGTCGTACTTGCAGTACAGCAGGAAGGTGAGCAGCCCGAACGCCGCCGCGACGAAGGCGAGCAGCCTGCTCCTCGTCCCGAGGCTGCCCAGCCCCAGCCAGCCCAGCACCCCGACGCTGGCGGTGGACAGCAGGCCGAGCTGGTCGTTGAAGAGCTGCAGCCGGACGCCGTCCCAGAAGGGCCGGGTGAAGCTGGTCACGTGGTCTCCGAGGCGCGACACCCCTCCCTCCACCACCCACACCCGCTGGTAGGAGGTCCACCAGGGGGCGCCGAACTGGTACCAGTTGAGCGCCGCGAAGGCGCCGAGCGAGATCGCCGCGCCGAGCGCGAGCCGCGCGAGCAGGCGCCAGTCGCGCGCGGCGACGAGCCCGAGCCCGAGCAGCAGCCCCGCCAGGGCGTTGGGCAGCTTGACCCACACGGCCAGCCCCAGCGCCAGGCCCGCCAGCGCTCCCCGGCGGTGCGCCGCGGCCAGGAGCCCCGCCACCACCAGCAGCGCGGACAGGATGTCCGGGCAGTAGGAGTAGGCGAAGTTGTGGAACATGGGGCTGAGGCCCACCAGCACCGCGCCGGCCGCCGCCGCGCCCGGGCGCGCGAAGCGCGCGGCCAGCCGGCGCATGACGACCAGCAGCAGCAGCAGGCTGGCCAGGTTGTAGAGCACCAGCCCGAAGCCGCCCCACAGGGCCAGGAAGGGCACGCTGAGCGCGGGCATCAGCACGGGGTGCTTCGGGTACCACTCGCCGCGCTGCCCGCGGGAGATGTTGCTGTTGGCCAGGGTGATCTGGGTCCAGGGCTTCAGCTCGGTGAAGATGCGCTGGTCGGTCTGGTTGCGTTGATCGAGGTCGTGGTCCCGCAGCAGCGACACGGCGGTGTTGGCGTAGTAGATCGAGTCCCCCTTCATGTAGGGCTCGACCGGCAGGCGCGTCGCGATGGTCTGGACGTAGAAGGGCAGGCACACCGCCACCACCGCCAGATCCTGGACCCAGCCCCGGGCCAGCAGGCTGCCCAGGGCGGCCCGGCGGGAGGCCGCGTCCCGGAGCGCGGCGCGCGCCTCCCGCCAGCACGCGCAGAGCCGCAGCCCGAACGCCAGCAACACCAGGGCCGCGCTCAGCCCGAGCAGCAGCGCGCGGCGGAGCTCGGCCTGGCCCTCCGCCAGGAGCTCCACCGGCGTGGGCGCGGCCGGGCGCACCCAGCCGAGCGGTAACTCGCGCCAGCCCTCGCCGGGCGGTTGCAGCTCGACCGTCAGGTAGCTCTCCCCCAGGTTCTCCGCGTACTCCAGGCGCAGGTCGTGCGGCCCGGCCTCCAGCCTCAGCCGGCCCTCGCGCAGCCGGCGCGGGTGGATGCCGGTGTTGTCCACCACCAGCCTTCCGTCCAGCCACAGCCGCGAGCCGTCGTCGGAGTCCAGGCGGAAGCCCCACTCGCCCTCGGCCGGCAGCTCGAGCTGGCCCTCGAGCACCAGGCACCACACCGTCTGGTTCGAGGAGGCCTGGTTCCCGTCCACGCTGATGGAGAAGCTCCGCTGCAGCAGGGTCCGGTCGGGCTCGCCCGCGGGCGCCAGGCTCCCGTCCCAGTAGCTGGCGCGCAGGCCGTGGCCGGGGTGCGCGGGCGGGCTCAGCAGGCTGGCCAGGAGGCCGAGCGAGAGCAGCGCGACCGCCGTCCAGCGCGAGCGCAGCAGGGGCTTCATGGCCAGGGGATCTCCCACAGGCTGAGCGGACCATCCTCCGCCCGCGGGGTCAAGCCCAGCCGGCCCAGCACCTCCCGCGGGCGCGGCGCGTTCGGCGCCAGCACGAAGCGCAGGCCGAGCGCGGCGGCCAGGCGCGGCGCCTCCCCGGGGGCCAGGCCGCGCTCGCCGCGCAGCGCCCGCAGCAGCGGGTGCGCGCGCACGAAGCGCTCGGCCTGGGCGGTGTTGCGCGCCAGGCAGCCGCCCACCATGGGGTGGGCGTGGAGGGTCTGGTGGTAGAGCGCCAGGTTGCAGTCGCCCAGCTCGTAGACGGCCTCGCCCGCGGGCGCGGCCCGCACCAGCTCCAGCCAGGTGGGCCGGACCAGCGGCGTGGCGGCGATCGGGCGCGGCAGGAGCTCGAGCAGCAGGAGCGCGAGCGCCAGCGCCTGGGCGGCGTGCGCGGCGGGCAGGCCGAGCCACCGGCGGCCCGCCAGGCGGTCCCCCAGGGCCGCCGCGCCCAGCCCGGCCAGCACGCTGGTCCCGAGCAACGCCAGGAAGTGCCAACGCCCGGGGGCGCCGCTCATGCGCACGGGCGGCAGGAGCCAGGCGAACAGATCGAAGGGCATGGGCAGGTCGACGACGCGCCCGCCCCAGTGGAGCGCGGGCCCCAGGGCGAGCAGCACCCCGAGCAACGCCAGCGCCGCCCAGGCCCACGGCCGGGCGCCGCGCGGGCGCAGCGCGAAGGCGAGCGCGCCCAGGCCGAGCGCCGCGTAGCCGAGGTACCAGCAGTTCTCGGCGGGGTTGCCCGTCCAGGCGCGGGAGAGCCCCGCGCCCAGGCCCGACCAGGCGGAGATCCAGCCCGGCACGAAGAAGCCCTGGAGGTCAGCGGACCAGAAGCGGGCGTCGTGCGCCTGGACGAACTCGGTGGTGCTCCAGGCCCACAGCACCCGGACGACCAGCCAGCCGCCCGTCAGCAGGAACACGCCCAGGCCGGCGGCCAGCGCGCGCAGCAGATCGGCCCGCAGGGCCTCGCGGCGGTGCGCGGCCAGGGACCAGGCGGCCGCCAGCGCGGCCAGGAGCGCGCAGTGGAGCCCGTAGTAGAGATCCCCGAGCACGGCCAGGCCGGCCGTCAGGCCGAGCAGCAGACCGTCCCGCACCCGGCGCCTCCGCCAGACGCGCAGCAGGGCGAAGGCGAACAGCGGCACCCACTCCATGCCCGTCAGGTTGAGGTGCCCCTGGGCGTGGGCGAAGTGGTAGTGCGAGAAGGTGAACGCGCAGCCGCCCAGGAAGGCCGGCAACCAGCCGGCGCCGAGCTCCCGGAGCAGCAGGTAGAGGGTGAAGCCCGAGGCCGCGAACGACAGCAGGAAGATCAGGTTGTAGGTCACGGGCTGCCCGAGCAGGGCGTCGAGCGGCAGGGCCAGCAGGCCGTGCAGCGGGGTGAGCGTGTGCAAGAGCAGCGTCGAGCCGTGCGGGTGGTGGAGCAGCGGGGTGAAGAACGGATCCTGGCCGGCCAGCAGGCTGCGCTCCAGCCACCACAGGTTCCACAGGTTCTGGTAGCCGTCCCCGCCGTGCCCGGCCAGCCGGCTGCCGAAGCCGGCCAGCACCTGCCAGGCGTAGGCGCACGCCAGGAGCAGGTAGGCCCCGGCGGCCGCGAGGTGGACCCGCGGGCGGCTGGTCGACGGCTGGGTGGCTGGCGTATCGGGCATGGGACGGGGCGGGGACGCGCGGGAGGCGAGGGTCGCCGGGCGCAGGCGGGCAGGCTCAGCCCTCGCCGGGCTTCTTCGCCCGGTGGGCCTTGACCAGCTCCTGGGCCTGCTTGACCGCCTCCATCATCTTCTTCTCGCGGATCCGCAGGCGCTCCTCCTCCTTCTTGGCGGAGTCGAGCTTCTGCTTCTGCTCGATGAGCTTGGCCTTGGCCTGCTCGAGCGCCTCGTTGTACTTGGCGATCTTCTTCTCCGCGGCCTGGTTGGCCTTCTCCACCTCGGCCGCCTTCTCCTCGGCGGCGCGGGCCAGGGCCTTGGCCTGCTCGGCCCGGAGCGCCTCGAGCTGCTTGCCCAGCTCGGCCTCGCGCTGCGCGAGCTTGCGCTGGGCCTCGGCCTCGACCTGGGCCAGGCGCTTCTCCATGGCCTTGTGCTGCTCGCTCAGCTTCGACTGCTGGGCGCTGCCCTGGGCCGAGGCGGAGGAGAGCTGGTCCTGCAGATCCTGGAGCTGGCGGTCCCGCTCCTCGAGCGCCTGCTGGGCCTCGGTGAGCCCGGCCTGCGCCTCCTCGAGCTGGGCGCGCAGCCCGTTCGCCTCCTCCTCCTGCTGGGAGAAGATCTCGTCCTTGGCCTCCTGGGTCGACTTGAGCTCGCCGAGCTCGGCCTCCAGGCTGGCGCGGGCCTGGCGCTCGGAGGACAGGTCGGTCTCCAGCCCGCCGATGCGGGCCGCGCGGGCGTCGGCGTCCTTCTGGACCGCCTCCAGCTCCTGGGTCTTCTCGGCCAGCCCGCGCTCCAGCTTCTTGGAGCGCGACATGAGGGACTCGAGCTTCTCCTCGAAGGCGGCGATCTTCTTCCTGGCCTTGTCGTGGTTCTCGGTGAGCTGCGCGAGCTCGGCCTGCTTGGCCTCCAGCTCTGCCTGTCCGAGCTTGAGCTGCTTCTCGCGGTCCTCGATGCGCGAGGACAGCTCCGCCTCCACCGTGGCGTGCTCCTCGGCGGCGGCCTCGGCCGACAGGCGGAAGGACTCCGCCCGCTGGCGCTGCTCCTCCAGGTCGTTCTGCAGCCGCTCGATCTGGGACTGGCTGTCGAGGCGGAGCTGGTCGTGCTCGCGCTGCAGCGCCTCGAACCGGGCGTGCTCGTCGCGGAGCTGCTCCGTGAGCCGGGTGCGCTCCTCGTTGGACTCCACGGTCAGCCGCTGGACGTGCTCCTCGGTCTCGCCCAGCGCCTGCTCCACCTGCCGCTTGGCCTCCTCGAGGCCCTTGATGCGCTCGTTCAACTCGGTGCGGGTGGACTCGAGGTTCTGCTCGACGAGCGCGAGGCTCTTCTCCCGATCGGCGATGCGCTCGCTCAGCTCGGCTTCCCGGGTGCGCGCCTGCTGATCGGCCTCGGCCAGGCGCCCGAGGAAGGACTGGCGCTCCGCCTCCTGCTCCGCGCGCACCTGGGTGAGGGCGGCCTGGTGCTCCTCGGAGAGCTGCTGCAGCTCGCCCCGCAGCTTGGCCTCCGCCTCGGCCCGCGCGGTGTCGGCGGCCTTGAGGGCCTCGCCGCTCTGGGTCTCGAGCTGGGAGTACATGGCCGCGGCTTCCTGCAGGGCGTTCTCCAGCTCGGCCACCCGGGCGTCCTGGGCCTGCTTCTCCTGGGTGAGGGCGTCGAGCGAGTCCTGGAGCAGATCGGCCCGGCCGCGCTCGACCTCCATCTCCTGGGACAGCTCGCCCTCGCGCTGCTCCTTCTCCTTCTGGGTCTCCTCCAGGGACTCCTGCAGCAGCTCGAGCTTGCGGTTGGCGTCCTGGACCTGCTCCTCGAAGTCCTTGACCTCGTCGGCGCGCTTTTGCGTGAGGAGCTGGAGCGTCTCCTGGAGGACGCGCAGCTTGTTGAGCTGCTCGTCCACGGTGGCCTGCAGCTCGTTCCGCTCGGCGGCGAAGCGGTGGACGTTGTCCTCGAGCTGCTTGGTCACGTCCTGGAGCTCGGCCTTCTGCTGCTCGAGCTCCTGCGCCAGGGCCGCGCCGCGCTTGTCCATCTGGGCGATGCGGCGCTCCTGGGCGCGGCTCGTCTCGGTGAGCTTCTTGGCCTCGAGCTCCAGCTCCTGTTTCAGGGCCTTGGCCGAGCCGGCCTCCTTGCGGGCGGTCTCCAGCTCCTTCTCGCGCTTCTTGAGGGTCTTGCGGAGGAACGACAGCTTGCCGTCGAAGCCCGCGCCCGAGTCGTCCTCCGGCTCGGGCTCCTCGGGCTCCTTCTCCACCACGCGCTCGGGGGGCTTGTCCGCGCCGCGCTTCTTCTTGGAGATCGGCGGAGGCGTGGTGGCCGGCGCGAACACGCCCTTGGCCGGGGCCACGGGCGCGGGCGCGGCGGGCGCGGACGGGGGCGCCTCGAGGACGTCGAGCGCCGAGTCGAAGTCTCCGTCCGAGGCCGCCAGCCCCGGCTGGCGCGCCGGGGGGGCGGGGGAGGGCGCGGCCTCGAGGTCCTCGAGCGGCTGCAGCTCCTCGACCTCCTCGATCGGCTCCAGGGACTCGAGCGGGAGCTCCTCGAGCGCCGCGGGGTCCTGGCCGGCCGGGAGCGCCGGGGCAGCCTGGCTGGCCGGATCGGTGTGCACCCGCATGGTGTCGAACACGTCGTCGAGCTCGTCGGCGCCCGGCGCGGCGGCCGGGGCCGCTGCCGGCGCGGCCTGCACGGGTCCTGTCATGCCCAGGATCTCGACCAGGTGCTGCGCGAGCGGCGTGGCGCCCTGGGTCTTCAGGAAGTAGGCGTCGGCGTGGTTCTTGTGCTGCTTGTGCGACTCGAAGGTCTCCGGGGTCTCGCCCGAGGAGACGATCAGCACCGGCACGGCCAGGAGCTCCTTGGTCTTCTTGAGGCGGTTGCAGACGGAGTAGCCGCTCATGCCCGGCAGCTCGGCCGACAGCACGATGCAGTGGGGCGGCTCGCGGGTGGCGGCCTCGATGCCGGCGTTGCCGTCGGCCAGGGTGAGGATCTGGGCCGGCCACCCGGTCAGGAGCTGGCGGAGCTGCGCGTCGAAGCCCGGATCGTTCTCGATGAGGAGGATGCGTCTTTCTTCCATGTTTCTCGGCGTTCCGGAGTGATGTGTTCCAGCTCCGGCATACTACGAACCCACAGGCAATTCAAGAAAATCGGGGCAGGGCGGGGTAGGCGGGCTCAGGGGGTGACGTACACGACCTCGAACAGCATCTGGCCCTCGGTGATCAGGTCGCAGGGCTGGTAGTGGGCGGCGAATTCGATGACACCGCCAGGAGAAGCCGGAAACGGGTTGCCTGCGTCGCCAGGGTGGTAGTAGTGCCAGGTCTCGACGCAGGAGCCCTCGGTGCAACCGGCAGCCCCTACTCCGCTGCACTCTTCGATACGCCCAGTCACGGTGCAGGAGTAGCGCGGCACCTCCACGTTGTTCAGCAGGATGTTGGCGAGCGCTGGATCGAGGAGTTGTTCACTCAGCTTGAAGAACTTCGGGCAGGTGACGAACTCGCCGATGTCGGCCATAAGTTGGCTGAAGTTGTCTTTGCAAATCGTGCCCACCATTCCGTTTCCGCCTTCCTGCAGCCCGAACAGCTGAGCCAGCTCTACGTAGCGGGTGCCAGGGTAAGCCTTGCAGGAAGTGTCCGAAGGAAGGGAGGGCACACAACCAGGAGTTGAACACGCCTCGAGGACCTTGGAATTGGACTGTGTGCCATCGAAGGTAATTTCAGTGGCACCCGGGTTGACCTCGTCCGTCACTCCAACCACCGCGGCGAACTTGACCATCCCGGAGCGGTCCCCCTTCAGCCCCATCAGAAAGTCGTAGTACTCCTGAACCGGGGTCAACCTGTAGGAAAGTCCTGCCTGGGGATCTACCACCGAGCCGTCCGGGCCCTGCCCCTTGGAGGCGTAGTAGCATACCTGTCCACCGATGCCGGAGATGTTTTCGGTAACGTCGCCAACCTTGCCGCAGTCATCCTCGTCCGAGACCACGATGATAGCCAGCGTGGCGTCGTTCCGCAGGAACCCTGCGCTGGTCGTTCCTGCGAGATCCGAGAGTGCGACTCGGATGGGCTCCAACCCTTTCTCGTAGCCACAGCCGTTGGTTCCCACGAAGGCGATCCCGCTACCATAGATTCCGCCTCCGGCGGCGTCGTAGAAGCAGGTCTTGTTGGCCGAGGTCACGATGCGGCAATTGGGGTCCGGAGGATCGAAGACGAATGTAATCGGATCCGTGCTCAGGTCGGTGATGCGGCCCACGCGCGATTGGAAACGGCCGTTCTCGCCGGTCTCGTTCATGCAGGACTGAGTAATGCCAGGTTGGCATTCTGGGCAGCCAGGGGACTCCATGCCCGTGGTGATGACCGCAATCTGATATTTCTCAGCACCGAACTCCGCATCCAGGATGTCGGTCAGGCTGCTGAAGCTCTGGGCGAGTTGCACCTGCTCGCCCACCATGGAGCCCGAGTTGTCGATCACGAACAGGATGTCGATGTCGGTCGCCACGCTGATGTTCTGCACGATGCGCTTCTCGCGGATGACCGAGCTGGGCAGCTCCTCGAAGGCGTAGTCCTGGCAGGCCCCCGCGAGCAGGGCGAGCAGGGAGAGCGCGCCACCGGCCAAGCTGGGACGAAACGCGCGGTCCGACATGAGATCCTCCCAAAGAGCGCCGACTCGCCAGTTCATCGTTCGATGGTCTAGAGGGTGACGTACACGACCTCGAACACCATCTGCCCTTCGGTGATCAGATCACAGGGCTGGTAGTGATCGGCGAACTCGATGACACCGCCAGGAGAAGCCGGAAACGGGTTGCCGGCATCGCCAGGCAGGTAGTAGTGCCAGGTCTCGACGCAGGTGCCCTCGGTGCAGCCCTGCGCGCCCACGCCGCTGCATTCCTCGATGCGCCCGGTCACGACGCAGGAGTAGCGCGGCACCTCCACGTTGTTCAGCAGGATGTTGGCCAGCGCAGGATCGAGGAGCGTCTCGCTCAGCTTGAAGTACCTCGGACAGGACACGAACTCTCCGAACTTCTTCATCAGCTCGGAGAAGTCGTTGACGCAGATCTTGCCCACGAGGCCGTTCCCGCCCTCCTGGAGCCCGAACATCTCGGCCAGCTCCACGTAGCGGGTTCCTGCGTTGGCAAAGCACCCGTCGCCAGAGCAGCCATCGGTAGTGCAGGCTGGGTTGACATCGGAGTTGGGCTGCGCGGATTGATAGGTGATCTCGGTGGCACCCGGATTCGCCTCGTCCGCCACGCCCACCACCGCGGCGAACTTGACCATGCCGGGCCGGTTTCCCTTCAACTCCATCAAGAAGTCGTAGTACTCTTGGACCGGTGTGAGCCGGTAGGGCAGGCCCGCCTTTGGATCCACCACCGTGCCATCCGGTCCTTCTCCCTTGGATGCGTAGTAGCAGACCTTGCCGCCAATTCCCGGAGCGAAAATATTCTCAGTGACGTCGCCGACCTTGCCGCAGTCCTCCTCGTCCGAGATCACGAAGATGGCTAGCGTGGCATTGTCCCGCAGGAATCCGGCGCTGGTCGTGCCCGCGAGATCCGAGAGCGCCACCCGGATGGGCTCCAGCCCCTTCTCGTACCCGCAGCCGTTGGTGCCCACGAGCGCGATGCCGCTCTGTGTCGCGCTGTCGTAGAAGCAGGTCTTGTTCGCCGAGGTGACGATGCGGCAGGCGGGATCGGGAGGATCGAAGGCGAACTCGGGCGGATTTGCAAGCGGGTCGACGATGCGGCCCCGGCGGGACTGGAAGCGGCCGTTCTCGCCGGTCTCGTTCATGCAGGACTGGTCGATGACCGCGTCGCAGGGCGGGCAGCCTTCGGATTCCATACCCGTGGTGATGACCGCAATCTGGTACTTGCCTTCGCCAAAGGTCTCGTCCAGCGTGTCGGTCAGAATGGAGAAGGAGTTGGCTAGCTGCACTTGCTCTCCCACCATGGAGCCCGAGTTGTCGATCACGAACAGGATGTCGATGTCGGTCGCCACGCTGATGTTCTGCACGATGCGCTTCTCGCGGATGACGGAGCTGGGTAGCTCCTCGAAGGCGTAGTCCTGGCAGGTGCCCACGGACAGGAGGAGGAAGGAGAGGGCACTGACACCCAGGGTGGAGCGAACCAAGCGGCCAGGCATGCCTTCCTCCAATGGGCACCAGGCCCTCCAGTCCGGCAACTGGACGAGGGTGGACCCGTGCGTGAGCCATTCTGGCCTCCTGATTGGGTCCTTGTCAAGTCAACTCTTCAGTTTCATGATGGGTTTCCTCCTGGGGGCGAGCTCGCCCGCCCGGCGTGATCGGCCGCACATCGAAACGGGGTCAATTTACCCCACTCGATACGATTCGCACACTCTGGCTGGAATCCGGAGAAAGGCAATCAAAACAATGCGGTAAAAAACTGCATTTCGGATTCCCTGAGTCTCTAGAAAATCAGGCCAGAAAACTGGCGAGATCAATTGCGGTCAATTTACCTCGAAACGCATTTCGGCCACCCTGGCAAGGGGCGCTAAGAATTGCTGTAACAAGAAGTTAATTCATCAATTTCTGATTTTCTTCGGGGCGGTCGTGGGTTGGTATGCAACTTGCTGAAGGACAGGCTGTCGCCTGCGTCGGGCACTGGAGGGCGGATGAAGTCGAGCTTCCACGCGCTGGCGCTGGCAGGACCTCTGAGGGTGCGCCAGTTGGCTTCGACGACCCTGATCGCGAACGAGCTGCGAAGGGCGAGGCGGCAGGTGGACGGAATCGCGGACGTCAGGACCCGGATCGCCTCCATGCGCAAGGCCGCCGTGCCCGCGCGCACCATCCAGGAGGAGGGCCGGGCGGCGGGGCTCCAGGAGAGCGTGCAGAGCCTCGCGGACGTGCTCTACAGCGTGCAGGCGCGCGGGCTGGGCCGGGCGGGCGTGGTGGAGGAGTCGAACGAGCACCTGATCTTGCGGGTGTTCGAGTGCGCCTGCTGCTGCAGCGGTGCGGTGCTGGAGGGCGGCTGCGCCTACGTGGAAGGTTTCCTGGCCGGCTGCCTGCAGTCGACGGGGCGCTGGGCCAGGGTCGAGGTGAAGGAGATCGAGTGCGGTGGTGGGCCGGGCGAGGTGTGCCTCTTCAGGGCCGAGCTCGGCAGCCGTGAGAGGTAGTCGTTCGGAATTGCAGGGGCAGGAGGTGGTTCCAGGCAAGGGATCGGACGGGAAAGCAGGTCGCCCGACTGGCAGGGTTGGTGGCGTCGTGGGGCCGGGTGCATGGTAGTCAGGGTGGTGGTGGGCTGGTGCGAGGTGCCCTGATCGGTCTGGCGAAATTCCCGTCGTGCCACCTGCAATGATTGCGAGCGGGTCCGGTCATATCCGGACCCGCTCTTTTTTTTGCCCGCGGGTTGACAACCCGGCCCGTTCCTGATGAGATGTCGCCGGGTTCGAGGGAAACACCACGATGGCGGTTGACGAGCGTCTGGCGCAGGAGATCGCTGCGCTCCAGTCGGCCCTCGCGGGCCAGCCAGATCCCATCCGCTTCGGCGACCTGGCCCAGCTGCTGGCCCGGGCTGGCAGGCTGCCGGAGGCGCTGCGCGCCGCCGAGCGGAGCGTGGGGATGCGGCCCGACCTGCCCGAGGCCCACCGGGCCTACGGCCAGGTCCTGGTCCTGTCCGGGCGCCTGGAGGAGGCCATCCGCTCGTTCGAGCGGGCCTGCTCCCTGCGCTCCTCGGACCCCGAGCTGTTCCTGGCCATCGCCCAGGCCCTGGTGGAGGCCGGCCAGCTCCCCGCCGCCGCGCCCTACCTGGACAAGGCCGCCCGGTTCGCGCCCGGCGATCCGCGGGTGGCCTCGCTGCGCGCCCTGCTCGAGTCCTCCGCCCAGGGCGGGGCAGGGCAGCCGCCCCTGGCGACCGACGAGTTCCTGGCGGACGGCGAGGAGCTCCTCTCGCCGCTGGAGGGCGCGGCCAGCCCCGCGCCCGCGCCCCTCGACGACCTGGATGACGACTACGAGCCGCCGACGATGTACCTCGACAACCCCATGATGCAGCAGCCGCCGCGGCCCGCGGAGCAGCCCGGGGCCCTGCTGCCCTCCCGGCCGGCCGCGCTGGACGAGCCTCCCACGGCCAAGCTGGACCTCGGCGAGGCCGAGGACCTCTCGGAGCTCGAGACCCGCATGGACTCCGGCGTGGGCTTGCGCGCCGAGATCTCCAACGCCGTGAACCGGGTGGCCGGCTTCCCGCGCTCCGACCGCGCCGACGAGCCGCCGACCCGCCTGGCCGAGCCGGCCGCGCCCGAGCTGGCGCCCTGGGATCGCGAGCCGTCCGTGCGGCAGGCGCCCGGCGGCGGGCTCGCGGCGGCGCCCGACACGCTCGCCATGCAGCCGCCGCCCGAGCCCGCGCCGCAGCGCGCCCAGCCGGCCACGCCGTCCTCGTCGATCTCGTACTGGAAGGTGTTCCTGGTGGTCGTGCCCTTGCTGCTGCTGGCGATCGTGGCCGGCGTGTGGGTGGGCTACCGGCACATCCGCGACGAGCAGATCGCCGATCTGCTCGATCAGGCCAGCGGCGCCATCTCGCAGGACACCATGGCCGGCTACACCGACGCGCGCGATCGCCTGCAGAAGCTGCTCGAGCTCCTGCCGGCCCACGGCCGCGCGCAGGCCCTGCTGGCGCTGGTGTCCGCCCGCATGCACGACGAGTACGGGCCGAACCTGAGCATGCGCGAGGACGCCGAGCGCCTGGTCGGGCAGGGGACGGACGAGAGCGCGCTCGAGCTGCTCACGGCCCGCCTGCACCTGGCGGCGCGGCCTCCGCCCGCGGAGCTCCTGGACGCCATCCAGGCGGCCCAGAAACGCAGCCCGACCGATCCCCGCCTGACCGCGCTCGCGGCGGAGAGCCTGGTCCGGGCGGAGCGGTTCGACCAGGCCAGGCCGCTCCTGGACGCCGCCCTGGCCGCCTTCCCCGCGGACGTGCGCCTGCTCGATCTGCGCGCGGAGGTGGCCGAGCGCACGGGCGACCTGCCGGCCGCCGCGGAGCTCGCGGCGCGCGCCCAGGCCATCAACGGGGTGCACGTGCGCTCCCTGCTGCGGCTCGCGCGCCTGCGCCTGGGCCTGGGCAAGGATCTGCCGCGCGCCGAGGAGGACCTCGGACGCCTGCTCCAGCTCCCGCTGGTGACCGACCGCCACCGCGCCCAGGCGCACCGCCTGCTGGCCGAGGTGGCCTTCCTGGCCGGAGAGCGCACCCGGGCACTGTCGGCCGTGACGGCCGCGGCGAGCCTGTTGCCCGACGACGCGGACTTCCGGCTCGAGCTGGCCCAGGTCTGCCTGCGCTACTTCGCCCTGGACGAGGCGGTCACCCACACCGCCCGCGTGCTCGAGCTGCGCCCCGAGGCCATCGAGGCGCGCCTGATGAGCCTGGCCGCCCTGCTGCCGCGCGGCAAGGCCCGGGAGGCGCTCAAGGGCCTGGACGCCCTGGTGGGCCAGAAGGTCCCGGCGGCGCCCTTCCTCGTGCTGCGCGGCGAGGCCCTGCTGCTGACCGGCAACGCGGCTGGGGCCGCCGCGGATCTGCGCCAGGTGCCGGAGGGCGCAGCGGAGCGCGCCCGGGCCTGCGCCCTGCTCGGGCTGGCGCAGCTCGAGGGCGGCGACGGGGAGGCGGCGCGCAAGACCCTGCAGGCGCTGCTCAAGGAGCAACCCGGGGAGGCCCTCGGCCACTACGCCATGGGCCGCTACCGGGAAGAGATCAACCTGCGCAAGGGAGCCGTGGCGAACTACCAGAAGGCCGTCGAGCTCGATCCGCGCTGTTTCCTGGCCCTCACGGCGCTCGGCTGGATGGAGTACGACGCCCGCCGCCCGGAGCAGGCCGAGGCCTGGGTCACCAGGGCGCTGCAGGCCAACCCGTTTGCCATCGATGCCCAGTTCCTGTTCGGGCTGCTGAAGCTGCGCGGCGCGGAGCCCCAGATGGCCCTGGAGGCCTTCGCCCGGGTGCTGACCGAGCGCCCCGAGCACGCCGAGGCCCTGGTGGGCATGGCCGAGGCGCTGCTCGACCTGGGTGACACGGACAAGGCGAGGGTGGCGGTGGCCAAGGCGCGCAAGATGGGCTGGAAGGACGCGCACAGCCTGCACGTGGAGGGGCGGGTGGAGCTGGCCAGCGGGCGTTTCTACCCCGCCGTGCGGGCCCTGCAGGCCGCGGCCGTCGAGGACAAGAACGATCCGGAGATCCTGGCCGATCTGGGCCTGGCGCAGCTCGGCGCGCGCTCCATCACCGCGGCCGAGAAGAGCCTCAGGGACAGCCTCCGCCGCAAGAAGCTGCTGCGCGCGCAGGAGGGCCTGGCCAGGCTGCTGCAAGCCAAGGGCAAGTGGTCCCAGGCCGCCGGGGCGTACGAGGCCGCGGCCGCGCTGGCCAGGAGGCAGGGCAAGCCCGCGGCCGAGGTCCACCGCCTGTTCATGCTGGCGGCCCGGGCGATGTCCAAGGACGGCGCCTCCGGGGACGGCCGCTGGGGCAAGGCCCGGCGCCTGTTCCGCCTGGCCTCCCAGAGCCTGCCCGAGGACGCCGAGTCGCTGTTCGAGGTGGCCGCCACCTTCGATCGCCAGGACAACCTGGGCGGGGCGCGCGCGGCCTACCTGAAGGTGCTCGAGGGCCACCCGGACCACGCGCCCACCCTCTTCCGCCTGGGGCTGCTCGAGTACGACGATCGCAAGGAGGCCAGGGCCAAGGAGCTGCTGACCAAGTTCCTCGACCTGCAGGCCAAGGGCCCGGACGCCAAGCGCGCCCGGGAGGTGCTCAAGCGCATCAAGTGAGGCAGCCGATGCAGGCGTCATCCCCCGCGGCCAGGTTCGTGGTGCTCGAGGGGCTGGACGGCGCGGGGACCACCACGCAGACACGCCTGCTCGGAGAGTGGCTGCGCGGCCTGGGCCTCGGGGTGCACGAGACCTACGAGCCGTCGCCCGGCCCGATCGGGCTGCTCATCCGCCAGGCGCTGCGCGGGCGCCTGGTGGCCAGGCCGGGCCGGGGCGAGGCGCGCCCGCCCGGCAACGACGTGATGGCGCTGCTGTTCGCCGCGGATCGCATGGATCACCTCGAGTCCGAGGTCCTGCCGGCGCTGGAGTCGGGCCGCTGGGTGCTGTCGGATCGCTACTACCACTCGAGCCTGCTGTACCAGTCGCTGGACGGGGATCAGGCCTGGGTCCGGGCGCTGAACAGTCACGCGCGCGCCCCGGACGTCACCTACGTGCTGGACGTCCCCGCGGCCGCCGCCGCCCGGCGCCGCTCCGGGCGCGGGGCCACCCCCGAGCTGTACGAGACCGATCCGATCCAGCTCCGCCTGGAGGGCCTGTACCGCGAGCTGCCCAGGCTCCTGCCGGGCGAGCCCATCGCGGTGCTCGACGGCAGCCGGCCGCCGGCCGAGGTGCTTCGCTCCCTCCAGGCCGACCTGCAGCGCCGCTTCGGCCTGGCGCACCCGGGGGCGCATGCCCCGGTATGACGCCATCGTGGTCGGCGCCGGCCACGCCGGCCTGGCCTGCGCCGCGGAGCTCGGCGGGCGCAAGGTGTTGCTGCTCGAGGGCCGCGAGAGCGTGGTGCAGAAGGCCCGCGGCTGCCTCGGGCTGGGCCTGCCCGTGGGCGCCCGGCTCGAGGCCCGCGGCGACGAGCTGGTGCTGCCGGAGCACCACCTGGCGGTCCCGGGGGGCGTGCGTGGGCTGATCCACCGCCTGGAGCTGCGCGGCCACCGCGAGCGCGCCTTCCTGCCGCTGGAGACCCCGCGGGTGGTGGTCGACGAGCGCCGGCTCAAGGGCGCCTGGCTGCGGCGGCTGGAGGCGTCGGGCATCGAGGTCCAGCTCGGCAACCCGGTGCGCGAGCTGCAGACCGACGGGCGCGAGGCCCGTGTGCGGGCGGACGTCGAGCACCAGGCGCGCGTGGTGGTGGGCGCGGACGGCGTGCACGGCCCCGTGGCCCAGCACGTCAACCCCCGGCGGGAGAAGCTCGGCGTGCTGTTCCAGCGGGAGGTCGAGGTCGATCGCCTGGAGGTGGGGCGGGGCACCTTGATGCTGCACCTGCTGGAGGCCGGCCGCTGGTTCCTGGCCATGGGGTTCGAGGATCGCTGCCTGGCCAGCGTGGTGGAGCTGCTCGGCCCCCATGGCGTGCCGGGGGACCTCGACCGGTTGCTGGCCGATCGCATCGAGCGGCTCGGGGGCCGCCGGCGCCTGGCCACGCGGGCGGCCGTGGTCCGCCTGCTGGCCCCCGCCCAGCACGCCTACCGGGCCAACGTGCTCGCGGCCGGGGATGGCCTGGCGACCTTCGGCTTCGCCAGCCTGACCGGCGCCCTGGCGGGCGGACACCTGGCCGGCCGGGCGGCCGGCCGGTTCCTGGCCGGCAGCTCCTTCGCCCTGCCCGACTACCAGCAGCGCTGGCGGCAGGCGACCGGCCAGGGCCGGCTCGAGCGCCTGCGCTGGCTCGCGCCGCTCGTCGGCCGGCTGGATCCGGACCGCCTCGACCGCCTGCTGCGCCTGGCCCGCCGGGAGCGCAGCCAGGACCTCCACCCCTGGGCCGCGGCGGTGCCGCGCTGGCTGACCGGTCTGCTGCTCGAGCCCCGGGCGTGATCCCGCGCACACGCGGCCTGCGCAGACGGGTGTGCGCCCTGCCACGGATGTCAGCCCTGTGACCCGCGGGCCCCCGGATCGCGCGGGTGTGCGCTCCCTCACAGGTCGCGAATCACGCGTCCGGACCGACGTTTTGGGGCGCGCGCGCCCGGGCCGAGCTGGCCCGGGGCGCCTGGCACGCGCCTTGCTCCTTTGCCAGCACGAAGGTCGACGGCGGGCCCGCACGGAGCACACACGACGCGGGCCGGGAAGGGAGGCGGAAATGTTCCACACCACCAGAGCGAGGCAGGCCATGAGACGCGCACAGGAGAAGGCCGCGCTGGAAGGCGAACCTCAGCGGTTCCCGATCCCGGTCGCCATCCGCGGGCGCGACGGGGCGTTCGTGGAGCACTACGCCCAGCTCGGCATCCAGGGCTTCTACTTCGAGACCACCGACTGGCCCCTGGTCGGCCAGGTCCTGCGGGTGCGCCTGCCGCTGGTCGGCCTGGGCGTGGAGGTGGAGACCCTGGCCACGGTCCAGCGGCTGCTGCCGGCGCGCGGACACGTGGGCGTGCTGGCCGCCTTCAGCGACGACATCCCCTTCGAGACCGAGCGGCTGATCGCGCGCTGGCTCGACATGATGCAGCGCGCGCACCAGGTGGCCGCGGCGGGCTAGGGCAGGGTGAAGGTGGTGAAGGCCACCGCCAGCCGGTTGAGCTGATCCAGGTCGTCCCCGTCGAACCCCACCAACCCCTCGAAGTCGAGCCCGGCGCCGAGCGCCATCGGGTCGAGCGTCACCCTGGCGCCGCTCGCCAGATCGTCCAGCCCGGCGGGCGGCTCCGGCAGCTCGAGCGCCACCGCGCCGCTGGCGGGCATGTACACCATCCACGCGCCGGCGTCGGTGCTGAAGGTCGCGCGGTAGAGCCCCGCGCCGGCGACGCCCGCGGACACCAGGCTGCGGAGCGCGGCGTCCCAGTGCGCGTCCTCGGGGAAGGGCAGGAAGCCAGTCGCGAAGTCGACCTGGGTCGGCAGGTCCGCGCCCGTGCGCATCACCCCGGCCACGCTGGTGGGCAGCTCCTGCTGGGTGCCAGGCGGGAAGCCCAGCACCAGCGTGGCGTAGGTACCCTGCTCCAGGCCGCCGTACGGAGGCGCCAGCTTCATCACCACCGGCGCGAGCTCGCCGTTGTCGCTCTGGGCCGAGGTCATGCCCAGCGGGGTGAAGCCGAGGGCGGTCAGCGAGCCCGCCAGGATCACCGCGGTGCGCACCTGCGCGCCGCCGAGCGTGGGCAGGGCGGGCGCGTTCACCTGCACGGCCAGGGACTGGGGCTGCGCCGGGGCCAGGTCCAGATCGGTGAACTGGGCCCAGTCGGGGCGCTGCTCGCCCGTGTCGCCGTCGCCGTCGATGTCGTCCGCGTCGGCCACCAGCGGCATGGCGAACACGTCCACCGTCGGGCGGACGCCGTGGTCGAGCAGCGAGAAGTAGGGCAGCAGCTCGATCAGCACCGCCTCGATCGAGCCGCTCCCGCCCAGGAGATCGAACAGCACCCCGCCGTCGATCCGGCCCCCCAGGGCCCAGGCCGTGCGCAGCCCCGGCTGGCCCAGCACGTAGTAGGTGTCCTTGATGGGGATCGGCATGCCGTTGTAGCTGTACATCAGCGTGAGCTGGGCCGGCAGCGGCAGGGTCACGGACTGGGCGCCGAAGCTGACGGTCACGTTGAAGACCTGCCCGAGCAGCTCGGCGAAGCCGAGGTCGACCAGGTTCCCGGCGATGCTGGTGCCGGCCAGGCCGAGCGACAGGCTCTCGTCGCCCTGGTAGGTCATCTGCCCCACGAAGCCGCCGGCGCTGGTGCGCAGCGAACGGGGCGCGAGCGGCGCCAGCAGATCGCGCGAGGTCGTGCCGACGATCGACAGGTAGTCGTGCTCGGCGGAGAACACGTGCACGTCCACCGGCCCGGCCGGGACCGCGAAGGTCGCCACGCCGTCCGCCGCGGACGAGGTGGTGTACTCCGTGCCCGTCCCGTCCCGCATCACCAGCGTGGCCGCCACGGGCGAGCGATCGATGGCCGACACCACGGTCACCCGCAGGGTGTCCGCGGGCTGCGCCCCGACGTTGCTGAACACCACCGGATCGCTCACCTGGGCCGAGCCCACGGCCGCGGCGGTCACGGCCGCGTCCCCGGCCTCGGCCTCGCCCGTCAGCAAGCCGGCCGCGTCCACCGACGCGCGGGCCGGGTGGGAGGACTCCCAGGTGAAGGTCAGCCCGGGCACCTCCTGGCCGGCCTGGGTCAGCGCCAGGGCCTCGAGCTGGAGCGTCTGGCCCGGGGCGATCGGCCCGCCCGGGGTCAGGATGATCACCTCGTAGACCAGGGCCGGGTTGCCGGCCGGGGTGCACTCGCCGGCCAGGCAGATCTGCTCCGCGGGGCAGTCGGCCGGGCCGCGGCACACGTGCGGCAGGCAGCGCCCGCCGATGCAGTCCTGCTCCGCGCCGCAGTCGGCCTCGGCCTGGCAGGTGGGCACGGGGTAGCAGTGGCTCTCGAAGCACACCTGGTCGGCCGGGCAGTTGTCGTCGATGGCGCAGGCCTGGCGCTCCTCGCAGATCTGCTCCAGGCACTCGTAGATCGGGTCGGGGCAGTCGGCGTCCACGCTGCAGGTCGTGTAGGTCTCGCAGCGCCCGGCCTGGCAGCGCACGTTCGCGCCGGGGCAGTCGGCGTCCTGGCTGCAATGGGCCGGGACGCAGATGGAGTCCTCGCAGATGAGGCCCGCCCCCTGGCAGGTGGCGTCCGTCAGGCACTGCTGGAAGCAGTGGCCGTCCTGGCAGGTGTGCATGGCCTCGCAGTCCCCGTCCAGCGCGCAGGGGCGCACGCAGCCCCCGCCCTCGCACACCGTGCCGGCCGGACAGTCCGGATCGACCGCGCAGGCGGGGGCCGCCTGGCAGAGCGAATCCAGGCACAGCTCGCCCGCCAGGCACTCGGCGTCCTGGGCGCAGGGCCGGGGAGGGCGGGTGACGCAGCGGCAGCTCTCCTCGCACATCTCCGAGGGCAGGCAGTCTGCGTCGGTCGCGCAGTTGCAGGGCCGCGGGCGGCACAGACAACCGTTCTCGCACACCTCGTCCGCCTCGCAGTCGGCGTCCTGGGTGCAGTCGCACTGCGGCTGGTCGGTGCACTGGTGCGAGACGCACCAGGAGCCCGCCAGGCAGTCGGCGTCCTGGGTGCACTCGGCGGTCTTGCAGTAGCCCGCCAGGCACACGCGGCCGTCCACGGAGCACTCGCTGTCCTGCGTGCAGGCGAGCGTGTCGTGGCACTCGCTGGCCAGGCACGCCTGGGTCGCAGGGCAGTCGGCGTCGGCCACGCAGGGGAGGTAGGAGGCGCCTCCTCCGTCGCACGCCGCCATGCACAGGCCGAGCAGCACACCCGCCACGCCGATCGCGAGCAGCTTTCTCATCCTCGTTCGCCTCCCGGTTCGATGGATGCTCGACGCTAGCACGCGCCCCGGCGCGCAGGCAAGCCGGCCCGCGCCAGTCTTTCTCTTTGAAATCGTTTGACAAGTCCGCGGGTGTGTACTATGCCTTCGAACGATTCACGGAGGTGGAGGAGATGCGCGCGCGGATCCTGTGGCTGGCGGTCGTCCTTTTCGGCGTGCTGGCGGTGGCCTCTCTGGGGGCCTGCAACAAGCAGAAGCCGCCCGTGCTCGACTACACCCAGAAGGAAGAGGGCTTCTTCACGCCCACCGGCAAGCCCGGCGCGGCCCACGTGGGCCGCTCGCCCCAGGAAGAGGTGCACAACGGGTTCCAGTTCGGCCCCGGGGACGCCTCGGCCAAGCCCGAAGACCCTGCCAAGAAGCCCGAGGATCCGAAGAAGCCCGCCGATCCGCCCAAGAAGGACGAAGAGGCCTCGAAGAGCTGAGCCGAGTCCCGGCTCAGAACGGCAGGAAGTCCGCGCCGAACACCATCTTGCCGCCCAGGTGGGCGGCGTAGCCCATCAGCCCCACCGCCCCCGCCAGCGCCAGGAGGAAGGGCCAGCGCAGGCCGCGCGGGAAACCGCGGCGGAAGCCGAAACGCGTGAGCGCCAGCGCGAGCGTCAGGCCGGTCGTGGTCCACATCAGCGCCCGGTGGGTGGGCAGCACGGCGGGGGAGGCGCCCGCGGCCAGGAGCTCCACGCTGCGCAGCCAGCCGCTCAGGGCCGCCGGGACGCAGGCCAGCCCGGCCAGGCAGCCCACGATCAGGCCGCAGGGGCGCAGCCCCTCGCGCCCCAGGCCGAGGGCCAGCCCATCGAGCAGCAGCCACAGCAGCAGCCAGGCGATCGGCAGGTGGACCAGGGCCGGGTGCAACCGGCCGGCCACCTGCGCCAGCCCGAACTCGGCAGGGGCGGCGGGCGCGGGGGCCCCGGCCGCGACGACCTCCACGTCCTCGACCTCCTCGACCGGAGCGCCCGCCGGGCCGTCCGCGGCGGAGGGCTCGGCGGCCCGCGCGGAGGCCAGCAGGCACGCCGCGAGGGCCAGCGCCAGGGCCCAGGCGCCAGGCAGGTGGGTGCGCGTCATGGGGGACCTCACTCCAGGCTGACGATGACCTTCTCGCCGGACAGCTCGGCCGGATAGGTGGTCAGCCCCCTGGGCGAGGGGCCGGACAGCACCTTGCCCGTGGCCAGCTCGAAGCTCGACTTGTGGCAGGGGCACACCACCTTCTTGGAGGCGTCGTCGTAGGTGACCTTGCACTTCTCGTGGGGGCACAGGGGGTCGAGGGCGCGCACGCTGGCCTCGCCGTCCCGCACGAACAGGATCTCCTTGTCCTTGAGCTTGATCAGCGCCTGGCCTCCGACCTTCTTGAGCGCCTCGGCCTTGTCCAGGCCGAAGGCCATCTTCTTGGCCCAGGCCTTGCCGGGCAGCGCCAGCCAGGCCAGGGCGGCGCCGCCGGCGGCGGCGACCAGACGGGCGAAGAACGATCTGCGGTCCATCATCGGGCACCTCCTGCTGCGTTGGACTCTACTCGTAGCGCAACGATTCGATCGGGTCCAGCGCGGCGGCCTTCTGGGCCGGCGCCACGCCGAAGAACACGCCCACGGCCATCGAGAAGCCGAAGGCCACGAACAGCGACCAGGGTGTGATCTTGACCGGGATGTCCGGTACGGCGGCGTGCACCCCCAGGGCGATCAGCGAGCCGAGCGCCAGGCCGACCAGCCCGCCCATCAGGCTGACCATGACCGACTCGATCAGGAACTGCAGCAGGATGTCGCGGCGGCGCGCGCCCAGGGCCTTGCGCACGCCGATCTCGCGGGTGCGCTCGCGGACCGAGACCAGCATGATGTTCATGATGCCGATGCCGCCCACCAGCAGCGAGATGCTGGCGATGCCCAGCAGCACCAGCGTCATGGTGGCGGTGATCTGGTTGACCGTCTCGAGCAGATCGGCCTGGCTGACGACGGTGAAGTCCTCGCGGTTGTTGTGGCGGTTCTTCAGGATGCGGCGCACGTCGTCGATGGCCGGCTGCAGGTTGGTCTGGTTGCCGGCCTTGATCCACACGCTGGTCAGGCCCTCGAGGTTGAACAGATCGAGCGCGCAGGAGACGGGGATGTAGACCATCTCGTCGAAGTCGTAGCCCAGCGACTGGCCCTTGGGCGCCATGATGCCGATGATGCGGAAGCGGGCGTCGGCGATCTTGATCGGCAGGCCCAGGACCGAGCGCTCGCCGAACAGCTCGCGTGCCACCTTCCGCCCGATGACCGCCACCCGGCGCTTGCCGTCCTCGTCCTCGGCCGAGATGAAGCGCCCGCTGCCCAGGGGGAGCGTGCGCACCAGCGGCATGTTCTCGTCCACCCCCATGACCAGCGACTCGCGGGACAGGGAGCCGTGCTCGACGGTCCCGCCGCCCATCACGATGGGCGCGACCGCCACCACGTTCAGCGAGCGCTGGCGCAGGGCCTGGGCGTCCTCCAGGGTGATCTTGCGCACCGTGGACAGGCCCTTGCCGGCGCCCCGCGTGTCGCGCTTGCCCGAGCTGACGAACAGGAGGTTGGAGCCCATGCCGGCGAAGATGTCGGCCAGGTAGTTGCGCATGCCCTCGCCGATGGACACCAGCAGGATGACGGAAGCCACGCCGATCACCACGCCCAGCGTGGTCAGGCCGGACCGCAGCTTGTTCGCCCGGATGGAGTCCGCCGAAGCGCGCGTCAGCTCCAGCCACTCCACGGCGCGCCTCAGCTCGTCAGGTCGGAGACGATCTGGCCGTCGATGATCTCCACCCGCCGCGGAGCCATCTGGGCCAGGTCCCGGTCGTGCGTCACCAGGATCAGGGTGACGCCCTCGTCGCGGTTGAGCCGCTCGAACAGCGCGATGATCTCGCGCCCCACCTTCTGGTCCAGGTTGCCGGTCGGCTCGTCCGCCAGCAGGATCGAGGGCCGGTTGACCAGCGCGCGGGCGATGGCCACGCGCTGGCGCTGGCCGCCCGACAGCTCGGCCGGCTTGTGCAGGGCGCGGTCGGTGAGCTCGACCCGCTTGAGCGCGGCCAGGGACTGCTCGCGGCGCTCCCTGCGGCTCACCCCGGCGTACAGGAGAGGCAGGGACACGTTCTCCAGGGCCGTCTGGCGCGGGAGCAGGTTGAAGGTCTGGAACACGAAGCCGATCTTACGGTTGCGCACGGTGGCCAGGGCGTCGTCGCGCATGTTCGACACGAGCTGGCCGTCGAGGCGGTAGGAGCCGGAGGAGGGGGTGTCCAGGCAGCCGATGATGTTCATCAGCGTGGACTTGCCGGAGCCTGACGGGCCGACGATGGCCACGAAGGCGCCCGCGGGCACGTGCAGCTGTACGTCGCGCAGCGCGTGCACCTCGCTGTCGCCCATCTTGTAGACCTTGGAGACGTTCTCGATTTCGATCACCGCTGCTCCCGCGTCTAGTAGGCGGCCTCGGCTGCCCCCAGGGCGCCGGCCAGCCGCACTCGCACGCCGTCGGCCAGGCCGGGCGCCTCGAGGTTGATCACCACCCGCTCGCCCTCCTGCAGGCCCGACTGCACCTCGGTGCGCTCCCAGTTGCCCACCCCGGCGGTGAAGGTCACCAGGCGCGCGCGGCCGCCGCGCACGGCGTACACCCGCTGGGCCTCGCCCAGCCGCATGACCGCGCTGGTGTGGACGTACAGCACCTCGTCGCGCCGCTCCACGATGATCTCGAGGTCCGCGGACATGCCCACCTTGAGCCGCGCCGCGGTCGCGTCCAGCTCCACCTCCACGGTGAGCTGGCGGTTCTGGCGGAGGTCGCGCAGCACCAGCGGCGAGATGTAGACCAGCTTGCCCTGGAAGGGCTCCCCGGGGAAGGCGTCGGTCACCACCCGCACCGGCTGGCCCAGCGCCAGCTTGCCCACGTCGGCCTCGTCGATGCTGGCCTCCACCCGCAACGCGCTGTCATCCACCAGCTCGAGCAGCGGCGTGGCCGGGTTGGCGGCGTCGCCCAGCTCCGCGTGCACCTCGGCCACCAGCCCGCCGAAGGGCGCGCGCAGGCGGGTCTCGTCGAGCGCGGACTGGGCCACGTCGAGCGCCGCCCGCAGCTGGACGAGGTTGGCCTCGGTCGAGGCCACCGCCTCCTCGGACGCCTGGAACTCGGTCTCGAAGCGCTCCAGGCCGCCCTCGGCCAGCATGCCCTTCTCGGCCAGCTTGCGGTTTCGCTCCAGGAGCTTGCGCGCGGCGTCCCGGCGAATCTCGGCCGCGCGCTGGGCGCTCTGCCCGACCAGCAGGTTGGCCCGCGCCAGCCGCACCCGGGCGTCCATGGAGTCGGACTCGAGCTCGACGAGCGCCGCGCCGGCCTGGACGCGGTCGCCGCGCTTGACGTGGATGCGAGAGACGCGGCCGGCGATCACCGGCCGCAGGCCGACCTGGCGGGCGGACTTGACCGTGCCGGCCTGGACGGAGGGGACGATCAGCTCGACCGCGCCGCGCTGCACCGAGACGGTCTTGACCTCCACCACGGTCTGGGGCCAGAACCACCAGGTGCCCAGGCACAAAAGGGCCACCAGCAGGACCTTGACCACCCCGCGGAACCAGCGCTCGGCCTTGCCGCGCTCCTTGGACAATGCTCGTCTCCAGGCTCACCGGAGCCGGCGGCATCTTACCATCGCGCGACCGGTTCGGCACAAGTTTCGGGACGTTCGGGGGTCCGCCTAGCCCCGTGTCGCTGCGCGCCACGGGACAGGCGATTCTTCGCCCAGGAATTCGGGCTCGAATCGCTAGCCGCCGGACGCCACGCGGAAGGGACGCTCTCGGTGATCCCGGCAGGTGATGCGGTTGCGCTCGTCGACCAGCACGACCCTGGGCGCGTGGGCGCGCGCCTCGGCGTCGTCGAGCTGCGCGAAGGTCGCCAGGATGACCCGGTGGCCGGGCTCCACCAGGCGCGCGGCCGCGCCGTTGACGCAGATCGTGCCGCTGCCGCGCCGGCCGGGCAGGATGTAGGTGGTCAAGCGGGCGCCGTTGTCCACGTCCCAGATGTGGACCTCCTCGTTGGGCAGCATGTCGGCCGCGTCCATCAGCTCCTGATCGATGGTGACCGAGCCCTCGTAGTCGACGTTGGCCTCGGTCACGGTCGCGCGGTGGATCTTGGACTTGAACATGGTGCGCAACATGGCACGCCCTCCCTCGACGCTGCTTGGATGAGGCCGCCGCGGAGTGAATCCGGGAGGAGCGCTCGTCGGCACCGGTCCTGGTCCCATCGGGATCCAGGCACGGCCTGCATCCACGCCGTCGATGGTTCACCGGCCGTGGCCCCCTCTGTGGGCCCGGCCTGGAACGGAATGTAGGCGCCGATGCAGCGGAATGTCAACCCGGACGCGCGGCCGGAACGACCCGCTTGACAGGAGGCCCGCACAGGGGCTAGAGCACTCTCCGGCGATGAGGCGGAACCTTCCCGATTCTATTGCTGAAAATGAGGATTCCGGCCCGGCCGGTCGGCCGTTCGGCCCAGGCGCCGTGCTGCTGCTCGGCCAGCTCAAGGTCGGCAAGAGCACGCTGTTCGAGGGGCTCGGCGCGGGGCGCGACCAGCGCCGGGTCTACCCGCCCACCGGGGTCGAGGTCCGGCACCGCCGGCTCGACGCCGGCAGGTACGACACGCTCCTGGACGTGCCCGGCTGCTACTCGCTGCTCGACCGGGGCGAGGACGCCATGGTGGTCCGGGACCTGCTGGCCAGGCGCAGGGTGGGGGCCGCGATCTGGGTGCTGGACGCCAAGAACCCGCGCCGAGGCCTGGGAATGGTGGGCGAGCTCTTCGCCTGCCGCGTGCCCCTGGTCGTGGCGCTGAACATGACCGACGAGGCCGCCTTCCGCGGCGTCGAGTTCCGCCCCCAGTCGCTCGAGGCGGCCCTGGGCGTGCCGGTGGTGCCGGTGGTCGCGAGCGAGGGGTCCGGGCTGGCGGCGCTGCGCAGGCGCCTGCCAGAGGCCCGGCCGCTGGCCGAAGGGGTGGTGTCGCCCGAGGCGCCCCTGGCCGGGCTGCTTTCGGGGCTCGAGGGGCTGCTGGCGGGTCACCCCTTCTCGGCCCCGGCGCTGGCGTTCCTCCTGCTGCACGGGGCCCAGGGCGCCCGCGACGTGCTCGAGGACCACGCCGAGGCCGAGCTGTGCGCCCGGGTGGAGGCCGCGCTCCGCTCCGCCGCGGGTGCCCTCGGACGCCCGGCGGAGCTGTGGACCCAAGAGGCCAGCCTGGCCGCGGCCGAGCGGATCGCCGCCGCGGCCTTCACCCTGCGCCCTTCGAACCGCGGGGCGTGGGCGCGGCGCCTGGCGGCCTGGACCCGCCGGCCGGGCACGGGCCTGCCCATCGCCGTCCTGGTGCTGGCCTGCATGTACGCCTTCGTGGGCTGGTTCGGCGCGGGCGTGCTGGTCGATCTGCTGGAGGGCCGCCTGTTCGGCGATCTGGTGTTGCCGGCCCTGCAGGGCTGGACCGCGCGCATCCCCTGGGAATCCGTGCGCGAGCTGCTGGTCGGCCCGTTCGGCCTGGTGAGCGTGGGGCTGGTCCTGCCGCTCGGGCTGGTGCTGCCGGTGCTGGCCACCTTCTTCTTCGCCTTCGGCCTGCTCGAGGACTCTGGCTACGTGGCCCGCATGTCGTTGCTGTTCGACCGGGGCCTGCGCAAGGTCGGGTTGAACGGCAAGGCCGTGCTGCCGCTGGTCATGGGATTCTCCTGCGTCACCATGGCGGTGCTGGCGACCCGCATCCTCGAGACCCGCAGGCAGCGGTTGCTGGCCGCGCTGCTGCTGACGCTGGCCTTCCCCTGCGCCCCGCTGCTGGGGGTGATGCTGGTGGTGCTCGGCCGCCTGCCTGCCCTGGCGGGGGTGCTGCTGGTCGCGCTGCTGGTGCTGCAGTTCGGGCTGGTGGGCTGGGCGGCCCACCGGCTCCTGCCCGGCGGGCGGCAGGACCTGGTGCTCGAGCTGCCTCCGCTGCGGCTGCCGCGCCTGCGCAGCCTGCTCGCCCTGACCGGCCGGCGGGTGGCCTGGTTCCTGCGGGAGGCCATCCCGTACTTCCTGCTGGGCACGCTGGCGATGTGGGCGCTCGACCAGCTCGGGCTGCTCGACGGCCTGCACCGCGCCCTGGAGCCGATCCTGGCGTGGGGGCTCGGCCTGCCGCCCGAGAGCGCGGACGTGCTACTGATGACCATCATCCGGCGGGAGGCGGGCGCCGGGCTGCTGGTCCAGCAGATGTCCGCCGGGCTGTACACGGGCGCTCAGGCCCTGGTCTGCCTGCTGGTGATGACCCTCATGGTGCCGTGCGTCAACACCCTGCTGGTGCTGTACAAGGAGCGGGGGGCGCGCGCGGCCACTGCCATCGTGGCGTTCGTCATGGTATATGCGTTGCTGGTCGGAGCCCTGGTCTCGCACGGGCTCCGCCTGGCGGGGGTGAGCCTGTGAGCGCGCGCACGCCGTCCGAGCAAGTGATCGACGAGCTGCTGGAGTCCATCTGGACCTGCCGGGAGAAGGGCTCCCGCGACGTGCTCGAGGTGCTGCGCTGCGCGCACGCCCAGGCCGAGCGCGCGGCGCTCGAGGCCCTGGCCGCCGAGGGGCTGGTGCGGATGAGCGGGGAGTGCGTCGAGCTCACGCCCCAGGGCGAGGACCGGGCCGCGGGGCTGGTGCGGCGGCACCGGCTGGCCGAGCGCCTGCTGTCCGACGTGCTCGGGTTGAGCGACGCCCACCTGGAGGAGACCGCCTGCGCGCTCGAGCACCAGCTCTCGCCCGAGGGGGCCGAGGGGCTGTCCCGGTTGCTGGGCGACCCGCTCCAGTGCCCGCACGGCAAGCCCATCCCGCCCGGCGCGCTGGCCTCCGGCGGGCCGGGCCAGGCTCCCGGAGCGCGGCCGATCCCGCTGGACGAGGCCCCGTGCCCCTCGCGCGGCCGGGTGGCCTTCCTGCGCTCCGAGGATCACGAGCGCATCCACCAGCTCCTCTCCATGGGCCTGGCCCCGGGCGTGCCCATCCGGCTCCACCAGCGCTCGCCGGTGCTGGTGCTGGAGATCGAGCAGTCCGAGCTGGCGCTCGACCGAGAGGTCGCGAGGGACGTGCATGTGTGGCTCGAGGAAGACTGACGCGGCCTGGCTCGGCCTGCTGGCGTGGCTCGGCCTGGCGGGGTGCGCGGGCCTGGGCGAGGCCGTGGGGCCGACCCCGGAGGAGCTCTACGGCCTGGCGCTCCCGCGCGTCGGCGGCGGAGAGGTCCGGCTGGCGGACCACCGCGGCCAGGTGTTGATGGTCGACGTGTTCGTGACCTGGTCCCAGGCCTCCGCCCTGGCCATCCCGGGCTACGCCGTGCTCCAGGGCCGGTACGCCGGGCAGGGCCTGGCGGTGGTGGGGGTGGCGCTCGACGAGATCACCCTGGCCGTGGAGCCCTTCGTGCGCGGGTACGAGGTGCCCTACCCGGTGGCGTTGGCGGACGAGGCGGTGCGCCAGGGCCGCTCGCCCCTCGGCGCGGTGGACAGCCTGCCGACCCTGCTGGTCTTCGACCGGGGAGGGCGCTTGCGGGGTGCGTTCCTCGGTCGGGTTCCCATGCAGCAGGTGGAGGCCCTGATCCGCAAGCTGCTCTGACGCAGACCGCCCCGAAACCCTCGGCCGAATCACCTGTTGCATCGCGGGCGTGGCATGCTACACTCCGCCGGGAACCGGCGCGCCCGGCGCGGACCGGCCGAGAGGTCTCCATGTGGGACGTGATCGTTCGCGGCGGCATCATGATGGCGCCGATCCTCCTGGGGTCAGTGCTGGCGCTGGCCATCGTCGTGGAGCGCCTGTGGAGCCTGCAGCGCTCCCGCGTGCTGCCGGCCGCCTTCCTGGAGTCCATGCAGCGGCTGCTCACGGAGGGCCGGCGGGAGGAGGCCCTGACCGCGTGCCGCCAGGCTCCCTCCGCCCTCGCCCTGGTGCTGGCGGCCGGCCTGGAGAACAGCTCCCGCCCGCGGGCCGAGATCGTGGAGGCGCTCGAGATCGCCGGCCGCAGGGAGGCCGCCCGGCTCTCGCGCTGGGTCGGGGCGCTCGGCGCCATCGCCGCGCTCGAGCCGCTGATGGGGTTGCTGGGCACGGTGCTCGGGCTCATCGCCGCGTTCCAGTCCGTCGAGCAGCTCAAGGTCATCGGCAACCCGAGCATCGTGGCGGCCGGGGTCTGGCAAGCCCTGATCACCACCGCCGCGGGCCTGTTCGTGGCCATCCCGGCCTACGCCCTGTACCGCTACCTGCGCGCGCGGGTGTCGGCCCTGACCCTGGAGCTGGAGGACGGCGCCTTCCTGCTGGTCCAGCGCCTGACGGCCGGCCCGGGCAGGGCGCGGGCCGAGGGGGGGACCCCGTGAGGTTCAGCCCGCGAGACGACGACGAGGTCGTGCTCGACATGACCCCGCTCATCGACATGGTCTTCCAGCTGCTGATCTTCTTCCTGCTGACGACGACCTTCTCCCTGAACGTCAAGGAGAACGGGCTGCTGCTCGACCTGCCGCAGGCCAAGGCGGCCCAGATCCCGTCCATGGCCAGCCAGGTCAAGGTGGGCGTGCTGGAGGACGGGCGGCTGATGCTGGGCGGGCAGGCGGTCTCGGAGGAGAAGCTGCGCGCGGGCCTGGCGGAGGTCGCCCGCCAGAACCCGGACATCATGCTGGTGCTGCAGGCCGACCAGCGCGTGGAGCACCAGCGGGTGGTGAGGGTCATGGACCTGGCCGCGGGGCTCGGCCTGCGGCGGCTCGGCATCGCGACCCTGGAAGAGTGAGCAGGCCTTGGGCGCGCGGGCGAAGATCGTGTTCGTGCTGAGCCTGGCGCTGGCCCTCGGCCTGCTGGCCTTCAGCCTCCTCGGCCCGGGCGGCGGCGCGCAGGTCGAGCTGCGCGGCGAGCTGGACAGGCTGGTGACGGAGAATGCCCGGCTGCGCGAGCAGAACCGCCGGCTGGCGCTCGAGGTGGACGCCCTGAAGAACCGACCCGACTACCTGGAGAAGGTGGCGCGCGACGAGCTGGGCCTGGTCAAGCCAGACGAGCTCATCTTCCAGCTCCAGTCCACGCCTGACGCCGGGCCGCAGGACGAGGGGGGGGAAGCGCCCGGCCCGTGAGCCGGGGCGCGACAGCATGCACGCGGGCCGCTCACTCGCCCTGGGCCTCGGCTGGCTCCAGCGCAACCTGCTGGTGGAGCTGTCCTGCGCGCTCTTCGCCTGCCTGCTGTGGCGCGGCGACGTGGCCGCGGGGCGCTGGCCCGGCCTGCTGCTCGCGGGCTGGCTGGCCGCGCTGCTGCTCCACCGCCTGTGGCTGCTGCAGGGGCGCCTGAGCCCCCGGCGGGTGGGCGCGCCCGGCGCGAGCGCCGAGCACCGCCAGGTCGGGCTGCTGCTGACCGCCTCGCTCTACCTGCTGATCGCGCTCACGGGCGGGCTGGCGAGCCCGGTCTACCCGGCGCTCTACCTGGTGCTGGCGGCGGCCGGCGGCCTGGAGGAGCGGCCCTGGAACACGCTGGTCGTCGTGGGCGCGGCGCTCGCCCTGGAGGCCCTGCTGGGCGCGCCCGCCTGGCCCGCGGGCTGGGCGCAGACCGCCTCGCACGCCGCGGCCATCGCCGGCTTCCCCTTCGTCAGCCGGCTGCTGGTGGCCGCCGCGCGGCAGCTCGTGCGGCGCGAGGAGGCGGCCAAGCTCGCCAAGGAGCGCGCGGAGCACGAGCAGGCGGCCCGGGAGTTCCGGCTGTCCGGCGCCGCCTCGCGCGACGGCACGCGGGCGCTGCGCGACGAGGAGCGCGCCGGGCAGCGCCAGCTGTCCTCCCTGCGCCGCCTGGAGGAGGGCATCCACAACCTGCTGGACGTGGTGTTCGAGGCGCTCCGGCCGCACAGCGTGGCCTTCTACCGCCTGTCGACCGACGACCGCAGCGTCCGCCTGATGGACGCCCGCTCGGACAGCGATCAGCTCGTGCGCACGCCCATGCCGGCCGGGGAGGGCGTGCTCGGGGCGATCATCAAGCGGCTGAGCCCCGTGTCCTTCGACCACCTGCGCGACGGCCACGAGCTGCTGACCTACTACGCCACCCGGGTGCCGATCCGCTCCTTCCTGGGCGTGCCGGTGCTGGACGGGGCGCACGTGCGCGGGGTGCTGCTGGCCGATCGCCGGGTGGACGTGCCCTTCAGCGACGACGACCGCCGCATGCTGTCCACGGTGGCCGTCGAGCTGCTGCACGAGATCGACACCGAGCGCGTGCTGGCGGACATGGACAAGCTCCTCAGCGAGTCCGCGTGCTTCTACGAGGCCAGCAAGCAGCTCAACCGCGCGCTCGGACTGCAGGAGGTCATCGACGAGGTGCTGAGCGCCGCACGCCTCGTCCTGCCCGGGGTGGACTTCGCCGCCCTGGTGCTGCGCGAGGGCGACAAGCTCGTGCTGGCCGGCGCGCAGGGGCTGGACGAGTACGCCGGCTGGCGCGAGAAGCACCTGCAGCAGGAGCTGCACGGCCAGAGCCACCTGGTGGCCCAGGTGCTCAAGGAGGGCTCGGTCCTGCCCGAGGCGCCCTTCCACCAGCGGGAGGGCGAGCAGCGGCTGGTCTTCGGCCGGCAGATGCCGCTGCCGCCGCTCGCCTCCCTCAAGATCTTCCCCCTCAGGGTGGCGGGCGAGCAGGGGCGCAAGTCTCAGTCCGGCAAGGAGCCGATCATCGGCGCGCTGGTTGCGGCCGGTCAGCGGCCGGGCCTGTTCCCGGCCAACAGGGACAAGAGCCGGGACCTGGTGGGGGTGCTGCAGACCATCGCCAACATGGCCGCCATCAGCATCCAGAACGCGCAGCGCTACCAGCAGCTCGAGCGCCTGGCCACCACCGACGGCCTGACCGGGCTCCACAACCACCGCCGCTTCCAGGAGCTGGCCGAGGAGCTGGCCAGCACGTCGCTGCGCTACCAGCGGCCGCTGTCGATGCTGCTGACGGACATCGACCACTTCAAGAAGGTCAACGACACCTACGGCCACCCGGTCGGCGACCAGGTGCTGAAGCGCGTGGCGCGGGTGCTGGGCGACCTGGCCCGGGCGACCGATCGCGTCTGCCGCTACGGCGGAGAGGAGTTCGCCGTGCTGCTGCCGGAGACCGACGCGGAGGGCGCGCGCATGCTGGCGGAGCGCATCCGGGAGGAGATCAAGCAGCAGGAGCACCAGGCGGCGGACGGCAAGCCATTCCGGGTGACGCTGTCGCTCGGCATCTGCACCATGCCCGAGCACGCCCGGCACAAGCAGGAACTCATCGATCGGGCCGACCAGGCCCTGTATCATGCCAAACGCAACGGCCGCGACAAGGCGGTCCACTACGCGGAGCTCGGCTCAGCCAAGAGCCAGGGAGCGTGACACGATGAAGAAGAACTTCGTCCTCGACACCAACGTGCTCTTGCATGATCCGAACGCCATCCTGACCTTCGGCGACAACGACGTGATCATCCCGATCTACGTGATCGAGGAGATCGATCGCTTCAAGAAGGAGCTGTCCGAGCTGGGGCGCAACGCCCGCGTGGTCGGCCGGATGATCGACGACTACCGCCACAAGGGCCACCTGTCCGACGGCGTGCCCACCCCCACCGGCGGGCGGCTGCGGGTGCTGTTCACCAACCAGAAGCTGCCGGCCGAGATGGGCATCGGGCAGACCATGGACCACCGCATCCTGGCGGTGGCCTTCGATCTCAAGGAGCGCGAGCCCGACAAGGCCACCATCTTCATCACCAAGGACACCAACCTGCGCATCAAGGCCGACGCCCTGGGCATCCGCGCCGAGGACTACGACACGGAGAAGGTGACCGCGGACGAGATCTACTCCGGCGTGGCCGAGGTGCAGGCCTCGGGCGAGGAGATCGACGCCTTCTACCGCCAGGGCAACCTGCCGGTGGAGAAGCTGAAGGGCTACGAGCCCATCGCCAACCAGTTCGTCCACCTGCGCGACGAGTCCAACGGCGCGCACGGCGCCCTGGGCCGCCTGGATCCGGAGGCCAAGAACCTGCTGCCGCTGCTCAAGGCCCGCGGCTCGGTGTGGGGCATCCAGGCGCGCAACCGCGAGCAGACCTTCGCCATGGATCTGCTGCTCGACGACCGCATCAAGCTGGTCAGCCTGGCCGGCAAGGCCGGCACCGGCAAGACCCTGCTGGCGCTGGCGGCCGGCATGCACAAGACCTCGGAGGAGGGCCTGTTCCAGCGCCTGCTGGTCTCGCGGCCCATCTTCCCGCTCGGCCGCGACATCGGCTTCCTGCCCGGCGACGTGGAGGACAAGCTGAACCCCTGGATGCAGCCCATCTTCGACAACGTCGAGCTGCTGATGAACCTGACCCGCAAGGACAAGCGCCAGGGCCGCTCGTACCGCGAGCTGATGGACATGGGCCTGATCGAGATCGAGCCGCTGACCTACATCCGCGGGCGCAGCATCCCCAACCAGTACATCATCGTGGACGAGGCGCAGAACCTCACCCCGCACGAGGTCAAGACCATCATCACCCGCGCCGGCGACCAGACCAAGGTCGTGCTGACGGGCGACCTGTACCAGATCGACAACCCGTACGTGGACTCCTCCAACAACGGGCTGTCCTACGTGATCAACCGTTTCCGCGGCAAGGCCATCGCCGGCACGGTGACCTTGCGCAAGGGCGAGCGCAGCGAGCTGGCCGAGGTGGCCAGCGATCTGCTGTGAGCCGCCGGGGCGGGAGAGGGCATGGAGACCGGCCGAGCGCGCCTGCGGCTGCTGGTGGAGGGCGTGGTGCAGGGCGTGGGCTACCGCTATCACGCCCGCCGTGAGGCCAGGGCGCTCGGCCTCACGGGCTGGGTGCGCAACCTGCCCGACGGGCGGGTGGAGCTCCTGGCCGAGGGCCCGCGCGAGGCGCTGGCTTCCCTGCTGGCCTGGAGCCGGCGGGGTCCGCCCGCGGCCGAGGTGGCCGGGGTGGAGCCCCGCTGGGAGCCGGAGGCGGGTGAATTCTCGGGTTTCGAGGTGCGTCCCTGAGGATGGGGCGCGCGGGCTCCGGGGAGGAGGCGTCATGCTGAATGCGCGTGCTGGCTGGACGATCGGGCTGGCCCTGCTCGGGCTGCTCGTGGACCCCGCTGCGCGGGCCGCCGAGGGCCTGCCGACGCTCCGCGAGGTGCTGCGGCACTTCGAGGTGGCCTACGTGGACACGGCCAACCCCGCGGCGCTGGCCCTGGGCGCGCTGCAGGGCCTGGCGCGGGTCGCGCCGGCTTGCCGCGCCGAGCTGCTGCCCCCGCCGGGGCTGGCGCGGTTGATCTGCGGCGAGGCCAGGCACGACATCCCCCTGGCGGCGCTGGCTGACAGCAAGGAGCTGGCCAGGGAGCTCGAGGCGTGCGCGGCCCAGGCCCTGGCCGCCCAGGCTGGGCTCACGCGGATCAAGCTCGAGCGCGCCATGCTGCGCGAGCTGGTGGCGCGCTGCGGCGACCACTGGAGCGTGTTCCTGGAGGAGGAGCTGGTGCCCAGGCTGGTGGACGATGGCAGCACGCCGGCGGCCTCGGCGGGCCTGCTGTTCGAGCCCAGCCCGTCCGGGCTGCTCGTCCTCGACGTGGTGGAGGGCATGCCCGCCGCCCGGGCGGGCATCCTGCGCGGGCAGCGCGTGGAGGCGCTGGGCGGCCGGCCGGCAGCGCTGCTGAACGAGCTCGAGGCCCTGGCCCTGGTGCGGGGCAAGCCCGGGGAGAAGGTCGAGGCGGTCGTGGCGGGCAAGACGTACACCCTGGAGCTGGCCGAGGAGCCCAAGCGCCACCTCAGCGTGAGCGAGCTCGGCCAGGGATTGGCCCGGGTGCACCTGTCCGACTTCAGGCAGCAGACCGGACAGAGGCTGGCCGGCGTGCTGGAGAAGCTCGAGGCCGGCGGCGGGCTGAAGGGGCTGGTCCTCGATCTGCGCGGCAACCCCGGCGGGCTGGTGACCGAGGGGACGGCGGTGGCCGGGCTGTTCCTACCCGCCGGGCCGGTGGTCAGCGTGGCGGGCAAGGAGCACCAGCGCATCCAGGTGGAGCGCAACCCCCAGGGCGGCCTCTGGCAACAGCTGCCCCTGGTGGTGCTGGTCGATCACCGCAGCGCCTCGGTGAGCGAGATCGTGGTCATGGCGCTGCGCGACGCGCGGCGCGCCAAGCTGGTGGGGGAGACCACCCTCGGCAAGGGCACGGTCCAGGACGTGCTTGAGCTCTCGGAGGGCTCGGCCTTGAAACTGTCCACCGGGCGGTACTACTCTCCGGCAGGCACCCCGAACTACGACGGCATCGAACCGGATGTGTCCGTCGCGTGGGACGGCCGCGGCGAGGACGTGCAGCTCAAGCGCGCCCTGGCGTTGCTGGGCAAGTGAGAGGCGGACTTCGCGCGGCCCGCGGCTGGGCCGCGCCGGGAGGTGACGGCATGGTACGCGTGGGTGGCATGGCACTCGTGGCGGCTCTGTGGTTGCTCAGCGGCCCGGCCCTGGCGCTCAGCGGGGACGAGGTGCTGGCCAAGGTGGATCAGGCCGAGTTCAGCGCCAAGGACTCCACCGCCACGGTGCGCATGGAGCTGGAGGACGCCGACGGCGCCAAGTCCTACCGCAAGATGGAGATGTACCAGCAAGGCACCAGCAAGCGGCTGATCCGTTTCCTCGAACCGGCGGACGTGAAGGGCATGGCCTTCCTCGACGAGGGCACGGACGGCGGCATGTACCTGTGGCTGCCCGCCCTGCAGAAGGTCAGGCTGGTGGCCGGACACGTGAAGAACGACAACTTCGCGGGCACGGACTTCTCCTACGAGGATCTCAGCAGCGACACGTTCGCCTCGCGGCTCACGGTCCAGGGGATGACCGAGGACGCCGAGCACCACGTGCTCGCCCTGCAGCCCAAGCCCGACAAGGACTCGGACTATGGCCCCGTCAAGCTGTTCGTGCGCAAGGCCGACTTCCTCTTCGACCGCATCGAGTTCAGCGACAAGTCGGGCAAGCCCTGGAAGGTCATGACCCGCAGTGACTTCCGCCCCGCGGGCAAGTACACCCAGAGTTACCTGATGGAGATCAAGGACGTGAAGAAGAACCACGCCACCCGCAACTTCGTGGAGAAGCTGCAGGTGGACACCGGGTTGAAGGACAGTTTCTTCAGCAAGCGGCAGCTCAAGCGCAACTAGCTCCGCCGGCCCTCCCGGCGCGCGGGTCCTCCCCATGACACATGCTCCCAGGTGGGCGGCGCTGTCGGCCTTCGGTCTGCTGGCCGTGGCCTCACTCCAGGCGCGCGCCGGGATGGAGCTGAACGGGGTGGTGGCCACCGAGAACTACATCGGGGTCCGCCACGGCGACTTCTACAACTTCCGCAACGCCAACTGGTTCCAGCTGCGCATCAAGGCCAACCCCGCCGAGGAGGTGGCCGCGATCGCGAATTTGGAATTGCGCAACACGAACTTCACCGACGTGCGGCTGGTGGACGACCTGTGGGACCGCGGCACCGTCGAGCCGGTGAGCTGGCGGGTGAACGAAGCCTACGTGGACTACTACGGCTTCCTGCTGGACAACGACTGGGTCAAGCTGGATCTGCGCGCGGGCAAGCAGGTTCTCGGCTGGGGCGAGGCCGACGGCTTCAACCCCACCAACCCCCTGGACGCCCTGGACCTCGAGAACCCCCTGGAGTTCAAGGCGCGGGTGGGCAACGTGGGGCTGAAGGCCGCGCTGACCCTCGGGGACGAGTGGGTGACCCTGGAGGGCGTGGTGGCGCCCCGCTACCTGCCCTCCGTCCTGCCGGTCGATCTGTTCCTCGGGGAAGACCCGCTGCAGAGCCCGCTCATGCCGGCCTTCGACCTGTCCGCGCTGGAGGATCCCAACCTGAGCCTCGTGCTGCTGCCGCCGGGTGCGGAGCAGCTGCGCACCCTCACCCCGGCCACCCAGGTGGACAACCTGCTGGGCGGCGCCCGGGTGCGCTGGACGCTGTGGGACTTCGAGTGGACCGTGTCCTACGCCCACGCCCGCGAGCCGGTGCCCTCGCCCCGCGCGGTGGCCGGCACCGCCACCTTCCGCAACCCCGGCGACGAAGGCTGCCCGGCCGGCGGGCCCACCTGCGTGGTGGTGGCGGTGGACGACGTGGAGCTCGCCTACCCGAAGATCGACGTGGTCGGCTTCAACCTGCGCGGCGCGCTCGGCGACGTGGGGGTGTGGGCCGAGGTGGCCTTGATCCTCCCGGAGGGCGAGGAGACCCGCATCACCGTGGCCTCTGCGCTGGGCTCGCGGACCCAGACGCTGACCGCCGTCGAGGACGAGCCCTACACGAAGTGGGTGCTGGGGGCGGAGTACACCATCCCCGGCGGCTACTACCTCAACCTCCAGTGGATCCACGGGTTCTTCGTCGAGATGACCGGCCACCGCCTGCACGACTACCTGTTCGTGTCGTTCCGCAAGGCCGTGTTGAACGATCGGCTGCGCTTCGAGCTCAACCTGGGCGGCGAGCTGGACACCACCCAGGGCCGCGACGGCCTGGCCGGCCTGCTGAACGCGCTCATCTCCTACAAGCCCTTCGACGGCTCGGAGGTGGCCATCGGTTACCTGATGGCGCGCGGCGAGGACGGCACCTCGCTGCAGCTCTTCGAGGCGCTCGACCAGCTCTTCCTGCGCTTCCGGGCCGACTTCTGAGCCGCAGCCCGGGTACGAGGGACCCTCCATGATGAACGCCTTCGCGCGCTGGGTCGTCCGCTACCGCCTGGCGGTGATCATCACCACCGCCCTGCTGACCGCGGCTGCCGCCTACGCCACCTTCGAGTGGTCGTATGTCGAGAGCGACGTCAGCAAGTACCTGCCCGAGGAGGACCCGGTCGTCATCCGTTTCACCGAGGCCGGCGAGCGTTTCGGCGGGGTGGACGTAGGCATGCTGGCGGTGGAGGTCGAGGACGCCTTCAGCCCCGAGTCGCTGGCGCTGGTGCAAGAGCTCACCCAGGCCATCCGGCAGATCCCCGGGATCACCTGGGTGGTCAGCCTGACCTCGATCGACGACGTGCAGGCGCGGGAGATCGAGGGCGAGAAGGCCGTGGTGGTCGGCAAGCTGGTCGACCCGGAGGCTCTGCCGCAGAGCGCCGAGGACAGCGCCCGGCTGCGCGCGCAGGTGCTGGCCAAGGAGGACATGGTCGGCCTGGTGGTCAGCGCGGACGGTAAGCTGGCCAACCTGATCTACAACATCTCCAAGGGGGTGGATCGGGTCTTGGTGGCCAGGGCGGTGGAGGACACGACCCGGCCGCTGATCGGCGCTCGCAGGGCGCACATGACCGGCTTCCCCTTTTGGACCAAGAACATGTCCGAGGTGATCATCCGGGACATGATCACCCTGGTGCCGATCGTCTCGCTGATCGTCATCCTGATCCTGCTCCTGGCCTTCCGCTCCCTCCGCGGGATCCTGCTGCCCCTGGCCACGGTGCTGGTCAGCGCCCTGTGGGCCATGGGCCTCATGGCGGCCTGCGACATCCCCATCACCATGCTGTCGAACGTGATTCCGACCCTGCTGATCACGCTGGGCACGGCCTACGCCATCCACCTGCTGCACAAGGTGGAGGAGGTTGGCCCAGCGGCGCACACCCCGGAGGGTCTCAGCCAGGCGCTCGGCGAGGTGATGGAACCCATCCTGATGGCCGGGGTGACCACGGTCATCGGGTTCCTGTCGTTCTGCACCTCCAACCTGGCCTTCGTGCAGCACACCGGCCTGATCGCCGCCTTCGGCACCTTCGTGGCCATGCTCATCGCGCTGACCTTCGTGCCGGCCGTGGTCAGCTATCTCAAGCCCCGCGCAGCCCGGCGTGACGCCAGGACCGGCGGTGACCTGGCGCCCGAGGGCGGTTGGCTCGACCGCCTGGGCGCACTGGTGGCGCGCCGCAAGGGCCTGGTCGTCGCCGGCTGGTTGGTGCTCACGGCCGGCGCGGCGGTCTTCTCGCTCAAGCTCGACCGGCAGTTCAACATGGTGACCTACTTCTCCGAGGAGAGCCCGCTGCGCAAGTCCGACGAGGTCATCCGCACCCGCCTGGGCGGCAACCTGCCCATCTGGATCACGGTCGACGGCGAGCCCAAGGAACCCTTCGTCCTGGAGACCATGTTGCTGGTCGAGAAGCACATGCAGGCCTACCCGGACGTGGGCAACACCCGCAGCCTGGGCAGCATCGTGGCCCAGATGAACAGCGTGATGAGCGATCACCGTTGCATCCCGGACACGCGCGAGGGGGTGGGCAACCTCTGGTTCCAGCTCGAGGGCAAGGACGTCCTCAAGCAGATGGCCGACAAGAGCCTGACACACTCGCTGGTCCAGGGCGTCAGCTCCTCCAATGACACCGTGCGCCTGCGGGTGATCGTGGCGGAGATCCAGGCGTTCCTGGACGCCCTGCCCCGCCAGGCGCGGCGCCTCACGCGCGCGACGGCCGACGCGGACAGCCTTCGCAGGGCGGAGGCGTTCGCTCTGGACCGTGCCAGCCTGGCCGTGGCGCTCGATCTTCGCCGCCGCCTGGGTGAGGGAGCCCTGGACCAACCCGCGGTGCGCCGGGCGATCGAGGAGGGGCTGCAAGCGCCGCTGCCCGCGGACGCCGGACTGCCCGCGGCGCTCGAGCGTTTCCTGCGCTCCGAGGAGTCGGACCTGCCGATCGAGGACGAGGCCCTGGCCAGGAGGGTGGCGGAGGCCCTGGCGAAGGCGGCCCAGGCGGGCAAGATCACCGCGGAGACGGAGACCATCCTGCGGCGGGAGCTCCCGGCCGCGCTGCTGGAGGAGGATCCCGAGGGCCTTGGCTACCTCGTTCGCTCGGTGGGGTCCCTGGTCGAGGAGCGCTCTCGCGGAGCGCGCGTGTCGGCGATGAAGGCGCGGCTCCTGGCGGCCCTGCCCTCGGCGGCGGCCGGTGACGCCAGGCTCGGCCAGGACCTCGATGGCGACCTGTGGCCCGCGCTCTCCCCGTCGCTGCTGCTGCCGCTCGATGCCGCGGCGGCCAGCGCCCTGCCGCCGGACGAGGTGGTTCGGGTCGAGGTCAGCCAGACCGGCATGCACTCCATCGCGGTGACCATCGACGATCAGCTCGTCTGGAGCCAGCTCAACAGCCTGGGGCTCGCCGCCATCATGGCCATGATCCTGCTGATGATTCAGTTCCGCTCGGTGCTGGCGGGCATCCTGGGCATGATTCCCATGTCGTTGACCCTGCTCATCAACTTCGGCGTGATGGGCGCCCTGGGGATTGACCTCGATCCGGCCACGGTGCTGATCGCCTCCCTGGTGGTGGGGGTGGGCATCGACTACACCATCCACTTCATGTCGCGCCTGCTGCTGGAGTCCCGGCGGCAGGGTTCACCCGAGGCGATGCTGCGCATGGTGCTGCGTACGGTGGGCCGGGCCATCCTGATCAACGCCATCACCATCATCGGGGGGATGCTCGTGTTCCTGTTCGCGGAGATCGTGCCGCTGCACTCCTTCGGCATCTTGCTGGCGCTCGCCATGGTGACCAGCGCGCTCACCGCCCTGACCGTCCTGCCCGCGGTGCTGCTCCACGCCCGGCCCAGGTTCCTGCGGGCGGGAGGGGCGACCCTCCCGCCCGTCGGTGGTTCCGCTTCTCCGCCGCCGCAGGTATAATCTGCCCGTTCCTCGAACCGCGGGAGGGAGACTCATGCTGCGTTCTACGATCAGTCTGGGGTTGGGCCTGCTCCTGTGCGCCGGCTGCAGCGGAGGCAAGTTCGACAAGCTGGCGGACGCCCCGGCCGACAAGCTCAAGGCCGCCCAGGCGCTGTGGCAGGACTACCGGACCGCGCTGGGCGACGAGAAGAGCGCCAAGGAGCCGCTCGCCCTGGCGCGCTTCTTCAGCCGCCCCATGCTGGCCGCCACCGCGCCGGAGGAGTTCGCCAAGCGCGTCGCCGCGGCCAGGAAGATGAAGTCGACGGGGCTGCTGGACAGCATCCGCATCACGGCGCTCAAGGCGGCGCCCGAGGGGCTGCTGCTGCTGCTGGAGTCCAAGGCCGGCGAGGCGGCAATCCCGCTGGCCGAGGAGTCGGGCCAGCTCGCTTTCGACGACCTGGCGGCGGCCAGCGGAGACTGGACGGCCGGACCCAGGCGCGCCGCGGCCGCCCTCCCGGCCGAGCCCTCGCTGCTCTACCTGGAGGCCACGATCGTGGACGAGCGCCTGCCGCTGGGCGAACGGCTCAAGGCCGCCATGGGGCTGGCCCGGAAGGAGACCCGCGGCACCCTGGTCAAGGTGCGGGCCAAGGTCTCCCAGCCCGTGGTGCGGCTGGGCCTGGGCCTGGCGCTCACCAAGGTGGACGGCCTGGACGAGACCTTCATCCGCGAGTTCCCCACCCAGGCGGACGGGCTGCAGGCGGTCAGGGCCGCGGACGCGGCGCTGTTCGAGGAGATGGTGACCAAGCTGAGCAACCTGGCGAGCTCGATCGAGGAGCCCCCGGCCAACGAGAAGCTCTTCCAGGCAGCCGCGGCGGCCGCGACCGCCCCGGCCGAGGTGCGGGCGCTGTTCGGCAAGGCGGTGTTCGAGATGGGCGAGCTCAACCCGACCCGCTTCGCCAACGCCGTCCGCGCCCAGGTCAAGGACATGTCCCAGGACCCCGTCCTGGGGCTGTACTTCGAGGAGCTGGCCCGGCGCGGCGCCAGGAACACCAAGGTCGAGGCCTTCCTGCGCAAGTTCGCCGGCCAGGGCGAGCCCGAGGAGAAGGCGCTGTGCCGCGGCCTCCTGGCGCGCTTCCCCAGGGCCCGCTGAGCCGCGGGCGGAGCCGATTGACAGGCGCGGCGGACGACCTTAGATTCCTGGCCAGGTCGGGAGCGAACACATGCCATTCGACGAGTGGGACCCGTTCCGCGAGCTGATCAGCCTCAGAAACCGTTTCGACGAGTTGTTCGAGCGGCAGCTCTCCCAGGCCTTCCTCGGGGGCAGCGTCCCGCGGCCGTCCTGGGCGCCGCCCGTGGACGTGTTCGAGGACGACACGCACATCGTGGTGCAGGCAGAGATCCCCGGCGTGGACGAGAGCTCCATCGCGGTGGAGTACCACGATCAGGTGCTGGCCATCCGCGGCGAGCGCCCCACGGCGGGCGACGGCGCGCGTAGCTACCACCGCATCGAGCGCCAGCGCGGGCCCTTCGAGCGCCTGGTACGCGTGGACACGCCGGTGGACGTGGACGCCATCGCCGCCCGCTGCGAGGCGGGCGTGCTGACCGTGCGCCTGCCGGTGCGCAAGCCCGGCGGGCGCACCATTCCGGTGGGCGACGGGGAGGGCGAGCGCTAGCCACAGCGCGCGCGAGCATGCGGACCTACTACGACATCCTGGGCGTCAAGCGGGAGGCCAGCGACAAGGAGCTCAAGACGGCCTTCCGCCGGCTGGCGCGCAAGCACCACCCGGACGTCAACCCCGGGGACAAGGGCGCCGAGGAGCGATTCAAGGAGGTGTCCGAGGCCTACGATGTGCTCTCGGACAAGGCCAAGCGCCAGGTCTACGATCAGGTGGGCCACGAGGCCTGGAAGGCCGGGTTGAAGTCCGCGCCGCCTCCGGGGGCGGGCCGGCGCGGGGGCGCGCCCTTCGACGGGTTCCCCGGCTTCGAGGGCATCCGCTTCGAGGGCGCAGAAGGGGAGGGGGCCTTCGGCGATCTACCGCTGGAGGACCTGCTGGGCGGGATCTTCGGGGGCGGGCCGGGGGGCCGCAGGCGCAGCGCCGGCCCGCGGCGCGGTCAGGATCACCTGAGCCGGCTGGCCATCTCCCTGACGGACGCGGTGCACGGCGCCGAGCGGCGCCTCACGCTGACGGGCGAGGACGGCCGCAGCGAGAACCTCAGCGTGCGCATCCCGGCCGGCGTGCGCGAGGGGCAGAAGATCCGCCTGGCCGGTAAGGGCTCGCCTGGCCGGGCCGGTGGCCCGCCCGGGGATCTCCTGCTGGAGGTGGCGTACGAGCCGGACGCCCGCTTCCAGCGGGAGGGAGAGCTGCTGGTGACCGAGGTGCCGCTGCCCTTCGGCGTCGCCGCTCTGGGCGGCAATTTGCGGGTCGAGACGCTGGACGGGGCCGTGGACCTCAGCGTCCCGGCGGGCACCCAGGGAGGCCAGCGCTTCCGCCTGCGCGGCAAGGGGCTGCCCCGCAGCGGTGGCGGCCGGGGCGACCTCCTGGTGCGGGTCAACGTGAACGTGCCGCGGCGCCTGGACGACCAGGGTCGGAGCCTGGTCGAGCAGCTGGCGCGCTACGAGTGAGGCCGGTCGGAGATGCCCAAGCACCTCACCATCACCCGGCGCAGCCTGGCCAGGCGCTTCGGCGTCGAGCCGGAGGTGATCGATCGGCTGGAGCAGCTCCACCTGCTGGAGCCGATCCGGCGCCCCGGGCGCGAGCGCCTCTACGACCAGCAGGGGCTGGAGCAGGTCCGCGTGTGGCGCCTCCTGGTCAGCGAACTCGAGGTGAACGCGGCAGGCGCCGAGATCATCCTGCGCCTGCGGCGCCGGCTGGTGGACGCCCAGCGCCGCGTGCGGCGCTTCCTCGACCAGGCCCGGGCCGAGGGCCTGCTGGAAGAGATCTTGCCGCTGCTCGAGAGCCTGGACGACGACTTCCCCGAGCCCCGCTGAGACGCGGGCACGCCAGAGGATCGGGAGCGCGGGAGGGCGGCGGAGCGGCTCAGCCGAAGTTGATGGTGAGCGGGCTCTTGTCGGCCGCCAGGATGGCCTGGCAGGTGGCCTGCGCGTGCGGCAGGTTGGTCTCCACGAAGTGCCGCATGCTGTGCAGCTTGCCGTCGTAGTAGCGCGCCTCGGGGTGTTCCGCCACCAGCTTGGCCTTGGCCTCGTCGGTCTTGGCGCCCGCCTGGGCGTAGAGCTTCTGCAGCGCCGCGTCGGCCTTGACCGCCATGTCCTCGAGCAGGTAGGCGAACACGATGGTGCCGAAGAGATCCAGGAACGGCGTGGCGTTCAGCACCGGGTAGTACATGTCGCCTTCCATGCCGGCCTGCTGGAACCGCATGACCACACCGGTCAGCGCGTCGCGCGCGGCCTCCAGCTTGGCCACGTAGGGGCCGAGCGCCGGGTGGCCCTGGTTGTCGTTGATGAAGCCGTTCATGCGCATGAGGAAGGTCATGAACATCAGGCCGCCCTTGCCCGACACCTTGCGGCCGAGCAGATCGAGCGCCTGGATGCCGTTGGTGCCCTCGTAGATCGAGGCGATCTTGGCGTCGCGGCAGTACTGCTCCTGCGGGTACTCCTGGCAGTAGCCGTAGCCGCCGAAGATCTGCACGCCCAGCTCGGTCATGCGGAAGCCCTGATCCGAGCAGTAGGCCTTGCAGATCGGGGTCAGCAGCTCGACCAGGTTCTGGTAGTTCTGGCGCTCGGTCTCGTCGGGGTGGTGCAAGGCCAGCTCGGAGAAGTGGGCGGTGGAGTACAGCAGGGCCCGCGCGCCCTCCACGAAGGCCTTCATGCTGAGCAGGTTGCGGCGCACGTCCGGGTGCTGGATGATCGCCACGCGGGGCGCGTTGACGTCCTTCATGTCCTTGATGTCCACGCCCTGGACGCGGTCACGGGCGTACTGCAGGGCCTCCTGGTAGGAGGCGGCCGAGGTGGCCAGGCCCTGCAGGCCCACGCCGATGCGGGCCTCGTTCATCATCCGGAACATGTAGTTGATGCCCTGGTTCTCTTCCCCGATGAGCCAGCCCTGGCACGGGCCGTCGCCGCCGAAGATCATGGTGCAGGTCGGCGAGCCCTTGATGCCCATCTTGTGCTCGATGTTGCCGCACACCACGTTGTTCTTGGCGCCCGGCTTGCCGCCCGCGGGCAGGAACTTGGGCACCACGAACAGGCTGACGCCCTTGATGCCCTTGGGGGCGCCCTCGATGCGGGCCAGCACCAGGTGGATGATGTTCTCGGTCAGGTCGTGCTCGCCCGAGGAGATGAAGATCTTCTCGCCCTCGATCAGGTAGTGATCGCCCTGGCGCTTGGCCTTGGTCTTGAGATCGCCGACCGCGCTGCCCGCGCTGGACTCGGTCAGGCACATCGTGCCGGCCCACTGGCCGGTGTACAGCTTCTCCACGTAGAGCTTCTTCAGCTCCTCGGTGCCGTAGGCCTCGATCACCTCGCCCGCGGCCGAGCTCAGGCCCGGGGTCATGGTGAAGGCCACCGAGGCGGACGCCATGATCTCCACGATGGCGGTCATGGCCGCGTGAGGCAGCCCGCCGCCGCCCAGCTCGGCGGACTTGCCCGGCGCGCTCAGGCCGTTCTCGCAGACCGCCCGGTAAGCCTCCTTGTAGCCCTTCGGGGTGGTGACCTTGCCGCCCTCGAAGCGCAGCCCCTCGCGGTCCATGACCGTGTTGAGCGGCGCGATCTTGTCGGTGGCCACCTTGATCATGGTGTCGATGGACATCTCGATCGTCTCGCGATCGAAGGCGCTGAACTTCTCGGTCGTCTTGCAGAAGTCGAGGAGGTTCAGGTACTCGAACAGGCAGAACTGGATGTCGCGCTTGTCCACCGCGAACGGGCTCATGATCTCCTCCTTGCGAGGGCCGTGGCCACTCGGAGTTGGGCAATGACGCAATGAGTCTAAGCACGCGTTGACACGGGAGTCAACCCCCTTCCGCCGACTTTTTTCGGGTGCGGGCTCAGACCCCGGTCTCGACCACTCCATCGCGCACCGGCAGGTCCAGGGCCCTCGCCGCCGCCGCCTGGGCGAGCAGCAAGGCCTGCCGCCCGACGTGCAGCCGCCCCGGTCCCGAGCGCGGCAGGCCATGGATCACCAGGCTGACGAGCTCCTCGCGCCGGGGGGGCCGCAGCGCCGGGCTGGCCCTGCGCCTCCAGGGCGAGCGCGAGGCCAGGTGGTGGTGCAGGACGCGCTGCCCGCAGGGCATGCCCGCCAGCCCGGGCCGATCCAGCACCCCGCCGTCCCACAGGGGACGCGCGTGGTCCCAGACGGGCTGGAAGAGCAGCGGCAGGGAGCAGGAGGCCCGCACGGCCGGCACGAGCGGCCCGGACGCGAGCACGCGCGTGCGAAGCGCCAGGGCGTCGAAGGCCGAGACCGCGAGCCTCCAGCGGCAGTCCTCGAAGCGCTCGACCGGCAGGAGCTCCGCGAGCAGCGCCTCGAAGCGGCGGCCCGCGAGCAGGCCGAGCCCTGGCGCGGGATCCCAGAAGTCCTCCCGGCGCAGGGACAGCAGGCGGTCGCGGATGCGCTCCGCGGACAGCCCGGCGGCCCACAGCCCGCCCACCAGGGCGCCGGCGCTGGAGCCCGAGACGAGCACGGGGGCGAGCCCGCGCCGCTCGAGCGCGACCGCCAGGCCGGCGTGGGCGAAGAACCCGAAGAAGCCGGAGGACAGGGCCAGCCCGAAGGGACCCTGATCCAGCCAGGCGCGCAGGCTGGGCGCGGAGGGAGGCATGGGCTACTTGCCGATCACGATGCCGGCCGGGTCGATCACCTCGCGCAGCAGCCGGAGCTGCTCCGCCGTGGGCGCGGGGCTCACCGCGACCCGCTCGGGCACGAGGATGGAGAAACCCGAGTTCTTCTGTACCGCGGCCACGTCCACCCCGGGGTGGAGCGAGTGCAGCCGCAGGCGCTTGGTGCCCTCGTCGAAGTCGTACACCGCGAGCTGGGTCACCACGCGGTAGGGCCCGTCCCCGACCGGCAGGCCCGCCCGCTGCCGCCCGCCGGGGCCGTCCAGGTGGCCCGGGGTGGTGAGGAAGTCGAGCTTGCCCACGAACGAGCGCTCCGACTGGCGCATGATGATGAGCGTGCGGTGGGCGAAGGAGGCCACGTCGTTGGCGCCGCCGGAGCCGGGCAGGCGCGCCTTGGGCAAGGCGTGGTCGCCGATCACCGTGGTGTTGATGTTGCCACGCGAGTCCATCTGGGCCCCGCCCAGGAAACCGTAGTCCACGAAGCCGGCCTGGGAGATGGACATCAGGTCGTGCATGCTGGAGGCCGAGATGGCCCGGTGCAGCGTACGCGAGTCGCCCACCGAGATGGGCAGGGCCTTGAGCTGCGGGCCGAAGGAGCCGGCCTCGAAGAAGATGAGCAGGCCCGGGGCGTGGGTGCGCTGCGCCAGCATGGTGGCGATCAGCGGCAGGCCGGTGCCGACGAACACCGAGCAGCCGTCCTCCAGGAAGCCGGAGGCCACGCAGGCCAGCAGCTCGGTGGGCGTGTAGCGCGGGTCTTGGCTGGTGGAGCCCATGGGTGTGCCCTCCTCCTGCTTCAGCGCTCGGCGGTGCACCAGGGAGCCACCATGGGCTCCTCGTAGCGCTCGATGCGGCGCAGCCTCTCCAGCAGGGCGGCGCCGCCCACCTTGTCCAGGTACCCGGCGAAGTCCTTCACCGAGAAGACGTACTTGTCGAGGTACTCCTGGACGCCCTGGTCGCTCTTCGACAGCGCCAGCCACTCGGCGATGTGCTCCTCGTCGAAGTAGTAGTCCTGCGGCATCTGGCACGGGTGGGAGCCGAAGGGCACCTCGCACACCGCGTCCACGACGAAGTAGGGGATGGCCGTGCGGTCTGGCTGGGAGCGGATCTCGTCGGTGTCCACGAGCTTCTCGGTCGTCACGATCAGCCGGCGGGCGCAGCGCGACAGCTCGATGTCCTCGACCACGCTGCCGTCGATCTGGCAATTGCCGTACTTGTCCGCGCGCTGCACGTGGATGAAGACCGCGTCAGGGTAGGCGGCCGGGATCAGGCAGATGGGCTTGCCGCTGAAGGGATCCTCGATCACCTTGGCCGAGCTGTAGCGCAGCGTGTCGGTGCCCAGCAGGTTGCGCGCCGGGATGAAGGGCAGGCCCATCATGCCCGCCAGGAAACGCCACTGGTAGCCGGCGTTGGAGATCTCCGCCACCACCTTGACCCGCCCGGTCTGGACCATGCGCCGCGAACCGGGCGACAGCCCGCGCAGCTCGTGGCCGAAGGTGTAGGCGGCCTCGACCTCGTCCACGCAGCCGGCGGACATGAGCACGTCCGCGTCGTGCACCGCGGTCTTGCCGGCCAGCTTCAGGTGGCGCTTCTTCTGCCGGATGATCTCGTACAGCACCGCCATGCCCACGCGCACGTGTCCGAAGCCGCCCGAGGCCACGTAGTCGCCGTCCTGGATCAGGCGGGAGACGGCCTCGCTCACGCTGCAGCGCTTGTCCACCAGCTCGCGGGTCTTGTGCTCGTGCACCCACAGGCGCTGCTCGTCCGGGTCGTGCCAGCCGAGGAGCTTCCCTGTGCCTTCTTGCAGAACCTTCATGCGCCCTCCAGGGTCGACAGGCCTGAGGCTTCGGAGATGGTGAGGAATACCAGACGGGCCGGGAGGGCGTCAATCGCGCTGGCGCCTCCGGGCGGACGGCAGCCAGGCCAGGAGGAGGAGCAGGAGCAGGCCGGCCGAGCCGGGTGCCTGGCTGGCGCAGCCGCAGCCACCCTCGGCCTCCCGGTCCTCCTCCGCGCCGTCGTCGTGCCCGGGCCCGTCTGCTGCGTCCTCGCCGTCCTCGCCGTCCACCTGCCCGCCGTCCTCGAGGTCCTGGGGACCCTCCTCCTCGAAACCCGGCTCTTCCTCGGAGCCGGGCTCCTCCCCGGACCCCTGGCACACCCCCTCCTGGCAGGTCTGCCCCGGCTCGCAGGGCTGGCTGCCCGGGTCCGGGGTGAAGGCCACGTCCAGGGTGAAGGGGCCCTCCAGCTCGACGGCGTTGTCCACGTAGGTGTCCACCACCAGCCAGTAGCGTCCGGGTTGCAGGTCCGCCTCCAGCGCCGTGTGGGCGCGGGCCAGGCAGGCGTCCTGGTCGGGCGCGGACAGCAGGTGCAGATCGGGATCGGCCGCGGGCTCGTCCGGAACCGTGGCGCTCAGGTGGCCGGGCTGGCACAGGTCGAGCTGGTAGACCCACTCCCGGCCCCACTCGGCCAGCTCCTGGTTGCAGCTGTAGTGGTTGAAGTAGTTGGACGGCCCCTGGCTGGTGTCGCGCGCGTCGTGGAAGGGGAAGGCCCCGATGGGCAGCGGGTTCAGCCGGTGGCCTGGCGGCGCGGCCGGAGACTGACCGAAGGCCTGCTCGAGCAGGTCCCACAGGGCCGAGTGGCCCACGTCGTAGTTCAGCGCCCACATGCCGGCGCCCCCCAGATCCTGATCGTTCACCAGCTGGAACTTGGCGGCCAGGCTCTCCTCGTCCTCGTGGTACACCTCGTGCCAGGTGCCGGACTCCTGCCAGCGGTACCAGGGCGCGCGGATGCCGGCGTGCCACAGCCTCTCGCGGCCGCCGGCCAGGTCCTGCATGGCGGCCGCGTAGGTCACGGAGCGCACGTTGTCGATGGTGGCGGCGGCCATGTCCCCGGAGGTGGTGGTCCACTCCCGGCCGTAGTAGGGCACGCCCAGCAAGATCTGGGCGCGCCGGGCGGCCGGCACCATGGAGGTGTAGTAGGCGACGCTACGCAGCTCCGAGTAGCCGGCGTAGGGCCGCCAGTCGGCGGTGGTGCGCAGGATGCCCGACGGTCCCGCGCGCGTCGAGCCGCCCCAGAAGTAGTCGTAGCCCATGATGAAGTAGTAGTCGGCGCAGTCCAGCAGGACGCCGAGGTCGAACACGTCCGACCAGTCCACCGCCGGCCCGGCGATGCTGATCTGGGCGTCCGTCAGCCCCCGGGCGTCCATGCCCTGGCGCAGCTCGCAGATGAACGTGGCGAAGCCGTCCCGGGCGTCCGCGGGCACGCCCTCGAAGTCCACCGACACGCCGTCGGCCCCGCCGGCCTGCAGCTCGTCGAGCATGCTCGTCACGGCCGTGGCCCGGTTGGCGGCGGAGTTCACCACGCTGCGGATACCGGCCGCGTCGAACAGGGTGAAGCACAGGTCCACGCGCACGCCGGCCGCGTGGGCCGCCTGCACCGTGGCGGTGTCCGGCCAGCCGTGCCAGGCGGTCACCACCCCGCTCGCGTTCATCTCCAGCGAGAACCAGGCCAGGTGGGTGAGGGCCGTCCAGCGCAGGCTGTCCAGATCGTGGGCCCAGTAGGGGTAGTAGCCGTACACCACCCGCTGGACCGCGCGCGGGCGCCCGCGGGCCAGCGGCCCGGGCTCGACGGCCCGGGAGGGCGGGGCGGACTCGCCCTGGTGCAGCCGCAGCTCGAGCTCGTGGATGGACGGGATCCGCTCCGGCGGGAGCGCGGGCCGCGCGGCAGGCCGCGCCCGGTCGGCCGCGGGCGCGGGCGGGGCCCAGGCCAGGCCGGAGAGGAGGACGAGCAGGGTGGGCAAACCGACGCGCGCTGGGGCCATGGCGGGCCTCCTTCCGGGGAGAATCCTTGGCATGGATCGCGCCCCGGCCGCAAGCCTCAGATCCCGGCGCGCGGCTGGTCCGTCCAACCGCTGGCGCCGGGGCCGGGCGGGTGTGGAGCCCGGGGGCGGCGCGGGCTAGAATCGGTCAGCGCTGGAGGATCGACATGGATTCCTGGACCGCGATGGGGTGGGTGATCCTGGGGGTGCTGCTGGTGGGGGTCGTCCTGCTGGTGGCCGGCGTGCTGCTCACCTGGCAGGGCCGGCGCCAGCTGGCCGGCTCGCTCAAATACCTGCTGGACCGGCTGGGGGTGGTGGAGGCCGACGTGCGCCAGCTCGACGAGGCCCTGGCGCTGTTGCAGGCCCAGCTCCGCAGGCGCGGGCTGGTGGACGAGGAGGATCTGCGCGAGGTGCGCCGGGAGCTCGTCGAGCAGCACCAGCGGGAGGCCGAGCAGCAGGAGCTGGTCCGCAGGCTGGCCGAGCCGGAGCTGGCCGCGCGCCTGGTGAAGAACCCCTCCGACACCCTCCACTGAGGGGCCTCACCCCGGGCGCCAGTCCGGGCGGTAGCAGCGGTAGTCCATCCCCGGGAACAGGTTGTGGCTCTGCTCCAGCCGGGCGAGCTCGGCCGGCGCGATTTCGCCGCCGCGCAGCATGGCGGCCAGGCTGGAGAAGGCCTCGAGGTGCTCGACCGTCCGGCGCACGGCGTAGCCCACGCTGGTGCCTGTCCGCATGATGAAGGCCCAGTCGGAGGCCTGGGCCAGCATGAGCTCGCGGGCCGCCTGATCGAGGGCGCGCCGGGGCAGGCCCTCGGCCGCGGGGTAGTCCGCGGCCAGGGCCAGCATGGCGGCGCTGGCGTGATCGAGGTGGTTGTAGATCCAGTCGTTGCTCTCGTTGAGCCACATCTCGCTGTAACCGCGATCGCCCCAGCTCGACAGGTGCAGCTCCACCTGCTGGTTGCTGGGTTGCTCGTCCAGGTAGGTGTCCGGGCTCAAGGCCGCGAGCGCACCGGGGCGGGCCGCCACCTCGCGCAGCACCCGCTCCAGGAACAGCGGGCCCTCGAACCACCAGTGGCCGAACAGCTCCGCGTCGTAGGGCGCCAGCACCAGCGGCCGCCGGCCGGGCATCCAGCGGGCGAGCTCCTCGACCTGCGCCGCCCGCGCCTGGGCGAACTGCGCGGCGTGCTCGGCCGCCCGGCGCGCGGCCAGCGCCGGCTGGTAGGGTTGCTTGTCCTGGCCGGGCCCCGTGATGCGGTGGTACTTGATGCCTGTGGCCTTGCGGGCGCCGGTGGCCTGCATCCAGGGGCGCACGTACTCGACGTCGAGATCGAAGCCGATGTCGCGGTAGAACTCGCGGTAGAGCGGATCGCCGGGGAAGCCGACCTCCGCGCTCCACACCTCCCGCGAGGAGTGCAGATCCCGGCCGAAGGCCGCCACCCCCTGCGGGCCGTAGACCGGGGCGTACACCCCGAAACGCGGCGCGGGACTGGCGTGCAGCACCCCGTGGGCGTCGAGGCAGAAGTAGCGCAGGGCGCACTCCCGCAGCACCGGCTCCACGGCCGGGTGGTAACCGCACTCGGGCAGCCAGATGCCGGCGGGGGCGCGCCCGAGCAGCCGGCGGTGCACCTGCAGGGCGGTGCGGATCTGCGCCGCCACCGCCAGCGGGCGGTGGGCGAGCAACGGCAGGTAGGCGTGGGTGGCGGCCGAGGTGATCAGCGCCACCCGCCCGCAGCCCTCCAGGCGCCGGAAGCCCGCCAGCAGGTCGCCCCGGTAGCGCTCGAGGAACAGGCGGCGGGTGCGCTTGAGGCGGCTGGCGTACATGCGGGCCACCGGGTGGAAGCGCCCGTCGGTGCGCGTGCGGCGGACCTCCAGGGCCGAGAGCTCGAGCAGCCGCTCGAGGTGGGCCAGGTAGCGGCGCATCAGCAGCTCGTCGGCCAGCATCGACAGCAGCGTCGGGGTGAGGCTCAGGGTGATGCAGCCCGGCACGCGCCCGTCCTCGAGGCGCTCCAGCAGGTCGAGCAGCGGCAGGTAGCACTCGCTGATCGCCTCGTACAGCCAGTCCTCCTCCAGGAAGCGCTCGTGCTCCGGGTGGCGCACGAAGGGCAGGTGGGCGTGGAGGACCAGCCCGATGTAGCCGCGGGCGCTCATCGGGGCTCGGCGGTCAGCCCTTCGCCTTGATCCAGGCGGTCTCCCGGCGCACGTCGATGCGCAGCTTACGGGAGAAACGCCGGTCGGGTGAGACGCCCTCGATGGGGAAGGGCAGGTGGCCATCGGGGAAGGCGAACCGGGCGATGAAGCGCCCGCCCTCGTCGAGCGCGATGGGCTCGCCGCCCAGGGTGACGCTGGAGCCCGGCACCGTGCCTCCGTACACGATCACCTCGGCGTCCGCCCACAACCAGTAGTCGGCGCCGGGGGCCGCACCGGGCCTGACGCTACCCGGCGCGTGCAGGGCCGAGGACAGCAGCTCCGAGGCCAGGCGGCCCTCGAGCCGGACCCTCAGCGAGGACAGGGCCTCACCCGAGGCCGGGCCGCCGATGCGGCCGCCGGCGCCGGAGGCGAGCTGGAAGCGCTCCGCGGGGGCCGTGCCCGCGGGGACCGCGCTCGCGGGCGCCACCTGGGCCTCGGCAGGCGCCTGGGAGCGGGCCGCGGGCGAGGCCACGGGCGAGGGGCCGACGAACCGCTCGGGCGAGGCAGGTCCCATCCCGGCCGGCGGCGTGCTCGAGGGGTTGGAGGTCAGCAGGGGCTCGAACCCGCCGTCCTCGCGGCCGAAGCCGAGCTGGCAGAGGTAGTCCTTGCCGGCCGCCTCGACGTGCAGGTACCAGCTCCGGGCGCCCTGGGGCAGCACGATGCGCTGGATCTCGCGCCCCTCCCGTCCGCTCCGCTCCAGCAGGCGCAACGCGCTCTCGCCGCCCGCGGCCAGGTGGCGCGCCTGCTCGGGCGTGAGGTCCCAGAAGCAGTAGAGCCACTGGGGATCGCGCGTCAGCAGCACCAGCCGCCCGTCGGAGTAGGCCTCCGGCAGGGACTCGGCTCCCCGCCGGGACGCCTTGGCCGCCGCCGGCTTCTGCTCGCGCGCCTTGGCGGGCTCGGGCTCGGCCTTGCCCCTGGGGGGCGCGGCCTTGCGCGGCGCGGCGCGCTCGGCCTCCCGGGCGGCGGGCTTGGCGGCCGGGGCCGCGGGCGGGCTGTCCGGCTGCTTGGCCAGGCGCCGGGCGAGCAGCTTGACCAGCTCGTTCTTCTTCAACTTCGAGTACCCGGACAGGCCCCACTCGCGGGCCAGGTCGAGCAGCTCTCGCAGCGTGCGGGTCTCGAGCTTCTTCATCAACCACCTCCCGATCATTTCTTTCTCCCGAAGAAGGACTTCTTGTCCTTCATCCTGCTCTCGAGCAGCCGCAGCTCGCGCTGCGCGTCCAGGTTGTTGCGATCGAGCCCGAGCGCCTTCTTGAAGGAGCTGGCGGCCTTGTCCAGGTCCTCCGCCGCCAGGTAGACTCGCCCGAGGAACAGGTACCCGGCCGGGACGCTGTTGTCCCGCATCTTGAGCCCCCTGAGGATCGTCTGGACGCAGTGCTCCCGGAACACCCCGTCCGGGTTCGCCTTGCTGCAGAAGGCGGCGTAGCCCCGGTAGATGTGGAACTCGCCCTCCTCGGGGTTGAGCCTGATGCACTCGTCCAGCAGCTTGAGCGCCTCCGGGAACTTGCGGTTGGTCACCAGGACCTCGGCCCGCTGGAACATGAGCTCGGCGTCCATGATCTTCTTCACGTCCACGCCGTCCGCCGCGACCTCGAGCTGCTCCAGGTACCCTTGCCGCTTCTTGTCGTCCGAGAGCACCTGGTGGGCCTCGTTCAGCAGGGCGAAGATGTCCGAGTGGATCTTCTTCAGCCGCTCCGGCGCGTCCACGGCCTGCTGGTCGGGGTGGTGCTCGCGGGCCGCCTTCATGAAGGCCTTGGAGGCCTGCGCCGCGCCCGCGTCGCGCGCGAGGCCCAGCTGCTCGAAGTGGTCCTTGGCCTTGAGCGCGTTGAAGAGGTCCAGGAGCTTCTTCTCCTCGAGCGAGCTCGGCGGGAGCGGCCTGATCGGGCCGGTGGCCGGCCTGGCCTCAGGAGCCGGGGCGGGCTCGGGCGCGGGGCTGGTCTCGCCCAGCATCTCGTCCCAGGCGGCGGCCTCCTCGCTGGAGGCCGCGGTCTCCGCGGCCTCCCCGATGCCGATCAGCTCGAGCTCGATGCCCAGGTAGACCATGGTCAGGACCGTGCGCTCGCTGTCGGGATCGGCCGCCAGCTGCTGGAGCACGCCCCCCAGCGTGCGGCCGGCGCTGATCGTCTTGAACACCTTGAGCTCGCGCGGGGTCAGCACGAGCTGGTTGAGGTGCACGTGGGCGTTGTCGTGCCCCAGCAGCATGTGGTTGCGCAGCGGTGAGAGCAGCTGCTGCAGCTCCTCCGGCTGGTAGCCGCGGCGCACGCCCTCGGCGATCATCTCCCAGGGGTTGAGGTTGAGCGGCAGGATCGAGCCCTTGTAGAGCTGGCCGTCGTAGAAACCGTAGCTGCCGACCCGCCAGGAGAACAGCTCGAAGACCTTCTCCAGCAGCAGCTCGCGCAGGATCTCGAAGAGCTGGTGCGGCTGCAGCAGGCCGCGGTGCACGACCATGTCCGCCAGGAGGTCGTCCTGGAGCCCGGCCTGCTGGTAGAGCTGCTCGATCTGCAGCGCGTTCAGGCCGGCGTGGCTGACCAGGTAGTGGTTGAGGCTCTCGGCCGGGTCGCTGGACAGGGCGGCCACGGCCTTGCCGTTCTGCAGGTAGATCTGCTTGCGGACGCTGTCGTTCTGCAGCACCAGCCGGCCGTTCGCCTTGGCCGCGCTGAAGGTGAACATCAGCTTGGGCAGGCTGACTTCCTCGATGTTGCCCGAGTACGTGGCCGGGGACTCGAGCAGATCGTCGCCCTCGCTCGCGTCGGGCAGATCGACGTCCACCGACAGCAGGGTGGCCAGCTCCGGGAAGGCCTTCATGGGCTTGAAGTCCGCGGCGTCGATCGACACCGGGGTGTTGGCCTTGAGCTGCCCCGAGCGAATCATCTCAGCGACGGCGTTGAGGCTGACCGGGCCGACCACCTGGCCGTTCACGGCCCGGAAGAAGTATCGTCGCGGCGCCATGTTTGTTTCCCCGAAGAACCTCAGGTCGGCCGGCACGCTACCACACGCCCGGGACGGATGTCACCAAAAATCTCACCCTGCTCATCGGGGCCGGCACGTAGTACACTGCGGGCGTGGGCGAGCCGAACGAAGCCATGGACTTCCAGGTGCTGGGGGAGTGGGACAGCCCCATGGAGTCCGAGATCTACCCGGCCGCCCTCCGCGAGCGGGAGATCCCTCATCGCACACGGCGCGGGGCGGCGGGCCGGCTGATCATCGAGGTGCCGGCGGACTGGCTGGCCGAGGCCAGGCAGGTCGTGGCGGACGCGGCCCGGGTCTTCTTCGGGGACACCCCGGAGCGCCCCGGGGCCCCCGTCGCGGTGGGCGCCGCGCCGCCGGGGAGCGGGCAGGAGGTCGAGGACGACGACGAGGACGACGAGGACGAGGAGGACGAGGACCCGGCGGCCGGGGCAGGAGACCTGTTCCGCTCGGCCGATGCCTTGCCGTCTGTCGAGTCCTTGCGCTTGCGGAAGGTGTGGGTGGCCCGCGCGCTGGCCGCGCTGCCGGGCCTCGGGCTCGGGCACTGGTACGCGGGGCAGGGCAAGGCGGCCTTGCTCCTCTTCCTGTCCACGACCTTCAGCGTCGGGCTGGCGATCTACACCGGATCCTGGTGGGCCGGGCTGCTGGGGGCCGGCGCCTGGGCCGTGGACTTGGCCCTGGCGCCCGGGTATGTCAAGGATGAGAACCAGCGCGCCCTGCATGCGCGTCACAAGGTGGCGGAGAAGGAACAGGAGTTCCTGGCGTCCCTGGGCGACCAGGGCGGGAGAAGATGAGCGGCATGGGCCCGAAGAGAGACCCGCGCGAGGCCGCAGGCGACGGCAGCCTGCTCGATCCCGACGCGTTCTGGAAAGAGGATGGCGCCGGCCCGGCCACCCCACCCGCCGGGGCGAGGCCGCCCCGGACCGGCCAGCTACCGGCGCCGCTGGTGCTCGAGGAGGAGGAGGACACGGACGTCCTCGTGGTGGGTGGACCACCCCCGGCCGCGCGGCCGCCCGCGGCCAGGACGCAGACGCGCCGCCCGGCTGCGGGCCCCGCGCCGGTCGGTCGGCCGGCCAGGCGCCAGCCCACGCCGGCTACGGCTGCGTCCCCCGCGCCCTTCGAGCCGCCGCTGCCCGTCCACGCTCGGCCCGGGCCGGCCCCGCGGCCGCCCGGCGAGGCGGGCCAGGGGACCGCCAGCATCTTCCAGCGGCGCGTCCTCCTGGTGCTCCTGCCCGTGGCCCTGCTGAGCGCGCTGCTGGGCTGGTTCCTGATCGGCCGTTTCGCCGGGGAGGAGCCCAGCCCGGCTCCGCCCGCCCCGCAGGCGGCGCCCGAGGCCGGCGTGGGCGCCACCGTCGAGCGAGCGGAGCCGGCCGCGGAGGCCCCCGCCAGGCCAGCGGCGCCCCCGAAGGCCGTGCCGACGAGTGAGCTGACGGTGCTGTCCGATCCTCCCTCGGCCGAGGTGCTGGTGAACGACCAGTTCCGCGGGTTGACGCCGGTGACCGTGCACGGCATCCCCCGCCAGGGCGAGATCGCGCTGCGCGTCCAGCTCGCTGGCTATCAGCCCTGGGAGCAGCGCATCGCCATGGCCGAGGCGCAGCCCGAGCTGCAGATCACCGCGGGGCTGGTGAAGAACGCCGGCTGCCCCGGGGGCCATGGCTGGGTGTACGTGACCAGCGAGCCCGCGGGGGCCAGCGTGGATCTGGACGGCAAGCGCCGCCCGGGCAAGACGCCGCTGGTCATCGACAAGGTGTGCGCCGGCGAGCACGACGTCCTGGTGCAGGCCGAGGGCCGGCAGGCCTACCGGGGCCAGGTCACGGTCCAGGCCAACGCGGTCCAGAACCTGAACCTCTCGCTCAAACCCTGATTCGCGCCCGCGCACAAATCTGTAGTAGACTGCCGAGGTACACTCAGCAGGAGGCGTTCCATGCGACCGCGCCGCCGACCTCTCGGCTTCCCCGGGGTGCTGACCCTGGGCCTGTGGCTCGCGCTGTCCGGCTGCGCCGACAGCAGCGGCCTGCCCGACGATGGCAGCGTCCCCTGCACCCAGGACTTCGAGTGCGGTGTGGGCGAGTACTGCGCCCAGGGGGTGTGCCAGCCCATCGGCGGAGACGACGATCAGCGGCCCTGCTCCTCGGATCTGCAATGCCTGGGGGATGAGATCTGCGAGGGCGGCCTGTGCGTGCCTGGCACCCGGGTGGACGGAGGGCTGGACGGCGAGGACGGGCCCGCGGACGGCAACGACCCGGGCGGCGAGGAGCAGGTGCAGCAGCCGGACATCGCCCTGGCCGGCGACGTGATCATCCGCCAGGACGCCCAGGGGACCACCTACGAGCTCAACTTCGGCAACGTGACCGTGGGCCAGCCTGTCGACGCCAACCTGCTGGTCCGCAACAGCGGCCAGGCCGATCTCCACCTGAGCGTGGTCAGCGTCGATCAGGACCCGCTGGACGAGTTCGACGTGGCCCCGGGCGTGCCGCCGGCGGTGACCATCCCGCCGGGCGGTGAGTCTGCGCTGGTGGTGACCTACTTCGCCGTGGACGGCTCGACCGACCGGGCCGTGGCCAAGCTATACAGCGACGATCCGGACCAGCCCGAGCTCGACGTGCAGCTCATCAGCGAGTTCAAGGGTGAGGCCCAGCTCTCCCTGGACCCGCTGCTGCTCGACTTCGGCGACGTGGCGGTCGGCAGCCCCGCGACCCTGGAGTGCCTGCTGTCGAACACAGGCACGGGCAACGCGGTCCTCGAGCTCGACGAGGTGGCGCCCGAGGTGAACATCGCCAACGCCTACACGCTGACGCTGCTCGACGCGGTCAGCCTGGAGCCGGTGTCCCTGCCTGCCTTCCTCAACCGCGGGGACGTGCTCGAGGCCCAGGTCACCTTCCTGGCGCCCGCGCGGGGCACCTACGACGGTGAGATCGTGGTGCTGAGCTCGGACCCGAACGCCCCCACGGCCAGCGTGCAGGTGCGCGCCCGGGCCGGCGCACCGAGCATCGAGGTGACCCCGGCGCGCGTCGATTTCGGCGAGGTGTCCGCCAACACCACGGCCCCGGGCGTTCCGGTCACCGTCCGGAACACAGGGGTAGGCTCGCTCACCCTGAGCGGGATCGATCTCCTCCCTGGACACACGGCCGAGTTCAGCCTCTCGGGCCTGCCGGCCTTACCGCTGGCCGTGCAGCCGGGCGGGGAGGTGAGCTTCGAGGTCGGCTATGCGCCGGTGGACGTGGGCGGGGACGCCACCCAGCTGGTGATCACCCACGACGACCCCGAGCACGCCCCGGACGTCCGCCTGGACGTGGGCGGCTCGGGGGTCCAGGGCAACGCCCGCCCCACGGCGGTCATCCTGGCCAACGGCGTGGACACGGCCCTGCTGCGGGTGGCCCTCAACAGCCAGGTCGGCCTGGACGGCAGCGGCTCGTTCGACAACGACGGCGCGCTGGCCGGCTACGAGTGGCGCATCATCCAGCAGCCCAACGCGAACCCCTGCGGCCAGCCGTCCACGCTGCCCGGCACGGCCAACCCGACCACGGCGCTGATCGTGCGTGAGGCGGGGCTCACGACCGTCGGCCTGCGCGTCCGCGACGACCAGGGCGCCTGGAGCGACGACGACAGCCTCGACCTCCAGGTCTACTCCGGGCCGCAGGCCGATCTGCGTGTGGGCGGGAACACCACCGGGTTCATCGAGGTGGACCTGGGCGACCTGGTGTCCTTCGACGGCAGCTACTCCACGGACTGCGACGGGTTCGTGCAGGAGTACCTGTGGCGCGTCGTGAGCTACCCGGCGGGGCGGGGGAGCGCGCCGGGCATCGTGGCCGGAGGCACCCCCGCGCTGTTCGCCAACGTGACCTTCGACTTTCCCGGGGACTACGTGATCGGCCTGGTGGTGCGTGACAACGACAGCCCGGTCAACGAGTCCACCGAGGCCACCTTCACGGTCCGGGTGCGCGGCCCGCAGTCCTTCCGCATCGCTGCCAACTGGATCGATCGGGGCCTGGGGGACAACCGGGTCGACGTCGACCTGCACCTGCTGCGCCCCGGCGCGAGCTGGGAGGCCGACAGCTTCACCAGCGACGACTGCCACCCCGGCAAGGAGGGCGAGGAGGCGGGCAACCCGACCCCCGACTGGGGTTTCCACGGCGCTCCCGTCTACCAGCGCGACAGCTGGGAGGACGGTGACAACGCGCTGGATCCCGGCAACGCCGCGGACGAGATCAACTTCCCCGATCCAGGGCTGGGGAGCTTCGGCATCTTCGTGTACTTCCGCTGCCACTCGTCGACCTCGCTGGGCGGCGACTACTGGTGCTGCGATGACATCTGCGGAGGCATGTGCAACTTCATGTGCCTGTGGTGCACGATCTCGGGGACGGACATGTGCCAGCGACAAGCCTACGGCGAGGTGGTGGTGGAGATCACCGAGTGGGACGGGAGCAAGCGCACCATCACCCGCGGCTTCAGCTTCCCGCACGAAGAGGGTTCGACAGAGCGGCAGATCGGGTTCCTGAGCTGGCCGAGCGGGACGTTCCAGTAGGGCTCAGTCCATCCACGCGGAGAGCTGCGCGGCCACGGCCAGGCCGGACAGGCGGGTCTCGAGCCGCTGGTCCAGGTCGCGGTTCAGCTCCGCGATCACCGACGACTCGGTCGGGGCCGGGCTGCTGCCCTCGGAGCCCTTCACGAAGCACAGCACCACCAGCGCCAGGGTCACGACGATCAGGATCCGCTTCATGACGAGCCTCCGGGTTAGGTAATCTCTGAGAGCACATTATCCTACATGTAGGATTCTGTCCAGAATTCCACCCGGAGGACATGGTTTGCTATTCGTTTACAGGTACTTCTCGATCTCTTTGAGCAAGTCGAGCTGGTGCACGATGTCGGTGATGTAGTCGAGCTTGTCGGAGCGGATCTCAATCCGGGGCGAGAGATCCCAGCGCTTGTACCAGTCCTCGTAGAGCCGGTCGAGCTTCTGCAGGTAGGCGACCGGGATGCTCTGCTCCATGGCCCGGCCGCGCTGTCGGATCCGCTGCCGGACGCTGCGCACCGAGCAGCGCAGGAAGATCATCACGTCCGGAGGGGTCAGGTCGCGCTGGATGGTCTCGTAGAGCTCCCGGTAGGTCTTGTAGTCGCGCCTGGAGATGAAGCGACCGTTGAAGAGGTTGCGGGCGAAGATCTCGGCGTCCTCGTAGATCGTCCGATCCTGGATGACGGTGCCCGGAAAGCGCTCGAGCTCGCGATGGAGCCTGAACTTGTGGGTCATGAAGTAGATCTGGGAGTGGAACGCCCACCGGCCCATGTCCTGGTAGAAGTCGGCCAGGTAGGGGTTGGTGTCGTTGGGCTCGAAGAAGGGCTTGAGCTTGTAGCGCTTGACCAGGAACTCCACCAGCGAGGTCTTCCCGGCACCGATGTTCCCGGCCACCGCGATGTAGCGCTTCACCTTGCCTCCCCTGGGGCCTCGAGTATCGGCCGCACCCCCGCGCTGATCAATCCTTTTGTGGGTGGGCTCGCGACCTCCGCGGCCCGCGCAGATTGTCTCCAGGGAGGGATCGTGCTAATCACCACTGCGATGGACACGCGAGGGTTCCTCTCCGGGATCGCGCTGGCCGCGCTGGCCCTGGCGCTCTGCGCGCAGGCCTGCGGACCGGCGGAGGAGCTCGGCCCGCCGTGCCAGCACGCCCGCGACTGCGGCGCGAGCGGCGAGGCCATGTGCATCGAGCTCCACTGCGTGTTCTTCGACCCCGGCGCGAGCCTGGCCAGCGCCAGCGTGGACCTCAGCTTCGGGCGGGACATGTACCAGGCCGCCGCCTCCGGATACGTGCACGTGCTGTGGGGGGACCTGTCCGACGGCGCCCCGGTCCTGTGCGAGGACATCCTGGCGGGTGCGCTGGCGCTGGACGATCCGCGCTTGAACCCCATGCACGCCAGCCCGAAGTACCTGGTGTTCAACTGGACCTCCGGCGCCACCTTCTTCCCGGACAACCTGGTCCAGCTGCTCCACCCCGGTCCCGACCTGATCGTGGCCGCGGAAGGTTTCGCCCAGCTGCAGGGCGGCGGGACGCGCACCGCGGTGGGTTGCAGCGCCGGCACCTGGCTGACGGTCAACCAGGTGGCCGACGTGACCGTGGCCCTCGTCAGACCGTGAGCGTCGTACGCGGCGCGCGGAGTCGAGCACATGCGAACGCCAAGGCAGATCCTGGAGCCGCTTCCCGCGCGCTGGAGCAGGCGCGCCGCCGCGATCACCGCCGCGGGGCTGCTGCTGTTCGGCGCGCCCGGCGCGCGCGGAGACGATCCGCTGGACGACACGGACGGCACCGAGGACTGGGACCAGGTGGCCCCGGCCTCCCACCAGCCCGCCCAGTCCGCGGACCAGGACGACTTCCGCCAGGAGATCTCCGCCTGGCAGGCCGTCAGCCAGCAATGGGAGCAGGCGCGCCTGCAGTACATCGAGGAGCGCACCCGGCACAAGCGCATCGCCGCCATGCCCAGGGTGCTGCCGCGCGCCGAGCAGCGTCCGGTGGGCTACCAGCCGGACGCGGACATCAACGACGACAACTACAACTCCGCCACGGGGGACGACGGCGACTGGGGCGCCCCCCTGGGCTCCACGCAGGTCGCCCCCAGCGGCGCCCTGGACCGCGCCATCGACAGCGAGCTCGAGGAGAGCGGGGCGCGCGACCAGCCCGCGCCGGCTGCGCAGCCGGCCGACGAGGCCCAGCCCGCCGGTCCTGCCGCGGGCGCGGGCGAGGACGACCGGGCCGAGCCCCCCGCGGCCAAGCCCGATCCCAGGGCGGCCGAGCTGGCCCGGCGCCGGGAGGCCGAGGCTCGCGCCAAGGCCGATCGGGAGGCGAAGCTGGCCGCGGAGGCCGCCGAGAAGGCGCGCGTGGCCGAGGAGGAGGCCCTCCGTAAGCAGGCGGAGGAGGACGCCAAGCGCAAGATCGCCGAGGAGGAGGCGCGGCGCGACCGGGAGGCCGCGGAGGGCGCGGCGGCGGCGGCGCGGTTCCTCCAGGAGCAGGCCGAGCGAGAGCGCAAGGAGGCCGAGGCGCTCCGCAAGAAGGCGGCCCTCGAGGAGGACGAGGAGGGCCAGGTGGTCGACCCGGAGATCAAGAAGGAGCTCGGTGAGGAAGACGAGGAGGAGAAGCCCGAGGAAGACTGACCCTCCCCGCCGCCCGCGCCTCTCCCCCCGCCCTCACCCCCAAAGAAAAACCCTCCCCCGGGTGTCCCAGGGGAGGGCAGGTTGCTCGGTCCGGACTGTCGAGCTAGGCCGTCACTTGGCGCCGCAGGCGCCGGCCGGGGCGGGGCCGCCCGCCTCGGGGCCGCTCAGTTTCTTGTCGCAGTTCTTGAGGTCCTTGTTGTACTTGCAGACCTGGGTCTTGATCTGGTCGGCGGCGATGCCCGAGAACTGGAACTTGTTGTTGGCCAGCCAGGTCGGGCTGGCGCCGATGCCCAGGCCCTCGGCCACCTTGAAGTTCTCCATCAGCAGCTTCTTGCCTTCGCCGTTGAAGCAGGACTCGATCACCTTGGCGTCGATGCCGTTCTCGCCGGTGCAAGCCTGCCAGTTGGCGGAGCGGATGTCCTTGTTGCGGCAGAGGATGTAGTCCATGTACTTGGCGTTCTTCTTGTAGTTCTTGATGGCGCACAGCTCGCGGATGTCCTCGTCCACCTCGGCCGGCCCGTGCATGGAGGTGGGCGCGTCGTTGGCCACGCCGCCGATGAAGTTGATGTTGAAGTCGAGCTTGCCCTCGAAGTTCTTCAGCACCTCGTCCACGGCGTTGAGCGCCTTCACGCCGAACGGGCACTGGGACATCACGAACACGTCCAGGCGGTTGGCGATCTCCTTGCGGCACACCAGGGACTGGGTGCAGTCCGGATCGTCGCAGTCGATCTTGCCGTTGGCGGTGTCGTCGACCTTGTTGTCGCAGATCTCCTTGGTCGGATCGAACTTGGCGCCGGCGCGGAACTCGAGGTAGTCGCCCTTGGGCGCCAGGAACTTCTTCACCCGCTCGTAGTTCTCGGCCTTCTCGACGTCCTTGCCGAACAGGATGGCCGGGAGCAGGGTCAGGCCGAGGTCGGTGTAGAACTTCTTGCCCTCGTCCGTGGTGTACTCCTTCACGGTGAACTCGGCGCCCGGGAACATGCTCTCCAGCCGGGCCTTCCAGAACTCGGCCTTGCACTCGTTGCAGCGCTGGTCGGTGACGATGGTGACCGGCACCTTGACCGGCGGAGGCAGGCTGGCGCAGATGGCGTGCTTGTCCTTGGGGAACGCCTCGCAGATGGCCCGGGTGAACGCCAGCTCGCTGCGCGGGCCGGTGTAGGGCTTGTTGGCGATGTAGATGGTGGGGCTGCCGCGGGCGCGCCGCTGGGCGGCCTTGGCGAAGGAGGCCTTCAGGAGGTCGTTGCCCTCGGCGCCCTCGTAGCAGGTCTTCAGCTTGGGCATGTCGAGGCCCGTCTCGGTGGCGCAGCCCTCCCAGTTGCCCGGGATGCCGCGGGGGTTCTTGTTCATGCAGTTGATGAACTTGAGCGACTGGCCCGGGAAGTACTTGAGCGCGCAGAGCTGGACCTTGTCGCCCTTGACCTCGTTCTCACCGTGCATCGAGGTGAGCTGGCCGTTGGCCTCGTTGCCGATGAAGTCGATGGTGAAGTCGATGTCCCCGCCCATCTTGTCGAGGACCGGGGCGATGCCCTGCTCGACCTGCACGCCGAACGGGCACTGGGACATCACGAAGAACTCGACCTTGGCCTTCTCCGCCACGGTCTGCTGCATGGCCTGGCCCACGGCGCCGGTCGCCGGGCCCTTGCCGCCATCCTCACCCCTTGGGCATCCAGGAGCCACCAGCAGCAGGCTGGCGACCAGCCCGAACCCAGCGATCGCGAGAGTCGTCCGCATCATTTCGCTCCTTTTGCAGGTCCTTCGGGTTATCGCTGAACTTCCATCCTCTTTGCGACGTTACCAACCGAGCTTCGGCGGGCAGAATTCCTAGCACCGTGGCGGTGGAGCGCGCAAGGAAAAAAAAGTGTGCCCGCCGGGGTGGGACTCTCCCCCCGGGAGAGCCTGCCGATTGACATGTCCGGAGCGCGGACACTATACTGAAAGCGTGTACAGGGATGACGAACCTCTCCCGATGCCCGAGTCGCCGCCGAGCCCCGGCCCGCCGGCCTCCCCGATCTCTCGCTCCCGGAGGCCGTGCGCGCCGAACGCGCACGTCGTCAACGTCGCCTACGGCTGCCAGTTCGGCTGCCTGTGGTGCCCGCTCCGATCCCGCCAGGGCGGCCAGACGGCGCCCGAGCTGTACACCGAGCTGCCCGAGCAGCTCGAGCGGGAGCTGCGCATCCGCCAGCGCACCGGCAACCTGCCCCGCGAGGTGCTGCTCAACCTGACCACCGACTCCTTCCAGCCCCTGCCTGCCCTGCTCACCCTGACGCACGAGGTCGCGCGCCTGCTGCTCGAGGCCGGGTGTCACCTGGTCCTGCGCACCCGCGGAGTCGTGCCCGAGGGCTTCGGCGAGCTGTTCCGCGCCCACGCCCCCAGGATCCACGCGGAGGTGGTGCTCTTCTCGCTGGAGCGCGAGCTGCTCGCGCTGTACGAGCCTGGTGCGCCCAGCCCCCGCGATCGGCTGGAAACCATCCGGCGCCTGAGCGCCTGGGGGGTCCAGGTCCAGGCCCGCATCGAGCCGCTGATCCCCTTCGTCTCGGACACGGTCGGCCACCTGGAGGAGCTGCTGCGCCACATCCGCTCGGCGGGCGCGGAGCGCGCCGCCGCGGCCTACCTGGTGCTCGAGCCGCGCATCCTCGAGCGCCTCGAGGCGAACCTGCCCTCGGCCCACCAGCACCTGATCAAGGGCAGCTTCCGCGGACAGCCCTGGAAACGCCTGGGGCTGCACCACGACCAGCGCTGGCTCCCCGAGCGCACCCGCAGGGATGGTTACCAGCGCCTGCGGGCCCTGGCCAAGCGGGCAGGCGTGGAGGTGCGCGTGTGCTCGTGCCAGAACCCCGGCCTGGGCGAGACCTGCCACCTCGCGCCCCCCGAGGCCCCCGCGCTCGTCGGCGCCCAGGCTGCCAACGGCCCGGCCGGCCCCCCGCGGCACCAGCTCGATCTGTTCGGCGAGGAGTCCTAGCGCGGCCCGGAGAATTCGGCTTCGAGACCGCGCTGCAAGGTTGACCCCCTCCGGGGCATCTGCTAGGTATGGGGCACTTCGGAGATCATTTCGAGGAGGTCTGTGGAGTTGAAGCCCCGGGCGTACGGCAAGACCGACGTCGGCCGGAAGCGCGACCACAACGAGGATGCCTTCCTGCTCGACGAAGCCCTGCAGCTCTACATCGTGGCCGACGGCATGGGGGGGCACGCGGCGGGTGAGGTGGCCTCGGCCACGACCATCGACGTCATCCGGCGCGAGCTGGCCGCCAACCGCCCCTTGCTGGCCGCGACCCAGGGCGACGCCCCGGGCACGGCCCGCAACCGCGTCCTGCAGCTGCTCGAGGACTCCGTCCAGAAGGCCTGCGCGACGGTCTACAAGATGGGGCAGGCCGAGGCCCAGAAGCGCGGCATGGGCAGCACGCTGTCGATGATGGTCATCGAGGGCAACGGGGCCTTCATCGGCCACGTCGGCGACAGCCGCATCTACCTGCTGCGTGAGAACGAGGTCCACCAGCTCACCGTGGACCACACCCTGATCAACGAGCAGGTCAAGCGCGGCGTGCTCAGCCAGGACGAGGCCCGCAAGGCCCGGTACAAGAACGTCATCACGCGCGCGGTGGGCATCCAGGAGCAGGTGCGCGTGGACACCATGCACCTGGACGTCCTGCCCTCGGACCGCTTCATCCTGTGCAGCGACGGCCTGCACGGATACCTCCGGCCCGGCGATCTCGAGAAGCTGCTGGCCGAGGGCCCGCCGGCCGAGTTCCCGGACCGGCTGATCGCGCTCGCCAACGAGCGGGGCGGCAAGGACAACATCACCGCCCTGTACATCGACATCCCGGACGACGAGAAGGGCGCCGCGGAGGAGCTGCGCCTGCGCATGGACACCATGCGCAACGCGCCGCTCTTCAAGTACCTGAGCTACCGCGAGCTGGTCAACCTGATGAACCTGACCTACACCCGCTCCTACGCCGACGGGGACACGATCATCGAGGAGGGCGTACCGGGCGACGAGCTGTTCCTGCTGGTGATGGGCGAGGCCCTGGTGCTCAAGGGGCAGCAGGAGATCGCCCGGCTGCCCCAGGGCAGCCACTTCGGCGAGATGGCGCTGTTCGACAACGCCCCCCGCTCCGCGGCCATCCGGGCCGTGGGCGTGTGCAAGGTCCTGGTCATCGGCCGCAAGCAGTTCTACAACTACATCCGCAAGGACACCGCCGCGGGCATCAAGCTGCTGTGGAGCTTCCTGCAGATCCTGACCATGCGCCTGCGCACCACGGACGAGCGGCTGAAGGAAGTCCAGGAAGAGCTGTCCATCCAGGAAGTCGAGCCCGAGTGGATCCTGCCTGACGACTGAGCCCACGCTCCCGGAGACACCGGCGGAGCGCTCGCAGGGTGCGCCTTGCCAGGCTCAGCTGCCGTTGTCGGCCTGCAGGAGGAAATCGTAGGCCTTGCGGCGCTCGGGGTGGGTCAGCGTGTCGGACGCCTTCTTGATCCTGTCCAGCGCCTGCGCCAAGCCCCTGGCGAGCTCGGGCGGAAGCTGGGAGGACGGCGCGCGCGGCTTCAACCGCTGGAGGAGCTGCCCGAAGGCCTGCCTGATCTGCTCCGCGCTCGCCTGGCGCGTGAGCAGCAGGACCTCGTAGTGCGTGCTCCCCTTGACCGCCTGGCGGTAGGCCGCGAGCGCGGCCTGGAGCTCGGCCACGTGCGCGGCCGCCTGCGCGGGCGGGAGCATCGCCGTGGACGAGGCCGGGCGCCTGGCAGGGGCCTCCGCGGGGCGAGCGGCCGGGGCAGGAGGCCTGGGGGTCTCCTCGTGCGCCAGCGCCCGCAGTCGCCCGCTGGCGTCCGTCACCTCGGGCTCCACGTCCACGGGCGGTCCATCCACCACCACGTCCAGCTCCACGTCCGCAGGCCCAGGCGCCTCGTCGCCCTTGAGCAGCGCGTCCAGCTCGCCGAGCAGGCTGTCCGCCTTGGCCTCCACGTCGCTCTTGGCCGCGGCCTCGGGCGCGCGCGCGGTGGCCGGGGCCGGTGGGGGCTCCCGGGCGGCGGCCGGGGGGCGGGCCTCGCCCTGCGCCATGCGCTCGACCAGGGCCAGCAGCTGCTTGGTCTTCGGGCGCGAGGCCTCGTCGAAGGCGACCGCCATGCCGGCCGGCTGGCCCTTGGCCCTGGCCTGCTCCGGGGAGAGGGAGCGGACCACCTCACCGCCCAGCACGAGCTGGGTCCCGCCTGGTTGCGGCAGGAACAGCGTGACGCGCTTGAAGATGGGCGCCGGGGCCTCAGTGCGCAGGAAGATGCCGCCCGGGCTGATGTCCCGGCTGACCAGCGACACCCGGCGCCGCTCGCCGGCCACCTCCACCTCGATCCCGATCGAGATCGCCATGCGCGGATCGGTGCGTTTGTCCCCGGGACCGCCTGGTGGGCTTGACCTGCCGTTGCTCGTCATGGAGCCGACTGTCACCTCGACCTCGAAGCTGCTCGGGATGATAGCACGCGGGGCCCGCGCGCATCACCCATTTCTCGGAGCGGCCGGCCCGGGGGAGCCGCCGCCAGGACGCCGCCGCCGGCGCCGCCGCCGGCGCTTGCGGTGATCGCCGCCGGTCCGCACGAGGTTGCCGTCCACCTCGGGTTCGGCCTCCACCAGGTTCCCGGTCGTCTCGTCGTCCTCGGGCTCTGGCGGGAGGCGGTTGCCGTAGTTCTCGTCATCCTCGAGCTCGGCCGGCCTCACCGGCGGGCGCGCGACGGGCGCAGGCGCCGGGCCCGCGGTCCCGGCAGGCGCCGCGGACGGCTCGGTCTCCGGAGCGCCGTCTTCCATTTCGACCTCCGGCCCGGCCGCCGCCTGGCTCCCCTCGGCCGATTGGGGGAGCGGGCCGGCGCCGTCGGACCGCTTCCGCCGCCGCCGTCTCCGACGCCTGCTGCGGCCATTCGGATCGGCCGGCGCTGCGCCCTCGGCCGGGGTCTCCACGGCCGGCGGGCCCTCCGGGCTGGCCGCGGCGGGCGCGGGTGGAGCAGGGGGCGGGGTCCGCGCGGGGCGATCCTCGCGCTCCGCGTGGTCATGGCGCCCGGGCCGGTCGTGGCGATCACGCCGCTCGGGGGGGTCGTTTCGCTCGGGGCGCGGGCTCCCGTCCCGGGACAGCCGATCGACCTCCTCCTGCCCCCAGGCCAGCGACGGGTTGCCGACCACGGAGACCTGGATGCCGAGCTGGCGCTCCACGGCCAGCAGGTCGGCTCGATGCCGGTTCTGCAGGTGTTCGGCCAAGGCCGGGTGGAGTCGCACGCGAACCCCCCCGAGCCCGCCCGCGGACGCCTCGGCCCGGATGCGCCGCAGCACGCGCAGGGCGACGCTCTCCTGGTCGCGCACCCGTCCGCTGCCCGTGCAGGTGGGGCAGGGGATGGAGCCGGTGCGCGACAGCGCGCGCCCCAGCCGCTGGCGGGTCAAGGTGCACAGGCCGAACGAGGAAATCTTGCCGAGCTGGTGGCGGGCTTTATCGGCCTTCATGGCGTCGCGCAGCGCCTTGTCGACCGCGGAGCGGTGGCTGGCGGCGGACATGTCGATGAAGTCGATCACCACGATCCCGCCCAGATCCCGCAGCCTGAGCTGCCTGGCCACCTCGCGGGCCGCCTCCAGGTTCGTCTCGTAGACGGTGACCTCCTGGCCGCCCCTGGACTTGGTCTTGCCGGAGTTCACGTCGATGGCCACCAGCGCCTCGGTGGAGTCGATCACCAGGCTGCCGCCGGAGGGCAGGGGGACGCTGCGGCCGTGGATCTGCTCGAGCTGCTGCTCCACGCCGAAGCGATCGAAGATCGGCTCGCGATCGCTGTAGGCCTGCAGGGTGTCCTTCTGGCGCGGCATGGCCAGCTTGAAGAACTCCTGGGCCTTCTCGAAGGCCTGAGGCTCGTCGATGTGGGTGCGGGTGATGTCGTTGGTGTAGTAGTCGCGCAGCACCCTCAGGATGAGCTCGGACTCGGCGTGCAGGAGCATGGGCTGCTTGGCGGAGTCCGCCTTGGCCTGGATGTCCTTCCACAGGCGCAGCAGGAAGCTGAGATCGCGCGACAGGTCGCGCTTGCCCTGGCCCAGCCCCGCCGTGCGCACGATGATGCCCATGCCCTTGGGCGGGTCGATCTGCGCGACGATATCGCGGTAGGCCTGGCGCTGCTCGGGGTCCTCGATCTTGCGGGAGACGCCGAGCGTCTCGCTGTAGGGCATCAGGACCATGTACCGTCCGGCCAGCGAGATGTTGGTGGTCAGTCGCGCGCCCTTGGTGCCGATGGGCTCCTTGTCCACCTGGACCACCAGGAGCTGGCCGCGGTGCACCCGGTCCCCGGGCGCGGCCTTGCCCTCGCCTGACTTCGACGACCAGCAGTGGGGCAGGATCTCATCCAGGGGCAGGAAGCCGTGCTTGGCCTCGCCGTACTCGACGAAGCAGGCGTCCAGGCTCTTCTCCACGTTGGCGATCCGCCCCACGTAGATGTTTCCCCGGGACTGGGCCTCCTCGTCGAACTCCTCGAAGTAGGCGTCCAGTCTGCCGTGATCGAGAATCGCCACCCGGATGTTGCCGGGTTCCGAGGCGTTGATCAGCATCTCCTTGGGCATGCTAGCTCCAGCCGCGCGGGTAGGAATCGTGCAACGCGGCGTCCGCGGCCGTCTGCGTAATACGAAGGGGAGTGGGTGTCAAGCGGACATCGCGTGTGGACGGAAACCGCGGGGCCGGGAGAAAATGAATTTTGGTGTTGACATGACATGAGAGCAATTGTAACGTATCGTCACTCCTCCACGTAAACCACGAAGACAGGTGGGGGAGACAGGAGGATCTGTGATGGTCGCGAAGAAGAAGCCGGGGAAGAAGGCCGCCAAGAAGGTCCGCAAGACCGCCAAGAAGCCGGGCAAGAAGGCCGCCAAGAAGAAGGTCCGCAAGGCTGCCAAGAAGAAGCCGGGCAAGAAGGCCGCCAAGAAGAAGGTCCGCAAGGTCAAGCGCGCGAAGCGCTAGCTAGCTGCTCATCTTGCGCGCCACACCGAGGCCCGGTCCCAGGACCGGGCCTCTTGCGTTTCGGCGCCAGCCTACCGGTCCACGGGCGCTGCCAGCAGCCCCATGCGCCTGAGAAAGCGGTGCAGGCGGACGTAGCGGTGGCCATCCAGGCCCTCCGCCTCCATGATCGCCAGGGTCGAGGACACCGCCCAGAACGCCGTGAGCAGGCTGAGGGTCAGGCAGGTCGCGACCTTGAGGAGGATGGCGTCGCGGACCGCGAGCTGCTCCTGGCCCGAGGCCCACAGGCCGACCCGCAGCGCCAGGTACGTCAGCGGCCCGGCCGCCAGCGCGTACCACACGCGCCAACGGGCCCGTCCGTTGCCCCTGGCGCCGGCGCCCTCGAGCTGGATCGGGCTGAGGAAGTCCACGCGCGTCTTGAGGCGGGCCGCGCCCACCACGAACAGCCCGATGACCAGCGCGGTCGCGCCGAGGTGCAGCGCCAGGGTGTGGGCGGACAGCTCCTCGCCCCGCCGGTAGACCGGCGCGAAACGCGAGAAGGCCACGCTCAGCCCGGCCGCTGCGTTGAACAGCGCGTAGGGCAGCACGTTGTGCAGCAACAGGTAGCGCCCGCGCGGCAGGCGCAGCGGGCCGCCCCGCTCGAGGGCGGCCACGAAGCGGGCCGCCGAGCGCCGCACGGCCAGCGGCGTGAGCCCGAGCGCCAGGAGCCAGGGCAGCAGGAAGGTGCAGGCCATGGTCCCGAGCCGGTCCAGGCTGCCGTCGGTCTCGAAGCCGGCCAGGCCGAACGCCAGGAGGCCGGCCGCCAGGGCCCCGAGCGCGGCCCAGGCGCTGGCCGCGGACCAGAACGCGCCCTGCAGGGAGCGGGCCGGCTCCCGCTCGAGCCGGCGCCACTCCTCGGGGCTGGGCTCCAGGCGCCCGAGCAGCAGCTTGCGGCGGGTCTGCAGGCTGGCCGAGCACCAGGTGATGAACACCGCGAAGAAGGCCGACCAGGCGGCCATGGGCAGCGCGCTGGACAGCGCGACCTGCCCGTCCACCTGGCTCCAGCGGAAGCCGTAGTGCCCGCTCCACGCCAGGCCCCACAGCCAGATCAGGCCGCTCCACAGGCTCAGCCGGGCCGCGTAGGGCCCGAGGCCCATGGGGCCGCGGCGGCGGACGGGGGCGGGGGTCTGCGTGGGGGCCTCCCGGGGCATGCGCGGGTCATAGCATCCCGGCGCGGATTTTTCTATGGCCGCGGCGCCGCGCTGTGCTATCGCCTGAGGGGACGAGCGGAGGGAGGTGCGCGTGAACCTGGGCGACCAGCTGCTGGCCGGATCCGCGGTGTTGCTGTGGCGCGGGCTGGTGCAGCGCACCCCACCCGAGGCGGTGCGCCTGCTGGGCCAGGCCCTCTTCTCCAAGTCCTGGAGCCGCTTCGAGGAGCACACCAGGCGCCCGCGCGAGATCCAGACGGAGCGCCTGCTGGACATGGTCCGCAGCCAGCAGGACACCGCCTTCGGCCGCGAGCACGGCTTCGCCGGCATCCGGGACGTGCGCGCGTACCAGCGCCAGGTGCCGGTGCGGCGCTACGAGGAGCTCGAGCCCTACATCCAGCGCATGACCCGCGGCGAGGAGAACGTCCTGGTCAAGGAGAAGGTGTACTTCTTCGGCCGCACGAGCGGCACCACCGGCGCGGCCAAGTTCATCCCGGTCACCCGCCGCTACCTCGAGGAGGTCCGCGTCAGCCGCAGGGTGTGGATGCGCCAGGTCTCCCAGGCCTTCCCCTCGCTCGTGCGGGGCACCATCCTGACCATGCACTCGCCGCGCATCGAGGGGCGGACCGAGGCCGGCATCCCCTTCGGCTCGATCACCGTGGCCATGGGAGGCGTCGATCAGGGCACCACGGGCCGGATCGGCCTGCTCGCGCCGCTCCAGAGCATCCCCATGGAGATCTTCCACCTGGAGGACTTCCAGGCCAAGTACTACACGCTGCTGCGCATGGCCGCCATCACCGACATCTCGCTCATGGCGGCCATCAACCCCTCGACACTGATCCTCATGTGCCGCAAGCTGACCGAGTTCGCCCCGCGCATCATCGAGGACTGCGAGCGCGGCGGCCTGGACCGGAGCTGGGAGTTGCCGCCCGGGCTGCGCGCCGCGCTCGAGCGCCGGCTGCGCCCCGCCCCGGCCGCGGCCGATCGCCTGCGGGCCTCCCTGGCCGCCCACGGGCGGGTGCGCCCCATCGACCTGTGGCCCAACCTGTGCGGGCTGCTGTGCTGGAAGGGCGGCTCCGCGCCCTTCTACCTGCGGCAGTTCCCCGAGTGGTTCGGCGGCCTGAAGGTCATGGACTACGGCTTCACCGCCTCCGAGGGCAACTTCACGGTGGTGCTGGGGCCCGAGGGCGCCGCGGGCGTGCTGGCCGTGGGCAGCCACTTCCTCGAGTTCGTGCCCGAGGGCGAGGACCCGGCCAGGGTCCCGGAGGCGCTCACCGCCGAGGGGCTGGAGCAGGGCAAGCGCTACCGCATCCTGATCACCGGCTCCCACGGTCTGTACCGCTACGACATCAACGACGTGATCGAGGTGGTCGGCCGGTACCGCAACACGCCCCAGGTGGTCTTCTGCCACAAGGGGGGCAACATGCTCTCCTACACCGGGGAGAAGATCGGCGAGAGCCACGTGGTGCAGGCGGTGTCCGCGGCCCAGGAGCGCACCGGCGTCGCGCTGGCGGGCTTCTGCGTCAGCGTGCGCCTGGACGCCGAGAACCCGCGCTACGTCTTCTACGTCGAGCCGACGGCCCCGCTGGCGGATCCACCGGCCCGCGCGCTGCTCGAGGCCTGCGAGCAGGAGCTGCGGCGGGCGAACATCGAGTACCAGGCCAAGCGCGCCTCGCTGCGCCTGGGCGCGCCTGCGCTGGCGCTGCTGCCGGCGGGCGCGTTCGAGCGCTGGCGCCTGGCGCGCATCCAGGCCGGCGCCTTCGACGCCCACGTGAAGGTGCCTCACCTGGCGGCGGATCCCTCGGCGCTCGAGCGCCTGGGGCCCGCGCGCTGGGTGGAGGCCGGCCCGTGAGCCCGGAGCGCCCCGCGCTCCGGCCCACGCTCCGGGCGGTGTGCGTGGATCTCGACGGGACGCTCTACAGCATCCGCCGCATGATGTGGGGGCACCTCCGCACGCTGTGGCCGCTGCGCGGGTTCTTCCGCGAGCTGAACCGGGTGCGCCGGGAGCTGCGCCGCGAGGGGCGCCTCGCGGACTACCGCGCCGAGCAGGCCCGGCGGCTGGCCCAGCGCCTGGGGGTGACGGCCGCGGAGGCCGAGCGCCGCATCCACGAGGTCGTCGAGCAGCGCTGGATGGCGGTGTTCGCCTCCACCCGGCCGCGGCCGGGGGTCGGCCGGGCGCTCACCGAGCTGCACGACCAGGGGCTCGCGCTGGCGCTGCTGTCGGACTACCCGGTGGGGCAGAAGCTGCGCGGCCTCGGGCTCGCGGAGCTGCCCTTCTCCGTGACGCTGAACGCCGAGGAGACGGGCGCGCTCAAGCCTGATCGCGCGCCCTTCGAGGCGGTGCTGGCCCGGCTCGATCTCCCGCCCGAGCGGGTGCTGCACATCGGCGATCTGGAGGCCACCGACGTCTCCGGCGCGCTCGCGGCGGGCATGCGGGCCGCGCGCATCCACGAGCGCCGGCGCCCGCCGCCCACCCGGGCCGAGCTCGTCTTCCGCGACTGGCGCGAGCTCCTGCCCCTGCTGCGCGCCCGCGGGATGTTGCCGCCCTGAGCGCCCGAGTTGCATCCGGCGGCCGGCTTGCGATAGCCTGCGGCTGACCTCCCCAACCCAAAGAGGAACGACGCATGAAGAAACTCTTGCTGCCCCTGCTCATGGCCGTGGTCGGCGCCGGCGTGGCGTACGTCTTCTGCCAGTGGACCATGAAGGCCGAGATCGAGAAGCAGGCGGGCTTCGAGGCCGCCCTGCTGCGCACCCAGCTCGAGTTCATCAGCAACAACGCAGGGCTGCGCCCGATCGTGGACATGGAGGGGCGGCCCGACCTGCAACGCTACCTGTCCGAGATCAACGTGCTGGTCAACTGGTACCAGAAGAACCCGGTCAAGACGCTGTTCGAGGCCTACCCCGACAAGGCCGACCCGGAGGCGGTGATCAAGGAGCACCGCCAGACCGCCGCCACCGAGGGCCCGCGCCAGAAGGCGGCGCAGGGCAACCTGCCCATCCGGGAGGAGGCCTACAAGATCACCCGGGAGATCTACGACGACTTCAAGGCGGGCACCTACCGGGCGGTGGCCAGCAACTACGTGGGCTCGGTGCGCCTCGACGCGGTCAAGGTGATCAACGTCGACAACAAGCTGCAGTGGCGCTTCATGGCCTGGGGCGGCATCGGCGAGCTGGTCTACAGCGGCTGGAACCTGCGCTGGTTCAAGAAGCCACCCCAGCAGGAGATCGACGACTACGAGAAAGAGGTGGCCCTGGCCAAGAAGAAGAACCGCCCGGTCGAGATGCAGGATCCGCGCACCCAGCACATGGCCGAGTCCACCTCGGCCAGCAAGGCCCCGGTGCTGCCGCCCTTCGACGGCTCGGACTACATCCACGACTTCCCGCCCGGAGCGGAGATCAACTACTTCGTGACGCCCACCTGCCCGCCGGACGCGGAGGAGCTGGAGATGAAGTTCATCGTCAAGGCCCGCGCCCTGGCCGGCGAGGACCAGACCATGGAGTTCATCTTCCGCATGCCGGTGGATCCCGCCTGGAAGGGGAGCTGGGACGGCGTGAAGACCATCGAGGCCGCGACGAACTACTGAACAACCCGGGATCGGGGGTCGGGCCGGTCTGACGTCAGACTAGGGGACAGGCTTGTCGGCCGGCTTGTCGGCCGGCTTATCCTCTGGCTTGTCGGCGGCCTTCTTGGTGTCCTCACCCAGGCGGAAGACCTTGTACTTGGCCTTGGTGCCCACGAAGGAGAGCACCGCCGCCATGCCGCGGCTCTCGGTGCCGTCGTTCATCGACCAGGCCATGGAGTCGGCCGGGCCCGGGTTCAGGAAGAGCGACTGCACGAAGGTGTCCTGGTGGAGGATGGTGGTCCCCTCGAGGTTGGTGGCCTTGCCGCCGGCCTCCTGGATGTTGCCGAAGGCGCCGAACTGGATGCCCGCCTTGCGGATGGCGTCGGCCAGGGCCGGGTTGCCGACGTTGGCGCCCTCGCTGACGGCGTCGATGCCGTTGCGGTCCTGCTGGCGCGGAGGGCCGTGCGAGATCACCAGCACCGGCGCCTTGGACTCCTTGGTCAGATCGAGCAGCGCCAGGGTGTCGCTCTCGAAGTAGATGCACTTGTCCCAGGGGCAGTGCACGTACTCGGGATCGTGGTAGCCGGGCATGCTGATGACGGTCAGATCGTCCAGCGCGACGCGCCGCACGAGGTTCATGTTGATGGCGTTGGGGAAGTCCTCGGTTACGGTGTCGAGGGCGCTGTTGAAGATGCTCTTGCACTCGCGGTTGCCGGACAGGACGAGCAGCGGCAGCTCCTTCTCGGCCAGCATCGAGACCATGTCCACGATGTCGTCGTAGCTCTCCTTCATGGTCTCCCGGCGCGCCTTGTTGATGGTCCGGCGCCGGAAACGCTCCTTGTCCTCCTCGGTGAGGGCCTTGCCCTGGTCGTCCTTCTCGGGGACGTCGATCTCCTCGGGCAGCGGGGTGATGCTGGCGATGTCGCCCAGGTGGATGATGGCCTGGACCTTCTCGCGCTCGAAGAACTCCAGGATCTGCTCGAGGTTCTTCTTGTTGTCCTCGGTGTTCTCCTTGGTGTCGGAGATGATTCCCACCACGATCTCGTCGTCGGGATCCTTGTTGAGCTGGGTGAGCAGGTAGCCATCCAGCTGGAACTTGGATTCGCCGAAGGCGATCTCGCGGGGCTTGCCGGTCTTGTTCAGCGGACCCACGCAGTCGTCCTCGGAGGCCTTGAGGACCGGCCTGACCTGCTTGGCCTGCTCGATGGCCGCGTCGGGCTTGGCCTCGGTGGCCTTGCCGTCATCGACCTTCTTCTCCACGCAGCCCGCCACCAGGGTGAGCGAGGTGCAAAGAGCGATCATGCCCGACCACAGAGCCACGCGCTTCATGCTGGCCTCCTCCGGTTGGACGCCGGAACTCCGCATTCTCCAGGACCTTTTTGACAGCCGGCGCCAGTATACACAACCCCTCCGGGGCCTCAAGGATTTTTCGCTCTGCGCCTCCCTGGCCGGGGTGGTATGGTGCGCGCATGTCCGCGCGCGTCGATCTGCTCGCCCGGGTTCGCCGGGCGCTGCTCACGGATGGGCTCGTGCCCCCCGGCGGGGAGGTCCTGGTGGCCTGCTCGGGCGGGGCGGACTCGACCGCGCTGCTCGATCTCCTCGACCGGCTCCGGGCCCCGCTCGCGCTGCGGCTCGAGGTGGCCAGCGTCGACCATGGCCAGCGCCCGGACTCGGGCCGGATCGCCGGCGCGGTGGGCGAGCTGGCGCGCGCCCGGGGGCTCGCCTTCCACCGCCTGCGGCTGAGCCCGCGGAGCGCCTTCGCCGGAGCGTCCGAGACCGCCCTGCGTGCCGCCCGGCTGGCGATCCTGGCGCGGCTGGCGCGCCGCCGGGGGCTCGCCCACGTGGCGCTCGGGCACACGGCGGACGATCAGGTGGAGACCGTGCTGCTTCGCCTGGCGCGCGGAACCGGGGTGGCGGGCCTGGCGGGCATCCGCGCCCGGGGCCCCGCGCCCTTCGTCCACCCGCTGCTCGGGCTCACCCGGCGTGAGATCGAGGCCTACCTCGCCTGGCGGGGGCTGGGCTGGCGGGAGGATCCGGCCAACCAGGACCTGCGCCACGCCAGGAACCGGGTGCGGCATGGGCTGTTGCCGTGGCTGCGGGCCGAGCTCAACCCCTCGATCTCGCGGGCGGTCTTGCGCCTGGCCCGGGCCGCGGCGCGGGACGAGGAGTGCCTGTCAGCCCAGGCGGACCAGCCCGCGATCGAGCAGGTCGGGGCAGGGGTGGAAATCGACGCGGCCTGCCTGCGCGCGCTCCCTCCGGCCCTCCAGGCCCGGGTGCTCCTCCGGCTGCTGGCCGCGCTGCGCGGCCAGGCCGCCCGCCTGGAGGCCGAGCAGCTCGAGGCGCTGCTCGCCCGCCTGGCGCGGCCGGGCCGGCGCTGGCGGCTCGGCCTGCCCGGTGGGCTGGCGCTGCGCTGCGCGCAAGGCCGCATCCGGCTGGAAGAAGACGCCCCAGGCTCGCCTTGACGCTCCGCGTGGCGGGCCCTATACTCCCCTAGCTCCAGGGCCAGGAGCCGGATGAGCGCGCGGCGCCCCGAGGGCGAGGAAAGGCAGGCAGTTTCTTGAAGCAGAGCACCAAGACCATCCTGTTGTGGGTGCTGCTGATTGCGATGTTCATCAGCTTCTACCAGATCTTCGCGACCGGCGGCCAGGAGGGGCGCGAGGTCACCTTCTCCGAGTTCTGGGAGGAGGTCAGCCGGGACAACGTGCGCACCGTGGTGATCAAGGGCATGGAGGTCAGCGGCGAGCTCGTCCAGGGCAACCAGCGCAAGTTCGTCACCCGGGCCCTGTTGACCGACGACCTGATCCGCGATCTCCGCCAGCACAAGGTCGGCGTCAAGGTGGACAAGCCGGACGACAACCCGTTCTGGCAGTCCGCCCTGCTGAGCTGGCTGCCGATGATCTTCCTGTTCGTGATCTTCATCTTCTTCATGCGGCAGCTCCAGTCCTCGGGCGGCAAGGCCATGAGCTTCGGCAAGAGCAAGGCCCGCATGCTCACCTCGCAGACCAACAAGGTCACCTTCGACGACGTGGCCGGGGTCGAGGAGGCCAAGGAGGAGCTGCAGGAGATCATCGAGTTCCTGAAGAACCCCAAGAAGTTCACCCGCCTGGGTGGGCGCATCCCCAAGGGCGTGCTGCTGATGGGACCCCCGGGCACGGGCAAGACGCTGCTCGCCCGCGCCATCGCCGGCGAGGCCGGGGTGCCGTTCTTCAGCATCTCGGGCTCGGACTTCGTCGAGATGTTCGTGGGCGTGGGCGCCTCCCGCGTGCGCGACCTCTTCGAGCAGGGCAAGAAGCACGCCCCGTGCATCATCTTCATCGACGAGCTGGACGCCGTGGGCCGGCACCGCGGGGCCGGGCTGGGCGGCGGGCACGACGAGCGCGAGCAGACCCTCAACCAGCTCCTGGTGGAGATGGATGGCTTCGAGTCCAACGAGGGTGTGATCCTGGTGGCGGCCACCAACCGGCCGGACGTGCTCGATCCGGCCCTGCTGCGGCCAGGGCGCTTCGACCGCCGGGTGGTGGTGCCGCGGCCCGATCTGCGCGGGCGGCTGGGCATCCTCAAGGTGCACACCCGCAAGACCCCGCTGGGCAAGGCGGTCGACCTCGAGCTGGTGGCCCGCGGCACGCCCGGCTTCTCCGGGGCCGATCTGGAGAACCTGGTGAACGAGGCCGCGCTGCTGGCGGCCCGCGAGGACAAGAACGAGATCGCCCAGCGCGATCTGGAGCTGGCCAAGGACAAGGTGCTGATGGGCTCCGAGCGCAAGTCGATGATCATCTCGGAGCACGAAAAGAAGGTCACCGCCTACCACGAGGCCGGCCACGCGCTGGTGGCCAAGCTGCTCGAGCACTCCGATCCGCTGCACAAGGTGAGCATCATCCCGCGCGGCCTGGCCCTGGGCGTCACCCAGCAGCTGCCGGTCGAGGACCGCCACACCATGTCCAAGAAGCAGGCCGAGGCCATCATCCGCGTGCTGCTCGGCGGGCGGGTGGCCGAGGAGCTGGTGCTGCAGGAGCAGACCAGCGGCGCCGGTAACGACATCGAGCGGGCCACCGATCTGGCGCGCAAGATGGTGTGCGAGTGGGGCATGAGCGGCAAGCTGGGCCCGCTGTCCTTCGGCAAGAAGGAGGAGCAGATCTTCCTGGGGCGCGAGATCGCCCAGCACCGGGACTACTCCGAGCAGACCGCCCTGGAGATCGACCGCGAGGTGCGCGAGCTGGTCGAGACGGCCCACGCCGAGGTGCGCCGCCTGCTGGAGGAGAATCTGGAGAAGCTGCACCGCATCGCCCAGGGCCTGCTGACCTTCGAGACCCTCGACGCGGGCGACGTGGATCGGCTGGTCAAGGGCATGGAGATCGATCGCCCCAAGCCCCTGGAGACCAGGCTCATCACCACCCCCCCGCCCGCCGCGGGCGGAGGCGGCCAGGCCCCGGACAAGCCCCTGCCCACCAAGCCCACGCCCGAACCCGGCGTGGCCTGACGGGCGACGCACGCATGCGCGTCCTGGTGGTCTCAGACACCCACGTGGCCGCGGCCCAGGTGCCCTGGCTGCTCGAGCTGCTGCGCCCCCACCTGGACGGCGTCACGCACATCCTGCACGCCGGCGACGCGGTGAGCGCGGAGCTGTACGACAGGCTGTCGGAGCTGGCCGAGGTGCACGCCGTGGCCGGCAACATGGATCCCGACGAGGTGCGGGAGCGCTGGCCGGCCCAGGACGTGCTGGAGCTCGGCGGCCGGCGGGTGGGCATAATCCACGGCTGGGGCGGGCCGCAGGACCTCCCGCGCCGGGTGCGGGAGCGCTTCCAGGGGCCCGACGGCCGCGTCCCTCTGGACGTGCTGGTGTTCGGCCACTCGCACCAGCCGCTGGTGGAGAAGCGCGACGGGCTGCTGCTGCTGAACCCGGGCAGCCCGGTGGATCAGCGCTTCGCGCCCTACCGGTCGGTGGCCGAGCTCGATCTCGAGCGCCTCACCGCCCGCCTCATCCGCCTGGGCTGAGCCCGACGGCGGGCCGCCTTGACTTCGCCGGGCCCGCGGGGCATGTGTTGGGCCATGCCGAGCCCTGCCCCCATCCCGTGCGGCCCGCGCGTGCTGCGCTTCGACGGCCGCCCGCTGGTCATGGGCATCGTCAACGTGACCCCCGATTCCTTCTCGGACGGCGGGCGCTTCCTCGACCCGCAGGCGGCCATCTCCCACGGACTGAAGCTGGTGCAGGCCGGGGCGGATCTCCTGGACGTGGGCGGGGAGAGCTCCAGGCCCGGGGCCGAGCCCGTCGCGGCCGAGGAGGAGCTCCGGCGGGTCCTGCCGGTGATCGAGGGCCTGGCGCGCTACTCGGCGGTGCCGCTCAGCATCGACACCACCAAGGCCGAGGTGGCCGGGCGGGCGCTCGAGGCCGGGGCCGCGCTGGTCAACGACATCTCCGCCCTGCGAGCCGACCCGGAGCTCGCCCGGGTGGTGGCCCGCGCGGGCGCGCCGCTGGTGGTGATGCACATGCGCGGCACCCCCCGGGACATGCAGCAGGGCGAGATCGTCTACCGCGACGTGGTGGCCGAGGTGCGGGCCTTCCTGGAGGAGGCGCTCGGGCGGGCCGAGGCCGCCGGCATCCCTCGCGCGCGGGTGATCGTCGATCCCGGCCTGGGGTTGTTCGGCAAGAGCGTGGCGCACAACCTGGCCCTGCTGGCCGGGTTGCCCGCGCTCCTGGAGCTCGGCCGCCCGCTGCTGGTGGGCCCGTCGCGCAAGGCCTTCCTGGGCAAGCTGCTGGGAGCCGAGGTCGGGGAGCGTCAGTGGGGCACCGCGGCGGCGGTGGCCGCGGCCGTGCTCCACGGGGCGCAGCTGGTGCGGGTGCACGACGTGCGCGAGATGCGCCAGGTGGTCGAGATCGCCTGGGCCATCCGCGCGGAGGGCAAGGCGCCATGAGGCGGCTGTTCGGCACCGACGGCGTGCGGGGCGTGGCCAACGTCTACCCCATGAACAGCGAGACGGCCCTCAAGCTCGGGCGGGCCGTGGCGCATGTGTTCCGCCTGGGCAAGCGGCGCCACCGCGTGCTGATCGGCAAGGACACCCGGCTGTCGGGCTACATGCTGGAGACCGCGCTGGCCTCCGGCATCTGCTCCCTCGGCGTGGACGTGTTGCTGGTCGGTCCGCTGCCCACCCCCGGCATCGCGCTGCTGACCCAGAGCATGCGCGCGGACGCGGGCGTGGTCATCTCGGCCTCGCACAACCCCTTCCAGGACAACGGCATCAAGCTGTTCGCCGCGGACGGCTTCAAGCTGCCCGACGAGGTCGAGGAGCGCATCGAGCGGCTGGTGCTGGAGAACGCCATCGACGATCTGCGCCCCACCGCCCACGCCATCGGCAAGGCCTTCCGCCTGGACGACGCGGCCGGCCGGTACGTGGTGGCGCTGAAACACGTGCTGCCGCGCGAGCTGACGCTCGAGGGGATCAAGATCGTGGTCGACTGCGCCCACGGGGCCACTTACAAGGTGGCCCCGGCGGTGTTCGAGGAGCTGGGGGCCAGGGTGTTCCCGGTCGGGGTCAAGCCCGACGGGCGCAACATCAACCACGGCTGCGGCTCGCTCCACCCGGAGGGCATGCAGCAGGCCGTGCGCCGCCACCGGGCGGATCTGGGCATCGCGCTCGACGGCGACGGCGACCGGGTGGTGATGGCCACCGAGCGGGGCGAGCTGATCGACGGCGACCACCTGCTGGCTATCGCCGCCCGCGCCATGCTGTCCCAGCGCACCCTGAGGAAGCGCACCGTGGTCGCCACGGTGATGAGCAACCTCGGGCTGGAGAGGGCGCTCGGCGAGCTCGGCATCCGTCTGCTGCGCACCCAGGTGGGCGACCGCTACGTGGTCGAGGCCATGCGCGCGCGCGGCTACAACCTGGGCGGCGAGCAGTCCGGCCACCTGATCTTCATGGACCACGCCACCACCGGCGACGGCATCGTGGCGGCGCTGATGACCCTCGCGGTCATGCTGCGCGAGGGTCGCCCGCTGTCGGAGCTCGCCAGCGTCATGCAGCCGGTGCCGCAGGTGATCGTCAACCGGGCGGTGAGCGAGAAGCGGCCGCTGCGCGAGCTGCCCCGGGTGCAGGCGCGCATCGCCCGCGTGGAGCGGGCGCTGGGCAAGCGCGGGCGCGTGTTGGTGCGGTACTCCGGCACGGAGAACAAGGTGCGGGTCATGCTGGAGGGGCCCGACCAGGACAAGATCGAGGCCTTCGCCGCCGAGATCGCCGACGCCTTCGGCGCCGGCGGCTAGGCGGGCCGCCTCTGGAGGAGCGCCATGGACGAGGCCAGGCTGGGCGTCAACATCGATCACGTGGCCACCCTGCGCCAGGCGCGCGGGACCACCTACCCCGATCCGGTCACCGCGGCCGCGCTGGCCGAGCTGGGCGGCGCCGACCAGATCACCATCCACCTGCGGGAGGACCGCCGGCACATCCAGGAGCGCGATCTGCGCATCCTGCGCGAGACCGTGCAGACGCGGCTCAACCTCGAGATGGCGGCCACCAAGGAGATGTCCAAGATCGCCTACGAGTTCAAGCCCGAGATGGCCACCCTGGTGCCGGAGAAGCGCGAGGAGCTGACCACCGAGGGCGGCCTGGACGTGGCTCTGCACCGCGACGCGGTCAAGGAGACGGTGCGCTTCCTCAAGGACGGCGACATCCGGGTCAGCCTGTTCGTGGATCCGGACATCGACCAGATCCGGGCCGCCCACAAGGTCAGCGCGGACGCGGTCGAGCTGCACACCGGCGCCTACTGCGAGGCCAAGAGCGCGGTGCTGCGCAAGGCCGAGTTGCAGCGGCTGCTGGACGCGGCCAAGACCTGCGCCAAGATCGGGCTGCCGGTCTACGCGGGCCACGGGCTGAACCTGGTCAACGTGGGGCAGGTCGCCAGCATCCTGGAGATCACCGAGTTCAACATCGGCCACTCCATCCTGGCGAGGGCCGTGTTCATCGGCATGCAGGCCGCGGTGGCCGAGATGAAGACCGCCATCCGGCAGGCCCGCCGCCCGGGCGCCTGAGGGCGAGCCCGGTCCGCAGGAGGCGCCATGGCCATCCCTGTGCTGAGCGCGGCCGAGATGCGGGCGATCGACGCGCGCACCATCGAGGAGATCGGCCTGCCCGGCCCGGTGCTCATGGAGCTGGCCGGGCGGGCCTGCGCCGAGGAGGTGGAGGCGCTGCTGCCCGCGCGCGGCCCGGCCCGGGTGGCGGTGGTGTGCGGCCGGGGCAACAACGGGGGTGACGGCCTGGTGGCCGCCCGCCACCTGCGGCACGCCGGGCGCGAGGTGGACGTGTTCCTGCTGGCCCGGCCGGAGGACCTGGGCGGGGACGCCCTGCTGAACCTCCAGATCTTCCAGCGCTGCGGCTTCTCGCTGCGGAGCCTGCCCGACGAACCGGCGCTCGAGGGCTTCTCGCTGGAGGGCTACGCCGTCATCCTGGACGCCGTCCTGGGCACCGGGTTGTCCAGCCCGGTGGGCGGGCACCTGGCCCGGGCCATCCAGGCCATGCGGGCCGCCCGCCAGGCCGGCGCGCGGCTGGTGGCGGTGGACGTGCCCTCGGGGGTCTCGGCCGACACCGGCCAGGTGCTCGGGCTGGCCGCGCAGGCCGACCGCACGGTCACCTTCGGGGCCCCCAAGCGCGGCCACCTGCTGCACCCGGGCGCGGAGCTCTCGGGCGAGGTGGTGGTGGCGGACCTCGGCTTCCCGCCCGGGCTGCTGCCCAAGGGGACAGGCGCGACCTGGCTGCTGGACGACGCGGATCTGGCGCCCTACCTGACCCGGCGGGCGCCGGCCGCCCACAAGGGCGACTTCGGCCACCTGCTGGTGATCGCGGGCTCGGCCGACAAGCCCGGCGCCGCGGGCCTGTGCTGCCTGGCGGCGCTGCGGGCCGGGGCCGGGCGGGTGACCCTGGCGGCCCCGCCCGAGGTGCTGGCCCGGGCTCTGCTCGGGCCGACGGAGGCCATGGGACAGCCGGCCGCGGACGTGCTCGGGCTGAGGGCCGCCTGCCAGGGCAAGGACGCCGTGGCGCTCGGGCCCGGGCTGGGGATGGCCCCGGAGGCGGCCGAGGCCGTGCGCCTGCTGGCCGCGGAGCTGCCCCAGCCGCTGGTCGTCGACGCGGACGGCCTGAACCACCTGGTGGGCCAGCTCGAGCTGGTGCGCAAGGCGGCGGGTCCGCGCGTGCTCACCCCTCACCCGGGCGAGGCGGCCCGGCTGCTGGCCCGGACGGCCGCGGACATCCAGGCCGATCGCCTGGGCGCCGCGCGCCAGCTCGCGGCCCAGGCCGGGGCGGTGGTGGTGCTCAAGGGCGCCCACAGCGTGGTGGCCGATCCGGACGGCACGGCCTTCCTGGTACCCACCGGCAACCCCGGCATGGCGACCGCCGGCAGCGGCGACGTGCTGACGGGCGTCCTGGGCGCGCTCCTCGGCCAGGGGCTGGGGGCGGCCGAGGCGGCCTGCGTGGGCGCGTTCCTGCACGGCCGCGCGGGGGATCTGGCGGCGGCCGCCCGCGGCCAGCGCGGGCTCGTGGCCGGCGACATCGCCGCGCACCTGCCGGACGCCATCCGGCGCTTCGAGGCCTGGAGCGATGAGCCCGAAGAAGAAGCCGCCAGCGGCGGGCGCTGACCCACCCGGGCAGGCGGACGTCCTGCGCGGGACGACCCGCTCGTCCGCGGAGACCCAGGCGCTCGGCCGGGCGCTGGGCGAGGCGCTCCGCGCGGGGGACTGGCTGGGGCTGACCGGCGAGCTGGGCGCGGGCAAGACCTGCTTCGTGCAGGGCCTGGCCCGAGGGCTGGGCGCGCCGCCCGAGCGGCCGGTGACCAGCCCGACCTTCGTGCTGCTGCAGAGCTACCCGGGCCGGGTGGCGCTGCACCACCTGGATCTCTACCGCCTCAAGGGAGGCGGTGAGCTGGCGGAGCTGGGCTACGACGAGCTGTGCGCCGCGGGCGTGTGCGCGGTGGAGTGGTTCGATGTGGTGGCGGGCGCGCAGGCCGGCGACGGGCTGGTGCTGAGCCTGGAGCTCCGCTCGGCGCGCGTGCGCGCCTGGGAGGCGCGGGCGCTCGGGCCCCGCGGCCGGGAGCTGCTCGGAGTGCTGGAAGCGGCCGGGACGGCCGGGAGGAGGCCACGGTGAGGAGCTTCGACGTGCTGGTGCTGGGCGGCGGACCGGGCGGGTACACGGCGGCCATCCGGGCCGCGCAGCTCGGCGCGCGGGTGGCGCTGGTCGAGGCGCGCGAGCTGGGCGGCACCTGCACCAACCGCGGCTGCATCCCCACCAAGGCGCTGGCCGCCAGCGCCCACCTGCTCGAGCGCCTGCACCAGGCGGCCGAGCTGGGGATCGAGCTGCCGGCCCCGCCCAGGCTCGACTTCGCCCGCGCGGCCGCCCGGCGGGACGAGGTCGTCCGGACGCTGCGGGAGGGGATCGCCGGGCTGCTGAAGGCCCAGCGCGTCGAGCACGTGCGCGGGCGCGGCCGGCTGCTCGGGCCGGACAGGCTGCGGGTGGAGGGGGAGGGCGGCGCGGAGGAGCTCCTGGCCGAGCGGGGGCTGATCGTGGCCGTGGGCTCGGAGCCCGCCCGGCTGCCCATGCTGCCCCTCGACGGGCAGCGGGTGGTCAGCTCGGACGAGGTCCTGGCCGCGACCGACCTGCCGCGCCGGCTGGTGGTCGTGGGCGGCGGGGTGATCGGCTGCGAGTTCGCCTCCATCTACCGGGCCTTCGGCGTGGAGGTGACGGTGGTGGAGCTGCTCCCCAACCTGCTCAGCACCCTCGATCCCGGCCTGTCGGCGGCGCTGAAGAAGGCCTTCCGCAAGGCGGGCGTCCAGGTGCGCACGGGGATCGGCGTGGAGGGCGTGGAGGCTGGCGCGGACGAGGTCCGCCTGCGCCTGCCGGGCGGCGAGGCGCTGGCCTGCGATCAGGTCCTGGTGGCCACGGGACGCCGGGCGGCCACCGCCGGGCTCGGCCTGGAGGAGGCCGGGCTGGAGCTCGAGCGCGGTCGGGTGCGGGTGGACGAGCGCATGGCCACGGCAGTCCCGAAGGTGTTCGCCATCGGCGACGCGGTAGGCCGCACCTGGCTCGCGCACACCGCCGCCCGGGAGGGCGAGGTGGCCGCGGCGAACGCGCTGGGGCACGCGGAGCGCATGCGCTACGACGCGGTGCCCAGCGTGGTGTTCACCTCGCCCGAGCTGGCCAGCGTGGGGCTCACGCCCGAGGCCGCCAAGCAGCAGGGCCGGGAGGTTGAGGTCGGCAAGTTCCTGTACAACGGGCTGGGCAAGGCGCTGTGCGACGGGGTGGCCGACGGGCGCGTGGAGATCGTGGCCGAGCCGGGCGGTGGCCGGGTGCTGGGCGGGATCATCGCCGGGCACGAGGCGGGCGCGCTCATCGCCGAGCTGACCCTGGCGGTCCAGCAGGGGCTGACCGCCCGCCAGGTGGCCGAGACCATCCACGCCCACCCGACCCTGCCCGAGATGCTCATGGAGGCCGCCGGCGACTGTTTCGGCCTGGCCATCCACCGCGCCCCGGCGCGCAAGCGGTGAGGGGTCCATGGACGTGCAGACCGCCGACCTGGTGCTGGAGAACATCGGCCAGCTCTTGACCATGGATCCGGCCTCGGGCGGGCCCGGGGACGAGGAGCACGATCCGGTCGCCGGGCTGGGGCTCATCCTGGACGGCGCCCTGGCGGCGCAGGGCGACCGCCTGGTGTGGGCCGGGCGTCAGCGCGACCTGGGCAGCCACGTGGCCTGCACGCCCGGCGCTCGCCGGGTCGATCTCGGCGGGCGGGTGGCCCTGCCCGGGCTGGTGGACTGCCACACCCACCTGGTCTTCGCCGGGTCCCGCGCGAACGAGTTCGCCCGGCGGGTGGGCGGCTCGAGCTACGAGGAGATCCTGGCCGCGGGCGGCGGCATCCACGCCACGGTGAAGGCCACCCGCGAAGCCTCGCCCGAGCAGCTCCTGGCGCTCGGGCTGAAGCGCCTGGACCGCTTCCTGGGGTTCGGGGTGACCACGCTCGAGGCCAAGAGCGGCTACGGCCTGGACACGGACACCGAGCTCAAGATCCTGCGGGTAGCCAGCGAGCTCGGCGAGGCGCACCCGGTGGACGTGGTGCCCACCTTCCTGGGCGCCCACGTGGTGCCGCGGGAGCACAGGCACGCGCGTGAGGGCTACCTGGACCTGGTGTGCCAGGAGATGCTGCCGCGGGTGGCCGAGGAGGGCCTGGCGCGTTTCTGCGACGTGTTCTGCGACCAGGGCGCCTTCAGCCTGCCGGAGGCCCGGCGGGTGCTGGAGGCCGGCCTGGCGCTCGGGCTGAGGCCCAAGCTGCACGGCGAGCAGCTCGCCCGCACGGGCGCGGTGGAGCTGGCGATCGAGCTGGGCGCGCTGTCGGTCGACCACCTGGAGCACGCGGACGCCGCGGCCGCGGTGAAGCTGGCCGCCTCCGGCACGGCGGCGGTGCTGCTGCCCGGGGCGACCTACTTCCTGGGGCGCAAGGACTACGCGGACGGGCGCATGCTGGCGGACGCGGGTTGCCGGGTGGCGGTGTCCACCGACTTCAACCCGGGCTCCTGCCTGACCGAGAACCTGCCGCTCATGCTGAACATGGCCTGCCTGCAGAACCGGCTCTACCCGCGCGAGGCCATCCTGGGCGCGACGCGCTTCGCGGCCGAGGCGCTCGGGCTGGGGGAGGAGGCGGGCTCGCTGGCGCCGGGGAGGCTCGCGGACGTGCTGGTGCTCGACACCACCGACTACCGGAACCTGATCTACCACTTCGGGGTGAACCACACCCACCTGGTCTTCAAGCGCGGGAAGCAGGCCTGGCCGCCGCCGGGCTGAGCGGGCGGGGGCGCGGCAGATGGGGACCCGCCAGGAGCTGGGCATCTTCGTGCTGATCGCGCTGCTGGCGCTGCCCGGCCTGCTCGGGCTGTGGGCGGGCGGGCAGGCGGGCGAGGGACCCTACGCCGCGCCGGACTGCCGCCGGGCGCTCCTGGTGCAGGGCCAGGTCGAGCGCGCGGGGCTGTGGTGCCCGGGCGTGCGCAAGCTCGGCCTGCTGGGGCTGCGCCGGGCGAGCGGCCTGCCGGAAGCCTGCGCGCTCCAGCTCGCGCCGGGCCGGCCCACGGCTCTGGAGCTCCGGGTCGGGCAGGACGGCGCCTGCAGCTTCACCTCCGCCCCGCTGCCCGGGAGCGCCAGCCTGCTGGCCGGAGTGGGCATCGAGCTCAACACGGCCACGGCCGAGGATCTGGAGGCCATCCCGGGCATCGGCCCGACCCTGGCCGGCCGCATCGTCCAACACCGGGAGGAGCACGGGCCCTTCGCCAGCCTGGAGGAGCTCGAGGAGGTGAGGGGGATCGGCTCCAAGACCCTGTGGAAGATCAAGCCGTTCCTTCGTTGACAAGCCCGCGGGGCGCCTGCTACCATCCGCCGCGATCGGCACCCTGTGGCCGCTTGCTGCGACCGAAAGGACGCGCGTCATGCTCATCGGGATCCTCGCGGACACCCACGATCGCCTGCCGGTCGTGGAGAAGGCGGTGGCCCTGTTCCGGGAGAAGAAGGTGGGCTTCGCCATCCACGCCGGGGATTTCGTCGCGCCGTTCTCCCTGGAGCCCATGAACAAGCTCGAGTGCCCGTGGATCGGGGTCTTCGGCAACAACGACGGCGACCAGAAGGAGCTGACCCGCGCCTCCCAGGGCAGGATCCAGCCGGCGCCCTACGAGCTCAACCTGGACGGCAAGAAGGTGGTCGTGGTCCACGACCTGACGGCCTTCATCCTGCACAAGCTGCTGACGGCGGGGGCGCAGATCATCGTCCACGCCCACACGCACGAGCCCAAGATCGAGCGCCGCGGCGAGTCGGTGCTGATCAACCCGGGCGAGACGTGCGGCTGGCTGAAGGGCAAGTGCACGGTGGCCTTCGTGGACACCAAGACCCTCGAGGCCAGCGTCGAAGAGATCAAGGTCCCCTGAAGGACCGCTCCGGCCGAACCCGCCCGAGGTCGCCATGCAGCCCGCAGCCCAACCAGGACGTCCGCTCGGACGAGGGTGGAAAAGCGCCGGCGCGGGGCAGGAGAGCGCGCGGGGCTCAGCGGAACACGGTGGCGAAGTCGTGGAAGAGCTGGCCGGTGAGCCGTCCGGAGCCGTGGTCGGCCCCGACCCGCAGGTAGTGGTTCAGCACCTTGCCGGTCTTGGGCTCGCGCCGCAGCGCCGGGTGGAACAGGTTCATCCGGTAGCGCAGCTCCCCGCGTTTCACCCGGTGCAGGAAGGTGATGGTGCCGTCCGGGTCCACGCGCTCGACGATGCCCACGTGGGTCAGCGCGTCGTCGGCCCTGCCGTTGCGGTTGCGATCCCAGGTGTGATCGAAGAACACCAGGTCGCCCACCTGCGGCACGCGGCTGCGGTGGAGCATGCCCCGCTGGCTGGCCATGCGGTGCAGCAGCGACACCCCGCTCGGATCCTCGGGATCCACCGGCAGCAGCGCCTCCAGATCGAGGCCGGCGCCGGCCAGGGCGGCCAGGGTGAACCCGGCGCAGTCCCGGGGGAACTCGCGCCCTCCGACCCGGTAGCGATCCCGGCCCTGGAGCCCCCGGGCGTGGGCGACCAGGCTCTCGCGGCAGCTCGCCGGCTCCGAGCAGCGCACCCCGCCCGACGTCGGCTCCGGCGCCGGGGCCCGCTCGAGGTACTCGCACCGGTTGAGCACGGGGTGGCGGAAGCCGAGCTGGCACTGGCTGTCGAGCTTCCGCGAGGGGGGCTGGAGGCGGAAGCCGCCGGCGCCATCGCCGCTGGAGCTCCGCGCCACGAGCGACTCCCCGCTGCCCGCGTCCTGGAGCAGCACGCTCCGGAAGCCGGGATCGCCGCCCAGCTGGCTGGGCCCAGCGCACCCGGTGAACGCGAGGAAGGCTGCGGCGAGGGGGGCGGCGAAAACGTTTTTACTTTGATGTTCCATGCCTTATCGTCGCATCGTGGTGCGGACCTGTCAAAAATTTGGACACATGTACTTACATGTAGGTGTTATGTCTCCACTATTCTGTGCACGACCCTCCTCCTGGCCCTGGTCCCCTCCGGGTGCATGACCGGGAGGTGGGAGGAGCTGAAGGACACGGACGACGTCGAGGAGCTGCGCCGCTTCATCCAGCGCAGGCCGGACGACTTCGAGGCGGGCGAGGCGCTCGCGCGCATCACCGCCATCGAGTACCGTCAGGCCAGGGACACGGGCACGCGCTACGCCTTCGCTGCCTTCATCGAACGCCACCCCGACACCAGCGAGGCCATCCAGGCCCGGCGCCAGCTCGAGCGGCTGGACTTCGACGCGGCCACGGCCGAGGCCAGCAGCCAGGGCTACCAGGCCTTCCTGCGCGCCTACCCGCAGAGCCAGCACGCGCCGGCGGCCCAGGCCGCCCTGGAGAAGCTGATGTGCGCCGAAGCTCGGGCCGCGGGCTCGCGCGCGGCGCTCGAGCAGCTCATCGCCGCGCGGCCGGACATCGCCTGCCGGGCCGAGCTCGACGAGGCGCTGCGGAGCCTGCGGCACGCGGAGGCGGTGGCCTCTCCCGCGCTCCGGCCGGCGCTGGAGTTCGTGGCCGACTACCCCGAGGACCCGCGCGCCCGGGCGCTCCGGGCGCGGCTGCAGGCCGCCGAGCTCGGGGTCCTGCTGCAGGCCGGACGGTTCGAGGCAGCGCGGGAGCGCGTGCTGGCCCAGGCGGACGCCGTACAGGCCCCTGCGCTCACCGCCCGCCTGGAGGCCGCCCGCCAGGCCTGGGAGCGGGCCGCGTTCTCGGAGCGCGGCGGCACGCGCGGGCCGGCCACCGGCCCGGGGCGGCTCGCCGAGGCCACCCGCCTGGTGCGCGCGGCCAGCCTGCCCGCGCCGCCCCTGCTGGCGCGCGAGCAGGATCCGCGGGCGCGTTGGCTGCTGGCCCGCTCGCTCGCCGCCTGGCCGGACGAGGCCGTCGCGGACGCGCTGCTCGAGGCGCTCGGGGACGCCTACCTGGCGGTGCGCGAGGAGGCCTGGCTGGCGCTCTCGGCGCTCGTGGCCGGTCTCGAGCCCCTGCGGGCCGAGGCCTGGATCGCGGGCCGGCGGCTGGCGCTGGCGCCCAACGCGCAGAGCGGGCTGCTGCTGCTGCGCCTGAGCGCCCTGGCCGAGCTCGCCGGCGACGCGAGCGAGGCGGAGCGGCTGCTCGACCGCCTGCTGGGCGAGCAGGATCCGCCCGAGCTGTTCGCGCTCCGCCGGGTCCACGCCCTGGCCGTGGCGCGCGGGGACGCCAGCAAGGCCGCCAGCCTGGCGAGCCGCTTCAGCGACGTGGCGGCCGACTTCTCGCGCCGCCGGCGGGAGGCCTGGGGCCAGGCGGGGGCGGAGCTGCGCGGCTCCGGGCAGGGCTTCCTGGTGCTGCGCCAACTCGAGGGTCTGGCCAGGCTGTGGTCGGCGGTGCTCGGCCCCTACCAGGCCGGGGCCGATCCTCGCGCGGCCACGCTGGGACCCTGGCTGGAGCGCTCGTCGAGCGGCCTGGCCGAGCTCCGGCGCTGGCTCGCCGACGAGGAGGATCGCTGGGCGCGCGCCCACCCCGGCTACCGGACCGGGCAGGCGCCGGCCGAGGCGCAGCCGGAGGCGGCGGACCAGGACGCGGAGCGCACCCTCGCGCGGGCGCTCGTCGCGCTGGCGATCGCCGGCGGGCCACGGGCCGCGCCGACGATGGTGGCCGCCGCCTGCTGCGCCCCCCGGCCGTGGCTCCGGCTGCTGTCGGCCGCGCTCCAGGCGGCCGCCGAGCTCTCCGGCCTGGCCGCCGGGCCGACGCTGTCGCCATGAAGACCTACGAGCTGCGCGCCCCGGCGCCTCCGGCCGGGGTGGACTTCTCCCGCGAGTTGAACCCCCAGCAGCTCGAGGTGGTCCTGGCGGGCGACGGCCCGCGCCTGGTGATCGCCGGGGCCGGCAGCGGCAAGACCCGCACCCTGACCTACCGCGTGGCCGCGCTCCTCGCCCGGGGGGTGCCGGCGCCGGGCGTGCTGCTGTGCACCTTCACCAACAAGGCCGCCCGCGAGATGCTGGCGCGGGTCGAGCACCTGGTCGGGGGCGAGGTGCGCAGGGTGTGGGGCGGCACCTTCCACCACCTGGCCAACCGGCTGCTGCGGGAGCACGCCGGCCTGGCGGGCTTCAGCCCGGGCTACACCATCCTGGACCAGGAGGACGCGCGCGAGCTCTTGGGCGACTGCCTGACCGCCCAGGCCCGGGGCCAGAAGAGCCTGGCCCAGCCCGCGGTGGTGGGCGAGCTGCTGGGGCTCTCGGTGAACACCCTGACGGGGTTCGAGCCGCTGGTGCTCGCCCGGGCGCCCGCGCTGGCGGCCCAGCTCGACGACCTCTCGCGCGCCGTGCAGGCGTACCGGGAGCGCAAGCGGGCCATGGACGCCATGGACTTCGACGATCTGCTCGAGCACCTACGGGCGCTGCTGGCCGCCCGGCCCGAGCTGGCCGAGTCCCTGTCGAGCCGCTTCCTGCACGTGCTGGTGGACGAGTACCAGGACACCAGCCCGCTGCAGGTCGAGCTGGTGGACCGGCTGGCCGCCGCGCACCGCAACCTGACCGTGGTGGGGGACGACGCCCAGTCGATCTACGCCTTCCGCGGCGCCAGCCCGGAGGCCATCCTGGGCTTCTCGGGCCGCTGGCCCGAGGCGCAGCTCCACAAGCTGGAGACGAACTACCGCTCGACGCCCGCGGTGCTGCTGGCAGCCAACGCCGCCATCCGCGCCAACCAGCGCCAGATCCCCAAGACGCTCCGGCCGGCCCGCCCGGAGGGCGGCCCCCGGCCGGCCCTGGTGCCCGTGGCCGACGCCGCCATGGAGGCGCGCTTCGTGGCCCAGCGCGTGCTCGAGCTCCGCGACGAGGGCCACGCCCTGGACGATCTGGCGGTCCTGTACCGCGCCCACCACCACGGGCTGGAGCTGCAGCTCGAGCTCACCCGGCGCGGCATCCCGTACCAGGTGCGCTCGGGCCTGCGTTTCTTCGAGTCGGCCCACGTGAAGGACGTGCTGGCCTTCCTGCGCCTGCTGGAGAACCCGCTCGACGAGCTGTCCTGGCTGCGGGTCCTGCGCCTCCAGCCGGGCCTCGGACGCGCGAGCGCCCAGCACATCTTCGGGGCGCTCCGGGAGACGCCCGATCCCTTCCGCCGGGCCCTCGAGCCGGCCCCGCTGCCCGGCGTCTCCGGCCGCGCCGCGCGGGCGCTCGAGGGGCTGCGCGCGCTGCTCGCGCGCCTGGACGCCGCCGAGGTGCGCGCCTCGGGCGCCGCGGCGATCGAGTGCGTGCTGGCCGGCGGCTACGCGGACCGCCTGCCTGCGCTGTACCCCGAGCCGGAGTCCAGGCAGGAGGATCTGCTCCAGCTCGCGCGCTACGCCGAGCGCTTCGAGAGCCTGCGCGCCTTCCTGTCCGAGCTGAGCCTGCTGGCCGGGGTGGGCGCGGAGGAGCTGCGCAAACCGGGCGCGCCCGAGGAGCGGCTGACGCTCTCGAGCGTGCACCAGGCCAAGGGGCTGGAGTGGTTCGCCGTGTTCGTGCTGGCGCTCGACGAGGGCGCGTTCCCCCACCCGCGGGCGGCGCTGGCGCCGGACGGGCTGGAGGAGGAGCGGCGCCTGTTCTACGTCGCCATCACCCGGGCCAAGGACGAGCTGTACCTGCTCACCCGGCAGATCGCGGACCGGCCCGGGCGACGGCAGAGCATCCAGCGTCCCTCGCGCTTCCTGGCCGAGGTCCAGGGGGAGGGCTGCCTGGAGCGCTGGTCCGTCCGTCCTGGCTGAAACCGGTCGAATCGGCCTTGTGGTCCTGCTCTTTCCGGGGTATCCTCGATGCGTGCATCACCGCCCCGCAGACCGCCGCCTGGCAGGCTTCGTTTCCCCAGCGATCCTAGTGACATGGGTGGTTTGCGCGGGCTGTGCTAGCGGCCCCTCGCCACGCGAGCTCTTCGACGCAGCCAGGCGTGACTACCAGCTCGGCGAGGTGCTGTCCGCCTACCGCACCCTCAAGCCGCTGAAGCTCGACGAGACCATCCCGGATGGGGAGTACGACGCCCTGCTCCGGGAGGTGGCGGAGGCCACGCAGTTCCAGGTCGAGACCTTCCTGGCGCGGGCAGACGAGAGCTTCTCCGAGGGGGACATCCTCCGGGCGGTGGCTTACTACCGCGACCTCCTGTCCCAGCTCCCGGAGACCGACGGGCTCCACCGCGCGGTCTCGAGCAAGGCCACGCCGGTGCTGGAGCGTGTCCAGGGCGTGATGCGGGAGGCGGACGAGCTGGTGGCGCAGGCCCGCGAGGCCTTCTCGGCCGGGCGCGTGGACGACGCCCGCCAGAAGCTCGAGGAGGCGCGCTGGCAGCTCCTCGAGGCGAGCCTGGAGGTGCCCATGACCCTCGAGCGCCTGCTGGACGAGTGCGAGCGCCGGCTGCCGGGAGAGGTCGAGGAGCTGGCCCAGGCCGAGGACGCCGCCCTCTCCCCTGGCGCGGGCGGCCCCCGGGACCCGGGCCAGACGCGTCCGCCGGCCGCGAAGCGCAGGCGCCCCACCTACCGGCCGAGGCCCGCTCCGCGGCGGCGCACCCCTGCGCCCGCCGAGGTGGCCGAGGCCCCGGCGCTGGTCGATCCGCTGGAGACCCAGGCCGCGGCCTTGCTGGCCGAGGGCCAGGCGCTGGCGAAGAAGGGCGAGACGGTGGGCGCCATCGTGGCGCTGCGCAAGGTGCTGCGCATCCGGCCGAGCCACCAGGCGGCCAAGAAGGCCCTGGCCGAGCTGGAGCCAGCCCGGCGCAAGCTGGTGGACGAGTGGATGGCCAAGGCCACCGAGCTGTTCGCCAAGGAGCGCCTCGAGGAGGCCGCGCCCTACTACGACCGCGTCCTGCAGATCGACCCGGACAACATCCGCGCCCGCGAGGGGCGCCAGATGAACCAGCGTTTGCAGGAGCTCAAGGCGCGTCAGAAGTAGCGGCGGCGTCCGCCGCCCGCAGGTGCACGAAGAACACGCAGCCCTGGCCTGGCTCGGAGGCCACCTCCAGCCGGCCGCCCATGGCCGCCAGCCCGGCCTCGGCCAGCGCCAGGCCGAAGCCCGCCGAGCGCCGCCCCCGGGTCGAGTGGTAGGGGGTGAACAGCATGTCCTGCTGCACCGCCAGGTGGAGCCCGGGGCCCGAGTCGCGCACCGTCAGCGTGGCGCCCAGCGGCCCGCGCTGGCTGGCGATCTCGAGCCGGCCTGGCCCGGGCTGCATGGCCTCCTGGGCGTTGTCCACCAGGGCCTGGATGGCGCCGCGCAGGAGCGCGGCGTTGGCCCGCACGCGCGGCAGGCCGGGCTGCAGGCGCTCCACGAGCTGGATGGCGGCCGCCTGCAGCGGCTCGCGCAGGAGCAGCAGGGCCTCGGATACGACGGGGTTCAGCTCGAGCGCCTCCACCTCCTGCGGGGTCTCGTGCAGCCCGGCCAGCTGCGCCACGCGCTCGAGGGCGTCGCGGCCAGCGCGCGACTCCTGCAGGATCATGGTCAGGTAGGTCTTGAGCTGGCCGCTGACGCCCGGCTGTCGCATGGCCAGCTCGGCGAAGCCGATCACCCCGGCCAGCGGTTGCTGCACCTCGCGCACCACGCCGGAGGCCATGCGCAGCAGCGCCTCCCGGCGGAGGGCGCGGGTCACCAGCCGCTCCGCCTCCTGGCGCTCGGCGTCGCGCTGGTCCAGGGCCGCCTGCAGCTCGGCCGCGGCCTCGGCCAGCTCCTGCAGCAGGCGGTGTGCGGAGGGGTGGATGGCGGGGGACTGCTCGGCCGCGAGCTGGTGGAAGGCCACGGCCAGCGCCCGGGCCTCGCGGAAGACCAGCACGGCCGCCCAGGTGCAGACGCCCAGCGCCACGAACAGCAACCCGGCCAGCAAGCCCACCGCCAGGCGCGACAGGCTGTCCGCCTGGACCGCGCTGACCACCAGGCCGAGCGCCATCAGCGACCCGAGCAGCAGGGCCACAGGCACTGGCAGCAGCGACCGGAGAGCGCGGCGCGAGAGGCTCATGCGTGCGAGCGAGTGTAGGTTCCGGCCGTGGCGCGAGTCAAGTCATCGGTCCCGCGTGGATCTTCGTGGCGCTGCGCGAAGCCCTTGACCCGGTACCCGCGCGGATCTACGCTCCGGCATCGTGCTCGACGCCTACGAAGCAAACTCGGAGCCCGCCATCCTCATGGTCGCCAGGGACGGGGAGAAGGGCCGGCTGCTCGGCATCCTGCTGGAGGGGTTCGGCTTCCGGGTGCTCGAGTGCCGCGACCAGCGCCAGGTGCGCGCGGCCCTGGCCCAGGACGTGCCCTCGGTGGCCATGGTGGACGCCGAGCTGGGGGACGCGCGCGAGAGCATGGCGCTGATCCACGAGCGTGGCGATCTGCCGGTCCTGCTGCTGGTGGGTGGCGAGTCCGCCGCCCCGGCGCGCCTGGCCGCCGATCTCGGCGCGAGCGCCTGGGCGCGGCTCGACACCCGGCCCGACGGCATCCTGCACGCGCTCCGCGGCCTGCTGACAGGCGCCGAGCTGCACTGAGCTCCCCGGGATCGTTCCTCAGGCCTTGGTCGAGCCGGGCGGCTTCGAGGCGGCCTGCGCGAGCGGGCTGGCGGTGATCAGGAAGGGCGGGGGATCGCGCCCGATCACCGCGGTGGCGGCCGCCTGGAGCTGCTCGACGTAGCTCGTCAGCACGTCCTCGGGCAGCGCCTTGCCGTCCATGCTGGCCGGCAGGATCTGCCGGCGGAAGAACCCCTCGGAGAAGAGGCGCTTCAGCAGCCCGCGCAGCTTCACCAGCTCGTTGGGCGCCAGCCCGAGCACCAGGTAGGGGGTCACCTTCTCCTGGAGGGTGAAGCCCTTGGGCTGCACCGGGGCCAGCGCGCGCACCTGGACCAGGCTGCCCACGTCCACAGCGGTGAAGCGATCGACGATCACCTCGCCCATGCGGGTGTCCTGCTGCAGCCGCGCGGCCAGGTTCACGGCCGGACCGCACACCGTGTAGTTCAGGTGCTGCTCGGTGCCGATGTTGCCCACGATCAGGCGCCCGCTGGCGACGGAGAAGCCGAAGTCGCAGGGCTCGACCTGGACCGGGATGCCGCGGCGGCGGGCGTCGCGCAGCAGCTCCCCCAGCGTCCAGACCGCGGCCCGCATGGCCACCGCGGCCAGGGTGGCGCGCTGGGCGTGCCGGGTGTCCCCGGGGCCCTCGGCCTCGAAGAAGGACATGATCGCGTCGCCCATGGTCTTGTCCACCACGCCGCCGTGGTGATGGACCACCTGGAACAGCAGGCCGAAGTAGGTGTTCAGGATCCACACCACCTCGGAGGGCGGGCGGGTGTTCGACAGCGGGGTGAAGTCGCGCATGTCGCCGAACACGACCGAGACGGCCTTGATGCGCCCGCCGGGCCGCGCCAGGCTCTCGTCGTGGGTCAGGCGCTCGGCGATGCTCTTGTCCAGGTAGCGGAAGAAGAGCTCCGTGCGCGCGGCCATACCGTTGAAGGCGGTGGCCAGCTCCCCGATCTCGTCGTGGCTGCGGACCCTCAGGCGGGTCGAGAAGTCGCCCTCGGCGATGCGCCGCACGCCGTCGATCACCCGTGCCAGCGGGCGCAGGTTGCGCCGCAGCAGCAGGAAGGAGATCAGGATCATGAACGCCGCGGTCACGGCGGTGACCAGCAGAACCCGGCTGGCCACCGCCTCCACTGCGCGCTGGATGGGGGCGCGGCTCATGCGCACCACCACGCAGCCGAGCCGCACCCCGCCGAAGGTGGGCGGCTCGAGGAAGGCCAGCCGATCCTGGATCAGGTCCTCGACCTTGCCCTGGCAGGTGGTGAGCTGCTCCTTCAGCCAGACGTCGGTGGCGATCTGCCTGGCGCCGGGCCCGCGCTCGGACAGGGGGCGGCCGTCCGCGTCCAGCACCAGCACCTCGATCAGATCGGGATCCTTGAGCGCGTTGTTGGCGGCCGCGGCGATCTTGGCCTCGTCCTTGCTGAGGATCAGCGGTCCCACGGAGTAGGCGAGCTGGCGGGTGAGGGACTCGCCGCGGGCCAGGAGCTGGTCGTGCACCTCGGTGCGCAGCAGGTCGAGCAGGAAGGCGAACAGCACGCCCGCCGTGCCCAGGATGCCGAGCAGCACCAGCATGGAGTACTTGACCGAGATTGGGACGCGCACGCCCCGAGGGAACCACGATCCGCCTTCCAGATCAACCCCCGCGCCCGCCTCTGGGGTACCCCGCCGGCTTTGACAGCCCCACCTGGCCGTGGAACGCTACCGCAGGGGCCGGCGGCCGGCCGGAGCGAGGTGAGCCCATGGAGATCGTGCACGAGCGGCGAGAGCTGGAGGCCCTGGACGCGCCCTTCTTCGCCCTGCCGGTCGCGGGGCTGGAGGCGGCCGCGGACCTGGGCCGGCGACTGGCCGGGTTCGAACCGCGGGCGCTCAAGCGCCTGGCCCGGGCCGAGGACTTCTCGGCCAGGGCGGGCCAGTCGTTGAGCCTGAGCGGACGCCTGCGCGGGGGGCCGGGCCTGTGCCGCCTGGTGTTCATCGGCGCCCGGATCGACGCCCCGGCCTCCCAGGAGGTGGCGTTGGCCGAGGCCTGCGCCCGGGCCGCGCGCCTGGCCCGCGAGCACGGCGCCCAGGAGTGGGTCCTGGGCGTGCCCGCGCTCGAGGGCCTCGAGCCCGCCACGGCCATCCGCCACGCCGCCCTGGGCGCCCTGGCCGGAGGGTACCGCTGGTCGGGCGTGCGCGCCGGAGGGCGCCGCCGGGTCGAGCGCCGGCGCGTGTGCCGGCTGGCCTGGACAGGCCGGGACGCGCCCGGGCTCGCCCAGGCCCTGCGCGCTGCCCGGGTGGGCGGGCGGGCCCTGCAGCTCGCGCGCGACCTGGTCAACACCCCGCCGAACCTCATGACCCCCCGCCTGTTCGCCAGCCGCGCCGCGGCCCTGGCGGGAGAGCACGGGCTCCAGGTGCGGCTCTGGGATCGCCGCCGGCTGGTCAAGGAGCGCTGCGGGCTGCTCCTGGCGGTGGCCCGCGGCAGCGCCGAGCCGCCCTGCCTGGTCCGGCTGGAGCACCGCCCGCGCCGCGCCCGGGCGCGCGGCCGCCTGGTGCTGGTGGGCAAGGGCATCACCTTCGACTCCGGCGGCCTGGCGCTCAAGCCCCAGGCGGGCCAGCTCGAGATGAAGGCGGACATGGCCGGCGCGGCGGTGGTGCTGGCGGCCCTGGCCGCGGCGGCCGAGCTCGATCTGCCCTGGGAGCTGCACGGGCTGATCCCGCTGGCGGAGAACATGCCCGGCGGGCGGGCGATGAGGACCGGGGACGTGGTCGCCTCGCGCGACGGGCGCACCGTGGAGATCAACCACCCGGACGCCGAGGGCCGGCTGGTGCTGGCCGACGCCCTGTGCCTGGCCCGGGAGCTCGAGCCCGAGCTGATCCTCGACCTGGCCACCTTGACCGGCGCCTGCAAGGCCGCGCTCGGGCCGACCACCGCGGGGCTGTTCTCCAACCACGACGGCTGGTGCGCGCGGGTGGAGGCGGCGGCCGCCCGGGCCGGCGAGGACGTCTGGCGCCTGCCGCTCGGGGCCGACCTGCGGGACGCGCTCAAGTCCGACACGGCCGATCTCCGCAACACCGGCGCGCGCCACGGCGGCGCCATCAGCGCGGCCATGTTCCTGCGGGAGTTCGTGGGCGACTCGGCCTGGCTCCACCTCGATCTGGCCGGGCCCGCGTTCCTGGAGCGCGAGCACGGGCTCCACCCCAGGGGCGGCACCGGCTTCGGCCTGCTCACCCTGCTCGAGCTGCTCGACCCGGGCGCCCGGCCCCCGGCCACACGGTGATCACGGCGCGCCGCCGCCGCCCGCCTCGCGGACCAGGCCGAAACCCTCCAGGCGAACGCCCGCGCGGGCCTCGGCCTCGCGCTGCAGCGCCAGCGGCGGGCGCTTCCACAGATCCAGCCGGAGGGACTCCAGGCGGATGAGCTCGCTGTCGTTCAGCGCCACCTCGGCGCCGTCCGGGGAGAAGGCGCCGGCCTTGACCTGCCCCGTGAGCCGGGTGACCTGCACCAGCGCCCGCGCGGACAGATCCCACAGCCGGGCGGTGTTGTCGTCGCCGCCCGACAGCAGCAGCCGACCGTCGGGCGAGAAGGCCAGCTGGACGATGGTGCCCTCCTCGACCTCGAGGCGCGCCAGGCGCTGTCCCCGCGCCAGGGACCAGAGCTCCACGGCGCGATCGACGCCCACCGCCAGCCCATCCCCGTCGGGCGCGAGGGCCAGCGCGTAGACCGAGGAGGGCGCCACGCCCAGGCTGGTGGGTTCGCCCGGGCGGTCGACGTCCCAGACCAGCAGGCGCGGATCCAGCCCGCTGGCCAGGACCCGCCGGTCGCCCGGCAAGAAGAGCGCGGACCACAGCTGGCCCCGGGACCCCGTCAGGGTCCGGGGAGGCCGCGCGCCCTGCGCGTCCCAGAGCTGCAGATCGCCCTCGGCGTCGCCGCTCAGCACCAGGTCTCCCCGATGGCTCGCGGCCAGGCACATGACCGGGCCCTTCATCTGGCCCAGCTCTCGGGCCAGGCCGTTCTCGCCCCAGACCATGACCTTCCGGTCGAGCCCGGCCGAAGCCAGCTCGCTCGGCCCCAGGAAGGCCAGGGCCTCCACCCCGCCCTGGTGCCCGGTCAGGCGGAGGGCCTCGCTGCCCGCGGGGAGCCCCCACACCCGGATGGTGCCGTCCCGCCCGGCGCTGGCCAGGCGCTGCCCGTCGGCGCGGTAGGCCAGGGCGCGCACCTCGCCGGTGTGACCCACCAGGGAGCGCCTGAGCGGGTTGGGCGTGCGCTGCCACAGCCGCACCTGCCGATCGGCGCCCGCCGAGGCCAGCAGCGCGCCGGACCTCGAGAAGGCCACCGCCAGCACCACGCCCGTGCCGTGCCGCAAGGTGGCGCTCAGCCTGCGCTCCTCGAGATCCCAGATCTTGACGGTCTGATCCCAGCTGGCCGAGGCCAGCCGCTTCCCGTCGGGGGAGAAGGCCAGCTGGCCGACCCAGCCCTGGTGACCCCGCAGCAGGCCGGCCGGGGTTCGCGACGGCCAGCTCCACAGGCGGATGTCCCGATCCCAGCTGGCCGTGGCCAGCAGATCCCCGGCGGGGGAGAAGGCCAGGCCGTAGACAGCGTCGGTGTGGCCGCGCAGCGCAGGCAGGTGCTTGCCCGTCGCGGTCTCCCACGCGTGGACCACGGGCTCGTTCCCCGCGCCCAGGACGTACTTGCCGTCTGCGGAGAAGGCCAGCCGCACCAGGATGTTGCCGGCGCCCGCCAGCGTGCGCCGCAGCGCGAGGCGCTCCACGTCCCACAGCCGCACCTCCTGGTCGCGGCCGGCGGAGGCGAGGCTGCGTCCGTCCGGAGCCCAGGCCACGGCCAGCACCTGGCGGGAGTGACCCTGGAGCTGCCCGGCGGGTTGCCAGGTCGGGACGCGCCACAGCCGGACCTGGCCGTCGAAGCCCGCCGTGGCCAGCAGCGCGCCGTCGGGGGAGAACGCCAGGCACGGCGTAAAGCCGTGACCGGCGTCGAAGCTCCGGGCGGGCGAACCGGGCTCCCGGAGAGGCTGGACCCAGACTTGCCCGTCCTTCCCGGTGGAGGCCAGCCAGGCGTCCCCAGGCGAGAAGTCCAGCGCGTAGACCGCGTCGCGGTGCGCGCCGAGGTAGGCCAGGTGGCCCTCCTCGCGCCGGGACAGCGCCGCCTGGAGCGTCGAGTGCGCGTCCACGCGGGTCCGCTCGGCGGCCGCCCGGGCCGGGGCGGGCAGGCCCGCCAGCCCTCCGCGCCCGAAGGGGTTGGCGGGGTTGTGCACCAGGGATGCGGCCGCGAACACCTCGGCGCCCAGCAGATCCCGCTCGCCCAGCAGGCGCTCGGCCTTCTCCTGGAGGCCCTGCGACAGGTGCTGGCTGTCCACGAGCCCGCTCAGCTCGGCCTCCGCCCGCGCCCGCTGCTCGGAGGCCAGGGCCGCCTCGCTCTGGCGCCAGGCGCGGAACACCAGCGCGCTGCTCGCGCCGATCGCCAGCAGCACCACCAGGCCGGCGATGGCCAGGATGCGGTGCTGACCGAAGAACCGCCCGAGCAGCTCCCAGGCCGAGTAGGAGTACGCCCCCACCCGCAGGCCGCTCTGGTAGGCCTCCAGCTCGGCGGCCAGCTCCCTGGCGGACTGGTAGCGCTCGCGCGGCTCGCGGCGCAGGGCCTTCTCGGCCACGGCCGCCAGCTCCGGCGGAGCCTGGGGACAGATCGCGCGGACCGGCTGGATCGGGTGCTGCAGCACCTTGCCGATGATCTCGAAGACGGTCTCGCCGGTGAAGGGCGGCCGGCCGGTGAGGAGCTCGTACAGCACCGCGCCCAGGCTCCAGACGTCCGAGCGCTCGTCCACCGCGTCCAGCTTCCCCAGGGCCTGCTCAGGGCTCATGTAGGCCGGCGTACCCAGGGCCGCGCCGTCCACGGTCTGGTTCGCCCCGGCCCCTTGCAGGCGCTGCAGGCCGCGCATGAGCTCCGCGCCTCGCAGGTCCTCCTGCCCGCGCAGCTTGGCCAGGCCCCAGTCCAGCACGACGGTCTCGCCGAACTCCCCCAGCATGACGTTGTCGGGCTTGATGTCCCGGTGGATCACCCCGCGGGAGTGGGCATAGGCCACGGCCTGGCACAGGTCGACCACGTGGCCGAGCAGGCCCAGCCGGCCCTGCAGATCGGCGGCCAGGGAGAGCGACGCGCCCAGCGTGCGCCCGCGCACCAGCTTCATGGTGTAGTACAGGCCGCCGTCCGGACGCCGGCCGAGCTCGTACACCGGCACGATGTTCGGGTGCTCGAGCTGCCCGGTGACCCGCGCCTCGCGCAGGAAGCGCGCCGTGGCGGTGAACTGAGGGCCGGAGAGCGCTTCGCCCTGGGTGCCGACGCCGGCGAGCAGCTCCTTCATGGCGACCTTGCGCCCCAGGTGCTCGTCCATCACCAGCAGCACCCGCCCCAGCCCGCCGCGGCCGATCTCGGCCGGCAGCGGCGTCCCGGCCGCGCCCGGCTCCTCCCTGGCCACCAGGCTGTAGCGCCCCGGCTGCTCCCGGGTGACCGCGAGATCCCCCGCGCCCGGATCCCCGGGCGGCGTGACCGCGGGCGGCGCGAGCACGAAGGAGCCCCCCAGGCTGCGCGCCAGGAGCTCCGGGCCGCCCAGGGAGTCCAGGGTGCGCCGGGGATCGCCGCCGTGCTGGGCCAGGGCCTCGGCCAGCATGCCCTCGAGCAGCGCGCGCTGCGCGCGGGAGAGGACGTGTTGCTGCTCGAGCTCCTGGGCCAGGCCGTGCTGCTCGGCGCGGGTCGACCAGGACGCGGCCGCTGCCATGATCTGGGCCGGCGTGGCGAAACCGAGCTGGACCGCCAGGACTCCGAGGAGCAGACCTTCGTCCCGCATGGGGTGTGCGTCCCTTCCGGGTTCGAGCCATGGGATTCTATCCCGGACTTCCAGGGGATCAACCGGATCTCGAGCTTGCGCGCCCCCGTGGCCCGATGCTAGGGTGGCGCCCGGACTTCCATCCCGCGAGGGCTGCATGCGTCGCGCCATCGAGCTCGCCGGCCGGCTTGGAGCACAGGGCTTCCGCCTCCTGCCCACCAACCAGGTGTCGCGCGTCTGGGGGCACGTGACCCGGCAGCCGGGCTCCAGGCACCTGATCCGCCCCTTCGCGCGGGCCTTCCGCATCGATCTGGCCGAGGCCGAGCTGCCGCTCGAGGCCTACGACACCCTCAACGCGTTCTTCACCCGCAGGCTCCGCCCGGGGGCGCGGCCCTTCGACCCCGCGCCCGCCACCCTGGTGAGCCCCGTGGACGGGCGCATCGCCGCCTGGGGCGACTGCCAGCAGGACCGCCTGCTGCAGATCAAGGGCATCGAGTACAGCCTGTTCGGGCTGCTGCGCGACGGCCCCATGGCCACCCGCTTCGAGTGCGGCCTGTACGCGACCCTGTACCTGAGCCCGCGGGACTACCACCGGGTGCACGCGCCGCTCGACCTGGAGGTGACCGGGATCGGCTACATGCCTGGCGCGCTGCTGCCGGTCAACGGGCCGAGCGTGCGCTGGGTGGAGCAGCTCTACACCCTCAACGAGCGGCTGGTGGTGTACGCGAACAGCCCGGCGGGCGCGCTGGCGGTGGTGTTCGTCGGGGCGCACTGCGTCGGCTCCATCCGCCTGAGCTTCCACGACTTCGTGACCAACCGCGGGGGCCGCGGGCCGTTGCGGCAGAGCTTCGAGCGGCCGGTGCGGCTGGCCAAGGGCGAGGAGCTGGGGGTGTTCGAGATGGGCTCGACGGTCGTGCTGCTGTTCGAGCGCGGGCGCGTCGCGCCCTGCCTCGGCCCGGTCGGAGACGCCGTGCGCCTGGGCCAGAGCCTGGGGAAGGTCCTGCCCCCGCCAGGGCCCTAGAAGGAGCCCACCACCGCCAGGCCGAGGCCCGGCCCGCCCGGGCCGAGCAACACGCTCACCCCGCCGCCCTCGTCCAGCTCGGGCGCCCAGGTCAGGTGCAGGGCGAGCCCGGTCACCAGGGCCAGCGCGCCCAGGCAGTAGCCGCCGATGGCCACGCCCAGCCAGGTGTCCCTCAGGCGCTCGCGCTCCTCGAGCTCGCCCTGGGTGTCGGTCTCGGGGCTGTCCACCAGCCGCGCGTAGTGATCCGAGGCCACGTGCGCGCCCGCGCCGCCGCCGACCAGCGCCAGCGAGGCCAGCGCGTACGGCCACCAGGTGCGGAACCACGGTCGTCTGCCCGGGTCGACCGGGAAGGGCGGTGCCTCCTGGCCCGGCCGCCAGGCCAGCTCGCGTCCGGGCGGCGCGGGCTCCGCCAGCACCAGCCCGTCCGCCGGGCGGCCCGTGACCGCGAACTCGGCCAGGGTGCGGGCGTCCGCCGGGACGTCCTGGGGCTCGAGCCAGCCCTCGCGCTGCACCCGGCCACGGGTGAGGTCCACCAGCGAGGCCGCCCAGCCCGGCCGCCCCTCGCCCTGGCGCCGGCTCACCACCACGGCGTACCGCAGGCCGAGCCGCGCCCCGAGCCAGGGCCACCACACGTCGGGCAGCGCCTCGGTCCCGGCGGGCAGGCGCACGCAGGGCTGGGCGCGCTGGAGCTCGAGGGCCGCCTCGAAGGCGAGCTGCAGGCGCACCTGCCGGGGCTCGGCCTCGAGCTGGACGCGGCGGGCGAGGGAGCCCGCCGGGCTCCGGAGCTGCAGCAGGTAGGAGCCCTGCGGCCACTCGCCGATGTAGGGCGTCACCCCGACGCGCACCCCGTCCAGGCTCACCTCGGCCCCGTCCGGCTCGGAGTCCACCGTCAGCCTGCCGCGCGGCAGGCCGGGCAGCCCGCGCCGGGCCGACTCCCACAGCGCGATCGAGCGCGGCGCGTACTCGGTGCGCGGCAGCTCCATGCCGGGGCGGGTGCGCAGCACCGCGGCGAAGGACTGCAGCGCGCCCTGCTCGTCGCCCAGGCCGGCCTTGGCGATGCCCAGGAAGACGTGGGCGCGCACGTACAGGTCCCAGCGCTCCTCGCTGTCGGGCAGCCCGTCCAGGGCCCGCAGGACCGCCTGCAGGCTGCCCACCGCGGCGGCGTACTCGAAGCTGTAGGACTGCAGGTAGCCCTGCCGGAAGAGCCCCCGCAGGCGCTCGAGATCGGCGGAGGCCGGTGCGGGCGGCGTCCCGCGGCCCAGCCTGCGCGCGGTCTCCTGGGCGGGCAGCACCTCCGGGCCGCCCAGGCCGGCCAGGGCGGCCTGCACCGCGGCGGCCATGTCCGCGGTGCGCTCCTCCTCGCCGGGGCCCAGCAGCCCCAGCACCGCCACCGGCCCGCTCAGGCGCTCGCCCGCCTGGCCCGCGCCCGGTGCCAGCAGGCACAGGCACAGCAGGCCGAGCGGCGTGGCGCACCCGCGGCGCGCCCGCTCACCAGGTGCAGGTGAAGTCGGCATCGGTGTTGTTCTGCCCGCACAGCTTGGGGCAGCAGCCCTGGTCCGGACCCTTGTCCGGGCCGCCCGCGCCGCCCTGGTTGCCGTCGCAGCAGAACTGCCCCACGGGGCAGGCGCTGGTGCCGGGCGCCCGGTGGGGACACACGCAGGCGCCGGCCAGGCAGGTGGTGCCCGCGGAGATCGCCGGGCAGTCGCCGTCCAGCCCGCAGGCGCAGGCGCCCGCCTGGCACGCGCCGGCCGTGCAGGCCGCGTTGCACACCCCGCAGTGGGCCCCATCGCTCGCGCCGTCGCGGCACACGCGGGCGCAGCACAGCGCGCCCTGGGCCGGGCAGCCCTCGGCCGTATAGGTGGCCGAGTCGAAGCGACAGCCGCACTCGTGGAAGTAGGGATCGCCGGCGTCGGGGCTCAGGCACAGCTCGCCCGTCTCGCGGCCGGAGCAGTCCTGGTCACAGCTCCCGCAGTGGACCGGCTCCTGCAGCCAGGCCTCACAGCCGTTGGCGCGCTCCAGGTCGCAGTCGTCGAAGTCGGCGGCGCAGGCCCCGGTGTAGTCGCAGGTGAAGGCGCCGGCCTGATCGGCGCAGCGCTTCTGGGCGGCCGGGACGTGGGTGACCAGCGCCAGGCAATCCGTGCCGCACTGCCCGCAGTCCTCGAGCCCCACCGGGGTCTCGCACCCGTTGTCGCGCCGGCCATCGCAGTCGAGGAAGCCGTGGGCGCACTCCCCGGCGTAGTCGCAGGCCCCGTCCGAACAGAAGGCCGTGTCCGCGGCCAGGTTGGCCACCGCCTCGGCGCAGGCGTGGGAGCACGCGCCGCAGTGCTCCCGGTGGGTCAGCGTGTCGAGGCAGGCCCCGTCGCAGCAGCGCTCCGCGCCCTGGCACAGGGCGCCCTGGCCGCAGGCGCACGCGCCGGCGGCGCAGGCGTCGGCCACCTGCAGGTCGCACTCGCCGCAGTCCGGCCCGCAGGCCCGGCGGTCGGTGGACAGGGCGGGCAGGGCCTCGCAGGCGCTCATCACCCCATCCCGGCAGGTGCGCGCGCCCTGGTGGCAGACGCCGTCCTGGGGCGTGTTGCACGCCTGCAGGGCGCCTTCCTGGCAGGTGACGATGGTCACCTGGAAGTCGCGCTCCACGCGCTCGCCGCCGCCGAAGCCGCTGTCGACGACCGCGACGCGGAGCGCCCCGGCGTCCACCGGCGCGGCCGGGCTGCCCTCCAGGCGCCCCGCGCTGCTCAGGCTCAGGAAGTCCAGGGCGGGATCGGCGGACACCAGCTCCCAGCGGTAGGGTGGGAGGCCCCCGGCGGCCGCCAGATCGACGCGGTACAGGAACTCCACCCGGCCCTCGGGCAAGGCGTCCGTGGTGATCTCGAGCGGCGCGGCCTCGACGCAGGCCTGGTCCTGGTCGCAGCGCTGGCCCGCGGGGCAGGGGTTGTCGAGCAGATCGCAGGGCGGGGGCAGATCCCCGTCCGGCCCGCCGTCCTGCCCGTCCCCGCCGCCGCCGCCGCAGGCCGCCAGCAGCCAGCCCGACCCCAGCAGCGTGGCCGCCAGCAACCCGACCCGCGCCCGACGCCCCCCCGAACGCTCCGTGCTCCTCATGGTTCCCTCGCTCCTCGCGTCCTCAGTACTGCAGGCACAGCCCCAGCCCGCCCGGCGCGGGCCGGAGCTCGAGCCGGGGCGCCTCGGACGAGCGCGGCGCCGCGGGCCCGCTGGAGGTGGCCGACTCGATGATGGCCACCAGGCCGGCCGCCAGCAGCCCCGCGCCGCCCACGCCGAACATCACGTAGGCCTGCAGGCTGCGGTCGTCGGCCCGCCCCTGCTCGGCGTCCGCCACCAGGTGCGCGGCGCGCAGCGCCTCCGCGTTGTCCTCGAGCACCCCGGCGTCCGCCAGCAGCACCCCGCCCGCGGCCATGCCGCCCAGCCCCACGACCAGCGTGGTCCAGAACGGCCAGTCCTCCCAGAAGGGCAGCCCGGCCTTCTTCACGTAGGCCGCGGCGGGCAGCACGACCACCACGCGCGCCAGGCGGTTGAAGGGCACCCACACCTCGCGCTCGAACGGCTGGTGCCCGTCCAGGCGCACCTCCACCTTGCGCAGGCCGGCCGGCAGGCGGGCCAGCGGGCCCACCAGCGGGGTCAGCCCCACGCGCTCGCCGTCCACCAGGACCTCGGCCCCGTCCGTGTCGCAGGCGAGCTCCAGCGAACCCAGGTAGCGCGCGGGCTCGAACATGCCCACCCGCAGCTCCTCGAGCTGCGGCGCGGTGAGCTCGCCCGAGGTCAGCACGATCGCCTCGCCGTCCTGGGCCTCGCTGGCCACCTCGATGCGCACCAGGCGCACCCTGAGCTGCCCCTCGCGCAGGCCGACCTCGCCGGACAGGACGATCCTGGCGCCGGCCTGCTTCCCCAGGCCGGCCAGGCAAGCCGCCCCGGTGCCGCAGCGCAGGTAGCGCTCGTTGCCCTCCACCAGCAGCAAGGAGTCCATGGTCATGGCGGGCAGGAGCTGATCGGCGTGCACGGCCTCGAAGGCCTTGCGGAGCTGGAGCTCCACCTTGTGCACCAGCTCGGGGGTGGCCCCGTCCACCGGGTTCAGGTGCCACAGCAGCACCCCCTTGGCGGCTGGCGCGAGGTCGAGCGGACCGGGGGCAGGGGCGGCGAGCAGGCTGATCAGGGCGAGCCCGGTCCAGGAGAGCGCTGGCATCGAGGACCTCCACGCGGTTTGTAGCGCGGGCCTTGCCGGGGTGTCAACGCGCGCGCGAGGCTCACGGCGACGCGCTGCAGGTCCCGGTGCCCGCCAGCACCAGCAGCCCCTGGCTGTGGTGACAGGAGACGGCGGCGTCCGGGATGCCGTCCGGGTTGACCTGCCCCACGGCCACGGCGGCCGGGCCGTCGCAGCCGAGCAGCTCGGCGAGGTCGTCGTCCTGCGGGACCTCGAACGCCAGGCCGGAGGCGCGGTTGCGCAGCACCCGCAGGTGGTCGGAGGCGTTGCCGACGGTGACGAGCTCCGGCCAGCCGTCGCCGGTCAGATCCGCGGCCGCCAGGCCGTAGGCGTCCAGCCCGTCGGTGAAGCCCAGGCAGCCGGCGGGGGTGGCGTCGCTCAGGGCGCCCGTGGGGAAGCCGCCGGCGAGCCCGCCGCGCAGCAGCTTGAGCGCGCAGGTGTAGTCGTTGCGGCACCCCACGGCCACGTCCTGCGCCCCGTCCTGGTTGAAGTCGGCCACCGCCAGGGCCACGGGTTCGTTGCACACGCTGGTGGTCGCGGGGGGGCCGAACGTCCCCGCGGGCCGCCCCTCGGCCGTCCGCTGGCCCAGGAGCACGGCCACGTCGTCCGGGTCGGAGCCGGGGTCGTTCTCGACCCCGCGGTTGGCCACCACCAGGTCGGGCAGCCCGTCGGCGTCGAGATCCGCCACCGCCACGTCCGCGGGCTGGCCCGAGTCGAGCGCCGGCTGGCCGGTGGCGTACGGGCTGCCGCTGCCGAAGGTGCCGTCGCCCTGGTTGAGGTGCACCGCCACCTGCTGGCCGAGCGTGGCGTCCGAGGCGACCACCAGATCCGGCCCGCCGCCGTGATCGAGGTCGGCCAGGACGAGCTCCCGGGCGTTGGGCAAGGTCGGCACGTCCGGTCCCTCGGTGAACCCCCCGGCGCCGTCGTTGAGGAGCAGCGCCACCAACCCCACGGGGAGCGCGCCGTGGCAGGCGACGGCCAGGTCGAGGTCGCCATCGCGATCGACGTCGGCGCCGGCCAGGCCGACGGGCTGGAGGCAGGTGGCAGGCAGCTCGTGGGCCACACCCGGCGAGAACGTGCCTGTGGACCGGCCGCCCTCGCCCAGGCCCGCGAAGACCACCAGCTCGTCGGCGCCGACCGCGGCCACGTCCTGGACCCCATCCCCGTCCAGGTCGGCGACCAGCGCCCCCTCCGGCAGATCCACCACGCCCTGCGGCACGGGCAGGGGCGCGAGGTGCCCGCTCCCCACGCCCCCCCGGCCCTGGCCCAGGCGGAGGAACACCGAGGAGCTCATGTAGTCCAGCAGCACCTGGACGTCGGGCAGCCCGTCGCCGTTCAGCTCGGCCACGCCCACCTGGCTCCACATGCTCGGGGCCCCGGTCGGATCTACGCTCTCGATGGAGGGCGCATCGAAGGCGCCCGTGCCCTGGCCGGGGCACAGCGCCAGGCCGAGCGGTCCACCGGCCGGCGAGGTGTGGTGGCTGGCCAGGAGGTCCAGCGTGCCCTGGCCGTCGAGATCCGCCGCCGCCAGGCTCGACAGCACGCCGGCCAGGACCAGCGCCGCTCCCGAGGTGGCGAAGCTCCCGTCAGGCAGCCCGTCGGCTCCGCGGCCTCCGAGCAGGGTGTGCACCTTGACCAGGGGGCCCGGGTCGATCTTCCAGTCGCAGGCCACCGCCAGGTCCATGGCCCCGTCCCCGTCGAACCGCCCGGCCACGAGCTCCCGCACCCCGGGGAAGCTGCCGCACGCCGGGAACGCGTCCTGGTCGAAGGTCAGGTCGCCCGGGTAGAGCTCGAGCCGGGTGCGCAGGACGACGACCTCGGGCGAGCCGGATCTCCCCACGGCCAGGTCGGGCACGGAGTCGCCGTCGAGCGGGGCCGCCGCGATCGCGCTGGCCCCGCTGCCCGCGCTGAACTGCAGGGGCGCCAGGAACGTGCCCGCGCCGCGCCCACCCGTGCCCTCGGCCAGGAACACGTGCACCTCCCCGCTGCCGGGGAAGGTGACCGCCGCGTCCGGGATGAGGTCCAGGTCGAGGTCGGCCACCGCCAGCCGGGCCGCGCCGTCCTCCGCGGAGGCGACCGCGCCCTGGGTGAAGCTGCCGTTGCCCAGGCCGCGCAGGGCCTGCAGCCAGCTCACGCCCAGCACGTAGAGATCGAGCTTGCCGTCGCGGTCGTAGTCCACCACGGCCAGGTCCACGCCGCCCGCCATGGCGTACTGGTTGCCCAGGCTGAAGGTGCCGTCCCCATGTCCCAGGCTCCCCTGGCCGAGGTAGACGCGCAGCACCACGGGGTCCTCCGCCAGCACCGCGAGGTCGACGATGTGGTCCCGGTCGAAGTCCGCCTGGACGAAGCGGGCCGCCTGCTCGCCGGAGATCGACAGGGTCTGCCCCGCGGCGGTCGAGCCGCGCGCGCCCTCGCAGGTCAGGCAGGCGGGGTCTGCCGCGTCGGTCCACCCGTCGCAGTCCTGGTCCGCGCCGTCGGTGCAGACCGCGTCCCCCATCCACCCCTCGGTCAGCCCGGTGGGGTCGAACACGTGGTCGCAGCCGTCGTCGGGGTTGGCCTCGCCGCAGCTGTCCCGCGTGCAGGCATCCCCGTCGTCGCAGCTCCTCGGATCGCCCCGGCAGGACAGGTTCCCGCCGCCCGCGTCCCGGCAGGAGTCGGCGATCGTGCACCGCAGGCCGTCGTCGCACATCGCGCCGGGCGTCCCGGGCAGGTGCGTGCAGGTGTTGGCCTCGCACACGTCGTCGGTGCAGGTGTCGCCGTCGTCGCACTGGGGGTCGGCCTCGCACTGCAGGCAGTCGGGATCCGCCAGATCGACGCTCCGGTCGCAGTCGTCGTCCAGGCCGTTCGCGCAGGTGCCGGCCAGGTTCAGGCCCTCCTGGTTGGGCCTGGGCTCGAGGGTGCTCTGGCACCGCTCCGCCAGCTCGTCGCAGCTCTCGCGCGTGCAGACGTCGTCGTCCTCGCAGGGCAGCGCGAGGCCCGGCTGGCACGCGCCGCCGCTGCAGAAGTCCCCCGAGGTGCAGTACGCGCCGTCCTCGCAGGGGGTGCCGCCGGGCACGTGGTGCGGCACGCAGCCCGGAGGGTCCTCCTCGCACGCCCCCACCGAGCACTCGGAGTCCAGGTAGGCGCAGGTCCGCGGGCCCTGGCACACCCCGCCCAGGCAGCTGTCCGGGTCGGTGCAGTAGAGCCCGTCATCGCATCCGGTCCCATCGGCGTACGCCTGGTTCTGGCAGCTCTGTCCGAGGCAGGCGTCCTCCGTGCAGGGGTTGAAGTCCTCGCAGTCGCCGTCCTGGTCGCAGACGATGCAGTCCGGATCCTGGCCGTCCAGCAGGTCGTCGCAGTCGTCGTCGAGCCCGTTCTGGCAGGTCCCGGCGACCTCCAGCCCCTCCAGGCCCGGGCTGGGCTGGAGCAGGTGCTCGCAGGTGCGGCCGGCCTCGACGCAGGTGTCCCGCGTGCACGGATCGAGATCGTCGCAGGGGCCCGGCGCCGGCACGCATTGGCCGGCCTGGCAGGTGTCCGCCTGGTCGTCCCCGCCCGTGCACCAGAGCCCATCCGAGCACTCGGTGTCGTCGGGCAGGGGCAGGGCCGCGCAGCGGTCCTGCTCCTCGCTGCACACGCCCTCGTTGCACGCGTTGGTCAGATCGCCGCAATCACGGTCCGGGCCGGTGCACGCGCCGGCCTGGCAGGTGTCCGTCTGCGTGCAGTACAGCCCGTCGTCGCACGGGGTCCGGTCGGGGAAGGGGGTGTGGCCGCAGCGCGCCTGGACGCACACGTCCGCGGTGCAGGAGTTGTCGTCGTCGCAGTCCTGGTCGCGCTCGCAGGTCTGGGTCGTGCCCTGGGTGTGCTCCAGGGTGGCCTGGGTGCCGCCGAGATCGCAGCCCGGGGCGAGGAGCAGGCAGGCCCAGGCCAGGCCGCAGAGCGTTCTCGCGTTCGACTGGAAGCGCATGGGCCGGACCTCCTCGGCTGACAGGCCCAGGATAGCCGCCGCCCGGATCCGGGGTCAACGGCGCTTGATCGCCGGGGAGGGGAACTCTATGATGCCCCCATGCCACGCCCGCTCCCCTGCGCCCTGCTCGGCCTGCTGCTGCTCGCCCTGCCCGCGCGCGCCCAGCCCCTGTCCATCGCGGTCACCGACTTCGCCTCCAAGGGCGGCATCACCCAGGAGCAGATGGAGGCCCTGTCCGACCTGGTGGCGGCCGAGATCCGCAAGCTGGGCGACTTCCGGGTGATCGGCAAGGAGGACATCCGCTCGGTGCTCGGGCTCGAGGAGCAGAAGCTCCTGGTGGGCTGCAGCGACGACGGCTGCATGGCCGAGATCGGCGGAGCCCTGGGCGTGGACCGCATGGCCGCGGGGAACGTCAGCGTCTTCGACGGCACCTACCTGCTCAACCTGAAGCTGATCGACGTGAAGCGGGTGCTGGTGCTGCGGGCGGTGTCGCGCCGCATCCGCGGCGACAGCGCCGACCTGCTGGGCGAGGTGCCCGGGGCCGTGGCCGAGCTCCTGGGCGTGGTGCAGGTGCCGGCCGAGGTGGATCGCTTCGAGCTGCAGGTGCAGGCGCAGCTCGGCGAGGCGCTGCTCGGCGGCGACGACCCGGCTTGGTGGGAGGAGAACGGCCTCGACCGCCCGGGGGTGTGGGGCCAGGGCTGGGTCGGCCTGGGGGGCCAGGCCGAGGCGCGCGGCATCAACACCGGCAAGGCCTGGGCGGTGGGCGCCCGGTTCGGGGTGCGCTTCGCCCAGCACCACCTGGCCTTCGCCCAGCTCGACTACCTGCGCGAGCATTGGCGCGGCAAGGCGGAGGTGCCGATCGAGGCGGGCCTCGAGTCCTGGCGCCTGAGCCTGGACCGGGACGCGCTGCGAGCCCTGGCCGGCTACCGATTCGCCTACCCGGTGCTGCCCTGGCTGGAGCCCTTCGCCGAGCTGGCGGTGGGGGTCGCGGCCGTGCTGCCGGTCTCGGTGTCGCTGGCCGGGACCCAGTCCAGCCTGTCCGCGCTGGACCTCGACACGCTGGTGCGCCCGGTCCTGCTCCTGGACCTCGGGCTGCGTTTCCCCTTCGCCGAGCGGTTCTTCGCCGCGCTGTCCTGGTGTTTCGACCTGCCGCTGGGCGAGGTGACCACTGGGGGGCTGGCGCTGGCGGCCGGCGCGCACTTCTGAGCCATGGCGCGGGTCGAGTGCCAGCGCCTGGACGACTTCCGCCTGCGCATGCCGCGGGTGGGAGCGATGCAGGTGGAGGCGGAGGTGTTCGCCTCCGCGGCGCTGCCGCTCGAGGCGGACGCGCTGGGGCAGCTGCGCGACGCGGCCTGCCTGCCCGGCGTCTCGCGCGTCCTGGCCACCCCCGACATCCACGTGGGCTACGGCGTGCCCATCGGGGCGGTCCTGGGCGCGCGCGACTTCGTCTCGCCCGCCGCGGTCGGCTACGACATCAACTGCGGCATGCGCCTGCTGACCACGCCCTGGCAGGCCGCCGAGGTGCCGGTGGGCCCGCTGGCGGAGGCGCTGCGCCGGGTGATCCCGCTCGGGGAGGGGAAGTCCAACGTGGTGGTCGGGGCGCGCACCCTGGAGGCGGTGCTGGCGCGCGGGGTGCCCGGGCTGCTGTCCGGGCTCAGGCACGAGGCCAGCCTGCGCCGGGGGCACCCGGAGCTGGCCACGGCCGATCTGGACCAGGAGGAGGCCAGCCTCCCGCGCATCGAGCGCGGCGGCAGCCTGGAGGGCGATCCGGCCGCGGTGCCCGCGCGGGCCTTCGAGCGCGGCCTGCCGCAGCTCGGCACCCTGGGCGGCGGCAACCACTTCGTGGAGCTGCAGCGGGTGGAGGCGGTGCTGGACGGGGAGGCGGCCCAGGCCTGGGACCTGCGCGCCGGCCAGCTCGTGGTCATGATTCACTCGGGCTCGCGCGGCCTGGGGCACGAGGTGGGCGGGCACTACATGCGCCTGGCGGCCACCCACGACCGGCGCCAGGGCATCCGCGTGCCCAACGATCACCTGGCCATCCTGCCCGCCGGGGAGCCCGAGGGGCTCCGCTTCCTGGGCGCGATGAACGCGGCCGCCAACTACGCCTTCGCCAACCGCCAGGTGCTGGCCATGCTGGCCCGGGGGGTGCTGCGCCGCGAGCTGGGCCCGGCCGAGCTGCCCTGCCTGTACGACGTGGCCCACAACCTGGCCTCCCTCGAGCGGCACGGCGAGGAGCGCCTGGTGGTCCACCGCAAGGGCGCGACCCGCGCCTTCCCGGGCGAGCGCATGCAGGGCACCCCCTTCGCGGCGCTCGGCCAGCCGGTGCTCATCCCCGGCTCGATGGGCACGGCCTCCTGGCTCCTGCGCGGGGTGGAGAGCGGCGCGCGCGCCCTGTTCTCGACCAACCACGGGGCCGGGCGGGTCATGTCGCGCACCGCGGCCAAGGGCTTCAAGGGCCGGGGCAAGCGGGGCAGGCGCCAGGGGGAGAGCGGGCTCATCTCGGACGCGGAGTTCCACAGGAGCATGGAGGGGATCGTGCTGGTGTGCGAGGACCCGCGCTCCATCAAGGAGGAGGCCCCGGCGGCCTACAAGGACATCGACGCGGTGATCGACACCGTGGTGGGCGCCGGCCTGGCCCGGCCCGTGGCGCGCATGCTGCCCCTCGCAGTGCTCAAGGGATAGTTCAGGATCCAGCGGGAACCAAAGGCAGGTAAAAGATTACTTGATGGTGAGGCAGGACAGGATAGAACCGAGGAGGTGGCGGTCATGAGAGGGACCCGGATGCTGGGGATGCTGGTGCTCGTCGGCGTGGTGTCCGCGCCCCTGGGGGCGCTGGCCGCGGACCACACCCCGGTGCTGCTCGGGCACGTCGAGAAGGTGCTCGGCATCCTGAAGCGCAACCTGCTCCAGTGCGACAAGGGCGTGGCCGAGCTCGAGGGCTACAAGAAGAAGAACCTGGCCGACTTCCTCAAGAAGAAGAAGGAGACCAAGGAGTACGTGGCCAGGCTGTCCGAGGCGCAGCGGGAGGCTCTGGGCAAGCGTTACGCGCCGCGGGTCAAGGCCCTCCTCGCGGACATGTTCGAGACCAGCGGCAAGTTCGGCAAGAAGTGCCCCAAGCACACGGGCAAGGTCTCCCAGATCTTCCAGGACTTCAGCCTCAACTGAGGCCCGGCGGCCCCGTCCCCGCGCCCTCCGCGCCGGAGTCAACGGCCAGAGTAGCCGCCCGTCGGCGGCGATGGTAGCATCACCCCCATGCCGAGGAAAATCGCACCCGGGGTGTTCCTGGTGGGCGGGGAGGGGTTCTCGGATCCCTCCGACTGCCTGTGCTACGGGCTGGACCTCGGCGCGCCGGTGCTCATCGACTGCGGCGCCTTCCCCGGGAGCTGGACCGCCATCCGCAAGAACCTGCGCCAGGTCGGGCTGGCGGCGGACCAGCTCCACAGCCTGGTGCTCACCCACGCGCACATCGATCACGCCGGCGCGGCCGCCCGGGTGGTGGCCGAGACCGGCTGCCGGGTGGTCGCCCACGCGCTCGACGCGGACACGCTGGAGCGCGGGGACCGCCTGCGCTCGGCCGCGGACTGGTACCAGACCGAGCTCGCGCCGGTGAGGGTGGACCAGAAGATCCAGGGCGAGGGCGAGAGCCTGGCCTTCCCCGGCGGCGTGCTGCACCTGGTGCACACGCCCGGCCACACCCCGGGCTCGATGTGCGCCTGGCTCGAGGTGGACGAGGGCGGCACCAGGCAGCGGGTCCTCTTCGGCCAGGACGTCCACGGGCCCTTCCACCCGGCCTTCGGCTCGGACCGCGAGGCGCACCGCGCGAGCCTGCGGAAGCTCCTGGCCCTGGAGGCCGACGTGCTGTGCGAGGGGCACCTGGGCGTGTTCCACGGCCAGGACGCGGTGCGCGAGTTCATCGAGGGCTACCTGTAGGCGAGGAGGGGGAAGGCTGTCATGAGGCGCGCTTTTTTGTTCGCGGTGGCCGCGCTGGGCGCGGCGGGCCTGCTGGCCCCGGGCTGCATCTTCGTGGTCGGCCCCTCCGGGCCGCGGGTGACCTACGGCGACGCGCTGATCGAGCTGCCCTACCAGGGCGGCGGGCTGGCGATCCAGGTGGCCGCCCAGGACCGGCGCGAGTACGTGCTCTCGGGCCAGACCGAGCCGGAGTACGTCGGCCAGGCCCGCAGCCGCTGGGGCATCCCGCACCACCGCCACACGGAGTCCGGCCGGCCGCTGGCCGCGGACCTGGGGCAGGCCGCGGCCGAGGCGCTCAGGCGCGCGGGCTTCCTGGTGGCCCAGGTGGAGCTCCAGCCCAAGGAGCCCGAGGTGATCGCGCTCAGCCGCCTGCGCCAGGGCGAGGCCGCCCGCAGCGTGTTCCTGGTGATCCACGAGTGGATGTACGACCGCTACCGCGGCTACACGAACCTGCTCACCTACAAGCTGGAGGCCCAGGTGCTGGACTCGGCCGGCCAGCGCCTGGCGAGCGTGGTGCGGGAGGCCGAGCGCCAGATCGACCGCCCGGCCGTGCTGGAGTACGCCGACATCCTGGCCGACCTGCTCACGGACCCGGAGCTGGTGTCGGCCCTGGAGGCGCGCTAGGAGGCCCGCGCGGCGCGGTGGCGGGCGCAGATCTCCGCGAGCTCGGCGTGGGCCGCGCGGTAGGCGCACGCCCCGTCCAGCCGCTCCCAGGCCCGCGAGCGCTCGCGGAGCTCGCGGAAGTAACCGCTCTCCAGGGCCTCGAGCAGGCTCACCTGGCCCAGGCGGAAGGGCGAGAAGGGCACGAGCGGGCAGGGGGTGATCTCGCCGGATGGGCCCAGGTGGAGCACCTGCCGGCCGGCGGCCGCGCAGCCGCCCATCACGGCCTCGTCCTCCGGCGCCAGCAGCAGCGGCCGCGCCAGGCGGGCGGCCAGCGCGCGGACCGAGGCCACGAGCTCCTCGCGCCTGGCCGCCGGCACGCTGAGCGGGTCGTCCTGGACGCCGAAGTCCGCCAGGTAGTCGAACAGGATGCCGAAGCGGGCGCCCCGCGCGTAGAGCGCCTCGAGCAGCTCGGGCCGCGCGTAGGCCTCGAGGTTCTCGCGGTGGACGGTGGCCGAGAAACCGAAGAAGCAGCGGCCCGCGTCGAGCCGCGCCAGCACCTCGGCGAGCCGCCGGGACAGCGCCTGGTCTGGCTCCGCGGGCCAGGCGCTGGCGTTGACCACCAGCGCGCAGTTCGCCAGGGCGCCCAGCCGAGCGATGAGCGCCTCGTCCAGGCGGCTGCCGTTGGTGAACACGGTGAAGAACAGATCCGGGTGCGCGGCCACCAGCTCCGCGGCGGCCGGGTGCAGCAGCGGATCGCCCCCGATCAGGGCGACGCGGCGGGCACCGAGCGCTTCCGCCTCGGCCAGGGCCCTGGACAGGAGGTCGGGCGGCAGCTCCCGCAGGGGCCCGCGGACCTGGTCGCCCACCCGGCAGAACCGGCAGCGCCGCTCGCAGGCCGAGGTCAGGCTCAGCGCCAGGGTCTCCGGCAGCTCGAGGCCGCGCCGCGCGGCCTCGGCCTGGCGCAGCGCCTCGCCCGCCGCGAGCGCTGCCATCAGCCGCGCGGCCGGCCCCGCCAGCTCCGGCCGCCCGGCCGCCCAGGCGGCCCAGGTGCCAGCCACGAAGTCGTTCTGGTAGGCGCCGGGCGCCGGCTGATCGGGCGCCGCGGATCTCACGGCGCGCTCCCCGAGCGGGGCACGCCCGCCAGCACCCCGAACCCGTCCACCGCGCGCTCCCAGTCCAGCTCGCGCAGCATGAAACGGGCGAAGGCGTCGTCGGCGGCGAGGTTCGCGGCCAGGTGGCGCCACTGCATGCAGGGCCGCCGCGACCAGGCCGCCTCCTCGTAGAACCCGGTCAGCCGCAGCACGGCGGTGCGCGCCCAGCCCGGGCGCTGCGCGGGGGCCGGGAACGCGACCTCCAGCGACTCGCCCTGGCTCAGCACCTCCCGCCGGCCGTCCGCGGACAGCAGCGTCTCCGGCGCGAGCGGCCCCGCGGCTCCGCCCCCCAGGTGCGCCACGCCCGAGAGCTGGATCGGCGAGCGCAGCAGCACCACCTCGGGCGCGAAGCTGGCCGAGAGCGCGTCCACCTCCCAGGCGCCCGGCAGCACGACCAGCCGCAGGCGCAGGCTTGGGGATCCATCGGCCGGCAGCGCCAGGCGCAGGCCGACCGTCTGCGGCGCCGCCGGGCCGACCGGCGCGAACGCGCCGGCGTCCCGCCAGCCGTCCGGGCCCCACACCTGGACCCGCGCGGTGAAGCCCGCCTGGTCGAGCAGCCGGGCAAGGGCCGGCCGGTACCAGCGCCACTCGCTGGTCAGGCGCATCAGCTTGGGCAGGCCTGGCCCGAACTGGCGCATGTAGGCGTGGTAGGCGTCCTGGACGCGCTGGGTGTTCCTCCCACGCAGGGCCAGCACGACCTGCTCCGCGCCGCGGGGGCGCGTGAACTCCAGCTCCACCCAGTCCCGGACGCGCGTGGAGCCGGCCTCCCAGCTGCGGCCATCCGCGGCCGCGAGCACGGGGCGCAGGTCGCGCCCGGTCGCGTCCACGGCCCGCCCGGGGGCCGCGAGCCCGCGGACCCCGACCAGGTCGGTGCCCGCCAGGCGGAGCACCCGGCTGCCCGGCGGGTGGTCCACCACCTCGAGCACCACGGCGTCCAGGTGGTCCAGCTCGGCTCGCTCGGTCGCCAGCCGCACGCGGTAGACCCCGTCGGCCGGCTTGGCCTGGTCGAGCACCACGGCGTCCTCGCGCTCGGCGCCCAGGTTGAGCGCGCCCACCAGCGACTCCCCCTCCAGGGCGAACCCCCGGCCGTCGTGGGAGTAGACGAAGGGGCAGGAGCCGTCCGAGATGGAGCAGGAGGGCGAGGAGTTGTCGAGCAGCAGCCTGCTGTCCCAGGTGATGCGCGCCGAGCCGCACTCGACGGTGTCGTCGTCGTTCGTGCAGCAGCTCAGCCACCCGTCCGCGCGGTCCTCGATGCCCTGGCCGGGCGCGATCACCACGGTCAGCTCGGCGCCCCCACCGGACTCGAACCGCGTGGACTCGCCGGGCGGCAGGTAGAGCGTGGTCTCGTCCGGGTGGAGCACGTGGACGAAGTAGGGGGTCTCGTTGGCGACCCAGACCGTGCCGGTCTCATCCCCGTCACCGCAGCAGCCGCCCACGGCGAGCGCGGCCAGCAGCGCCGCGGCCCGCGCAACACCTCGGAGGCATTCCCCTGGCTTCATGGTTCGCTCCCCACGCGGAAGGGCCAGAGCCGCAGCCCCACCGAGGCCGACAGGCCCAGGTAAGGCTCCGCCCCGGCGCCGGTGTGTCCGCTGCCCGGGAAACCCGTCCAGACCTCCAGCATCACCACGAGCTCGAGGCCCTCCAGCAGCGGGACGCCCGCGGACAGACCGCCGCGCAGCGCGAAGGACGGGTCGAGGAAGGAGTACGCGTAGCTGAGGCCCCGGTAGGCCTCGACGGACTCCTGCCCCCAGGCCTGGGTGTAGCCGAGCCCCAGGCGCGCGTCGAGGTGGAGCCAGTCGAGGTCCAGGAACATGGCCTCCATGTTGACGAGCAGGCTCCACTGCATCGCCTCGGCCTCGATCTCGCTCCCGTGCTCGGCGGCGAACGAGGTCCACTCGTCGGTCGAGAGCCAGCCCAGGTGCGCGGAGAACGACAGCTCGAACCACTCGAAGAAGACGTAGCCCACGTCCAGCCCAGCCCCGACGCCGGGACCGAACTGGTGGAGGTCCCGGGGATAGAGCTGCCCGGCGACGCTCTCGCCCGCGTAGCGGTGCAGGCTCCAGCCGCCCAGGGGGAACAGCGCCTCTGGATAGACGGCCAGCATGAACCCCCTGCGCTTGCCCGGGGGCGCAGGGGGCTCGTCCCCGGCGGGCGGTTCTTCCATGGCTTGAGGCAGCGCTGGTGGCAGGGCCTGCGGCGCGGGGTCCGCGGGCTCTGGGAGCCCGACGGAGGAGGAGAGCGGCGCGCCGCCCAGGCCGGTGCCCGGGACGCTCAGCGGGCACACCCGGACGGCGGCGGCGGGGGTGATCCGCACCAGGTGCCGGCCCGGCGGCACGGCCTGGAACAGCGCCACCGGGAAGGCCGCGGCGACCTTCTTCTCCAGGGACTGGGGCGCCTCCTCGTCGAGCTGGACCGCGAGGGTCAGGGTGCCGGTGCCCAGGCCCCGCACCAGGAGCTTGAGGGTCAACGGCCCATCCACCCGGATCGGCAGCGTCTGTCCGGCCTCCAGGCGCAGGTAGGTGTGGACGCGGCCGAGGTCGTCGAGCTGCTCGAGCTCGAAGTCGCCCTCCACCTCGAGTCCTGCGGGCAGCGCGGGCGCGGCGAGCGCTCCGGCGAGGAGCCACAGGGCAGGTGCCCAGGCCATCAGGACCGCGCCCATGTCGTCACCTCCCGCGGCGGGTGGATTCGCGCCGCAGCAGCATGCAAGGAGAGCGCCACGCGCCCGGGGACCGCCCATCCGCTGGTTTCGCAAGCACCTGAACCGTCCACCCGTCCCCTTGTCCGCGGCACGTCGACGTGCATCCGCCGCGACGCCGTGGCCGGATTTCACGCCCCCTCACCGGTACGGGCAGGTGGCGCCTCGCAGCAGGCCGCGGTTGTTGCCCTCCAGGCACTCGCTGCGCTGGCCGTCGTGGTCCACCACCACGGTCAGATCGGTGGGCGTGTCGATGGGCGCGTCCGCCCACAGGCAGGTGACCGTCTCGCACTCCCCCGGCTGCAGCGCCAGCGAGGTGGCGGCGTCGCACACGAGCTGCCCGCCCTGGGCGGGGTCGCCGTCGAAGAAGCCCACCGAGATGCCCGCGCCCACCGGGTTGGTGCCCCGGTTGCACACCCGCGCGTGCAGCGGCAGCGCGCCCTGGGCGTCGCACTGGGGCTCGAAGCTGCCCAGCCCCGAGGTCATGTCGGGCGAGTGGTCCGGATGCAGGTCGCCCTGGATGTTCTGGCGGAAGTTGTTCAGCCCGTGCACGGCCCAGTTGGGGTTGGCGACCGCCACCGAGGTGCGCGGCACCACGCCGTCCTCGCCCACGTGGACGATGGCGTAGGCGTGCTGGTTCCAGATGCTGCGCGAGCCCACCCAGCGGTCCAGGCCGTCGCGGTACACCCGCACCCCGCTCATGCTGCCCTGCCACTCGGCCCGGCAGGTGTTGCCCGCCCCGGGCGTGCCGGCCGGGGGAGGGGCGCACACGAACCCGCCACCGCCGCAGCCGGCGTCGTCCGCGCAGCGGCAGTAGCCCTGGTCGCAGGCGCCGCTCAGGCAGTCGGCCCCGTCCAGGCAGGGCAGCCCGGCGAACAGGGGGTCCATCGGATGGCCGGCCGGGCTGGTGGGGTAGGCCTGCCCGCCCATGGTCGAGGGCGCGGTGCCGCAGCTCCGGTTCGAGGGCACCACCAGCTCCGCGGTGTAGTCGCCGTCCACGTCGGCCACGATGGGGTTCTCGTTCCAGGTGCAGGAGGAGCGCCACTGGGAGTACAGCACCTTGCCGTCCGAGCCCCGGTAGACCCGCACGAAGCACTCGTCGGCGTACACCGCCTCCACCGGGCCGTCGCCCTCGAAGTCGAACAGCGAGGAGCCCGTGCGGTTGGAGGAGTGGTCCTGCGAGGGCTGGCTCCACAGGATGTAGTCCGCCCGGCCCGGCCCGCCCGGCGCGCAGAAGGCCGGATCGATCGCCCCGTGGCAGTCGAGGTCGAAGATGGTCAGCGAGTCCGAGCCGGCCGCGGCCAGCTCCGCCCGCCCGTCGCCGTCGAAGTCGCCGACGGTGGGCGGGCCGCCGCCGGTCGAGCCGGGCAGGGCCACGCTCATGATCACCCGCCCGGTGGTGGTGACCAGGTTGGCCACGCCCGCGCCGATGGTGGCGATCTCCGCCACCCCGTCCAGGCTGGCGCGGTCGTCGAGCAGCGCATCGGCGCCGAAGGTGCCGAAGTCCGCCACGGCCGCGTAGCCGAGCGCGGTCGCGCCCAGGCTCCACTCCTCGACCCAGGCGCGGGTGCCCGGGTCGAACTGCCACATGCGGTTGCCGCCCACCAGCTCCACGGCGCCGTCGCGATCCACGTCGGCCGCCACCGGGAAGCCCACCAGGTACAGGCTGGCCAGGCCCAGGTGGCCGTCCCACAGCAGCCCGTCCGGGCCGTACACGAGGCCGCCCGACAGCACCTCGGGGTAGGCGTCGTCGTCGAGATCCACCAGGCTCGGGCCGCCCCAGTCGGTCGGGCAGGGCGGATCGCCGGTGCCGTAGGTGAGCGGGGTGCCGGCCGCGTCGTGGCCCACCCACAGCTCGGTCCAGCCGCCGGCGGCCGCGTCGTAGCGGTAGGCCAGCACGCTGCCGGTGTTGCGGTGGACCACGATCTCGGGCCGGCCGTCGAGGTCCAGATCGCCGATGGCCGGTGGGTTGGAGCCGTTCAGGTACGGCCCCAGCGAGAACTGGGTCTGGCAGGTGGCGCCGTCGACGACGCGCAGCACCCCGTCGAGGGTGGTCTGGATGCCCGAGTCGCCGTCCAGGCCGTCGTAGGTCAGGAACACGAGCGAGGGGCGGGCGCTGGCCGGATCGCCGTCGAGGTCGAAGTCCGCGATCGCGGGCGTGCCCAGCACCTGGGTGTGCGCGTCGTACTCCCCGGCCGGCGGCGCCAGCCACTCGCACTGCAGGGACGGCTGGAACAGCCCGGCCACCACCAGCCGGGTGCAGTCCGGGTTGGTGTCGCCGCGCGGCCCGGTGCCGTAGGGGATGCACACCCCGCCGTCGCAGTAGGAGTCGGCCTGGCACTCGTCGTCCAGGGCGCAGGCGCCCAGATCGGGCAGGCACAGGTCCAGGTGGCAGATCTCGCCCGCGTCGCAGCAGGCCGGGCCGCACACCAGCCCGACGTCCGGGGCGCCGTCGCAGTCGTTGTCCACCCCGTCGCAGGTGGCGTCCGGATCGGAGTACTCGGGCGGGTAGGCGCACACCCAGGCGCCGCCCTCGCAGCGGCCGACGGTGCCCAGGCACACCCCCTGGTTGAGGCACACCCCCACGGCCTGCAGCTCCTCGTCCACCAGGCCGTCGCAGTCGTTGTCCTGCAGGTCGCACACGCTCTCGCCGCCCGCCTGGTAGCCCGGCGGGTAGTCGCACACCCAGTCCCCGAGCAGGCAGTGGGCCGAGCCCGCCGCGCACACCCCCGCGGTCAGGCAGGTGCCCGGCGGTGCGTCGTGCAGGCCCTCGTCCACGGCGAAGTCACAGTCGTTGTCCAGCCCGTCGCAGCTCGCCTCCTCGGGCTCGTACTCCGGTGGGTGGTCGCAGCCCCAGCCAGACGCGCCCAGGCAGGCCGGCGTCGTCAGGGCGCACACGCCCTCGCTGGGGCACAGGTTGGCCGGCGGCAGCAGCTCCTCGTCGAGCAGGCCGTCGCAGTCGTTGTCCAGCCCATCGCAGCTCGCCTCGCGCCCCGGCTCGTGGGTCGGTGGGTAGTCGCACTCCCAGCGCCGGCCCCGGCAGGCGGGGGCCGTGGCCGCGCACACCCCGAGGTCCAGGCACACGCCCGCGGGCGACAGCGGCTCGTCGTCCACGGCGCCGTCGCAGTCGTTGTCCTGCCCGTCGCAGAGCTCGTCGGCGGGCGGGACCTCGCCCTGACAGCCCGACCAGCTCCCGTCGGGCTGGCAGGTGCGCTCCCCGGCCTGGCAGGCGCCCACGTCCGAACCGCAGGGCTCGCGCGCCCCGGGCTGGCAGGCGCCGGCGTCCGCGCCGTCCTGGCCGTCAGCCCCGTCCTGACCATCGGCGTCGCCGCCGTCGGGCAGCCCGTCCGGACGGCAGAACCCCCCGCTGCAGTGCTCGCCCGGCTGGCAGTCCTCGTCCGCCAGGCAGGGCGTGCCGCCCGGGCCCGCGCTGTCCGCGCAACCGGCCAGGGCCAGCGCCAGCCCGAGCCACCCCAGCCACGACCCCGCCGATCTCGTCCGCGTCATGCTCGCACCCCTCGTGATCTCGCGCCGGGAGCACGCCAAGTGCTTGCATCTTAGCACAGGCTTGGGTAGCCTGGCCGAGACGAAAATCGAATGTGGCTTGCGTACTTTCGGGAGGCAAGGATGGCCGAACAGACCCCCACCAACAGGCAGTTGCTTTCCCAGGACGTCCTCGACATCGTGAGCTTCCTTTACGAGCAGGAGCGCGGCGGCCAGCGGGTGCGACTGCCCGAGGCGACCACGCTGTACGGCAAGAAGCTGATCCTCGACTTCTCGGACTACGTGAAGTTCTTGCGGCGCTTCCACTACCTGCTCATCCACCGGGCCGACCAGAGCCTGGTGATGACCGAGGAGGGCCGCGGCCTGGTGGAGAACGGGGTGGGCGAGGGCTTCGCGCAGGAGATCGTCCAGCACTTCGGCGACCTGGTCCGGGAGGCGCCAGAGGACGAGACGGTGCCCATGCCCGACGAGCCCGGCTTCGATCTCTCGGACGTGGCCGCCGAGGCGGAGGCGCCGCGGCCGCCGGTCCCGGCTCGCGCGGCCGCCGAGCCCCGTTTCGTCGAGAACCGCCCGCGCAGCGCCGAGGGGCTGCGGCCCGTGGCCGCCGAGGCGGAGACGCCGCGGCCGCCGGTCCCGGCCCGCGCGACGGCCCGGGCGACCACGGCCGTGGCCGAGCCGGCCGGCACGCCCATGCCGGCCGCCTCGGGCGGCAACAAGGTGGACGCCAAGTACACCCGCTACGACGCCCTGGGCTCGGGCGGCATCGGCACGGTCTACCGCGGGCGGGTCAGCTCCCTGTCGATGGACGTGGCCATCAAGGAGATCAAGGACCTGTTCACCTACTTCAACTTCCTGCAGCGCTCCGAGGTGGTGCGCCACCTGCGCGAGGCCGTCGGGCAGATGGCGCTGCTCAGCCACCCGAGCGTGGTCAAGATCCTGGACCAGAACACCGAGGTGGCCCACCCCTTCTTCGTCATGGAGTTCCTCCCCGGCGGCAACCTGCGCAGCGCCATGGCCGGCAAGCCGCTGGAGCTCGACCGGGCCTGCGGCCTGTTCGCGCAGATGGTGTACGCGCTGCGCTACGCGCACGCCAGCCAGGTGGTGCACGGCAACCTGAAGCCCGAGAATGTCCTGCTGGACGCCCAGGGCAACGCGCGCCTGACCGACTTCGGCATGACCCGGCTGCTGTCCACCGAGGCCGATCGCGTGGTGCCGCGGGTGATCACCGGGGCGATCGGCTACCTGGCGCCCGAGCAGATGACGCCCAGCGCCACCGCCGGGGTGACCAGCGACGTGTACGCGCTCGGCATCATGCTGTACGAGATGCTGACCGGCACGCTGCCCGGCCGGCGCTCGCCGCTGCCCTCGGAGGTGCGCCCGGAGGTGCCCAAGGCCATCGACGAGCTGTTCGACCGCACCACCAAGGACGACCCGTCCAAGCGCTACGCCGATCTGGACGCGCTGCTGGACGACTTCTACAAGGCCTTCCCCGACAAGCGCTTCCTGGAGAAGGGCCGGCTGGTGCTGTACGCCGGACCCGCGAGCTGATGCGCGCGCGGACCACCCCCACGTTGCTGCTGGCAGCCGGCTGGCTCGCGGGCTGCTGCTTGCCGGCCCGGCCCGTCCCGCCGGCGCTCGACCCGGGCGAGATCGCGCCGGCCTACGCCGGCAAGCTCCTGGCGGGGGACCTCGCCGGAGCCAGGCAGCTGCTGGCCGAGCCGCTCCGGGCCACGACCACCGAGCCGGAGCTGAGCGCCTTCCTGGCCGCCGGCGGCCAGGAGCTCCGCGCCCTGCTCGCGCAGGTCGCCAGGGGCGGCCTGGAGGTGGTGTCCTTCCGGGTGAGGCTGCCGGGCGGGGGCGAGGCCGAGATCCGGCCCGAGCAGGGCGGCGAGCTGCGCCTGGCCGGCGGCGCGCTGTGCCCGGCGCCGCAGGGCTCGCCGGCGGTCGCGCTGCTCGCCTTCGCCCGGGCGCTGGAGGCCCAGGACTGCGCCGCGTTGCTGACGACCGCTCCCCCGGCCACCCTGGCCCGGCTGGGACGGGACAGGCTGATGGAGGGTTGCCGCGCCAGGCTCGAGCGCTCTCGCGACCTGGTGCAGCCCCTGCGCGAGGCCGTGGCCCGCCTGCCGGCCCCCACCGGCGATCGCCTCACCCTCGCCCTCGAGCCGGCCGGGAAGCTCGTGCTGGTGCGGCAGGACGGCCGCTGGTTCGTGGAGGATCTCGACGCCCCCGCCGCGGCGGGGCAAGGAGGAGGGAACCCGTGAGCGACGAGAAGGATCCCCCCGGGGCCCAGGAGCCCGAGCCTTTGACCGACGCGGAGCGCGACGAGAAGGGCCGGGGCATCAGCGACTACATCAAGCGCGCGGTGCTGGCGGGCATCGGCGCGGTGTTCATGACCGAGGAGGGCGTGCGCGGCTTCCTGGGCGATCTCAAGCTGCCCAAGCAGACCGCGCAGTTCGTGCTCAACCACGTGGCCAAGACCAAGGAAGATCTCTTCCGCGTGGTGACCTCGGAGATCCGCGGGTTCCTGGAGTCCACCCAGCTCTCGGAGGAGCTCAAGAAGGTGCTGACCAGCATCTCGCTAGAGATCAGCACCAAGGTGCGCTTCATCGACGAGAAGAACCGCCTGCGGCCCGAGCTGGACCCCAAGATCCGGGTGGTCAGCGAGCCGCGGCGCAAGGGCCGCAAGGGGAGCAGGGACGGCGAGGCCCCCGCGGACGAGCCGGAGCCGCCCGCGGAGGAGCCGCCCGGCGGCGAGGCACGCTAGGTCGGAGGACCGCGGGTGAGCTGCCGCCTTCCCACCGCCGTCGCGCTCGGCCTGCTGTGCGGGGCGCTCTGCGGCTGCGAGCAGGGCTACCAGCAGGGCGACTGCGAGCCGGGCTACCTGGACGTGGACGGGGAGTGCACCCTGGCCGTGGGCCCGGCCTGCCAGGACGGCGGGGACTGCCTGTCCGGGCTGTGCGCCGCCGACGAGCAGGAGCGGCGCTTCTGCACGGTGCGCTGCCTCGAGGACACGCAGTGCCCGGCCGAGTTCTTCTGCACCACCTGGTCGGACCGCCGCTGCTACCCCGGCCAGCGGCCGCCGCCCTGCCAGGCCGACCCGGACTGCGGCGCCTGCATGACCTGCCTGGAGGGCCGCTGCCGGGCCACCCCCGGGTGCGTCCCCTGCGACCTGGACGACGAGTGCGGCGCCTGCGGCCGCTGCGAGGCGGGCGCCTGCCTCCAGGTGGCCGGGTGCGTGGCGTGCTCCGGCGACGCGGACTGCCCGACCTGCGAGCTGTGTCTGGACGACCGCTGCCAGCGGCAGGCGGGCTGCCTGCTGTGCGCCGGGGACCAGGACTGCCCCGGCTGCACGCGCTGCGACCGCGGGGGCTGCGCGACCCTGCCGGGCTGCGGCACGGACCCGTGCTTCAACGACCTCGACTGCCCGGCGCGCACGAGCTGCCTGGTGGATCGCCAGACCGGCCTGCAGGTCTGCCTGCCCGACCAGCTGGCCTACGGGGCGGACTGCACCCGCGGCGGCGATCCGGTCTGCGCGCAGGACGTCTGCTTGCTGACCTCGCCCGAGGCCTGGACCTGCTCGCGCGCCTGCGCGGGCCCCGGAGACTGCCCGGCCGGCGCGGAGTGCGCCCCGGACGAGGCCTGCCTGTTCGCCTGCCACCCGCCCAGCGCGATCCCGCCCTCCGGCGACTGCGCGGCCGACCGCGACTGCGACTACGGGTCCCTGTGCGGCCTGTGGCCCGCCGCCGACGGCCAGTCCTGGCAGCCGCGCTGCGGCGCCCCGCGCCTGTGCGCCGGCGCGGCCGGAGAGGCGTGCGCGCCGGACGACGCGCGGCGCGGCCGCTGTCAGAGCGGCGTGTGCACCGAGCTGGGCGCGTGCACCTCGGTCTGCGCCACGGACTTCGATTGCCCGGCCGGGACGACGTGCGCCGCCCTGCAGGCGCCGCTGCCCGCGGGCGGCCAGGCCGGGTACCCGGGCTGCGCGGCCTGGGGCGCGGGGCTGGGGGAGGTCGGTGAGCCCTGCCCCGCGGGCGAGGCCGACTGCCGCTCGGGCCTGTGCCTGGCGCCTGCCCACGGCGGGCACCCCGTCTGCAGCGCGGCCTGCACCCCGGGCCTGGCCGACTGCCCGGATCGCTTCGCCTGCCTGCCCGACTCGCAGGCGCCCGAGCTGTTCCGCTGCCAGCGCGCCCTGGTGCCGGGGAGCTGCCAGGCCGACGCGGATTGCCAGGCCGGGGAGGTGTGCGGCCTGCCCGCGGGCGCGGCGGCGCTGGCCTGCCTGACGCCCGTCGCCGGCGGGGCGGACCCGGGCGCGCCCTGCCTGGCGGGCGGGGACTGCGGCGCGGGCCTGTGCACGGAGCTCGGCCTGTGCGCGGCGTCCTGCCGGGCGCAGGCCGACTGCCCGGCCGGGCTGGCCTGTGATCTCGCCGCGCTGGCCCTCCCGGGCGGGAGCGGCTGGGCTCCGCTGTGCGGACCCGCGCCCGGCAACCTGTCGTTCTGCCGCCGGAGCGGCGACTGCGGGGCGGGCGAGGTCTGCGCGCCCTGGCCCGCCGCCTCGGGCGCGGGTCTCCAGGCCCGCTGCCGGAGCGCCTGGGCGGGGGGCGGCGCGCCGGGCGCGGCCTGCCAGGTGCCGGGCGAGTGCGCGGCGCTCCTGTGCGATCTCGGCGGTGCGTGCGGGGCCGTGTGCCTGGAGGCCGGCGACTGCCCCGCGCACTTCACCTGCGCCGACGTGCTGCTGGCGGACGGGCACCACGTCTCGAGCTGCGTGCCCCTGGACGCCGGTCTGGGCCAGGCCTGCCCGGGCGGGGACGGCGACTGCGCCAGCGGCTTGTGCCACCTGCCCGAGGGCGGCGCGGGCTACTGCAGCGCGCCCTGCGCGCTGGACGCTGACTGCGCGGAGGCGCCCGGGATGATCTGCGCGCCCGCGCTCGACCCCCGGGTGTGCGTGTTCCCATGAGCCAGCCCGCGGACCTCCCGCCGCCGCCGGCCGGGCCGGGGGTGCGCCGCTGGCGGCGGCTGGCCGGGATCGCCGGCCTGGCCGTCGCCGCGGCGCTGGTCGTGGCCACGCTGAACGGCGCACGCCGGCACGACGTGCGCCTGGTGGTGGCCCTGGACCCGGCCTTCCGGGCCGGGCTCGAGCGCCTGGTGGTCGAGGTGCTGGCCGAGGACGGGCAGGGCCGGTTCGGCCACGCGGACCTGCGCTTCCCCGACCCGCCGGCCGCGGCCGACCCCGAGCACACCTTCCAGCTGCGGACCGGGCGCTACCGGCTCGAGTTCTCGCTCTACCCGCGGGGCGCACCCGCGCCCGTGCACGCCTGGCGGATACTTGACGTGACCGGCGCCGCGCGGGTCGCGTTCGCGCTGCCCTGAGTCCGCCCAGGAGTTTGCCGCGGCCGGCCGCTTCGGCTAACGTGGAGTCACGTCCTTGGAGGAGGGGGGGCGAGGAGAGAGCCCTTGCCCCATGAACGCGTGCTGGACCCTGAAGAGATCGTCCTGGCGGGCAAGGTGCTGTCCATCCTGGATGACATGTCCAGCGTGGAGGCTCGCGACAGCGCCGCGCACCTGAAGGCGGTGATCGACCAGCTCGTGCGCCTGCGCCAGGTGGTGACCGCCTACCCCTCGATCCTGCTCACGCACACGGTCGCGGGCGAGCGGCGCGACGTGCACTCGCTGACCGACTCCATCTGCCGCTCGAACCCGTACACCATCGAGGCCTCCATGCCCAGCCGGGCGGTGGTGGGCCGAGCCTACCTGGTGGCCAAGTTCGGCTTCTTCCGCCTGCTGGACAAGATCGTCCGTCACCACAAGCTGGAGGACGGCGAGCCCCGGCAGCTCAGCCAGGACATCGAGCGCTTCGTGCGCCAGACCGTGCTCACCATCATCGCCGAGGACATCCTGGTGTCCATCGCCGCCGACCCCCTGCTGCACCTCGACCTCCGGCGCAAGTCCGTCTACCTGCTGGCCGATCTGTGGGAGCACCGCACGGCGCGCTCGGTGAAGGACTTCTTCCCGCTGCTCGAGACCATCTGGGAGGCCAAGACCCGCGTGCGCATCACCTACGGGGCGCTCACCGGCACGACCGAGGTGATGGATCTGCTGCGCGAGGGCTGCGATCCGGCGGTGATCGACTACTTCACCCGCGATCAGATCTCGGACGAGGAGCGCCAGGCCCTGATGGAGCTGGTCTTCAACGCGACCTTCGAGGAGCTCGAGACCATGCGCCGCTACATGAAGCGGCACCGCATGCAGGTGCTCGGCCCCGAGGACGTGGCGCAGATCTTCAACGTGCCGCTCTCCCGGCTGCACCAGACCATCGCCACCCCCAGGGACATGTTCTTCACCTTCCGCGAGCGGCAGGTGAACGCCTACCACCGGGCCCTGCACGACATGCTGGGCCCCAAGAAGACCGCGGAAGAGTACCTGATGATCTACTACCTCGAGCAGACCGAGGTGGCCGCCCCGGAGTTCGTCCCCGACCACGAGGGCGTCGGCCTGCGCTAGGGCGATCCGGGCTCCTCGAGCGCCCGGATGGCCTCCTCCAGCGCGCCGGCCATGCACAGGTTCTCGTAGAAGGGCCGTTCGCGGGCGCGGCGCAGCGGCTCGAGCGCCCTGGGATCGCGGAGCTCGGCCAGCTTGCGCGCTGCCCGCTTGCGGGTCGCGCAGTCCTCGGAGCGCTCGAGATCGACCAGGTAGACCGCCGCCTGATCCACCTCGCCGAGCCGGCCCAGGCGCTCGAGGGCGCGCACCGCGTTCCAGCGCTGGTAGTAGCGCGGCGCGGTGGTGGCCTCGAGCAGGCGCGGTACGGCCTCGTCCCCGAGCCCGCCGACCAGCAGCTCGAGGACCCGGGCCGGCTTCTGGCGGTCGAGGCAGCGCACCAGGTCGGCCTGCACCTGCGCCTCCGCCAGCAGCGCGGGATCGGCGTCCAGCGCCGCGAGCAGCAGCGCCTCGGCCTCGGTCACCCGCGGCGGCTGCTCCGCCAGCAGCCGGTGGGCCTGGGGCACCCTGGCGTCCGCGGTCCTGGCCGGCTGCTCGGCGGGGTCCGCGGCGCCCGGGCCGGAGGCCGGCAGGGCGTGGACCAGGGCGAGCACCAGGCAGGCGGCCGCCAGCAGCCCCGCCAGGCCGAGCCAGGCCCGGCGGGGCAGGGCCCGCGCGCGCCCGGCCAGGTCGCCCAGCCCGTCGCGCACCCGCCCCCACAGCCGGGCGCAGGTCCCCTGGGCCCGGGCCAGCGCCGCCCAGCCCCGGTCCCGCCCCTCGAGGCGGCCGAGGCCCAGCCCGCCGAAGGGGTAGGTGAGCGCCAGGCCGGGCTCGCGGACGGCCGGGGCCGCGCCGGCGCCCCGGGCCGACAGGCGGTAGTCCTCGCTGGGGGGCACGCGGTAGAGCCGCACGGGCTCGGGCACGCCCTTGAGGGACCGCAGGCCGACCTCCTCGGCCGGCACCTCGCTCTTGGTCATGGCCAGGTAGACCGCCTCGGTGAACCAGATCTCGCCGGCCGGCGCCACCCCCTCGACCCGGGCGGCGATGTTGACCGGCTCGCCGAACACGTCCCCGCGCTGTACGCGCACCTCGCCCGCGTTGACCGCCACCCGGACGACGATGCGCTCGGCTTCGGGCGCCGTGAGGTTGTGCTCGAACAGCCGGTCCTGGGCCGCCATGCCGAAGTGCAGCGCGTCGGTGGGGGAGGCGAAGGTGCACAGGTACGCGTCGCCGATGGTCTTCACCCGCCGGCCGCCGAAGGCGCGCACCAGGGGTAGCAGCAGCTCCTCGTAGCGCCGCAGCCAGGCCTCGCTCTCGGCCCGGCTCTGGCGCGAGGTGCGCTCGGTGAAGCCGGCGATGTCGACGAACACCAGGGTCAGGTTCTCGCTGCGCATGGCTGCCAGGAGAATACGCGGGCTGCCCGGTGGGTGGCACGAGAAATCCCGCCTGTGCGTTCGCTTCACGCCAGGCGCGCCCTCGCGCCGCGAGGACGGCGTCCGCCAACCTCATGTCGTCAAAGGAAAACAATGTCACCGCGGCCCTCCGGCGAGGCCTGGCCCGTGGCTTGCAGAGACACCCGCTCGAGAAACACGAACGCTCACGCTGCGCCAAGGAGGGAAGCCATGAAGCGCATCCTCAGCTCGGTCCTGGCCGTGGTCATGCTGGTGACGATGGCTTCGGCCTGTGACGGGGAGCACGACGACGACTCGGACGCCGGTGCGCTGCTGATCCTGCTGGCCTTGTTCGCGGCGGCCGACAGCCTGACCGCGGAAGAGGCTTGCCCGGTGGTGGACGAGAGCTGGTGCGAGCAGGACCAGGTCGTGCGCTGCGAAGCCGGCGACGAGGCGGGCGCGGGGGTGATCCGGATCCAGGCCGCGTGCCCCCCCGGGGCGTGCCTGGAAGCGGAGCGCGACGGCCGCATGCAGGCGGGCTGCCGCGAGGACTAGCCCGGACCGGACCCTTGGCTGGCTGCGCCCGCCGACCGGCGGGCCGCTAGTGGCTTCAGCCAGCCTTCCCGCAGCGGGCCGCCACCTCCGGGACGAAGTAGGTGGCCAGGAACTCCTGGTCGAACTGCTCGCTGGCGATGGCCGGCTCCACCTGCAGGATCTGCTGCAGCCAGTACTGGGCGATGGGCACGGTGCCGAAGTTGCGGGCCAGCTCGCGGGCCAGCCGGGCGGCCAGCTCCCGGTGGTAGCCGTCCCACAGCCGGCGGATGGCGTAGTTGTAGGCCGCGGGCTGGGAGCCCTCGCGGCGCTTCTCGATGAAGCCCTGCAGCTCGCCCAGCTCCCCGCTCTGCACCGCCCGGGCCACCAGCCTGTCCAGGTTGGGCCGCAGGATGCTCAGCAGCAGGAAGAAGAAGATGCCCGCGCCGACCCCGACTCCGATCCACAAACCCATGCCGACCTCCCAGCCGAGGTCAAAATAAGACACATCCAGTCCGAAAGCAAGGGGATCACATCTCCGCGCGGAGGAAACCGAAGTACCTGCCCATCCAGTAGGCCAGCAGGTAGTCCTCGGGGGACTCGAGGGTGCGAGGATCGGCGGGCGCCTGCTCCAGCTTGTAGGGGTTGTTGATCCACACGAAGTTGTCCATGGTCCGCTCGGTCACCGGGATGACCACGTCGGTGAGCGGGTCGCCGCTGCGGTCGGTGCACACCGTGGGGTAGCGCGACAGGGTGTCCACCGGCTGCGCGTAGCTCTTCCAGGCCGGGAAGGTCTGCAAGGTGCACAGGGCCTCGGCCGCCTCCGCGGCCGGCCAGGGATCGGTCGGATCCTTGTTCACCAGGTAGAAGAACGTGTACAGGGACTTCTTCTGCACCCGCATGGGGCGCTCCTCCTCGGCGTCCCACAGCGCGTCCCGCAGCGCCTGATGGTACACCGACCGCAGCGCCGGGTCGCGCTCCGTGCGCAGCAGCCCGTACATGCCGAGCTGGGCCATGTTGTGGTTGTTCCAGTTGGTCATGCAGCCGAGGTCCAGGCCCACCTGGTCCAGGTAGCTGGTGTAGGGCTGGGGCTGCTCGCTGGCCTCGTGGATGCACTCCAGGGGGCCGCGCCGCTGCAGCAGGCAGTCCTCGTAGAAGTCGAGGTAGCGCCCCTCGCCGACCGCGGCCGCCAGCCGCATCCAGGACAGGCTGAGCAGTGCGTTGAAGCCCGGGAAGTCGTTGAACGACATGGCGTACAGCATGCCGTAGGCGGTCACCCGGCCGTCGATGTCGATGAGCTTCAGCTCGTGGTCGATCAGGTGATCGCCGACCGCCTCCACCACCGCGCGAACGTCCTCGCGCACCTGGGGGTCCTGCACGAGCTCCCAGGCCACGGCCATGGAGAACATATGCGCGGCGTACTCGTCCTTGGACACGTCGTTCTTGAACCACCAGCCGGCCCAGGGCCCCTGGGTGACCTCGTTGAATCGCTTGCAGTGGCCCTGGGTGAGATCGCAGTCCGGGTACATGGCCGCGAGCTGCTCGCCGCTGGGGAAGCCGGGCAGCGACGGGTCGATCATCACCCGGGTGAACAGGCCGCGCACTCCGGTCACCTCGAGCATGTCGCGCTCGCCGCGGATGACCCGGCGCAGGTTGTCGAGCGCCTCGGGGTCGTCCGTCGCGGCGTAGCGGAAGGCCTGGGAGGCCGCGTACAGCGAGGTCCAGGTGCCCACGTTGTCGCTGAGATCCACCCGCTCGAAGGTCGCGAGATCCTCGGCCAGGCGCACGGAGTAGAGCTGGGCCTGGCCCGGGCGGACGTGCAGCGCCTGGGCCAGCCGGTCGAACTCCATGGCCTTCTCGCCGAGCGTCTCGGGCGTGCTGGCCGTGTCCGGGCAGACCAGCGGCTCGAACTGCGGCGTCCAGCCGTTGCCCCCGTCCACGTCGCAGCCCATGGCACACACCAGCCCGAGCCAGAGAGGCGCCCCACCCAGGAACCGTGTCGGTGCTCGCATGATCGCATTGTAGGACCATCTCCCGGGCCCGCCGCAAGGTCGGTCTTGCGTCGCGGCCGGTGGCCGGGGTTCAATGGGCGCCTGTCCCCTGGAGAACGCGACACACGGAGGTCCCGATGAGCAGGGCCGCTGACCTGGCCGCGAAGATCGAGGCGCTCACCCTGTCCGCGCTCGAGGACGGGACCCTCGCCCGGGACGGCCTGCGGCAGCTCGTCCTGGGGCTGGCCCGCACCCGGGACGCGCTCAGCCTCTGGGGCGCGGACCGCTGGGAGGACTACGGCGAGCACGCGGACGAGGCCGCCTTCGCGAGCCTGTCGCTGGCGGGCTTCCTGGACGAGCTGGACGCCGTGGTGATCGGCGCGGCCCGGACGCCGGACCCGGCGGAGCCGCCGCAGGCCGGCCCCGAGGCGCTCTACCGCCGTCAGCAGGAGCGCCAGAGGCTCGGCCTGCCGCTCGAGCACCCGGATCCCGAGATGACCCGTGCCCTCGACGCCCGGGTCGCGGCGCTGCGCGAGGACTGCCTCGAGGCCCTGCGCCAGGTGGCCCGCGGGGGGCGGCTGGGGGAGTTCCCCAGCCTGGTCGGGCTGATGCTGCAGGGCCTGAGCCCCTCGGGCTACGCGGATCTGGTGGCCTTCTACCACCCCGACGGGGCCGGGGAGCTCTTGCCCATCCACGAGCACCTCCCGCCCGACACCGACAGCTACGCCTGGGGCACGCTGCTGCCCGCCGGTGTCCGCATGTTCTACCCCGAGGGAGACGAGGACAGCCTGGCGGGCGGGGCCGGGGAGCCCCGCAGCCGCCTGGCGCGCTTCGCCGACATGCGTTACTTCCGGGTCGACGACGACGACGTCCACTACCGCCTGGCGGGCGATCTGGAGGAGGTCCGCCTGACCCACGGGCACTGCCACGAGGAGTGGGGCGGGCCGAGCCAGGCGGAGGTCGATCGCCGCCTGGGCACGCACTTCGGCGCTCACCCCGAGCTGGCGCTCGATCCCCTGCGGCCGCCGCTGCCCGACGAGGGTGAGGCCTTCGAGCGCTTCGTGGGGCTGTTCGAGGAGTGCCGCCTGGAGGAGGGCGGAGCCCTGGTGCGCGGGCTCGTCCAGCGGAGCGCGCTGGACGCGGTCCCGGCCTACCTCGAGCGACTGAGCGAGGACCACCCGGCGCGGGAGCGCCTGCTCGAGGGGTACGCCGAGGCGCTGCTGGAGGCCGGCCAGCCCAAGGCCGCGCTCGGGGTGCTGCAGTCCCTGGCACCGCAGCGCCGGCAGCGGGAGTGGCGCGAGGAGCTCGACTGCCTGCGCGCCCTGGGCCGCCACGCACGCGCCGTGGCCCGCGCGGACGAGCTCGCGCAGGGCTCGGACGAGAAGCGGGCCGAGGTGCTGCCCTGGAAGGCCCTGGCGCTCGTCGATCTGGGGCGGGCCGAGGAGGCGCTGGCGCTGCTCGCGGCCGAGGCCGGCCACGACGACCTGGATGCCCACCGCGCGGCCTGGGCCCGAGCCTACGCGCTCCGCCAGCGCGATCCCCTGGCGGCCGAGGCCGCCCTGGCCGAGTCCCTGGCGAGCGGGGACCGCTGGCTGCCCCGCGGGCGGCTGGACTTCACCGACGCCCCCCGGGCCCTGGCGCTGATCGAGCGCCGCCTGGCCCTGGACGCCATGGCCGCGGCCCACGCCGGCGAGCTCGCCCGGCTGGAGCGCCCGGTCGAGGCGCCGGCCCTGCCCGGCCCGGAGCCGGCGCTCGCGCTCGGGGCGTGCGAGGCCTTCCGCCTGGTGGCCCGCGCGGCGCGGCCCGAGGGCGGCCGGGACGAGGCCGAGGTCGGCCAGTACGGCTGGGTGTTCCGCGCCTCCTGGCGGGGAGGGCTCACGGTCCACCGCCGGTCCCCCGAAGGCGGCCTGCGGCCAGTGTCCACCGCCCGCAGGCTGCACGACGACGGGCTCGGAGAGCTCGCCCTGGGGCCGGGCTGGCTGGCGGTGGCCATGAGCCCGGGCGCGCTCATCTACGACCTCACGGATCCCGCCCGCCCCGAGCCCGTGGCGCTGCTCGGCCGGGGCGGGGAGGGCAGCCGCTCCCCGGTGGGGCTGGCCGCGCGCGGGGACTGCCTGCTGCTCGCCACGGGCGACGCGCTGATCACCGCCAGCCTGGCCGATCCGCGCGCCCCCCGCCCGCTGGCCCACCTGCGCTTCCCCGCGGAGCGCGGTCCGGGCCACCTGGAGCTGCACGACGACGTCGCGGTGCTCGAGTCGAGCCGGGGCGCCTGGCTGGTGGACGTGCGCGTCCCGGCCGATCCGCGCCCGTTCGGTTTCCTGCCGGAGGAGGTGCGCTACCACCGCTCGGCGCGGCTCGGCGACGAGCTCCTGGCGGTGAACGACCAGCAGCAGGTCTGGAGGGTGGAGGTGCGGGCCCCGGGCGGCCCCCGGATCACCGGCTGCCTGCCGCTCCTGCCAGCCGAAAACCAGGCAGGAGAAACCTCCCGTCAAGGTGACGAGGGGACCGAAGGGCTGGCCGCGGACCTCGGGCGCATGGGGGACCCGCGCACCGTTCGCCTGGACGGGGAGCGGCTCGAGATCCTCACTTCGAAGGAGGCCCTCATCTTCGAGCGCTGCGCCGTGGAGCCCGTGGCGCTCCCGGATCCGGCCGGAGCCCTGGCGGGGTTGGAGCCGCGCCTGGCGGCCTGGATCGAGGCCCGGCTCGAGGAGGTCCGCGCGGGGCGGGCCGGCTTCCAGCTCGGGGCGCTCATCCTGGAGCGCTGGGGCGACACCCTGCGGCTGCACCTGGACGAGCCCCGCAGCCTGCCCGGCCTGGAGGCCGGGCCGGTGGCGGAGGACCATCCCAATTGGGAGACCAAGCTGGCCGAGCTCGCCGGCGAGGCGGCGGGAGGCCACCTGCACGAGGGCGATCCGCCCCCGGGGCTGCCCCGGGAGGCCGGCCGCGCCTGGCAGGAGCGCGTGCAGCTCGCCTGGCTCGGGCTGCTCGAGCGCGCGCTCCGGGCCGCCGCGCGCAGCGCGCCCTTCCGGGCCCTGGCCGCGGGCCAGGTGTTCCTGGTGACGGCCGGCGGGCTCACTCGCCTGGTCGGGATCGCCCGCGATCCGTCCCGGCCCTGGGTGCCCGCGCGCCGGGCCGTGCCCGGGCGGCGGGTGCGCTCGCTGGAGGAGCTGCTCGCGGACCACGAGACCCGGGCGCGCGCCCTGCAGCGCCTGCGCGCGGAGCCCGGGCTCCGCGAGGAGCTCTGGACGCTCGCGGCCGGGGGGAGCCACGCGGCCGTGCGGGCCGCCGAGGAGCTCGCCGACCTGGAGCCGGAGCGCGCCGTGGAGGCCGTGCGCCAGGCCACCGCGGCCGGCGCCGGGGACGTCTCCTTCCTGGCCGGGCACCTCGAGCAGCCCGGGGTCCGGGACACGCTCGAGCAGGTCTACCGCCAGGGCCGGACGGGCCAGCGCCTGCGCGCGGCCGAGGCGCTCGGCCGCTGCGAGGAGGACGAGGTGCTCGGCCTGGTGCGCGAGCTCCTGTCCGACCCCGACTGCGCCTACGACAAGACCGATCTGGCCGGCGAGGTCCTGGAGCACATCGAGCGGCGCCTGCCCGAGCTGCTGCCCGACCTCGTGGGCTGGCTGGAGCGCGCCTCGGCGCGCGACAACCGCCTGCCGCTCGTCTGCCGCCACCTGTACCGGGCCGGGCTGCCCGAGCCGCCCGCGGCGCTCCTCGAGCAAGCGGCCCGCGAGAAGCGCGACGAGGAGTACCACAGCGTGAAGACCGGCATCCGCTTCCTCGACCAGGCGGACTGGAGCCAGGCCGAGGCCTGCCTGGCCGAGCGCCTGTGGACCGGCCGGCGGCTGGCCCGGCGGGTGCTCTCGCTCCGGGAGGCGGACGACGCGCGGGCCCCGCTCTGGGATCCTGCCTGGGCGCCCGAGCCCCACCCGGCCAGCTGGACCTACCTGCTGGCGTCGGCCTGGCCGCACCTCGAGGCGGCCGGCGCCGTGCCCTGGCTGTTCGCGCGCCTGGCCGAGCACGCCACGGCCGAGCCGGCCTACGCCACGGATCGGCTCATCCTGCTGCGGCTGGTGGAGCACCTGGCCGTGGAGAACGACGTACAGGCCCTGCTCGGGCTGTCCCAGGGCGTGCTGGCGGCGCCGGAGGGCGCCTTCGGCGACGACGACGAGCGGGTCCGGCGCCGGGTCCGCAGGCTCCAGCTCGGCGCGCGGGTGGTGCGCGGCTTCGCCCTGCTCAAGGCGGGCGGCCTGGCCGAGGCGCGCGCCCAGTGCGACGCCGCGCTCGCGCTCGGCCCGGACGACGGGCAGGCCCTGTTCCTGGACGCCCGGCTGGCCTGGCTCGAGGCGGGCTCCCCCGAGGCCGGCCTGGCGCGGGCCGAGGCGAATCTGGAGAGGACCGAGCAGCGCGACGAGGCCGGCCGGGGCCGGCTGCTCAACCTCGGGGGCTGCGCCCTGGACGCCCTCCAGCGCTGGGAGGAGGCCCGGACCTGGTTCGAGCGGGCCTACGAGGCGCACCCCGCGGATCCGATGTACCTGGCCAACCTGGCCGAGGTTCACGAGAAGCTGGGCGACCTCGAGGAGGCCGTGCGCTTCGCCTCCAAGGCCAAGCGCAAGGGTGTCCGCTCCGAGGTGGTCCTGCGCATCCTGAGCGAACACCCCGAAGGTGAGGATCGGGAAGGAGACGAGGATCCTCTGGAGGGCGAAGAAGGGGAACCGGAGGAGGGCGAGGAGGAATCGGAAGAGGAGGACGCCGAGGAGGACGACAATGACCTCGAGGATGTCTGAACCGAAATCTCGCATTGCGCTCCAGTCTCTTGTCATTTCTGTCCTTTTTGTCCCCTGTGTCCTCTCTTCTGCCTGCTCCAGTCCCCTGACCCTCCAGAGCCTGCAGGGCCTCTGGGAGGCCAGGGAGGCCCCCCCTGGCCCCCAGTCCCTGAAGGCCGGAGAGAGCCGGATGCTGCTCGCGGACCCGGCCATGATCGTGTTCAACGCCCCCGAGGTGTGGATCCGCTCGGCGCTGCGTTGCGCCGAGGGCAGCGAGGACACCCTGGAGTGCGACGCGGAGGACGGGGTCGGGAGCCGCCTCCGGTTCACCCTCCGGGAGGATCAGCTCGTGGTCCAGCTCTCGTCCCAGGGCAAGGGCATGCCCTACGGGACCTGGGTGCGGCGCGACGACCCGGCGCTCGAGGCGCGGCTCGGGAGCCTGCCCGCGGACGGGGTGGTCTGCGGCCAGACGCTGCGCTGCCAGGACCAGATCCTGGCGGCCCTGGGCGAGTCCTCGGGGCTCCGGCCGGTGACCCTCGAGCGGAGCCAGGCCGCGGGCTGCTTCGCCGTGCGCCGCCACTTCGCCGGCCTGCTCCTGAAGGCGGGTCGACCCGTCCCCCCGGACTGCCAGCCGCCGCCCGGCGCCCCGCCCCCCGAGCCCGCCCCCTGACCTCGCGCCCGCCGCCCAATTGCGTTTGACATCCGCCGCGATAGCTGGTACCTGCCTGGAGTCCACAGGAGGGTCTCTCGCATGGCTTTCGAGGTGCAGCGGATCGGTGTCATCGGCGCCGGGCAGATGGGCGCCGGCATCGCCCAGGTGGCGGCCGGGGCGGGCATCGAGGTATTCCTCAACGACGTCAACGACGAGCTGATCAGCCGCGGCCTCCAGGGCATCCACCACGCCCTGGAGAAGCAGGTGCAGAAGGGCAAGCTGGAGAGCGCCCAGGCCGAGGCCATGCGCAAACGCCTCCACAAGGCCTGCACGCTCGCGGACCTCTGCCAGGTGGACCTGGTGGTCGAGGCGGCCACCGAGCGCGAGGCGCTGAAGCTCGAGATCTTCAAGGGCCTCGATCAGGCCGTGGACAAGCGCGCCATCCTGGCCACCAACACCTCGTCCATCCCCATCACCCGCATCGCCGCGGTCACCCGCCGGCCCGAGAAGGTGATCGGGATGCACTTCATGAACCCGGTGCCGGTGATGAAGCTGGTCGAGGTGATCCGCGGCCTGCCCACCTCCGACGAGACCACCCAGCAGACCGTGGCCCTGGCCCAGCGGCTGGGCAAGACCGTGGCCTTCTCGCGCGACTTCCCGGGCTTCATCGTGAACCGCATCCTGCTGCCCATGCTGAACGAGGCCATGACCGCGCTGATGGAGGGCGTGGGCACGCCCGAGGACATCGACACCGCCATGAAGCTGGGCACGAACGTGCCCATGGGGCCGCTGGCGCTGGCGGATCTGATCGGCCTGGACACCTGCCTGGCGATCATGGAGGTCCTGCACCGCGGCCACGGCGACAAGTACCGCCCGTGTCCGCTGCTGCGGCAGTACGTGGACGCCGGCTGGCTGGGCAAGAAGACCGGCCGCGGCTTCTTCACCTACCCGGACTGAGGCGGGGGGGGATCGGGCATGGACTTCGAGCTCAGCGAGACCCAGCAACTCATCCGGCAGACGGCCCGCGACTTCGCCACGGCCGAGCTGGAGCCCGGGGCGGGGGAGCGCGAGCGCAAGGGGGAGTTCCCCGGGGCGCTGCTCAGGAAGATGGCCGAGCTCGGGCTGATGGGCGTCAACGTGCCCGAGCGCTTCGGCGGCGTGGAGGCCGGGGTGGTGGCCTACGCGCTGGCCATGATGGAGATCGCGCGCGCCTGCGCCTCCACCGCGGTGACCATGGCGGTCACCAACATGGTGGCCGAGATCATCTGCAAGTTCGGCGACGACTCGCAGCGCCAGGCGCACGTGCCGAAGCTCACCTCGGGCGCCTACCCGGCCGGGGCCTTCGCCCTGACCGAGCCCGGCAGCGGCTCGGACGCGGCGGCGCTGCGCACCACCGCCCGCAGGGACGGGGGCGGCTGGGTGCTCAACGGCACCAAGCAGTTCATCACCTCGGGCGCCCACGCGGGCGTGAACGTGGTCTGGGCGCGCACCGGCGGCCCCGGCCCCAAGGGCATCTCTACCTTCCTGGTGACCCCCGACACCCCGGGCCTGAAGATCGGGCCCGAGGAGAAGAAGATGGGCCTCAGGGCCTCGAACACGGTCTCGCTCGTGTTCGAGGACGCGCGGCTGCCGGCGAGCGCGCTGCTCGGGGAGGAGGGCCGCGGCTTCCCCATCGCCATGACGGCGCTCGACGGCGGGCGGATCGGGGTGGCCTCCCAGGCCATCGGCATCGGCACGGCCGCGCTGGAGGCCGCCGTGCGCTACGCCAAGGAGCGCTGCACCTTCGGCAAGCCCATCGCCGAGCACCAGGCCATCCAGTGGATGCTGGCCGACTCGGACACGGAGCTGGACGCCGCGCGCCTGCTGGTCCTGCGCGCGGCCTGGCTGAAGGAGCGGGGCCGCCCGTTCACCCGCGAGGCCTCCATGGGCAAGCTGGTGTCGACCGAGTCCGCCAACCGGGTGTGCGCGCGGGCCTTCCAGATCCACGGCGGCTACGGCTACGTCGAGGACTACCCGGTCGAGCGCTACCTGCGGGACTGCCGGGTGACCACCATCTACGAGGGCACCAGCGAGATCCAGCGCATGGTGCTGGCCCGCATGCTGCTCAGGGACTGACGCCATGGCCACCGGGAACAAGAAGCTCGAGCGCGGCTATGTCCAGATCCTGACCGGGGACGGCAAGGGCAAGACCACCGCGGCCCTGGGCATGGCGCTGCGCGCGGTCGGCCACAACCTCAAGGTCTTCATGATCATGTTCATGAAGGGCAACGTGGAGTACGGCGAGCTGGAGACCGCCCGCCGCCTGGCGCCTTTTCTAGAGATCCGCGAGATGGGCCGGGAGACCTTCGTCTCCAAGGAGAACCCCGAGGCCATCGACATCGAGTGGGCCCGGGACGGGCTGCGGCTGGCCATGAAGATCCTCGAGGAGGGCAAGCACGACATGCTCATCCTCGACGAGGTCAACGTGGCCGTGGACTTCGGGCTGATCCCGGTCGAGGACGTGCTGCGCGTCATCCGGGCGAAACCCGACCACGTGGAGCTGGTGCTGACCGGGCGCTACGCCCACGCGGACCTGATCGCCTCGGCCGACCTGGTCACCGAGATGACGTGCGTCAAGCACTACTACCAGCACGGCGTGGAAGCCCGCGTGGGCATCGAGCGCTAGGGCAGGAGGCCTGCATGCTGTTCGACCGCGAGGCGTTGAAGCAGATCATCCGCCAGAAGGAGAGCTGGACGCGGGACGAGCTCGAGCGGCTGCTGGCCAAGTCCCCCCCGCGCCTCTCGCGCTTCTCGACCATCTCCGACAAGGAGATCCCGCCGCTGTGCACCCCGGCGGACCTCGGGGACTTCGACCACGACGCCCGCCTGGGCCTGCCGGGCCGCTACCCCTACACCCGCGGGGTGCAGCCCAGCATGTACCGCGGCCGCCTGTGGACCATGCGCCAGTTCGCCGGCTTCGGCACGCCCGAGGACACCAACAAGCGCTACCGCTACCTGCTGGGCCAGGGCCAGACCGGGCTGTCGGTCGCCTTCCACTACCCGACGCTCATGGGCTACGACTCCGACCACCCGCGCTCCCGCGGCGAGGTGGGCAAGTGCGGCGTGGCGGTCGACAGCCTGCGCGACATGGAGGTCATCTTCGACGGCATCCCGCTGGACAAGGTGACCACCTCGATGACCATCAACGGGCCGGCCGGCATCCTGCTGGCCATGTACATCGCGGTCGCGGAGAAGCAGGGGGTGCGCCCGGATCAGATCGGCGGCACCATCCAGAACGACATCCTCAAGGAGTACATCGCCCAGAAGTCCTGGATCTTCCCCCCGCGCCCGAGCATGCGCATCATCACCGACATCCTGGCCTACTGCACCGAGCGGGTGCCGCGCTGGAACACCATCTCCATCTCCGGCTACCACATCCGCGAGGCGGGCTCGACCGCGGCCCAGGAGCTGGCCTTCACCCTGGCCGACGGGATCGGCTACGTGCAGGCGGGCGTCGAGGCCGGCCTGGACGTGGACGCCTTCGCCCCGCGGCTGAGCTACTTCTTCAACGCGCACAGCGACTTCTTCGAGGAGATCGCCAAGTACCGCGCGGCCCGGCGCATGTGGGCCCGCTTCATGCGCGAGCGCTTCCACGCCAAGGACGAGGCCTCCTGGAAGCTGCGCTTCCACTCCCAGACGGCCGGCTGCTCGCTGACCGCCCAGCAGCCGCTGAACAACGTGGTGCGCACCGCGCTCCAGGCCCTGTCGGCGGTGCTCGGCGGCACCCAGAGCCTGCACACCAACTCGCTCGACGAGACCCTGGCGCTGCCCACCGAGGAGTCGGTCACCGTGGCGCTGCGCACCCAGCAGATCATCGCCGAGGAGTCCGGCGTGCCCAACAACATCGACCCGCTGGGCGGCTCGTACTTCGTCGAGTGGCTGACCGACCAGCTCGAGGCCGAGGCCCAGCGCTACATCGACAAGATCGACGAGCTGGGCGGCATCATCCGGGCCATCGAGCTGGGCTTCCCGCAGAAGGAGATCGGCGACGCGGCCTACCACTACCAGCTCCAGCTCGAGAAGCGCGAGAAGGTGGTGGTGGGGGTGAACAAGTACGTGATGAAGGAGGAGCGCCCCATCCCCACCCTGAAGATCGAGGAGGAGGTGGAGCGCCGCCAGGTGGCCGCCCTGCAGGAGGTGAAGCGCAAGCGCGACGCGGCGGCGGTCCAGCGCCACCTGGCGCGCATCGAGGCGGCCGCCCGCGGCAGCGGCAACCTGATGGCCGAGTTCGTGGAGGCGGTCAAGGTGTACTGCACGCAGGGCGAGATCATCCAGACCCTCAAGGGGGTCTTCGGCGAGCACAAGGACCCCGGCATGCTGTGAGGCCGGGGAGAATCAAGGAGCGCGAGGAGCCATGGCAGAGCAGCGCAAGCTTCGTATCCTGGTGGCGAAACCCGGGCTGGACGGCCACGACCGCGGCGCCAAGGTGGTGGCCCGGTCCCTGCGGGACGCGGGCATGGAGGTGATCTACACCGGGCTGCACCAGACCCCGGAGATGATCGTCTCCACCGCCATCCAGGAGGACGTGGACGCGGTGGGCCTCTCCATCATGAGCGGCGCGCACAACGTGCTCATGCCGGCCGTGGTGGAGGGGCTGCGCGCCAAGGGCGCGGGGGAGATCGCCGTGTTCGGCGGCGGCATCATCCCGGACGACGACGTCGCGCCGCTCAAGGCCAAGGGCGTGCGGGAGATCTTCACCCCGGGCACCTCCACCGAGCACATCGTGACCTGGGTCCAGGAAAACATCCGCCCGCGCTGAGGCGGGCCGGAGCTCACATGCCCAAGAAGACCAAGAAACCCTCGACTCCCACGGTCCGCCGCCGGCCCGCCAGCGAACAACCTGCTCCAGCTGCTCCGGCCGCGCCGGCCAGCCCACCCGCGGCCGAGCCGCCCGTGGACAGCCGTCCGGCGCGGGACGACCGGCCGCCCCCCCGGCGGGACGACCGCCCGGACCACCGGCGCGACAGCCGGCCGCCCCCCCGGCGGGACGATCGCCCGGATCACCGGCGCGACAGCCGACCGCCCCCCCGGCGGGACGACCGGCCGGACCACCGGCGCGACAGCCGGCCACCCCCCCGGCGGGACGACCGCCCGCCTCCCCGGCGCGACGACCGGCCGCCCCCCCGGCGGGACGACCGCGACCGGCGCCGCGAGGGCGAGCAGAGCAGCCCGGTCTGGCAGCCCGATCGCGCGCGGCGCGACATGCGCCCCCCGCGTCCGGGCGGCGACGGACCCCGGCCCGCGCCCACGCCCGAGCTGGTCGAGGATCGCCAGTTCCTCCTGGCGGCCCGCTCCGGCGTCGGGCCCGGGGGGTACCTGCGCTTCTCGGACATCCCGGCCCACAAGCTCGGGCGGGCTGTGCGCGGCAAGCTGTACGAGCTGGCCAACGGCCTGGCCGAGGACGAGCGCAGCAACCTCGTCCAGCGCATCAAGGCGGCCGCCACCACGGTGACCGCCGCCCTGGCCGCGGCCTTCGGCGAGTCGCTCTTCCGCGCGACCGTCCAGCGCACCCTGGAGAGCCGCGGCGCGCTGTTCAGCCTGCTGGATCACCTGGAGCAGCTCCTCGACCTCGGCCGCCTGGACGCGGAGCGCTTCGAGGAGCTCAAGGCCGAGCTGGAGCGCGTGGTCCAGGCGCTGAACGAGTTCCTGGGCCAGCTCGCCCGCGAGCGGGAGCAGGCCAGCAAGGCCTGAGGCCGCGCCGTCACCTCGGGGGGCCGGAGGCCGGATCCCATGGACTTCGTCTCACGCCTGCTCGCCCGGGAGGTGCTGGCCGGCGCCCGGCTGCTGCGCTGGATCGACGACGGCCTGCCCGAGGCGCGCGAGACGCTGAAGCGCCTCTACCCCCACGCCGGCCGGGCCATGATCCTGGGCATCACCGGCAACCCGGGCTCGGGCAAGAGCACGCTCACCGACCAGCTCATCCGGCGCTTCCGCGCGCGCGGCAAGACCGTGGCCGTGGTGGCGGTCGATCCCTCCAGCCCCTTCTCGGGCGGGGCCATCCTGGGCGACCGCATTCGCATGCAGGACCACGCGCTCGACGAGGGCGTGTTCATCCGCTCCTTCGCCACCCGGGGCCACCTGGGCGGGCTGACCAACACCACCACGGACGTGGTGCACGCGCTGGACGCCATGGGCTGGGAGGTGGTGCTGATCGAGACGGTCGGGGTCGGCCAGGACGAGGTCGAGGTGCAGCGCCTGGCCCACACCACGCTGGTGCTCATGACCCCGGGCATGGGCGACGAGATCCAGGCCATCAAGGCCGGCATCCTGGAGATCGCCGACGTGTTCGTGGTCAACAAGGCCGACCGCGAGGGCGCCGACCGCACCGTGCGCGAGCTCGAGCACATGCTGGACCTCGGCCGCGGGGTGCGGCCCACGCTGGCCGAGCTCATGCACCACGGCGGGAAGGTCGCCCTGGCCGCGGCCGAGGAGGAGCGGGTGGCGCCAGAGGCCTGGGTGCCCCGCATCGTCAAGACCGTGGCCTTCCGCGGGGAGGGCATCGACGGGCTGATGGAGGCCATCGACGCCCACCGGGCCGAGTACCTGCGAGCCAGCCAGGAGCCGGACTTCCAGCGCGCCCGGCTGCGCCAGGAGTTCCTGGAGATCTACCGGCGCACGCTCATCGCCCGGGGCTGGTCGTACCTGATGTCCGAGGATCACCTGGGCCGGATCGTGGACAAGATGCGCACCCGGGTGCGCGATCCCTACTCGCTGGCCGACGAGGCCGTGGCCGACCTGGGCGCGCGGCCCCCGGCGCCTGGCTGAGCCCGGCTACCAGACCTCGCAGCGCTCCGCGCGCACCATCGCGTCCCCGGCCTGGCAGCCGAAGGCCGCGGCGAAGTCGGGCATGTTCGAGAGCGGGCCGTTCACCCGCCAGCGGGGCGAGGAGTGGGGATCGGTCACCACCCGGTTGCGGGCCTCCTCGGGCCGGGTCCTCGCGCACCACACCTGGCCCGCGGCCAGGAAGAACTGCTGCTCGGGCGTGTAGCCGCCGACCGCGGGCTCGGGCGGCAGGCCCGCCCTGGAGGCCCGGTAGGCCGCGAGCGCGAGCTCCAGGCCGCCGAGATCGGCGATGTTCTCGCCGAGGGTCAGCTTGCCGTTCAGCCGCAGGTCGTCCACCACCACGTACTCGCCGTACTGCCGCTCGATGCAGGCGGCCCGCTGCTCGAACTCCTGCGCCACCGACGGGCTCCACCACTCGGCCAGGTTGCCCTGGGCGTCGAACTTGCGCCCCTCGTCATCGAAACCGTGGGTCAGCTCGTGCCCCATGACGAAGCCGATGGCCCCGTGGTTGACCGCGTCGTTGGCCCCCGGGGTGTAGAACATCGGCTGCAGGATGCCGGCCGGGAAGACCATCTCGTTGAGCTGGGCCGAGTAGTAGGCGTTCACCGTGGGCGCGCTCATGAACCACTCGCGCCGGTCCACCGGCTTGCCGATCTTGTCGAGATCCCGCTGGGTCTCGAAGGCCATGGCCGCCAGCAGGCTCCTGAGCAGCGAGCTGCGGGTGATCTCCAGCGCCGAGTAGTCGCGCCAGGTGTCCGGGTAGCCGATCTTGTTGTCGATCGCCGCCAGCTTCTCGCTGGCCTTGGTCCGGGTGGCCGCGTCCATCCAGGGGAGCGACTTTAGATTTTCGCCCTGCGCGCGCTGCACGCCGCGGATGAGCGCCAGGGCCTTGTCCTTGGCGTCCCCGGCGAAGTGGCGGCGCACGAAGGCCTGGCCGACCGCCTCGCCCAGCAGGCTGTCGCTCAGGTCGGCGCAGTGCTTCCAGCGCGGCTCGAGCTCCTTGGCCCCGGTGAAGTTCTCGGAGCTGAAGGCGAAGGCCCGGTCCACGAAGGCCCGGGGCAGCGCCCGGGAGCGGACCAGGCCGCGCAGCACGTGCCAGCGCAGGTAGGCGCGCCAGGTCTCGGGCGGGGTCTTCCCCAGGAGCTCGGCCAGGCGCGCCAGGGCCTGCGGGGTCGAGGCGTTGAAGCGCTCGGGCGGGACGGCGCCGACGGCCTGGAAGTAGCTCGGCCAGTCGAAACCCGGGGTCTGGCCCTCGAGCCCGGCCCGATCCAGGGGGTGGAAGATCTTCTGCGGATCGCGCATCTCGGTGCGGCTCCAGTGGCTCTCGGCCATGGCGCGCTCGAGCTCGAACACGGCCCTGGCCTCCTCGCTCGCCCGGGCCTGGGGGACGCCGGCCAGCCCCAGCATGGCCTCGAGGTAGGCCAGGTAGCTCTTGCGGATCTGGGCGTTCTTGGGATCGTCCTTGAGGTAGTAGTCGCGGTCCGGCAACGACAGGCCGCCCTGGAACACCCCGGCGATCATGCGCCTGGAGTCCTCGAAGTCCTGCATCGCGCCGAAGTTGAACAGCACCCCGACGCCGCTGCGCTGGATCCGGCCGACCGCGGCGGCCAGGCTGGCGGGATCCTGGACGGCCTCGAGCTTGGCCCACTCGGCCTGCAGCTCGGCCAGCCCGCTCCTCTCGATGCCGGCCTCGTCCATGCAGGCGGCGTAGAAGTCGCCCACCTTCTGGCCGAACACGTCCTCGGGCGCGGACTTCCCGGCTGCGGCCTCCTCCAGCAGCTCCCGCAGCAGCCCGAGGTTGCGCTCCCCGAGCTGGTCGAACATGCCCCAGCGGGCCTTGTCGGGCGGGATCTCGTGATTCGCGATCCAGCCGCCGCAGGCGAAGGCGTAGAAGTCCTCGCAGGGCTTCGCGCCGGGATCGATGGCGGCCAGGTCGATACCCGTGATGGGGGGCTGGACGTGGGCCTGGCCGTCGCCGGCGGGCTGGGGTCCGCCCGCGCAGGCCAGGACCAGCCCGAGGGCGGTGGCGGCCAGGGCGGGGGTCAGGAGCAGGAGACGGGTGCGCATGGAGCCTCCTCGTGGTTTGAACATCCCTTCCTACCACCAAGTCTCATCCGATGGAACCTGGACCCCGGTTCGATTGACAGTTCCGGGGGCCATAGCTAGGATGGGCCAGGCTCGCGAGGGCCGCTTCCCCGGAGGAACTCTATGAAAAAGCTCTTCTTGTTGGTCCTGGCGGCCGCGGCGCTCGCGGGGCTGGCGGGCGGCTGCGGGCTGCTCGACATGAGCGATGACGTCACGGTCCAGCTCCCGGAACAGGAGTTCGCCTTCGATCTCGACGCGGACGTGGCCAAGGCCCAGCTCCAGCAGTACATCGAGACCCTGGACCCGCCCTTGAACACCCTCGACCTCACCAACCAGACCGAGATCCCGACCGAGGTGTGCTACGGCGGCACCTGCGTGGACGTGCCGCGCATCCAGCGTACCCTGACCATCTCGGTGCCCGCGCAGCAGGTGGACTACAGAAACGAACTTGCGCTGAAGGATGCCATCGAGACCGGGAGGGTCTCGAAGGTGAACATCGATTACATCAAGTACCAGATCACCACCAACTCCTTGAACTTCGACCTGCCCGCGCTGGACCTCTACCTCGACGACCTCAACACCACCTCGATCCAGGCGGACTCGGACAAGATCGCCCGGGTGGCCTCCATCCACGCGGGCGCGACCGGCGAGGACGCGGTGCAGTTCACGGTCGAGGGCCGCCAGATCATGAGCGACTACCTCATCCAGGACTTCGCCTTCGCCTTCATGAGCCAGGCCGAGTTCAACTTCGACACGAACGTGACCCGCTCCATCCCCGGCGGACAGCTCGTGGGTAAGGTCATCGTGAGGATCTCCTTCAAGGTCGATCCCTGAGGCGCCCCTTGTCACGCCGCGCAATCCTGGCCAGCGCCATCATCCTGACGATCGGCGCGATCGGCTTCGTGCTCTTCTTCACCCTCGGCTCGGGCCAGGTGGTGTTCGTGCGCGAGGACGCCGTGCTGGCGCGCGACCGCGGGGAGCACCTGCTGCAGCGCCGGCTGCACACCACCGATCCGGTCAAGAAGGCGGAGCTGCTGACCGAGGCCATCAAGGAGTTCCAGAAGGCGGCCGAGCTGAAGCCCGACTTCGCCGTGGCCTACAACATGCTGGGCCACTGCTACATCGAGCGCGGCCAGTGGGAGGACGCGCTGAAGCAGCTCGACCACGCCATCGAGCTGAAGCCCGACTACCCGGCGGCCAAGTACAACCGGGCTCGGGTGTACCAGCGCCTGGCCGTGGGCAAGACGGACCACGCCTACGTGGATCGGGCCATCGCGGACTACAAGGCGGCGCTCGACTCGCCGCTGGCGGCCAACATCAAGGGCGATCTCCACAAGGCGCTGGCCGACGCCTACCAGCAGAAGGGCGACCTGGGCCCGGCCATCGACATCCTGACCCTCTACCTGCAGGAGGCCCCCAAGGCCAAGGACGCGCCCACCGTGCGGCGCAAGATCCGCGGGCTGCAACTCATGCGGGACGGCACCGCCCCGCCCCTCGAGGCCCCCCTGGCCCCGGTCCCGCCCCCGCCCGAGGCGAACTAGGAAGAAACAGGAAGAGGATTTCTTGAAGGGTGGGGAAGGGAAGAGGGCAGGGGCAGCCTTGAGGCTCGTCTGGTGGCGATGGTACGCTCGGCCCATCGTCGATGGCGCTGCCAGGGGAACAGGGATGACACCACACGGGATCCGGCTCTCGCTCGCTCTCCTCTCGGCCCTCCTCGGCTTCGGCCAGGTTCTGGGATGCGCCCGTCCGCCGGCCGCGCCTCCTGGTGCGGCGCCCTCCGCGTCTCAGGAACCGGCCTCCTCTTCGGACCCATTTGGGCTCGGCGAGATCACGCCTCAGGAGCGAGCCAGGATCGTTCAGCAAGCTCAGCTGTCCGCCAGGGCGATGTACATGCTCAAGTCCGTGCAGCTCAGTCTCGCGGGCCATGAGCTCGAGAAGATCACCGACGGACTGGTGAAGACCGACCTCATGATCCTCTCGGTCTGCGCTGGCATGGAAGCCCCGGATGTGTCTATCCCGCTGAAGGAGCAGGAGCGGGTCCTCTTGTTGTACGCATTCGTCACCGGGGTACCGCAGGGGGGAATCGTGGCGCTGCTCCGTGAGCACGGCGAGGAGATCATGGAGATCCTGCAGGGCGAAGAGGATCTCGATTCGCTTCCAGACCCTCTCTGGAAGCTCATCGAGGGCCACCTCGGGATGGACAGGGAGGCGCTCGAGGCTTGGCCGGACGAGGTGGAGAAGGTGGTCTCAGCCGGTCTGGACTGTCCGAAGTGCAGGGCGCACCACGATTTCGCCAAGCTCTACCACGCGTTTGCAAAAGGGAATACGTACCTAGGCGTCAAGGAGATGGGACTCGATTTTTTACTCAGCTTCCGCTGCCCGCAATGCGGCGAGGAATTCCTCTGGGATCCGAGCACGAGGGGGACAGTCCCTGGCAGTAGCGCAACCTTCACGGTGGGTCACTGAGGAAGCGCGGCCTTGCCCTGGAAGGTGCCGGCGCACTTTGGTTCCCAGGTGCCCCACTTCCTGCAGCTGCCAACCTCCTGCACCGGAGGGGAAGAACCCAGGAGAGGAATTCTTAATGGGTGAAGATGGGGAAAGGGCAGGGGACCTGCACCGAGTGCGTGGGCAGGGGTCCGGGGGACGAGTCCTCGGTGATGCGTTTGCAGCCCCTGCGTGTCTGGCTCGCTCAGGGCATTCTTCAAGTGGAGGGGCGAAGGCGAGCGGCCGTCGTCCCGGTTCTGGCGAAGAAGGGGCACAAGCCCTAGGCCAGAAAGCCCCTTTCTGAGGGTGCCACCCTCCTGCAGCGGGGTAGGGCCATGCAGGGGTGTTCAACGCTCGTCTCCTGCTCCTCCCTCTCGAGGAACTGCCCTGGGCGATCCACACAGGCGGGATCTGAGAACGCCCCTTGCCGGCAGACCCACCCCGGCAGGTGCCAGCCACCTGCAGCGGGGAGCAGGGCGCAGCAAGAAGACTCCGCTCCTTCACGCCCGAGGCCGACACACCTGTAGATTCGTGCTCTCGGGCCCACACCAGGCGTGTCTCATGGGCTGTAGGCAAGGCGAACAGCTCCCTTCACCCTGACGGTCGCATCCGACCCGCCAGCCCGCAATCGCACGATGTTCCAGCCGGTTGCTGGGAGGCTGACACACAGAACGGAACGCAGCGCGGACCCGCTGAACATGTGGCACGGGACTTGTACCAGGCCTTGCAGCATGAACTCGAGGCCTGCCCTGAACAGACCGGCCTGCCGGCTCACCATGTTGCTTGGCCTCCTGGCCTGTGGCCCGGTCCTGGCCGGCGAGTTGGCGGATTGGGATTTGTTACCTCTCATGCGGCTGGTCCGGTTCGAGCCGGACAGGGTGCTGCTCGGCACCGCGGAGGGGAAGTGCCTGGCGCTCCTGCGTGAGTCCCGTCGGCTCGTACCCGTGAGGTGCAACACGGGGATCCTCTTCCAGTATGCCAAGCGGCCCAGACCTCCCCGCGGCCTGGTCCCAGGGGAACGCGGCGAGGATCCAGGAGAGGTCTACTTCGATTCCAACGGGGAACGCTGGACCTCGTTGACTGCCTACTGCTCTGAAGGCGCTCATTACAAGCCCCTCCTCTGGCACGAGAGGAAGATCTTCAAGGCGCGGATCGACCCATGCCACGGCGTGAGTGCGGTCGAGGTCCGCAACCGAAAGGTGTTCCTCGGCACGCTTCACGACGGAGAGTGGGGGCCCATCGAGGGCGAAGGGCTCCTGGTGCAGGATCTGGAGACGGAGGAGCTCCTGGGGCGACTGCGCAAGAAGGATGGCTTGAGCGGGGACCTCGTCCGGTGGATTCGCTTCGATCCCCACACCGACTCGCTCTGGGTCTTCTCGCATCGGGGCTACAACCGCATCGACGAGGACCTCCACATCCTTGAGACCGGCTACTTCCAGCTCGACTACCCGACGCGCACGGGCGAGACCCGCGTGGTGATCCGCGATACGTTCCAGCCGCTGAACCTGCTGGCCGCGGTGGCCGAAAAGATGGACATCCGCGACCGCCCGGCCTTCGCCCGGGCCGCCCGCAAGATCCCCCGATCCGCGCTTCACAAGCTCAAGACATGGCACCTGGAATGCATCTACTGTGGGCAGTGCGCACCTGGTGGCGGGCAGCTGCAGTTCCTGCCCGACGACTTCCTGCCGGTCTTGCCCTTCCTCCTCGAGGCGGCCGAGCGCGAGCTGAACACCGACACGCGGGTGGCGATGGCCAGCCTCTGCGCCTTCCGTGACCAGCGGGTGTTAGACTTCATGTACGCGGTGTCCGACAAACCGCACAACGATCGCGACATGCATGTGGTCACCGAGTGCCTCGTGAAATACTACCGGGTGGGGGAACAAGAACGCTGTGATGAAGACGCAGGTTACTCGGGGGCCTGGGAGCGATGCTCCCCGAGGCGGCGCCATAGCAAGCCGCCCCCTCGTTGATTCCTTTTCACCCTCTCCTGCAGGTGCCCGCCTCTTGCAGCGCCGGACTCCCGCAGCGGAAGGCGTTTGCAGATCCTGCGTGTCTGGCTCGCTCAGGGCATTCTTCGAGTGAAGGGGCGAAGACGAGCAGGAGGGTCATTCCGACCGGCCTCCTCCTCGAAGAACCGCCCCCCCGGCAGGTGCCAGCCACCTGCAACGAGGCCACCTGCAGCGAGGGACGATGCCTTCGTTGGCTGATCTCTCGTGTGCATCCACCCCGGACATTCCTCGAGGGGTAGGGTCATGCAGGGGTGCTCAACGCTCGTCTCCTGCTACTCCCTCTCGAGGAACTGCCCTGGGCGATTCACACACGCGGGATCTGAGAACGTCTCTCCTGATGGTGCCACCCTCCTGCAGCGGCGTGGCGCCTGCCCAGCCTGCGCTCCGTGAGCCTCTTCCGTCTCGGGCGCCAGAGGACAACGGCCATGTCGCCCGCGCCGGAAGAGGCTCTCTGCGCCACCGGCTGGTGGCCCGCACGGGTTCCGTAGGCATCGTGTCCCAGCCACACCTTCTCCCCAGATCCTCTCTCTGAAAGCCCTCTCCCTGAAGGCGCTACCTTCCTGCAGCGGAGGCTTGGACTTCTCCTACCCAATGAGAACAGCGAACGCGCGCGGTCGGTCGAGGCGGACTTGTTCCTGGTCCCCACCCGGGTCCGCAGGACCCGGGCCAGATCCCTATCCCCATCTCGCGAGCCACACTGGTGTTGACCTGGTGGCGGGAGTGGGGTTCCATCGTCTCGTCGGTGGGAGGCGAGGGCAGGGAGGTGCGCGGATGACGATCTTCCTTGGGGCCTGGGTGCTCGGGGCGGTGCTGGTGGGCGGGCTGGTGCCCGTGGACCCGCAGGTCATCCCGGACGACCTGATCTCCATCTCCTGCGTCGCCTCCAGGGGCTGCTGGCTGCTGGACAGCGCCGGCACCCTGTGGTTCAGCCCGGACGGCGTGGCCGGCCTCCAGCCGCGCGGGCGCTTCCCCGACCACGGGCTCACCCGGGTGCGCTTCTCCGGCCTGCTCGAGGGCTGGGCCATCGACCGGCCGGGCCGGCTGTGGCGCTCCCGGGACGGCGGGCGCACCTGGCAGAGCGTCGGCCTGCCCGCGGGGCTGGCGTTCGCGGACCTCGCGCTCGCCCCGGATGGCGAGGCGCGCCTGCTGGCCGCGGACGGCGGGGTGTGGCGGGCCGATCGGACCGGGGCGGTCTCGCTCCTGTTCGCCACCGAGGGCCGGCCCGGCCTGGCGCTGGCCGCGGGCCCGGGCGGGGCGCTGGCCGCGCTCGGGGCCCAGGGCGAGCTGCGGCTGTGGCCCGGGGGCGCCGCCGAGCCCAGCCGCAGCCTGCCGCTCGGCGGCCAGGCCGCGGGGCTGCTCCTCGGCGCGGACGGGGCGGTGTGGGTGAGCGCCTGCCGGGGCGAGGTGCGCATGTCCCGCGACCAGGGCCGGACCTGGCAGGACGCCCCGGTCCCGGCCGGGCCCTGGCAGGCCATCTGCCCCCGGCCCGCCGGCGCGTTGCCCGACGGCCGGGTGCTGCTGGCCGGGCCGGTCGGCGAGGCCCTGGTGGGCTCGGGCGGGGAGGGCGGCTGGACGCGCGTCCAGACAGGCCCCCAGCGCACCTGGCGCGAGGCCGCCCTCTGGAGCGGCGCGCTCCTGCTGGTCGGCGACGGCGGCGGTCGGGGCCGGTTCCCCGGCCGCGCGCCCACGGCCATCGACGCCCTGGGCCCCTGCCCGGGCAGCCTGCTGGCCCTCTCCTGCCTGGCGGGCGGGCGGGCCTACCGCCTGCACGCCGACGGCGGGCTCTACTTCAGCAAGGATCACGGGCTGACCTGGGAGGCCCGCAGGAGCGTGCCGGCCGCGCTCACGGACCTGGTGTTCTTCGACGAGCGCAACGGGCTGGGGCTGGACGCCCACGCGCTGTACGCCACCGCCGACGGCGGCGAGAGCTGGACCCAGCTCGGGCGCTGGCCCGAGCGGTCGCTGGCCGGGCTCGCGGCGCGCGACCGCAAGCGCATCCTGCTGGTGGGCGAGGGGGGCGGCGCGCTGCGCAGCGAGGACGGCGGCAAGAGCTGGAGCCAGGACCGCCTGCCCACCGACCGCGGCCTGACCGCAGCCACCTGGGCCGACGCCCGGACGGTCTACGCCGTGGGCGAGAAGCGCCTGGCCTTCCGCAGCCCGGACGGGGGCCGCACCTGGACCGGGGTGTCCTCCGGCAAGGGCGCGCTGCGGGCCGCACAGTTCCTGGACGCCCGGCAGGGCTGGCTGGCCGGCGAGGAGGGCATGCTGCTCGCGACCCGCGACGGCGGCGCCACCTGGGCCTTCAGCCAGGTGAAGACCACCGAGGCCCTGCGCGACCTGGTGTTCGTGGATCGCCTGCGCGGGCTGGCCGCCGCGGGCCGTGACGGGCTCCACCGCAGCGCGGACGGCGGCGAGAGCTGGCAGGCCTGGCCGCTGCCCACGCGCGCGGCGGTGACCCGGGTGGCCTGCTGGCAGAAGCCGCGCCGCTGCCTGGTGGGCGGCGAGCAGGGGTTGCTGTGGGTGGGCGATCCCTTCCGCGGTCCCCCGCCGGCGGCCCTGGCCCGCTGAGCGGCGAGCCTACCCGGCCACGCGCCGGAACAGCTCCACGTACCTGGGGATGACCGCGTCCAGGGAGAACTCGGCCTGGGCGCGCTGCCGGCCGGCCGCGCCCGCCTGCGCGCGCAGGGCGGGATCCCGGGCCAGCGCCAGCAGCGCCTCGCGCCAGCTGGCGTTGTCCGCGGCCAGGAACCCGTCCTGGCCGGCGCGCACCACGTCCCGGTTGGCCCCCACCGGGCTGGCCACCACGGGGATGGCGCAGGCCATGTACTGGATCAGCTTGAAGCCGCACTTGCCGCGGTTGAAGGGCGTGTCCTTGAGCGGCATGATGCCCACGTGGGCCGCGGCCAGCGCGCGCACCTCGTTCTCCGGGCTCCAGGGCACGAAGTCGACCGGCAGCTCCCTGAGGAAGCGCCCCTCCAGGCGCTCGGCCACGATCCGCAGCCGCCCGCCGGTCTCCCGCAGCACCTGCTGGAGCGCCGGCGCGATGGGCTCGAGCTCCACCAGGTTGTGGGCCCCCCCGGTCCAGCCGATGGTGAAGGGCCCGTCGCCGGGATCCGGGCGAGGCAGGTAGCGCCGCGTGTCCACCACCGTGGGGATGATGCTGGTGCGCGCCGGCTCGCCCACGAAGTCCGCCAGGTAGCGGTTGCCCACCACCACGTGGCGCACCAGCTTCAGGATGCGGCGGACGCGGAAGGCGTCGAGCCCCAGCTTGTTGTGGAAGATGGCGTCGTCCATGTCGAAGATGGAGGGCCGCAGCCTGGTGACGATCTCCTCGGGCAGGGTGGTGTAGTACTTGAGCATGGGCCGCTGCAGGTAGAGCAGATCGAAGCGGGTCGCCAGGTGGAGCTGGCCCGCCCGGCTGAGGACGCTGAGCGGGCGGAACAGCTCGCGCCGCAGGCCGTGGACCCAGGCCAGGTCCACGTCGCCATGCACGCTCGGCCTGGCCGGGAGGAGGGTGCCCTCGATGCCGTGCTCGGCCAGCCCCGGCAGGAGCTGGGCCGCGCGGAAGCGGCTCGAGGCGGTCTTCACCCCCTGGGTGTAGAAGGCGACGCGCATACCGTGCTCACCTCCGGCCGCGCCCGAGGAGCCGGCCCAGCCTGGCCCCCACGCGGGCGGCGATCTCGCGCTCCTCGGGCTGCAACCGCAGGGCGACCAGCGCCCCGAGGTACAGCCCGACGAGCAGCAACGTGCCCAGCCCCAGCCGGAGCGGGGCGGCCAGCCCCTCGAGCGGCGCGAGCTGGTGCATCACCCCCAGCGCCGCCGCCGCCGCCAGGCACACCTTGAGGAAGGCCAGCGAGAACGGCTGCACCCTGTGGAGCACGACCACCTCCACCAGGATCAGCACCTGGATCAGGCTGACCGAGGCCAGCGCCGCGATGCACGCGCCCAGCATGCCGTGGCGCGGCAGCAGCCAGAGCGACAGCCCCACGTTGCAGGCCGCGGCCGCCAGGTTGTTGAACAGGACCAGGCTGGAGCGGCCCGCCATGGCCACCACCCAGCCGCTCAACCCGAGCGTGCCGTTGACCAGGTGGCGCAGCAGGAAGAGCGGGAACAGCCCCGCGGCGACCAGGAACTCCCGGGGGAACAGGCCCAGCAGGTCGGCCTGGAACAGCAGCATGAAGCAGAACACGGGGAAGGTGAGCAGCGCCACCCAGCGCGTCATGAGCTTCAGGTTGTAGCCCAGGCGCGCCTGGTCCCGCTGGCGCAGGGCCTCGGACAGCACCGGGGAGGCCACCGGATCGAAGGCGTAGCGCACGTTGGCCACGATGCGGCTGATGGTCTCCAGGCCCGCGTACACCCCGACCGACTCCAGCCCGGCGAAGAAGCCCAGCAGGATCAGGTCCGCGCGCTGGAGCACGGCGTTCAGGAACTCCGCCAGCCCCATGGGCAGGGAGAAGCGCGCCATCTCCCAGTGCAGCCCGGGCCCCCGGCCGGACCGGGGCCAGAACAGCTCCCGGAGCGGCACCCCGCGGAAGACCCGGCGGGCCGCCCACACCGCCAGGAGCGCGGTCAGCGCGGTCGCCACCACGTTGGCCCCGCACAGGCCGACCAGGGTGGGGGAGAGCAGCCCGGCCGCCAGGGCCGCCAGCAGCAGCAGCAGCGGCTGGGCGATGCCGCGCACCAGCAGGTTGTAGCGCATGAGCTTGGCGCCCATGGTGGCCGAAATCAGCACCAGCACCAGGGCGGCGAAGGGGATCGACGGCGCGAGCAGGCGGATGGCCAGCTCCGAGCTCGGCTGGTTCTGCAGCCGGGCCAGCGGCCCGGCCAGGAGGAACGCCAGCGCCGCCAGGCCCAGCCCGCCCAGCAGGGTCAGCCAGCAGGCGGTGCGCAGGCTGGCGCGCTCGAGCTCCGGCTCGCCGGCCACCCGGTGCGAGGCGATGTGGCGCAGCAACCCCTTGTCCGTGCCCAGCGCGCTCAGCCGCAGGAAGGGCTCCAGGATGCCGTAGCCGAAACGGTACAGGCCGTAGGTGCTCACCCCGTACAGGTGGGCCATGATCGGCTGGAAGGCGAACTCCGACAACCCCGCGATGATCGTGAGGAAGTTCGTGCCCGCGCCCACCGCGGCGTGCCGGATGTCCCCGCGGCGGACCTCGGCCGGGGAGCGCGCGGGCGGGGACGGGGACGGGGTTTCGCCGCTCGGCTCGGACATGGCGGCGCATCTTAGCAACCCGGGTCGCCTCTGTCCAACCGCGCGTGCCTTCCAGCGCCTCGGCCGGCGGGCGCGCCAGGCTTGACAGCCATCCGCCGGGGATGGAATCGTGGTGCCCGGCGAACGCCTCGAAGAGGAGAATCCGGCCATGAAGGGCATCATCCTGGCGGGCGGCGCGGGCACGCGGCTGTACCCCTCGACCCGGGCCATCTCGAAGCAGCTGCTGCCGATCTACGACAAGCCCATGATCTACTACCCGCTCTCGGTGCTCATGCTGGCGGGCATCCGCGAGATCCTGATCATCTCCACCCCCCAGGATCTGCCCCTCTACCAGAGGCTCCTGGGGGACGGCACCCAGCTCGGGCTGCGGTTCGAGTACGTGGCCCAGAGTGCGCCGCGCGGGCTGGCGGACGCCTTCCTGGTGGGCGCCGAGTTCGTGGGCCGGGAGCCGGTGGCGCTCATCCTGGGCGACAACGTGTTCTACGGCCAGCGCCTGACCGAGATCCTGCAGCGCAGCACCGGCCTGCGCTCGGGCGCCCTGGTCTTCGGCTACCGGGTGAAGGACCCGCGCGCCTTCGGCGTGGTCGAGGTGGACGCCCAGGGCCGGGCCGTCTCGCTGGAGGAGAAGCCCCAGCAGCCCCGCTCCCACCTGGCGATCCCGGGCCTGTACTTCTACGACGACCAGGTGGTGGCGCTGGCCAGGGGCCTCCGGCCCTCCCCGCGCGGGGAGCTCGAGATCACCGATCTCAACCGGGCGTACATGACCCGCGGCGAGCTGCGCGTCGAGGTGCTCGGGCGCGGCATGGCCTGGCTCGACACGGGCACCTGCGAGGGCATCCAGGAGGCGGGCAACTTCGTCCAGGCGATCCAGCGCCGGCAGGGCTACTACATCGCCTGCATCGAGGAGATCGCCTTCCGTCAGGGGCTGATCGACCGGGAGCGCCTGCGGGCCCTGGCCGCCCCCCTGGGGAACACCGACTACGGGCAGTACCTGCTCGACATCGCCGGTGAGAGCTGAGAGGCCCGCATGCCCTTCCAGCTCGTCCCGTTCGACACGCCCATCCAGGGCCCGCGGCTGCTCGAGCCGCGGGTGTTCCGGGACGCCCGGGGCTGCTTCCTGGAGACCTACAGCCAGCGCGAGCTGGCCGGCCTGGGCGTGCCGGACACGTTCGTCCAGGACAACCAGTCCTGCTCCAGCCGGGGCACCCTGCGCGGACTGCACTTCCAGCGCCTCCACCCGCAGGCCAAGCTCGTGCGCGTGCTGCGCGGCCGGGTATTCGACGCGCTGGTGGACCTCCGGGCGGGCTCGCCCACCGAGGGCCGCTGGTGCGGGGCGCTGCTCGACGACCAGGCGCGGCGCGTCCTGTACGCCCCGGTGGGGTTCGCCCACGGCTTCCTGGCGCTGAGCGACTCCGTCGAGCTGGCCTACAAGTGCTCCGACTATTACCACCCCGAGGACGAGGGCGGCCTGCGCTGGGACGCGCCCGAGGTGGGCATCGCCTGGCCCCTGGCCGAGAGCGGGGCGCCCACGCTGTCGCCCAGGGACGCGGCCTGGCCCACGCTCGGCGGGCTCGGCTTCCGTTTTCCGGCGGGAGGCCGGCCGTGAGGCGCCTGCTGGTCACCGGCGCCCGCGGCCAGCTCGGCCAGGACGTGTGCAGGCAGGCGACGGCGCGGGGCCTCGAGGTGAGCGCCCTCGACCTGCCCGAGCTGGACATCGCCAGCCAGGAGGCGGTGCGGGCCTGCCTGCAGGCCACCCGGCCCGAGGCCATCCTCAACTGCGCGGCCTACAACGCGGTCGATCGGGCCGAGACCGAGTTCCACCAGGCCCTCGCGGCCAACGCCCTGGGCCCCCGCAACCTGGCCGTGGAGGCCGAGCGGCTGGGCGTCCCGCTCATGCACCTGTCCACGGACTACGTGTTCGACGGGCGCGCGACCCGGCCCTACACCATCGCCGATCCACCCAACCCGCTCGGCCGCTACGGGCTCTCGAAGCTGCGGGGCGAGCTCGAGGTGCAGGCGCTCGCCAGGCGCCACTACGTGGTGCGCCTGTCCTGGGTGTTCGGCGCCGGGAACGACAACTTCGCCCGGAAGGTCCTGGGCTGGGCCAGGGGCCGCGCGAGCATCCAGGTGGTGGACGATCAGGTGGCCTGCCCGGCCTACACCGCCGACCTGGCTCCGGCCCTGCTCGAGCTGCTCGGCTCGGGCGCCTTCGGCCTGTACCACCTGGCCAACCAGGGCCACTGCAGCCGTCACGCCTGGGCCGCGCACATCGTCGGCGCGGCCGGCCTGGGCGTGGAGGTGGTGCCGGTGAGCTCGCGGGCCTTCCCGACCCCGGCCGCGCGGCCGGCCTTCTCGGCCCTGGACACCTTCCCGCTGGATGGCATCCTGGGCAGACCGCTGCCGCCCTGGCAGGACGCGACCGAGCGTTTCCTGCGGGAGATCGGAGCACGGACATGAAACTCCTGGTCACCGGCGTGGCCGGCTTCATCGGCTCCAACTTCGTCTACCACATGCTGGAGGGCGATCCCGCGCTCGTGCTGGTGGGGCTCGACAAGCTGACCTACGCGGGCAACTACGACAACCTCTCCCGGCTCACGCCGGACCAGCGGGACCGCTTCAGCTTCGTGCGCGGGGACATCAACGACCGCGCGCTGCTCGCGCAGCTCTTCGGCCAGCACGACTTCGAGGGGGTGGTGAACTTCGCCGCCGAGAGCCACGTGGACCGCGCCATCCACGACGCCCAGGTCTTCCTGACCACCAACGTGCTGGGCACCCACGCCCTGCTGGAGGCGGCCGCGCGCGCCTGGCGCAGCGGCGCCGGCTGGCTGGCCGGGCGCCGCTACGTGCAGGTCTCCACCGACGAGGTGTACGGCAGCCTGGGTCAGCAGGGCTTCTTCAGCGAGCGGTCGCCGCTCGCCCCGCGCAACCCCTACGCGGCCTCGAAGGCCGGCGCCGACCACATCGTGCAGGCCTTCCACCACACCTTCGGCCTGCCGGCCTGCATCACGCGCTGCTCCAACAACTACGGCCCGTACCAGTTCCCGGAGAAGCTCATCCCGCTCATGATCCGCAACGCGCTGCGGCACGAGCCGCTGCCGGTCTACGGCGACGGCCGGCAGATCCGCGACTGGCTGTACGTGCGCGACCACTGCCGGGCCATCGAGCTGGTGCTGCGCCGCGGGCGGCCGGGCGAGGTGTACAACATCGGCGGGCACAACGAGCTCGAGAACCTCGAGCTGGTGCGGAGGCTGCTCCAGGTGCTCGGCCAGCGCACGGGCGACCCGGCCATCGGCGAGGGGCTCATCCGGCACGTCGCCGACCGCCCGGGGCACGACCGGCGCTACGCCATCGACGCCGGGAAGATCCAGGCCGAGCTGGGCTGGGAGCCGCTCACGCGCTTCGAGGGCGGGCTCACGCAGACCATCGACTGGTATCTGTCCAACCGCGAGTGGACCGAGCGGGTCATCAGCGGCGAGTACCTGGCCTTCTACGAGCAGAACTACGCGGCCCGGGGCTGAGCGGCGCGTTTTCTGTTGCAGCCCGGACGCCTTGATGGCATGACTCGGACGGCGAGGGCGGGAGCCATGTCGAACCAGCGCAACTGCGATCGCGCGACCTCCGAGATCCGGGTGGAGTACCGGACGGTGGGCTCGTTCCTGTCCGACTACGCCCTCAACCTGTCCAAGGGCGGCATGTTCATCCACTCGGAGCACCCGCTGCCCGTGGGCGCCACCGTGCGCCTGGTGTTCCTGCTGCCCGGTCTGCCGTTCATGTTCGATCTGTCCGGGCGGGTGCGCTGGGTGCAGGCCGAGGCGCTGGACGCCGAGCACCCCTGCGGCATGGGAATCGAGTTCATCCAGGTCGACGAGCGCGTGCGCAAGCGGCTCGAAACCCACGTGCAGCGCCTCAAGGACGAGGTGCCCGAGAGCCTGCGCGAGCCGACCGCCCGGCCGAGGGTGGAGGTGCTGCGCCCGGGCAGCGGCTCCGGCTCGCGCCAGCAGGAGACCAAGGTGGGCGAGCCCCCGCCGCCGTCCGGCGGGCGGAAGCCATGAGCCCGCGCGCCCGCACCCGCAAGGCCCCCAGGCCGGCCATCCACGCCGCGCTCGAGGAGCTGCGCTGGCGGCAGGTGCTGGTGCGCGCCAGCGGCATCGTCTACCGCGGCGTGCTGATCGGGGCCGACGACGACGACGTGTACCTCAAGGGGGAGCTGCGCTACCTGGTGCTGCCCATGGAGCGCGTCACCTCGATCCACCTGGAGGAGTCCAGGGACTCGCTCGACGCCAAGAAGTGCGTCCCGGCGGAGTTCTACCGCGAGCCACACGAGACATGAGCACCCCGGCCAGCCTGAGCACCTTCTTCATCCGCACCTTCGGCTGCCAGATGAACGAGCACGACTCGGAGCGCATGGCCCAGCTCCTGCTGGCCGAGGGGCTCAGCCGGGTGGACGAGCCACGCCTGGCGGACGTCATCATCATCAACTCCTGCTCGGTGCGCGCCAAGCCGGAGCACAAGGCGCTGTCCGAGGCTGGGCGGTTCCGCAAGGCCCGCCGGTCCCGCGGCGTGCGCATCATCCTGGCCGGCTGCGTAGCCCAGCAGGAGGCCCGGGCGCTGCTCGACCGGGCTGACTACCTGGACGCGGTGCTCGGCCCGGACGCCATCGCGCGCCTGCCCCGGGTGCTGGCGGAGCTGCGCGCCGGGCGGGGGCCGATCCTGGACGTGGCCGAGCACGACGCCAGCGCGCCCGGGTTCGTCCCGCTGCAGGCGCGCCGGGCGGAGGGGCCCGGGCCGGTGAGCCGGCAGGTGACCATCATGAAGGGCTGCGACAACTTCTGCGCCTACTGCGTGGTGCCCCTGGTGCGCGGGCGGGAGGTGAGCCGGCCGCTCGCGGACATCCTGTCCGAGGTCGAGGAGCTCGGGCGGCGGGGCACGCGCGAGGTCATGTTGCTAGGCCAGAACGTGAACTCCTACCGCGATCCGGGCGGCGCCTCCTTCCCGGAGCTCTTGCGCCGGCTCGACGCCCAGGCCGCCGTCCAGCGCATCCGCTTCACCACCAGCCACCCCAAGGATCTGGGGGAGGAGCTGATCGCTGCCATGGCCGGGCTGCCCCGGGTGTGCGAGCACCTGCACCTGGCCCTGCAGGCCGGGGCGGACGGCGTGCTCGCGCGCATGCGCCGGGGCTACACCCGAGAGGAGTTCACCCGCCGGGCCCTGCGCCTGCGCGCGGAGGTGCCCGCGCTCGCGCTCACCACGGATCTCATCGTCGGCTTCCCCGGGGAGCGCGAGGCCGACTTCCGGGAGACGCTCGAGGTGGTGGAGCGGGTGGCCTTCGACGGCGCCTTCTCCTTCAAGTACTCCCCGCGGCCGGGCACGCTCGCGGCCAGCTACCCGGACGACGTGCCCGCGGCGGAGAAGCAGTCCCGGCTCGAGCGCCTGCAGGCGCTGCTCACGAGGCTGGAGGCGGACAGCCTGCGGCGCCTGGTCGGCCGCGAGCTCGAGGTGCTGGTCGAGGGGCCGAGCCTGCGCGACCCCGCGGCGCTCACCGGTCGCAGCCGCTGCAACCGCGTGGTCAACTTCGCCTGCCAGGGGCCCGTGACCCCGGGCAGCCTGGTGCCGGTGCGCGTCCTCGAGGTGCGCGGTCACACGCTGCTGGGGGAGCGGCTCAGCTCAGCGTCTTCCTGAAGCGCAGCGCCGAGACACCCAGGATGGCCAGCCCGAAGGCGAGCAGGGCCAAAAACTGCGGGGCCAGCTCGGACAGCCCGGCGCCACGCAGCAGCACCGAGCGCATGATCTCCACGAAGTAGCGCACGGGGTTCAGGTAGGTGATGGGCACGATCCAGTCCGGCATGTTCTCGATCGGGCTGGCGAAGCCGGACAGCAGGATGGCGGGCATGATGAAGAAGAACGCGCCCAGCACCACCTGCTGCTGGGTGCGGCCGATCGTGCTGACGAAGATGCCCGTGCCCAGCGTGGTGAGCAGGTAGACGCCCGCGCCCAGCATGACCACGCCCAGGTGCCCGCGCAGCGGCACGTCGAACAGCAGGTGCCCCACGGCCAGCAGCACCGCCGCGTCCGCCAGCCCGATCAGGGCGAAGGGCAGGCACTTGCCGGCCATCAGGACGATCGGGTGGATGGGGGTCACCATGAGCTGCTCGATGGTGCCCAGCTCGCGCTCCCGGGCCAGGCCCATGGCGGTCACGATGGTGGTGACCACCAGCAGCACCATGGCCATCACGCCCGGCACCATGAAGATGGCGCTCTTCTGGGTCGGGTTGTACAGGAAGCGCGGCGCCAGCTTGAGCTGGGGCATGCTCGTGTCGCGGCCCAGGCCGGCCTGGACCGTCCGCAGCCGCTCCCGGGCGAGCTCGAGCCCGCGGCCGGCGAAGTACTGGCTGGCGGCCGCGGAGGCGATCTGGCCGCGGTTCGGCTCGCTGCCGTCCATCACCACCTGCACGCCCACGGGCCGGCCGTGGGCCAGGTCGCGGCCCAGGCCCCGGGGCAGGACCACCACCACCGCGGCCCGCCCGTCCTCCAGCCAGGCGCTGGCCTCCTCGGCGGAGCGGAGCTCGCCCACCACCCGGAAGGTGGTGCCCGCGGTCAGGCCGGCCACCAGCTCCCGGCTGGCCTGGCTGCGATCCTGGTCGCACACCACGGTGGGGATCTGATCCACGTCGAAGTCCACGGCGTACCCCAGCAGGCCCACCTGCAGGATGGGGGCCACCAGCAGCAGCATGGCGGTGCGCTTGTCGCGGAAGGCCTGGCGCAGCTCCTTGACCATGACCGCCAGCAGCGAGGTCCACATGCCGCCACCCCCCGGCCTCAGGCGAGGCGCCTGCGGAAACGCGCGGTCGCCAGCAGGACCAGCAGCACCGCCAGCCCGGCCAGCGACAGCAGCTGGGGCCAGAGGGCCTCGAGCCCGCTGCCCTTGAGCATCACGCCGCGGATGATCTGCATGAAGTAACGCGCGGGGAACGCGTAGGTGAAGGCCTGCAGGGCGACCGGCATGTTCTCGATGGGGAAGACGAAGCCGGACAGCAGCAGGGTCGGCAGCATCGAGGTGATCATGCCCACCTGGACCGAGACCATCTGGTTGCGGGTCAGCACGCTGATGAGCAGGCCCTGGCCCAGCATACAGGCCAGGAACAGGGCGCTCGCGCCGAACAGCGTGACCAGCGAGCCGCGGATGGGCACGTCGAACAGCCAGCAACCCACCGTGACCACCAGGAGCACCTGCACCATGCCCAGCACGATGTAGGGCGCGAGCTTGCCGAGCACGATCTCCAGCCGTCCCACGGGCGTGGTGAAGAGCTGCTCCATGCTGCCGCGCTCCCACTCTCGGGCCACGGTCAGCGCGGTCAGCAGCACCGCCATGATCGCCAGGATCATGGCGATCAGCCCGGGCACGATGAACTTGGCCGACTCCATGGCAGGGTTGAAGCGCGCCCACACCCGGGCCTGGATGGGCAGCTCGCCCACGGCGCCGGCCTCGCGCAGGATGCGCTCGGCCTCGGCCTGCACGATGCCCGCGGCGTAGCCCATGGCGATGGCGGCGGTGTTGCCGTCCGCGCCGTCCAGCACGAGCTGCAGCTCGGCCGGCTGGCCGCGCTGCAGGTCGCGCTCGAGGCCCCTCGGCAGGTGCAGGACCGCCTTGACCGCGCCGCGCCGCAGGGCCGCCTCGGCGTCGCCGGGCTCGACCCGGCCGGCGACCTCGAAGGCGCCCGAGGCGGTGAAGGCCTGCCCCAGGCGCCACGAGGTCGGGCTGCGGTCCTGGTCGTCCAGACCGAGGGACAGGCGCTGCAGGTCGAAGGTGACCGCGTAGCCGAACAGCGCCAGCAGCAGGACCGGCATGCCGAGCGCCATGTACACGGCCTGCCTGTCGCGGGACAGGTGCAGGGCCTCCTTGTGGGCCATGGCGCCGGTCCGCCGCCAGAAGGCGAACCTCATGGGCGGCCCCCCGCGTCCCCGTCGGCGTCCTGGCGCCTGGCCCCGCCGACCACGGCCAGGAACACGTCCTCCAGGCCGGGTTCGACCTCCTCGACCGAGACCCCGGGCGCGCCCAGCCCGGCGAGCTGCCGGGCCAGGCCCTGCGCGTCGGGCCCCCCTGCGACCAGGCGCACGTGGTGGCCGGCGCCGAAGGGCTCGACCGCCAGCACCCCCTCGGCGCGCGCCAGGGCCTGCGCCGCGGGGCCGTCCAGCCCGCGCACCCGCAGCAGCCTGCCGGGCACGTGCTGGCGCTTGAGGCCGGCCGGGGTGTCCAGCGCCGCCAGCCGGCCGTCCACCATCAGCCCGACCCGGTCGCAGTACTCGGCCTCGTCCATGTAGTGGGTGGTGACGAAGATGGTGGTGCCCGCGGAGGCCAGCCCGCGGATCAGCCCCCAGAAGCTGCGGCGCGAGGCGGGATCGACCCCGGCGGTGGGCTCGTCCAGGAACAGCAGGCGCGGACCGTGCAGCATGGCGCAGGCGAGCGCCAGCCGCTGGCGCATGCCTCCGGGCAGCGAGCCGGTCAGGGCGCCCGCGCGCGCGCCCAGGTCCACCTGGGTCAGCAGCTCCGCGATGCGGGCCGCGAGCGGCCGGCCGCGCAGGCCGAAGGCGCCGCCTAAGAACTCGAGGTTCTCGGCCGCGCTGAGGTCCGGGTAAAGGGAGAAACGCTGGGACATGTAGCCGATGGAGCGCTTGACCCGCTCGGGCGCGCGCAGCACGTCGTGGCCCGCCACCAGGGCCTGGCCGGCGCTGGGCCGCAGCAGGCCGCACAGCATGCGGATGGTGGTGGACTTGCCGGCGCCGTTGGCCCCCAGGTAGCCGAAGATCTCTCCGCTGGACACCTCGAAGGAGACCGCGTCCACGGCGGTGAAGGCGCCGAAGCGGCGGGACAGCTCCCGCACCTGGATGGCGGGGGCCGCGCTCACCGCGCCTCCCCGTGGACGCGGGTGCGCTCGAGGAACAGATCCTCGAAGTCCGGCCGCACCCGCTCGAGCCGGCAGCCCGCGGGGGCCAGCGCCGCGGCCAGGCCCTCCGCCTGGCCCTGCGCGACTACCACCCGCAGCGCCCGCCCCGCGGGCGAGAGCGCCACCACCTCGGCCCGCCCCTGCAGCAGGCGCTCGGCGGCGGCCCGATCGGCGGCGTCCACGCGGAAGACGGGGTGGGGGAAGTCCGCCACCAGCCGCTCCGGGCTCCCCTCGAGCAGCAGGCGCCCCTCAGACAGCAGCCCGACCCGGTGGCAGCGGGCAGCCTCGTCCATGTAGGGCGTGGAGATCAGCACGCTCATGCCCTCGAGCACGAACTCGCGCAGCAGGTCCCACAGATCCCGGCGAGAGACCGGGTCCACGCCGTTGGTGGGCTCGTCCAGCAGGAGCACCCGCGGGCGGTGCAGCAGCGCGCACGCCAGGGCCAGCTTCTTGTACATGCCGCCCGACAGCGCGTCCGCGCGCCGGTCGGCGAAGCGCTCGAGCCGGGTGATGCCGAGCAGCCGGGCGCGCCGTTCGTGGAAGACGTCCCGCGGCAAGGCGAACAGGGAGCCGAAGAAACGCAGGTTCTCGCCGACCGACAGGTCGCCGTACAAGCTGTAGGCCTGGGGCATGTAGCCCAGCAGCTCGCGCACCCGCCTGCTGTCCCGCACCGGGTCGCGGCCCGTGACCCGCAGCGCCCCGGAGGTCGGCACGAGCAGGCCGGCCAGCAGCCGGATGAGGGTGGTCTTGCCGGCCCCGTCCGGGCCCACCAGGCCGTACAGCTCCCCGGGCGCGACCCGCAGGCTGACGCCGTCCAGGGCGGTGAGCGCGCCGAAGCGCATGCCCGCGCTCAGGGCCTCGAGCGAAGCGTCCGGCGCCTGGCCGGGGGGCGCTGGGGCGGGACCGCTCAAGGCGCGCCTCCGGGCGCGGCCGCGCCGCCCGTGCCGTCGATGGTCACCTCGACGGGCATCCCGGCCCGCAGCTTCTCCTCGGGGTTGGGCACCTCGATCTCCACCGCGTACACCAGCCGATCGCGCTCCTCGCGGGTCTGCACGTTGCGCGGGGTGAACTCGGCCTTGGCCGAGATCAGCCGGATCACCCCGTGGAAGACCTGACCGGGGTAGGGGTCGGCCCGCACGCTGACGGCCTTGCCCGGGGCGGCCGCGGCCAGCTCGGCGTTGGGCAGGTAGAAGGTGGCCCGCACCTCGCGCAGATCGACCAGCGTGAGGAGCTGGGCGCCGGGCAGCACCGCCTCGCCGGCCTCGTGGTTCAGCGACTGCACCCTCGCGGCGCGCGGGGCGACCAGGCGGCACTCGGCCACGGCCAGCTCGGCCCGGGCGACCCCGGCGCGCGCCATCTCCACCTGGCCCTCGGCGGCCCGGATCTGGGCCCGGGCCATCAGCTCCTGGCCCTCGGCCGCGAGCGCGCGGGCCGAGGCGGCCTTCTTGTTCGACTCCATGCTGGCCACCTGGAGGGCCAGGTTGTCGACCTGGGTCTGGATCTGGTCCAGCTTGGAGGCCGAGACGGCCCCGGCCTGGCTCATGGACTCCACCCGGGCCTTCTCGCGCCTGGCGCCCTCGACGCCCACCACGGCCGAGTCCACCTGGGACTTCAGCGCCTCGGTGGTGATGCGCGCGGCCAGCGTGTTGCGGGAGGCCGCGCCTGCCCCGGCCTGGGCCGCGGCGAGCTGGCCCTCGGCGGCCTGGAGCTGGGCCCTGGCCAGGGCCAGGCCGGCCTGGGGCTCGGAGCAGTCCAGCTCGACCAGCAGCGCCCCGGCCTCGACCGGATCGCCCTCGCGCACGTGGACCGCCTCGATCCGGGCGGGGATGCGGGCCACCACGTCCACCTCCACCCCCTCGATCACCCCCGAGCCTCCGGAGGGGGCCTCGGCGCGGGCCCGCTGGTCCGAGAGCTTGAAGTAGAGCGCCACGGACAGCCCCAAGGTCAGCACCACCACGATGATCACGACCCTCTTCATGCGCGCTCCTCGGCCGGTGCAGCGGCCTCGCCCATCGCAACGCAACGAACATGCCACCGGCGCGAGCCGGCATCAATGCCGCTCGGGAGGCGGCACGGGTCTTGCTGGGCCCCGAAGGTGCGATGGATTCCCGACCGCCAAGGAAGTATCCTTGCACCGAAATCCCGCCCGGGCGGGGGCGGCGCCTGTATGGAAATCCGACACCCCTGTCGAGGAGCAGCCGCCTCCCGGAGGTCCGGCCATGAGCACCGCCGCCAGCGCGCCGATCCAGGACGATGAGGTCGAGCGGGCCACCCAGCGCATCGTCATCAAGCTGTTCAAGTACCGCTTCGTCATCTCGTTCCTGCTGGCCTTCGCCCTGGGGGTCTTCTTCCTGTGGGATCCCGTGCCCTGGAAGCTGGCCTGGATCGGCTGCGTGCTGCTGTTCCTGCTCGGCGTCTCCATCCTCGAGTACCGGCGGGTGCGGCGCATCGTCCCGGGGCCGCTCACGGTCCAGCTCAACCTGCTGGTAATGATGCTGGCCCAGGCGGCCATGGTGTACATCACCGGTGGCATCGAGAGCCCGCTGCTGCCCGTGTTCCTGCCCATGGCCTACGCCGCGGGCCACCTGCTGCCCACCCTGGCCCGGATCCTGCCCATCCTGGCCGCCGGCCTGGGCTTGCTGGTCTTCTTCGCCCTGGCCTCGCTCCACGGGCTCGTGCCGCGCGCGGCCCCGGCCTTCTTCGAGCTCGGCGCGGGCTTCGGCGACATGCCCGTGTACGTGTGGACCAAGGCCGGGGTGCTGACCCTGCTGATGGCGGTGAACGGGGTCATCTCGCACACGGTGCGCCGGGCGCTGCAGGGTCAGGTGCACGAGAGCCTGGCCGTGCGCCAGGCCACCGTGGACGAGCTGCACCAGCGCAACCGGGAGCTGCTCTCCGCCACCCGCACCCTGGCCCACGAGCTCAAGAACCCGCTGGCCTCCATCCAGGGGCTGGCGCAGCTCCTGGCCAGGGGGGCCGAGCCCGGCTCCAAGCTGGACGAGCGGCTCGAGGTCATGCAGCGCGAGATCGCCCGCATGGGCGAGGTGCTGGAGGGGTTCCGCACCTTCACCCGGCCCCTGTCCGGGCTCAACCTGGTGCGCGTCGATCTCCAGTCCCTGGCCCGCGAGGTGGTCCGCCTGCACGAGGGCCTGGCCGCCCGGCAGGGGATCGAGCAGGAGGTCGAGGCCGAGCCCGCCTGGATCGAGTGCGACCCGCGCAAGATCCGCCAGGCGCTCATCAACCTGGTGCAGAACGCGCTCGAGGCGGCCCCGCGCGGGGGCCGGGTGGTGGTGCGGGTCGGGCCGTGGGCGACGGGCACCGGCCCCAGCGGGGCGCGGCTCGAGGTGCAGGACTCCGGCGCCGGGCTCACGCCCGCGGTGCGGGCCCACCTGTTCGAGCCGGGCTTCACCACCAAGCCCGAGGGGTCCGGGATCGGCCTGGTGGTGGCCCGCTCCATCGCGGCCCAGCACGGCGGCACGCTCCGGCTGGAGGACGCGGCCTCGGGCGGCGGCCTGGCCGTGCTGCAGCTGCCGGCCAGGCCGGCCGTCCAGGAAGGAGAGCCTGCTTGAAACCCGTCATCCTGGTGGTGGACGACGACGCGGGCGTGCGCTACACCCTGCGCCAGGTGCTCGAGGACGCCGCGCTGGAGGTCCACGAGGCGGGCGACGGCGAGGCCGCGCTGGCCTGGCTCGCGGAGCGCCGCGCCGACCTGATCATCACCGACCTGGCCATGCCGCGCATGGACGGGATGGCGCTGCTCGAGCGCGTGCGCGAGCAACCCGGACCGCCGCCCGTGGTGGTGATCACCGCCCACGGCTCCGAGCGCCACGCGGTCGAGGCCATCAAGCGGGGGGCGCTGGACTACTTCTCCAAGCCCTTCGACATCGAGCTGGTGGTCAAGGTGATCGAGCGCGCGGTGGCCTCCCTGCGCCGCGACGCGGAGAACGAACAGCTCAGGGCGGAGCTGCACCTGGCCCGTTTCCTGGTGTTCGCCTCGCCGGCCATGTCCCAGGTGGCCCTGCTGGTGCACCGGGTGGCGCCCAAGGACGTCAGCGTGCTGGTGACCGGCCCGAGCGGCACCGGCAAGGAGCGGGTGTGCGAGGCCCTGGTGGCGGCTTCGTACCGGGCCGCGGCCCCGTTCGTGCGCTTCAACTGCGCCGCGGTCCCGCGCGAGCTGGCCGAGTCCGAGCTGTTCGGCTACGCCCGCGGGGCCTTCACCGGCGCGGTGCGCTCGCGCAAGGGCCTGTTCCGCGAGGCCCACGGTGGGAGCCTGCTGCTCGACGAGGTCGGCGAGCTGGATCTCGCCACCCAGGGGAAGCTCCTGCGCGTGCTGCAGGAGGGCCGCGTGCGGCCGGTGGGAGAGGATCAGGAGGAGGCGGTCGACGTGCGGGTCCTGGCCGCCACCCACCGTTCCCTCCAGGAGGAGGTGCGGGCCGGGCGCTTCCGCGAGGATCTGTTCTACCGGCTGCACGTCGTGCGCATCCACCTCCCGCCGCTGTCCGAGCGGCCCGAGGACATCCCCCCGCTGATCGACCACTTCCTGCGCAAGCACGCCGAGCGCTTCGGCCTGGGCGAGGTGCGGCTGACGCCCGAGGTGCGGGATCAGCTGCGGCGCGGGGTCTACCCGGGCAACGTGCGCGAGCTGGAGCACCGCATCGAGCGCCTGGTGGCGCTCTCGCCCGGCGGCGACATCCAGGCCGCCGATCTCCAGGCCGCCGACGCGACCTCGGGACAGGAGGAGGCCCTCGGGCTCAAGGAGCGGGTGGAGGCCTTCGAGAAGGGCCTGCTGGCAGCCGAGCTGCGCCGCACGGGCGGCAACCGCTCCGAGGCCGCCCGCCGCCTGCGCATCGGCCGCGTCACCCTCCTGGACAAGCTGAGGAAGTACGGCCTGCCCGCGGACGGGCGCGACCCGCCCGAGGACGGTTGACAAGCGGCCCCGCGTCTTGGTTGAGTGGGGCCGGAGGTCCCCGATGAGCGAGCCCAGGCGCCCTGCTTCCGAGGAAGAGCAGGTCCAGATGACGGTGGCCGGGATCACCCTCGACCCCACCAACAACATGCCCATCGTCCTCCTGCGCGACCTGGCCGAGACGGTGGCCATCCCCATCTGGATCGGGTTGGTGGAGGCCTCGGCCATCGCCACCCAGCTCGAGAGCATCCAGCTCTCCCGGCCCATGACGCACGATCTGCTCAAGAGCGTGCTGCAGGCGCTGGGCGGCAACCTGAAGCGGGTCGTGGTGTGCGACCTGCGGGAGAACACCTTCTACGCCCTGCTGTACCTCGAGCGCGACGGGCGGGTGCTGGAGGTGGACGCCCGCCCCTCGGATGCGCTGGCCCTGGCGCTGCGCACCGGCTCGGAGATCTTCGTGGCCCGCAAGGTCATCGAGCGCTCCCAGGTGCTGGACATGGAGCAGGTGCGCGAGGTGCTGAGCAAGCCGTCGCTGTCCAGGTCCGCCAACCCCGCGGAGCAGACCCGCGCGGAGCCGGGCGCGGCCGAGCAGGGCGAGAAGCCCGAGCAGGACCGCTGGTCCGAGATCCTGGCCAACCTGAAGCCCGACGACTTCGGCAAGTACAAGATGTGAGCCGCGCCCGCCCCATGGACGCCACCTCCGCACCGGCCCCCGAGCCCGACGCGCCGGCGCTGCCAGCGGAGGGGCCGCCCCGCAGACGGCTGCTCCTGCTCTACTGGCTGCCGCTCGCGCTGTACGTCGGGCTCATCTTCGCGCTCTCGTCCCTGTCCCGCTTCCCCTTCGCCTTGCCCCCGGTGCGCCACCTGGACAAGCTGATCCACGCCGCCGAGTACGCCGCGCTGGCCTTCCTGCTGACCCGGGCCCTGTGGGCCGAGCGGCCCCGGGCCAGGCCCTGGCTGCTGCTGGCGGGCGCGGTGCTCCTGGTGGCCGCCCTGGGGCTCGCCGACGAGCTCTACCAGCGCAGCGTGCCCAACCGCGACTCGGACGCGCTCGATCTGGCCGCCGACTGCGCAGGTGGGCTGGTGGGGGCGACCCTCTACCTGGCGGTCAGGCGCGTGTTCACGCGCGCGCGCAGCTGACGCGGGCGGCCTCGCGCGGGCTGCAGGCCAGCAGGGGATGGCAGGGGGCGCGGGCGGGGCAGGGGGGACTACCGGACGTCCGGGGCGATCCCGAGGTAGCGCGCCCTGGGCGCGGCCTGGTCGGCCTCCAGGATGCGCTCCAGGCGGGCCAGCACGTCCACCGTCTGGGCCTCGGTGCCCAGGCTCATGCGCAGCACGCCGGGCAGCTGGCTCGAGCGATCGCGCACGTGGATGCCGGCCTCGGCCAGCCGCTGGGCCATCGCCTTGGCGTCCTTGAACTCGAGCAGGATCCAGTTGGCGTAGGTGACCCGGCAGCGCACCCCGTGCCGGCGGCAGAAGGCCTCCACCAAGGCCGCGGAGCGCTTCACCTCGCGGACGTAGGCGCGGTAGTAGGACAGATCCTCGAGGGCCGCGGCCGCCGCCACCTGGGCGAGCATGTTCACGCTCTTGGGGTTGTACATCCGGCGCAGGTTCTCGATGACGCACTCCTGGGCCACCAGGTAGCCGATGCGCAGGCTGGCCAGGCTGAAGGCCTTGGAGAAGGAGCGCGTCACCACCAGGTTGGGCACCTCGTCCACCAGCTTGACGCAGGAGACGCCGGAGAACTCGAAGTAGGCCTCGTCGCTGATCACCAGCACGTGCGGGTAGCGCACGGCCAGGTCGAGCACCTCGGCCGGCAGGTACACGTTGCCGGTCGGGTTGTTCGGGTTGACCAGGTAGAGGATCTTGGTCCGCTCGTCGATGTGCTGCTCGAGCTCCGCCAGGGTGGGCTGGAACACGTTGCGGCACTTGACGCCCCGCAGCTCGGCCCCGGTCAGCTCGGCGAACTGGACGAAGTGATTGTAGGTCGGCTCCGGGAAGACCACGTTGTCTTCGGGGTCCAGGTAGCTCTGGCACAGGAGCTCGAGGGCGGCGTCCGAGCCGTTGGTGACGATGAGCCGCGAGATCCGGCTGCCGGTGTACTCGGCCAGCCGCTCGTACAGCGGGAGGTGGAACAGGTCGGGGTACCAGTTCAGCGCGCCGCCCTGGCTGACGAAGTTGACGAGGGCCTCGTGGACCTTGGGCGAGGGCTGGATGGTGCTCTCGTTCCAGTCGAGCTTGTGGTGCCGGATGGAGGGGTTGCGCTCGATCTTCACGCGCGAGGAGACCGCCTCGTAGGGCTTCAGGGTCTGGACGCGCTTGGCGATCTCCGGGCTCTGGGGGCGGAAAGCTTGTTCTTCCGGGCGCGCTTTCATGGTGTCTCCCACAACGCCAGGTGCTTTGACTTTGGCGTCGTCAGGAGTGCATGCAAGCCTCATGCCCCCCAGGGAGGAGAGGGGAGGAGAACTTCGGGGAGGAGAGAATCCCGGGCGCTGAAAATTTCACCATTTTTTTCAGTGTGTTACGATGGTCGTCGAGCAGGCTCTGGTCCTGTCGATCCACGGGGGTGCCCGCTCCGGGCTGTCGTCAAAAAGAACCACTGTCGCGTTCATGCAACACTGGTCTGCAGCGGCACATCGGTCCCACCTCAGCTTACACCCCGGGACCTCTGGGCCTCGAGCCGCCGCTTGCGCCGCTCGACGAGCGCCATGGTCGAGGGGATCATGACCAGCGCGGCGCCCAGGCTGGCGAACTCTCCGAGGATGGACAGGACGCCGAAGGAGAAGAGCGCCCGGTTGTCCGCGATGAGGAGGGAGGAGTAGCCGATCAGGGTGGTCATCGAGCACATCGCCACCGCGCCGCCGGTGTTGACCAGCGCCCTCTCCATCGAGCCATCACCCTCGAGCCGGTAACGCGTGTACAGGTTGACGGCGTAGTCGAGGCCGATGCCGAAGGTGATCGGCAGGGCGATGAAGTTGAGGAAGTTGAGGCGTTCCCCGAGTAGCACGAGCGGTCCGGTGGTCCACACCACGCCGTAGAACAACACGTAGCCCATCAGGGCCACCGGCCGCCAGCGCCGGTAGATGAGGATCATCAGCAGCATCACGCCCAGGAGCGAGGCGGCCACGGCCCGTGGACCGTCGCGCTCCATCGCGCGGATCATGTCCGCGAAAACCGTGCCCACACCCGCCGAGCGCACCTGCGAGCCGTCGGGCAGCCGGATCAACCGGCTGGCCTGGGAGAGCTCGGTCAGGAAGTGCCCGTCCCAGATCGAGCGGCCCTCGCGCCGCGGGTAGAGCAGCACCACCAGGCCCTTGCGGCCGTCGAGCTCGGTGAAGAGGCGCAGCATCGAGCCCGGTAGGTCCTCGATGCCGAGCGGCTGCAGGTCCTCTGGCGGGCGGTACTTGTCCAGCTCCTCCCGGTCCTCGTCGCTGAGCCAGCTCAGCGTGCTGGCCGAGAGCTGCTTGTTGATCTTCCGCAGCACCTCGATCTTCTTGTCCTGGTCCTTGGGCAGGTAGGAGTAGATGGACTTGAAGTCGTCGAACAGCTTCTGGTGCGGCCCTTCGTGGTTGTTGCGCTGCAGCTCGGCCTGGATGAGGGGCACCTGGTCCGGCCGGTCCGCCAGCACGAAGGCCGGATCGAGCCGCTGGGGGAAGATCGCGCCCACCCGGCGGTCCAGCTCGGCCAGCTTGCTGTTGCGGGCCGCCTGGTTGCGCAGCTTGCGGAAGTCGTATTCGAAGGGATCCTGGACGAGCTGCCAGGTGAGCGCGCAGCACGCCGCCGCGCTGCCGAAGGCGACCAGGTGCAGCCCGAGCCCCGAGCGCGCCAGCAGCCTGGCGACCGGCCGGCCGAGGCGCTCGGCCGGAGAGCGCGAAGGCGAAGCCGCGAAGCGCTGGGGCCGCAGTCGCTCGGCCAGCACGAGCAGCGCGGGCTGCAGGGTGAAGGCCGCCACCCAGTTGATCAGCATGCCCAGCCCGCCCATGTAGCCGAAGCCGGTGAAACCGCGGAAGTGGGTGATGATGAGCGCGCCGTAGGCGATGCTCGCGGCCAGGGCGGCGGTGACCGTCGAGATCGAGGTGAAGCGCATGGCGGTGGTCAGCGCCTCGTGCATCCCGCGCCCCGCGCGACGCTCCTCGAGGTAGCGGGCCAGCTGGATGATGCCGAAGTTGATCCCGTTGCCCACGATGATCGAGGCCAGGAAGGCCGTCGAGGTGTTCAGGAACTCCACGATGTAGATCGAGACGCCGAAGGTGATCACCGTCCCCATGGCCAGGGAGGTGCCGATGATGGGCACCGAGCGCCAGGTCCTGAAGTAGAGCAGCAGCAGCAGCATGTTGAGGCTGACGCAGATGGCGGTCACCAGGATGATGTCGTTGATGATCGCGTCCTGCTCCAGGATGGCGGTCACCATGCTGCCGAGGAAGTTGACCTCGGCCCCCTGGCCGAAGCGGGCCGCGCACTCGGACGCCAGCACGGCCCCGGGATCGAGCCCTTCTGTCAGGGCTCCGCCGTGGCACACCTCGGCTGCCGCGGCGCGGATCTCGCGCAACATCCGCCGGCCCAGGTCCACACCCGTGGAGTTGGCTGGCGGATACATCATGATCACCGCCAGGCGGCCCTCCTCGCCGGTCAGGTAGCCTTCCTGGTAGCGGTTGTAGGAGGAGCCCTTCTGCTCGTACTTGTCGCGGATGTCCTGGAGATCGAACTCGACCGGCTCGAGCTCCTCGCCGTCGAGATCCAGGTTGAGCACGGGGTTGTTCTTGATGCGCTCGTAGCGGATCTTGGCCTTCAGCCGGTCGTTGATCTTCTCCAGATCCTCGAGATCTGCATACAGGTGCTTGTACTTGCTATAGAATTCCTTCTCCTCGTGGACCCCGTACCGCAGATCGACCACGAGGTCCTTGGGCAGCCCGCGGAAACGCGCGACGAGCGCGTCCACGAATCTCCGGTTGGCCTCGAAATCGGGGCCGCTGACCACGGTGAGGAAGTAGGACGAGATGCCGCCGACCCGCGCCGAGGCGCGCTTGAGGTCCTGGATCGAGGGCTCGTCCTGGGGCAGGAGCTCGGCCAGATCGGTGCGGAGGGTGAACCGGGAGGCGGATAGACCGCCCAGGATGGCCAGCGCCAGGCCCACGAGCAGCACCCACCCGGCCCGCCGCTCCAGGAACAGGACGTAGCGCTCGACCAGCTTCGCGAAGCGGGAGTCGCTCATGGGGAGGCGACCTCCGCGGGCGCGACGACCCGCCAGGTATCACCCGAGACCCGCGCCTCGTAAGCGCCGCCGAAGCACAGCCAGGCGTCCGCGCGGTCCGGCTCGGGCGCGCAGGCGATGCCCTCACCGCCCGCGGGTCCGCTCCCCGCGGCGTGCGCGCAGCAGGCTCGCCCCGGCGCCGTGGTCCAGATCCCCCAGGATGGCGCGAGGTAGGTCGGGCCGCGCAGGAGGAGCACGCGCTCAGCGGCCCCCGCGGCGGCCAGCCCGAAGTCGAGCGGCAGCCCGGCGGCGACCTCGGGGGCGGCCCAGCGATCGCGCTCCGGCTCCAGCAGCCAGAACCCGCCCGAGGCTGGCACGGGGACGCCGTCCCGTCCGAACACCAGCAGAGCGCGTGACCCCGGGCGCCAGGCGAGCGCGGGGCGTCCGGCCATGCGCGGCCCGCCGTCGGTGGCGGCGCGCCGCCAGGTCAGGGACTGCAGCTCGAGCGCCCAGAGGTCCTGCAGGTAGGCGCCCGCGGCGCCCTCGGCCCGGGTGAACCCGCCGAAGACGAACAGGACCCCCTCCGCCACCAGGGCCGCGTGCCAGGCGCGGGGCGCCGGCGGACCGGGCACGTACTCACGGCTCCAACCTCCCGTCGCCGGGCGGGTCCACAGATCGTTGAGCAGCACGATCCGGCCCGAGGCGTCGGTCTGGTAGCCCCCGAACAGCAGGAGCCGCCCGGTGTCCGGCTCCACGACCAGGCTGGCGCCGCTGCGGGGGGAGGGGCCGGCGCCCTCGAGCTGTCGCCACTGGAGGCTCGCCAGGTCCAGGCTCCAGAGATCACCGAGGAAGCCCTGCTGCGAGCGCCCGCCGAACATGAGGAGCTGACGGCGCGCGGGATCGGCGGCGAGCGAAGCGTCTAGCCGGGCCGGGGGAGCGGCGCCGGTCTCGAGCCGCTCCCAGCTGGCGGGCGCGCAGGCGCCGCACTCGGCCCGGGCGTCGGGCGCCAGGCCCAGGGCGCCGCAGGTCAGGAGCAGCGTGCAGACGGCGGAACTCGGCAGACCGAGCAGGGATGAGCACATGATGGCGGCGTTCCCTTCAACCCACGGCCAGGCGTGGGACTAGGGGTTGACGAACACGAAGCGGTAGTACCCGTCCCCCTTGAGCTCCCGGACCTGACCGGCCTGCTTGAGCTGGAACTGGTAGCTGCAGTCCAGGGTGTAGTCGCGCGGCTTGGAGAACTGCTGCACGATCGTCCGCCGCACCCCGTCCAGGTTCGCGGTGGGATCGCGGATCTCCCGCACGCCCTTCATGAGGATCGTGCCGGTGAGCGTGTTGGCGCCGTCCGCCGCCACCAGCCGCAACCGGCGCGGGATGGAGTAGCCCCCGTCCTTGGACTGGGAGACGTAGCCGTCGTATTCGAACCGCGTCTTGGCGGTGGCCAGCACGCGCCCCTGGGCGTCGTACACCAGGATCCAGCCGCGCTGCGCGCTGCCCAGGTCCCGGGTGGCCTCCAGCTCGGCCATCACGATGGAGATGTCGGGGTTGATCAGCTTGAAGCGGAACCAGCGCCGGGCCAGCTTCTCCGGGGAGATGTCGGAGTAGGAGTGATCGCAGAAGCCGGGGCCCGCGATGGGGATGGTCCGCCCCGCCTGCACCACCTGGCCGGTGACGTTCGCCCGCGGGCTGGTGAACACGATGTTGTAGGTGCCCTCGACCTCACCGTCGTCCTCCACCCGCAGACCGCCGCTGCCGGGCTTCACCGCCGGGCCGGCGTTGGCGAACACCAGATCCGCGCTCAGCTTGGGGCAGCGCACCTTGAGGCGCAGGCCGGAGACGTCTCCGCTCAGCTCCTGGGCCCCGAAGGTGAGCTTGAAGCCTTGCTTGGCAGAGCTCCACTCGTCGTCATCGAAATCCTGCTTGCACTCCACCCGCTTGCCGTCCGGGTCCTTGAGCTCGACCCGGAAGCCGCCCTTGTGGTCGCCGATCCCGAGGTTCGAGATGACGAAGTCCACGCCGATGAAGTACCCGTCCGGGGTCCACACCCCGTGGCTCCACTGCTCCGTGTAGGACTCCGAGTCCCCCAGGTGAGGGCGGAGATCCGCCAGCCCCACGGGCTGCTCGGGCCCGTAGGCCGACAGGCCGACCGGCCAGGCGGGCAGGGCCGTGAGGAAGATCACGCCGGCGACCAGGCACTGGATGATGCGCATGTTCGTCAACCTCCAGCGGTTCGACGGAGTGCCAGGCCCCGAGGTTCAGCCTCCGGCTCCGGACAGCACGCCCTCGGCGAACTCGAGGATCGAATCCACCGTCTCGACGCCAGGGAAACGCTCGCGGAACTGGGCCCTGGAGAAGATCCCGGTCCGGCCCACGAACGGCACCCCGTGGGCCAGGGCCCGCTCGCCGTCCTTGAGCGAGTCGCCGCAGTACAGCACCTGGTCGGTCCTCAGGGAGAAGGTCTGCTCCAGGCGCAGGAAGTGGGGCCGGCCCTTCTCCAGACCCTGCCGATCGAAGCCCAGCGCCAGGTCCACCACCAGCGCGGGGTAGCGCCGCAGGTACTCCTCGACCAGCTCCTGGAAGTTGTTCGAGGAAACCACCACGCGGATGCCCGCGGCGCGCAGCCTGGCCAGCCCGTCCAGGGTGGGCTGGTCGGGCGGAGACAGGAACAGGCCCTCGAGCTTGCGAGCCTCGAACTCCTCCGCGCAGCGCGGGTTGGCCGGGTGGTCGGGCCGGATGAGCTCGAGCTGCTGGAAGAAGGGGATCCCGGAGGTCTCCAGGTAACGCCGGTGCCCCTCCTCGAAGGGCATGCCCAGGTGCTTCTGCATGGACTCGCCGGCGATGCGCGCGTAGCCCCACATGGTGTCGACCAGGGTGCCGTCGAAGTCGAAGGCGCACGCCTTCGGCAGGAAGCCGAAACGGTTCACGCGCTGACCTCCGCCGCCAGGTAGTCCTGCGGGCGCGTTTGGATCGCCTGCTCGGCCCGCTGGCGCTCGTCCTGGGTGTCGATCTCCAGCCAGCCCGGCCCGCTGATGTCCCCGATCTCGGCCGGCGCGCCCTGCGCCGCCAGGCGGGCCAGCACCTGCTCGACCACGGCCTTGTCGCCCTGCTCCGCGGCCACCTGGTCGAAGGCCCGCCAGTAGTCCTGGCGCCGCTCCGCCGGGCAGAAGGTCATGCCCACGTACCCGCGCTGGAACTCGGTCAGCGTCTTGGCGATGGCCGCCAGGCGGCCCTGGGGATCGAGCCGGACCTTCATGTCGTCCGCGCCGAGCTGCCGGTCCTGATCGCAGAAGGCGGTCAGCCCGCGGCACTGCGCCCGCACGCGCGCGGCCAGCTCGCGGTGGTAGACGTGGTCGGTGTTCAGCAGCAGGAATGCGCCGCCCAGCTTCGGCCGGGCCGCCCCGAGGGAGTACAGGTTGCCCTTGAGGAAGTCCGGGTTGTGCACCCAGGCGAGCCCGGGCAGGCCCTGCACCCGCGCCAGCAGCTGCTCGACCTTCTCCCGGAAGGCGCCGGTCACCACGACGATCTGCTCACAGCCCACGGCGCGGGCGAAGCCGAGCGCGTAGGTCAGCAGGGGGCGGCCGTTCACGGGGATGAGCGCCTTGGGCAGCGCCCGGGTCAGATCCTTGAGCCGGCTGCCGGTCCCGGCGGCGAGCACCACGGCTTGCATGTCGTCCCTTCCTCCCGCGCGCTCGGCCCAGGCCGATCCGGGCCGGCGGGTGGCCCGTTGTATCGCAACCCTGCCGGGCCCTCAAGACCCGCGGCCGCGGCCCTCCGCCCGCAGCCAGCGGACGAACCGGGCCAGCCCGTCTTCCAGGCGGGTGCGCGGCGCGTAGCCCAGCTCCTGGCGGGCCCGGGTCAGGTCCGCCCAGGTGCGGCTCACGTCGCCCACCGGGACCGGCCGTCGCGCCAGGCGCGCGCTCAGCCCGAGCGCCTGCTCGAGGGCCCGGATCAGCTCGTCCAGCCGCACCGGGCGATCGCTGCCCAGGTTGAACAGCCGCAGGCCCGCGGGCCTGCGGAGCGCCGCCAGCACCCCGGCCACGATGTCGTCGACGTAGGTGAAGTCGCGCTGCATGCTGCCATCGCCGAAGAACGGGATGGGCTCGCCCCGCAGCATCAGGCGGGCGAACTTGTGGATGGCCAGGTCCGGGCGCTGGCGGGGGCCGTAGACGGTGAAGAAGCGCAGCATGGTGATGGGCAGGCCGTAGGCCGAGGCGTAGGTGTGGCACAGCAGCTCCCCGGCGCGCTTGGTGGCCGCGTACACGCTGATGGGTTGGACGGCCGGATCGTCCTCGCGGAAGGGCACCCGGCTGGCGTCGCCGTACACGCTGGAGGAGGAGCCGAACACCACGTGGCGGATCCCGCGCCGCCGCGCCGCCTCGAGCACCTGGACCGTGCCCTCGACGTTGATGCTCTGGTAGAGCGCGGGGCGCTCCATGGAGGGCCGCACGCCGGCCATCGCGGCCAGGTGGATGAGGGCGTCGGCGCCCCGGCCGATGGCCTGGTCGAGCGCGGCGGCGTCGCGGATGTCCCCGCGCACCAGCCGGAAACGGGCCCCGGCCAGCAGCCCCGCCAGGTTCCGGCGCTTCACGGCCGGGCTGTAGAAGCGGTTGAAGCTGTCCAGGCCGGTGACCCGGTGCCCCTCGGCCACCAGGCGCTCGCACAGGTGCGAGCCGATGAAGCCCGCGGCGCCGGTCACCACGACGTGGGTCTTGCCGGTCTCCTTGGCCATGCGTTCCCTCCAGCCGATCCGGGTGGGGCGCCCTCAGCGGGCGGCGCGCCGCCTGCCGTCCTCGCGGAGCTGCCACACCCACTGCACCAGGCTGAGTACGAACAGCACCGCGCCCGCGCCCACGGAGATCCAGAAGCCCACGTGCAGGACGTCGAAGATCGCCAGCACCAGCAGCATGAAGATGTAGAAGTCACGCCGCGGCAGCTCCTGGATCCAGCCGAACACGGAGCGGCGCGGGGGAGGGGCCGTGGGGTCGCCCGGGGCCAGCTTCTTCTCGCTCTGGAAGAACCAGCGGTACTTGTCGATGGTGCCCGAGCCGCCGCGCCAGCGGATGAGCTGGAAGAAGGTGGCCGAGTCGCAGGTCGCCACCGCCAGCACGTGGAAGGCCGCCGCCCAGGCGTAGATCTCGTGGGCGCCGTGCCGCCACAGGCCGATGCCCACCCCGGCGATGAAGGCCGTGTTGTTCACCTCGTCCAGGACGTTGTCGAACCACTCGCCGAAGCGGCTGAACTGGAAGCGCAGCCGCGCCACCTCGCCGTCGCAGCCGTCCAGGACCGAGGAGACGTGGAACAGCAGGGCCCCGAGCAGCACCAGGCCGTAGCCTGGCCAGGCGAACATCAGCCCGATCGCCACCCAGCCGATGGCGCCGGCCAGGAAGGTGATGCCGTTCGGGGTCAGGGGCAGCTTGAGGAACACGTGCCGGGTCATGAACAGGCTGACCGGGCGGTTCAGCCAGCGCGAGACGATGCCGTCGGTGTTGCGCCGCAGGTGGCGGACGTGCAGGGCCTCGGCCCGCGCGAGGTCGGCCGGGCTGCGCAGGCGCAGGACGAAGCTGTGCGCGATCGGGCGTCGCCGGAGCCGCAGCCCCGCGACGCGCGCCGCCTCGAGCGCCTCGGCCAGGCTGCCCTGCCGGTCGCCGAGCGCCGCGAGCGCCCCGGGCGCGAGGAGCACCAACCCGGCGAAGCGTGAACCATCCGCACGCTGGGCGTGAAACGGATCATCGCTCGGGCGCTCGGGCTCGAGCACGCACTCGACGGCCTGGTCCGTGCCCGCGCCCTCCTGCACCAGGGCCTGCAGCAGGTTCCGCGAGTAGGCCACGTCGGCGAACTGGACCACCAGGCAGGCGTCGCCCGGCTGCTCGAGCCCGCGCAGGGCCTCCAGCTCGGACGCCGCAGCCGGCACCTCGCGGATCGCGAGCCCGTCGGCCCGGGACCAGTGCGCGCGCGCCTCGGCCACGAGGGCCTCGCAGCCCGGCGGGACCACCAGGGTCAGCCGGCCGGCGCCGCCGAAGGCCGCGTTCTTCACCAGGCGGCCGATCACGCTGAGCCCGGCCACGCGCTCGAGCAGGCCCGCGAGCCGCGGCGACTCCGCGGGCTGGCCCGCCACGAGCACGACCGAATGCCACGCCACCATCGGAACCTCCCGTTGCACCCTGGCCCTGGGACCTTAGCAACAAGCGTGCCGCCGGATCAACGCGCGCGTGGCAGGAGCCGCCCGCGCCTGGGCAGGGGTGACGGGGCGTGCATGCGGGGGCGCGGCCAGCGCGGAGGCGCTGCGGGGCAGGGGCTCAGAAGTCGTAGTACTCGTTGCCCAGGTGGGTGATGGGGGCCTCGCCCATCAGGTAGCGCAGCGTGTTCTTGAGCTTCATCTGCTGGATGAAGAGGTCGTGCTCGGGGTACAGCTTCGGCAGGTGCAGCGGGCTCTTGAAGTAGAAGCTGAGCCACTCCTGGATGCCCTTGAGGCCGGCCCGCTTGGCGAGGTCCATGAACAGGATCACGTCCAGGGCCACCGGCGCGGCCAGGATGCTGTCGCGGCACAGGAAGTCGATCTTGATCTGCATCGGGTAGCCGAGCCAGCCGACGATGTCGATGTTGTCCCAGCCTTCCTTGGCGTCGCCGCGGGGCGGGTAGTAGTTGATGCGCACCACGTGGCACAGGCCCTTGTAGAGGTCCGGGTACAGATCGGGCTGGAGGATGTAGTCGAGCACCCCGAGCTTGCTGACCTCCTTGGTCTTGAAGGACTCGGGATCGTCCAGCACCTCGCCGTCGCGGTTGCCGAGGATGTTGGTCGAGAACCAGCCGGCCACGCCCAGCATGCGGGCCTTGAGACCCGGCGCCAGGATGGTCTTCATCAGTGTCTGGCCGGTCTTGTAGTCCTTGCCGGCCAGCGGGCTGCCGGTCTTGTCCGCCAGCTCGAGCAGCGCCGGGATGTCGGTGCTCAGGTTGGGCGCGCCGTTCACGTAGGGGATGCCCTTCTTCAGCGCGGCGTAGGCGTACACCATGCTGGGGGCGATGTCGGGGTTGCTCTCGCGCAGGCCCTTCTCGAACTTGGCCAGATCCTTGTGGACCGGCTTCTCGGCCAGGAAGGCCTCGGTGCTGGCGCACCAGCACACCACCAGGCGGTCGACCTTCTCCCGCTTGGCGAAGTCGTCCATGTCGCGCATCAGGGCCTCGGCCTTCTCCATCAGGCTGCCCTTGTCCTTCACGTTGGTGGTGTCGCCCTTGAGCTTCTTCACGTAGCGCGGGTCGAACACGGCCGACATGGGCTTGATGCGCTCCAGGAAGGGGCGCAGCTCGTCCAGGTGCTGCTTGTGCAGCACCTCGGCGTGGTGCGCGGCCTGGTAGCAGTCATCGTGGAACACGTCCCAGCCGCCGAAGCGCATCGAGTCGAGGCCGGCCAGCGGGACGAAGTCCTTGATCAGCGGCGCGCGCTTTTCCGTGCGCTTGCCGAGCCGGATGGTGGACATCTGGGTCACGGAGCCGATCGGCTTGGCGATGCCACGACGCACGGCCTCGACGCCGCCGATCAGCGTGGTGGCCACGGCGCCCAGACCCGGAGTGAGCACCCCGAGCAGACCCTTGGCCGGAGCGATCGAGATCTTCTTGCCTTTGTCCGTCATTTCAGCACTCCTCCGTTTGCGATGGGGCTGCATCATCCTGCCAGCCCTACGCGTTGTCAACCTCCAAGCCAGCGAACGAGGATGGATCGTCCGTGGGCCAAGCAAGGCGCGTGCCAGCTTCCCGGCGCTCGCCGCGCGGGGTCCGGTTTTTCACTTGTATGTCGGAGCGCGTTTTTGCTATAGCTTCTCCGATGGCCGAGATCCAGACCCTGAAGGCCTGCTCGCTCTTCCGCGGCTTCACCGATCCTGGCTTGATCACCTTCGCCAAGATCGCCCGCGAGCGCACCATCCCCAAGGGCACTCCCATCTTCGTGGAGAACATGGTGGCCGAGAGCCTGTTCCTGCTGAAGTCGGGCGTGGTGCAGCTCAACCTGCGGCAGGCCGACGGCCAGGAGCGGGTGCTTGACAAGCTGCTGCCCGGGGATTCCTTCGGCGAGCTGAGCCTGCTGGTCGGCGGGCACCGGATGGTGTCGGCCATGGCCGAGACCGACTGCGAGACCGTCGAGATCACCCGGCGGGACTTCGCGGCCCTGCAGAAGCAGAAGCCACAGGCCTGCATCAAGCTGATGCTGAACATCATCAACCGTTTCAACACCCGGCTGACGGCGGCCAAGGATCACCTGAAGCCGCTGCTGCTGGCCCAGCTGGGTGGCTGAGGGCGCCGGAGGGTACATGCACATGCGCAGGTGGGCGAGGATTTTCATGGTGGCGGGCGCGCTGGGCCTCTTCTGCCAGACCGCCCTGGCGCAGGAGATCAGGGTCCACACCGGGTTCATCTTCTACTCGGGCAAGTACAGCGTGGACGAGGAGACCTTCGGCCTGTACGCCGAGGGCCACAAGCTCGCCGCGCTGCTCAAGGAGAGCCCCAAGGCCCTGGAGGCCTTCGAGTCCTTCGAGGGCTGGCACATGACAGCCAACGTGATGACCGGCCTGGCGCTGGGTGCCATCGTTCTCGGGGGGGTGTTCTACATCCCCGGCCTGGAGAAGAGCATCGACGCGCAGACGGCGGCCATCGCCTCGTTCGCCACAGGCGGCGGGCTGCTGATCTTCGGCCTGATCTGCGAGTTCGTCTCCTGGGGCCGCCTCTCGACGGCCGAGGAGCTGTTCAACAAGTCGGTCGATGTGGACGATGGGCCTGCCATGCAGTGGATCCCCGTGCCCTCCCTGGGAGTCGGCGAGCACGGCGGACAGCTCGGCCTGACCTGGGCGTTCTGAGCCTGCCACCCCGAGACCTCCTGCCCTTGACCCGCGCCCGGGCGGCGTTAGGTTGTGGAGTGCCCGGGCCCGCGGAGCCCGGGGGAGGTGAGCGATGTTCTTCGACCCCCTGTTCCTGCTCGTCGTCGGCCCGGGCATGTTGCTGGCGCTCTGGGCCACCTTCAAGGTCAAGACGACCTTCGACAGGTACAGCAAGGTGGCGCTGGCCTCGCGCATGAGCGGCGCGGAGATCGCCCGTGAGCTCCTGGCCCGCTCCGGAGTCCAGGGGGTGGAGGTCGAGTTGCACGAGGGCTTCCTCAGCGACCACTACCACCCCGTGGCCAGGAAGGTGCGGCTCTCGCGGGCGGTGTACGAGGGCCGCTCGATCTCGGCGGCCGGGGTGGCGGCCCACGAGGTGGGCCACGCCATCCAGCACCACCAGGGCTACAAGCTGATGGCGGCCCGGCAGGCGCTGGTCGGGCCCGCCAACCTCGGGACGAACCTGTCCTACCTCGCCGTCTTCGCCGGCTTCCTGCTCCACCTGGCCGGCCTGATCTGGGTCGGCATCATCCTATTCTCTGCGGTGGTCCTGTTCCAGCTCGTCACCCTGCCGGTGGAGCTCGACGCATCCCGGCGGGCCAAGGTCCAGCTCCTCGAGACCGGGATCGTGGGGCAGGCCGAGGGGCAGCACGTCGCCAGGGTGCTCAGCGCCGCAGCCATGACCTACGTCGCCGCGCTCATCACCAGCGTCATGACCCTGGTCTACTTCGTGCTGCGGGCCACCTCCAGACGCTGAAAAATCATTCTCTATCGATAAGGTACATGGGGACAGATGGGGGAGTCCCCCCTCTCGTCGCCGAGCCAGAATTCGATGAGAGGGGGAGGGGGTCGAAGAGGAAGGAGCAGGGTACGCTCGGATCGACGACATGTTCCGGACATCCAACGTCCGGTAGTCGTATCTATATGCCCCGTTCTTACCCTGTCAACTGTGAGAAAGGAGGAATTTTACCCGGCCGACGTCGGTCCGGGAGCGTCGGGGCTAGGGGCAACCGACCGCGGCCAGGCTGACCTCGTTGTTGGTTCCAGGGTTTCCCGAGTCCAGGCACTCGCTGACCCAGCCCGAGAAGTCGCCGGTTCCGAAGTCGTCCACGACCACCCAGACCGTCACGCCCGGGAGCAGGGGCGGGCTCGGCCAGAGGAAGGTCACCCGCTGGGCCTCGCCGGGGTGCAGGGCGCGCGTGGTGTAGGCCAGGCCGATCAGCGCGCCGCCCTGGTGGGGGTCGCCCTGGTAGAACGCCACCGGGACGCCGATCGGCGCGTCGACCGCGCCGCGGTTCTCCACCCACACCCGCAGGCCGAGGGAGCCCCGGCAGGCCGTGGTGACCACGGTGGGATCCGCGGCGGCCAGGTCGGGAGCCGAGACCGCCGAGCCCTCGTCGGGCGCGAGCTCGTTCTGGCGGTACGAGTTGTAGATCAGCCAGCCATCGGGCTCGAGGTCGGGGACGCTGGCGTCCTCGCGCACGTTGCTGATGTGGTAGGTGTGCTGGTTCCAGATCCGCCGTGTGCGGACCCAGTTGTCGGTCTGGTCGCCGAACACCCGGATGCCGCGCTGGGCGCCGAAGGCGAAGTCGTTCGCCACCACCACGATCTCGGCGTTGCCGTCGTTGTCCACGTCCGCGATCACCGGGTACTCGTACGCCGTGGCCGAGCCATTGGGCTCCTCGAGCACCACCTCGCCGGTCAGCCCGTCGTACACCCGCAGGAAGAGCTCATCGTTGTAGACGACCTCGGCGAACCCGTCGGCCTCGAAGTCGAACACCGAGGAGCCGGTGGCCGAGGAGGAGTGGTCCTGGGTCACGTGCTGCCAGGCGATGCTGCCGTCGCTGTCGAACATCACGTACGTGTCGCGGTCCGCCACGCCGATCTCGGGCTGGCCGTCCCCGTCGAAGTCGGCCACGGTGGGCGCGCCGCCGCGGCCCGCGCCCGGCAGCGCGACCGGTCCCCAGAGGGGGCTGCCGTCGTGGTTGATCAGCCGGATCGTGGTGTTGGACACGACCACGATCTCGGGGTTCACGTCGGCGTCGAAGTCTCCCAGCGCCACGAAACCGTCGGCCGAGGCGCCGCTCTGGTCCCAGTACACGCTCCCGTCGAAGTGGTAGGCGGTGCAGCCCGTGACCACCTCGGGTGAGCCGTCCAGATCGAGGTCGGCCACGGCCGAGAGCGGACCCACGCCGTTGTCCCCGATGCAGCCGGTGCCCTCCCACCAGAGCTGGCCGTCCGCGCGGTAGACCATGGCGCCGTAGATGATCTCCGGCGTCCCGTCGCCGTCGAGGTCGGCGATGGCCGGCGCGCCCCACTGCAGCCCCGCGTGCAGGCTGGCGTAGTCGTCGCAGTTCTGCAGCCCGGCCTGGGCGCAGCTCCACTTGAGGGCGCCGTCGTGCTCGAACACGACCAGCCCGCCGTTGTAGCGCAGCGTCGCCAACTCGGGCAGCCCGTCGTGGTCGATGTCCCCGGCGGCGATGTTGCCCGCCGGCGAGGTGGTGACCGCATCGGTGGCCCACAGGTCCGCGAACGTGTCGCCCCGGACCGCGCGCAGCACCGCCGAATCCAGGCACACGCCGCCACAGCCGACCGAGGTGCTGAAGGCGTTGAACACGACGTCCGGGCTGTCGTCCATGTCCACGACGCCGTCGCCGTTGTCGTCGGTCAGGTTGACCACGATCGGCGTGGACATGACCTGGTCCTTGGTGGGGAAGAGCGGGCTGCTCGACCAGCCGCCCTCCTCCATGGGGGTGAAGTCCGCGCGCGCCGGGCGGAAGACACAGCCGGGGTCGAAGGGACCGCCCGAGCGGAAGTCGTCCTCGTTGCCGTCGCAGGCGTCTCCCAGGCCATCCCCGTCCGTGTCGGCCTGCCCGGGGTTGTACGCCCCGGGGCAGTTGTCCTGGTTCTCGCACACGCCGTCCGCGTCGGCGTCGTCGCTGGCGTCCGCGGGGCAGGGGTCGCAGTCGTTGCCCTGGCCGTCGCCATCCTGGTCGGCCTGGTTGGGGTTGGACTGGCTCGCGCAGTTGTCCTGGGTGTCGCACACGCCGTCCCCGTCGCCGTCCTGGTTCGGGCTGCCCAGGCAGGGGTCGCACGCGTCGCCGCTGCCGTCCTGGTCCTGGTCGGCCTGGTTGGGGTTGGACTGGCTCGCGCAGTTGTCCTGGGCGTCGCACACGCCGTCCCCGTCGCCGTCCTGGTTCGGGCTGCCCAGGCAGGGGTCGCACGCATCGCCGGCGCCGTCCTGGTCCTGGTCGGCCTGCCCGGGGTTGGAGAGGCCGGGGCAGTTGTCGCCATCGTCGCACACCCCGTCGCCGTCCCCGTCGTCCTCCGCCCCGGTCGGGCAGGGGTCGCACCGATCGCCCGCGCCATCCTGGTCCTGATCGGCCTGGTCCGGGTTGGCCAGCTCGGGGCAGTTGTCGATGTCGCCGCACACCCCGTCGCCGTCCCCGTCGTTCAGCATCGAGCCGGGACAGGGATCGCAGGCGTCGCCCTGGGAGTCTCCGTCGGTGTTCGTCTGGTCCGGGTTGTACACGTCCGGGCAGTTGTCCTGCTCGTCGGGCACCAGGTCGTGATCGCGGTCCGGGATCGACACGCAGCGCCCCTGGTCGCAGCGGCCCCCGGCGCAGTCCGCGTCGGAGGTGCAGGCCCCGGCATCGTCACTGCACCCGGCGCCGCAGGCAGCCAGGCAGGCCAGAGCGAATCCAAGGGTCAGGTGAGACACACGCATGATCGTCCTCCAGGCTCCCGCGGGCCTCTCGCCACTCTTGGGGAGGAGCCGATTTCCCCGCAAGGGGCGCTTTTTCTGACACAGATCGCGCGACCGGTCAAGAGAGCCTGGCTGCGCGCTTGATCCCGTTGCGCCCCTGCGCTAAGTTCCTGCCACCTGCTTGCCGGCGAGGTGCCCGATGGATGCCAGGACGATCCCGGAAGGCCTGACCTTCGATGACGTGTTGCTCCTGCCAGGCTATAGCGAGGTGCTGCCCAGCGACGTGGACGTCTCGGCGCGACTCACCAAGAAACTCAAGCTGAACGCGCCGATCGTCTCGGCGGCAATGGACACGGTGACCGAGTCCCGCACCGCCATCGCCATGGCCCAGGCGGGCGGCATCGGCGTGCTGCACAAGAACATGTCGCTCGCCGAGCAGGTCTCCGAGGTGCGCCGGGTGAAGAAGTTCGAGAGCGGGGTGGTCCGCGATCCGCTGAGCATCGGGCCCGACGCGCGCCTGCGAGAGGCCGTCGCGCTGATGAAGGAGAAGGCGATCTCCGGCGTGCCCGTGGTGGAGGGAGAGCGGCTGGTGGGCATCCTGACCAACCGCGATCTGCGCTTCGAGCGCAACCTGGAGCAACAGGTCCGCGAGGTGATGACCACCAAATTGGTCACCGCACCCGAGGAGATCTCGCTCGAGGACGCCAAGGACCTGCTGCACCGCCACCGCATCGAGAAGCTCCTGCTGGTGGACAAGCAGTTCCGCCTGCGGGGCCTGATCACCATCAAGGACCTCCAGAAAGCCGAACATTTTCCGCACGCCAGCAAGGATCCGCGCGGCAGCCTGCTGGTGGCCGCCGCGGTCGGGGTGGGGGCGCCCGCCCTGGAGCGTTCCGCCAGTCTGCTGGAGGCCGGCTGCGATCTCCTGGTGGTGGACACGGCCCACGGGCACTCGCGCGGCGTGCTGGAGACGGTGCGCCAGCTCAAGGCGCGCTTCCCCGAAGCCGAGGTGATGGCCGGCAACGTGGCCACGGCCGAGGGCTGCGAGGCGCTCATCCAGGCCGGGGCCGACGCGGTCAAGGTGGGCATCGGCCCTGGCTCGATCTGCACCACCCGCGTGGTCGCGGGTGTGGGCGTGCCCCAGATCACCGCGGTCATGGAGTGCAGCCGGGTGGCAGATCGCAGCGGTGTGCCGGTCGTGGCCGACGGCGGCATCAAGTTCTCGGGCGACATCACCAAGGCGCTGGCCGCGGGCGCCGGGGTGGTCATGCTGGGCTCGCTCCTGGCCGGGACCGAGGAGAGCCCGGGCGAGGTGGTGCTCTTCCAGGGCCGCGCCTACAAGGTCTACCGCGGCATGGGCAGCCTGGGCGCGATGAAGGCCGGCAGCAAGGACCGCTACTTCCAGCAGGACGTGGAGCTGGCCGAGAAGCTGGTGCCCGAGGGGATCGAGGGCCGGGTGCCCTACCGCGGACCGCTCTCGGCCATGATCTACCAGATGGTGGGGGGGCTGCGCTCCGGGATGGGCTACTGCGGCTGCCGCACGACCGAGGAGCTGCGGCGCAAGGCCCGCTTCGTGCGCATCACCCAGGCGGGCCTGCGCGAGAGCCATGTGCACGACGTGATCATCACCAAGGAAGCCCCCAACTACTGGGCCGATCAGCAATGAGGGGACGCAGCCCGAGCCGCCGTCGCGGTCCGCCGGACCGCATCCTGGTCCTGGACTTCGGCTCCCAGACCACCCAGCTCATCGCCCGGCGGATCCGCGAGCTGCACGTGTACTGCGAGATCGCGCCTTTCTCCATGAGCCTGAAGGAGATCCGCGCCTTCGCGCCCCGCGGGGTGGTGCTCTCGGGCGGCCCCGCCAGCGTGTACGCCGAGGGCGCGCCGGCCTGCGACCCGGGGGTGCTCGGGCTGGGAGTGCCGGTGCTGGGCATCTGCTACGGACAGCAGCTCATGGCCAGCCTCCTGGGCGGCAGGGTGGTGGGCTCGCAGCAGCGCGAGTTCGGCCGAGCCCGGGTGCGGGTGCTCGAGGCGACCGGCCTGTTCGAGGGCTTCGACGCCGGGCAGCCGCTGGACGTGTGGATGAGCCACGGCGACCGGGTCGAGGAGCTGCCGCCCGGCTTCTCCGTCCAGGCGGGCAGCCCGTCCACGCCCTTCGCGGCCGTGTTCGACCCGGCCCGGCGCCTGGCCGGCCTCCAGTTCCACCCCGAGGTGGTGCACACCCCGCGCGGCCGCGAGCTGCTGGCCAACTTCGTCTTCGGCCTGTGCGGCTGCCGGCCGGGCTGGACCATGGAGGCCTTCATCGAGCGCTCGGTGCGCGAGCTGCGCGCCAGGATCGGCGGGGCCGAGGTGCTGTGCGGGCTGTCGGGCGGGGTGGACTCCGCGGTGGCGGCGGCGCTCCTGCAGCGGGCCATCGGCAAGCAGCTCACCTGCATCTTCGTCGACAACGGCCTGCTGCGGAAGGGGGAGGCGGCCTCGGTGCGCGAGGTGTTCGGCCGCCACTTCGGCCTGGAGCTGACCGTGGTGGACGCCAGCGCGCGTTTCCTGGAGGGGCTGGCCGGCGTGAGCGATCCGGAGCGCAAGCGCAAGATCATCGGCGAGCTGTTCGTGCGGGTGTTCGAGCAGGAGGCGCGGCGCCACCAGGACGCGCGCTTCCTGGCCCAGGGCACCCTCTACCCGGACGTGATCGAGTCCACCTCGGTGCGCGGTCCGGCGGCCACCATCAAGAGCCACCACAACGTGGGCGGCCTGCCCGAGGACATGCACCTCGAGCTGGTCGAGCCGCTGCGGGAGCTGTTCAAGGACGAGGTGCGCCGCCTGGGCGAGGCGCTGGGGCTGCCCCAGCACATCGTCCAGCGGCAGCCGTTCCCCGGTCCGGGGCTGGGGGTGCGGGTGGTGGGGCGGGTGACCGCCGCCCGGCTGGCGGTGCTGCGCGAGGCGGACGCCATCCTGCAGGAGGAGCTGGCGGCGTCCGGGCACCTGCAACAGACCTGGCAGGCGTTCGCCATCTTGCTGCCCGTGCGTTCGGTGGGGGTGATGGGGGACGAGCGGACGTACGAGGAGACCCTCGTGGTTCGCGCCGTGACCAGCCAGGACGGCATGACCGCCGACTGGGCCCGCCTGCCCGCCGACCTGCTTGCGCAGATCTCGGGGAGAATCACCAACGAAGTCAGCGGGGTAAACCGGGTGCTGCTGGATATCTCGAGCAAGCCTCCCGCCACCATCGAGTGGGAGTGATCCAGTCCGGTTCGCCCGGCCGCCGACTTGAATAACCCAGGGAGCATTCGGGTCTGAGAGGGTGGAGACGGGGAGCCCGGCCAGCGCGCCTTGACAGCGCGGCGCCGGTGGTGATAATACCCGAGAAAATTTTGGGAACTTCCCATTTTGACGATGGATCGCAGGAGGGCCCGATGAACAGAGCGCACGCCGCGAGCTTGTTCCTGGTGGTTGGACTGGTGCTGGTCCCGTTCCTGTGCCTGGCCCAGGAAGGGGGCGCCGTCACGGATGGCGACCTCAAGGTGGAGCACGGCGAGGTCAACTGGACCGAGCGGACCATCACGGCCACCGGCAGCGGCGCTCCCGATCTGAAGGCCCCGAACGTGGCCGTGGCGCGCCTCGGGGCCGAGCGCGTGGCCAAGCTGGACGCCCTGCGAAACATCCTGGAGGCGGTCAAGGGCCTGCAGGTCAGCTCGGACGTGACCATCGAGAACCAGATCGTCACCAACGAGAAGATGCGCACCAAGATCGAGGGCGTGGCCCGGGGCTTCAAGGTCATCCGCACCAAGTACTACGCCGACGGCGGGGTGGACCTGGTGGTGCAGATGCCGCTCGACGGCACCCTGGCCTCCTCGGTGCTGACGCCCGGCGCCAAGACCGGAGAGATCTCGGCCTCGGGCGAGGCCCGCAACACCGGCCTGATCATCGACGCCCGCGGCATGAAGGCCCTGCCGGCGCTCGGGCCCAAGGTGCAGGACGAGTCAGGCCGCCTGGTGTACGGCGCCGAGCTGCTCGACCAGGCCTCACTGGAAGCGAACGGCGTGGCGGGCTACTTCAAGGACCTCGAGGCGGCCAAGAAGAGCAAGCGCACCGGGGCCACCCCGCTCCTGCTCAAGGCGCTGAAGCTGGCCCAGGGCAGCAAGACCGATCTCGTGCTGTCCACCGCGGACGCCGAGAAGCTCCGCGATCCGAAGGCCAACCTGAAGTACCTGACCGAGGGTCGGGTCATCATCGTCGTCGATTGACGGCCGCCCCCTGGAGGAGAAGGCCATGAAGCTCGACCCCATCCATTTCGCCAAGTCGTCCCTGGTGTCCGTGATCGCGCTGCTGCTGGTGCTCGGCTCGGGGCTGGCCCTGGCGGCAGACGTGGAGAAGGTGGAGACCCGCGGCGAGGCCGCCATCGTCGGCGGCGACAAGGCCGCGGCCCGGGACAAGGCCATCGACGACGCCCTGCGCAAGGCCGTCGAGCAGGCCGTGGGCACGCTGGTCTCCTCCGAGACCATCACCGAGAACTACCAGCTCCTGTCGGATCGCATCTACTCCAAGGCCGAAGGCTACGTGAAGAACTACAAGATCACCGGCGAGCGCGAGGAGGACGGTGTCCTCATCGTCGAGATCCGCGCCGAGGTGTCCACCGGGGCGGTGGCGGCGGACGTCGAGGGGCTGCAGACCCTGCTCAAGCGCAAGGGCAAGCCCAAGATGCTGCTGATGATCGCCGAGCAGAACATCGGCATGGCCGACCCGGCCTACTGGTGGGGCAAGGGCGGCCCGGTCAGCGTGGACCTGCGCACGGTCGAGACCACCCTCATGGAGGCCATGGGCAAGAAGGGCTTCACCTTCATCGACCCCGAGGTGCTGAGCGGCAAGAAGAGCATCAACCTGCCGGTGGCCCTGGTGTCCGAGCAGCAGGCCATGCGGGTGGCCGACCTCACCGACGCCCAGATCATCGTGGTCGGCCAGGCCGTCGCCAAGGACATCGGGCGCACCTGGGAAGGCACGAACATGCGCTCGGCCAACGCCACGGTCACGGTGAAGGTCATCAACACCGACAACGGCCTGGTGATCGCCACCGCCTCCAAGGCCGGCGCGGCCTACCACCTGGACTCCCGGACGGCCGGGCAGATCGCGCTGAAGAACGCGAGCCAGGCGCTGGCCGACGAGCTGATGACCCAAATCGCCCAGAAGTGGTCGGCCGAGGTGGCCGGCACCCTCGAGGTGCGCATGGTGGTCAGCGGGGTGACCACCCGCAAGCAGCTGACCGAGTTCATCACCATCCTGCGCGATCAGGTCCGCAGCGTGAAGGACGTCCGCGAGGAGAGCAACTCGGCCGGCCAGGCCGTGCTGAGCATCGACCTGGCGGGCGAGGTGCGCGCCATGGCCACCGAGCTCGAGGCCAAGAACTTCGGCAGCCTGAAGGTCCAGGTGACCAAGGTCACGGGCAACAGCCTGACCGTCATCCTGACCAAGTGAGGTCGAACGCCATGCGCAGCAGAACCCTCCGGGCCGGTCCGCTCGCGCTCGTCGCCCTGGCGGCCTGGGCGCTGGCCGTACCCGCCCTGGCCGCGGACGCGGCCAAGGTCACCATCCTGATCGGCAACGCCACCGCGGCCTACCCGGACGGACGCTCCGAGGCGCTGGTCAAGGGCGGCAGCGTGGCGGTGGGCGCCAAGGTCCACACCGCCGCCAAGACCAAGCTGGAGCTCCGCCTGTCCGACACCAGCGTCATTCGCCTGGGCTCGAACAGCGATCTGGAGCTGCGGGCCGCGCACTTCTCCGGCAAGGGCACCAAGAACGTCAGCGCCGAGCTCATCACCGGCCAGGCCTACGCCTCGGTCAGCAAGCTGGTGGGCAGCGACTCGAAGTTCGAGATCTCGACCGGCACCGCGGTGGCCGGCGTGAGAGGCACGGCCTTCCGCATCGACGCCAAGGCCAACGACAAGAGCACCGTGGTGCGCGTGTACACCGGATCGGTGGCGGTCTCCAACGCGCCGCTCTTCCAGAAGAAGGCCGGTCAGGACGGCGTTCCGGCCAAGAAGAAGTGCCCGGGCGTGAAGCCCTGCCGCGATGGAGTGAAGGAGGTGGCCGGCCCGCGCGAGGTCACCAAGAAGGAGTGGGAGGAGTTCGTGGCCAAGGCCATGCAGGAGGTGCGGGTGGCCGGTGACGGCACCATGTCCGCGCCCGTGGCCTTCGACGCCCAGAAAGAGCTGCAGGACGACCCCGAGGGCTGGATCGCCTGGAACAAGGACATGGACAAGGCCCAGGCGGTCGAGTGACACTCCCCGCCCATCGAAAACTCGACGCTCCGCGCTCCCTCCGGTAACATCTCCAGCGATCCACGGCCGCGCGGGTGAGGTCTACCCGCCGAGCCCGGTGGGGGTGAGGGCACATGACGATGGAGCGTGAGCGTCCCCTGGTGAGCCGGCCGGTGTTCTACGGGCTGGTCGCGCTGCTTTCGCTGTGCGGTCTGGTCTACCTGCTGGGTGGGGTGCTGGCGCCCATCCTGCTGGCCTTCCTGCTGGCGTACGCCTTCAACCCGCTGGTCGGTTTCCTGGAGCGGCGCCGTTGGCCGCGCGCCCTGGGCTCGAGCCTCTGTCTGCTGCTGCTGATCCTGCTGGCGGCGGGGCTGCTGGCGCTGATCCTCCCGGCGCTGCACCAGGAGGTGCGCGGCGTGGCGGACAAGCTGCCGGCCTACCTGGAGAAGATCGAGCGCTCGGCCATCCCCTGGCTGCAGACGACGCTGGGGATCGAGTTCCCCAGCACCCTGGCGGAGACCCTCGCCGGCGCCAAGCAGGAGCTGAGCAGCCGCATGCAGGACCTGGCGGGCCCCATGGGCTCGCTGCTGAAGGGGGTGTTGTCCAGCGCGCTGGCGCTGCTCTCCTCCCTGATCTACCTCATCCTGGTGCCGCTGTTCACCTTCTACTTCCTCAAGGATTTCCCGCGCATCGTGGTCTGGTTCAAGGAGCTCATGCCGCCCCGCCACCGCGCGCGGGGGAACTCGCTCCTGGCCGAGGTGGACGAGGTGCTGGCCGGTTTCATCCGTGGCCAGCTCACGGTGGTGGCCATCCTGGCGCTGGTCTACAGCGTGGCCCTGGCCCTGCTGGGCGTGCCGGCGGGCATCACCATCGGGGTGGTGACCGGGCTGTTCAACCTGGTGCCCTACCTGGGCCTCGCCACCGGGCTGCTGCTGTCCGGGCTGTTCCTGCTCCTGGAGGGCGCGCCCTGGCTGAGCTTCGTGCTGGTGGGCGGGCTGTTCGCGCTGGTGTCGGTGGCCGACGGCCTGTTCCTCACCCCCAAGATCCTGGGCAAGCGGCTCGGGCTGGCGCCGGTGGTGGTCATCCTGGCCATCCTGGCCTTCGGCGAGGTGTTCGGTTTCGTGGGCGTGCTGCTGGCGGTGCCGCTGGCCGCGGTGGGCAAGGTGTTCGGCCGGCACGCGCTGGCGAGCTACCGCCAGAGCAGGGCGTTCCGCGGCGAGCCGGTGGCGATGAGCGACCCGCCCGAGGGAGCCGGGCAGTGAAGAAGCTAAAGCTGGTGGTCAGCGACTTCCACCTGGGGAACGGCCCCACGCTGCCCGACGGCTCGGTGAACCAGCTCGAGGACTTCGTGTACGACGAGCAGTTCATCGAGTTCCTCCAGCACCACTCCGCCCAGGCCGGCCAGGATGTGGACCTCGAGCTCATCCTGAACGGCGATCTGCTGAACATGGTGCAGCTGCTGCCGCACGAGCAGCACCTGGGGCTGCTGACCGAGCGGGCCGCCGTGGCCAAGCTGGAGGCCATCCTGGCTGGCCACCAGGCGCTCTTCGAGGCCCTGCGGACGTTCAACTCCGCGCCGCGGCGGAGGGTCGTGTTCATCATGGGCAACCACGATCCCCAGCTCCTGTGGCGCGACGTCCAGGAGCGCCTGCGCAGCGTGGTGGGCGGGGAGGTGGTGTTCGTCGATGACGCCTACCGCTTCGACGGCGTGCACGTGGAGCATGGCCACCAGCTCGAGCCCATCTTCGAGATGCGCAAGGACCGCTACTTCCTGACCAAGGGCTACACCGAGCCGGTGCTCAACCTGCCCTGGGGCGTGTTCTTCGTGACCGACTACCTGTACCGCATCAAGCGCAGGCGGCCCTACGCGGACAAGGTCGGGCCCTACCGCCTGTACCTGCGCTGGTGCCTGTGGAACGACTTCTGGTTCTTCGTCTCCGAGATCTTCCGCTACCTGTGGTTCATCGTGCGGACCCGCTTCGGTCCGCTGCCGCTGGCCCGGGCGGGCTCCCGCAAGGCCCTGCAGGCCGTCTTCCACCTGGCCCGCTCGCCGACCCTGGTCGACGGGGTGAAGAAGATCATCGCCCGCGAGCGCTGCCGCATCGTGATCCTGGGTCACACCCACATCCCGGTGCACCAGCGGTTGGAGGGCGGCGAGTACCTCAACCCCGGCTGCTGGAACGACGTGACGGGCCTGGACATCGCCAACCTGGGGCGCTTCAAGCGCCTGCTGTACGTGCAGCTCGAGTACCGGGACGACAAGCCGCAGGCCCGCCTGCTGGAGTGGATCGGCTTCCACCACCCCTCGCGCGCCGTCCGCCTGTGAGCCCGGCCGCCGCCCTTGTGCCCGGCGGGGCAGGGTGCTAGCTTGGACCCCGCCATGCCAAGAGCCACCCTGTGCGCGCTGACGGCTTGCGTCCTGGCCTGGGGCTCCCTCTCGGCGCAACCGGCCGCGCCTCCCGGGCCGGAGCTGCCCTTCCCGTTCCCCGTGGTCACCACGCTGTCGGTGCCCGACTCGGCTCCGCCCGAGCTGCTCGAGCGCTTCCGGGGCGTGCGCGGCCTGACCCTGGAGATCCGGACGCAGCAGGGCAACATGCTTCGCGATTCCCTGGTGCGGTCCCTCGAGACCGGGTTCACCGGGGCCGACAAGCGGGTCGTGATCCGCCCGCCGTTCAAGGCCGCTCAGATCGAGCAGCTCCGGCGGCTCGACCGGCTCGAGGTGGAGGTGCTGCTCGGCCCGGACGCGCTGGCGCCCGAGGACCGCCGGCTGCTCGAGCGCCTGGGCCCGGTGCGCGTCATCTACCGGTTGCCGGCCGGCTTCACCAGCGACCTGTGGGAGCAGGTCGAGACGGCCAAGCATGCCCTGGTGGCCTTCGAGCTCGGCCCGGCGGGCCTGGACTCCGCCCGCTGGGCGCTCCTGCTCCAGAAACCCAGGCGCCACCGGCGGTTCGTGCTGTCGGCGGGGCACCCGCCGTCCGGCATCTACCCGCTGACCCAGGCCGCCCCCCTGGCGCTCGAGCTCCGCACAGCCCGCAACGCCCTGCCCGCGCCGCTGCTCGAGGTCCTCAAGGATCTCCGGGGCGTGGATCTGTGCCTGGTGGTGGACGGACGCTTCACCCGCCAGCACGCCGACCCCTGGGATCGGCTCGAGCGCTTCCGCCTGAAGGTCGAGCTCGAGGGCCCCGGCGACCTCACTCCGGGCCTGGCCGCGCTGCTCGAGCGCATCGGCCCGCGATGATCGATTTCTGCTTGACAAATAAACTGTTCGCTGTTAGCAATCCGACGCTCGGAAGCAGGAGTGAGGCTTCTGGCGCTGGCTTTGGAAAGATAGGCGCGTAGCTCAGTGGAAGAGCACTACCTTGACACGGTAGGGGTCGGTGGTTCGATACCACTCGCGCCTATGATCTTCAGGCCGGGTTCACCTCCTGCTGGGTGAACCGGCTTTTTTTTCGTACCCGAGGTTAGCCGACATGGCCGCCGATCCCGCCATCACCCTCAGGCTCCCCGACGGCAAGCCACTGCCCATGCCGAAGGGTTCGACTCTGCTCGAGGTGGCCAAGGCCATCGGCGCCCGCCTGGCCAAGGACGCCATCGCCGCCAAGCTCGACGGCCGGATCGTGGACCTCAGCGAGCGCGTGCAGTCCGACGCCCAGGTGGCCATCCTGACCCCCCAGAGCCCCGAGGGGCTGGCGGTCATCCGTCACTCCGCGGCCCACGTGATGGCCAGCGCGGTCAAGCAGCTCTTCCCCGGCGCCCTGGTGACCATCGGGCCCGCGGTGGACGACGGCGTCAACGGCTTCTACTACGACTTCGACTTCGACCGCGGCTTCACCGAGGAGGACGTGGCGAAGATCACCGCCCGCATGGAGGAGATCATCCGCCAGGATGTGCCCTTCGCGCGCAGCGAGGTGAGCCGCGACGAGGCCCAGGCGCGCTTCGCCGCGCAGGGCGAGAGCTACAAGCTCGAGCTGCTGGAGGCCATCCCGGCGGGCGAGCAGGTGTCGCTCTACCAGCACGGCGAGTTCGTCGATCTGTGCCGCGGGCCGCACCTGCCGTCCACGGGCCGCATCCCGGCCTTCAAGCTGATGAGCGTGGCCGGCGCCTACTGGCGCGGCGACTCCAAGCGCAAGATGCTGGCCCGCATCTACGGCAACGCCTTCGCCAGCAAGAAGGACCTCGAGGCGCACCTGAGCCTGCTCGAGGAGGCGCGGCGCCGGGATCACCGCCTGCTCGGCAAGCAGCTCGATCTGTTCTCCTTCTCCCCGTCGGTGGGCGGCGGCCTCGTGCTGTGGCACCCCAAGGGCGCCCAGGTCCGCTACCTGATCGAGGACTTCTGGCGCCAGACCCACTTCGACTACGGCTACGAGCTGGTCAACACCCCACACATCGGCCGGGCCGAGCTGTGGCAGACCAGCGGGCACCTCGGCTTCTACAAGGACAACATGTACGCCCCGATGGAGATCGAGGGCAACCCGTTCTACCTGAAGCCGATGAACTGCCCTTTCCACATCGAGATCTACAAGTCGGCGCTGCGCTCGTACCGCGACATGCCGATCCGCTTCGCCGAGCTGGGCACGGTCTACCGCTACGAGGCCTCGGGCGTGCTGCACGGGCTGATGCGGGTGCGCGGCTTCACCCAGGACGACGCCCACATCTTCTGCCGGCCCGATCAGCTCGACCGGGAGATCCGCCGCTGCCTGCAGCACACTTTCTTCCTGCTGCGCGCCTTCGGCTTCGACAAGTTCGACATCTACCTGAGCACACGCCCGGAGAAGTTCGTCGGCGAGCCCGCCGACTGGGAGCGCGCCCAGGAGGCCCTGCGGTCGGCCATGCAGGCCGAGGGCCTGGAGTTCAAGATCGACCCGGGCGAGGGCGTGTTCTACGGGCCGAAGATCGACATCAAGATCCACGACTCGCTCGGCCGCTCCTGGCAGTGCACCACGGTGCAGGTCGACTTCAACCTGCCGCGCCGGTTCGAGGTCGAGTACGTCGATCAGAACAACACGCGCGTGCAGCCCTTCATGGTCCACCGGGCGCTGCTCGGCTCCATCGAGCGTTTCTTCGGCGTGCTGCTCGAGCACCACGCCGGCCGCTTCCCGGCCTGGCTGGCGCCGGTGCAGGCGGTGGTGCTGCCGGTCACCCGGGACCAGCAGGCGTACGCCCAGAAGGTCCAGGCTGCCTTCCGCGCGGCCGGCCTGCGCGTGCAGCTCGACGATCGCAGCGAGAAGCTCGGGTTCCGTATCCGCGAGGCCCAGCTTGCCAAGGTGCCCTTCATGCTCGTGGTCGGTCAGCGCGAGGTCGAGCAGGGTGGGGTGAGCCCCCGAGCGGGCGGGGGCGAGGATCTGGGTTTCATGTCTCTGGATGAGGCGATCGGGAGGCTGTCCCGCGAGGCGGCCCGCCCCGCGCGCCCTGTCGTGGAGGAGGTGTAGCCATCAACCTGGAGCAGAGAGATCCCAAGAAGGGGATGCCCGGGACCAACAACCGGGTCAACCGCCAGATCCGAGCGCGCGAGGTCCGGGTGATCTCGGGCGACGGCGAGCAGCTCGGCATCATGTCCATCGAGGAGGCCCTGCGCAAGGCCGACGAGCAGGGCCTCGACTTGGTGGAGGTCGCCGCCGTCTCCAGGCCGCCTGTCTGCCGGATCATGGACTACGGGAAGTTCAAGTACTCCCAGAAGAAGAAGCAGAAGGGCACCCGTCAGGCCAGCCAGCAGATGAAGGAGGTCAAGCTCCGCCCGAAGACCGAGGAGCACGACTACCAGGTCAAGCTCAAGCACATCACCCGCTTCCTCACCGAGGGGCACAAGGTGAAGATCACCGTGCGCTTCCGCGGCCGGGAGATGGCCCACAAGGACATCGGCCTGGAGATGCTCAACCGCATCAGCAAGGACGCAGGCGATCTGGCGGTGATCGCGGCCCCACCGCTCATGGAAGGCCGCTTGCTCCAGATGGTGTTGGCGCCTTCACCGCGGGCCCTGGTCATCAAGCGGGCCAAGGACGAGGAGCGGGCCAAGCTGCGGGAGCAACAGGCGCTGGCGCGCAAGGCCCGCGCGGACCGCGGCGAGCCGCCGTTGGAGGAGAAGGAAGAGGAGCCCGAAGAGGAAGAAGAAGACCTCGACGAGGATGACGACGACGAGGAAGACGACGAGGAAGACGACAAGGAGGGGGCCAAGGAGTGAGCTTCGCTCACCGGACCCCATGGAGGAAGGTGTCATGCCCAAGCTGAAGACGTGCCGCGCCGCGGCCAAGAGGTTCAAGGTGACCAAGACTGGCAAGGTCAAGGCCAAGCGCGCCTACATGCGCCACATCCTGACCAGCAAGACCCGGAAGGCCAAGCGGCGGCTGCGCAAGTCCACGCTGATCGCGGCCGTGGACGCCCCGCAGGTCAAGCTGATGCTGCCGTACGCCTGAAGCGCACGGCCTGAGCGAGCGAGGAGACAGTCATGGCTCGAGTGACCAACGCGCCGGCCCGCAAGGACCGGCACCAGAAGGTGATGGACCGCGCCAGCGGCTTCCGCGGCCGGCAGAGCAAGATCTACCGGGTCGCCGCCCACAAGGTGAAGCGCGCGGGCGTATACTCGTACAAGGGCCGCAAGATCAAGAAGCGGGACTACCGCGCGATGTGGAACGTGCGCATCAGCGCGGCGGCCCGCCTGCTGGGGCTGTCCTACTCCAAGCTCATCGCCGGCCTCAAGAAGGCCAGCGTGGAGCTGGACCGCAAGATCCTCGCGGATATCGCCCTGCACGACGCGGCGGCGTTCGCCAAGATCGCCGCGCTGGCCCGCGGTTAGGCGGCGATGAGCGACGACGACAAGAACGAGCTACCTGACAAGATCTACTTCAAGATCGGTGAGGTGGCCGAGATCGTCGGCGTCGAGCCCTACGTGCTCCGCTACTGGGAGACGGAGTTCCCGGCCCTGAGGCCGGGGAAGTCGCGCTCCCAGCAGCGGCTGTACCGCAAGCGGGACGTCGAGGTCCTGCTGCGCATCAAGAAGCTGCTGTACGACGACATGTACACCATCGCGGGGGCCAAGCGGCAGCTCGCCCGGAGCGGCGACAAGGGCCCCTCGCCCCAGATGGATCTCCAGCTCCCCGAGCGCCCCGGCGCGGCCTCCGGCGCCACGCCGATCGAGGCCGAGGTGCTGCACAAGCTCGAACGCGAGCTCCAGGAGCTGCTCACCCTGGCCGAGGCCGAGGACGCCTGATCTCACCCGCTCGGCAGGCTTGACACCCGTTTCACGGATCGTTATAGTGCCCCCGCTTTTGCGCTCGGGGTGTAGCGCAGCCTGGTAGCGCACTTGCTTGGGGTGCAAGTGGTCGCTGGTTCAAATCCAGTCACCCCGATCGAGAGGGCGAACGCTTCGAGCGGGCGCCCTCTTTTTTTGTGCCCGCGGCCAGCGCCAGCACCTTGCGGGTGAGCTCGGCCACCCCCAGCCGCCCGAGCCGCTCCGGCCCCTCGACCCAGCGGCAGCCCCTGCGGGCCCTGGAGCCACGCGCCAGAGCCTGGAAGACCCTGACGCGCAGCAGGCGGTGGGTCAGCGTGTGCTCGAGGCGTGGGGGCCTGCCAGGGGCCAGCTCGACGGCGCCCAGGCCAGGACCCAGGGCGCGCGCCAGCTCCTCGGCCGCGCGCCGGGCGCCTTGCCCGGAGGCCGCGCAGGCCCGCAGGGGCACCGACCACAGCCCGCCGAAGAGCCCCTCGGGCGGGTTCTTCCGCAGCAGCACCGCGCCGTCGGCCCGACGGACGACCAGCGCCGCCATGGGCTGGACCCGGGGGGCCCTGCGCGGCGCGCGCACCGGACGCTTGGCCTGGGTGCCCGCGCGGCGCGCCAGGCAGGCGGGCGCCAGCGGACACTCCTGGCAGGCCGGGGAGAGCGGGCTGCAGATCAGCGCGCCGAGCTCCATCAGGCCCTGGTTGAGCGCGCTCGGATCTCCGCTCGCGCGGACCAGGGTCTCGGCCTCGGTCCACAGACGACGCTCGCCGGCCGCGGAGTCCACGGCCAGCTCGAGATCGAGCAGGCGCGAGAGCACGCGTTTCACGTTGCCGTCCAGCACCGGCTCGGGCAGGCCGAAGGCCACGGAGGCGATGGCCCCGGCGGTGTAGCGGCCCACCCCGGGCAGCGCCCGCAAGGCCTGGGGATCGGCGGGCAGCGCGCCGCCGTGCACCTCGACCACCCGCCGGGCCGCGCGGTGCAGCAGGCGCGCGCGGCGGTAGTAGCCCAGCCCCGACCACATGGCCAGCACGTCGTCGAGCGAGGCCGCGGCCAGCGCGGCGAGGTCGGGGAAGCGGATCAGGAAGCGCTCGAAGTAGGGCTGCACGGTCTCCAGGCGGGTCTGCTGGGCCATGATCTCGGCCAGCCAGACCCGGTAGGGGCTGGGCGCGTCGCGCCAGGGCAGCGCCCGGCGAGCCCGCCGGTACCAGGTGATCAGCGCGTGGACCAGGTCCTCCATGGCCGTCACTCTGCCGGGAAGCACCGCCTGGATCAAGGCCGGACGGGGCCGGGGTCAGGTTGACTTCCAGCCCTACGCCAAGTAGCGTGCCAGGCCATGCGGCGCATCCTGCTCACCAACGACGACGGCATCCACGCCCCTGGCCTCGAGTGCCTGGCGCAGGCCTTCGCCGGGCTCGGCGAGGTGTGGGTCGTGGCACCCCACGTGGAGCGCTCGGCCTGCGGACGCGCGGTCACCCTGAACCGACCATTGCGGGTCCAGGAGCACGGCCCGCACCGGCTGGCCGTGGAGGGCACCCCCGCGGACTGCGTGTTGCTGGCCTGCCGGCACTTCCTGGGCGGCCCGCCAGACGTGGTCGTCTCGGGGGTCAACCAGGGCTATAACATCGGAGAAGATCTGGACTATTCTGGCACGGTGGCCGCCGCGGCCGAGGCCGCGCTACAGGGCGTCCGCCTGGCGCTCGCGGTCAGCGTGCGGTTCGACGCCGACGGAGCCTGCGCCGGGCGAGCGGCCCGGTTCGCGGGCCAGCTCGTGTCCCGGCTCGGGCCGGGCGGGCTCCCGGCCGGCACCTTCCTGAACCTGAACGTGCCTCCGGAGCCCACCCTGCGGGTCCGGCAGACCCGCCAGGGGAACCCGCTCCCGCCCGGGGACGTGCACCTGGGCCGGGATCCTCGCGGAAGGCCCTACTACTGGATCGGCAACCGGCCCGACGAACCCTCCCCGCCCGCGGACACCGACCGCGGCGCGCTGGCCGCAGGCTGCATGTCCGCCACCCTGGTCACCCTGGAGCGCACCCACCCAGGCGATTTCCGCCTGCCCGACCTGTCCGGCGAGGGTTTCACCGCGGAGGTCGAGTGAGCGGGCCGTCGAACCGCCGCCTGGACAGGTGCGCGCTGCTCGCTCTGCTCGTGCTGGCGACGGGCTGCCCGACGCGCACGGATCCGCTCCAGTGGCTGCGCCCCTCGCCGGAGGCCGAGGCCATCGGCGCCTTCCACCAGGTGCGCCAGGGCGAGACGCTGCGCTCGATCTGCCGCGCCTACGGCGCCGAGCCCCAGGAGGTGGCCGAGGTGAACGGCCTGGAGGACCCGAACAGGCTGCGGGTCGGCCAGCGGCTGTTCATCCCGGACGCGACCGAGCCGCGGGTGGTGCCCGAGGCCGGGGCGGGCGAGCCGGCGGCCGAGGTCAAGCAGGAGCCGGGGCGTTTCGTCTGGCCCGTGGACGGCGTGCTCACCTCGCGCTTCGGCCTGCGCGGCGGGAGGCGCCACGACGGCATCGATCTGGGCGCGCCCGCGGGCACGCCGATCCGCGCCGCGGCCGCGGGCCAGGTGCTGTACGCCGGTGAACAGGCGGGCTATGGTCTGATCGTGATCATCCGGCACGCGGACGGCTACATCAGCGTGTACGCGCACAACTCGGAGAACCTGGTCCGCGAAGGGCAGCAGGTGAAGCAGGCGGAGCCGGTCGCCAGGGTGGGGCGGACCGGCCGGGCGACCGGGCCCCACCTGCACTTCGAGATCCGCCAGGGCACCAAGCCGCGCAACCCGCTCTTCTTCCTGCCCCGGCCGAGCTCGTGAGAGGAGGCGATTTCACATGTCCAAGGCGCTGTCGAAGCTCATCCGCGACGTACCGGACTTCCCCAAGCCCGGCATCGTGTTCAAGGACATCACCCCGCTGCTCCAGGACGCCAAGGGCTTCCGCGCGGCCGTCCGCGCCCTGGCCAAGGCGGCCGAGCCCATGCAGCCAGAGGCCTTCCTGGGCATCGAGAGCCGGGGCTTCCTGTTCGCCGGGGCGCTGGCCCTCGAGCTCGGACACGGAGTGCTCATCGCGCGGAAGCCGGGCAAGCTGCCCTACCAGGCCCACCGGGTGTCCTACGACCTGGAGTACGGCTCGGCCAGCCTGGAGCTGCACGTGGACGCCGTGGCCAAGGGCCAGCGCGTGGTGATCGTGGACGATCTGCTGGCCACCGGCGGGACCGCCCAGGCCGCGGCGCGGCTGGTCGAGCAGCAGGGCGGCGTGGTGGCGGGCTGGCTGTTCCTGGTGGAGCTCGAGTTCCTGCACGGCCGGCAGCGGCTCGGCCAGGCGCCGGTGGCCTCGGTCCTGCGCTACGCCTGACGCCCCTCGAGGAGAGAGTCGGGATGCGCCTCGCCGCCCACGCCCCGCTGGGGCTCCTGCTCGGGCTGCTCCTCCCCGCGGCGGCCCCGGCCGACGACGGGCAGGCGCCAGTTCGCGTGCTGGCCCTGCTGCTGAGCCAGGGGGAGGGCCCTGCGGACACACCGCCCCTGCGCTACCCCGCCCGGGACGTGGAGCGGGTGCGCGAGGTGTGGCTGGAGCTCAGCGGGCTCCGGGCGCGGGACTGCCGCGTGCTCCGCGACGCGGGCGTCGACGAACTGCGCGCGGCCATGGCCGCGATCGACCTGGAGGCCCGCGCCGCCCGCGCGGCCGGCCTCGAGGTGCTGGTCCTGTTCTACTACGCGGGCCACGCGCGCGCGGACGCGCTGCTGCTGGGCCCGGACGAGTCGCTCCCCGCGCAGGAGCTGCGGGCCTGGCTGGCCGGCTCGGCCGAGGGGCGGCGGGTGGGTTTCCTGGATGCCTGCCTGCCCGCGGGCGCCGCCAGGCCCCCGCCCGACGCGGACGGGTCGTTGCTCAGCTCCTTCGCGGCCGACGCGGGCGAGAGGGAAGCCGACGACGCCGGCGGCTCCCGCTACTCCCAGACGCTGGTCACGGGGCTGCGCGGAGCCGCGGATCTGGACGCGGACGGCGTGGTGTCGCTGGTCGAGCTCCGGGCCTTCCTGGCCGGGCGGGCCGCGGACGAGGGTGACGACGGCCAGGCGATCACCCTCACGCGGCCTGGCGCGGGCGCGGGTCTGGTGTTCCCCGCGGAGCTCTCGGGCCGCTACCTGATCTACGCCCCGGAGGCCGACCGCTTGGTGGCCGGGCTGGAGAAGGCGGCTGGCTCGCCCCGGCGCCTGGCCCTCGCGCCAGGGCGGTACCTGCTCAAGAAGCCACGCGCGGACGACGCGCTGGTGGGCCAGCTCGACCTCGAGGCCGGTCGGGAGATCGAGGTGCGCGACGAGGACATGGGCCCGCTGTCCCTGGACGAGGACGTCACCCGGGACATCGGCGTGCTGGCGGCGGAGGGCGGCCTCCGGCTGAGGTACGCGCTGCGCTTCGGCGCCGAGGCGTTCTTCGACCGGCAGACGCGCGGGGAGCTCTTCCACTCCAGCCTGCAGGGCGGCCTCGAGCTGGCCCTGGAGGACCTGGTGGCCGAGCAGCTGACCCTGGCCGTGGACTTCCTGGCGGGCTTCGGACAGGAGGACGCGCGGATCGACCTGGGCGCTGGGCTGAGCGCGCGGGTGGGGGTGTCCTTCCAGCGCTACCTGCTGGGGCTGGCGTTGCTCTACCGCTGGGACTGGCCCTGGCTGGGGGTGTACCTCGGCCCGCGCCTGACCTTCCTGGTGGCCAGCCGGTCCTTCCACGCCCCTTACGAGCGGCTCCCGGCGCAGAGCCTGACCAGCCTGTGCCCGGGGGCCGGCGCGGGCCTGGCCGTGCACCTCGGACCCATCGACGTGCTGCTGGAGGGTCGCGTGCACTACCTGTACTACCACCTGGACGGCGGCCAGAGCATGGGCTTCGGCGGCGCCTACCTGGGCCTGGCCTACAGGCCATGAGGACGGCCATGCGCAGGACCTCGGGCATCCTCCTCGGCCTCGGCCTGGTCCTGGGCGCGGGCTGCGGGGACTACTCCAACGGGTCGCTGGCCGAGGACCTGGCCTTCCTGCAGGCGGTCCCGGCCCTGGCCGCGCTCGAGCTCCGGGTGGCCGTCACCTCCCCGCGGGAGCTCGACCTGGTGACCGGGGAGGCGGGGCTCGGCGCGCGCGGCCAGGAGCTGCTGGGGGAGCCAGCCGGCTACCTGGGCCTCGCCCGGGCCGTGGCCGCCGGCGTCGACCGGGACGTGCTCGGCCTGCTCCGGCAAGCCGAGTGGCTGGTGCGCGCCCTGCCAGCGAACGCGCGCAGCGCGGAACGCCGGGTGTGGGGACCCTGGCCCTCGGACCTGCCGGGCGTGGACATGCGCCTGTGGCTGGCCCGCGCCGGGCAGGACCGGTTCGGCTTCCACCTGCAGCTGCGGCCCGAGGCGCTGCGGAGCTCCCTCGGCTTCGACGAGGGCTGGTCCGAGTGTCTGAGCGGCGATCTCGTGCCGGCGCCGGACGCCCTGCGGCGCGGCCGCGGCAGCCTGATCCGGGATCTCACGGCCTGCTCGCAAGCCACGGGCAGCGCGGAGCGCGGGCTGGCGGGCGTGGCCTTCGACACCCGGCCCGACGGCGACGACCCCGAGGGCAAGACCGAGGTCCAGGTCCTGTTCGCCGGTTTCCTGCCGGCGGAGGAGCTGGCCCGGGGCCAGGACGCCCACGCCCTGGACGCGCTCTACACGTACCTCGAGCGCAGCGATCGCTCGGGCGCGCTCGGCCTCGTCGCCTGGACCGATCTGGACCTGGGTGAGCCGCTGCGCCCGGCCCGGGAGCGGGTGGCGCTCGAGGCCCGCTGGGACGGCGCCGGGGCCGGCCAGGTCACGGGCCAGGCCAGCGGGGGGGACCTGGGCGCCCAGAGCCTGGAGCTCCTGGAGTGCTGGGACGAGGCGCAGGCCAGGCTGCACTACCACGACAGCCTGGGGCTCAGGCCGACCGAGGGGGAGCCCTCCGCCTGCGGAGCCCCGCCTACTGGCAGCTGAAGCTGCCGACCAGGGTGCAGCTCCTGCTGCCCTCGAGGATGGTCAACGTCAGGCTGCCGTTCATGGTGGCGGCGGCGTCCGGGCCCTGATCGACCAGGTTGCCGGCCAGGGTGTAGACCACGCGCACGCCGTCGTAGTCCTCGCGGGAGAAGCCGGTGGCGAAGGCGTAGTGACGCGGGGGGGCGGAGTCCTCGGTCTGGCACAGGGTTCCCTCGTAGTCCTCACCGCCACCCAGGTCGATCTCGATGATCCCACCCTCCTGGCGGGTGACGTCGATCCAGTGGGTGCCGGTGACCAGGTACCAGCCGGTGCACATGTCCGCGGTCTCGGCGAACTCGCAGGAGTAGGTCCCGACGAACGAGGGGCAGTCGGCGTCACACTTCGTGCACTCCCCGGCGCAACCGCCCAGGACGAGCGCGGCGGCCCCGAGCAGAGCCAGCGCGCAGCAGACCCCGATCACCCTCGCCATGTCCTCACCTCTCTGTCCTGACGACAGCTCGAACGCTAGCAGGAATCCCTTGGATCCTCAAGGGCTGGAGCAACGCCCAGCAGAAAGGTTGCCGGCCACGCCGGGGCTCTGGTATTCAAGGGGACCAGAGGAGGGGAGTCATGCCACACGCACGCGACCGCTGGACCTGGATCGGCCTGCTGCTCACGCTGGGGCTGTCGACCGGAGCAGCCCAGTGCGACTGCGACTCGTCCCAGAACTGCAGCCAGGACGAGGACTGCGCTGGCATGCTGTGGACCGAGGACTGCGTCGGGCGTTGGGCATGCGTGGAGGGGGGTTGCCTGCCGGACTGTCAGGACGGGTGCGCCCAGCTCGCCGACTGCGAGGACCTCGAGTGGCCGGCGTCCATGGACTGCACCGAGGCCAGCGGCCACTGGGAGTGCCAGGCGCAAAGTTGCGTGCCGGTCTGCACGCCCGAGCCCGAGTGCGACCTGGCCGCGGACTGCGACGGCCTGACCTGGCCGGGTGACGCCGGCTGCGCCCAGGCCGACGGCCACTGGGAGTGCCAGCAGGGCGCCTGCGAGGGCGTGTGCGACGCGATCGAGTGCGACGAGCACGCCGACTGCATCGGCGAGGAGTGGCCGCTCGACAACCCGGGCCTGGACTGCACCGAGGCCACCGGCCACTGGGAGTGCGAGACCCACACCTGCGTGGCCTACTGCAACCAGGAGTGCACCTTCCTCTCCCAGTGCATGCTGCGCGACTGGCCGGAGGTCTGCCCGGGACACTGGAGCTGCGAGCTGGGGCGCTGCCGGGCGATCTGCGACCCCACCGGCTGCGGCGACGCCGTGTGCGATCCGGATCTCGGGGAGACCGAGACCTCCTGTCCGGCCGACTGCGTGGAGGCCTGCGCCAGCGTGAGCGAGTGCCTGGATCGCACCTGGCGGCTGCCCTGCATCGGGGCGTGGGCCTGCCTGGCGAACACCTGCACCCCCCTGTGCGACTACACCCAGTGCGGCGACGGGCTGTGCGACCCGGCGGCGGGCGAGGACACCGGCGGCTGCCCGGACGACTGCCTGACCGGCTGCGTCTGGCCGGAGGACTGCCTGGGTGAGACCTGGAGCCAGCTCTGCACCGGCCACTGGAACTGCTTCGCGGGCGCGTGCCAGGCCGTATGCGACAGCGTGCGCTGCGGCGACGGGACCTGCATGCCGGGCCAGGGCGAGGACGGCGCGAACTGCAGCGGCGATTGCGGCTATGGCCCGTGCAGCCAGGCCGAGGACTGCGCGGCCTACCCGTGGCCGGAGGGCTGCGGCGGGCGCTGGTCCTGCAGCGGGCAGGGCGCCTGCCAGAGCGCCTGCGACGCCGGCTGCGGCGACGCCGCCTGCGAGGTGCTGGCTGGTGAGACGCCCGATGGCTGCCCGGACGACTGCGCCGCCTACGCGTGCCTCACCAGCGGGGACTGCGACCCGCTGAGCCTGCCCGCAGGCTGCACGGGACGATTCCTGTGCGTCGAGCGCGTCTGCCGCCCGATCTGCGACTGAACGCGGCCCGGCCTCCGCCACCCGGCCAGAGGCCTCCCTTGACATCCATGGGCCAACCCACTAATAACCGGACAGGCTTGGTGCCCCCGTAGCTCAGTTGGATAGAGCATCCGCCTCCTAAGCGGAAGGCCACCTGTTCGAACCAGGTCGGGGGCGTTGCATCGAGGACGCCGCAGCCATGGACCAGACCGGCGACGAGCTCCCACCCACCCTGGACCTGGACTCCCTGGACCAGCTCCTGCACTGCGGGACCCGCGGCACGCACCTGCTGTTCTCGACCGACGTCATTCGCGAGGCCTTCGCCAGCCCCAGGGTCTGGGAGCTGCTCTCCCTGGAGGAGCTGGCCGCCCGGGTGCAGCCGGTGCTGGCCGAGGTGATGAGCCTGCAGGACCTCGAGTCCCGGCAGCACTTCGTCGAGGGGCTGGAGCCGCCGCTGCGCGATCTCCTGGTCCAGCTCTACTTCGGGTTCCTCGACCGGTACGCGGCTGCTTCGGGCGAGCACCCGGAGGTGCCGAACTGAGCCGCGCCGTCCCACTGCGACCTCCCCGTCACGTCCAGCGGGTGCTCGACCGACTGGAGGCGGCCGGTCACCGGGCCTACCCGGTCGGGGGCTGCGTGCGGGATGCCCTGCTCCACCGGCGCGGTGGCGACTGGGACGTGACCACCGGCGCGAGGCCAGAGCAGGTCCTGCCCCTGTTCGAGCACGTCGTGCCCACGGGCCTGCAGCACGGCACGGTCACCGTGGTCACCCCGCGCGGTGCCGTCGAGGTCACCACCTTCCGCGGCGAGGAGGGCTACACCGACGGGCGTCACCCGGACCGCGTGGTGTTCCTCGACTCCCTCGAGGAGGACCTCAAGCGCCGGGACTTCACCATCAACGCCATGGCCTGGGACGCCCGGCAGCAGCGCCTCGTCGATCCCTTCGACGGCCAGGCGGACCTCGCCAGGCGACTGGTGCGGGCGGTAGGGGAGGCCAGGCAGCGTTTCGCCGAGGACGGCCTCCGGCCGCTGCGGGCGATCCGCTTCGCCACGGTGCTCGCGTTCGAGATCCACCCCGACACGCTGGCGGCCATCCCGGACTCGCTGCCGGTGTTCCGGCGGGTGGCGCCCGAGCGCGTCCGGGTCGAGCTGCTCAAGATCCTGGCCAGCTCCAGCCCGCGCGCAGCCCGCGGGATCGAGCTGCTGCGCGAGAGCGGGTTGCTCGCGGCCATCCTGCCCGAGCTGCTGGAGGGCCGCGGTCACCCGCAGAACCGCTTCCACCGGGACGACGTGTACGAGCACGGCCTGCGCTGCCTCTCCAGGGCCGGCCGGGTCGACGCCCTGCTCCGGCTGGCGGTGCTGCTGCACGACGTGGGCAAGCCCCGCACCGCGGGCGGACCGCCGGGCGAGCACACCTTCTACGGCCACGAGAAGGTGTCCGCGGAGATGGCCGACGCGATCCTGGCGCGGCTGCGCTTCTCCAACCAGGAGCGGGAGCGGGTGCGCACGGTGATCGCCAACCACATGTTCCACTACGAGCCGGGCTGGACGGACGGGGCCGTGCGGCGGCTGGTGCGCAAGGTGGGAGCCGAGCGGCTCGAGGACCTGTGGGCCATGCGGCGGGCGGACGCCCGCGGTCGGGGCCTGGGGCTCGCCGACGAGCGCGCGCAGCTCGCGGCGCTCGCACGGCGCGTGCGGGCGGTCCTGGAGGTGCAAGCCGCCCTCAAGGTGACCGATCTGGCCATCGACGGCCGGCGGGTGATGCAGGTGCTCGGCCTCGGGCCGGGTCCGGCGGTGGGCCAGGCGCTCGAGCGCCTGCTGGAGCTCGTGCTCGATGACCCGCGGCTGAACACTCCGGAAACCCTGGAGCGCCTGCTCCGGGAGGAGCTCCCCCCGATCGCCAACTGAGCGTTCCTTCAAGGGTCCTGGTGAGCAACCCTGTCAAGCGTTTTTCCACAGCCATGATGCGTCGCGTTATCGACCGATTCTCGTCCATGCCTCGACGCCGGATGGATCCCGATTCCACGCCCAGTAAGAACCTATCTATTCGTAATATAGGGAAATATCAGGTCATCGCTCCAGGCTCCAGCGCCTGAGAAAAACCTCGAGATCATCGATGTAACCAACGATGACTCCTCTGGATGTGGATAACTTGTGGATTGTTCGTCGGGGGCCTAGCGCGTCACCAGCCGGCCGATCTTCCTGTCGAGGATGAGCTTCTCGAAGGACTGGGCCGCCTCCTGGGCCATCAGGTGCAGCGGGCTCAGATCCTGGGAGAAACCGGGCTCCATGGCGCAGTCGCCGTACAGGATGCAGATGGGCTTGTGCCGCACGCTGATGGGGATGAGCAGCACCTGGCGCGGACGGATGTCCCCCAGCGAGGCGAGGAAGATGTCGTTGGTGGCGCCCTTCGGCATGCTGCCGAAGTAGTCGGTGGCCGTCTCACGCGCCGTGCGGAACACCGAGGCCGAATCGAGGGGAATCAGGATGCCCTTGATCCGCTGGCCGTGGAGGCCGACGCCGGCCCCGAGCCAGCCCACCAGCATGTCCTTCTTGATGATCAGCAGCACCGCACGGGGCAGGAAGGTACGCGCGTACCGCACCAGGACCCTGGCGATGTCGTCGCGCTCGGTGGCCTCCTGGATGAGCAGCCGTGCCTCCTCGCTGTCATGCAACGCGGCGAGCTCGGGAGGCTCCTCGGGCCCTGGCGCAGGCGGCGGGGCCACGCGCGGGGCCACGGATTCCGGCGCCGGGCGCACCTGCGCAGCCGGCGCCGCAGGCTCCGCCGGAGGGCGCTCGGGCAGAGGAGCCACCGGCGGGCTCAGCACGGCGGCCGGATCCCGCGCCATGGCCGGGGCCAGGGCCGGAGGCGGCAGGGTCGAGACCGGCTCCGCCGGCGGCAGCGGCGCCACCACCTGGCTGCGCGCGGCCCCCGCGCCCTCGAGCGCCCGCAGCACCTCATTCTGCAGCGCCTCACCCAGGTTGCGCGGAGCCGCGGCGTCCTGCTCGAGACCGCTGGCGCGCTTCAGGCGGGTCAGGTGGATGACCTCCTGATCGGCCTTCGCGCCCCAGAAGAGCTCCTCGAGCTCGCCGTCCACCGCGGCCGCAGGCGGGACCCAGCGGATCTCCGGGTCGGTGCGCGGCCTGAAGGCGGCCTCGGCCTGCGTCTCGGGCGCGGGACGCGCGGGTGGGGGAGCCGGCTCGGGCGGAGGGACGGGCGCCTGCGGCACCTGCGCAGGCAGGCCAGGCAGCAGACCCATCTCGGGGATCGCGCCGTCGGGAGGAATGCCGTAGAGGTGCGCCATGGCCGCCTCGATCAGGGGCTCCGAGGCAGCCACCGGCCTCACCGAGTATCCCGTGAGGAAGGAGATCTCCTCCAGGGCCGCGCGGTTGGTCGGGTCGGACATGGCCAGGTGCAGCACTCCCCGGTGCAGCATGATGGGGATGACCCGATGGGTCATGACCACCTCGGCGGTCACCAGGCGGGTGATGAAGGCGGGCAGGCTGTCGAACTGGGCTGCCTCGGCCAGGGGGATCTCCAGCAGGCTGGACAGGCGCATGGACAGCTCGTCCGGCGGCACCAGCCCCAACCGCACCAGGGCCTGGATCAGGCTGCAGCCCGACTGCAGCGCGGCGGTCAAGGCTTGCCGCAGCTGGGCCTCGGTGATCAGGCCGCTCTGCACCAGGAGCGTTCCTGCCTCAGATTGCATCGCGCCGGCTCCAGCCTCCGGAGACCTCAGGTTATTGGCCTGGACCCCACCTGTCAATGGCGCTGACTCGCGCTCGACTCGGCTTGCGCCTGCGCGGTGCCCGGGGTACCCTGGGCCCGCCCCACGGGGCGAGGTGCGCGTGCGTCTGTGGATCAAGAGCCTCGGCTGCAAGGTGAACCTGGCGGACGCCGTCCAGGCCCTGGAGGGGCTGGACGGGAGCAGGCTGCAGGTGGTCGACCGGCCGGCCCAGGCCGAGGTGGCGCTGCTGCACACCTGCACCGTGACCCACAAGGCCGATCGCGATGTTCGCAAGGCGCTGAACTCGCTGTTGCGCGATCTGCCAGGCCTGCCCGTGGTGGTGGCGGGTTGCGCCGCGGTCACGGACGGCGAGCGGCTGCGCGCGCTGCCCAATGTCCGGGCTGTGCTCGGGCCGGGCGACCCGACCGCCGTGGCCCGCGCGCTGTCCGCGGCCGCCCACGAGGCCGGGGAGCCCGGCGACCCGAGCTGCGCGCGGGGGGCGTTCGCGCACCTGGGCCGGCGGCGGGCCGTGCTCAAGGTCCAGGACGGGTGCAGCGCGGGCTGCGCCTACTGCATCGTCCCGCGCGTGCGCGGCCCGGAGCGCTCCGTCGGCCTGGCCGAGGCGCTGGCCGAGGCCCTTCGCCGGGCCGGGCAGGGCCACCGCGAGATCGTGCTGACCGGCATCCACCTGGGCCGCTGGGGCCGCGAGCTCACGCCGCGCCGCACGCTGGCGGAGCTGGTCGACACCCTGGCCGGGGCCCTGGCACAGCGGAGCCCCGCCAGCCGTGTTCGGCTCTCCTCGATCGAGCCCCTGGAGTGGACCGAGGAGCTCATGGCGGTCCTGGCGCGCAGGCCCAACGTCTGCCGCCACTTCCACGTCCCCATGCAGAGCGGGGCCGACGGCGTGCTGCGCGCCATGGGACGGCCCTACGACGCGAGCCGCTACGCGGGCGTGCTCGGCGGGCTGCGCCAGCGCTTCCCCGACGCGGCCCTGGGCGCAGATGTGCTGGTCGGCTTCCCTGGCGAGGGCGAGGCGGAGGCCCGCGCCACGCTCGAGCTGCTGACCGCCTCGCCGCTGGACTACCTGCACGTGTTCACCTTCTCGGCCCGGCCCGAGACGCGGGCGGCCGGCCTGCCTGGGAGGCCGGAGCCGCGGGCCGTGCGGTCCCGCTCGGAGGCGCTGCTGGCGTTCGGCCGGCAGCGCTGGCAAGCCTTCCTGCGAGCGGGCCTCGGGCGCAGCCACGAGCTGCTGGTGGAGGAGCGCTGCGGCGAGGGCCTGCGCGGCCGCAGCCAGCACTACCGGCCGATCCACCTTCTGCCCGGCGCGGGCGCGGCGCTGGGCGACGAGCTCCTGGGCGGGCTCCTCGAGGTGACCGCCCTGGAGCTGCAGGCCAACGCGCTGCGCGCCTCCTGGTGCGTCCGGGCGCAGGCGTCGCGGCCCGGAGAGGTGTGACGGGCCATGCCGGCGACCATGGGCAAACCCGAGCTGGAGGCCGCCACGCGCCTGCTCGGCCTGCAGCCTTTCCACGAGCCCGGGCTGCTCGAGCGCGCGCTCACCCACAAGACCTTCGCCAACGAGACGGCGCCCGTGGACGAGGTGCAGCACAACGAGCGGCTGGAGTTCCTGGGTGACGCGGTGCTGGAGCTCGTGGTCAGCGAGCTGCTCATGCAGGCGCTGCCCGGGGCCGAGGAGGGCGAGCTGACCGAGCTGCGCGCCGGGCTGGTCAACCGCGATGAGCTGGCCGAGTTCGGCGCCGGGTTGGGCCTGGGCCAGGTGCTGCGGCTCGGGCGGGGCGAGGAGCAGTCCGGCGGTCGCGCCAAGCCCTCCCTCCTGGCCGACGCCTTCGAGGCCCTGCTGGGCGCGCTGTACCTCGACCAGGGGCTGGACGCAGCCCGGGCGCTGGTGCAGCGGGTGCTCGGCCCGCGCGTGGCGGGGCTCCAGGTAGGGCGACCCGCCACGAACCCCAAGAGCCGGCTCCAGGAGCTGCTGCAACGCCGGGGGGAGCGGCCACCCGAGTACGTGCTGCTGGGCACCAGCGGCCCGCCGCACGCGCGGGAGTTCACCGTGGCGGCCAGGCAGGGCGAGCTCGAGATCGGCCGCGGAACGGGCCGCACCAAGAAGGCCGCCGAGCAGGCGGCCGCCCGCCAGGTGCTGGCCGCGCTGGGCGAGGAGCCCGCATGAGCCGAAGGACGCGCCAGCCAGCGGGGACCGCCCCCGCCGGGGGGTTCCGCTCCGGGTTCGTGGCCCTGGTCGGGCGGCCCAACGTGGGCAAGTCCACGCTGCTCAACGCCCTGGTGGGCGAGCGCGTGGCCATCGCCACCCCGCGGCCGCAGACCACCCGCACCCGCATCCGCGGTGTGGTCCACCGGCCCGGCTGCCAGATCGTGTTCGTGGACACGCCCGGCATCCACACCCGGAGCTGGCAGCTCAACCGCTTCATGCTGGGCGAAGCCCGCGCGGCGCTCGGCGAGGTGGATCTGGCCGTGCTGCTGGTCGAGGCCCGCGGCCGGGGCAGCCGGCCCGAGGAGGACGACGAGGATCGCCTGGTGCTGGAGCTGCTCGCGGAGGCGGGGGTGCCGGCGCTGCTGGCCATCAACAAGATCGACACCCTGGCGGACAAGGGCCAGCTCCTGCCGCTCATGCAGGCCTACGCCTCCCTCGGCCGCTTCGAGGAGCTCATCCCCGTCTCGGCGCTGCGCGAGGAAGGCCTGGAGCCGCTGCTCGCGGCCATCGTGGCGCGCCTGGCGGAGGGCCCGGCCTACTTCCCTGAAGAGCTGTACACCGATCAACCCGAGCGGCAGATGGTGGCCGAGCTGGTGCGCGAGGCGGCCATGCTGCGCACCGAGGACGAGATCCCCTACTGCCTGGCGGTCCAGGTGGACGCTTTCGAGGAGCAGCCCGACCGCGGGCTGGTGCGCATCCTGGCCACGGTGTTCGTGGAGCGCGAGAGCCAGAAGGGCATCCTGATCGGCAAGGGTGGCCGTCACCTCAAGGAGATCGGCACCGCCGCCCGCAGGGCCATCGAGCAACTGCTGGAGCGCAAGGTGTTCCTGGGGCTGACGGTCAAGGTCGCGCCGGATTGGTCCCGCACCGCCGGGGGTCTGAGGAAGGTCGGATACGAGCCATGAGCGCCCTGATCGCCATCGTCGGCAGGCCCAACGTGGGCAAGTCCACCCTGCTCAACCGCCTGGCTCGCCGCCAGGCGGCGGTCGTCGAGGACGTGCCAGGCGTGACCCGGGACCGTCTGTTCGTCGACGCCGAGCTGGGCGGCCGGCGGGTGATCCTGGTGGACACCGGCGGCTTCGACACCCAGGCCGACGACGCGCTCACCCGCGAGACCGTGGAGCAGGCTCGCCTGGCCGTCGAAGAAGCCGACTTCGTCCTGTTCCTGTGCGACGCCGAGGTGGGCTTCCACCCCATGGATCAGGAGGTGGCCGACATCCTGCGGCGCTGCCGCAAGCCGATCCTTTGTGTGGCCAACAAGTGCGATCCCGGCTGCCACACGCGGGCGCCCGACGAGTTCCATCGGCTGGGGTTCGACGTGGTGGCGCTCTCGGCGCTCCACAACCACGGCCTCGACGAGCTGCACGCCTGGGCCGCCGCGCACCTGCCGCCCATCCCGGCCGAGCCCCAGCCCGACGCGGGCCAGACCCACGAGCTCAAGCTGTGCCTGCTGGGCAGACCCAACGTGGGCAAGTCCTCGCTGGCCAACCGCCTGGCGGGCAAGCAGCGCCAGATCGTCTCGCCCATCCCGGGCACCACGCGCGACGCGGTGGACATCCCCATCGAGTGGCGCGGGGCGCACTTCCTGCTGGTCGACACCCCGGGGGTGCGCCGCAAGAGCAAGGTCACCGGCAAGCTCGAGCACCTCAGCGTCGTGGCGGCGCTCCGCACCCTGGAGCGGGCGGACGTGGCCGTGGTGGTGCTGGACGGCAGCGAACCCTACTCGGATCAGGACGCCCGCCTGCTCAACCTGGTGGACGAGCGCGGGCGGGGGCTGATCGTGGCGGTGAACAAGGCGGACACCTGGTCGCCCGACGAGCGCAAGACCTACCTGACCGACCTCACCTACGGCGTGCGGCACGTGGACTACGCCCCCGTGCTGGCGCTCTCGGCGCGCACGGGCGAGGGCGTCCAGAAACTGCTGCCGGCCGTGCGCAAGGCCTTCGGGCAGTCGGGGCTGCGCATCGGCACGGGTGAGCTGAACCGCTTCGTGGCCGACGCCCTGGAGCACAAGCAGCCTCCGGTCATCAAGGGCCGCCGGGCCAAGATCTACTACCTCACCCAGGCCAGCGTCCGGCCGCCCACGTTCGTGGCCTGGGTCAACGACCCGGCCCGCCTGCACCTGAGCTACCGGCGCTACCTCGAGAACCGCCTGCGGGCCAAGTACGGCTTCCAGGGCACGGCGGTGCGCTGGTTCTACCGGTCCAAGTCGGGAGGCGAGGAGGACTCGGGCCGCAAGGAGCCCGCGCGGTGAGCAGCCTGAGGCGAGCCTGGACGGCCCTGCGCGGGTACCTGCTCGAGGTCGGGCTGGGGATCTACCACATCCCCTACCTGCACGGGGTGCTGGCGACCATCCTGCAGACCGCGCGTGGCTTCTTCCGCAACGACAGCCACATCCTGGCCGCGGCCATCGCCTTCTACGCCATCCTGAGCCTGATCCCCTTCGTGCTGCTGCTGTTCTCGCTGTCGGGCTACGTGATCGAGAGCCTGGTGCAGCAAAGCGCCGGCCAGGAGAAACTCTTCCTGGAGCTCGCGGAGTACGTGCGCGCGGTGGTGCCCTTCATGACCGACGACATCGTGCAGCGGCTGCAGAGCATCACCCTCAACCGCGAGGCCCTCGGCCTGACCGGCCTGGGGACCCTGGTGATGACCTCCTGGGCGGTGTTCCGCACGCTCGAGATGGCCTTCAACCGCATCTTCTGCTCCGAGCGGCGCCGCTCCATGCTGGTCTCGCACGGGTTGTTCCTGCTGTTCCTGCTGGGGGTGCTGTTGCTCTTCCTGCTCTCCCACCTGGCCGGGGTGCTGGGCCCCCTGGGCGCCGCGCGCAGCGAGACGGTGGCCGGCCTGCTCGAGAGCCTGCTCGGCAGCTCCGCCCTGCTGCGCGCCCTGGCCGGGCTCCTGGTGAGCAGCCTGGTGTTCGTGGTGCTGGTCAAGTACTTCTCCCACGAGAGGATCCGCCTCGGGCCGGCGGCCGCTGGGGGGCTGATGTTCGCCCTGCTCTGGCTGCTGGCCTCGCAGGCCTTCGGCTACTACCTGCGGAACGTCGCCCGCTTCAGCATGCTGTACGGCTCCCTGGCCTCGCTGGCGGTCATCATCCTGTGGTTCTTCTACGCGGCGGTGGTGCTGCTGCTGTGCTGCGAGTTCACCAGCGTGCTCCAGCACAGGCGCTGGCGTGAACCGGAGACGCCGGGGCTCAGTCCAGAAAGCGCATCCCCGCCCGCAGGTTGACCGTCAGGTACGCGGGGAATGCATCCAGGTCGGTCAGCAGTCCGTGGTACTCGACCGCGACCCCCAGGGTGAAGGAGTCGGTCCACAGGTAGTCGGCCCCCAGCGCGGCCGTGAGCCCCAGGCCCTGGGCACCGTCCTGGCCGTCCACGTCCCGACGCAGGTAGCCCAGCCTCAGCTCGAGGTAGGGGACCACCACCAGCACGTCCAGGCTGCAGGCCAGCCCCAGGCCGGCGTGGAACATCCTGGCGCCAGCCCCGGTTCCGAGGAAGTGATGGGAATACCCGCCGGCCGCCGTCAACGAGAGGAGATCGCTGATGCCCACCTGGAGGTAGGCCTGGCCGCCCAGGGCGTCCTGGTGTTCGGGCAGGAAGTCGGTTCCGAACAGGGGGCCCAGCCCGGCCTTGACCTCCCAGGCCTCGGCCTGGACAGGCTGGGCAGGTCCCAGCCCGGCGGCGCTGGCCAGGAGGAGGGTGAGCGCCCAGCGGCTCAGGGTAGGGGAGGCGCGCATCGGCCGGCATCCTACCACGCGGCCGCGGCTTTCGGCACCGGTTTTCGGTTGACAAGCAGAAGCGGGCTGGTCTAACGTACCGCTCCGATTTTCAAGCGACATCTCCGGCATCGCGCCGGGATGCCCGCCTGCCTGGAGGAGCCTCCTTGAACGACAAGATCAACCGCAAGGACCTCAAGTCCCCCGACGAGTTCATGTCCACCACCAAGAGCGCCGTGGACTGGCTGGTGGACCACCGCGTCCTGGTGCTCAGCCTGATCGGCGTCGCGACCGTGATCATCCTGGGCGTGCTCGGCGTCCGCTGGTTCCTGGAGGACCGCACCCTCAAGTCCTCGCAGGCCTTCGCCGAGAGCTTCAAGGTCCTCGAGGCCCGGGTGGTGGAGCGCGATGAAGCTCCCGAGACCAGCCAGGCGGACGGCACCTATCCGTCCGAGGCGGACAAGTTGAAGGCCTCCGTGGCTGCCCTCGAGGCCATGGCCAAGGAGCACTCCGGCTCCGAGGCGGCATCCCTGGCGCAGTTCTTCACCGCGGAGTCCAAGCGCCGGCTGGGCGAGCACGACGCCGCCGTGGCCGGCTTCGAGGCCTACCTCAAGGCCGAGGGCCTCGGCGCCGTCATGGCGCCCTTCGCGGTCGAGGGCCTGGGCGCGTCCTACGAGGAGCAGAACAAGCTCGAGGAGGCCAAGGCCCAGTACCAGCGGTTGACCGAGGCGCCGTTCCTGGGACACAAGGACCGCGGCCTGTTCCACCTGGCCAGGCTGGAGCAGAAGGCCGGCCGCGCCGAGGTTGCCGCCCGGCAGTTCCAGGCCATCGTGGACGAGTTCCCGCAGACCATCTTCCTGCCGGAGATCCAGGCGCGCCTCTCGGTGTTGCCCGAGGTGCCACACGTCGCTCCAGCCCCGGAACCTGCGAAGCCGGGGCAGGGGCTGCCCGAGAAACCCCCGGCGGCGGACAAGCAAGGCTAGCCGCGCATGATGAACGGAGCCCACGGAACCCTGCTGGTCGCGGCCCTGGCCCTGTCAGGTCTCGCGTGCGAGGGTTTCAAGGACCGCACCTACCTGCTGCCGCCCGAGCGGGCAGAGCTGCCCGAGTATCCGGCGGCCTCCGCCCGCCACCGGGTGCTCAACGTGCTGTGGCGCCACCAGCTCATGGAGGCCTCCGGCTTGCCGCTGGACTACAGCCACCACGGCAGCCCGGCGGTGGATCTCCAGGGGACCCGGGTTTACGTCGGCAGCCAGTCCGGAGCCTTCTCCTGCCTCGATTCCCAGACGGGCAAGGTCCTGTGGCGCAAGCTGGGCACCGGCCCGTTCGACGGACAGCCGGTCGTGGCGGGCGGCATGGTGCTGGCGGGGACGGGCGGGGGCATGCTGTACGCCTTCCGCGAGGCGGATGGCGAGGTGCTGTGGGCTCACCAGACCACCAGCGCCATCGATGGGCGCCCCATCTCAGCCGGTGAGCTGGTGCTGTTCACCACCAACTCGAACGCCTTGACCGCGCTCGACCTGCAGACGGGGGCCTGGCGCTGGGCCTACCGGCGCGATGTCCCTGCCGGCCGCTTCCAGATCAAGGGCTCGCCGAGCCCGCTGGTGCTCGGCGATCACGTCTACCTGGGCTTCTCGGACGGATACCTGGTCAAGCTGGCCCTGGCCGACGGCTCGGTGCTCGCGGCCCGTAAGCTCAGCGAGCAGAGCGCGCGTTTCACCGACGTGGACTCGGATCCCGTGCTGGTCGGCGACAGCCTGATCGTGGGGGTCTTTGGCCGCGGGGTGATCGGCCTGGACCCCGAGGATCTCAAGGAGCGCTGGGTCCACGAGGCCGACGGACCCTCGTCCTTCGCCGAGCGCAATGGCGTGCTGTTCTACTCCACGGGCGACTCCAAGGTCGAGGCGCTGAACGTCCGGGACAACAAGGTGCTGTGGCGATTCGACGCCAAGAGCGGCAGCCTGACCGCGCCGATCGCGGTCGGCCCCTGGCTGCTGGTGACCTCCAGCGAGCAGTCCCTGATGGTGCTCGACCAATCCTCTGGCCAGCTCCTCCAGGTGTTCAACCCGGGCAAGGGCTCCTTCTCCCGGCCGAGCGTGCAGGGGACGCGGGCCTACTGGGTCTCCAACGGGCAGACCCTGTACGCCATGAGCGTGGTCCGATGACCGCCCCGAGCATGCCGCCGAACGCCACCAAGCGCACGGTCAGGGTGGTCGCAGCCCTGGTCGAGTCAGGGGATGGTCGGGTGCTGATCACCCAGCGCAGGCCCCAGGCGTTCATGCCGCTCAAGTGGGAGTTTCCGGGCGGCAAGGTGGAGGTCGGGGAGACGGACCAGCAGGCCCTGGCCCGTGAGCTGCGGGAGGAGCTGGGCATCGAGGTCCAGGTGGCCGACCACTACATGGGCCTGCTGCACAGCTACCCCGAGTTCGACATCGACTTCCACGTGTACACCTGCAAGATCCTCTCGGGTCAGATCGTCCGTCTGGGCGTGCATGACTTCCGCTGGGTGAAGACCTCGGAGCTGACCGAGTTCGAGTTTCCTCCCGCCGACATGCCCACGGTCTCCAAGCTGCTGGCTTGACGCCAGCGATCGCCGAGGGGGAGAAATGCCAAGGAACTCCTTGCGAAACAGCCAGATGAGCCATTATCTCTAGTTGCCATAATATATCTTATCAGACCCTTTACCTGGGGCCTCGCCGCGGCGAGGCCGCGCTGGTTCCCTCAGGGTTCGCCCTTGATTCTGTCTATGATGGGCTCAGGGTCCAGGAACAAGGCGTACAGCTCATCCTCCCTGTACGCCCCGTTCAGGTCGTACAAGCCTGCGCAGATGGAGCTCAGCAGGCAGGCTGAACAGGCTCGACCCTTGTCGTGGAAGAAGTCGACCTGGCGGACCTCGCCCTTGGCGTCCAGGAAATGAACCGTGCGCTCCTCGCCCTTCACGATCTTGCGGGTCTCGGTCGAGGTGTGGGCGAACTCCGCCATGTAGCAGAGCGGCAAGCGCTCGATGCGGAAGGTCCGTGCGCACTCCTCCAGGAACCTCATCGCCCGGTGCAGCGACAGCTCGAGGTCCGCGAGCTTCGCCAGCGTGTGCGGGTTCTCGCTGACCCGGTTCATCTTGGGGTCGATGTTGTTCCACACGAAGTGATGGATGAAGGGAAACCGCTGTACCAAAAAGCGGACGTTCTCGTCCAGGTGATCGGCGTTCTGCGCGCACATCACGGTGTTCACGTCCACCGCGAGCCCCAGCTTCCCGGCGTTCTCGAAGGACCCGAGCAGGTTGTCCCAGGAGTCCGGGTTGCCGGAAAGAAACGCCTGAACTTCCTCGCGCACGGAGTGCACCGAGAAATGAAGGTGCGACAACCCTGCTTTCTTCAATTTTTTCAGATAATTCAAGTTGGAGGTCTTCTGCCCGTTGGTGATGATGCGGACCGCCAGTCCGACCTCTCTCGCCTGCCGGACGATCGTCTCGAGCTCTGGATGCATGCTCGGCTCGCCGCCCGTCAGGATCACCCCGTCGTAGTCGGCGGCCTTGAGCTTCTCCAGCTGCCTCCAGGACTCCTCCAGCCCGAGTGTGACTGGCAACTCAGGGTTCGAGCAGAACAGGCAGCGCTGATTGCAGAGCCTGGTCACCTGGATGTAGCCGAGGTTAGCCATAATTGTTCACATAAGCCTGCTACGGTCCACTATCTCGTCCTCTCAGGTGACGGTCCTGAATTCCGTCCAGCCGTACCGCTCCGGGTACTCCCGCCAGGGTCCTTCGCACCGCGCGGCGAGCGTGCACCTGGCGCAAGGCGCCCCCTTGGCCTTGCCCTCGGCCAGCCGGTAGGTGCGGTAGTCCTCGATCACCCCCTCCGCGTCGAAGATCCTCGTCGCCGGCATGATCCTCTCGCCGATGAAGCGCTCGCGGCCCTGCATGCAGCAGTACGGAATCGCCTCGGTCATCGAGCGTCGACCGGCGCGCTCGCCCACCTCGAGCGCGGCGTGCACGTGGGGCATGATGAGCTCGAAGTGCGGCACGATCGAGGCGAAGTTGGCCTCCGGTCCCGCCGAGCCGACGGGGTGCACGAAGGCGAGCTGGTACTGATCGACGCCGAGCCGGACGAGCAGCTCGGCCAGCTCGACCAGGTGCCTGAAGTTCGAGCGGGTGATCACGCTGTTGGTGATCACCCGCTGGCCCATCGCCTTGAGGTTCCGGATGCCCTGGACGGTCTGCTCGAAGGAGCCCACCACCGTGGTCAGGTGGTCGTGGCACTCCGGCCGGTGCCCATGCAGCGCGGGGGAAAACTCGTTCACGCCTGCCGCGACCAGCTCCTCGCACAGCCGCTTGTAGGCGAACATGCGGCCGTTCGACTGGACCTGGATCGAGCTGTAACCCAGCTCCCGGGCCCGGGCGGCCAAGCGCACCAGCTCGGGGTGGAGCGTGGGCTCGCCGCCGGTGAACACGACTCCCCGGTGGCGCGCTCTGCCCTCGGCCAGGAACCCGGCCAGCTCCTCGTAGGGCCGGCGCCCGAACCGCTCGCGCTTTCGGCCCTGGACGCAGAACAGGCACCTGTTGTTGCAGGCGAACCCGACCTTCACGTCGATGCGCTCGGGGACCTCCCCCGGCACCGGGATCTGCTCGCCAGCGCGCTCGGTCGCCACCGCGTCAACCTCCCCGGCTCCCCTGCCCCGCCGCAGCGCTTCCGCCCAGCATCACCCGACGCACCTCCTCCAGCTCCAGCGGCGTCGGGTCCTGGCACCCCTGCCGCTCGAAGCCCATGAGGTTCCGGGCGAGCTCCTGGAGCCGATGCGCTGCCTGGGTGCGCGGCCCCACGTCGAGGATCGAGCGCCGTGACAGCTCGGCGGCCTGGATGGCGGGCGTGCGCGGGATGACGGCCAGGATGCGCGTGTTCATCGCCGCGGCCAGCCGTCGAACCGGCTCGAGGTCAGCGCGGTTGTCCCGTCGGTTCACCACCATGCCAGCCAGGCACACGCCGTTGTCCCGGTAGTGGAGCACGGCCCGGGTGATGTTGTTGGCCGCGTACCCGGCCGCCATCTCCTCGGAGGCCACGATGATCACCTGGGGGGCCACATCCCGCCGCAAGGGGGCGGCGAAGCCGCCGCACACGACGTCGCCGAGCACGTCGAACACGACCGCGTCGTAGCGCTGCGGATCGAGCAAGCCCAGGTCGTCGAACAGTTCGAACATGCGCGAGATGGCGCGTCCACCGCAACCCACGCCGGATTGTGGGCCGCCCGCCTCGACGCAGTCGATCCCGTCCTTGCCAGGCATGATCAGATCCTCGCGCCGCAGGCCTCCGGCCGGCGACGCCAGGAGCCGATCCAGGACCGTCCTGATGGGGCCAGCCTCCACCAGGCTCAGCGTGGAGTCGTGCTTGGGATCGCACCCCACGTGCAGCACGCGCCGGCCCTGCCGCGCGAGGGCCAGGCTCACGCTGGCGGCGACGGTCGACTTGCCGACCCCGCCCTTGCCGTAGAATGCGATGCGCTCCATGTGTCCTCTTCACCCCGCCCACGGCGCCGGGCAAGCCAGTCTAACCTCGCGGTGGTCCTCACACAAGGTGAGCCGGGCTCGCGGGGTCAGCCGCCGGGCTCGGGGCGGCACTCGCGCAGGATGGCCTGGTGGCTGAGGGCGTTGGACATCACCTCGGCCAGGTGGAGCGTGCCCTGGATGCCGAGGCAGGCCGTGTCCACCAGCGCGTGTGTGTGGTAGGCGGGGAAGCCCCACTCCACGAAGGGGATCCCGCGCGACACCAGCAGGCCGGCCACCTGGCGCAGCGCGTGCGCGTTGAGGATCACCAGATCCAGACCGGCGCCTTCGGCCTCGGCGGCCAGCGCCTCGAGCAGCAGGGCGGGGCTCGGGTCGATCAGCAGACGGCCGGGCACCACCCGCTCCTCCGCCTCCACGCGCTCGGCGGCCGCCCAGTAGGCGGTCAGGCACACCTGGCAACCGAACTCCTCCACCGCGCTGGCCAGCGCCGCGCCCGCGTGGGGATCGGCCACGAGCGCCACCCGCTTGCCCTGCAGGTGGTGCGGCAGCAGCCACTCGAGGCGCCCAGCCGCGCGCCGGAGCTCCCGTTCGAGCAGACCCTCGAGGGACCGCTCTCGCCCGGTGGCGGTCGCCAGGCTCGCGAGGAACCCCTTGCAGGCGTCCAGCCCGAGCGGCAGCTCACACTCGAGCAGGCGCGCACCGACGCGCTCCGCCAGGATTCGGGCTGCGGCGCGGCCATAGGGCAGAGAGACCACCGTGCCCGCCGAGGCCGATCGCAGCAGGTCCGCGGCGGGCCCTCCCTCCAGCCACACCCCCGCCGGCTCGAGCCCCAGGCCCGAGATCAGCCGCTCGAGCTCGGCCACGTCGGCCCGCAGATCGGCCTCCTGGCGGTGCATCAGGTGTCCCACCACGGCCACCCGCTCGCGACGCGGGTCGGCCTGCGCCTCGCACGGCAGGTTCTCCGCCAGGGTCTGCAGCACGGCCGCGTAGCCCGCCAGCCAGTCTGACGTCAGCGAGCCGCAGGGGACGAACGCGACCGGCAGGTGCACCCGGGCGCGAAGCTCGCGCACCTGTCGGTCGTACTGGCGACCGGTCATGGCCGCGGGGCTCATCGCGCCCAGCAGGACCAGCCCGCAGTCGGGCCGCGCAGCCACCTGCTGCAGACGCTCCCTGAGCAGCCTGTCGTCGCCGAGCGCCAGCCGCTCGGTGGTGGCGTCGGTGTCCGCCACGCGGTGGAAGCCGTCGGCGCGGAACAGGTCCGCGCACCAGTCGTGGTTGCCCTGGAGGTGACTGGCCCGGAACATGGTGCAGTTGGGTCCGTCCACCACCAGGTAGGCGTCGCGGATGGCGCTGGCGGCCAGGAGCACGCCGATCTGGTAGGACATCTTGAAGGGAGAGAGGAAGGCGTCCGTCATCCCGGTTGCACCGCCTCCAGGTAGCGCGCGTAGCGCCGGTAGAAGGGCCAGCGGCAGAGCCCGAGCAGCCGCTCGACCGAGCGCAGTCCGCCTTCCAGCCCCGGCTCGATGAAGCCGAGGTGGAACTGCGCCTTGCCGACCCGTGTCAGGCGCGTATCGAAGGCCACCTCGGAGTAGAACGCAGCCGCGGGGCTCGCGCGCAGCCTGGCCACGAGCTGCGGGCGATCCTCGAAGGGCTCCAGCGCAACGCGCTCCAGGAGCGCCGACCGATCGCCGAGCTCGCCGGCGAGCGCCGCCCGATCGGCCCGGGCGCCCAGGACCAGCACCTGGAGCGAGAAACCCATGTCGAGCAGCAGCTCGGCGAGCGGCACGCCGTACTGCAGCTCGGGCCGCCACAGGCGTGGCCACTCGTCCGGGCTGACCACGAAGCCGAGCACGTGGCGGGAGGCCTCGGAGCGCAGCGCCCGCCAGCGCTCCTCGACCGCCGGCAGCCTCTGGTTCTCCCAGCGCTCGAGCCGCTCGGGTCCAGCGCCGACCGCGCGCAGGGCAGCCTCCATCCAGGCCCGGGTGCCCCGGGGCCCGAACGGCGCCGGCCCGCACTGCAGCGGTACCTCGCATGCTGCCAGCACCTGCTCCGCGAGGCGCAGCCAGGGCGCGTGAGGATAGATCAACCCCGCGCGGCCACCGAGGTAGCGGCCGATCGCCCCGAGCCCGAGCTCCGGAAGCAGCCAGGCGTTCACCTCCAGCCCGGCGAAGCCGAGCTCGGCGGCGAGCTCGGCCCGGCTCGGGCCAGGCGGGAAGCCCACCAGGTTGAGCCACCCGGCCTCCGGCGCGCTCCCCTCCGGCCGCCCGCGCCGCGCCGCCTCCAGCGCCTGCCGGACCAGGTCCTGGTAGGTCCGCTCGGGCCCTTCGAGATCGGTGTTGAGGTCGAGGATGGGCGGCTTGCCTGGCCCACCCAGGCGGCGGATGGCCGAGCGCGCGTCATCCCCGATGATCTTGGGCAGGCAGGTGTTGTTCAGCTGCACGCAGCGCACCCCGGGCACACCCAGGGCGGCCTCCAGCGCGCGCTCCAGCTTGCCGACTCCACCGAGGATGGCGTCCTCCTCCACCAGGCCAGTGAAGAAGGAGCGCGAGCCGCGCCCGCTCCGGCCCGGCTGCGGCCGGGGCCAGGGCAGGTTGGCGAAGCCGACCAGCGGGGTGAAGGGCTCTGGCTCCACGCCGATGCACTCCGCCTCGCCGTGCAGCACGAAGGCCACCGGGTCCGTGAACTGGACGCCGCACAGCCCGCTGCGCTCGACCTCGAAGTCGGCGAAGAACTGCCGCCACTGGAGCGGGTTGCCCCAGCGGGTCACGGAGACGGGCTCCCCGCCATGACCGCCCGTGGGCCCGCCTGCCCGCCCGGGCGCCGCGCTCCGCTCCAGGCGCATGCCGGCGTGGGTGGAGCGCGACAGCAGGAAGCCCACGAAGCGCTCGACCTGGTGGGGCAGCAGCCCGCGCTGTGCCTGGCCGCGACCGTCCTCCAGCAGGGCCAGCTCGAAGAGCGGACCTTGCAAGACCAGCTCCCCTGGGCCTGCAGCGCCAGCCTGACGGACCTCGAACGCGATGCCCGTGTGGTGGCTGCGGAAGCCCAGCCGGAAGGAAGCGGGCGCGTCCTGGTGCATCCACTCGAGCGCGTAGTCGAACCACAGCGTTCGCCCCGGGACCAGGCAATCGCCGAGCAGGGTGCGCACCACGCTGTCGTCGAGCACCAGGCGCGGGAGGGCCTGATTGCGGAAGGCGAGCAGGCTGAACTCCGGCCGGGCGAGGAGCCCGCCGAGCCTGGCCGACAGCGGCCCGAGCAGCGGGAGCAAGGCCTCGGCGCCGGCCGGCGCCACCAGGCCGGGTCGCGCGGGCTCGTCGAGGGGACCGCACCACTCCAGCCGAATCGGCCCAGGCTCGAGCTCGAGGTACAGGCTGCCGTCGATGCGCGGGACCGCCCGAAGACAGCGCAGGCCGTGCGGGCGCAGCAGACCCTCCACCTCGACCCGCAACGCCGTCAGCACCGCGCGAGCATCGAGGTGATCCCAGACTGTGGCTTTCTCGTTCAAACCAGCCGAAGTATACTTCAGCCCATGTCTGATCGCGAACTCGCCAGGCTCAACCAGACCGTGTGCGGGCTCGAGGGGATGGCCTCCCTGCTGGCCCGCACCCCGGGAGACTTCGCGGTGGTCATCCACGGGCCCGCGGACTGCGCCGGGCTCCTGCTCCAGGGCATGGATCAGCCCGGCAGCGAGCGATTCTTCTGCACCCACCTCGAGGAGGCAGATCTGGTGTCGGGCCGGGCCGGGCAGCGCCTCGGCCGCTGCCTGGAGGTGGTCAGCCGCGAGCTCGCGCCGGGTGTGGTGTTCGTGCTGGGGACGTGCGGCTCGGCCCTCATCGGAGACGACCTCAAGGGCGCGCTGGCCAAGGCCGCGCGCGCGACCCCGGTGCCGCTCATCTCGCCCCACGCCGGAGGCATGGGCTGGATCAGCCAGTCCGCGCTGCTCGACCGCTTCGGCCTGCTCATGCTGGAGGCCTGCGCGGCGCGGCCCCAGGAGCGCACTCCTCGCTGCGTCAACCTGATCGGCTTCGAGCCTGGCGCGGAGCTGCGCCGGGTGCTCTCCGGGCAGGCCCTCGAGGTGAACGCCGTGCTGGGACCCGGCGCGGCCTGGTCTGACTGGGCCCGCATGGGCCGCGCGAGCCACAACCTGTCGATCGACCCGGAGCTGTTCGGCGGCACCCTGGCGCAGGCGGAGCGACGGCTCGGCCAGCGCACCCTATGCGTACCCGCGCCCGTCGGCTTCGCGGGCAGCCTAGCCTTCCTGGCGGCCCTGGAGGCAGAGTGGCCCGCGCCTGGTGACCACCCCTGGCCGAGGCCCTCGCCCCCTGCCCTCCTGGCGACGGCCCGCGCTCGGCTCTCCGGTCGCAGGTTGGGCTACAACGTCGGCTCGACCAAGAACCTGGAGGCGCGCACGCTGGCCCTGGAGGGCCTCGGCGACCTGGCGGCCTTCCAGGAGCTCGGCCTCGAGGTGGTGCTGCTGGTCCAGGGGGATGACCGCCCGGCGCGCCTCGAGGCGGTCCGCAGGACGCTGTCCAGGCTCGGCTGTGGGGCCCCGCTGGCCGTGTTCGCCGACACCGTTCAGTTCGGAGCCCTCTGCAGGGAGCAGGGCGTCGAGCTCGTGTACGCCGCGGACCACCTGCGCTCCAGGCTGGACGGGTGCGGCGCCGCCTTCCTGCCCCTCGGTTGCCTGCGGCCCGGCCTGTGCGGGGTGGAGCCCAACCTGCGGGCCATGCTCGCGGCCGTCGATCCACCCACCGAGGTCACCGCGCCGTGAGGCAGGACCCCCTGGAGGCGTACGCGCTCAGGCCCCTCACCCAGGGAGGGCTGTTCGGCGTGTTCCTGGCCACCTGCGCCATCGAGGGCGCGCTCGACGTCCTGCACGCCGGGGTGGGCTGCAAGGGCAAGACCCAGCGGCTGCTCGTGGAGCACGACTGGGGCCGGGAGTCCCACACCCAGCTCGGCTGGACGGAGCTCGGCGAGGCCGAGTGGATCCATGACGCCGCCGAGCCCCTGGTTCGCAACGGCATCGAGCTCTGCCGCAGGCGCAACCCCCAGCTGATGATCGTGTCGGCCTCCTCCGCCGTGGAGCTGACGGGCGTCGACCTGGCCTGCGCCGTGGCCCGCCTGCGCGCGGCCGTGCCGTGCCCGGTGGCGTTCGTGCCCCACGCCGGGGACGCGCCCGATCTCTGGTCGGGCTACGCCGCGGTCCTCGCCGCCGTGCTCGAGCTGGTCCCCTGGGGCGAACCCATGGCCGAGCGCCACACGGTGTCGTTCTTCGGCCACTTCTTCCACCGGCACGAGCTGGATCAGGCCGCCAACCTGGTGGAGCTGCGGCGCCTGCTGGAGTCCCTCGGGCTCGCCCTGGGTCCGGTGTTCCTGGGCGGCGAGCCTCCGTCCAGCTTGCTCCGCGCCCACCGCTCCGACCTGCTCGTGCGCCTGCCGTACGCTGGTACGAGCGCGAGGGAGCTGGCCGAGCGCACGCGCCGCAAGGTCCTCGATGGCCCGCTGCCCCTGGGGCTCACCGCCACCAGCCGCTGGCTCCGGGCCATGGGTCGGCTGCTGGCTCTCGACGCCGCGCTGGTCGACCGTCTCGTCGAGCGGGAGGAGAAGAAGACCCGGCCCAGGCTCGAGCTGGCTCGCCGCGCCCTGGCCGGCAGGAGGCTGGCGGTGCTGGCGGACTCGCCCTCGGCGGCGGCCTGGTGCGGTCTCGGGCTGGAGCTGGGGCTCCGGCCCTGCCTGGTCGCGCTGCTCGATCGCTCGCTGGGGGGGGAGACCGCCTTCGAGCACCTTCTCGGCTCGGCCGGCCACGCGCGGCCACCGGGGCTCACCGTGCTCCAGGCCCCCAGCCTGAGGCGCCTGCGCGGCAGCCTGGAGGCTCTGGCGGAGCCGCCCGAGCTCGTCGTCCGGCCGGACCTGAGTCTGCGCGGTAGCCCGTGGGAGGCGCTGCCCAGCGTGGAGACCGGCTACCCTGCTCCCCACCACCACGCCATCTACCCCATGCCCGAGTTCGGGTACGCTGGGGCGGTGGCGCAGGCCCAGCGGCTGCTGGACGCCTGGCACAGGATCCACTGAGGCGCGGGTCGAGCCCGGCGGTGAGGAGCCCATGACCATCCCACGAGAGCGGATCGCACCGATGCACCCGGAGTGGATCGAGCTGGTGATGGGCTTCCAGTGCAACTGCCGTTGCAGCGTCTGCCCTGGCTCGCAGCTCTCCGAGCATCGGCGCATGAGCCGCTCCGAGGTATTCGACTGGCTCGAGCGCAGCCGCCGAGAGGGCGCCAGCGGGGTCTGGTTCGGTGGAGGGGAGCCGAGCCTGCACCCAGACCTGGTGGCTGGCCTGGAGCGCGCCAGAGCCCTGGGATTCCCGAGGCGGCGCGTCCAGACCAACGCTCTGCGCTTCGCCTACCCGGCCTTCACGGCGCGCACCGTGGCTGCGGGCCTGAGCGAGGTCTCGGTGTCCCTGAAGGGGGGTCGCGCCGAGACGCACGAGGCCGTGTCTCGAACCCCGGGCTCCTTCGCCCTGCTGTCGCAGGGCGTCCGCAACCTGGTCTCGGCCGGAGCGCGGGTGGAGGCCGACCTGCTGCTGACCCGCCCCATGCTGCCCGAGCTCGAGGAGGCGGTCTCCAGGTTCGCCGGCCTCGGGGTGAAGGCCTTCCACCTCTGGCTGCTCTCCCTGCACGGGCTCGCGCACTCCTCGCGGGCACAGGCCCTGCTCCCGACCTTCGCGGAGCTGGCGCCCTGCCTGCAGCGTGCCGGGGCGCGGGCGGACGAGCTGGGCGTGGAGCTGTCCAGCCTGCACACCCCGCCCTGCTCCTTGCTGCCGGCCGATCGCGGACGTTACCGGCCTGCTTCCACCTGGCGGCTGAGGGTGGCCCTGCCGGGTGGCGAGAGCTTCATGGCCGAGGAGTCGCCCATGGAGGGTGGCCACTACCTGCCCGACTGCGCCCGCTGCTCCGCCCGGCCCACCTGTCTCGGATTGCGCGGTGACTACCTCGCGGTTCACGGGCGGGCGGGCCTGGCGCCGCTGCGGGCCGATCAGCCTGGAGCCGGCCCATGAGCGAGCGACTCACGCGCCGCCTGCAGGCCTGGCGCACGGCCGCGGCCTCACGGGGCCTGGGCCCGTGGAGCTGCCTGTGGCTGCTCGGCCTGCTGGTCGGCCTGGCGCTCTGGGCCGAAGCGTCCCAGGACGACGACTTCTACTTCCCGGATGCCTGGCGTGCCCTGGGCCTGGCGCTGATCTTCGGCTTCCTGGCCAGCGCGTGGATCCGCAGGCCGTGGCTGCGGATCCAGCTCCGGCTGTTCCTGCTCGTGCTCCCCTGCCTCGGCCTGCTCACCTGGGAGATGCTCTCCGCCCGGCGTGACGAGCGCATCATCCACGAGCGTATTCAGCTCTCGGAGGACCGCCTGCTCCGGTACCACTACCGGCCGGGCGCGGCCACCGGCTCCGAAGATGCGCAGGGCAGGCCCCTGCCCATCAGCGCCGATGGCCTGTGGGATCTGCCACATGCCCGGCCCAAGCCCGCGGAGACCTTCCGCATCGTCGTCCTCGGCGATTCGGTGCCCAACGATGGCAAGCTCCCCTTCCCCGCGCGGTTCCATCAGCTCCTGCAGCAGCTCCTCCAGGGCACCCACGGCTGGAAGGTCGAGGTGGTGAACGTCTCCTGCGAGGGCTACAACACCCTCCAGGAAGTCCGGCTGTTCGAGCGCGTCGGTCTCGGCTTCCAGCCCGATCTGGTGCTCGTGGCCTACGTGCTCAACGATCCCTTCCTGCAGAACGGCGGACACCGCCGCCTGGGGAACTCCTATGTGGCGCACCGGATCGGGTTCCTGTGGCGGTACCTCCTGGGACGCAGCGCGTGCGAGGCCTTCCTGCCGCTCCACGACCGCTATGCCTTCGACCTGGTGGTCACCGCGGGCCTCGAACGACTCGCCCTGCTGGCCGAGCTGCACCACTTCCCCGTGCTGCTCGCGGTCCTGCCCATCGTCGAGGAGTTCGATGATCCGATCTGCGCGGGCATGTACCACCAGGTCTCGGCGCTCGGCGAGCGGCTGGGCATGGGCACCCTCGAGCTGGTGGAGGCCTTCCGCGGCAGACCGGCAGAGGACTTCCGCAAGCTCGGTGATCGCTGGGATCTCACCCACCCGAACGCCGAGGGCCACCGGTTGATCGCCGCGCGGTTGGCGGAGCGGATCCGGCCGCTGCTCGAGGCGCGCGCGCCGGCCGAGCCCCTCAACGCGAACGAACCATGAACACCCCGAACTCCGCGGCTTCGGCCGGCAGGAAGCGCCCCTCGTAGGTGGAACGCCGGGACCATGCAGTCCAGCGGGGCTCGAGGCGTCCACCCTCGAGCCAGCGCTGGCACTCCTCCCAGGGCAGCACGGTCAGCTCGTCGAGGATCCCCTCCATGGCCGTGTTCTTGTCCCAGGCGAAGCGCAGCACCAGTTGCCACCAGCTCCAGCCGCGGCCCCTGACCTCGTCGGTCAACGAATGGCCGAGGCCTGGCAATGGATACCCATCGTTGTAGCGCCTGCAGCCAGCGCTGAGGTAGACCAGGCTACCCGCCTGTTCGGGCAGCGGCTCCTCGGCCCCCACGGTCCGCACCGTGATCCCCAGCCGTTGCTGCAGCACCCGGGGAGGGACCACCAGGGTCTTGCGGGAATCAGCCGCGGGCGCCCACAGCGTGCTGCCCGGAGGGATGCGCCCCTCCAGCGAACGCCAGAATCGGTACTCCTGCTGCAACGTCGTCTCGACCGACAGCGCCGCGCTTGCCAGGGGTGCGGTCACCAGGGTCGCGCTGGCAGCGAGGATGGCCATCCAGGCGGCGCGCGGCACCCGCCTCACCCGGGCCACCAGCCAGTCGAGGCAGACGCTGGCGCCGAGCCCGGCGACGGGCACGAGCAGCATGATGCCCAGCCCCTGCAGCTTGATCCGCGCCGAGGTGTCTCCCATGAACAGGAGGTAGAAGACGAACGTCGGCCAGGCCACGAAGGTGAGGTAGCGCCGCAGCTCCAGAGACGCGGCGCGCGCGCGCAGGTACCCCAGGACGATCCCGGCCAGCACGACCGGGCTGCACAGCAGCGGATCCGCGAGCAGGATGTTCAGGTGCCCGACCAGGAACATGAACGCGACCGGGAATCGGCTCGAGGTCTCCCGATCGACCTCCACCACGGAGAGCAAGCGGAACAGGAGCAAGCCAGCGAGCGCCACGCCCCCCGCGACCAGCTCCACCCGGAGCAGTCCGCGACCGTGGCGCCGCCACAGCCAGACACCCAGCGCCAGGCACAGCAGGACCGCGGACAGGTGGGCCAGCAGCAGGCCGAGCATTCCCACCCCGAGCATCAGGCCGGCAGGCCACCAGGGCCGCACCGCGGGCGGCGCTGCCTGGACCGGCCGGGGGCCGGGATCGACGAGCACCCACAGGAAGGCGAGGCCGGCCAGCAGCGGCGCCTCCAGGCGGCCGTGGCTCGCGGCCACGAGCGCCAGGATGGCACCGGCCAGGCTCCACCTCGATCCGCAGCTGCGGTACCTGGCGGCCAGCACCAGCCCGAGCAGCAGGAACAACCGCAGCGCCGGCAGGGTCGACGGGCTCGCGTCGACCCGCGCCAGCGCCACCAGCCCCGCCGTGAGCAGGCCAGCGGCCCAGGCCGCCACCGCATCTCGCGTGAGCTGCCACGTCAGCAAGGCGAGCAGCGCGCAGCCCAGGGTCCCGCAGAGCAGCTGGCCCCAGACCAGCCCCTCCAGAGGATCGGACAGCCAGCCCAGCCAGGCGAAGCACGCCACCAGCAAGGGTGCCTGCGGGCCGTGGTCACCCAGGATGGCGGTGTCGATGTACAGCACATCCCTGCCGCTGGCCACGTGCGGCCCCCAGGGCGCCGCCATGCGCACCAGGAGCGCCAGGCCAGCCACGGCGAGCGCGAGCAGCAGCAGCCGGGCGGCCTGTCGCGGCGCCGCCCGGGCAGCGCGCGTGGCCTCCACCACGCCGAGCGCCACGGCGCCCAGGACGGCTCCCTGGCAGATCCACAGGCTGAAGGAGCCCGACGAGAACATCCCGCCTCCGTGGCGGCAGGCCGCGGTTGGCCGTGGGCCAGTGGGCTGTTATTATCCTACGCCGTGAGATCCTCGCAAGGGCAGCCACCATGACCGCGATCCTGGGCATCTCGGCCTTCTACCACGACGCAGCGGCGGCCGTGGTGCTGGATGGCCGCATCGCCGCCGCGGCCCAGGAAGAGCGTTTCAGCCGGATCAAGCACGACGCGAGCTTCCCCGGCGCCGCCATCGCCGCCTGCCTGCGCACGGCTGGGCTGCGCCCCGAGGACATCGACTACGTCGGCTTCTACGAGAAGCCCCTGGCCAAGTTCGAGCGCCTGCTGGAGACCAGCCTCGCGACGGCTCCCCGCGGAATGGGGACCTTCCTGCGGTACGCTCCGCTCTGGCTACGGAGGCGGCTCCACATCCGCGCGTGCCTCGACGCCGGCCTGGGCCTCGCCAGCCGCAAGCGCTACATCTTCGGCTCCCACCACCTGTCCCATGCCGCCTCGGCCTTCTACCCCTCGCCCTTCCCGGACGCCGCCGTGTTGACGCTCGACGGCGTGGGAGAATGGGCCACGACCTGCTGGGGGACGGCGTCGGGCAACCGAATCAGCCTGTCGCAGCAGCAGCGCTTTCCCCACTCGCTGGGCCTGCTCTACTCGGCCTTCACGCACCACTGCGGCTTCAAGATCAACTCGGGCGAGTACAAGCTCATGGGCCTGGCACCCTTCGGCCGCCCGACCTACGCCCGCCTCATCCTCGAGCGGGTGCTCGACCTCAAGCCCGACGGTTCGTTCCGCCTGGACCTGTCCTACTTCTGCTTCCACCACTCGGAGCACATGACCTCGCGCAGGTTCGACGAGCTGTTCGGCGGACCCGCGCGCCGGCCCGAGGCGGCGCTCACCCAGCGCGAGATGGACCTGGCCGCGTCCATCCAGGCCGTGTGCGAGGAGGTGCTGCTGCGCGCTGCGCGGCACGTCCAGCGGATGACCCACCAGCGCCGCCTGTGCCTGGCGGGCGGCGTGGCCCTGAACGCCGTGGCCAACGGCCGCCTGGCGCAGGAGGGCCCGTTCGAGGAGATCTGGATCCAACCCGCGGCCGGAGACGCGGGTGGCGCGCTGGGCGTCGCCCTGTACATCTGGCACGCGCTGCTGGATCGGCCCAGGCTCCCAGACCCGCATGGGTCTCAGGGTGCCTCCTGGCTCGGGCCCGAGTACTCCGACCTGGAGGTGCGAGGTTTCCTCGATTCTGCCGGGGCGCGCTACCGACACCGAGCCGAGGCCGACGGCCTGCTCGAGGAGGTCGCCCGGCTGCTGGCTTCAGGGCTGGTCGTGGGCTGGATGCAGGGCCGGATGGAGTTCGGACCACGCGCCCTGGGCGCTCGCAGCATCCTGGCCGACCCGCGGCACGCGGACATGCAGGCCCGGCTGAACCACAAGATCAAGTTCCGTGAATCCTTCCGCCCTTTCGCCCCGGCCGTGCTGGCCGATCGGGCCGCGGAGTACTTCACTCTGGGCCGGATCCGTGAGAGCCCTCACATGCTGCTGGTCACCCAGGTGGCGGAGGCCCATCGTCTCCCGCTCCCGGCCGACGCGGCCACGCGCCAGGGCCTGGAGCTGCTGCGCACGCCGCGCTCGGACATCCCCGCGGTGACCCACGTCGATGGCTCGGCCCGCATCCAGACCGTCGATCCGGTTCGGCACGGACGCTTCGAACGTCTGCTGCGCGAGTTCGCGCGGCAGACCGGCTGCCCGCTGCTCATCAACACCAGCTTCAACGTGCGAGGCGAGCCGGTGGTCTGCTCGCCCGGGGACGCCTGGCGCTGCTTCATGGCCACCGACATGGACGCCCTGGTCATCGGCGAGCACGTCCTGCTGAAGGCCGATCAGGCTGCCTCCGCCAGACCCAGCCCGGGAGGACCAGGCGCGGGCTTCCCGCTCGACTGAGGAGGGCATCCGCTGGACGAGACACGCTCCAGCCGACGCGCGCCGCGCGCGCTCGAGGTCCTGGTGGCCAGCCTGAGCCTGCTGGTCGTCGCAGGCCTGCTGGCCGCGCTCGCCTGGAGCACCTGGGGCTCGGCCGGCGTGGCCGTGGCCGCCGCGGCCCTGCCCGCCTGCCTCGGCCTCAGCCTGGCGCTCGCCCCGGCCACGCGCGCGCCCATCCTGCGCGGCATGCGCTGGGTGGCGCGACCGCTCGGCCTGGCGCTGACCGCCCTGCTGCTCGGGCTGGTCTTCTACCTCCTGCTCACTCCCCTGGCCCTGGTGTTGCGCGCGCTCGGCCGGGACACCCTGGGCCGCCGCCTGCGACCTGACACCGCCTCGTACTGGGAGGATCTCGAGCAGGGGGAGGATCCCGAACAACCCTTCCGCCTGTACTGAGCCTCGGGGTATGCTGTTCCCAGCATGGATCCGACCTCAGCCCCACCCGGCGCCCGGCCCTCCGGGGATCGCCCGACCCCGGGCGATCGCGCCGCGGACTTTCGCGCCCGGGCGAGCGCGCCGCGGAGATCGCTGGCCCGGGAGGTGCTCTCCTGGCTCGCCCGCACCCGCAAGTGGTGGCTCCTGCCGCTGGTGCTCACGCTCGCGCTGCTCGGCTTCTTCCTGGTGCTGGCCGCTTCTGGCGCGGGCCCCCTGCTCTACACGCTGTTCTGAGCCCTGAGGCGGGCGAGGATGCGCTCCAGGGTCGCGGCGGCCGCCCGGGAGAGCTCGGCCTCTCGCCGCCGGGCCTCCTGCCCGAGCCGGCCGGCCAGCGCCCGATCGGCGAGCAGGCGCCCCAGGGCCGCGGCCAGCGCGGCGGGATCGCCCGGCGTCACGCTCAGCCCGGTGACCCCGTCCTCGATGTGCTGGTCGAGCGCCGGGAGCCGGCTCGCGACGATGGCCTTGCCCATGCGCATCGGCAGGGCACAGCTCATCTGCCCCGCCGCCCGGCCCTCCTCGCGGAGCGGCAAGACCACCACGGCCGCGCGGGCGATGGCCTGCAGGTAGTCCGGGGCGGGCAGCGAGCCGCGCCAGAGGATCGGCCCGGCAGGATGCTCTCCGAGCTGCGCCAGGTTGCAGATGACTTCGGCCCGGAGCCCGGCCTCGCTCAACGCCTCGGCCAGCGTGGCCCAGTCCCGCGCATGGGAGCCGAGCGCCAGGATGCCCTCGACGGGCCCCTCGCGCTGCCGCGATCCGAGCGCGGCCAGGTGCCGATCCTGGCTGGCGACCAGGTCGGGGAAGAAGAACTCGATGGAGGCGCGCGCCATGGGCAGGTGGAACAGGCGCTCGGGGCACAGCCCGACGCTCCGATAGAAGTCCGCGCGTCCGGGCACGATGGTGAACCAGGTCACCTCCGGAGCCGTGAGGGCCTCGGGCAGGGGGTCCTCCCCGTAGTGCCGCAGGACGAACGCGCGGACCTCCTGCGCCTGCGTGAGGCCATCGACCTCGTTGACCAGCCACGGTTTCGGCGGCAGCCCGCGCCGGGAGCGGACGTAGCGCAGCAGCACCATCTCGGCGCTGTCGGAGAACACCGCATCGGCGCCCTCGATGTCGGCCAGGGCCTGCTCGAGGATCTCCCGGCGGACGCCGGTGACGCCCGGCCCGCGCGTGAGCAGATCATCCAGGCACCCGGCGGCGAAGCGAACCTCGTGGCTCGCCGCCCTCGACTCCCGCCCGATCTGCTGTCCCCCGTCACCGAACAGTGCCAGGATGCGGAGCGGCTTCACGGCGCGCGCTCCGAGGGCGCGAGCAGGTCCACGCCGAAGATCCTGGCGTAGCCACGCGACAGCCCGACGCAGTAGGGCTCGTGCCGGCAGCGCCTGCAGCGGCTCGGCTTGACGAACATCGTGTCTAGGAAGGTGGTGTCGACCTCGCGGCTGGGGAGCAGCACCCTGGCCAGGGTGGCGTACAGATCGAAGGCGTGCGCCTCCCACCCGGGCAGGATGCAGAGCGGATAGCCCATGAACAGGAGCGGCCAGCGGGAGCCTCCCTCGGCCGCGATGATCTGCCCCACCGCCTCCAGGCTCTCGGGCATGGGCATGAGGACCTCGTCCCGATTGTCCCAGGAGGAAGAGTACACGCAGCAGAAAGGGATCTGGTTGGCGAACCAGCGGAAGCCGGCCTGCCGCTGCCACTCCCTCGTCCTCCGGATGGTGCCCGGCATGCCGGCGACGGTCAGCCGGTTCACCACGCTGATCACCTCGATCGCTAGATGCGGGTGGCGGGCGAGGTTCTCCATCGCGGCCAACACCTGGGCCAGGAGATCGCGCCCCGTCAAGCGGTGGTACACGGCTGGGTCGAACGACGACACGTGCAGCACCAGCGAGGTCAGGCCCGCCGCCACGCAGGCGTCGACCAGGCCCCGGTAGGCGAACATCAGCCCGTTGCTGAAGAGCTGCACGTCCTCGAACCCGAGCCGCCGAGCGGTCGCGATCAGCGCCGGGAGGTCCTTGCGCAGGGTGGGTTCGCCACCTGTCAGGATGAGCCGCTGGCAGCCGCTGCCGCGGGCCTTCTCCAGCGCCGTCTGGGCGGCCTGGGCGTCCAGGCCATCGGCCGGATCCCGGCGGATGAAGCAGTACAGGCAGCGCAGGTTGCAGACCGTCTGCAGCTTGACCTCGACCTGCGGGAGCCGCTCCGCCAGGCGAGGCAATCGCTCGGCGAAGGGAGCCGCCAGCGCGGCCACGCGCCCCAGGCCAGGGTTCAGGCTCAGCCCCCCCACGTGGTCCTGCCGCGCGCGGCTCACCAGCAGCGCGAGGCGTCCGCCGGCGGTAGCGCCGAGCGCGTGGCCGAGCTCCGCCGCCCCGACCAGCTCCAGCCGGCCGTCGGGCAGCGTGGTCGCACCCAGCAGGCCTCGCCGTCGGAGCTCCTCGAGACAACCCTGGATGGACTCCGCCGGCAGGAGCTTCGCGTGGCGCGCGAGATCCTCCGCGCGGGCTGGGCCGAGCGCCAGGTTCAAGAGCACCTCGACGCCGGCCGGGGAGAGGCCAGCCTCGAGGAGCAACGGCTCCAGGTCGTTCTGCAGTGGCGCGCGCATCATGGCGACGACCCGGCCAGGCCCGGCCGAAAGCGGTCCTTCACCTGCGCCACGCTCTCGCGGTTCTCGCCATGGTGGAGCTCGCGCAGGCGCTTGGTGCAGCGCCGACAGCGCGGCGCGCCCCCGTTCGCGGCGATCTCCTCCACCCGCCGATCGATGTCCGCCAACCCCTCCCGGCCCACGCGCCCCAGGATGGTCTCGTCCAGGTAGTCGTCGTGGCACAGCGTGAACTCGCCCCGATAGTTCACCCAGTAGTAGGCGCCGCAGTAGGAGTACCAGCACGGTCCCACGCCGGCCTCGGCCCGCGTCGGATCCCAGTTGGCTTGCCGCCGGTAGAACTCGTCATCGAACAGCGGTCCGGGCGGCACCAGGCCGCCCTTGTTGTACACCAGCGAGATGTCCCAGGCCGTGTTGCCAGTCCGATCGAGGTGCCGGCGCAGGACCGCCATCTCGGCCTCGTTGATCTTGCTGGTCACGAAGGCGTAGCTCACCCTCAGGTCCGCGGCGCGGGTCTGCAGGTGGCGCAGGTTGGCGGCCACCCGGCTCAGGTCGCCGCCGGTCAGGCGGTGGTGGGTGTCCGCGCGCAGGCTGTGGAGGCTCACGTTGATGGCGATGTCGAGCTCGGGATCATTCAGCCGCGCCAGCGCGTCCACCAGCTCGGGGGTGAGCGCCAGGCCGTTGGTGAACACCTCGAAGTGGATGCCGGAGCGCTGGCGGATGCGCCGGACGTAGTCGAGGAAGCGCGGATGGACCAGGGGCTCACCGCGGCCGATGAAGTAGATCGTCCCGATGGGCTCCTCACGGATGAACTCGAGGACCCGCTCGAAGATCTCCGGCCGCATGTCTCCAGTGCGACGGCACCTGTCGCGGGGACAGAACGAGCATCGCGAGTTGCAGCGGTTGGTGAGCTCGATGTCGATCCCCCTTGGGCGGCGCGCGCGGACCTCGAGCTCCCGCCCGCCGCCGACCAGCTGCACATCCAGGCGGCGCTCACGAATCCAGCGCGCGAGCGCGCGGCGGGCCGCGGCGCCCCCGCGCGCTGGCCCGGGGCGCAGGAGCGGCCACGGGAACCACGTCCCCCCGCCGGTCCTCTCGATCGCCAGCCAGGCCTCCTCGCCGGAGCCCTGGAAGGCCTCGAGCCAGGCGCGCCACGGCATGGTGCGCAACAACCGAGGGGACAGGACCAGCGGGGCGCCCGGGGTCGCTCTCAGCGGCACGCCGAACAACCGACGCTGGCCCCAGGGGAAGGCGGGATCCTCGGAACCCTCCGGGAACCGCAGGCAATCCGAGCGCGGGGACGCCCGCAGGGCCTGGCGCAAGCGCTCGAGCGCCCCCTCCACGGGCTCGTGCCGGCCATCCACCACCAGGAGGTGTCGCCCCGGCGCCGAGCGCAGACCAAGTGGGCGGCCTCCGACCACCTCCGTCCGTGGCAGGCCCGCGGCCAGCCTGCGCAGCCCCCGCCCGAGCTCGGCCGAGGCGCCCCGCGCGGGGGCCAGTAGCAGCGGCTCGCGCGGCGCCAGCTGGGTTCGCCAGGCGGCGAGCGTCTGCGCAGCCCGCCCGAGCCCGCGCAGGATGACGAGCACGGCCATCATGGCTGCAGGAACCAGCCTCCGGCCTGGCGGAGATCGTCGGGGTTGTTCACGTTGACGTACCGACCGTGCAACCGCGTCGCCCACAGCGCGACGCCCGAGCCCAGCGCGAAGGCCAGGCCGTCGGTGATCTCCCGGCGGCCCTGCCGGTCCGGAGGGAGCTCGCACATGGCCTCGAGCAGGGCGCGGTCGAAGAAGTAGACCCCCAGCCCGCAGACCTGCTCGGGCCCGGGCTCGGCCGGCTTCTCCTCGACCGCCAGGACACGCTCACCGGCCAGTCGCACGGCGTAGTTCGCGCGCACCGCATTGCGAGCCGCCCCCGGCCAGACCGCCAGGCCAGCGAACGGCGAGGCAGGCCCAGCCATGCGTCCCGCGACCAGGCAATCTCCCAGCACCACCAGGAACCGCGCGGGCAGCTCGGCGGCCATGGCTGCCACGGCGGCGGCGGTTCCACGCGGCTCGGGCTGGAGGACCAGCCGACCCGGGATGGGTTGCTCGGCCAGCAGGCGCGCGAGCTCCTCGTCCTCCGAGCGGACGACGAGCCACAGCTCGCTGGCCCAGGGGGCCCAGGCCTCCACCAGCACGTCCAGCAGGCGCTCCGGGCGATCCTCGCGGAGCCGCAGGGCGACCTTGGATCGTCCGGCGGCCAGCCGGCCGAGGCGGCGGGCGCGCCCTGCCCCGAGCACGACCAGGGGCACCCGCCAGTCGAAGCCTGCCTCGAGCCTCATGGCACCTCCGCGCCAGACCCCGGAATCCTACGTTGCGGTGCACGCGGAGTCAAAGCGGCTCAGCCCTGCTGTCGCGCCTCCAGCTGCTCGCCGATCTCGCGGAAGGCGCCGAAGACCTCGCGCATCTGCTCGGCCGAGTAGCTGACCCGGCCGCCCTCATCCACGAGCTCGACCAGAGGCTGATCGAGGGTCCAGCGGTTCGTGCGTGGCTCGATCACCCGCAGGCGCTCGCCGCGCGCGGCCCAGGTCGCCAGGGCGGTGCCGGGGAAGGGGGCCACGTGCACGGCCGACAGCCCCGCCAGCAAGCCGCGCTCGGCCAGCTGCCGGCACCTGCGGACCGACAGGCTGTCGAGGCGAATCGAGGAGCCCGGGTGCCCTATCAGCATGAACAGGGTCACCCCGACCCCGGCCCGCCGCAGGCGCTCGAACGTCACCTCGACCCGCGCCAGGTGGGTCGCCGACAGGTTCTTGCCCATGGCCCGCAGGACCCGCGGGGAGAAGCTCTCCAGCCCCACCAGCACGTGGTCGATGCCCGCCCGCAGCAGCAGCTCGGGTGGGCAGCGCTCCAGGGACGGCTGCCTCAGCGGCGCCGTGAAGCGGCACGCCGTGAACCGCCCCAGCACGCCGCCCAGCGCCTCGAGCTGCCCGCCGCGCGGGTCGAGCATGTCCTCTGCCAGCAGGACCCGCCTCGCCCCCCCCGCCACCAGAGCGCCCACCTCCGCGGCGATCGCCCCGAGAGGCCGCGGACGTCGGCAGCCCCACATGCTCCCGCTGGCGCAGAAGTTACAGCGGTGGAGACACCCCCGGCTGGTCGCGCAGAGCGGCGAGAACCGGCTGGCCGGCGCCCAGCGCGGCAGGGCCGCCAGGCCCACGTCCACGGGCGTATCCAGCTCCTCCCCCCGGAGCGGCTCGACCTCGCGTCCCACGCGGATCCCACCGTCCTCGGCGCGCCGCGCCAGGCCGGGGATGGCGTCCCCCCGCGGGCCGCGGCGTAGCCACTCGAGGCAGCTCCGCTCGCCCTCCCCGAGCGCGACGCCGTCGACGGGCCACGGCAGGCCGAGCCAGCGCGCGGCGGTGTGCGTCGCGTGGTTGCCGCCGGCGAGCACGGGTCGCTCCGGCCAGCTCCTCCTCAGCAGCTCGAGGATGATCTCCGCGGCGCGCTCGTGGATGGCGTAGTTGATCGACAGCCCGAAGGAGCGGGGCTGCAGGCGGCGGACGAGGGCCTGCAGGATCCTGTCCGTCTCCGTGGCGAAGGACCGCCGACAGGGCTCGCCGCCGTCGTCGAAGTGGTGGAACCTGCCCTCCTGCTGGTAGAAGGCCTGCAGCGGAGCCACCATCACGCGCAGGCCGGCGCGCCTCAGGTAGCTGGCCAGCGCGAGCGCCCCGTAGGGCAGGTGCTCCTCCTCGGGGTAGGTCGGGATCCCCCTGTCGCCGGGCCGATAGATGAAGTCGGGGGGCGCGAGGATCAGCATGTCGAGGCCGTCTCCACGGGCCTCGACGCCGCCCCCGAGGTGGTCCGCCACCCTGTGCGCCAGCTCGATCTCGGCCGCGCTGGCCTGACTCCCGGTCAGCCCCAGGTTGAAGCGCGCGGTGCGCGCGAAGGCCGGTCGCAGGTCATCCCGGGCGGAGATCTGCAGCTCGATCGACGCCGTGGGTGGTCGGGTCGCGCGGAGCGACACCCGGGCCGCGTCCAGCCCGTGCTGCAGGGCATCCACCTGCCAGGCACCCTGCGGAGCGCGCAGCAGCTCCTCGAGCTCGGCCCTGGGGACGAAGGCCAGCCTGTCGAGATCCCTGATCGGCTCGAGCCCGCGCCAGCCGTACCGCTCCAGATAGGCCGCCGGTATCCCATCGCAGTGAGCGCGCAGCGCGCACTGGCGGCAGCCCGGTCGGTGCCTGAAGCCCCGCGGCGCAGAGCGAGCCCGGGTGCGTGGAGCCGCCCCGCCGTCGCCGAGATCGACCAGGTGGAAGTCCTCCCGGAAGCCGAGGTACTCGAAGGGCACCTGCCCGAGCACCGCGCAGTGAGGGACCTCCGACAGCGAGATGGGCAGGTGCCGGCCCGGACGCAGGCAGCGCCGGAAGCACTCGACCATGCGGGGGTACGGCAGCGCGAGCCGCTCCGCGTTCACGCTGGCCATGCCGCTGAGGAACATGGCGTTCAGCCCGTAGGAGTCGGGCGTGAACCCCAGGGCGAGCTCCACCATCTCGGGCAGGCGCTCGGCGTTGAGCGCGCACACGGTCGAGTGGAGCTTCAGCTCCACGGGGCGCCCCGCCGCGCGCAGCTCGGCGACCGCGCGGATGCCTTGCACGACCTGCTCGAAGGAGCCCCGGCACCCGGTGATGGCGTCGTGCAGGGCCGCGTCTGGCCCGTGGAAGGAGATGCCGATCCGGGTCACGCCAGCCGCGACGAGGCGAGCCGCCAGGTCGCCCCGGGCCAGAGCGCGGCCGTTGGTGATCACGATGATGCCGCGGTAACCGAGCTCGCGCGCCAGGGCCACGTAGTCCACCAGCCGCGGGTTGAGGGTCGGTTCCCTGCGGGTGAAGACCACCACCTCCAGCCGCCGGTTCCGCGCCAGGATCTCGCGGACCGTGTCGGGCTGCATGGGCTCGGGCTGGGCCGCCCGGCCGCCGTCACAGCAGAAGAGGCAGTCATTCTGGCAGGCGTAGCCCACCTGCACGTGCAGCGAGCTGTAGGTGGAGAAACGCTCCAAGGTCGCCTCCGGTCCCTGCCCCTTCACACCGTGCCAGGCCCGGCCGCCCAGGGCGGCGGCCGGCTCGTCAGCGAGTGTGCCTCCGCCTCCCCCCACAGATCCAGGTAGCTCTTCCAGAACCCCTCGCAGCCAGCCTCCCAGGTGCACTCGGCGCAGGCGGCGGGCTTGGCCTTGAGGCGATCGCGCTTGGCCTGGCCCCAGGAGAACCTCGCCAGGCCCTGCCCGTGTTCGCTGCGGGCGTCGCTGAAGATGGACACCCGCGTGGCGAGGTCGTGCTGTTCACCGACGTAGCGCTCCAGGAGCTCCCGGGACTCGAGCAGTTGCCAGGGCAGGACGCAGAAGGGGAAGTCGCCGAGCGTCAGGTGCAGGCGCCGGTCGCGCTCGTTCTGCGCGACGATCTCCAGCAGGCGCGGCTGCGCCTCCGAGAACCGCGGGCAGAGCGACCGGTCCTCTCGCCCGAGGGTCACCGGCCTCAGGCTGTTGATGCGCACATCCACGAGCCCGAGCGAGCCGAAGAACGCCAGCAGCCTCGGCAGGCGCACCAGGATCCTCCGGTGCAGGACGGGGTTCACCGCCAGGCCGTCGGGCAGGCCGCCGGCCTGGCGGACGGCCACGAGGTTCCTCAGGGCCGCCACCTTGCGGGCGAACGAGCCGGGGGTCCGCGTGAGCCGATCCTCGATGGAGGCGATGTCCGCGTGGATGCTCACCCCGACCCGGGTCACCCCGGCCGACACCAGCCGCTCGAGGAAGGCCCGATCCGCCAGCCGCATCCCGTTGGTCCCCAGGGCGATGCGCGTGTAACCCAGCTGCCGGCCATGACCGACGAGCTCGAGCAGGTGGGGATAGCGCGTCGGCTCGCCCCCCAGGAGGCCCAGGGAGGAGCAGCCCTGGGCCCGGGCCAGCTCGAGCTCGTGGAGCGCCTTGTCCAGGGGCAACCAGGCCCGCTCCGCCGCGGTGGCCTGGCGCGAGACGCAGAAGGTGCACCTGGAGTTGCAGGCGCGCCCCAGGTTCAGCTCGAAGTTATCCACCTCTCGCTCCTCAGCCATCCCAGCCCAGGGCGGGCGGACGCGGTGCGGACACCATGGACCAACCGGCCGGCCCCAGGCCCGTCAGGCCCAGCGCGCGCCACAGCTCGCAGTAGACGGCCTCGCTCACCTGGCCGAGCTGTGGGCAGCGGCAACAGGCGGTCCTCACCGGGCACTCCTGGCAACCCCTGCGGAGCTCCAGCCCGGCGTCCCAGGCCTGGATCTCCCGCTGTATGCCCGCCCAGCCGCGACCGGCCAGGGCCGGGCTGGAGGAGCACGTCCGCAGGCCTCCGGCGCTGGAGAGCGCGACCAGGCGCGGGCCGCGCGCGGGGCAGATCCCGGGCAGCCAGCGGCATACATCCGCCAGGACCCATCCGGCGGGCGCCACCGGCACGGGCCGCCGGAGCCAGGCCACGGCCGTGCGCGCGGCCTGGTCACCGGCCAGGTGCAGGACACGCAGCCCGCCGCCGCCGGCCGCGCGGGTGCGCTCCGCGGACCAGCGCTGGTGGCTGACGAGTGCGGTCTCCAGGGGCACCAGCCGCGCCGCGGGCCCGAGCGCCTCCGCCAGGCGGCGCAGCAGAGCGCGGTCCGCGCGCAGCTCGTCACGGCCGGCGAGGTGCAGCCGGCACGGCGACCCCCGCCAGGCGGAGACGAGCCGCAACCCCTCCTCGAGCCGCTCCGGGCCGACCATCAGGATGCGCTCGTCGGTCCCCCGCCCGTTGCCGGCCAGGGCCTGCGCCGCATCGGGCAGCGGCGCGGACAGCGCGCTCCTCACCCGCACGAGCCTGGCGTCGAGCCCCGGGAACGCATAGCCCACCTCGGCCTCGGCGCACAGCCCCTGACCGAGCTCGAGGTGTCGCGCCCGGAAGGCCGCGAACCCCCGCCGTACGTGGGTCAGCCCGAACCGCCCGGGTCGCTCGCCCCAGGGCGCGCCCGGCTCGATCTCCAGCGCGGAGTGAATCAGCTGGCAGCTGTGCCGGGACACGAGCGCGGCCTGCCAGGCGAGCGAGGCCTCGAGCTGCGCCTCGGTCTCCTGAGGCACGGCGGCGAAGTACAGGCTGGTCGCCAGCCCGAGCGCCTCGCACTCCCGCAGCGCGCGCTCCACCTCGCGGTTGGGGTAGCCGTACCCCAGGATGCGCCTGCGGAGCGTCTCGTCCGCCACCGTGGGCGAGAAGAACAGGCGGCTGCGGGCCGGCTGGAAGGTCCGCGCGAGGTCCTCGAGGAAGGCCCGCGGGGGGGGCTGGAAGCACTCGAAGACCAGCCCGATCTCGCGCTCGAGGGCCTGCCGCCGGACCGCCTCGAAGAAGGCCGGGTAGAAGGCTGCGCTCGCTGGCGGTGGGTCGAAGCACACGCAGAAGTCCCGCACTCCCTGGCGCGCCACGCGGGCGAGCTCCCTGGCCACGACGCCAGGGCTGCGGAAGACGACACCCCGCCGGCCGGACATCGCGCTGTGCGCGCCGCGCCCGCCGCCGCAGAAGGCGCACCTCCGGCTGCAGCCCCGCCCGGGGCAGAGGTAGAACACGGGCGGGTTCTCGAAGCGCCCGTCCACGGGCGCGAACTGGGCGTTGTAGGCTCCTCCGTGGCGCAGCAGATCGAGCCGGGCGAAGTCCAGCGAGTCGAGCTGCGGACGATCCGCCGGCGGCCCCAGCCGGTTGTGCACCCGAGCGCCGCCGCGCCGCCAGCTCAGGCCGGGCACCTCCTCCAGGTCTCCCCTGCCCTTGGCCCACAGCTCCACCAGCCGCACCAGCGAGCGCTCCGCCTCGCCGCGCAGCACCGCGTCGACCCCGGGCCAGGCGGTCAGGAGCTCCTCGGCGAACCACGTGGCGGTCATGCCCCCGAGGACCAACCGGACCTCCGGCAGCCGCCGGCGGATCGCCTGGACCGCCGCCTCCACGGCAGGCAGCTGCGGGTGCCAGTGCAGGCTCAGCCCGACGACCTCCGCGCGCTCGCGAGCCAGCGCCTCGGCCAGCTCGAACGGCGGCGCCACCCGGGCCTCGACGCCCGCGTGCCAGACCTGCACGTCGTGGCCCCCTCGGTCGAGCACGTCCGCCAGGGCCAGCAGGCCCACCGGCATCACGTTGATCCAGGCTCCGCGAGGCAGGCGCTCGTCCGGGCCCAGGCGCGGCAGGTGCACGAGGCGGATCCTCACCCGGCCCCCTCACCGGCCGGTCCGCGCTCGAAGTCCCAGTCGCCCCCACAGCTCAACGAGAAGGCGCAGCTCGCGCAACCCTGGATGCGCCGCCGCCGCTCCGCCAGGTACGCCCGCAGGTTGGTCGGCGCGCCGCCCACGAACAGCATCGCCCTGTCGCGCTTGCCGAAGTCCACCCGGGTCGCGCCCTCACGGCCGGGTAGCCGGCAGGGCGGACAGTTGATCACCTGCAGGCGGAGGCCCGCGGGGGGGGCCGCCAGCAGGCCCTCCAGCGCGCGCTGCAGTCCATCCTGCGCGGGCAGCAAACCGGCGTGGGCACGCCCGAACGGGGTCAGCAGCTGCAGGTTCCAGCGCGTCACGCCCTCGGCCGCCAGCCAGGCCCCCATGTCCCCCAGGCGCGCGAGGTTGCCGGCCACGACGGTCGTGTTGACCGCGATCCGCCCTGCGTCGCCCGCGGCCTCCAGCGCCGCCCGCAGTCCTCGCCGGGTCTGCTCGAAGGAGCCAGGCGCGCAGGTGAGCGCCTCGTGCACCGCGGCGTCCGGGCCGTGGACCGAGACCAGGAACTGGCCGACGCCGGCCTGGACCAGGCGCCTGGCGAACGCCGGATAGGACAGCCTGCGCGCGTTGGTGATCAGGGTGATCGTGCGGTAGCCGAGCCCGCGGGCGAGCTCGACCAGCGGCACGAGATCGGGGTGCAGGCTGGGCTCGCCGCCATCCAGGTCCAGCAGGTCCGTGCCGGCCTCGCGCTGGCTGCGCAGCGCCGCCTCCACCTCCTCGCGGGCGGCGTGGCGGCGGGGGCGATCGCCCACCGCGCAGAACACGCAGCGGTTGTTGCACAGGTAGGTCAGGTTGACGATCAGCTTGCCGGGCCCGGGCTCCAGCCGCCGGGTGAACTCGGCCCTGGCCTGCTCGAGGAAGGCAGCCTCGGGCGCGCCCGGGAGCGGCCAGGCGGCCTGCTGGAAGGAGGCGTAGGGCAGCGCCTCGGCCAAAGGGACCGCCGCGGGGTCCAGCCGGGCCGCGAGCTCGCTGCCCGGCAGGGGCACGGGGAACTGCACCAGCGGCTCGACCGCCTGGGCGTCCCGCAGCTCGGCCAGCAGCGCGAGCGTCTGCATGACCTCCGTGCGTGTCTCCCCGGGGAGCCCGATCAGCGCGTGCACCTGCAGGGCGAGCCCCAGGTCGTGGCAGCTCGCTGCCACCCGCACGGTCTGCCCGGGATCGAGCCTCTTGCCCAGGACCTCCTGCTGGACCCGCGGGCTCGCGCTCTCCAGCGACACCTTGATCCGATCGGTGAGCCGGCGCAGGCGGCGGAGCTGATCCTCCGACAGGAGATCCGCCCGCAGCCCGTTCGGAAATTCGAGCCGCAGTCCGAGGCGCTCGGCCGCGCCGAGCAGCGAGGTGAACCGCGCGGGCTCGAGGTTGGCGATCTCATCGAGCACCACCACCCGTTCGAGCTCGAGTCCGCGCCTCCAGTCCTGGAGCCAGGCGTCCACCCGGGGCCAGGGCACCGGGCGCACCTGCCGACGCGGCGCGGGCAAGCCCGGGTTCCGGGTGCAGAAGCAGCATCCGTAGGGGCAGCCCCTCGAGGTCTGCAGCGGCAGGGTCCGGGCGGGTCGCGGCTGCATCGACGGGGCCCGGACGCGGCTCGTCAGCACCCGCTGCAGGAAGTCGAAGTACGCTTCCAGCGGCAGCAGCTCCCAGGCCGGAGCCGGCAGGTCGTCCAGCGGGAAGGCCTCCCGCTCGGAGCGAACTCCTCCCTGGGCGGGCGCCCCGGCGCGGACCTCCTCCGCCAGCCCCCGCAGCAGCCGCTCGCCCTCGAAGCGCAGGATGAGGTCGAGCCCGGTCAGCCCAGCGAGCAGGCCCGGACCGTCGTAGTCGAGGTAGTGCATGCCGCCGGTGTACAGATCGGCCAGCACGCGCCGCCCGATCCGCCCGGGTCCCAGCCTCTCCAGCATGGCCCGCAGCCACGGGCGGGCCAGGCGCTGGATCAGGAACGGGCTGCCGACCAGGACCGCCGCGTCTGCCGAGGTCGCCTCCAGCCGCTCCAGGAAGCCGGCCGCGGGCTGACCGACCCAGAGCGCGTCCCCCTCCAGCCCGCCGGCCGCGGCCCTGAGGTCCGCGCCGGGCGCCGCCAGCCCGTCGAGCACCTCGACCTCCAGCCCGGCCTGCCGGACCACCGCCGCGGCCAGGTAGGCTGGCCAGGCCAGGAACGCGGGGCTGTCCACGAAGTCCCGGTCGAGCGCCAGCGGTGGCACGACGATGAGCATCCGGGGCGTCTTCACGGTCCCTCCAGGCCCAGCCCGCGACTGCCCGCGGCGCGGTAGGGTCCGAGGCCGAAGCGCACGCGTATCGACTCGAGCTCCCGATAGGCCGCCGCCATCTGCGCCGCCGGGTAGGTCACCCTCCCGCCACGGCCCACGAGCTCGATGACCGGCTCCGACAGGTTCCAGTGGTGCCGCCTGGGCTCCAGCAGCCTGAAGGACGTGCCCTCCTCCCGCGCCAGGGCCGTGCCCGGGAAGGGCGCGGTGTGGGCGACGCCGAGATCCCAGATCAGACCCTCCTCCGCCAGGCGCCGGCAGGTCTCCACCGTCCTGCCATCCTCGCCCGGTCCCCCGTGGGGATAGCCGAGCATGATGAGCAGGGTGGTCCGTACGCCCGCAGCCCGCAGGCGGCGCAGGGCACCGCTGAACGTCCGGAACCTGCGGCCCGTCATGCCCTTGTTCATCGCGCGCAGGACGCGCGTCGAGAAACTCTCGACCCCCAGGTAGACGAGCTCCAGGTTGGCCAGGCGAAGCGCCTCGGGGTCGACCCGATCGAGGTGGTCAGGCCTCATGAGGCCGCAGAAGCGCATGTCCTTGAACCGGCCGAGCACACCCAGGATCTCCTCGTAGCCGGCGGATCTCGGGATGAGGGCCTCGTCGGTGACGAACACCTGCCGCACGCCACGGCGGTGCAGCGCGGCGATCTCGGTCGCGACCGTCTCCGGATCGCGCAGCCGTCGCCGGCCCCAGATGTGCGGGCTGCAGCAGAAGGCGCAGCGCCAGCTGCAACCCCGGCTGAAGTGGACGTAGTGGAGGAGCTCCTCGAAGGAGCTCCAGCGGGGCAACGCGAGCAGATCGAGGTCCAGGGGATGCGACAGCTCGCGCGCTCCCAGGAGCCTCGGGGTGGGACGCAGCTCGAGGTGCCCCGCGGGCGTCCGCCACCCCAGCCCGGGGATGCCGTCCGCCTGGAGGTCGGCGGCCAGGAGCCGCCGGCAGGTCTCCTCGCCTTCACCCAGGACCACCCAGTCGGGTCCGGCCGGTCGTCGCAGCCAGTCCGCCGCTGTCAGCGTGGCGTGCACGCCGCCGAGCATCACCGGCAGACCTGGCTGGTCCCGCCTCAGGACCTCGAGCAGGAGCTCGACGGCGCGTTCGTGCAGCGCGTAGTTGAGGCTGATGCCCACGGCCCGGGGCTGCAGGCGCTGCACCAGGCTCGACAGGATACGTGCGGACTTCCACACGAAGCGGTCGACCGCCGCCTGACTCCCGTCGTCGTAGTCGAGGTAGCACCCTCGCTCCTGGTAGAAGTCCCGGAGCGGCGCGACCATCGCGCGGAGGCCGTGGCGCCTCAGGTGACTCGCCAGGTAGAGCGGACCCAGCGGGATGTAGCGCTCCTCGCGTATCGTGGCGACCGCCGCCTCGGGCTGCCGGCCGATGAAGTCAGGCGGGTGGAGGAGCAGTAGGTCGGTCTGCGCCATGCGGGTCCAGCCTAGCCAATGCCGGGCATGTGGACAAGCCCACACGCCGGCCCACGGCGCGCCGATGCTCGTTGCTCGACCCCGCCGGGTATGGGACAATACCGCTCCCATGGGCCGCGAAGGCGCGCAGCTCTCGATCGTCGTGCCAGTCTACAACGAGGCCAGCGGGCTGGCGCGCTCGGTCGACGAGCTCGAGGGCTGGTCGGCGGACCTGGGCGTCTCCTGGGAGCTCCTGCTGGTCGACGACGGCAGTCAGGATTCCTCGCTGGAGCTCATGCGCTCGTTGAGTCGAACCCGCCCCTGGCTGCGTCCGTTGCGCCTCGGCTGCCACCTTGGCCGCGGACGCGCCCTGCGCGAGGGCATGCGACAGGCCACGGGCCGCGTCCTGCTGACGACCGAGGCCGATGGGTCGTGGGATCCGCGCGGCCTGCGGTCCCTGGTGCGCAGCGCCCTGGCGGACGAGGCCGACGTCGTGCTGGCCTCCCCCCATCGGCGCGGCGCCGGGCTCGTCGGTGTGCCGCTCGGCCGCAGGCTCCTCTCGCGCGGCGCCAGCCTGGCGACACGCCTGCTGCTGGGGCACGGCTTGACCATGGCCACGGGCATGACCCGGGCCTACCGCGCCGAGGTCGTACCGCGCATCCTCTCGGACCTGCCGGGCAAGGAGTTCCACGCCGACGTGCTCTGCCGTGCGCTCCAGTCAGGCCTGCGCATCCTCGAGCTGCCCGTGCAGCTCAGCTGGAGGCCGGAGCGGCGGGCGAGGCGCTCGTCGGGCGGCCTGCTCGAGTGGGTGCCCAGCGCCTGCCAGCACCTGGCCCTCCTCGCCACCTGCGGGTGGGCGCTGCGCCGGGACGCCCGGCGGGCAGGTGCGCCGTGAGGCGGTGGATCTGCGCGAGCGTAGACCTGGATCCCGTCTCGGCCTACCTCATCCGGCGCGGGCGCGCACCTGCGCCGGCGGGCAGCGCGGATCCGGTGTACACGGACTGCCTGGAGCGCTTCCTGGAGCTGTTCGCGGCACTCTCCATCCCGGCGACCTTCTTCTCGCTGGGCGCACCGCTCGCCGCCGCCTGCAACGCCGCGGGCCTGATCCAGGCCGTTCGCGCGGGGCATGAGGTCGGGAACCACTCGAACAGTCACCCGAACGACCTCCGCCTGCTGGACGACGGGGCGCTGCGGGCGGAGATCGATCTCGCGGAGCAGGCCATCGTCACGCAGGTGGGAACTCGGCCGGTCGGATTCCGGGCCCCGGGCTGGAACCTGGACCGGCGGGTGCTCGTCCACCTGGCCCAGCGTGGCTACCTGTATGACAGCTCGCTGGTGCCCCTGCCCATCAAGCCCAGCCTGGCCCTGTGGAAACGCCTGTTGGGTCCGAGGCTGCCCTGGCCCATGCTGGCCGGGCAGCTCCGCTGGCCGCGTGGCCCGACCGCCCCTTACCGGCTCGACCTCGAGCGCCCCTGGCGGCCAGGCCGCGGAGCCCTGTGGGAGGTGCCCTGCGGCGCGGCCGGCCTCTGGCCGCTACCGCTGAACCTGTCGCTGCATCACCTGCTCGGTGACGGGTTGGCCGGCATCCTCGAGCGGCTGGCACCGCTGACCGCCCAGCCCCTGGTCCTGGTCATGCACGGGTTGGACCTGGCCGAGGACGAGCTGCTCCATGCTCTGGCGCTCGGCAAGGCGGGCCTAGACGCACCTCTGGGCCTGCGCCGGACACGCGTCCGCAGGTTCCTGGAGGTGCTGGGCCGAGGCCGGAGCTGGTGCAGCCTCCGCGACCTGGCCGTGCAGCGGGGTGCGGTCGGCCTTGTGGAGTCGCCGCGCGGGCGCTAACCTCGGGCCAGGAGGTCGGGCATGCAGACCCAGCATACCGCGCGGCGTCCGAGCACCCTGGGCTGGCTGTGCGTGATGGCCGCGCTGCTCACCCACGGCACCAGCCAGGCAGCGACCTGCACGGGCGAGGAGCAGGCAGCGCGCGAGCGCCTGCGAGGCCGCTGCATGGTGCTGCTCTCCGAGGCCGCCCGGGCCTTCGAGCTCCGGCTGCCGCAGCTCTGGCAGGAGACCGTCGCCGCCGTGCGGCTGGTCGCCGTCTGGCAGGCGCGGGCCGATTTCCTCGACGCGGTGGAACGCCAGCTGGACGGCACGCTGGTCCCCACTTTCACTTCCCTCCGGGGCACGCTCGGGCCTGTCTGGAACCGGGCCGGCGGCCTGCTCCATCGGGGCGATCCCTCCGCGGCCGAGAGCTGGGCCAGAGAGGCCGACACGCTGTTCCTGGCCATCTCGTCCAGCCTGGCGGTCTGCGAGGCCGTGCGCTCGGGTTCGTCCGAGCCATGCGGGCAGCTGCCGGAGGAGCCGAACCACGCGCGCGAGGAATGCGTCCAGCGGCTCGTGCTCTACGGAGTCCTGTTCCAGCATCGCTGCGGAGCCGCGGAGCTGGAGGCCGTGAGCCGCTCGACCGGAGCTTCACCCGAACAGGCGCAGGCGCTGAAGAGCTACTGTCAGGCCCTGGCCACGGGTGATCCGCGCGGCTGCGAAGGGCTCGCGGGCCTGCCCCCTCCCGAGGTGGTGCGTTGCCGGGCGCTCGCCAGCGTCGATCCGCAGGCTTGCGCAGCCGCCCAGGACGGCGACGATGCCACCGCGCGCTGCCAGCGGGTCGTCCGCGAGTACACCTATGCGCGCCGCCTGACCCACCAGCTACCTGGCTCCAGCGGTGACCTCGAGCGGCTGGATGTCGATCTGGCCCTGGCGAGCGTCCGGTATCCGGGCGAGCGCTGCGCCGCGCTGCTCGTCGAGGGGCTCAGGCGGATCACCGCTGTCCGCCTCGGCGGGCCTGCCCGTCGTCCGCGGGCGCCCATCTGAGGGAGGCAGCCGCGCACCATTCGTAGTAGGATGGCGTCGCATGCCATCTCGCGCCTTGATCAAGGTCGGCTACACCTGCAACCAGAACTGCGTCTACTGCCACTCCTCGCCTCACCGGGGCCTCGACCTCGGCACCGGGCCCTTGAAGAAACGCATCGACGAGGCGCAGCGGCTGGGCGCGGAGATGGTGGTGTTCTCGGGCGGCGAACCGACCGTCCGGCCCGATCTCCTGGAGCTGGCCAGGCACGTCCACGCCCGCGGGCTCGGCCTCGGGCTGGTGACCAACGCCCGCATGCTCGCCTACCCGGGCCTGTGCCGGCGCCTGCTCGATCTGGGCCTCGGCTATGTGTACCAGTCCCTGGCCGGCCCCGATGCGGCCAGCCATGACGCCGCGGTTCGGGCCCGGGGCGCCTTCTCCGAGAGCCTGCGGACCCTGGCCAACCTGCGCGCGACGCGGGTGGAGCGGACGGTCAACGTCGTGGTCACCCGCCAGAACGTGGCGCGCCTCGACGAGTTCCCTCCGCTGCTGGCCCCCCTGGCTCCGCTGCGGGTCAAGTTCTCGCTGATCGAGCCCGAGGGGAATGCCCTGGACGGCTTCGCCCGCCTCGTCCCGACCTGGAAGGAGAGCGCCGCGCGCGTGGCGCACGCCATCCTGCGAGCCCGGGATTACCCGGACTTGACGGTGGCCTTCGATGGTTGCCCGCTCTGTCTCCTGCCCGGGCTGGAGGACCTGGACGCGGGCCTGCGGGCGGATGGCTTCGCCTGGATGGCCGAGGCCTTCGAGACGTGTTTCCATCCCGTGGACGACCGCAACCGCGGGTTCGGGGGGCGATGCGCGGGCTGCAGCCTCCGCCGGCGCTGTCGCGGGGGGTTCCTGACCTACCTCGCCCGCCGGGGGGAGCGCGAGCTGCGGCCCGTCTCGAGGCAGGCCCCGAACTCCTTCAACCTGTCGCCCGTGGGACCACCCGAGGCGCTGCGCCTGTCGGCCTGCGCAATCCGGAAGGGGCGCCGACCGCCTCCGGATCCGATCCACGCCTGCCTCGTCATGCGCGCGCCGGGGACTGCCCAGCGCCACGTCGTCCGCGGCCGGGACTTCTCGGATCGGACCCTGGAGCGCACGCTGCGAGAGGAGCCGCAGGTCTACCTGGATCTGGCGCGGGGCCTGGTGCCCGAGGACTTCGCAGGCCAGCTACGACGGCTCGTGCCAGCGTCCACCTGCATCCGCTGTCCACGCCGTCCGCTGTGCGGGGGGTGCCTGAGACCAGACGCCAGAGATGGATTCAGCCGGGCGAGGCGGCTGCTCGACGTCTGGCTGCACCAGGTGCGGGGACACGTCCTGGACGTCGGCTGCGGCCAGGTCCCCATCCAGGGCGCCCTCGCCCGGGCATTGGAGGCCGGCGCGCTCGACTACCTGGGGCTCGACCCGGGCTTGCCACCGGATGCGCCCGGGCTGGCCGGGTTCTCCCGACGCCGGACTCGCTTCGAGGCCTGGCGCTGGAGCGGGAGGCCCTTCGACTGGGTCCTGTCGTTGCGCAGCCTCAACCACCTGCGCTCCCCCTCCAGGGCCATCACCCGGATGGCCAGCATGCTGGCGCCCCACGGCGGGCGTCTGCTGCTCGCCGAGGACGTGCTCTTCGGGCTGGTCCGCAGCGCTCAGAAGACGCAGGCGGTGGAGGACCATCCAGGGCTGCCCTTCGAACACCTCCACGACCTGGACGTGGCTGAGGTCGAGGCCTGGGGCCGAGAGGCCGGCCTGCGAACGCTCGAGAAGTTCGACGCGCAGGAACTCGGCTGCACCCTCTGGATTCTGGTCATGGAGCGCTGCGGGCGGCAGCGCTGAAGGGGCTCACCACGAGCCGTGAGAGCCGTGCGAGCCGTGGGAGCCGTGCGAACCGTGCGAGCCGTGGGAGCCGTGCGAGCCGTGGGAGCCGTGCGAGCCGTGGGAGCCGTGGGAGCCGTGGGAGCCGTGCGAGCCGTGGGAGCCGTGGGAGCCGTGCGAGCAGTGGGACAGGTCGACCCCCTTCAGCGCGGCAGCGCCGCCCTCTGCGGGCGCCTTGCCTGCCCCGACGGGCTGTGCGCCAGCCGTGCTGGCGGCAGCCTTGCCCGCCACCAGACTCGTTCCCGCCGCGAGCAGCAGCGCCGTGGCCGACGTCGAGAGGACGTCGCGCCGCGTGAGCTTGCGCTCCTCCGCCGTGAGGAAAGCGGATGGATCCTTGTCCAACTTAGGGAGCTTGTCCTTCGGCATGGCGGCGGCCTCCCGGGAAGACTTTTCCTATCCTACGGGCAGGTTACCGGAGTTGTCAAGGGCATCATTCGCCTGTAGACCGAGGAACGATCCCGGTTGATGGTCCAGCGGCGAAGCAGCGGCTCGAGGCCCGGCTCCTGGAGGCGTTCGAAGAGCAGATCCGCGATTCCCATCTGGATTCGGCAGCGATCGTTCTGCGGCCAGCGGGCCACCAGGTCCCCTTCCTGGACGTAGTTGTACACTGGGCAGACCCCGCAGTACGGGGCGTAGGCGCAATCCGAGCAGCCGGGCAAGCACTCCAGGCAGGAGGCCACGCACAGGGAGCGCACCCCGGGGTGCCTGATGATGTCCGCGTAACCACCCGCCTGCACATCGCCGATGCAGAACATGGGATCGCCCATGGCGGCCACCATGCGGCCCTCGTCGCAGGTGTAGACCTTGCCATCGTATCCGTAGGCCAGCTGGCCGATGCCAGCCCCGCACGGCGAGCGCAGGTCCATGTAATTCGGATCGTCGTCGGTCAGAATGCGGGTGAGCGCGAGCGCGGCGATCTTCTCCATGATCTCGACCCCGGCGCGGTTCAGCTTCACGATGTGATCGAAGGCCCGCCGGTAGAACGCCAGGTACTCCTCGGCCGTGTAGCCTTCCTTGGCCCAGATCTTCTTGCCCATGCCGAAGGGGTTGAGCGACCGCAGGTGGACGACCTTGCTGCCCAGGCGCACGTACTCGTCGACGAGCGCCTCGGGCTGAGCGAGGGAGGCGCGCGAGACGGTGGCCAGCAGGTTCACGAACGCCAGCTCCGGGTCGAGGCCACGCTTGGCGTACGCCCTGCGGAACTCCTCGATGCGAGCGAGCGTGGCCTGGTGGGCGCTCCTGGAGCTCCAGCGGCGGTTCCTGTCGTGCAGGGCCGCGGGCCCATCGATGGAGGAGCACACCATCACCCCGTGGTCCACGAGGAAGTCGATCTTCTCCTGGTCGAGCGGGCTGAGGTTGGAGACGAGGCTGAAGAAGACGCGCTTGCCGCTCGCGCTGGCTCGCCGGCTGGCCTCCTCCACCACGAAGCGCAGCACCTCGAAGTTCAGGGTGGGCTCACCACCCTGGAACTCGAGGGTGAGATCCGGGCTGGGAGAGGCGAACACCACGTCCAGGACACGGGCCGCCGTCTGCTGGCTCATGTCCACACCCTCGGCGCCTTCCCCCTTGCGGCTCGCGTGGCAGTACACGCAGGCCTGGTTGCAGCGCAGGGTGAGGATCAGGATGTGCAGGCCGGGCCCCCGCATCAGGTGCTCGCTCCTCCGGCGCAGGGCTGCGACGGTGTCGGTCTCTCCCTCTGCGGAGCGCACGAGCCCCGCGTTCCTCACCCGCGCAGCCGCCGGGTGATCGTCCGGCAGCGTGCCCGCCACGAAGTCTCCGAACTCCTCCCGGCTCAGGATGGCGAAGCGTCCGGCCAGATCGGTGACCACCACCGCGCGGCCCCCCGGCAAGAGCCGGAAGCGGAAGGGCATCAGGCCCGGGTTGCGGACCTCGGGCAGCTCGAAGCTCATGGGTTCACCGTCATGCACCCGAGCGCGTAGTTGGCGAACTCGTCGGGCAGGACCCCGGCCAGTTCGGGCTCGGCCTCGTGGAACTCGATCCGCAGGAGCTCACCCACCCGGCACACCTCGATCCGCGCCAGGTGGGCGAAGGCGGCCCGGGCCCGATCGACCGCGGCGCGCGGGTAGAGGTGCCCATCCAGCTCCAGCACCAGGCCCGCGCTGGACACGCCGGTCGCCTTGCAGGACGTGGCGCGTGGGCGCTTCGCGCCGGCCGGGGCTCGGCTCCTGGCTGTCACCTTGGCCTTGGTCTTGGTCTTGGTCCCGGCCCTGGCCTGGACCTCAGCTCTGGCCTTGCCCGCCACCGTTCTTGTCCTGGCCTTCGCCATACTTCTCCTCCCAGGGCACAGCGATGCCCAGCGGGTCGTCGAGGTAGTCCATGTCGGCTGGACCCGCCGAGTCCCCGCCAGGCGAGGCGGCCTCGGTCGGCGCGGGCTCGGCCGAGAACAGGGCCCGCCCCACGATGGCGTCCCGGAGTCCAGCCGTGCGTTCGGCCACCTGGTGGCGGAGGAGCTGGTGCAACAGCTCGTTCTGGAACTCCTCCGCCAGGCACTCGAGGGACGCCTTGGTGATCTTCTGCTTGCCCTTCAGCTGGACGATCAGGTGCTGCTTCCCCGCGCGCTCCAGCCGGATGTAGCATCGGTCCAGGAACCGGTAGGCGGCCGCGACGGAAACCGGACGGGGAAAGAGCTTCTCATCCAATTCAAGCCGAATGCTATCTTTTGTAGTTTCTCTTGATATTTCCATTTGTTATTTCCCCTTGGCAAACCCCACGAGGTGCCGTCCACCTCGCAGGGGAACACTACGCGTTCCGCGCAGCGCAAGTCAAGCCGGCGGTGGGTTCAGGGCACCAGGATGACGCGCAGCACATAGGGCTCGCAGGTGACCAGGCTGCTCACCCGGTAGACCTGGATCCAGTAGCGCGCCGAGTCGTCGTCCCCGCAGTAGCGGATGGACTGGTTCGGGTTGGAGGTCCCGCGCCAGCAGGGGTTCTGGCCATAGTGGTGGAAGTCGAGGGCGCCGTTCGCGTCGCACAGGAGCTGCTTGTTGCTGCAGTTCGGACCGGCGCCGTGGAAGCGGTAGATCTTGAAGGCGTACTGGGCCCCCGGGTTGCCGCTGCCGGCCTCGAAGAAGACGTGCAGATCGTGGTGGTCGACGCCGGCGGCCACGTCCGCGGAGAAGTCGTCCAGCGCGGTGAAGGTGTACCAGTCCTCGTCCTGGATCACCCCGGCCACCCAGGGGATCAGGTTGTTGGTGATGGTCAGCTCGAGGTTGCCGCCCGCGCCCAGGGAGCCGAGGTTGGTGACCAGGGCGTCCGCGCACAGGTCGGCCTCGCTGTCCTCGGCGCACTCGCAGCCGTTCAGCGGGTTGGTGTCGATGTTGTGGAAGCCCGCGTCGCAGGCCCCGAGCTGGCAGGCGGAGGCCGCGCAGTACGAGCCGGCGTGATCGAGCTGGCAGACGTGGCCGCAGTAGCCGCAATTCTGGGCGTCCTGGCTCACGTCGGTCTCGCAGCCGTTGGGGGCCTGGGAGTCGCAGTTGCCCCAGCCCGCCTCGCAGGAGCTCACCACGCAGGTGGAGCCGACGCAGCTGAACGTCCCGTGATCGTTGGCGAACTCGCACTGGTTGCCACAGCCGCCGCAGTTGTTGGGATCCGCGGCGGTGTTGGTCTCGCAGGTGGTCCCGTCCCCGTTGCAGTCCGCCCAGCCCGGGTTGCAGTCCGACACGCCGCAGGTGCCGTCGTTGCACACCGGGGTGCCGCCGGCGTCCGGGCAGTCGTTGCCACAGCCGTTGCAGTTCAGCGGATCGGTGAGCAGGTTCGCCTCGCAGCCCGTGTTCTCCAGGGTGTCGCAGTTGGCGAAGTCCTGCAGGCAGGTGTCGAGCCGGCAGAACCCGCCCAGGCAGATGCCCGTGCCGTTGGCGTACAGGCAGCGGATGTTGCAGTCGCCGCAGTTCTGCTCGTCGTCGTTGAAGGACACCTCGCAGCCAGTGTTGCTCAAGCCGTCGCAGTCCTTGAAGTACGTGTCGCAGTCGCCCATGACACAAGCCCCGCCCAGGCAGCTCGGCTCGGCGTGGGCGAACTGGCAGACCCGATCGCACTGGCCGCAGTCGCTGATGGTGGTGATGTCGGTCTCGCAGCCCGTGTCCTCGTCGTCATCGCAGTCGTCCCAGCCCGCCGCGCACTGGGCCAGGTGGCACTGCCCGCCGGAGCAGCCGGCCAGGCCGTGGAGGTAGGTGCAGTCATTGGCGCACGAGCCGCAGTGATCGGGATCGGTGTCCAGATCGAAGTCCTCGTCCGTGGCGCAGTCGCAGTCGTCGTCGCGGTAGTTGCACTGCTCGGCCCCGGCGGGCACGCAGGTCACCTCGCATCCGTCCTGCGGATCGTCGTTGCAATCCAGGGTGTTGACCGGGCAGGCCGCGCCGGTGCCGGTGAGGGCCAGGTCCACCCTGGGGTTGCCGATGTCCGACGAATCGATCAGCACCGCGCCCGCGTCCTGGGCGCCCTCCGCGGCGGGGACGTACAGCACGTCGAAGGTGAGCTCGGTCATGGCGTTGGAGATGACCATGGGGAGCTGCGGCAGGTTGGCCAGGCTGTAGGAGTTGGAGCTGCCCGGGCTGAGCGCGATGGCGTCGACCGACAGCGGGCCGCTGCCCGCGTTGCGCACGACCACCTGGCGGGTCACCTGCTGGCCCACGTACACCGAGCCGAAGGCGATGCTGGCGGCCGGGGTGACGAAGATGTTGGGATCGATGCCGTTGGCCAGCATGTCGATCTGCAGCCGGCCCGTCACGCCGTCCACCGCGATGTCCGGATCGTTGGTGTCCACCAGGAGCGCCCCCTGCTTGGCGCCCAGGGCGGCCGGGGTGAAGTGCACCGACAGCGGCACCGTGACCCCCATGTCGATGGGCGGGATGGAGGCCGGGCTGAAAGTGTACTCGATGCTGGTGCTGGCGGCGCGCTGGATGCTGTCGATGCGGAGCGGCTCACCGCCCACGTTGGTGAGCTCGACCACCAGCGTGCTGGTCTCCGCCTGGCCCGAACCGAAGTCGATCTGCACGTTGCCGTACTGGAGCACCGGGGGGTCGGGGTCGGCCTGCACGGCCGGCGGCACATAGCCGCTCGCGCTCACCGCGGCCGCGCGCTGCGGCTCGGCGCTCGAGTTGTCCACCAGGAGCTGGGTCGTCTCGTCGCCCGCGTCCGCCGGGTCGAACCCGAGGGTCACGTGCACGGCCTGGCCCGGGCTGAGCGTCAGCGGGTTGGCGGGCAGGCCGGCCAGATCCACCTCCGTGGACGCCAGGCTGAACTCCCCGCTGTGGGCCGCGAGCGCGATGCCTGACACCTGGAGCTCGGCCCCACCGGCGTTGGAGATGGTCACCTCCGTCTGGCCGTGCTCCCCCACCCGCACCCGGCCGAGGGCCACGGGGCTGGGCGCGATGGCGAGATCCCCGACCACCCCGCGGCCGGCCAGGGCCACCTCGAGCATGCTCTGCAGCGGATCGTCGGTCACGAACACGATCTCGTCCGCGTCCGTCTCCCGCAGCTGAGGGTGGTAGATCACCTGGACGTCCAGGGCGTCGCCGTTGTTGAGCAGCACCGGCGGCACGACCGTGGCGCCGCTCATGTCGCGCAGGCTCAGGCCGAAGTCCGGGTTGTTCAGCACCCCGAAGCGGACGTCGGACACCGTCAGGACGGCGTTGCCCGAGCCCATGTTGGACAGGGTCGCGGTGAGCGGCGCGCTCGCCTGGCCGAGCGGGACGTCGCCGAAGTCGAGCAGCTCGGGCGTGACCGCGGCCTCGGCCGTGCCCTTGAACTCGGACAGCAGGTGGATCTTGACCAGCGCCTCGTCCGGATCGTTGGAGATGATGTCCAGGATGCCGTGATCGGTCAGGCCGTCGCTGGCGGTGTACACGATGTCGATCGCCGCCTGGCCGCCCGGCTCGATCACCATCGGCAAGCTGTCCACGATCGCCTGGGGAACGCTGAAGTCCTCCACGTCGGTGCCCATCTCGAGGTTGAGCTGCAGGATGCGCAGGTTGGCGTCGCCGGCGTTGCGCAGCACGATCTGCTGGCTGGCGCTGATGCCCACCAGCACGTTGCCGAAGTCGAGCTGGTAGGTGTCGCCCGAGATCAGGGGGGAGACCACCTCGATGTCGGGCACCGGCGTGTCGTCCGCCCCGTCGCTGCCGTCCCCCCCGTCGCCGCCGTCCGGGGTCTCGGGGACGCACTGGCCGTCCACGCACACCTCGCCGTCGGGACAGGGGCCGCCGTCTCCACAGGTGGGGTTGATGGGCTGGCACACCCCCTGCTCGCAGGCCTGATCCACCGGGCAGTCCTCGTCATCGGTGCAGGTGATCACCGACCCGTCGGACGGCAGGCCCGAGGAGCCGTCACAGCCCCACACCACGAGCGAGCAGACGGCCATCGCCAGCCACAGGCCACGCGCCGAGAGCTTCATGAACCACCTCCGCGGAGCCGGTCTCCCATGTCCACTGGATCTCGACCGATTCTACGGGCGATCGACGAAACGGTCAATTCGACGTCTGGACGTCCGCCGGGCGCGGGACGAGACGCGCCAGGCCCAGCCATCGGGCGTGCTGGGCGGGCATCCCCGGACAGCGTGGGCGAAGGCCGCAGGAGGCGCAGCGGGCCGCGTGCAGGCCGTACTCCTCGCGCAGGTAGTGCTCCGCCAACCCGGGCAGGTCGAGGCCACCGTCCGGGCCCAGCGCCTCGCAGGACAGGCAACCGGGCTCCGCGAGCGGCTGGGCTGCCCGGGACGCGCACCAGGGCATGTCGCCTACCCGCATCGGAGACCCCGCCAGGGGCGCCAGGGCCAGGTGGGGGTCACAGCCCTGCTCGCGGGCGGCTTCCCGGGACGAGAACCGTTTGAGAGACAAGAGGAAACGGGCCGGACCCTGCGAGAGTCCGCCGGCCTGGTCTGCGACCCAGGCCGCGGACCACCGGTCGAGGATCACCTCCAAGGACGGGGTCCCCGCCGTCCACAGCGCCTCGAGGACTCGCGGGTCGGAGGAGGCCAGCCGGACGAGCCGGATCCCCCCGGGCTGCCCGGCGGCGGCGGACTCCCCGCCCTGCTCCCTCTCCGCCCCGGCCTGGAGCTCCAGGACGAGCTCCTCGGGCTGCCTTCCGAGGCCTGCGAGCCAGGCGGCGGCCGCCGCCCGGGACGGCGCCGCCAGCCACAGCCGGCGGGTCCGGGCCGCCCAGCGCCTGGCCTGCGGCGCGTCGCGCTGCGCCCACGCGAGCCGCAGCCCCTGGAGCATCCCCGCCCGGACCTGCTCGCGCCAGCGCTCGAGCGAGGCGCAGAACCCGCCCAGGAAGCACACGCCACAGCGCTCGGGATCGCGGCACGCCATGGGCTCGTCGCGCTCCAGCCAGCCCGCGAGCTCGGTGGCCCGGCCGCGCACCTCGTCGAGCAGCTTGTGGGGGTCCTGGATGAGCTCCTCCAGCCCCTCCAGGGCCGCCGCCGGGAGCCGGTTGGTCCAGACCACCGCCCCCGCCTCCCGGGCCAGCTCGATGGTCCGCCGGAGCGCCGGCGCGGCGTCCTCGGGCCGCACGAAGAGCTCCCGGCGGCGCTCCCAGGCTCGCCCGAAGGGCACCAGCCACAGCAGGTCGAACTCGCGGATGCCGCGCGCGAGCAAGAAGCCGATGATCTCGTGCAACACCGGCAAGTTCCAGGCGTTCAACACCACGTCCGCGTTGACCACCAGGCCGGCCCGCTGCAGGTTGTGGATGCCGGCCAGCGCCTGCGCGAACGAGCCGGCCACGCCGGTGAGCCGGTCGTGCAGCCCGGGCGTCTGCCCGTGGATGGAGAAGGTCGCCTCGCACAGCCCTCGCTCGGCCGCCTCCCGGGCGAAGCCCGGGTAGGCGAACATGCGCCCGTTGGAGACCACCTGGACCCAGCGGTAGCCGAGCGCCCGGCCGCGGGCCACCAGCTCGAGGAAGGCCGGGTGGAGGGTGGGCTCGCCGCCCGACAGGATGAGCCGGGCAGCGCCCTCCGCGAGGCCGGCCCGCAGCTCCGCCTCGAGCTCCTCCACGGGCCGCCGGGAGCCGTCGTGGCTCAGGCAGTCGTGGCAGAACACGCAGCGGTTGTTGCAGATCCGCGTGAGCCGGACCCACCGCCGTCGCTCCTCGGCCTGGTGCGGGCTCATGGGGTCACGGTCAGGGTGCCCATCTCGCCCGTGCTGAAGGGCGGCGCGCCGGGGTTGAAGTCGCAGAACACGTAGGTGTACCCGCCGTCGTCGCTGAAGCGGTAGACGTACGACCAGGTGCCGGTCACCGGCAGGTTGAACTGGCGCATGAACTCGTCGTTGTTGCCGCAGCCCACGCAGGACGGGTTCCAGTTCGCGGTCAGCCAGCGCCAGCCCACGCTGGAGCGCGGATCGCTGCCCAGCGGGCCGTAGCCGAGCTGGCCGGTGATGCCCGCTGGCGCGCCCGCCGGCTCGGTCACCCCGGACTTCCACACCCGGCCGAACACCAGCTCGCTGTCCGAACCCACCCGGGCGGTGGCGGTGAGCGGCCACTGCAGGTCGCACCAGCCGATGCCCGGGCTCCCGTCCACGCCCGTGAACCGGTAGGCCGCGGTGAGGGTGCTGGAGGCGGGGCCCTTGGTGACCGTCACGTCGCAGTCCGCCGGCGCGTGGGCCGCGGTCACGCAGGTGATGGCGTTGTCGTCGACCACGCTGAAGGAGGCGCACGCCGCGCCGCACACGCTGACCGCCGTGGCGCCGGTGAAGCCCGTCCCCTGCAGCGTCAGGGTCTCGCCGCCCTGCTCGATGCCCGACCCGGGGGACACGGAGGCGAGCGCGATGGAGCCCGCGCACAGGACGTTCATCTGGCCGGGCGTGCCGTAGTCCCCGCCCGGGAGCTGGTAGGCCGCGTTGGCCGGGGTCACGCACCAGTTGGCCAGGGTGTCGTTGGCCCCGTCGTCGTAGGCGCTCGGGTCGAGGCTCCGCGAGCGTCCATCGGTCGTGGTGGAGTAGTTCATCCAGTCGATGATCAGACCATCGAGGGTCAACACGATCTCGTCCCCGCCGGAGTTGGCCAGCTCGAACACGTTGCCGCCCTCGCCGTAGACGTAGTCGCACACCACCCCACCGTTCAGCTCCGGATCGCCGTTGCGGCAGAAGACCATGCTCTGCCCTGGCGCGATGATGAGGCCCGCAGGCGCAGCCACCTGGAACATGTTGGTGCCGTCGTCGCGGATGCGCCAGGAGTGCAGGTTCACGCTGATGGCGCTGTCGTTGTACACCTCGAACCACTCTCCGTAGGCGTCGCCGGGCAGGCCCGGGTTGGGGAGCAGCTCGGTCACGATCAGGCTGCCCACCGGGATGACGCCCTCGTCCACCAGCCCGTCGCAGTCGTTGTCGGTCAGATCCTGCACCTCGGAGGCGCCGGGGTGCGCGGCCGCGCTGTCGTCGTTGCAGTCGTTCCCGCCGCAGGCGATGTGCAGGTACCCGTCCTCGTCCGCGTCGCGGTCGTTCGTCACGCCCGAGCAGTCCTCGTCTCGGCTGCCCGCGTCCCCGCACACCTCCTCGCCGAAGTAGGCGCTGTGCGCGGTGTACTCCGAGTCCGTGCACGGCAGCCAGCCGCCGGCCACGCACTGGTTCAGGGCGTGCTCCGAGCCCGCGCACACGCCGGCCTGCAGCTCGCAGGGCGCGAGCTCGAGCGAGCCGTCCAGCGCGTCGGTGAAGCCGTCGCAGTCGTCGTCCTTGGAGTTGCACACCTCCAGCTCGCCGGGGTTGACGTCGATGTCGCCGTCCAGGCAGTCGCCCTCGCAGGGCGTGTAGCCGTCCCCGTCCCCGTCCACCTCGGCCGCCGGCAGTCCGCCCGAGCAGTCGTTGTCGACGCGATCGCACAGCTCCGCGGCATTGTAGGCCGGGTCGTTGAGCTCGTAGTCGGTCGCGTCGCAGGAGGCCCAGCCCGCCCCGGCCTGGCACAGGGAGGCCCGGTGCAGCGCGCCCGCGCACAGCCCGGTCTGGTTCTCGCACAGCGGCCGGATGAGCAGCGGATCCACCTGGTCGAGCTGGGCGTTGCAGTTGTTGTCCACGCCGTCGCACACCTCGTCCCCGTAGCGGGCGTCGTGGGCCTCGTACTGGGCCGCGCCGCAGGACAGCCAGCTCCCGCCGAGCTGGCACTGCGCCCGCGCGTGCAGGGCGCCGCTGCACACCCCGGCCTGGTTCTCGCACGGCGCCAGCGTCAGGCTGGGATCGACCGCGTTGGTCAACCCGTCGCAGTCGTTGTCCAGCCCCGCGTCGCAGCTCTCGACTCCGTAGCTCGCCCCGTAGTTGCTCGCGTTGCAGGCCGCCCAGCCGCCCGACACGCACTGGTCCGCCCGGTGGTAGGTGCTGGCGCACACCCCCAGGGTGAGCTCGCACGGGGTCAGCACGAGCTGCGGATCCGCGCCGTCCAGGTAGGTGTCGCAGTCGTTGTCGACGCCGTCGCAGAGCTCCGCCGCGCCCGGGTGGATGGCCGTGCCGACCGGCGGGCTGTCGTTGCAGTCTCCGCCGCAGACCCGGTATCCGTCCCCGTCCGCGTCGGCCTCGCTCGCCGGCACCGTCCCCGAGCAGTCGTTGTCCAGGCCGTCGCACAGCTCCGCCGCGTTGTAGGTCGCGTCGTGGGCCTCGTAGTCCGCGGCCTCGCAGGCCCCCCAGCCGAGCGCGCCGTTGCACAGCAGCGGCCGGTGCAGCGCGCCCGCGCACAGCCCGGTCTGGTTCTCGCACGGCGGGATCACCAGCGCCGGGTCCGCCTCGTCCAGCAGGCTGTTGCAGTTGTTGTCCGCGCCGTCGCACTCCTCATTACCGAAGCGCGGATCGTGGGCCTCGTAGTCCGCGTTGACGCAGGCCTGCCAGGTCCCGTTGAGCTGGCACTGCGCCCGCGCGTGCAGCGTGCCGTTGCACACCCCGGCCTGGTTCTCGCACGGCGCCAGCGTCAGGCTGGGGTCGCCCGCGTTGGTCAGTCCATCGCAGTCGTTGTCCAGCCCCGCGTCGCAGCTCTCGACGCCGTAGGCCGCCCCGTAGTTGCTCGCGTTGCAGGCCGCCCACACGCCGCCCGCGCCGCACTGGTCCGCCCGGTGGAGCTTGCTGGTGCACACCCCCAGGGTGAGCTCGCACGGGGTCAGCACGAGCTGCGGATCCGCGCCGTCCAGGTAGGTGTCGCAGTCGTTGTCGACGCTGTCGCAGAGCTCCGCCGCGCCCGGGTGGATGGCCGCGCCGGCCGGCGGGCTGTCGTTGCAGTCCCCGCCGCAGACCCGGTGCCCGTCCCCGTCCGCGTCGGCCTCGTTCGCCGGCACCGTCCCCGAGCAGTCGTTGTCCAGGCCGTCGCACAGCTCGACGTCGTCGTAGCGCGCATCGTGGGCCTGGTAGTCCGCCTCCGTGCACGCGTGCCAGGCGCTCTGGTAGCACAGGCCGGGACGCTTGGCGGCGCCCGCGCACAGCCCGCCCTGCTTCTCGCACAGCGGCAGGCTCAGGCTGGCGTCGTTGCCGTCGACCTGACCGTCGCAGTCGTTGTCCGCGCCGTCGCACTCCTCGACGCCGTACAGGGCGTCATGGGCCTCGTAGTCCGCCGCGGCGCAGGCCGTCCAGGTGCCGTTCGCCTGGCACTGCGCCCGCGCGTGCAGGGCGCCGCTGCACACCCCGGCCTGGTTCCCGCACGGCGCGAGCACCAGGCTCGCATCGGCGGCGTTGGTCAGGCCGTCGCAGTCGTTGTCCAGCCCCGCGTCGCAGACCTCGGCGCCGTAGCTCGCGCCGTAGTTGCTGCCGTCGCAGGCCGCCCACACGCCGCCCGCGCCGCACTGGTCCGCCCGGTGGAACTTGCTGGCGCAGACACCCTGGCTCAACTCGCAGGGTGCCAGTACGAGCTGGGGGTCGTTCCCGTCGAGGAACCCGTCGCAGTCGTTGTCGACGCCGTCGCAGGTCTCGACCGCGCCCGGGTGGATGGCCGCGCCGGCCGGCGGGCTGTCGTTGCAGTCCCCGCCGCAGACCCGGTATCCGTCTCCGTCCGCGTCGGCCTCGTTCGCCGGCACCGTCCCCGAGCAGTCGTTGTCCACCCCATCGCACAGCTCGGTCGCGCTGTAGGCCGCGTCGTGGGCCTCGTAGTCCGCGGCCTCGCAGGCCCTCCAGCCGAGCGCGCCGTTGCACAGCAGCGGCCGGTGCAGCGCGCCCGCGCACAGCCCGGTCTGGTTCTCGCACGGCGGGATCACCAGCGCCGCGTCGGCCTCGTCCTGCAGGCTGTTGCAGTCGTTGTCGGCGCCGTCGCACTCCTCGGCCCCGTAGCGCGGGTCGCGGGCCTCGTACTCGGCCGCGCCGCAGGCCAGCCAGGTCCCGTTGACCTGGCACTGCGCGCGCACGTGGAACGCTCCGTTGCACACGCCGGCCTGGTTCTCGCACGGCGCCGGCTGCAGGCCCGGGTCGCCCGCGTTGACCAGCCCGTCGCAGTCGTTGTCCAGCCCCGCGTCGCAGATCTCGGCCCCGTAGCCCGCCCCGTAGTTGCTCGCGTTGCAGGCCGCCCACACCCCGCCGGCCAGGCACTGGTCCGCCCGGTGGAAGGTGCCGGCGCACACCCCCAGGGTGAGCTCGCACGGGGTCAGCACGAGCTGCGGATCCTCCCCATCCACGAACCCATCGCAGTCGTTGTCGATCCCGTCGCACACCTCGACGGCGCCCGGGTGGATGTCCACGCCGGACCCCGGGGTGTCGTCGCAGTCCCCCGCGCAGGCCCGGTAGCCGTCCCCGTCTCCGTCCACCTCCCCTGCCCCCGGCGCTCCCGTGCAGTCGTTGTCCTGCCCATCGCACAGCTCGGTGTCGTCGTAGCGCGGGTCGTGGGCCTGGTAGTCCGCCTCCAGGCAGGCGTGCCAGGCGCCCTGGTAGCACAGGCCCGGCCGCTTGGCCGCGCCGGCGCACAGCCCGATCTGCTTCTCGCACAGGGGCAGGGTCAGGCTGGCGTCGCCGCTGTCGGCCTGCCCGTCGCAGTCGTTGTCCACGCCGTCGCACACCTCGTCCCCGAAACGCGGGTCGCGCGCCTCGTACTCGGCGTCCGTGCAGTCCTGCCAGACCCCGAGCGGAGAGCACTGCGCGGGGGCGTGGACGGAGCCGCCGCACAGGCCGAGCTGGTTCGCGCAGGGCTCGGGCAGCAGGTCAGGGTCGTCCGCGTCCGTGAGGCCGTCGCAGTCCGAGTCCAGCCGGTCGCAGGTCTCCGGTCCGTAGCTGGCCCCGTAGTCCAGGGCCGTGCACGCTTGCCACGCGCCGGCCTGGCAGAGCACGGCGCGGTGGACCGCGCCCAGGCACACCCCCAGGTCGAGCTCACAGGGCGAGAGGCGCAGGCTGTTGTCCGCCGCGTCGACGGCCGTGTCGCAGTCGTCGTCGGCCGAGTTGCACAGCTCGGGCTGCGGCTCCGCCGCGCTGCAGCCGATCCAGCCCTGCTCGTGGGCGCAGGTCTCCTCGCCGCTGCAGGTGCCGACGCCCGGGACGGCCCAGGTGCAGACGCGGGTGTCCAGCAGCTCGTCGCTCTGCGCGTCGCAGTCGTTGTCCTGCCCGTCGCACTCCTCGACGCCGCCGGCGCTCAGCTCGCAGGCGTACTCGCAGCCATCGGCGGGATCCCCGTTCGCGTCCCACCAGCCGAGCGGGCAATCCGAGCCCGCGCCGGAGATGGGCAGGGTCAGGCTGAACGCCTCGACGTCGCTGGTGGCCACGGTCAACTCGGCGCTGCGCGGCCCGGCGCTCTGCGGAGTGAAGAACACCTCGACCTGCACGCCCTCGCCGAAGGTGAGCGCCGCCGGCAGCGCGGGTGAGACCGCGCCCAGGGTGAAGTCCGCGCTGCCCACCAACCCCAGGCTGGTCACGCGCAGCGTGCCGAACCCGGAGTTGCGCACGATCGCCAGGCGCGGCCCCGCGGTCGAGCCCGGGTACACGGCGCCGAAGTCCATGGCCTGGGGCTCCAGGGTCGCGTCGGGATCCGTGGCCAGCCCATCGAGGGGCAAGGTCGCCTCGGGCCGCGCCGGGTCGTCCGAGCGCACCCTCACGAGGTTCGCGTCCGCGCCGATCCCGCCCAGGGGAGCGTAGACCACGTGCACCTGGGCCGCCTCCCCGGGCTGCAGGGCGGGCAGGGCCTGCTCGACCAGGGCGAACTCCGAGCCCGCCGTGACGAGCTCCAGGCTGGTCACCTGCAGCGGTCCCCCGCCCGCGTTGCGCACGCTGAAGACGAGCTCCAGGCTCTGGCCGAGCTGAACCTCGCCGAAGACGAGCCCCTCGGGGGTGAGCTCCAGCGCGGGCGGCAGCGCCGCCTGGCCGAGCAGATCCACCCGGGCCGGGCTGTCGGGATCGTCGCTGCGCACCTCGAGGATGTCCTGCTGGGCGCCGGCCTCGTCCGGGGCGAAGGAGGCGAGGATCTGGGCGCTCTCGCCGGGCAGCAAGGTCCAGCTCGCCAGGCCGCCCAGATCCAGGGCGAAGGGCCCGCTGCCATCGACGAGCTCGATGGCCACCAGGGTGAGGGCCTGGCCACCGAGGTTGCGCAGGGTCACCGGGAGCTCGGCCCGCTGCCCGGTGAACAGCGTATCGAACTCGATGGGGTTGGGCTCCACGCTCAGGTTGGGCTGGATGCCCTCGCCGCGCAGCACGACCAGCCGGACCTGCTCGTCGCCGTCCCCTGCCCCGTCCCCCTCGTCGTTGGCGATCACCAGGGTCTCCTGGATCGCACCGACCGAGGCCGGGGCGAAGTCGATGGCCACGCTCACCAGGCCGAGCACCTGGCCGGTCGGATCCAGGCACACCCCGGCCTGGCACAGGTTCCCTGCGCCGCAGTCCTCGTCCAGCGCACACGGGCCGGTCGACGGGCTCAGGAAGGCGGGCGGGGCCGGGTTCACCTCCAGGGAGAAGTGATCGCTGACCAGGGGGTTGGTGCGGACCTCCTCGATCTCCAGCACCGCGTTCCCGTTCCCGGCGTTCTTGATGAACACCACCCGGCGGCTGGCGCCGCCCAGCGCCACGGGGCCGAAGTCCACCTGCTGCACCGCGTCGAGCTCGGAGCCGGGCTCCTCCACCACGCTGATCTCCGAGACGCCCTTGTAGGACGAGCTCAACGGCACCTGGATCAGCGCCTGGGAGGGGGCATTGGTCGAGATGAGCAGCGTGCCGTAGTCCACGCTGCCATCCTGCGGCGCGTAGGTCACGCGCACCTCGAGGTTCGCGCCCGGCGGCAGGATCTCGTTCAGCTCCGTCCCCAGGGGCGCAGCCCCGAACTCGGGGCTGGTGTCGGCCGACATCTGGAGGGAGAAGACCGTGAGGTCCGCCCCGCCTACCGAGCGCACGCGCAGGATCTGCTCCACCACCTGGCCCACCCGGCCGTTGCCGAAGTCGATGAGCGCAGGCTCCACGGCCACCGCGGGCTCGGGAGGCGGGCCGTCGCCGTCCGCGGCGCCATCCCCGTCGTCGCCGTCCCCGCCGTCCGCCTGGTCGGTCACGCACGCGCCCAGCCGGCAAACCTGGCCGTCCGGGCAGTCCGCGTCGATGGTGCAGCCGCCGTCCGCGGGCAGCGTGCACAGTCCGTCCAGGCAGGTGAAGCCCTGGGGGCAGTCCGGGTCGCCCGTGCACAGCAGGATGCCAGAGTCATCTCCTGGCCCGGCGCTGTTCGAGCAGCCCCACGCCGCCATTCCCCCCAGCGCCACCCACAGGAGCCCTCGCAACCATCGCGTCTTCATCCTGCACCTCCAGCTTATGCCGACCCGGTCGGATTCTAACCCGAAAACCGCCCGTGGGCCACGCAGTTTACGCAGGTTGCGCAGGTTCATCATCGCGAATACCATGCCCGCATCATGAGAATCTGGGTGATGTGCCCCAGCTTGTGGCTGCACTGCGTGCTCCTGGCCAACCCGGTCCTGGCTCGGGCCCCGGTGATCGGACCGGGCCGAGAGGCGGAGGTCCAGGCACTGTTCCGCTCCGTCGGCACCGACGCGACCTCAGGCTGGCGGGTGACGGATCTCCTCATCTCCCAAACCGAGATTCAGGCCTCCCTGGTGGGTCCGGATGGCGCGACCCTGGGTCTGGCGCTGGTCCATCCCTCGCAGGCGGACAGTCGACTCGAAACCCCCTCTTTCCGGGTCCTGCTGCGAAACTCGAGCGGCCTGCCAGGCTCTCAGCTCCAAGCGATCCTCGAACGACTCGCCGGACAGGTCGCCCAGGTCGACCGAGGCGACTTCTGGCTGGATTCGGCCCTGCAGAACGCAGAGCGCGGAAGGCCTCCTCCTCGCGAGTCGAGCAGGTGGACTGCCTGGGAGATCGGCAACCTGTCATGGAGCGCATGGATGCTCCTGTGGGCAGGTGTGATTCTCGCGGTCCTATTCCGGCTCAGACCATGGGCCTCCAGGGAGGGTCGCGCGGTCTTGCTGGATCTCCTCTGGCTGGTCGCGCTGGCCTGGGTCCTCAGGGACCTGATTGCACCCGCTGGGCCCGGCAACCTCTATTCGCGCGTGCCTGTGCCCCCATTTCCCAACTCCGACCTGCCTTTTTTCGGCCCAGGTTTCCATGCTTGGCTCATGCCGTGGTTCTACTTGATGGGCCCTTCGGACGACCTGATCTTCTCGCTCGGGGCGGTGATGGGTTCATTGGCGATCGTGCCCGTCTACCTCCTGACCCGGACCCTCTCCGGGAGCCGAGTCGCCTCCCTTGCGGCCTCGCTGCTGCTGGCCACCTGGCCTGTCCACCTGTTCCTCTCCCCGACCGACGATTCTACGGTCCTGGTCGCTACGTTCATCGCGACGGGGCTGGTGTTCCTGTGGCAGGCGCAGGCGAGGGCCGCCAGGCTCATGCTCCTGGGAACCTGGCTCAGCCTCTCGCTGGCAGCGACCACCAGGCCCGACGCCGCCCTGGCCATGCTCCCCGTCATGGCGCTGGTGTTCGCTGATCCCACCCTGCGCCGCCTCCAGCTCTCGCTACCCGCCCTCCTGCTGACCGCGGCCCTGGCGGCCTGGGTCCTGGCATGCGAATGGGCGACGCTCGTCGAAGCGACCAGCACGTTCGCCCGAACGGGCGCGTCCAGGCCGGTGGACCTCCTCAAGCTCTTCGGCTCCGAGCATGCGTCGATCTTCTATCCACCCTACAGCCTGTGGGCGGTCGTGGCCCTCGCCCTCGGCGGCCTGGCAGTCTCTTGGCGCCGAGGGGGCGGGTATCGGTTGACGCTCTCACTGCTCGCCAGCCTGCTTCCAGCGCTCGCGACCCTCAAGATGCTCGGCGAGGACCCGGTCACCAAGCGCTATCAGCTCAGCGTCATTCCTCTGGCCGCCTGCAGCGCCGGGCTGGCAATCGGCTGGCTCTCTGACCAGCTGAGCCGCCGAGTTCCAGGCCGGTCCTGGGCGGGCTGGGCACTCGCAGCGATCGTGGTGGCAGGTCTCGGGAGCTGGGGCGTGCTCGCGCCGGTCGACGAGCCGACCTACCGCCTCGAGTATCGCTTCTTCAGGGCACATCTGGCCTCCGTCCCGCAAGGCTGCAGGATCGTACGGCCGGTCTTCGACGAAGATCTCGGACTGAACTCGCCAGAGCACCTATCTGCCTTCTTGGGGCTGAGCCACCGCTGGATCCGGCCCGAGGAGCTCTCCGAGCCCTCCACGGGTTGCCTGGCCTACTGGCGGCCGGCCTCCTGCCACGCGTCGAGCCCAAAGCAGATCAACGCGCATCTTCCGCCGCCGTTCGAGGCGCAATGCGCTGAGCTGGATCACCAGAGGGAGTGGAAGCCCCTGGCGATCACGGAGCTCCCGGCCCGGCGTGGCTTCTGTGAGACCTACTCTCGGGATCCCGTACCGCTCGGCTTCTACCTGGCGAGCCCCTCTGGCCCGGCGGAATCACCCGCGGTTGTGCCGGGAGGCCGACCTTGAGTCGAGACCGGGCAGCGGAGGAGGCGGAGGTGGTCGAAGGTCGCCTGGAGCTCGCAGGTCGAGGCGAGCTCGGCCTCCAGCGCAGGATTCGAGAATCGCGAGGAGTGGACGAACCAGAGGGGCCGCCTGAGCCCGCGGAAGCGCTCCAGGCTGGCTGCCTCCCAGCCTGCCTTCAAGCGGGGCATGGAGGTCAGGTTGACCAGCTCATGCCCCTGGTGGGTGCAGCGCACCGGCAGCGCGGCGGATCGCCTGCAGGTCCGGTAGGCCTCGAGGGGACCGGGGAACAGGTAGTAGAGCAGGATGGTATGCATGCTGTCTGGATCGGCCACCACGAGGTCAGCCCCCCCATGGGCGCGCACGTACTCGCCGAGCTTGGCGTACGCGGCGTGGCTGTCACGCTGGTAGTTCACCCAGGCCTCCGCCTGGTAGGTGCTCACCAGGCCAGCCAGGCAGGCCAACCCCAGCACTCCCCTGGCGGCCGCTGGCCAGCGGGCACCCTGACCTGGCACAGGCCCGCTGCCCGCCGGGAAGCCTAGCACTCCGCAGGCTATCCACAGCGCGACCAGCGGAAGCAGGTAGATCACGTAGTAGGGTTTCATCCGCACCAGGGAGACGCCCAGGCCGATCACCAGCGCAGCCATCACCAGCAAGCAGACCATCAGCCTGCCGGCTGGCTGCCTGCGAAAGGCCCTGAGCCATCGCCACAGACCGAGTGCGGCGGCCAGGGCTGCAGGCACCATCCCGAGGCCCGCCGGGAACAACTGGCGCAGGACGTCGACGCCGAACTCTCCAGCCTGGCGCTCGCCCCACAGGTGTTGCGGATAGGCGGCCGCCACCTGCCGGGTGGCGAGGTCCGCGCGGATCAGGTTGCCGAAATCGATCCAGAACGGGACGCAAGCGAGCATCACCAGGCCCATGGTCGCCCACAGCCCGCGGCGCGGATGCGCGGGACCGCGCAGCGCGGCCCAGGCGAGCGCGCCCACCTGGGCCGCCAGCACCAGCACACCCATGTAGTAGGAGTAGAGCATCCCGATCTCTGCCAGGGCGAGGTAGACAGCCCGGCCGAGCGTGAGGCGCTCCGCGCAGCGCAGGAATGCGTCCCAGGCCAGGATCGCCAGGGTCAGGAACAAGGTCACGTCCGAAACGTCCCGCGAATGGAAGAGGAAGGCGGTCGACAGGGATAGCACCAGCACGCACCCCAGGGCGCGCGCCTCGCCGAGGTACCGGCGGGCGAGCACGAACAGGGCCACCGCGGTAGTTAGGGAGAAGATCGCCGCCGGTAGTCGCACGACCCAGGGTTCGTGGCCGATCCAGAGAAACGCATGCAGGATCAAGTAGAAGAGCTGGGGGTGACGCTGGTCCTCGTAGCGGTGCGCGAGGATGTCCCCCCAGTCCAGGCTGCCGAAGAACAAGCGCTGGGTGGTGTAGTCGGCGTCCAGCGCGATGTCCAGGTGGGCCAGCCGGGCCACGGCCATCCCCAGGAGCAACGCACCCAGCCAGTACCAGGCGGTGCGATCGAGCCAGGTCGCGATCCAGCGACCCGCCGCGCACGCTCTGTCGTTCCGCACGCCGAGCCCGAGGAGCAGCGCCAGGATGGCGGCGACGAACCACGAGACGCACCCGGTCGGAATACGCAAGCCGCTCCCGCCGCTGGCCTGGGTCCCGCCGGCCGGATTACACTTCACCCACGGGTCGTCCGGGTAATGCCCGTCCACCCACCGGGCGACCTCCCCACCCAGGTCGGCTTGCTCCGGGGTCGCGTCCGCGGGCAGGCGATAACCGAACCAGCGGCCGCACGGCTCGATCCCCGAGGCCTGCAGGGGGAGCAGCTCGAGCTCGAGCTTGCCACTGCCCGCCGGGCCGAGCTCCAGGCGGATGCGGTCCCCCTCGATCGCGGCCCGCCTCACCTCCACGCGGCCTCCGAACTTCTCGTGGAGCTCCGGCCCCTGGAGCAACGCCGCGAGGGTTTCCCCGGCTCGGGGTGGGAGGCAGACTCCGTGCTCCTGACCCTGGGCCTGGCTCGTCAGGATCAGGGTGCCGATGAGGAGTCCCACGGCCAGCGGGCCAGGAGCCAGAAGCAGCGATCTGGCGAGAGAGCCCTGCATTCCGCCGAGCGTACCTCCCGGCGTCCGCCGAGGCCAGAGCCCAGGCCGCGGCGACTCCATGACCAGGCCGGCAGGGGGCTTGAATGCGGGCGGACAGCGCGCTAGCCTGGCGGCCATTCCAGGGAGGAGGCAGAGCCATGGGCACGAAGAAGGGTTCGTTCGGCGAGATCACCAAGCTGATCGCGACCTGGACGGACGAGATGGTGGCCGTGCAGCAGGAGCTCACGGCCATCCAGGCGCTCGGTCCCGAGAGCGGCGGCAAGGGCGAGTGGGCGCGGGCGCTGTACCTGCGGAACCTCCTCGAGGGCTGGGGGCTCAACGACATCCAGGAGTACAACGCTGCCGATCCCAGGGTGCCGGAGGGCACCCGTCCGAACCTCGTGGTGCGGCTGGCCGGCAAGGCGGCCCGGCCCACGATCTGGGTCATGGCTCACATGGATGTGGTGCCCGCCGGAGATCTCAAGAAGTGGTCGACAGATCCATGGAAAGCCACCGTCAAAGAAGGAAAAATCTTTGGTCGCGGGGTCGAGGACAACCAGCAGGGTCTGGTCTCGGCGCTGTTCGCCCTGCGCGCGCTGAAGGACTCGGGCGTGACCCCTCCCAGGGACGTGGCGCTCATCCTGGTGGCCGACGAGGAGACCGGCTCACGCTTCGGCATCGACCACGTGCTCGAGGCCGCACCCGACCTGTTCCAGCCCGACGATCTGGTGGTCGTGCCCGACGCCGGCAACCCCGATGGCAGCATGCTGGAGGTGGCCGAGAAGTCCATCCTGTGGCTGGAGCTCACCGTCCAGGGCAAGCAGGTCCACGCGTCCACGCCCGATCAGGGGGTGAACGCCGCCCGGGCCGCCGCGCACCTGACCGTGCGGCTGGACCAGGCCCTGAACGGGACCTTCTCGGGTCGCGACGAGGTGTTCGACCCGCCCCGCTCCACCTTCGAGCCCACCCGGCACGACGCCAACGTCCCCAACATCAACACCATCCCGGGCGACGAGAAGCTGTTCTTCGATTGCCGGGTGCTGCCCGACGTACCGCTGCGCGAGGTGCACGCGGTCGTGGAGCGCGTGCTGCGCGAGGTGGAGCGGGAGTTCCAGGTGAAGATCCAGGTCCAGAGCGCCCAGTCGGCGGAGGCCGCGCCGGCCACCTCCGTGGACGCCCCCGTGGTGAAGGCCCTGGCCCGCGCGGTCGAGGAGGTGCGCGGCGTCCAGGCCAAGCCCATGGGCATCGGTGGCGGCACCGTGGCGGCCCTCTTCCGCCGCAAGGGCATCCCGGCCGTGGTCTGGTCCACCATGGACGACCTGGCCCACCAGCCCGACGAGTACTGCGTGATCGCCAACATGGTGGAGGACGCGAAGGTCTTCGCGCACCTCTTCCTGGGGAAGGCCTGACAGGGCCCCGGGAGCCGGGCCCGAGCTCCTAGGCGGCCTGGGCCACGTACCCCTCGATGATGCGGCGGAAGGCCCTGGGCAGGATCGTGAACCACACGCCGATCCCCTCGGTGCCCCAGCGCTGGGCCTCGCGCATCACCGTGCCTCGGGCCCAGATCACCTCATCGGAGTTCGGCAGCTGGAACTCCAGGCTGACCATCGAACCCTCGGGCAGAGTCGGTTCGATGAGCTTGTGGAGGTAGATCCCGGTGGTCGAGATGTCCGCCGCGCGGACCATGAACGGGTGGTCTCCCACCAGCTTGTTCAGGTAGATGTCCAGCGGCTTGCGATCCTCCACCCTGCGCTCCAGCTCCGTGCTCGCCATGGCTACCTCCGGGTTTCGAACCTTGCGTGTCATCCTGTGGACCACCTTATCCTACACGTGAATACCCGTCAAATTTCCTCCTTATCCCGCATAATTCTCTATTTTTTCAAAGGACAACGAACTACCCGGTTGACTCGCCTCCTGGATTCGGCTAGGGTACCGGCCTCGGGGAGTGGAATCGCGGATGAGCTACAACAGCATGCTCGAGGCCTTCGAGGCCCTCAACCAGCGCCGGCACGACCAGCCGGAGGCGCTGAGCGACCTCGAGCGCACCAGCCTCAAGCACCTGCGCAACGAGATCGAGGAGGCGCTCTTCCAGCGCCCCACCGACCCGTCCTCCGACCGTCGCGAACACCTGCGCGCGCCAGTGAACATGGAGGTCCGCTTCTGGACCAGCGACGAGATGCGCGATCGGTACATCTCCGTGCTGGGCGAAGGCGGGCTGTTCATCGCCACCGATTCTCCCCTGCCCGAGGGCACGCCGCTGGAGCTCGAGATCTCGCTCGAGCGGCGCGGCTTCCGCTTCCGCGTGCAGGGCGTGGTGGTCAACCTGGTCCGCGCGGGCGGGCCCGCCGGGAGCGGGATGGGCGTGCGCTTCGTGGGGCTCGACTACGAGCAGAAGTCCCTGGTCTACCAGCTCGTGCGCGACGTGGTGCGGGCCAACCTGCTGGAGCGGCGCCGCAGCCCCCGCCTGTCGTCCAGGCTGGCGCTCGGCGTGCGCAGCCCCGGCGGCGAGTCCTGGGAGCTGGTGACCGAGGATCTCGGCTCGCTGGGCTTGCTGGCGATCGGGGGCGCGCAGCTCTCCGGCCTGAGCGCCGACACGCCCTACCAGCTGAGCCTGGCGCTGCCCGGCCTGCGGCGTCCCCTCTCCCTGCTGGGCCGGCTGGTGCGCGTCAGCCCGGGGCCTGGCGCGAGCCAGGTGTCGGTCGCCTTCCAGTTCGTGGACGCGCCGCCCGCCGCCACCAGGGCGCTGCTGCGGTTCATCGCCGTCCAGGCCCTGGGGTTGCGGGGCATGACCACGGACGCCGAGGGGCGCCGCCTGCACGCCCGCCTGAAACGCCGCATCCCGGTGCAGTTCCGCTCCCTGGGGCTCGACCGCGCGCGGCTGACCTTCTCTCGCGACATCTCGCGCTCCGGGGTCTTCCTGCAGAGCCTGGATCCGCTCAGCCCGGGCGAGCGCATCGAGGTGGCGTTCGAGTCCCCCGGTGGGCAGCCCGCCCTGAACCTGGCCTGCGAGGTGGTCCGCCGCGTGCTGCCGGATCCGGCCGCGCCCCAGCGCGTGCCGGGCGTCGGCGCGAGCTTCCTGAACTTGAAGCCCGACGCCCAGGAGCGGCTGCGGGCCTACCTCCGGAGCCTGCTGCTGGCGCCCGACGGAGATCCCCCCGTCCCCACCTGACTACTTGATCACGCTCCGGCCTGGGTTGAGCTTCTGGAAGCGGGCGGCGTCGCCCGGGTCGCCGACGATCTCGCCGTAGTGCATGGGGATGGTCACCTCGGGATGCAGATCCGCCGCGGCGGCCACGGCCTCCTCGGCGGTCATCACATAGGTGCCGGACACGGGCAGCAGGGCCACGTCAACCTGGAAGGACCTCATCTCCGGGATGTGGTCGGTGTCGCCGGCGAAGTACAGGCGCTTGCCGTGGGCGGTGAAGATGTAGCCCACGTGGCCGGCCGCCCTGGGGTGGAACTTCTTGTCCACGTTGTAGGCCGGCACGGCCTGGATGGCCACGCCCTTGACCTCGAGGCGGTCGCCTGGCTTCACCACCTGGACCTTGCCCGGGAGCTTGGCCAGGGCCTTCCGGCAGGCCTCGATGGCGACGTAGACCGTGTCCGGCTTGGCCAGCTTGGCGAGGTCCTCGGGCGAGCAGTGATCGTAGTGGTCGTGCGAGATGAGCACCAGATCGGCCCGGGGCAGCCCGTCCGGCAGGTGGAACGGGTCGGTGTAGATCACCACCGGCCCGTCGATGCGGAAGCAGTCGTGGACGATGCGGTGGATGTGCTCTAGCATCGCGCGCTCCGCCGAATCACTCGGGCTGACAGGCCCGGATCAGGCCGGTGTCCCCGTAGGTGAAGAAGAAGTCGCACCTGTAGCCGGCCTGGCAGTCCGTGTCCAGGTTGCAGAACTGCCCACACTTCGTCCCGGCCCCATCGAAGTCGAAGCACAGGCCGCTGGAGCACTGGGAGCTGTAGATCGCGCCCAGGTTGACGGTGCAGGTCTGGCCGAACGTGCGAACGCCGCGCGTCCCCCAGTAGTCCCAGCACGCCTTGAAGGTGGACTCGCCGGCGTCGGCCGAGTAGTCCGTGCCCGGCCACCAGTCGCACATGTAGGGCGAAGTGCAGTCGCCCTCGACGCTGCACAGGTTCATGCACTCGCCGCTGTAGGGGTTGCAGAAGCCGTCCCGGCAGTCGCTGTGCGCGCCGCAGGCGGCCCCCGTGCTGCCGGTCCCGGCCTGCGGGAAGCACAGGCCGTGGACCATGGTGCCGTTCGGGCTGGTGATCTCGTACAGGACGCAGCGCCAGCTCATCGTGGTCGCGTCCTGCATGCAGTCGGCGTCCTTGGCGCACACGTCGCTGCAGCGCATCACCCCGCCGCCGATGTCCGTGCACCAGCCGCTCTTGCAGTCGGTGTCGAGGGTGCAGGCCCGGCCGGTCAGGACGCTGCCAGGGGCCGTCCAGCAGAAGCCGGCCGAGTCGGTGTTCGAGTAGGCCTCACAGCCGTAACCCGCGGGGCACTCGTGCACCCCGTCCGAGTCGCCGGGCAGGTCGAAGGAGTTGTTGCACCAGTGCGTGCAGCGGTTGGTGTTGTCGGCCCCGTTGTGCTGGCAGTAGAGCGGCGCGGCGCACTGCTCCTCCCCGGCGGCCGCGGGAATATCGCACAGCTCACCGATCGGGCACACCCCGTCAGCGCCGGTCCGATCGACCAGGCCATCGCAATCGTTGTCCTTGCGGTCGCAGATCTCCGCGTGGCCCGGGTAGATGGCGGGGTCGTTGTCGTTGCAGTCGCCGAAGCAGAAGCCCACCGCGTCGCCGTCGGCGTTGGGCTGGTCGGGTGTGCCCAGGTTGCAGTCGTTGTTCTTGCCGTCGCAGGGCGTCTCCACGTGGCCCGGGTAGATGGCCGCGTCGCCGTCGTTGCAGTCCCCGGCGCACAGGGTCACCGGATCCGCGTCCGCGTTCGGGTTGTCCAGCGTGGCGGCGTTGCAGTCGTTGTCCAGGCTGTCGCAGGTGGTCTCGACGTTACCGGGGTAGCGCTGCGGGTTGTTGTCGTCGCAGTCGCCATCGCACAGGCCCACCGGATCCTCGTCGACGTTGGGGCGGTCGGGCGTTCCGGGGTTGCAGTCGTTGTTCTTGCCGTCGCAGGTGACCTCCGGGTTGCCCGGGTAGACCTGCGGGTCGTTGTCATTGCAGTCCCCGGCGCATTGCCCCACGGGGTCGCCGTCCGCGTTGGGTGTGTCCGTGGTCGCCTCGTTGCAGTCGTTGTTCTTGCCATCGCACGGGGTCTCGGTGTTGCCCGGGTACATCTGGTTGTCGGTGTCGTCGCAATCCCCGCCACACTCGCTCACCGGGTCGCCGTCCTGGTTGCGATCATCCGGGGTCGCGTCGCTGCAGTCATCGTTGAGGGTATTGCACATCACCTCTGCGTGGCCCGGGTAGATGTCGGCGTTGTTGTCGTTGCAGTCGCCGTCGCACAGGCCCACCGCGTCCCCGTCCGTGTTTGGCCGATCGAGGCTGGCGTCGTTGCAGTCGTTGTTCCTGCCGTCGCAAGCGATCTCCGGGTTGCCGGGGTACACCTGGGCGTCGCTGTCGTCGCAGTCGCCCGAGCACAGGTTGACCGGATCCCCATCCACGTTGGGGTTGTCCGGTGTGCCGTTGTTGCAGTCATCGTCCCTGCCGTTGCAGGTGGTCTCCGTGTTGCCAGGGTAGCGGAGCGGGTTCAAATCGTCGCAGTCACCGGCGCAGAGGCTGACCGGATCGCCGTCCGCGTTGGGATCGTCCGGGGTGTTCACCAGATCACAGTCGTTGTCCTTGCCGTCGCAGGTCCACTCTTCGTGGCCAGGGTAGACCGCTGCGTCGTTGTCGTCGCAGTCTCCGCCGCAGGCGCTGACCCCATCGAAATCAGCGTCGGGGCCGTCCGCGGTGGCCAGGTCGCAGTCGTCGTTCTTGCCGTTGCATGGCACCTCCGGGTGGGCAGGGTAGACCTCGTTGTCATCGTCGTCGCAGTCGCCCTGGCACAGCGTCACGCCGTCGAGATCGCCGTCCTGGGGGTCGTCCTGCGTGGCGGCGTCGCAGTCGTCGTCCAGGCTGTTGCAGCCGATCTCACTCGCGCCGGGGTGCACGCCTGCGAGATCGTCCCGGCAGTCCTGTCCGCAACCCACCGTGTAGCCATCGTCGTCCACGTCCGCCGGGTCGGGATCATCACCCGTGGCTGGGTTGCAGTCGTTGTCGATGCCGTCGCACTCGACCTCCTGAGCGCCCGGATGCACTGCGTTGTCACCGTCATTGCAGTCCCCGCCGCAGCCCACCGTGTAGAGGTCTCCGTCCGCGTCTGTCGAATCGGGGTCATCCAAGGTGAGCGGCGCGCAGTCGTCGTCCTTGTGGTTGCAGGCCAGCTCCGTGTTCCCGGGGAAACGCTCGGGGTCGTTGTCGTCGCAGTCGCCGGCGCAGGAGCTGATCCCGTCCCCGTCGAGGTCGGGGCCGTCGGGGGTGGCGAGCGCGCAGTCGTTGTCCAGGCCGTCGCAGGGGATCTCGGTCGCGCCCGGGTGGACGTCGGGGTCGTCGTCGTCGCAGTCGTCGCAGGAGTTCGCGCCGTCGCTGTCCGCGTCGGCGAAGTCCGCGGTCACCGGGTCGCAGTCGTCGTCCAGACCGTTGCAGGGCAGTTCGGAGGCGTCCGGGTTCACCTCAGGAGCCAGGTCGGCGCAGTCGCCGGCGCACACCCGGAAACCGTCCTCGTCCTGATCCAGCTCGTCGAGCGGCGTGTCCCCGTCGCAGTCGTTGTCCAGCCCGTCGCACAGCTCGTTCTGGGGGTAGACCGCCCCCACGCACACCCCGCTCCACTGCCCGCCCTGGCAGCTCTCCACGCCGAAGTCGCACTCGCCCACCTTGGTGAGCGGGCCGCAGTCGCGCACCTGGTCGGGCTCACACTCCCCGGGCAGCTCGTCCCCGCCGTCGGTCCCGTCCGCGCCGTCCTCGCCTCCGTCCGCGCCGTCCTCGCCGCCGTCCTGCTGCTCGTCCACGCACTGCCCGGAGGTCAGGTTGCAGCGCTGCCCCGCGGGGCAATCCTGATCGGTGGCGCAGCCGCTCCCGTCCACCCGCTCCTGGCAGATCCCGTCGTTGCAGAACATGCCCACGGGGCACTGCGCGTCTCCGGTGCACAGGATGACGCCCGAGTCCTGCGCCGGCGAGGCGCCGCTCCCGCAGGCGGACTGGAGCAGGGCCAGGGCGGACAGGATCAGCCAGCCGACCTTGACTGCGTGTCGCATGGTCAGGGACCTCCGTCGGATCGAGTTGTCCCACTCTACTAGAAAATCAGGGTTTCTGGAAGCTGGCGGGCTCAGCGGTAGGTGGCCGACTCGATCTCGTGGCGTCGGAGCAGCTTGTAGAAGTTCACCCGGTTGATGCCCGAGATCTCGGAGGCCCGCGAGATGTTGCCGCGCACCTCGCTGAGCAGGTCATGCAGGTACTCGCGCTCGAAGCGATCCAGGGTCTCCTTCTTGCGCGACTTGAAGTCTCGGTTGGTGGACACCGGGCTGGCGCCGCCGGAGGACACCGCCGCGACGAGCTGCGCGGGCAGATCCTCGACGCCGATAAGCTCTCCGCGGGCCATGATGATGGCCTGCTCGACGATGTTGCGCAGCTCCCGCACGTTGCCCGGGTAGTCGTGGCGCAGCAGCAGCTCCATGGCCTCGGCGGTGATGCCGGTGACCTGCCGGTCGAACTCCCGGGCCGCCTCCTCGATGAAGGACTTGACCATGCCGGGCAGCGACTTCTTGAACAGGCGCAGCGCCGGCAGCCAGATCGGCACCACGTGCAGCCGGTAGTAGAGATCCTCCCGGAACTGGCCGGCCTTCATCATGGCCTCCAGGTCCCGGCTGGTGGCCGCGATGACCCGCACGTCCACGTGCTTGGCGTCCTCGTTGGAGCCGACCTTCTGGATCTCGCCCGCCTGCAGCACCCGCAGCAGCTTGGCCTGCAGCGGCAGGCTCAGCTCGCCGATCTCGTCCAGGAAGATGGTCCCGCCGTCGGCCTTCTCGAACTCCCCCACCCGGTCATAGCTGGCTCCGGTGAAAGCCCCGCGCACGTGGCCGAACAGGGTGCTTTCCAGGAGCTGGTCCGGGATGGCGGCCGAGTTGACCACGACCAGCTTGCGCTCGCGGCGCTTGCTGTTGAAGTGGATGGCGTGGGCGACCAGCTCCTTGCCCGTGCCGCTCTCCCCGCGCAGGATGACGGTGGCGTTGGTCGAGGCGGCCCGCTCCACGCGGTGCTCGACCTCCTTCCACTCGGGGCTCAGGCCGCGGATGAGGATGCCCCGGCCGCCGCCCGGGCTGTCGTCGCGCGTGGCCTCGTAGAGCTGCGCGCGCCGCACCAGGGTGACGATGTTCTTGGACAGCTCCTCGAGCACCTTCTGGTCCTCGAGGGTGAAGGCGTTGGGCTCGGGGGACTCGACCACGATCACCCCGATGCACCGGTCCTGAAAGGAGATCGGCACGCTCAAGTGGCTCTTGATGCCCTTGAACAGGGGGATGTAGTTCGGGTCGGTTTCGATGTTGCTGCTGAGGTACGGCTTGTTGCTGTCCAGCACCTGGAAGACGATGCCCGACGCGCGGGCCCGCTGGCGCCGGCGGATCTTGTCGGGCACCTGGTACATCAGGTCGCCCATGACCGCCTGCGTGTAGGTGACCAGCTCGCCGGACTTCTCGTCCGCCATCAGGATGATGCCGTTGGTGGTCTTCGTGCGGGCCATGGCCAGCTGCAGCACCTGGCCGAGGAGCGTGCTCAGCTCCGAGACGTCGAGGTCGGCCGGGCTCACCATGCGCCGTCCGACCTCCCACCAGGCGGCCGCCTCGCGGCGCGAGGACTCGACGCTCGAGCGCGTGCGGATGACGTTGGAGGTCTGATCGAGCAGCGCCCGCAGGAAGGCCAGCCGCTCGGGCCGGAACACCTCGGGATCCTCCGCCTCCAGCACCAGGATGCCGGAGGCGCCCGCGTCCACGGGGATGGGCGCGGCCACCTGCACCCCGGAGCCGGCGAAGAAGAACCCCTCGGGCTCCCGGCGCACCAGCGGCTCGGCCAGCGTCAGCAGCGCCGCGACGGGCGGGCGATCATCCAGCAGGAGATCCTCGCGCTCCTGGAGCCGGCCCGGGGTCTTGACCTTGATCTCCAGCGAGCTGGTGACCGGGTTGTGCCGGGCGATCAGGCCCTCCCGCGCGGCCAGGCCCTCGCGCCCCCCGCGGAACAGCACGTGGAAGAGGCCCTTGAGATCCGAGCGCCGCGTGGCGTCGCGCAGCAGGTCGTACAGCAGCCGGAGATCGCTCTCCAGCAGAGGCTGGTCCTGGCCCATGCGTCCCTCCCTCCACCGGCGGTCAGCCGCCGGTCCCCTGCTCGAGCAGCCCATCCACCTCCGGACCGAGCATGATCGGCAGCTTGAAGGTCTCGACCGTCCGCCGCGACTTCGGGAAGCGCATCAGCAGCAGCTTGCGCACGACGCAGTAGGCCAGCGGGGGGTCGTCGGTGGTGTTCTCGAGCACCGCCACCAGGGCGGGCGCGCCGGCCCCGTCGAGCTGCAGCCGGAAGAGCATGCGCGCGCTCGGGTTGGAGCGCAGCGCCCGGCGGGTCGCGTCGCAGCGGTTGAAGGCCCGCATGGCGTCCTGCAGCCGGCCGTCCACGGCGCCCAGGTACTCGGGCCGGGTGCGCGGCTCGACGGTCGGCGGCTCCTGGCCCGGGACGTCCGCGAAGGCACCCGCCGGGAAGCCCTCGGCGCTCACCCGCTCGAAGCTCGCCCGCTCCTCGGCCGCGGCGGGATCGCCGGCCTCGGCCCGCAGCCGCCAGCGGAAGTAGGCCCGGGCTGGTTCGGGCAGCACGGGGGCCATCCGCTCGAGGGCGAAGGCGTCCGCCTGGCCCGCCAGCGGTCCGTGGAACAGGCTGGCCTCCTCCAGGGTGAAGGCCTGGGAGAGATCGTACTTGAGCATCACGATGTCCCCCAGGGCCTGATCGGACTCCACCCGCTGGCCCAGCCGATCGAGGACCAGGGCCTTGAGGAACAGGGCCTCCCAGCCCGGCGTGCCCCAGCCCTGGGCCTGGCGCAGAACCTGGAGGCTGCGCTCCGGGGCGCCCAGCCGGAAGTCCACCACGGCCGCCAGCAGGCCGGTGATCGCGTCCGCCGGGTGCGCCGTCAGCGCGTCGCCCAGGAGCTCGCGCACCCGCTCCAGCAGCCCCCCCAGGCGCTGGTCGACCCGATCGGTCAGCAACCGCCTGGCGAAGTAGCCGTTGTGCGAGACCGCGGCCTCGAAGCTCTGCCGGGCCTCGGCCTCCCTGCCCAGCTCCAGCTCGATCATGCCCGCCAGGTACTCCGGCAGACCGGAGCGCGGCAGGCCCTCGTAGGCCCGGGTGAGACGCTCCAGGGCCTGCGCCAGCCGGCCTGCGCGGCGGTCGACCATGGCCCGGCTGAGCTCGAGCACCGCCAGCGCCCGCCGCTCCTTGGAGATGTCCTGGGGCGAGACGGGATCGCGCGCGAACTTGCCCTCGTGGTAGGCCAGCATGAGGTCGAGCGACATCCTGGCCCGCGGGACCACCTCGGTGTACCCGCCGTACTCGGCCAGGGCGGACAGCTCGTCCCCCTCCATGTCGTAGAGGGTGCCCAGCCCGAGGTGGGCGTCGTAGAGATCGGGGCGCTCCTCCAGGGCCGCCAGGTAGTTGGCCGCCGCGCCCTGGCGATCCCCCGCGTCGAGCTGCTGGTCCGCGCGTTTCAGCAGGCCCTCGGCGCGCAGATCGGCGGGGGTGCGGAAGTCCGACTCCTGGGCGAGCTTGCGCAGGCCCTTGCCGCTGCTGCAGCCAGCCAGGCCGAGCCCCAGCAGGCTGACGCAGACCAGTCCGAGACGCATGCCGCCGCTCATCTCTGCCTCCTTCGGCGGGCCAGGCACGCCAGGCCGAGCAGGCCGAGCGCGGCCGAGGCCGCCCCATCCACGCCCCCACCACACTGACAACCCAGCCCGGCTCGAGGCGCCGGCTCCTCCGACCCGAGCGGCAGGTAGGTGCCGGCCAGGCTCCAGGCCTGCACCGGCAGCGCCACCTGCTGGAGATCGGGCGGCCCGCCGCCCAGGGCCGGATCGGCGGGCCGATCCTCCCGCCCCGGGGCGAAGCCCGCGTGGCAACCCGGCTCGGCGCGGGGGGCCACGCAGGGTGCCCACACCTCCACCTCGAACGGCAGCCCGCCGGGCCCGCGCACCTGGAGCAGCAGGTCCACCTCCAGCGCGTCCCAGGCCTGGGCGCTGCCGTCCAGGCGGAGCAGCACCCGGTCCTCCCGGTCGTCCACGACCAGCTCCGCGGGCGCGGCGCCGCCCTCGAGCGCGGGCAGCCAGCGCGCCCGGGCGCTGTCCTGCACCAGGCCGAGGCCCTCCTGGCTGCCCTGGAACCCGAGGAGCATCCAGAGCTCCGCGAGCGGCGCGCCGAAGGCGCGCGTCAGGGAGACGCGCACCGGCGCCAGGCCCGGCACGGCCTGGGGGCCTACCCCCACCACCACGGCCGCGGCCAGGCTGTCCTCGGGCAGGCGGCACAGCAGGCTCTGCTCCGCGCCGGGACCGTAGTCCAGGCGCAGGTCGCAGCCGTCCACCACCTGCCCGCACAGCGCCTCGATCACACACACCTGGTCCTGGTCGCACAGCCCGAGGCAGCCCTGGCCGTCCTGGCAGGCGTCGCCCTGGTCGGCGGACGCGCACAGGCCCGCCCGGCACGCCAGGCAGACGCCGCAGGGGGTGCCGTCGGGCGCCGGCGCCGGCGCCGCGCAGCCCCCCGACCCATCGCACCGGTCCAGCGTGCACGGATCGCCGTCGTCGCAGGTGTAGGGGCTCCCGGCGCACACCCCGCCGGCGCAGGCGTCGTCCCGGGTGCAGTCCACCGCGTCGTCGCAGCCCGTGCCGTCGGGGCGGGCCTGCGCTGCGCAGCCGCCCTGGGCCGGCTGGCACACGCCCAGGCCGCAGGCGGTGTCCAGGTGGGAGCAGTCCGTCGGTCCACCCGGCTGGCAGGCCCCGGCCTGGCAGGTGTCGCCCGAGGTGCAGGGGTCGCCGTCCTGGCAGCCCGTCCCGTCCCCCGCCGGCTCGGCGGAGCACCCGCCCGTGTCCGGGTCGCACACCCCCATCCGGCAGACCCCGTCGAGGCCGCTGCAATCCACGGCCTCGCCCGGCTGGCAGGCCCCGTTCGCGCAGGCGTCGAACAGCGTGCAGGCCGAGCCGTCCTCGCAGGCCGCGCTGTTCGGCGGGAACACGCAGCCGCTGGCCGGTTGGCAGCCGTCGTCGGTGCAGGGGTTGCCGTCCTGGCAGAGCACCGCCTCCCCGGAGACGCACCCCCCTCCCGCGCACTGGTCCCCTTGCGTGCAGGCGTCGCCGTCGTCGCACGGGTCGCTGTTCGGCGTGAACACGCAGCCGCTGGCCGGGGAGCAGCCGTCGTCCGTGCAGGGCTCTGCGTCCTGGCACACGATCGCCTCGCCCGGCAGGCACACCCCGCCCGCGCACTGGTCCCCCTGCGTGCAGGCGTCGCCGTCGTCGCAGCCGGCGGCGTTCGGCGAGGCGCCGCAGCCCGCGGCCGGGTCGCAGGTCGGGTCCAGGCAGGGGTCGGCGCTGGTGCAGGCGGCCAGCAGCGTCGCGGGCTGACAGGCGCCCGCCAGGCAGGTCTGGTGGAGCAGGTCGGTCCCCTGACACGAGCGCACCCCGCACTCGGCCCCGTCGGCCAGCGCCACCCCGCACACCCCCTGGGCGAGGTCGCACTGGCCCTCATCGAGGCAGCCGGTGACGCCGCCCGCGCACGGGGCGCCCGCGCCGCACTCCCGGTAGACCAGCAGCGTCCCGGCCTTGCCCACCGCCCAGGCCCGCAGCCCGTCCTGCCCGTCGACGGACAGGAGATCCTGGAGCGTGCCCGAGCCCTGGCCGGACCAGGAGTCACCGGCGTTCGCGGTGTGCCAGATCACCCCGCCCAGGCCGACCGCCCAGGCGCGCTGCGGGTCCTGGGCGGCGAAGGCGACCCCCTGCAGCGTGGTGGCGCCGACGGTCTCTTGGAGGCCCCAGCTGCCGTCGCGCCGGAACAGGGTCCCGAGCTCTCCCACGGCGAACACCCGCCCAGTGCCCGAGCGGGCCAACCCGAAGAGCAGATCCCCGGTCATCAGCTCCTCGCCCCAGTTCAGGCCGCCGTCGGTGGTGTGCCAGATCACCCCACGGCCGCTCGTGGAGAGGGTGGAGATCATCCAGCCCTCGGAGGCGCTGGCCATGACCACCCGCTGGCCGGTGCCGTCCACGATCGAGTCCGGGCTCCAGCTCGTGCCGCCGTTCGTGGTGCGCAGCGCCACGAAGCCCATGGTGCCCGTGGCCGCCCAGGCCTGGAGGGCGTCGAGCACCCAGACCGCCCGCAGGTTCGGGGGGCCCGCGGGGACGTCGAGCTGGGTCCAGGTGTGGCCTCCATCGGCCGTGGACAGGACGGTCCCGCTGTCCCCCACGGCCCAGCCGTTCGACGCGTCGCGCAAGAACACCCCGCGCAGGTTCTGGGTCACCCCGCCCACGTCACCCGCGAACCACTCGGCCGCGGTCTCCCCGCCCGTCCCGGTGCAGCGGATGGTGGCGGCGTTGCCCACCGCGCAGCCGTGCTCCGCGTCGGCGAAGTCCACGTCGTTGAGATCCACGCCCAGGCCGAGATCGACCGCCAGCCAGGTGCCTGCCTGCGCCCACGCCAGGCCGGGCGCCAGCACCCAGGCCAACGCCGCGATCCTCGAGAAGCTCCTGGTTCGCACGAACACGGCGGCCATTCTAGCACCAGATCTCCGCCAACCCGCGCGGTCAAAGATCCCCTTCCAGCCGGATGAACACCCCCTGGCGCCCCGCGTGCAGGTCGGACAGCAACGGATCGGGGATGTCCGAGAACGAGTAGCCGACCCCGAGGCGCAGGCCGCCCAGCGACTCGTTCGCCAGGCGGTAGAAGGCCTCCAGGGCGAAGCCCGCCGCGGCTGGCTCGGCGGCCATGCCGAGCGCCAGGTCGTAGCCGGGCCGGTTCACCGCCAGCCTCGCCTCGACCGACAGCCCGAGCCCGGCCCACACCTCCGAGCTGAGTCGCAGGAGCCCGAGCAGCCCCACCCGCTCGGCCGAGGGCCCATCCGCGGGGGTGTAGGCGCTCCACCAGGGCGCCAGCGCCAGGCTCGGCTGCAGCCAGCTCCAGGGCGCGAGGTGGACGGCCAGGGTACCCATGGCCCAGCGTTCCTGGCCCAGCTCGGCCTCTGCGCGCGCAGGGGCCTGCTCCTCCCCGCCGGCGGCCCGCGCCAGCAGGGCCAGCCAGGGCAACGCGCCGGGCCGCCAGACCACCGCGGCCGAGCCCTCGAAGAAGCCCCCCTCGGGCAGGCCCGGGCCGTCGTCCCCGGTCGGGCCGCCGAACGTCTCGGCCCAGGCCACGCGGCCCCCCAGGGCCAGCCCGGCGAGCGGCGTCCAGCGCAGGCCCAGGCGCAGGACGGCCTGCCGGTGGGCGCTGGCCGCGTCCGCCGCCGCCCCGGACAGACCGGCCAGGGGCAGGTGCTCCTCCACCCGGTACTCGGCGGCCGTGGAGAGCTGCAGGCGCTCCCCCACGTAGGCCAGCCGGCCAAACAGCGCGTTGCGCCGGCCCGGGCGACCGAGCCCGGCGCCCACCCGGTCCTCGAAGGGTCCGCCGAGGAGGTCGGCCCGCGCCAGCCCGTCCGCGGGCGCGTCCGCCTCCGCCCGCTCGTAGGCCAGCTTCAGCCGCCAGGGCGAGCCCAGCGGAATCTCCACCGCCACCTGCTGGCCCGCGGCCTGGCCGCCCTCCAGGGCCGACCAGCTCTGGCCCGAGGACACCAGCCAGCCCTGCTCGGTGCGCCCGGACTGTCCCGCGGTCCAGCCCCCCTGGCGGACCGCCGAGCCGTCCGTGGTGAAGGTGGTGTAGGCGAACGAGGACCGCTCCCCGTCGAGCTGCTCGCTGAGCCCGAGCCGCACCAGGTTGCCGATCTCGGGGCCCCAGCCCGCCTCGAGCCCCACGGCCAGACCCTCCGTGAGCGCGAGCTGGGTGCCGGCGCTCGCCAGGCTCAGATCCCGGGCGGGCCGACCGACGCCGGCCAGGTACACGGCCTGCTGGTGCCCGGCGAACAGCGACCAGCCTGGCAGGACCTCCCAGTTCGCCCGGAGCCCCACCAGCGATCGCTGGCCGTCTCCCCGCAGTGCCGCGAAGTCCTGGGCGGCCAGACCCGAACCCCGGGGCGAGGCCGCTTCGAAGGAGGCCTCCAGGGCGATCTCGAGGGGCTCGATCGGCCGGTTGCGGATGCCCAGCCGGGTGTCCCAGGCCAGCCCACCGGCTCGCTGATCCGTCGTGGCTGCTGCGTGGATTATCCAGTCTTCCCATGGCGTTGCATCAATACTTCCAATGAACTGGTTGAGATCTCCGGAGGCCACCACCCAGCCATCGGCGAAGCCCTCCAGCCAGCGCCGGTACCGCAGCTCCGAGCGCAGACCCTCGAGGGCGAGCTCGAGCCCGGCCTCGAGGGCCTCGCCCTGCGCGCGCCGGGGCGCGGGGGCCTCGAGGAAGCTGAGCCCGCCGTCCAGGGAGTAGGCCGGCGTCAGGATGTGCCCCTGGGTCCGGGTGTAGCCGGCCCACACCTCGAGCAGCTCCCCGAGGGCCGCGCGGGCGCTCGTCTGCCACAGCAGGTAGTCGGCGGAGTCTCCCGTCGACAACCCGCCCAGGGCCTTGCCGGACGCCTCGAGCACCAACCCCCCACCCGGCCGCCCGGCGATGCCCACCCGGCCGCCGACCAGCGTGTCCCGCGGATCCGTATCCGCCAGCGCGAGGTGCTCGTAGTCCGCGACCAGCACGGTGGTCCGCCCGCCGAGGGGGGCGAGCCGGATGGCGCTGCCGGTCAGCAGGCCCGGATCGAGAGGCTGGGTCAGCAGGATCCGCCCCGCGCTCCAGTCGACCTCGTAGTCCACGCCCCGGCGGAGCCTGCGCTGGGCGAGCGGCAGGCCCGTGCGCGCGTCGCGGGCCTCGACCAGCAACCTCTCGCTGCCCTCCACCACCCAGCCATGGCCCAGGAAGTACAGGCTGCCGCCCGTGGCCAGGAGCTCCTCGTGGGCCGGGAGCTGGCTGGCCGTGCGCAGCGCCTTCGGGCCGACGGGCAGGGCCGCGCTGGAGGGATCCGGATCGGGCCGCGCCCAGAAGCCGTCCAGCTCGAGCTGCAGCGCGGGCGCGGGCCCGCCGAACACGTCCTCGAGGGCGCTCACCCGGCCGAACGCGCCCACCAGGCTCCGGCGCACCTGACCCAAGCGCAGGCTGGCGCCGTCGTCCAGGGCGAACTCGCCGTACCCCAGCCGGGAGGCCTTGCGCAGCAGCTCCAGCCGGTACCGCGAGGCGGACGGATTGACGCTCCACAGCGCGCCGTCGTCCCCGCTCAGGCTCCAGCCCGCCTCCGGGTCGGGCGCGCGCTCCCAGCGGCCCGGGTCGCGGGCCGGGCCGAGCACCTGGCGGGCCGCCTGCCCGGCCGCCAGTCCCTCGAGGTTGGAGGACTCCAGGCCGCCGCTCAGCCTCAGCCTGAGCTCCAGGGGCAGGCTGGCCTCGAGCTGGCCGCGCAGCCGCCCGCCGAGGTAGACGCCCTCCGCGCCACCGCCGAAGGCGTACCCCAGGGCCGCCGTGCCGAGCAGCGCCCCGGTGGCCGAGACCTGGCGGACCTGCCAGGTCACCTGGCTGGCCAGGCGGCCGCCGCCGTCCAGGACGACCTCCAGGGGGAAGGTGTTGGGCCCGGGCTCCACCTCCAGCACCAGCCGCCGGGTGACCTGCCCAACCCGCTGCGCGCCCAGGCTCAGGCTGGCGCCGGGCAGGCTGCGGCAGTCCAGCTCCACGGAGCGGGTGCGCTCCACCTCGCCCAGCCTGGAGCCCTGGCACACGGCCAGTGCCCGGGGGGCGCCCGGCACGACCAGCGCCCCGCCGGAGGGGCGGAGCACCCGGTGCAGGCGCAGGAGCCAGGCCTCGAGCCTGCCGTCCTCGCAGGCCAGCACGACCAGGCGGGAGTTGACGTCGGCCGCGAGCGGCACGGGGATCAGCGCCAGCCGGGCCGGGTCGAGCTCCAGCGGCTGTCCATCGGCCTCCAGCCAGCAGCCCTCGGGGACCTCGAGCGCCGCCGCGCCCCACAGGGCGCCGGCCTGCGCGCGCAGGGCCAGGCCCGGGTGTCCCTGGCGGGCGGGCAGCGGGCTCGGCCCGCCCGGCTCCGCGGCAGGGGAGCGCACCGGGAAGCTCACCTGGACCGTCTCCAGCGGCGCGAGGTGCAACAGCCGCCGCGAGGTGCCGCTCACCCGGGCCCCGGCGGGCAGGCTGCTCCGGTCGAGGACCACCAGGTGGCCCGCCTGCAGCTCCAGGCCGCCCGCCAGGAGCTGCAGGTGGAAGAGTCCGTCGGCGTCGGTGAGCGCCTGGAGCCCCCCATCCGTCAGCAGGCGCACCCCGGGCAGCCCACGCTCACCCGCCGAGAAGCGCCCGTCCCCGTCCAGGTCCTCGAACACCCGCCCCACGACCAGCGCCTGGCCGCGGACGTCCAGCCCGGGCCACTCCCCGGCCCGCGCGGCGCCGAGCGAGAGCAGGCCGAGCGCGATCCAGCCCACGCCAAGCCCCGCCCCCAGGGGCCTCGGCCGGTCGCGCCTCACGGGCCCACCCCGGCCGGGCCGTCCGGCCGAACGCGCACCTCCAGCGACGCCCCCACCCCGGACGCGAGATCGGTGGCGGACAGCAGCAGCGGCGAGGAGGCCCCGCCCCGGCCGCGCCAGCGGGCCTCGTAGCGCCCCGGGCCGCGCTCCTCGGGCGCGCTGAGCTCTCCCTCCGAGGCCGTCAGCCGCAGCGCCTCGACCCGCACCGGGGTGCCCGCGGCGTCGCTGGCCGAGACGCGCAGGACGAGCTCGCCAGGCCCCGCGCCCGCCGCCGTCGCGAGCGACAGGCGGAGCGGGCACGGCGGGTAGAGCTGGACCTCGGTCTCCGCGTGCAGCGCCGCCGACATGGGCAGGGCCTCGGCCTGGCCCGGGGCCAGCAGCCGGCCCGAACCGTCCGGCGCGCCGAGCAGGATCACCCGGGCGCCGAGCTGGCCATCGCGGGTGGCCAGATCGAGCGCCGCGGGGCTGGCAGGCGGGGCCCCAGCCAGGTGGAACCGGGCCCAGCCGAGTTCGTCGGTTGTCGCGCGGCCCTCACCCAGGGGGCCGGCCCGCATCACCAGCTCGACCGCGGGCACCGGCAGGCCGGCGGCGTCCACCACCGCCACCGCCAGCCACCCGCCGGGCCCGGCCCCGGCCCGCGTCCAGCCCGGCGCGCCCGCCAGGATGCGCGCGGGGACACGGCCCTGGGCGTCGCGCACTTCGACCCGCACCTGGAGCTGCCAGCGGGCCGGCCCGGAGGGAGGGATCAGGCGCGCGAGGTGCAGGCCCGGCGACTCCTCCCGGATCGGCTCGATGGCTCCCTCGCTGACCTCGAAGTGCACCGACTTGCCGGCCACCGGGTGGCCGCGCGCGTCGGTCACCTGCAGCCGCACCTCGGCCGGGCTCGACCCGTCGGCCGGCAGGTTCATGGGAGCCTGGAGCGCCAGCCGGGCCGCCGGGCCCGGCAGCAGGGCGATCTCCACGGCGCTGCGCTGTTTCCCGCCCGGGAAGCGCACCTCGACCAGGTCGGCCTCGCCGGCGCCGGACTCCTCGGGCGCCGTGTAGCTGGCGGCCAGCAGGCCCTTGTCCAGCCGGCGGGGGGCGGACACCGTCCCCCGCCGGGCGCGCAGCTCCGCCCCGCCCAGATCGGCGGGGTTGCCATACCGATCGACCGTGGTGATGAGCAGGTTGGCGCGCGACCGGCCGTCCGCCGGCAGCCTGCGGGGGTGGGCCCACAGCCCGAGCTGGTTGACCTCCGGCAGGAAAAGATCCACCACCCGCTGGCGGCGGTTGCCCGCGCGATCCGTCGAGGTCGCCTGGCCCGTGCCGAACCCGGGCGGGACCAGGATGGGCAGCCGGAAGGCGCCCGCGCGGTCCGCCACCACCGGGCCGAAGGCGCGCCCGGCCACGCTCATCTCCATGCGCGTCCCGGCCTCCGTACGCCCCGGCAGCTCGATCCGCGCCGTGATGGGCAGCACCGCCCGCCCCACGGCCACCCGGCCCGCGCTCGCGCCCCGCGGGTTGGCCACCATGATCACCGCCACCTGGGGGAAGGGATCGTCGGGCGGGAGGTACTCGGCCCGGTAGCGGCCCGGCTCCACCTCCTGGACCTCGGAGGCGTGGCCGATGTTGACGGTCACCTCCAGGGGTTGCCCCGGCCAGGGCCTGCCCTCGACGTCCACGGCCGTGATGTCGAGCAGGGCCTTCTGGCCCACGCCCGCGAGCAGGTGGTCCGGCTCGGCGCGCAGCGTGATCCGGCCCGCGGGGTGGAGGCACAGCGGGAGCTGGAAGGTCAAGCCCTCGCCCGGAGCGCCGCCCCGGCGCCCGAGGCGGCAGCTGTCGCGGGCCGCCCCGGCCCGCTCCGCGATCGCGGGGGCGTAGGTCAGGGCCAGCAGATCGCGGCCCGCGGGCCGGAGCCCCTCGACCCGCCCGACCTCACAGCTGGCCTCGAGCCCCGCGGCCCTGCCGTCCAGCCCGGCCCCCCACACGAACAGCTCGAGCGGGGGCCCTCCGTCCGCTGGCAGGCAGCCCAGGAGCGGCAGCGCCTGCCAGCCGGCGCCCTCCCCGGCCCCGAGAGCGGGCGTGGCGAGCGAGAGCAGACAGGCCGCGGCGAGGGTGCGGATCAACCCCCCTTGCCGACGACCAGCCCGCATTCCGGGCATTCCTCCGCGTCCGGCGGCACCGGGCTGTTGCAGGCCGGACAGCGCTCGAAGGCGATCTCGGCGTTCGCCTGCAGGCCCTCCTGGGCGACCATGGCGCGGAAGGACTCGCCGAGGCAGGCCGCGGCAGCCTCCAGGCTCTCCTTGGCCACCATCAGCTTGACCCGCTTGGGCAACCCGGGCTGGGGCGGCGCAGCCTCGGCCTCCTCGACCACGCTCAGGATGCGCTTCGCGGCCAGGTGGTCGCGGGTCTCGAGCACGGCGTCGAGGTAGCCGGAGGTGATGGCCACCAGCTCCTTGCCCTCGAGGGCCTTGCGCATCTCCACCTCGGTCATGGGCGCGAGCTCGGGCAAGCTCTCGACCAGGTCGACGTCGCAGGAGGAGCAGCGGGTGAAACCGGAACGGTACTCGGCGCGGCACTCAGGGCAGAAAGGCATGGCGTCTCCCGGGTAGTGGATGGCCGGTGTGCGGCTCAGCCGCCGTCTGGCGACACGTGGAGCTCGTCCTTCTGGCCATCGAACGTGAGTTTCCAGGTCCGGCCGTCAGAGCCCTTGAAGGTGGCGCTCCGCGAGAAGGAGGTCTTCGCCTCGGTGATCAGGAAGCGCAGGAAATCCTTGCGCTCTTCCTTGATCTTGCGGAGCTCCTCGAGCCCCTGCGGATCGCCGGTCAGGTTCATCCAGGCCCTCCGGCACGGCAAAATCGCGAACGGAGTCGCCAGGATGCTAACCCGCCAGGGTCCTCGGGTCAAGAGCGCTCGGGCCCGGGTCAGCGACGGCGGCGCAGCGCCAGCGCCAGGCCCACGGGCAGGCCCAGCAGGCCGAAGAAGGCCAGCGCCGTGCCCGCGCCACCCCGGGAGGGATCGGCGGTCGCGCAGGTGATGATGACCGCGTCCTCGGGCAGCGGCGCCACCACCCTCAGGGTGAACGTGGCGCCGGGCTCGCCCCGCAGCTGGACCCCGAGGGCGTTGAGGCACGCCAGGTCGACGGGCAGCTCGAGCGCCTCGACCTGCTGGCCGAAGTCCCCGGGGCCGGCCACCAGCACGTCGTTCAGCGACACCAGGGCCGAGGTCACCCGCTGGTCGCCGTCGAGGTCGCCGTTCTGGATGCACACGAAGGCCGTCTGGCCCTCGAGCTCGTGGCTGGCGAAGCCATCCAGCACCCAGCGCGGCGCGCCGTGGCCCCGGGTGTACACCTTGGGGCCGAACAGCAGCCGGGCCTTTGGATCGCCGCAGCCCTCGCCGCCGGGCGCCGGGTCGTCGAACACGAACTCGAACAGGTAGATGTCCAGGTTGCCGTTGCGGCTGTCGGTGTACACGATGCGGTTGCCCGACAGATCGTGCAGGTACTGCTCGGCCGGATCGATCGTCACCTGCTCGGCCGTGTCCAGCACCAGGCTGTAGAGCCAGATGTCCGCGTCCCCGTCCTGGTAGCTCTCGTAGGCCACGTAGCCGCCCGAGACGGAGGGGTTGCGCTCGTAGCTGTCGCCGCTGGTGATCTGCCGCAGCGTGCCCGTCGGCAGGTGGAGCGCGAAGACGTCGCCCACGCTCGAGCGGTTCGAGGTGAAGGCCAGGATGTCGCCGTCGAGGTCCGGCTCCAGGTCGTCGGCCGGGTCGGCCACCAGCGGGGTGGTGAGTCCGGTCGCGAGATCGTGGAGGTAGATGTCCGCGTTGCCGGCGCGGTGATCCTCCCAGACCACCCTGTCGCCCGAGATGGAGGGCTTGCGCTGGATGGCGGGATCGTCGGTCAGGCGCTGCTCCACGCCCGCAGCCAGGTCGTAGAGGTAGATGTCCAGGTCGCCGTTGCGGTCGTCCTCGTACACCACCCGGTCACCGGAGATGGCCGGGCGCCGCTGGTTGGCCGGGTCCTCGGTCAGCCGGGTGGTCACGCCGGTGGCCGCGTCGTACAGGAACACGTCGGCGTTGCCGGCGCCGAAGTCCGTGTACACCACCCGCGAGCCGGACACGTCGTTGAGCATCTGATCGCCGCCGCCCGAGGTGACCTGGGTCTCGATGCCCGCCTCGATGTCGAACAGGTAGATGTCGGCGTCCGGGTTGCGCCGATCGGTGTACACGGTGAAGGCGCCCGAGATGGACGGATCGAACTGATCCGCCAGATCGGTCGTGAGCTGGCTCTCCACGCCCTCGAAGCGATAGGCCATCGCCTCGGAGGCCAGCCCCGGCAAGAGCAGAACCAGAGCCGAGAGCACCACCGCCACGCGTGCGCTTCGAGTCATGTCCGCTCTCCTTCCCGCAACTCTGCCACCTGCGACACCCCGGAAACGCGAAACGCGGCCGCCCCCCGAGAGGGTTCGGCCGCGCGCAAGACTTCTTTCTCTTCTCGCCATCTTCGGCAGCCCATCTCCCCCGCACTCGTTTCCGCGGGGTCAGGAGCTTTGCGCACCGGGCCTTCGCCCGGATTGCCTTTTCGGATGGCAACACTCCGCAACTTTTCTGATTCCAGTGTACGGGCAACGGGCGCGCTCGTCAAGCCCCTACCCGCCCCCCTTGTCCCCCTTGCCTTGCTTGTCCTTCTTCCACATGTCCGGAGAGGTCTTGATCTCGAAGCTGTCCGGACGGGTGTCCACGTGCAGCGGCGGGGACTGGCTGTCCACCTGGTTGCCGCCCACGTCCTGGGAGCGGACCAGGACGCGGTTGGCGCCCTCCTTGAGGCCGACCACCTTGCGGAACCTGCCGCTGGAGTCGACCTCTACGATGGCACCGTCCACCAGCACCCGCGCGCCCGGCTCGGTGGCTCCGGAGATGGCGACCTCCCGCTTGCCCAGCTCCGAGCGCGCCGGCCAGCGGACCTTGAGGAACAGCGCCGCGGGGATCGGGATGGGATCCAGCGGGGGCCGGTCGCGCTCCGCGCGCGTCAGGTAGCCCGCCCGGACCTGGACCACCTTGCCGCTGGACTCGAGCTCCACCTGGCCGGCGGAGGCGCCCACGGCCACCACCCCGGCGCGGCTCACGTGCATGCGGAAGTCGGCGCCGTGGGTGCGGACCGTGGCGGTGGCGGCCGCCACCTCGAACAGCAGGTCGGGATCCTCCCGCACCTCGGCCGACAGCATGCCCTGCTCGAGCAGGAAGCGCATGGTGTCCTCGGCCAGCGAGCGGATCTTGAACTCGCTCTCGGAGTCCAGGCGCACCGCGAAGATGCCGGGCATCGACAGCAGGGCGCTCGACTCCGGGCCGGTGCGCACCCGATCCTGGCTCGACAGGATCAGGCCCTCCTCCGCGGCCGTCCAGGCGCCGCCCTCGCGGTTCACCTCGACCTGGCCGCGGAGCTCGAGCACGCTGAGCACCACCGGGGCCGCCAGCGGCGGCGCGAGCTCACCCGCGTCGACCGCCTGGGGCGCGACCGGAGGCGGTGGCGCCGGGCCCTGGCCGGGGTCGGTCACGCTCAGCGAGCGCTCGAACAGCAGGTAGTACACCAGCGGCACCAGCAAGAGCAGGGCGCCCACCGCCACGATGAAGAGGATGCGCTCACGCATCGCCGCCCTCCATCTTCGGGAAGACCACCCGGAAGGCGCTGCCACGACCCACCTCGCTCTCGACGTCGATGCGCCCGCCGTGGTCGGCCACGATCCGGTAGGCCACCGAGAGACCCAGGCCGGTGTTGGTCCACACATCCTTGGTGGTGAAGAAGGGCTCGAAGATGCGCTTCAGGTTCTCGGCCGGGATGCCCCGGCCCGTGTCCCGCACCTCGGCCAGCACGCCCTCCTCGGTCGCGCGGGTCGCCAGGCACAGCTCACCGCCCTGCGGCATGGCCACACGCGCGTTGTCCACCAGGTTCAGGAAGACCTGCATGAGCTGGCGGGGCGCGCCCAGCAGCCGCGGCAGGCGCTCCGCCCGCTCCCAGCGGACGCGGATGCCCTGGGCCAGCAGGCGCTCCTGGGTGAGCGACAGGGCGTCCTCCATGACCTTGTGCAGATCGCACGGCATGTGCTCGCCGTCGGCGTCCGCCTCCGAGAAGCGCAGCAGGTTCTGCACCACCTCCCGGGTCCGCTTGGCGGAGCGCTCGATCTTCTGCAGCGCCTCCCGCCGCGGGTCGCCCTCGGGCAGCTTGAGCAGCAGGAGCTGGACGTTGCCCAGGATGCCGACCAGCGGGTTGTTGATCTCGTGGGCCACGCCGGCGCCGAGCTGGCCGATGGCGGCCAGCTTGCCGGTCTCGAGCAGCCTCCGCTGGGCCAGCTCCAGCTCCCGGGTGCGGGCCTCCACCCTGGCCGCGAGCTCCCGGTTCCAGGCCTCGATCTCGGCCCGGGAGGCCTGCAGCTCGGAGCCCATCCGGTTGAAGGTGCCCGCCAGCAGCTCGAGCTCGGCGGAGCCGTGCGCCTCGATGCGGGTGGCCAGATCGCCGCGGGCGAAGGCCTCCGCGCCCAGCTCGAAGGCGCGCAGATCCCGGGTGATCCTGCGGCTGAAGCCCCAGCCCAGGGTGGCCAGCCCCAGGATGGACAGCCCGGTCCAGCCCAGCGTGGAGGCGCGGATGGCGCGGATCTCGGCCCAGCCAACGTCCCGCGGCTGGGTGAGCAGCAGCGCCCAGCCCAGGGGCTCCACGCGGGCGTAGGCGTGGACCGCCTCGTCCGCGACCAGGGCCCCGGAGCGCGGGCCCCCCCGCAGGGCGAGGAAGCCGGGCGAGTCCGCGAGCGAGCTGCGCGCCAGGACCCGCTGCGAGTCCGGGTGGGCCAGCAGCCGGCCGTCCTCGTCCACCAGGGCCGCGGTCAGGCCGCGCAGCCCGGCCGCGGCCTGCAGCCGCTCGGACAGACCGCCCAGGCTGAGCTCGACCCCCGCGGTCCAGCGCCCCGGGGCCTGCGCGCCCGTCGAGACGGGGATGGCGAGCGGCAGCGCCAGCAGCGCCGCCCCGGGCTGGACCACGGGCGCGCCGATCACCGCGCTCCCGGCGGGCGCCTCGGCGGCCTGGCGCCAGGGCAGGCGCTTCTCGAAGGCGGCGTGCTGCTCCGCGCTCACCGCCAGGCGTCCGACGTACTCGGGGTAGCGCGAGGGCTCCTCCAGGTAGAGGCCCGGGACCACCGGGAGGCCGGACTGATCGACCAGGCTGACCTGGACGATGTCCTCGCTCTGCTTGTAGACGATGGCCAGCAGCCCACGCAGCTCCTCGGGCGTCATCCGCCCGAGCTCCGCGTAGCCGAGCGCCTTCTGCACCCGCTCGACCACGTCCATCACGTCGCGGCCCGCGCGCTCAGCCAGGCGCAGGGCGGCCTCGCGCCGCTGCTCGAGGATCTGCTCTCCCACCCGGGCCTCGTTCAGCGCCATGGAGATGAGCCCCAGCACCAGCGGCACGATGGTCGCGGTCAGCATGAACAGCAGCAGCTGGCGGTAGAGCTTCATGTCTCGGCCGCGGGACACCCCGGGGTGCCCGCTGGTTCCTCCCGCTCGACCTGGCCCTCCACCAGCACGCTGCCTGGCATCGCCTTGGCCTTGCGCTTGAGCTCGGCGGCCCGCGCGGCGATCTGGGCGTGGTTGCGGGCGCCGCCGGGTCGCACGTGCACGGCCGCCAGCGAGATGCTCATGATGGGGAACCGCCGCATCACCCCGAAGCGGTCCTCGGTCTCGATGTACCCCCGGGCCTGATCGTCCGGGTGGTAGTAGAGCGGGATCAGGCGGTCGAAGGTCTGGATGACCTCCCCGGCGATGGCGGCCAGCCGCTCCGGGTGGGTGATCAGCACGAAGTCGTCGCCGGCCACGTGCCCTACGAAGTCCTGGGCCTGCCCGTGCTGCTCAACCGCCTTGCGGATGAGATCGCCGGTCTGGTGGATGACCCCGTCCGCCTTGGCGTAGCCGTAGTAGTCGTTGAAGGCCTTCAGGTTGTCGAGGTCGAGGTAGCACAGGCTGAAGGGCTGGCCAGCCCCCAGCAGCTTGTGGATCTCGCGGTCGATGGCCACGCTCCCGGGCAGCTTGGTGGTCGGGCTCGAGTCCTGCTCGCGCTCCTTGCGCTGCAGCACCGACTCGACCCGGGCGCCGAGCTCCAGCGCGTCGAACGGCTTCACCACGTAGTCGTCGCCGCCCGCGCGCAGCCCGCGCACCTTGTCGGCGGTCTGCCCCCGCGCGGACACGAAGATGATGGGCAGATCGGCCAGGTTGCGCTGGGCGCGGATGCGCTCGGTGATCTGGAAGCCGTCGTAGTCGGGCAGCATCACGTCGAGCAGCACGATGTCCACCGGGTGGCGGGTCAGGAGCTCCAGGGCCTGGGTCCCGCTCTCGGCCTCCAGCACCGCGTAGCCCTGGCCCTCCAGCAGCTCCTTGGAGACGGCGCGGATGGCGGGATCGTCGTCCACCACCATGACCTTGTAACGGCGGCGGACGAGGTTGCGCTGCTCCAGCAGCCGGTTGACGGTCTCGTCCAGCTGCTCGAGCTCGACCGGCTTCCTCAGGAAGGCCGAGGCGCCCACGCGGTAGGCCTCCTCCTCCGAGGACAGGACGCTCAGCACCAGCACGGGGATCTCCCGGGTCTCGGGGTCGTGGTGCAGGATGTCGGTGATCTGCAGCCCGTCGAGCTGCGGCATGCGGATGTCCATGATGACGAGATCGGGGTGGCGCTCGCGGGCCAGCCGCAGGGCGTCGCGGTGGTCGTGGGCCACCAGCACGCTGTACCCGCGCGCCATGAGCACGCCCTTGATCACGAAGGTGGTGGTCTCGTCGTCGTCCACGACCAGCAGGCGCGGCGGGACCTTGTAGCGCACCGCCTCCACGGCCGCGAGCGGCGGCTCCAGCGGGGGCGCCTCGGCCACGCCCGCCTGGACCGAGAGGAGCGGCAGGGTGAACAGGAACTGCGTGCCCTGCCCGCGGCCGCTCTCCACCCAGATGCGCCCCCCGTGCGCCTCGACGATGCCCTTGGAGATGCTGAGCCCCAGGCCCGAGCCGCTCACCCCGCTCTGGCGCGAGTGCCGGGCCTGCTCGAACTTCTCGAAGATGCGCTCCTGATCCTGCTCGGCGATCTCGTCGCCGTCGTTCGACACCCCCACGGCCGCGAAGCCCGGCAGGGCCGGCGAGCGGAACACGCGCGCGCAGATGCGGCCGCCGGGCTTGGTGAACTTCAGCGCGTTGGAGAGCAGGTTGTTGAGCACCTGGTGCAGGCGGTTGCGATCCGCCCAGGTCCACAGCGGCTCGGCGCCCCCCTCCACCACGAGGCGCACCTCCCGCTCGACGGCCGCGGCCTGGTAGTTGTCGCAGGCCTCCTGGACGAGCTGGCCGAGCAGCACCCGGCCGGGCTGCATCTCCAGCTTGCCCTTGGCGTAGCGGTTCAGATCGATGAGATCGTCGATGATGGTGTTGAGCTTGTCGCAGCTGCCCTTGGCCAGGCTGATGTAGCGCTCCTGCTTGGGGTTGATCTCGCCGGCGTAGCGGTGCAGCAGCAGGTCGAGCGCGCCGCCGATACTGGTGAGCGGCGTGCGCAGCTCGTGGCTGACGATGGAGACGAACTCCTCCTTGCGGTCCTCGAGGGCCTTCTCCTCGCTCATGTCGCGCAGCACGACCGCGACCCCCACCAGCCGGTCGTCGAGCAGCACCGGGGAGACGATCGAGTGCAGCGCGCGGTCGAAGACCTGGATCTCCTCCTTGACCACCGAGGGCTCGCGCGCGGCCCAGCCGCGCACCAGGTCGAACGGGTAGAAGCCCAGCGTGTCCTTGAGGTAGCGCGTGTCCACGGGCGCGTCGGGCGACAGGTGCAGCAGCCGCCGGGCGGCCGGGTTGATCACGAACACCCGATCGCGCTCGTCCACCATGATGACGCCGTCCGCCAGGCTGTGGACCATGAGCTCCAGGCGGTGCTGCTCCCCGCGCAGCTGCTCGCGCAGGCTGCGCACGATGGCTGCGGTGTGGTTGGCCAGCACGTCCAGGAGCTGCCGGGTGTCGTCGCGGAAAACGTGCGCCGGCGCGGCGCTCAGCCGGATGAGCCCCACCGGCCCGCGCTCGTCTCGCAGCACCACCTGGACCGTGGAGCCGAACTCCTCCGCACCGCCCTCCGGGGCGCGCGTGTCGCCGGTGATCTTCAGCACCAGGCCCTTCTCGTCGAGCGCGTTGCCGCCGAGCGCGTTGTAGGCGGCCAGCACCTCGACCCGGGCGGCCTGCAGCACCTCTTGGTGGAGCGGCCGCCGGCAGTGCAGGTGCAGCAGCGAGCGCCGGCCGGCGTCCTGCTCGACCAGCGCGGCGGCCAGGTCGAAGTCCACCACCGAGGGCAGGTAGCGCATGACCGCCTCGACCAGCTCCTGGTGGGTGCCGGCCTTGGCGGCGTCGCGGCTGAGGTCGAGGAACAGGCTCATGGCGTTGAGCCTGAGCTCGAGGTCGGCGGTCAGGCGCTCCTTGTCCCGCCGGAGCTGGTAGCTCTCCAGCCCGTGGCGGATGGTGAGCAGCAGGTCCTGGATGTCCCAGGGCTTGGTCAGGTAGCGGTACACCTCGCCGCGGTTGATGGCGTCGATGAGGTCGGCCGGCTCGGTGTAGCCGGTCAGGATGATGCGCACCATGTCCGGCTGGAGCTTCCGGGCCTCCTCGATGAGCTGGATGCCGGTCATCTGGGGCATGCGCTGGTCGGTGATCAGCAGGTCCACGTGGTGCTGGCGCAGCAGCGCCAGGGCCTCGGCCCCGCTCCGGGCGGACAGCACCTCGTACTCGGTCTCCAGCACGCGCTGGAGCACGTCGAGCCCGTCCTCCTCGTCGTCCACGGCCAGGATGCGGTAGCGGTTTTCGCCCATGCGCAGGTGTCTCCCGAGGCCATGGTAACACAGGGCGGCTTCACCGCAATCAATCGACGGGACACCGGCCCGGACCCCCTGCCGGAGGACCCAGGACCTCACCCCACTTCACTCCCGGCGCAGATCACCGGCGAACAACTCCACCCGACTTCACTGGAAGCTCAGATCACCAGCCTGGAACTCCATCGCGCTCCTGGGGCACCTGCCTTGCCTGCGCTGCGCGGGGGTTCATGGCGCCGAGAGGAGCCTGACGACCTCCTCCGCGCCCTTCTGCCTGGCGACATCTTCGGGAGTCATACCCGATGAATTCTTGAGGGTCTTGTTCGCCTTGCGGGCCAGGAGCAATTTCACGAGGTCCGCTCTGCCGGCTTCGGCTGCCAGATGCAAGGGGGCGTCGCCATGCTCGTCCACGCAATCCACCGGCGCACCTCTCCCGAGCAGCCATCGAACCACATCGCGCTTTCCGTGGGCTAGCGCGAGCACCGTGATGCACCACTCTCCCTGCGGATCATCGATGATCGCGGCGCCCATCCGATTCGCCTCCTCGACGACCTCCAGCGGAGCCCCGGCGGCGACCAGGTAGACGAGCACGCCGTCGCCCTTCGGGCCTCTCTCGGCCAGCGATGCTCCATGATCCATGAGCAGGTGAAGGGCTTCCCGCGATTGGGCAGCCGAGAGAATCGGCCAGTCATCCCGGTCGGAACAGCCAGGGTGCGCCCCATAGGAAATCAACAACCTCGCGATGTCGAGCCGATCCGCCATGATTGCGTTGTACAGCATCGGCCGGCGACGCCCGCATCCGTGGTTGGGATTCGCGCCCTTGCTGAGGAGGTACTCGAGGACCTCCTCGTGCACTGAGATCGTGAAGCGCCCGTGCTCGACACCGACGCCGTAGGTCATCGTGAGAGGGCTCATATAGCAGTTGTCGCACGAGACCTGGGCCCCGGCATCGACGAGGGCACGCACGCTGCCGAGATCCCCGTGCATCGCGGCGATCATCAACGGAGTGAGGGCCCTGGAGTTCATGCACTCGAGGTCCGCACCCAGGGCGATCGCCTGCCGCACGAGCTTCTCGTTCCTGAGATTCACGCCCGCCATGAGGGCGACGGTGCCCCACTGTTTCCGGTCGGCAGCGACCAGGTCCCGGGTGTCGATCATCGAGGTGAGTTCGGCAGACAGCCATACAAGCCCGACGAGGGATCGTCTCCACTGCGACCAGGTTCCGTTCGCCGCCTTTTTCCGCCATCGTGCTGCGGCAGAAGCGAACGCCAGGAGGACAACCAGGCCGAGCAGCGGACGTTCCGCGAAGCGATGATACCCATCGACGATGTGAGCGAGAGCCGCTTGCATGGCGCCTCGGTCCAGCTGCTATCCCATTCATCGTCGGACAGGTTCCACACCTCCGAGGTTCCCTTCACCGCGGTAAGGATGCCGCGAGGAACTGCATCAGGGCCCGGACGTGGCCCCCGGCGAGGAAGAGGACGCCGCAGACCTCGGCCGAGAAGACGACCAACTCGACCACCCTCGCCCGCCTCGATAGCCGCAGGTTCTTCCTGTTTCTGAGAATGCCGACCGAGCAAACCAGCGCACTGGCGACCAGGGCGCTGAGGCTGACCCAGCACCACCTCATCGTCAATCCGCAGAGCTCCGGACCTCCATGGATCAGGCAGGCGTCTCCTCGGGATGACGCCTCGAGCAGCGCATAGAGGCAGAGCAACGAGAGGGCCCCGCCGCCAACCGCCCACAGCTTACTCCGCCGCGCGGCGAGGCTGGTCAGCGCGCAATGGAGGACCAGGGCCATCGTGAGGAGGATCGTGATGAAGGGCATGGACCGCACCTATCAGATTGCACTTCGCCCGCCGCAGAAGGCAGGCACCTGCCGGAGGGATCAGCCTGCCTGGGAGGCCACGAGGACCACGGCCAAGGCGGCCACGAATCCACCACCCAGGAGCGCCTTCACGCGGTTCACCCCTTCCCTCCTGACTCTTCCAGCGATGTCATCCGCCCCAAGCGACGCCCATTGTACATCCAGGACGGGCCGGCCGGCACCTGCAGGCTCGGGGCCCACGCCCTGCCTGCGCGACGCGAGTTCCCCCTCCACTCGCTGGACGATCCAGGTTCTTCCTGCTGGCCCGGGTCCGGGCCGAGGGCTCAGAAGGTGTAGACGATGGAGAAGGAGCCGGCCAGGCAGTGGATCATGGTCGGGACCACGAGCGCGTACTCGAGCTCGAGCGCCAGGGTGAAGTGCTTCAGCAGGGTGTAGTACTCGACCCGCAGCCCGGCGAACACGTCGCCGTCCACCGGCGCCGCGTCCGGCTCGGCCGACGGGTTGATCAGCACCACGCCGCCGCCTACCCGCGCCTCGAGCGCCCAGCGCTCCCCGCCCACCAGGTCGAAGTCGGTGGCCAGGTTGAAGAAGGTCAGCGAGAAGTCCTGGTGGTACCCGGTGTAGTCGCCGCACAGGGCCGGCTGATCCGGGGTCGGGCAGGCCTCGATCGGGTTGGCCGCCTGGTAGCCGGAGGCGTACTGGAAGCCGAGCGACCACCAGTCGTTGATGTCGTAGCCGACCTCGAAACCGAACACCGGCTGGGCGTTGGAGTAGCCGCGCGAGCCGCCCAGGGTGAAGAACACGCCGCCCCGGCCCTCGAAGAACAGCCCCGTCAGCCGCTCGAAGGCGATCTCCTCCGCCTCCTCGGCCGGCTTGGCGGTCTTCGCCTCCGCGGCCGGGGCGGGCGCGGGCGCTGCGGCCTCGCCCGGGGCGGGCGTGGCCTCCTCGCCACCTCCCCCGCCCTCCTCGCCCGCGGCCATGGCCGCCCACAGGGAAATCGCCAGGATCGCACCGATGGCCAGCAGTCTACGCATGTTGGTCAGCCCTCGCTCGCTGGATCAGCCCGCGGTCTGGAACAGGAACGGGTAGGTCACGATGACCTCGCCGCCGCCCTTGGGCTGCGGGAAGCGGATGCGGCGGATGACGCGCAGCAGGCACTCCTCGACGTTGGTGTTGTTCATGGTGGTCTGGATGACCGACGCCTCGCTGACCCGGCCGCTGCCGTCGATGGTGAAGTTGACCGAGATCTTGCCGTACAGGTTGGGGTTCTTGGACAGCTCGCGCTCGTAGCAGAACTTGAACTGGGCCCAGTACCGCTTGATGTAGTCGCCGACGACCTTCTGCGACAGGGCGCCGATGATGCGGGTCTTGCCCTTGACCACGGTCACGTTGCTCTTGCCGCGGTGGCCGAGCGACGCGCCGGCGTACTTGCCACCCTCGCCGCGGCCGTAGCCGGAGGTGCCCATGCCGCCCAGGCCCAGCCCGCCGCCGCCGCCGCCGGGCCCGCCGCCGCGGGTGCCCAGGCCGCCGAAGCCGCTGGAGTCGGCCATGCCGGAGCGCAGGCTGTCGAGCTGCGAGTCCAGGTTGGTCATGGCCGCGCCGCCGAACACCGAGGAGGCGTCATCGCCGGTGCCGCCGCCGGCCTTCTTCAGCAGGCCCAGGATGCCCGCGTTGGTGGCGATCTTGCGATCCTGCTCGCGCTTGATCTCCTTGGGGATGTCCTGGTCCTTCTTCTTGGTGTCGGTCTGGACCTTCTTCCACTTGCTGTCGTCCTCGAGCTTGGGCTTCTCCTCCTTGGCCTTCTTGATCTCCTCGAAGGTCTTCTTCTTCTCGTCCACCTTCGTGGGCATGAGCAGGGTGGCGAAGCGCGCCGGGTTCTTCAGGTAGTCGAAGGGGTCCATCTCGTTGCGCGGCGTCGCGTCGATCATGAACCACAGGCCGAGCGCGATGATGAACAGCACCGTCCACCACTTGCCCATCTGGTGGTCCTTGTCGGCGGCGCTGCGCACCCCGCGGACGCCCGTCACGTACTGGATGACGAAGGCGAGCTGGCCCACCATGAGGCGGGCGCGCTCGTGGACCTTCAGGGCGTAGGTGCGGGTGGCGCCCTGGGAGGGCAGCTCACCCACCTCCGCGAGCTTGCCGTCGCGGCGCACCTCGAGCTCCATGCCCGAGGCCACGTGCACCACGTAGCCGTCCGTCCCCCCCGGGCTGGCCAGGGTGAGCAGCTCGTTGCCCTCGCGATCGGTCGACAGGCGGATGGAGGCGCCGGGCCCCTCGCCCACGGTGACGGGCTGCCCCTCGCGGAACTGCGCCACGGCCAGCACGATCCGCCCCCACATCACCTTGACCTCGAGGGTCCGCTCACCCGGCTGCGGCCGCTCCATGGGGGAGATCTCGCGCGCGAAGAAGTTCTCGCCCGACTTGGCGCCGGCCTCGGCGGCGCGGGGGATCTCCCGGCGCCGGACCACCTGCGTGCCGCTGGCGGGCTCCTTGCGGGCGGGCGGCGGTGAGGGCGGGCGCTTGGCCTCCTTGGCCGGCTCCTTCCTGGCCTCGGGCCTGGGCAGCTCGGGCCTGGCTTCCTTCCTGGGCTCGGCCTTGGGCGCCGGCTCGGGCTTCGCGGCCTTGGCGGGCTCGGGCTTGGTGTCCTCGGCCGGCAGCTCCTCGACCTCGTCGTCGGAGACGGCCTCGGCCTTGGCGGGCGCGGGCTCCGCCTTGGTCTCGATGGCGTCCTCGCCGCAGCCGACCACGAACACCTCGATCTCGCCCACGGTCAGCGAGTCGCCCCGGCGCACCTTGGCCTGCCGGTCGACCTCCTCGCCGTTGAGCTTGACGCCCTCCTCCAGCACCACCAGGAGCGCGCTCTCGTCGTCCTGGCCAGCCTGGAAGATGGCGTGCATGCTGGCCACGGAGGGGTGGTCCAGCTTGAGCCCGGCCACCGGCCCGGAGCCCAGGATGATCTTGTCCTGGTCGAACTCGTGCCGGGTGGTCTTCCCGTCCAGGTTGACCTCGAGGATGATGCGGAGCTTCTTGCCCTTCTTGACCGCCATTCGCCACCTCGCCTTCGAGAGGAACCGCGCCAGCCGGGGACTAGAGATTGTCCACGGACTTGATCATCTCGGGCAGGAAGTCGTCCCGCACCCGGATGAGCAGGTTGAAGTTGGCCTTCTTCTTGTTCATCAGGTACGAGCCCTCGGGCTTGGTCAGCTCGCCCGTGATGGTCACGTCCGAGAAGTCGATGATGGTGGTCTTCTTGTAGATGGTCTGCACCGTGTCCGCGGCCGGCGCGCCCGCCCCGGCCGCTCCGGCGGGATCCGCCGCGGCCCCGCCCTCGGCCTGAGCCAGGGCGGTACCGGCCAGCAGCGCAACGCCCAGGAACCCGAGCGTCGAGAGAACCAGCTTCCAGTGCTTCATGTCGACATCCTCCACTCTCGTGGCCACCCGTCGATTCACCCTTGCTCGCTACCGACAACCCACCTCGCCCGAGGTTCCCAGACCTGCTAAGGGGTTGCGGGCTCCGCGGGCTCGGCCGGCTTGTCGCCCTCGGCCTTGGCCGGCTCGGCCGGCTTGTCGCCCTCTGCCTTGGCCGGCTCGGCCGGCTTGTCGCCCTCGGCCTTGGCCGGCTCGGCCGGTTTGTCGCCCTCGGCCTTGGCCGGCTCGGCCGGCTTGTCGCCCTCGGCCTTGGCCGGCTCGGCCGGCTTGTCGCCCTCGGCCTTGGCCGGCTCGGCCGGCTTGTCGCCCTCGGCCTTGGCCGGCTCGGCCGGCTTGTCGCCCTCGGCCTTGGCCGGCTCGGCCGGCTTGTCGCCCTCGGCCTTGGCCGGCTCGGCCGGCTTGTCGCCCTCGGCGGGCTTGTCACCCGCGGGAGGCGGGGCGGCCTTGTCGCCACCTTCGGCGGGGGGCTGGCCGGTGGACTCGTCGCCCGCCTTCAGCATGTCCTCGAGCTTCTGCTTGCCCTCGGCGCTGGTCTCCTTCTTGGCCTCCTCGAGGGCCTTCTTCTTCTTGGCCTCTTCCTCGGCGGCCTTGCGGTCCTCCTCCTCCTGCTCCTTCTTCATCTCGGTGGCCATCTCCAGCTTCTGGGTGGCCACGGCGATCTTCTTGGTGACCGGATCGTCGGCCTTGAGGGCCGAGCCCTTGGCGGCCTTGTACTTGTTGTAGTACTCGATCGCCCGGGCGTAGTCCTTGAGCTGGTCGTCGTAGATGCTGGCCAGGTTCCACAGCAGCAGGGTGTCCCCGGGCTCCTTGGCCAGCAGCGCCTCGAACAGCGGCAGGGCGGCCTTGCCGTCGCCGTTGCCGAAGATCGCGTAGGCCCGGCCGACCTGGGCGAGGCCGTTGCCCGGATCGAGCTTGAGGACCTTGTCGTAGGCCGCCAGGGCCTTCTCGTAGTCGCGGAAGCGGTGGGCGATGGCGGCCTGGTTGACGAGCGCCTCCGTGAAGTCGGGGTTGATCTTGAGGGCCTTGTCGAACTGGGCCAGCGCGTCCCGGTAGCGCTTCATGCCCACGTAGATCATCCCCAGGTTATTGAAGATCCCTGCGTCCTCGGGCACGTTCGGGTCCTTGGCCCGCAGCTTCTCCAGCATCTTGCCGGCGTTGATGCACAAGAGCTCGGCCATCTCGTACTTGCCCTGGTCGTAGTAGATCAGGGTCAGGTTCTTGTAGGCCTCGACGTTGGTCGGGGCCCGCGCCAGCAGCTTGTGGCCGGTCTTCTCGGCCTCGGCGTACTGCTTGTCCAGGCGGAAGACCACGATCAGGTTGTTCATGATCTCCGGGTCGCGCGGCAGCTTGGACAGCGCGGCCTGGTAGTGCGCGATGGCCTCCTTGTACTTCTTCTGGCGCTTCAGCACCACGCCCAGGTCGAGCAGCGCGGCCTTGTGCAGCTCGTCGGCCTTCAGCACCGCCTGGAAGGCGGCCTCGGCGGCGGGCAGGTCGCCCTTGGCCAGCGCCAGCGCGCCGAGGTTGTAGTTGCCCACCACCTGCATGCGGACGTTGTCGGGCTTCTTGGCCATGGCCTCGCGCATCAGCGCGAGCCCGCGGTCGGTGTCCTTGGCGGCCAGGGCGTCCAGGCCCTCGTTGAAGGTCTCCTCGGCGGGCTTCACCCGCACGACCTTCTTGATCGGCTCCTGGGGCTTGACCACGACCTTCTCCGGGCAGCCCGCGAGCACCAGGGCCAGCCCGACCGCCATCACTGGAATCAGAGCGCTGCGCATGGTTTGCGTCCCTCGCTTGCCCATCCGACGTCCCACGTCACGCCGCCGGCTTCTCGGCCGGGGCGTCCTCGCCCGGGGCCGTGTCACCCGCCGGCGCAGCCCCCGGCCCCGCCGGAGCGGGCGCGGGCTCCGGCTCGGGGGGAGCCTCGGGCACCTCGAGCTTGTCGAGCTGCTGCCCCAGGTCGTAGAAGAACTCGGTCGACACGAAGCCCGCCTCGTACGGCGCCGGGAAGCGGGCCGGCTCGTACTTGCGCAGCTTGTCCTGGGCCATCAGCGTCCAGGAGTTGTAGATGCCCTTGGCGTTCGAGACCTCGATGGCCTTGCGGTAGAACATGATGGCCGTCTCTTCGAGCGGCAGGGCCTGCTTCTGCAGCTCCTCGACGTAGATGTCGGCCTGCTCGGGGGTCAGCCCGCCGGGCACCGGCGCCTCCAGCATGGAGTCGGCCAGGTTCTGGTTCAGCTCGCCCACCCGCACCAGCGAGGCCACGGTCCAGTCCGGATCGGCGTAGCCGACGATCTCCTCGTACTTCTTGGAGAGCTTGGGGCGGGTCTCGATCTTCTTGAACAGGTTCTTCTTCAGCACCGAGGCCGGCAGCACCAGCTTGAGATCGACGTACTCGGTGTACTCGCGGTCCACCTGGAGGAAGCGCGCGTAGGCGACGGCCATGCGCGCCTCAGGGGTGCGGTCCTTCTCCTCGAGCTTGTTGTAGGCCTCGAGGATCTGGTCGAGCAGCTTGTCCGCGTCCTTGGCGTTGCCCAGCTCCCGCAGGAAGCGGGCGCGCTTGTACACCACGGCCAGGTTGCGGCCCGGGCTGGAGCGATCGCCGTACTTCTTGGGGTAGGCCTCGAACACGCGGTCGGACTCGCGGGTCTTGCCCTGGCGCTCGTAGATCTCGCCCACCTTGAAGTAGATGTCCTGGGTGTCCTTGGCGTCCGGGAAGAACTTCAGGTACTTGACGTAGTTCCCGATGGCCTTGCCGAAGTCGCCGGTGCTCTCGCGCAGCAGGCCCGCGTTGTACAGCGCGTCCGCGGCCTCCTTGTCGGTGATCAGGATCTCCTCGACCTTGTCCTCGTCCTTCACCTTGCCCTTGGGCGCGGGTTTCCTGGCGGGCTTGCGCTTCGCCTTGGCCTTCTTGCCGCCCTCGTCCTCGTCCTGCTTGCCCTCCTGCTCCAGCCACTTCTTGAAGTACATCTCGTTGAAGAAGGCGGACTGGGAGAAGTCGGCCACGCGATCGTGGAAGGCGGCCAGGAAGCCGATGGTCGGGTTGATGCGGTCGCTGTCCGGGTAGGCCTTGAGCAGCTTCTTGCCGGCGCCGATGGCCAGATCGAGCTGGTTGGCCTCGTCGTAGATGACCATGGCCGCGTACAGCGCGCGGTGGGCGTACTTCGACTTGGGGTAGTCCTTGACGAACTGGTCGAAGCCCGAGGCGGCCTTGAGCGCGTCGGTCTGCCGCAGCGCCAGCACCACGTTGTAGCCCGACTCCTCGATCAGGCTCTGGATCTCGACCTCGAACTTCTCCTTGCGGGCCGTCGGGCTGCTCATCAGCACCTTGTTGGCGGCGAAGGTCTTGGCCCAGTGGTTGACGTCGGTCCAGGCCTTGTTGCGCTCGGCCTCGGTGTCGGACAGGGTCGACTTCATGTACAGGCTGTTCAGCGACAGGCGCACGGCCTTGAGCGCGTTCTCGTTGTCCGGGTAGCGCTCGATGATCTCGCCGAAGCGCTTGGCCATCTCGTCGAAGTGCCGGTACGTGTAGAAGATGAAGGCGCACTTGAAGCGGATGGGGATGTACATGTCGTGGCCCGGCGCGAGCTGGGCGTACTTGTCGGCGGCGTCGAGGAACTTCTGCTCGAAGAACGGGATCTCCTTGCGCTCCAGCTCGGCCTTGGCCACCTTGCCCTCGACGATGAAGCGCACGTTCTGCTTCTGGATGGCCTTGGACTCCTCCGGCCCGACCTTGCCGCCCTTCTTGGGCTGCCACTCGCGGCAGTCGGCCTTGTCGTTGTCCCGCATCAGCATGCACTTTTCCCAGCACAGCACGCTGTTGTAGGCGGACTCCTGCACGTAGTCGCCCTTCGGGTTGACCTCGACCAGCTTGGTGTACTGCCCGCCGGCGCCGTAGAAGTCGCCCATCTTGTACAGGATGTCGGCGTAGTACCAGCGCAGCTTGTAGGCGTACTCGCTGTCCGGGAAGGTGTCGAGGTACTTGGCGTAGATGCCGCGGGTCAGGTTGTAGGTGTCCCAGCTCTTCGTCTCCTGGGCCTCCTTGTGGTAGGAGGTCACCAGGTCGCGCAGGCTCTCCTCGACCAGCGAGTTGGCCCGCTTGATGGCCATCTTGTTGTCCTTGTTGACCTCGGCCCAGGTCGTGCCCGGCTTGTACTGATCGATCAGCCGGTTGATCTCGCGGGTCACCTTGGTCCGGTCGTTCAGCTTGCGGTAGGCCTGCACGATGGAGTTGTGGAAGCTCGGGCACTCCGGATCGGTCGGGTACTCGTCCAGCAGGCGCCGGAAGCTCTTGACCGTCATCTCGGCCTTGCCCTGCTTCTCGTAGGTGCGGGCGAGCTTCCGCATGTACTCGAGCGCGCCCTGCTTGCCGACCTGGGACAGGTAGTACTCCTCGGCGGCCTCCAGGGCGTCGATCTGCGAGTAGGCCAGCACCATGTCCTGGAGCGCTTCCTTCTGCAGCAGGATCTTGTTCTTGTCGCCCGCCTCGCCCTTCTGCGCCTCGCGGATGGACAGCTCCACCACCTGCTTGAACTTCTCGATGCCCTTCTCGTACTCGCCCAGGTTGTAGTCGCACCAGGCCAGCTTGTAGACCGCGAAGGTGTAGACCTTCTCGTTGTCCTTGGCGGAGGCGGCCTTCTCGTAGGCCTTCTTGGCGTTGAACACGTCGTTCGAGTTGAAGTAGTGCTCGCCCATGGCCAGGTAGGCGTCCGGCACGAAGCGGCTCTCCGGGTAGCTCTTGATGAGCTCCCAGTACATCTTCACGCCCTCGGCCTTGTTGCCGGACTCGTAGCGGTTGTAGCCGATGGTGAACAGCACCTCGTCACGCCGCATGTAGTCCTTGTACTTATTGAGAATCACGCCGTAAACCTGCATGGCCTGCTCGGTGTAGACCTTGCTCTTGCGGCTGTCGATCTTGGGCTCGGGCCGGTCCTTGCCGGCCTCCTTGTCCTTCAGCCACTCCTGGATGGCCTTGTCGTAGTCCTGCATCTCCGTGTAGTAGATGGCCCGCGCCTTCTCGTAGTAGCGCTCGGCCAGGCGGAACAGGAGGTCCGCCTTGGACGGCCCCTCGGAGGCAGGGTCGGCGATGATCTCCTTGAGCTGGGCGATCTCCTTGTCGAGGAGCTGCTCCTCGAGGGTGACCTTCTCGCCCTTCTTCTCCTCCATCATGGGCAGCTTGATCTTGGCCGGCCCCGTGGACAGCTCCTCCTCGGGAGGGGCCTCCTTGTCCGGCTTCTTCTTCTCGAACTCCGGCACCTCGCTGGGCTTCTTCTTCTTGTCGTCCTTGGGCTTCTTGCCCTTGGCCTTCTTCTTCTTCTTGGCCTGCGCCACGAGCGTCGCCGCGTCACCGTCTCCGGCCGCGGCCGGCGGCGGGAGGCCGCCCAGCGTCCACAGCGCGGCCAGCGTCAGCACCCACACCTTCATGCCCAGGCGGTCCATTCTGAGTCCTCCCGTGGCCCGCGCCATCACTCGAGCTCTTTCGGGCAGGCGAGCCGCACGGTGTATTCGTAGAAGCCCAGTTCGTCCTCCCAGTACTCCTGCCGGAAGGGCCAGTAGTTGTAGGTCTCGTCCGGGGTCTTGGGCCGCGGGGCCAGCTTGCCGCGCTCCTCGGCCGCCTGCGGCAGGTTGGCCTTGGCCAGCAGGCGCTCGCGCGAGGTGATCTCCAGGCCGACCATCTTGGCCTGGGTGACGTAGCCGAAGATGGTCTGGTAGGTCTGCATCAGGTTGGCCTTCACGAACCCGCCGGCGGTCTTCTCCAGCAGGGTGCGCTGCACGGACACGACGCCCGCGAGCTCCTGCTGCAGCCGGGTGCCCTTCCACTCGTCGGCGTTCTCGATGGCCTTGGCCTCGGCCTCGAGGCTGCGCAGGAAGTAGCGGAAGTTCTCCACGCGCGGGTTGTCCAGGATCGAGGCGCGGATGAAGGCCGGCACCTTGGCCATGGGGTCGTCGGCCGCGAGCTGGTCCTTCAGCAGCAGCGAGGCGTAGGCCTCGGGCGGCAGCGCGCCCTCGGTCAGCTGCTTGAGCAGCGGCAGGTGGGTGACGTAGTTGTCCTCGAAGTGCTTGAGGGCCACCTTGGCCTCGTCGTACAGGCAGGCCTGGAAGTAGATGGTGCCGCGGAGAATCCACGACTCGGGGTGGAAGAGATCGCCGAAGTAGGGCGAGTGCAGGGTGTGCAGCGCGCCCAGGGCCTTGCCGAACTCCTGGCGCATGTAGAAGCCCCAGCCGATCTCGAACAGGGCGTCCGCCCAGTCCCGGCTGAAGCGCGGGATGCGCGCGTAGTACACGGTGGCCTTGGCGTAGTCGCCCTTGCCGTAGAAGGCCCGGGCCAGGTTGAGCGTGCACAGCTGCCAGATGCGCTGGATGTCGTCGTAGGTGGCCAGCGCCTGGCGGGCGCGGGCGGCCTCGCGGCCCGACAGGTCGAGGATCTGCTCGAACAGCTTGATGGCCGTGTCGTACTCGGCCTGGCTGCGGGCCTCGTCGCGGCCCTGGGCGAAGCGCACGCCCAGCTTGGTGTGGATGATGGCCAGCAGGAAGAGCGCCTTGGCGTACACCGGGCTCTTCGGGTCCACCGCGCCCAGGTAGGCCATGGCGAGGTCCAGCTTGTCCTGGCGGTAGAGCAGCAGCCCCACGTAGTAGTTGATGCGGCTGAGCGCCATGGGGTCCATGGCCGCGAAGCCCTGGCTGTTGTAGTACTTGTTGATCTGCGACGGGATGAGCGTGTCGTCCCTCAGCGCCTGGGCCACGTTGATCAGCCCCTCGGCGCCCTTCAGGTAGTACGGGTGGGCCGGGCCGGCCACGAACACGGCGTTGTAGAAGGCCAGCGCCGACTGGTACATGCCCAGCTTGAACAGCGAGTGCCCCAGGTAGTACTCGGCCTTGGCCCGGTTGGCCGCGGCCGTGTCGGTCATCTTGGCCTCGTAGAACAGCAGCGCCGCGCGGCCCAGGTCGTTCCGGTTGTAGGCGTCCACCGCGTCGTTGATCATGTTCGGGTTGGCCTGGGCCTGCGCGGCCGCCGGGCCGAGCGCGAGCAGCAGGCCGAAGAGCGCGATGAGCTTTCGCATGGTCGTCATCCTCTCTGTCGCGGCGCGCCGCTCAGTACGGGCTCCAGATCTCGACCGGTTCCTCGCCGCCGAAGAGGAAGCTCAGTCCGAGCATGAAGAAGAGGTTGTTGCGGATCTTGGTGGACACGCCGTTGGCGCCCTGGTCGACGCGCGCCGAGAAGGCGAAGTCGCGCAGATCCAGCCGCACCGCGAACCAGCGCGCGATGAAGATGCGGAAGCCCAGCCCGAAGTTGCCCACGAAGTAGGTGCCGGTGTCCTGCCACTGATCGCTGCTGTCGCGGTACTCGGTCCAGGCCACGCCGCCGCCGGCGGTCAGGAAGAAGTCCGCGTGCCCGATCGTGGCGTTGAACAGCGAGAACTTGCCGTAGATCGGGCTGAACTGGACGTTCAGGCTGGCGCAGTTGCTCATCATGGAGAGATCGGCCGCCAGCGGGCTGAGGTCGGTGCCCTCCAGCTCGCTGACCGCGTCGGTGTAGGTCATGCCGAAGCGGGCGCTGTCGTTCGTCGCGCCGGCGGGGAAGCCGGAGGTGAACCAGGAGGCCTCCAGGGCGAAGGCCTCGTTCAGGTGGTAGTCGATCCCCAGCCCGAGGGAGTAGTTCTGGGTGAACACGTCGCCGAGCGACAGGCCGCCGAGCAGCGTCACCTCGATCTTGTTCTTGACCGAGTAGTCCCGCTTCTGCAGCACGTGCACCCGCTCGTTCGGGCTCTGGGCCAGGGCGGCGGGCGGGGCCAGCAGCGCGGCGGCGACCAGGGTCATCAGGATTCGCGTCTTCATGGTGTCTCTCCGTGACCCGCCTAGAAGGCGAAGCTGGTCACCAGGCGGAAGGAGACGATGTGCACGAAGTCCTCGATGGTGACCGGCTCGATGGCGTTGCTGACCGTCTTCTTGTCCGCGACGTAGCTGTCCGGCGCGCACTGATCGCGCACCTCCAGCCTGAGGCTGAACCAGTCCAGCGCGTGCAGCCGCACGCCGCCGCCGAAGTAGAACATGCCCTTGATGCTCATGTCGCTCGCGTAGAGCTGGTTCTCGAGATGTCCGCCCGTGCCGATCCCGCGCAGCGGGTACTTGTAGAAGCCCACCCCGCCGCCGGCCACGAAGTACAGGTTGATGCCGAAGGCCAGCTCCGAGGACAGGTTGAGCTTGCCGTACAGCGGGCTGAAGATCAGCCCGCCCTGGGCGTAGCCCTGCATGTACTTCAGATCCGTCAGCGGCAGCTTCTCCACCGGGGCCTGCAGGGCGCTCTTGGCGACGATGTCGGTCAGCAGCACCCGCCAGCCGGCCACGTAGTTGTAGCCGCCCTCGATCTCGATGCCGATGGTGTCGTGGAAGTAGTACACCAGGCCGAGATCGAGGCCGAAGTGGCGCGTGTACTTGTCGAACACGGAGACCGTGAGCGGGGAGAAGGCCACCTCGAACTTCCCCCCCATGTCGAACATGCGGTTGGCGACCACGACCTCGGGCTCGCCTTCCCGGGCTGCGGCGGGGAAGGCGGCGACAAGGCCCAGGACCCACACAAATGCGAGCAGGCTTCGTCGATTACGCATGGTCTTGGAATCTCCGCTGCGCTGTTTGGAGGAACGGTAGCAAGCCATGGTTGCAACCGGATATATGACAGCCTCCGGAGGCAAGGCAAGCAATTTCTTTAATTGATGATTCCCACTCTGGACCACATCTGATTACCAGGGCGGGAGGAGCGGGAGCGGAGGCCCGGAAGCGGCCGGAGGGCTCAGGGTGTGAGGTGGCTCACAGGCCCTGCTTGGCCATGTGCTTGACGGCCTTGTGCACGAACAGGAGCGCGCCCTTGGAGCCGGGCACGGCGCCGTGGATCAGCAGCAGGTTCTGATCCGCGTCCACCTTCACCACCTTGAGGTTCGGGGTGGTGACGCGCGTGTGGCCCATGTGGCCGGGCATCCCGCGGCCCTTGAAGATGTGGCCGGGATCCTCGCGGCAGCCGATGGCGCCGCCGTGGCGACGGTACTCGTGGGTGCCGTGGGTCTGGTTCGCGCCCCGGAAGTGGAAGCGCTTCACCACGCCCTGGAAGCCCTTGCCCTTGGTCATGCCCTCCACGTCGACGTACTCGCCGGCGGCGAAGATGGAGACCTTGATGGTGTCGCCCACCTTGTAGGCCTCGACCTCCTCCGCGCTCATGCGCACCTCGCGCAGGAAGCGCTGGGGCTTGAGCTCCAGCCGCTCGAACACGCCCCGCACGGGCTTGGTCAGCTTGCGGCCCGCGATCTCGTCGAAGCCGATCTGCAGCGCCGTGTAGCGGTGCTTGGCCGCGGTCCGCTTCTGGACCACCACGCAGGGACCCGCCTGCACGACCGTGACGGGAATCACCTGGCCCGCCTCGTCGAAGATCTGGGTCATGCCGACCTTACGTCCCAGAATCGCCCTGGACATCGCAAAACTCCTTCGCAGTCCGCGTATTCGCGCCCTTCCGAACCTCGATCCGGCGCCCTGCCGGATTTCGAGAGCGCTGAATTATAGCCACCGAACCAGGGGATGCAAGAAAAAAATGAAGTTCATTCCACGGAGGCGGGCCAGAAGGGCAAGCTGTCGGCCCGGCCCAGCAGATCCTGGATGCTCATCCGGCCGCCGGCCTCCCCGCTCTGCGGGCCCGAGCCGGTCACCAGCCAGACCTCGTCCCCCCGCTGGAAGTACAACTCCTGCAAGCGCCCCTCGGCCGCCCCCAGCAGCTGCCAGGCCTGCACGTCCCCCAGCTCCCTCAGGGTGACGCCCACGTCGTAGCTCACCGCGCGCTTGCTGCCGAGCACGGCCTGGATGAGCTGCTGGCGCGGCTGGACGATGCCCTGCTCGAACAGCAGCTTGGCCGCCTGCGGATCGCCGGTCTGGACCCAGAGCAGCTGCCAGGCCAGCTTGTCCGAGCGGTAGCCCGCGAACAGCACCGGCCGCTCGGCCAGGGCGGCGATCTGGGGCAGCTTGCGCACCCCGGCCGGCGCCCAGGCGCCCAGGCGGGTGGCCCCCAGCCGGTCCAGCCGCTCGCCGGGCATGGTGGCGTCCGGCAGGTAGCTCCACACCTTCCGCACCCACGGGTGGAGCTGCAACCCGGGTGAGCCGCGCAGGCCGCGCGGGGCGAGCCAGGGCTCGCCGCGGGCCGGATCGTCGAACAGGAACAGGGCCACGCCCTTGCGCTCGGGCAGCCAGGCGAGCCAGGCGGTCGCCAGACCCGTGTCCGCCTGGATGTGCCGGGTGGGCACGAAGGCCACCTGCCCGACCACGAACACCTCGCCCGGCCCCCAGGGCAGGAGCTTGGCCTGCGGCGCGGGCAGCTCCTTGACCACGGGCACCAGGGCCAGCTCGCCGTCCGCGCCCAGGGCCGGCGCGGGCGCCGGCGGGGGGGGCGGCCGCTTGCCCCGGCGCGCGGGCGCCTTGGCCTTCTTCTTCGCCTTCGCGCCGCGGGGGGGCGGGGCCGCCTCGGGCGGGGGGAGCGGCTCGGCGCTCCGCACGTGCTCCTCGAGGAAGTCGAACACCCGCCGCAGCGCATCGGGTCCCTCGGCCTGGGCCGGATCGACCAGGCCGACGAACACCCGCACCTGGCTCCCCTCGCCCAGCCGGTAGCGCGCCTGGGCGAGCGCGCTCCAGCCCAGGCCCGCGTGCGCGCGCGCCCAGGCCGCGGGCGCGGCCCAGCCGACCATGTCGCCGGCGCTCCGGCCCAGCCGCTCCGGCTGGGACAGCAGCAGCAGGTCCTCGAGCTCGGCCCCGGCCGCCTCCGGCAACCAGGCCGCCAGGCGCTCGAGCTCGGCCGCCTCCTCGGGCGCGCTGGGCTCGGGCGCGGCGGCCTGCACGGGCGGCGGCAGGGTGCGGAAGTCGAGCAGCTCGAGCTGGCCGGCGCGGCCCTGGAGCAACGCGGCGCGGAGCTGCTCCGCCTCGGCCCGCTCGGCCAGGGGCCGGCTGAGCACCAGGTGGCGCGCCGGGCCCGCCGGGCTGGGCAGGCTGACGGCGGTGGCGCCCTCGAGCTCGGGCCGCTCGGCGCCCAGCGCCTCGGCCAGCTCGGCGGCCTCGGCCGCGCTGGCGGCCTCGGCCAGCACCAGCGCCCAGGGCCGGGCCGGGTCGGGACCCGAGGCGGGGCAGCCGGCGAGCAGCAGCGCGCACAGGGCGCCGGCCCAGGTGGCCAGGCGCGTGCGGAGGGGGCGCACTCAACCCTCCTGGAGCTTGTCGATGGCCTGCGCCACGACGTCGAGATCGGAGTAGTACTTCTCCAGCACGGGGTGATCGACGCGCTTGTCGTAGAGATCCTCGCCCACGTCGGCCAGCACGTCCAGCATGTGCTGCTCGGCCATGCGCACGTCGCGCTGTTTCTCCTCGAGCTGCCGCTCGAGCTCGGCCAGGGAGTCCCCGCCCGTGTCCTCCTTGGCGAGCTCGACCTTCTCCTCGAGCTCGGCCAGGCGGGCGGTGAGCTCCTCCTTCTGCTTCTCCAGCCCCTTGGCCGGGAGCTCCAGCTCGTGGATCTCATGCTTGAGGTCCTGGAGGGCCTTGCGCCGCTTGAGCACCTCGATCTTCAGGCGCTTGATGTTCTCCTCGTGATCCTTGGCCTTCTTGAAGTCCTCCACCTCGCGCGCCTTCTTCGTCTTGAGGGTCTCCTCCGCCAGGGCCCGCTCGACGAACTTGATGTCGTACTCCGCGCCGGCCAGCTTGGTGGAGAAGGGCTTGGCCTTGTCCTTCTTGATATCGATGGCCTTCTCCAGGCGTTTGAGCTCCTCCCTGGCGCCGGCCAGCTCCTGCTCGAGCTGCTCCATCGAGCTCTGCTCGGTGCTCTTGATCCGCTCGAGCTCGCCCTGGATGAAGCCCAGCTCGACCTTGCGATCCTCCACGGACTCCTGCGCCTTGCGGTAGTTCTTCAGGATGGCGGGCTCGGCCTTGTCCAGCACCCCCACCATCTCCGCCCGCGTTCCGAGGTCGCGCAGCAGCTTCTCGTAGTCGACCTGGGCCTTCTCCAGCTTCGTCGCCATCTCAGCCTCCCGTCCCTGCGGCCCTCACTTCAGCCCGCCCGCGGTCCAGTCCTGGTAGACCTCGATCTCCATCTTGTCCTGGCCCTGCTTCCAGTCGCTGGGCTTGATCATCCGGCTCCAGGGCGGGTGGCCCTCGAGCGTCAGCACCAGCTCGAACTCCTGGTCCGGATCGATGCTGCCGATGCGCAGGTTGGTCGTGCCCACCTGGCGGCCGCCGAAGTAGACCTTGGCGCCGGAGGGCCTGCTGTTGACGGTCACCGTGCCCAGCTGCTTCCTGGCCAGGCGGTGGGACGACTCGTCGATCACCTCGTTGACCGTGGTGAACACGCGGGCGATCTGGTCGCGGAACAGGAAACCGAAGGCGGCCAGCCCCAGCACCACGCCGAGCAGCACGAACAGCTTGATGCGCCGCCCGGCGCGCAGGTAGGAGAAGTCGTCCAGCGCCTCCTCGCCGTCCCCGCCGGGGCCGACCTCGAGCGCTCCGGGCCGGGCGCCCGGCGCGGCCGCCGGGACCGGGACCGCGGGGCCGGCCACGGGGACCGAAGACAGCAGCGCGTCGGGCCGGGCCGGCAGGCGGGCGGGCGCCGGGGGCGCGGCCTGCGGCCTGGCCTGGACGGGCGCGGCCTGGGCGGGCGCGGCCTGGGCAGGCGGAGGCAGGCTGAGCCTGGGCTGCTTGCGCCGCTCGGCCAGCTCGGCCGCGAACAGGTCCTTGAGGTAGCCCGACAGCGTGCTCGCGTTGGCCACCGTGTTCAGCTCGAACAGGTGTTTCAGCACCGCCTGCCGCATCTCGTCCGCGGTCTGGAAGCGGTCCTCGGGCCTGCGGGCCAGGGCCTTGAACATGATCGCGTCCAGGCGCGGCGAGAGCGCCGGGTTCACCTTGGAGGGCGTGGGCACGTCCGCCCGCTTGACCCGGTCGAGGGTCACGGCCTCGCGATCCGAGGCGAACAGCCGCTCCAGGGTGAGCATCTCGAAGAGCAGGATGCCCGCGGCGAAGATGTCGCTGCGCGCGTCCACGTCGTGGCCCATGGCCTGCTCCGGGGACATGTAACCGAACTTGCCCTTGATCACCCCGGCCTGGGTCTCGTGCATCTTGGTGGCCGCGCGGGCGATGCCGAAGTCGACGATCTTCACCTCGCCCTCGTACGACAGCAGGATGTTCTGCGGCGAGATGTCGCGGTGGACGATGCCCAGAGGCTGGCCCTGCTCGTCCGCCCTGCGGTGCGCGTAGGCCAGCCCGGCCAGCATCTCGGCCGAGACGAACAGCGCGTGGGGCAGGCTCAGGCCCTTGCCCTGGTCGAGGCAGGCGTCCAGCGTCTCCCCCAGGTTCTTGCCGTCCACCTGCTCCATGGCGATGAAGTACACGCCCTCGATCTGCCCGAGCTCGAAGACCGGGACGATGTTGCCGTGCGACAGCGAGACCGTGATCTTGGCCTCGTCCACGAACATCTGGATGAACTCGCGGTTGCGCGCGTACTGCGGGAGGATCTGCTTGACCACCATGTCCTTCTCGAAACCGTCCACGCCGTACATCTTGGCGCGAAAGATCTCGGCCATGCCCCCCACCGCCAGGCGGTCGACCAGGTAGTACTTTCCGAACATGCGCGGGCTGAACATGGTCTTCCGGCACCTCGCAAGCCTTCGGGAACCCTGGAGAAGGCGGCCCAACGTAGCGCGCCGCGCCGGAGGTGTCAAGGCCGCTGGACGCCGGGGGGCGCCCCGCAGCGCGGGAGCCGTTCTTGCACCGCCGGAAAGAGCGGGGATAGGATGGGGGCCTGGTGCCGAGGAGAACGCGGGATGTCCGCTCCAGGCGACGAACCCAAGGGCGCGAGCGGCCGGAAAAAACCTGGCAAGGTCGTCCATGCCCACGACGAGTTCGAGGTCGACATCTCCGTCGACACCAAGGCCAGCCTGCCCCAGCCGTCCGAGATCCTACCGGACCTGTTCGCGGACACCGTCGAGGGTTCGAACGAGGAGGCCACCGAGGTCCTCGACCTGCCCTCGATCCAGGCGGCCTCCCCCAAGGACGCGTCCCGGGATGCGCCCGTCTCCACCTCGCTCGGCGGAGACCTCCTCCCGGTCTTCATGCCCCTCAACAGCGGGACCCCGGCCCCTGGCGCGGGCAAGCGTCCGCCCGCCGCCAAACCCAAGCCGCAGGTCAAGTCCACCCCGCCCCCGGCGCGCAGCGCCCGGCCCGACCGGAAGGTGCCGCCGCCGCCCGCGCCGTTCAAGGCCCTGGTCGAGGATCTGTCCTCGGGCGTCTTCCCGCGCCCGGGCGGAGCCCAGCCCCTCGATCTGGCGCTGGACGAGCTGGGCATGCGCAAGACGCCCACGGCCGGCGGGCCCGTGCCCGAGCCCGGCGAGGTCTCCGACCCCGCCCTCGAGCCCCTGGACATCCGCCAGTTCGACATGAGCTCGGCCCAGCCCAAGAAGAAGGCGGGCTCGGGCCAGCGCACGGGTACGACCGACTTCCGCGCCGAGCCGTTCCGCTCTCCCACGGACCGCATGGCCAGCCCGCAGCGCGTCGTGCGCACCGTGTTCACCTTCGGCACCCGCGAGATCCTGATCCTGGCGCTGCTGGTGCTGATCGGCGCGGCCCTGTGGATCGGCTGGATGATCTACAAGGACTACTCCCGCCAGCTCGATCTCGAGCGCGCCGAGCAGTTCCGCGCCACCCTCGAGCAGGTCAAGGACTCCGCCCTCGACCAGCAGAAGGTCAAGCCCAAGGATCGCGATATTCCCTGACTTCGGCTGCGGGAGGCGACATCCCCTGACAGATCTCTCCAGGCCGCCCTGGGCGGGCGGCGCGCGGCGCGCGTCGTGGAGTTCGCCCCGCGGGCGGGGGCTCAGGTCACGTGGTCCCAGTCCTTCGGGGCCTGCTTCGAGGACGTCTTGGTCACTGCCTTCTTGGAGGGCGTCGCCGCGCCAGGATTTCTCCGCTTGGTCGCATCCACCTTGGTCTTGCCCGGTTCCGCCTCGCCGACCGCCGCGGCCTTCTTGTTCGCCTTCTCCTCTGCCATCCATCCACCTCCTCGTCACCAGCGACCCGGTGCCCGATCTTCCCCCCTGGCCCGGAACGGAGCGAAGTATAGCGGTGCCGAATTCCCGTGTCAAGCCGCAGCCTTGCCGCGAGGACAGGTTAGACCAACGATTTCAGATGGTTCCAGAGAATCGCGTTGACATTTGCCCCCCGCCGTGCGTATGAACTGGGCTCCGATGAGCGCCAAGAAACGAGCAGCGCGACGCATTGCATTGGCGCTGGGCCTGTGCGCCTGGGGCGGCTCGCTCGCGGCCTGCGGGACGGTCGACGACGGCACCCGCACGCTGGGGCCCATCCAGCGGCTGCCCGATCCTGAACGTTTCGCCCGCCAGGTCCATCCGCAGCTCTCCTCGGCCTGCGCCGCGGCCGCCTGCCACGGCCGCGAGGACGCCAGCCTGCGGCTGACCGCCTCGCCCGAGCCCCTGCCCGCGGCCAGCCACCCGGTCCACCCCCTGGATCTCCCCCAGCCCTTCCTGGCGGACTACTACACGGTGCTGGCGTTCTGCGACCTCGGCTTCCCCGAGGCCAGCCAGCTCCTGGCCTGGGGCGCGGACGAACCCGGCTCCCACCCGGGCCGGGCGGCGCTCACGCCCGCCGCGCGCGAGGAGATCCTGTCCTGGCTGCGCAGCAGCGCAGGGGGCCCGCCGTGAGGCGCTGCCCGGGCTCCACGGCGCGGGGCTGGCTGGTCGCGGCCGGGCTGCTGCTCCTGCTCGCGCCCGGTCCGGGCCTGGCCAGGGGCCTGGGCGGCGGGTGGTTCGCCTCCGGCCGCAGCGTCATGCTCAAGGTCATGGCCCGCAGCGTCCCGGTGCGGGCCGGGCCCGGGGGCTCCTACCGCGAGGTGGGCCGGGTCGGCCAGGGCCAGGTGTACGAGGCCCTCGATCGCAGCCCGGACGGGGCCTGGTACCGCATCCGCCTGTCCCGCGCCACCAGCGGCTGGGTGCTGACCGAGCTGGTCTGGCCGTTCGAGCTGGCGGACGAGGACGAACCGACCAGCCAGCCGAGCTGGCTGTTCCGCGAGGTGCTCGGCCCCTCCATCCTGGGCGAGGACCAGCTGTGCATCTCCGTCGGCGCCGGCGCGCTCGATCGGGACGGCTTCTTCCTGGTGCGCCTGGGCTACCAGCCCAGCCCGCACTACCTGCTCGAGGTGCTGGTCGGGCAGTCGGCCGGCCGGCTGGGGGGGATGCTGCTGTACGGCGGGGAGCTGGTGGTCACCGTGGGACCCTGGCGCACGCTCACCCCCTTCGCCGCCCTGGGCGGCGGGGGCGCCACCAGCCTGCCCAACCGGGAGGGGCGCCTGCTGAGCGACAAGACCTACCCGATGCTGATGGCCGGCGGCGGGCTGCTGCTGGCCTTCCAGGATGGCATCACCTTCCGCGTCGACGTCCGCGAGACCCTGACCTTCGACGCGGAGCAGAGCTGGGCGCTGCTGATGGTGACCGGCGGCCTGATGTGGGCCTTCTGAGGCACGGGACGAGGAGAAAACGGGTGCACCGCATGCCGAACACGAGGCCGCTCCGCCTTGGACTGGCGCTCATGCTCACGCTCACGCTGGCCGTCCCCCCCGCCGCGCGGGCGACCTGTCCGGAGCCGCCCGAGACCGAGGAGGGCAGCCGCAAGGGCCTGGCCAAGCGCGACTTCACCAAGGCGCTGCGGCACGAGATCAACGTCCTGGGCGGGCTGTTCATGAACGAGCTGATGGGCGCCGCGCCGCTGGCGGGCCTGTCCTACACCTTCCACGCCACCGAGGACTTCGGCGTGGAGCTCGGCTTCGCCTACACCCACCTGTCCTCGACCCTGGCCGAGCAGGTCGAGGGCTACACCGGCTACGAGCTGCTCGAGGACGAGCACGCCTTCATCTACCAGTTCGGCCTGGCCTGGCACCCCATCCACGGCAAGTTCATGCTGCTGCAGGCGGCCATCCCCCACTTCGACATCTACCTGTCGGCCGGCCTGGGGCTGACCGACAGCCGCACCAGCGAGGGGCTGACCTACCACGTCGGCCTGGGCATCAAGGTGTTCACCAACTCGTGGCTGTCGCTGCGGCTCGACGTGCGCGACTACATCCAGGTGCAGAACCTGCTGGGCAGCCAGCGGGTCACCAACAGCCTGGGACTCGCCCTGGGGGTCGGTTTTTGGGTGCCCTGAGCGCACCGCCCGCGGCCCGCTCGCGCGGCCGGGCGCGCTGCGCCGGGCTGCTGCTCGCGCTCGCGCTGCCGGGCTGCGCGGCCGAGCGCCTGGTGGAGCGCGAGGCGCTGGCCGACCCGCTCATGGGCTTCGCGCCCGCGGCGGTCGTGGAGCCCCCCGGCGGGGGCTCGCCGGTCCACGCGCCGCTGCCCGCCGACAGCCTGCGGCTCGCGCTCTCGGCCGACGGGGATCCCGGGGCCGACGCCCGCGCGGCGAGCCAGGCGACGAGCCTGCGGGCCGCCCTGGAGCTGGTCGAGGGCTTCGGGCTCGAGGCCGGCTACGGCGAGGGCTGGAGCCGCGAGCGGGTGCACAAGCTCGACGGCTTCGCCGGGCCGCTCGACCTCACCCGGCTCGAGCACGGACCGGACGCGGCCCTGCTGTACGACGACGGCACCAGCCTGCTGCGGGCCGGCTACCGCTACCGGACGGCCTGGGACGGGGATCGCCACGAGCCGGGCTTCTCCGCCCGCACCCACGTGCTCGGCCGCGACACCCTGCTGGAGGTCGGCTACCTCCGGCGCATCGCCTTCGTCGAGGTGGACGCCACCCACCGGCCCGCGGGCGGGGAGCCCCTCGACGCGCGCCGCGACGAGGACTGCTTCCTGGCGGCGCTCGAGCAGGGCTTCCTGCCGGGGGTGGCGCTGCGCCTCGATCTCGAGGCGCGCCTGGAGCAGGGCTTCCTGCAGAGCCCCTACCGCCAGGTGAGCCTGTGGAGCCACCGGCCCGGTGAGCCCGCGGCCCCCCCGGGCGCGGCGCCCCAGGTGCTGCCCGAGCAGCACCCGGGCTCGCGCGCGCGTTTCGGGGCCCTGCTGAGGGCGCGCTTCCTGCTGCCCGCCCTGGCGGGCGCGCTGGAGCTCGGCGGCGGGTACGGCGCGGACACCTGGCGGGTCGAGCACGCCCGGGTCCAGCTCGGCTACCACCAGCGCCTGGGCGACCTGGCCCGGCTGTCCCTGGAGGGCGGGGCCTACCACCAGATCCGCGCCAGCTTCTACCGCGACGATTACCCCGACGGCCCGCCCGGGAGCTACTGGACGGCCGATCGGCAGCTCTCGGCCTACCTGGCCTGGTGGGCCCAGGCCTCCCTGGGCCTGGCCTTCCTGCCGATCGAGGGGCGCCTGATGGGCATGTTCCGCGCGCTCCACCTGGAGCTCGGCGTCAGGGTGGTGCGCTCCGACTTCGGCTTCGAGGATCCCCCCAACGGCTTCAGCGCCTACGACTCCCTGGCCGGAGGCGCGCCGCGCGCCTTCGACGCGGGCTGGGGACTGGGCGGTTTCGTCGGCCTCGCGGCCGAGTTCTGAGCGGAGGTGCGCACATGGCCGCACGTGTCTGGTTGACCGCGCTGTGCCTGTCCGGCCTGGTCCTGGCCGGCGTGGCCCTGGCGGGCCCGGGAGCGCCGGCGGCCGCGCCAGCCGACGCGCCGGCGGCGGCCGCGCCGGAGGCCGGTGGGCTGGACGAGAAGGCCCTGGCCGAGATCGCGCTCGAGCAGAGCCGCCTGCGGGACGAGCTGGCCGCGGCCGAGGCCCGCCTGGGCGTGCTGGCCGAGAAGCTGTTCGGGGCGCGGCTGACGGTCACCTACCGGGGCGAGCTGGACGCGCCCTTCCAGCTCGCGCGCGTGGAGCTGTGGCTGGACGGCGCGCTGACCTACGCCCAGGACTTCCAGCGCCCGCCGAGCGTGCAGCTGCTCCAGCTCTTCGACGGCCACCTGCCGCCCGGCCGCCACCTGCTCCTGGTGCGGGTGCTGGCGCGGGGGCCGGGCGAGCCGGAGGGCGCCCCGCCCGGCTACCTGGCCGGCAGCGGGCTGGCGGTGCACCTGCGGGAGGGCGCCGTGACCCGGGCCCGCTTCGAGGCCGAGCAGGACGGCGACCCGCCCGACACGGACGATCTGGCGGGGGAAGCGCCCGAGGGGAGCTGGGACGTGGACATCGAGGCGAGCTTCACCACCGGCCGCTGAGCCGGCCGTGGCCGCTGGAGGCGAGATGCTGGGTGTGTGGGTGCTGGCGTGGCTCGGGCTCCTGGCGCAGGCCGACCTGCTGCACGGGCCCGAGACCGAGCTCAGGCGCTGGCTGGCCCAGCAGGCGCGGCCGGCCAGGGCGGGGGCGCCCGCCGCGGCCGAGGCCAGCCCGGCGGAGCTGGCCGAGCGCCTGCGCGGGGCCGAGACGCTGTACCTGGACGGCGCCAGCCAGGCCGCGGCCCGGGCGCTGGGCGCCCTGCTGCTGGACCCGCGCTTCACCCGCCTGGCCGGCGAGCCGGCCGCCGACACCGCCCGCTACTACCTGGCCAGCGCGCTGGCGCGCGAGGGCGCGCTGGTCCGGGCGCGGCAGCTCCTGCTCGAGCTGATCGGACGCAGCCCGCCCTCCGACCTGCGCGGGCCCGCCCTGCGCCGGCTGGTGGAGCTGACCCTGCGCTCGGACGAGTTCGAGCCCGCCCTGACGCCGCTCGCGTCCCTCCGCCTCGAGCCCGGGGAGACCGACGAGGTGGCCTACCTGCAGGGCAAGGCGCTGCTGACGCTCGGGCACCCCGAGCGCGCCCGGGAGCCGCTGGGCCGCATCGGACCGGCCAGCCGCCTGTACGCCTCGGCCCGCTACCTGCTGGCGCTCATCGCCCTGGAGCGGGGCGACCGCGAGGCGGCCGAGGACGAGCTGTGCAGGCTCGTGCGGCGGCCCGCCTCCGGCCGCGAGCCCTTCTTCCTGTCCGACCAGGCGGCCCAGGCGGTCGCCCACGCCTGGCTGGCGCTGGCCCGCCTGCGCTACGAGCGCGGCAAGTTCATGCACGCCGCGGACACCTACCGGCGGGTGGAGGACGACCCCTGGGTGGGCCCGCGGGCCCGCTACGAGCTGGCCTGGTCGCTGCAGCGGGCGGGCCGGCTGGACGCGGCCGCCGCGGAGCTGGAGGCGCTGCTCCTGCAGCCCGCGGCCTGGGAGGACGAGCCCGCCGCGCGCCTGCTGCTGGCCTACACCCACCTGGCCGCCTGCCGCTGGGACGAGGCCGAGGCGCTGCTCCGGGCGGACGCCGGCCGGCTGGAGGCGCTGGGCGCCGCGCTCGAGGCGCAGGCCGCCGGGGCGGCCCCGCGGGCCCTGCCGACCGAGGTGCAACCCTGGGTCCCGCTCGCGGGCCGGGAGCGGCGCGCCGAGGCGCTGGCCGCCGGCCTGGCGCACTCCCGGGAGGCCCTGGCGCGCCTGCGGGCGGAGCTCGAGCGGGTGCGCACGGGCATGCCCCGGCGGACCGAGGCCGCGCCCGCCGGCGAGCTCCTGGCCGAGCGCCTGCGGGCCGAGCTGAGCCGGGCGGACGGGCTGTCCCAGCGGGCCGCGGACCTGCGGGCGCGCTTCGGCCGGGCCGAGGGCGCGGCCGCCGCGCTCGAGGAGCTCGGCCAGGTGGCCGCCCGGGTGGAGGCGGCCCGCGAGCGCGCCCGCGCGCAGCTCGTCCGCCTCGAGGCGGGGGCCTGGGCGCGGGCCCCGGCCGCGACGGCGGCCGATCCCGCCCGCACCCCGCTGGCCTACCTGGACGCGGAGCGCGCCTCGCTCGGGGCGCTGGCGCTGCGCCTGGCCGCGGCCACGCGCTCGGCCGAGGCGCTCCTGCAGGCGGCGCGCGCGGCGCACCTGCGGCGGGCCAGCCAGCAGGTGGCCATCTGGGCGCGCCAGGCCTCGCTGGGCAAGGTGGACGCGGTGGTGGGCCGCAAGCAGGCCCTGGAGATCGAGGTGCAGAACCTGGCGCTGGGGCGCTACCCGCTCTCGGCGCTGCGGGCGCTGGCCGAGTCCGGGGCGCTCGACGAGGGGCTGGAGTACTGGCCCTACGACGGAGAGGGATGGCCGGACGAGTACCAGTGAGCCGTCGAGGCTGCCTGCTCGCGGGCGCCGCGCTGGCGCTCGCCCTGCTGCCCCGCCCGGCCGCGGCCGGGGGGCCGTGCGGCGCGGCCGACCCCTGCCCCGCCCCGCCCGCCTGCCCACCCGTCCCCGGCGGTCCGAGCTGGGTCGAGGCCCAGATGCAGCAGCGCGAGGCGGAGGTGGATCGCCAGCGCGACGCGGCCATCGGCCTGCTGCGGGAGTTCCTGGATCGGCACCCCGCCGCCGCGGAGCGGGCCGACGCCCTGTTCCGCCTGGCCGAGCTGCAGTGGGAGCGGGCCGAGGCGCGCATGCTCCAGGACATGAAGCGCTACGAGCAGCAGCTCGACGCCTTCCGCCAGGGCGCCCTCGCGGAGCGGCCGCGCGAGCCGCGCCTGGAGCTGCGCGAGTCGCTCCTGGTCTACGAGGAGCTGCTCGAGAAGCACCCCGACTTCGCCCGCAGCGACACCGTGCTGTACCTGTACGGCTTCGCGCTCAACGAGCTGGGCGACGAGCAGGCCGCGCTCGGCGTGTTCCGCTCGCTGCTGCAGCGCTACCCCGGGAGCCCCTTCGCCCCCGACGCCCAGCTGGCGATCGGCGAGTACGAGTTCGACCACGCCGAGTTCGAGGGCGCGCTGAAGCGCTACGCCGCGGTGCTGGCCCAGCCGGACTCGCCGCTGACCGATCTGGCGCTGTACAAGACGGCCTGGTGCCACTTCAAGCGCGGGCGGGCCCGCGAGGCGGCCGAGTTCTTCCGCCGGGTCCTGGAGCGGGCCCGCGGGCGCAAGGCGGCCACGCAGGCAGGCGAGCGCGTGGAGACCGCCTCCGGCGATCTGGAGAAGGAGACCCTCGAGGATCTGGCGCTGACCTTCTCCGAGGCGGGCGGGGCCAAGGAGGCCTACCGCTTCATGCAGCAGGTGGGCGGCGAGGACTACTCGATCCGCGTGCTGGACGGGCTGGCCGAGGTGTTCTTCCGCCAGGCGCGTTTCCCCAAGGCCATCGAGGCCTGGCGCCTGCTGGTGGAGCGGTTCCCGCTCTCGCCCAAGAGCCCGGACCACCAGGCCCGCATCGCCCAGGCCTTCGAGCAGGACGGCCGCGCCGAGGCCGGCCTGGAGGCCCGGCGCGCGCTGGCCGAGACCTACGGGCCGGGCTCGGCCTGGGCCCAGGCCAACCGCCAGGCGCCCGCGGCCGTGGCGCGGGCCACCGAGCTGGCCGAGGCGGCGCTGCGCCAGGTGGCCCTCAAGCGCCACCAGCAGGCCCAGGCGGCCAAGGAGCCCAAGGCCTACCAGGTGGCCGAGCAGGCCTACCGCGCCTACCTGGCCATGTTCCCCGAGACCCCGCCGGCGCCGGGCATGCACTTCTACCTGGGGGAGGTGCTCCACCAGCTCGGCCGCCACGCCGAGGCCGCCGGCCACTACGGCCAGGCCGCCCAGCGGGCCGCCGAGCCCGGCCTGCGCAAGGAGGCGGCCTACGCCGCGGTGCTGGCCTGGGACGTCCTGCGCCGGCAGGCTCCCCCGCCCCCCGAGCCGCCCCCCAAGCCCGAGGCGCTGCCGGAGGCCGAGCGCGGCTTCGTCAGCGCCGCCGAGGTCTACCTCGCCCTGGGGCCCGAGCAGGAGCGCATCGGCCAGCTCTCCTTCGAGGTGGGCCGGACGCTCTACGCCCGGGGGCACTTCGAGCCCGCCAGCAAGCGCTTCGTGGCCCTGGTGGAGGCCCGCCCGGCCGATCGCTACGCCGAGCCGGCGGCCGACCTGGCGCTGGACTGCGCCTCGCGGGCGGCCCGCTGGGACGAGGTGGAGCGGCTGGCGCGCCACTTCCTGGAGAAGGGCTGGTTCGCCGAACGGCCGCTGGGCAAGCAGCTGCCCGAGCTCATCCCGGCGGCCATGTTCCAGGCCGCCACGGCGCTGGGCGCGGCGGGCGAGCACCGCCGGGCCGAGCGCGCCTACCGGCGCGTGTCCGACGAGTTCCCCACCTCGGAGCTGGCCTCCAAGGCGCTGTTCAACGCGGCCGTGTCCCTGGAGAAGGCGGGCGAGAAGGCCGCCGCCGTGGCCGCCTACCAGGAGGTCGTGTCGCGCTACCCGGACAAGGCCGCGGACGCCCTGTTCGTCATCGCCGGCGTGTTCGAGCGCCAGTACGACTACGCGCGCGCGGCCTCCGCCTACACCGACTTCGCCCGCCGCTTCCCCAGGGACGAACGCGCCGCGGGCGGGCTGCTGCAGGCCGCGCTGCTGCACCGGGCCCTGCGGGAGTCCGCCCGCGAGGCCGAGCTGCTCGAGGAGTTCACCCGGGCGAACCCCGGGCACGAGCAGACCCCCGAGGCGCTGCTGGCGGCCGCCCGAGCGCTCGGCGACGCCGGCGACGCCAGGCGGGCCGAGGAGGTCCTGCGCCGCTACCGCAAGCTCCCCCCGGCCCGGCAGGCCAGGCCGCGGGAGGCCGGGCTGCAGCTCGGGCTGGCCCTCCAGCGCCAGGGCAAGCCCGGCCTGGCCCAGAAGGAGCTCGAGCGCTGCGCGCTCTTCCCCGCGGGCAAGCCGCCCGCCGGGGCGGAGCTCGAGTCGGCCGCCCACTGCCGCTTCCTGCTCGGGGAGCTGGTGTACGCCGAGTACGAGCGCATCCAGCTCCGGCCGCCCCTGCCCAGCCTGGTCAAGGGGCTGAAGCAGAAGGCCGACCTGCTCAAGAAGGCCGAGGGCCTGTTCGTCCAGGTGGTCGCGGCCGGGCACCTCGAGTGGGCCTCGGCCGCGCTCTTCCGCATCGGCGACATGTACGCGCGCTTCGCCCAGGCCATCTACCAGGCCCCCATGCCCGCGGGGCTGAGCGCCGAGGAGGCCGAGGTGTACCGGCAGGAGCTGCAGAGCCTGGCCTTCCCCATCGAGGACAAGGCCCTGTCGGCCTTCAGCCTGAGCGCGGAGACCGCCCGCAAGCACGACTACACCAGCCAGTGGACCTTCCGCACCATCGAGATGCTGCGGAAGCTCGACCCGGGCAAGTGGCCCCAGGAGCCCGAGGCGCGCCCGGGCACCCGCTGGGCCGACTCCTTCCTCGAGTTCCCGCTGCTGCAGAAACCCCTGCCGCTGCCGCCCCTGCCGGCGCCCGCGGCCCCCGCCGGGAAGGGCAAGCCATGAGGCGCGCCCTGGCAGCGGCCCTGGCGGCCCTGTGGCTCGCCGGCGCGGGCTGCAGCCCGCCGCCCGTGGTGAAGCCCGACGACGGCCTGGCCCGCCAGAAGCGCGCGGCGGTCGAGAAGTTCAACCAGGGCATCCGCCTGCTCGGCTCCAAGAAGGGCACCAGCTACTACGAGGCGGTCACCGCCTTCGAGGCGGCCGCGGCGGCGGACCCGGAGTTGTTCGAGGCGCACTACAACCTGGGGGTGCTGTACGACCGGGGCAACGACTACGCCAAGGCCCGGGCCGCCTTCGTGCGGGCGCTCGACCTCAAGCCGGGGGATCGGGCGGCGCTGTTCGACCTGGCCTCGGCCGCCCGCCGGGCGGGCCGGCTGGGCGAGGCGGTCGACATGCTCGAGGAGCTGATCGAGGCCCGGCCGGACGACTTCGCCGCGCGCAACAGCCTGGCGGTGCTCTACCGCCTGCAGGGCGATCACGACAAGGCCATCGAGCAGGCCCGCTTCGTGCTGGATCGCGACCCGCGCGACGTGCTGGCGTACAACAACCTGGCCACCAGCTTCTCCGAGACCGATCGCCACGAGATGGCCGAGGATCTGTTCCGCCGCGCGCTGGCGCTGTCGCCGGACCAGGCCGAGGTGCTGAACAACCTCGGGCTGGCGCGCCTGCGCTCGGGCCGGGTGCAGGAGGCGCTGGAGATGTTCCAGAAGGCCGCCGCGCGCGAGCCCCCCCTGCCCGAGGCCTTCCTGAACGCCGCGGCCGTGTACATGCAGAGCGCCGACTACGCGCGGGCGGCCGGGGTGTACCAGCGCCTGACCCAGCGCGTGCCGGGCTTCCTGCCGGGGCTGGTCGGGCTGGCGGTGGCCCAGCGCGGGCTGGGGCGCATCGAGGAGGCCGAGCGCAGCTACCAGAAGGTCCTGGGCCTGGACGGCCAGAACCCGGAGTCCATGTTCAACCTGGGGCTGCTGTACATGAACCACCGCGGCAAGCCGGACTGGGCCTGCGAGGCCTTCCGCCGCCTGCTGGCCTCGGGCCGGGCGGAGGAGGCCCTGGCCCGCCGCACCCGCGAGCTGATGGAGGATCTGCGCCTGCAGAACCCGGCCGCGTGCCCCGCGGAGGCGCCCGCCAAGGCGCCCGGCCCGCTGGGCGCGGGATCCAAGCCAGGAGCCAAGCCATGACCAGCCTGCCCCGGCGCGTGCTTGCCCTGCTCTTGTGCCTGAGCGTGTGCCTGGCCTGGCCGGCCGGCGCGGCCGAGCCCGCGGCCCCGGCGGGCAAGGAGGCCGGCTCGGTGCGCGTCTACCGCTTCGACGAGCTGGACGTCGAGGGCAACGTGAAGGCGCCCCAGCTGCTCTACTTCCTGAAACGCATCCGCACGCGCTTCCGCTCCTTCCGGCTGCCCGACCCGGACCTGACCCGGCGCACCCTCGAGACCCGCGACGCGCCCTTCCTGTGAGCCCCCGGGCCCGGCCCCGGAGGGAACCTCCGGGCGCCTTGACACGTCCCAAGGGGGATTGGAGAATCCGCCGGAACGAGCATGCCGAACACCGCCCCCCACCTGCTGCGCTGCTCCATGGTCTGGGAACGGACCCTGTTCGAGGAGCGCGTGTTCCGGCCCGGCCAGGCGGTCACCGCGGGCGACTCCTGGCGGAACACCTTCGCCCTGCGGGCGGAGGGCCTGGGGCGCCGCTTCGCCCTGCTCAAGGCCGGCCGCGGCAGCGCCGAGCTGCGGCTGCGCGCGGGCATGCGCGGCCAGCTCTCGCTGGGCGGCAGGAGCTGGGACGTGGAGGAGCTGCTGGCCGGGCGGGCCGAGGTGGGTGAGCAGCGCGACGGCGCGCTGCACGTCGGGCTGACCGAGGCCGACCGCGGGGTGCTGGTCTTCGGCCGGGTGGGCCTGGCCTTCGACTTCGTCCAGGCCGGCGCCGCACCCCCGCCCCCCGGCCTGGTGGACGTGCTCGGGCTCGACCGGCTGGTCTCGGGCATCTTCGCCGGGAGCATGGGGTTTCTGCTGCTGGTGGTGTTCGCCTCGCGCCTGTTCGGCGCCCCGGCCACGGAGTTCACCGTGGAGCAGCTGCCGGAGCGCTTCGTGTCGTTCGTGATCGAGGATCCCAACGCCGTCGAGGAGCTCCAGCGCGACGCGAAGAAGCTGCGCGAGGAGGAGCGCCGCCGGCGCGAGGAGGAGGAGCGCAAGCGCAAGGAGAAGCCGGAGACCCGCCCGGAGGCCAGGCCCGAGGCCCGGCCGGAGGCGCCGCCCGAGCGACCGGCCGACGAGGGCGACGAGGCGCGCAAGCGGCTGCGCGACAAGGTGGCCAACAAGGGCCTGGTGGCGGCCATGTCGGAGGCCCGCAAGTCCAACCGCTCGCTGTCCAACCTGCTGGACGAGAGCGGGCTGAACCGCAGCCTGGAGTCGGCCATGCGCGACCTGGAGAAGGGCCGGGCGCGCGTGCTGGGCTCGGTCGGCGAGGAGGGCCTGGCCGCCTCGCTCCAGCACGCCCGCACCAGCACCGAGGCGGTCGGCCAGGACGCGCGGGCGGACGGCCCGCGGGTGGGCCAGGCCGGGCGGGAGGCGGCCAGCGGCAGCCGCCTGGCGGGCCGCGCGGAGGCGCGCGTGGAGCTGGCCATGCCGGCCGAGGGCGCCCAGGTCACCGGCGGCACGCTGTCGAAGAAGCAGATCGCGGACGTGGTCATGCGCAACAAGGGCTCGATCCGCTACTGCTACGAGTCCCAGCTGATGCGCTTCCCCACCCTGCGCGGCAAGATCGTGGTCGACTTCATCATCGAGCCGGACGGCTCGGTCAGGACGGTCAACATCCCCGACAACGGCCTTTCCAACCGCACCGCCGGGGAGCAGGTGGCCAGCTGCCTGGTGCGCTTCATCCGCCGCTGGCGCTTCCCCGTGCCCCAGGGCGGCAAGGTGCGCGTGGTCTACCCGTTCAGCTTCGGACGGAGCCAATGAGCGCCGCGCCCCTCGCCTGCCTGGCCCTCGCCCTGGCGCTGCTCGGCGGCGCCTGCACCCCCGAGCGCTACTTCGGGCCCTACACGCTGGAGGCCCCGACCCCGCTCGAGGAGCGCACGGCCGCCCGCACCTTCGAGCTGCCGCTCGACGCCGGGCAGCGGGCCGCGCTCGAGGACCTGCAGTCCTGCCTGCGCGACCACCCCGACCGGGAGCCGCCCTGCGCCTGCGACCACCTGGTGCAGGTCGTCTCCACGCTCGAGCTGCGGGTGGACTACAAGCTCACCCACCTGACGGGCGAGGCGGCCAGCGTGGAGGTGTGGGTGGGCGCCGAGGCCGAGCCCGGCTGGCCCGATCCCGACGTGCTGCCGGACCGCCCGCGGGTGGAGGTGTTCGCCTTCCACCTCCACCGGCTGGGGCCGGGCGAGGCGGTGGTGCGCTCCTTCTCCGAGGGCGAGCTCACCGCCGCCGAGCTGGCCTGGTCGGCCGGCCACCACCCGGCCTGCGAGCCCCCCTCGCCCGGGCAGGGCCCGGCGCCGCTCGCCTGGCTGCTGGGCGCGTCCCTGCCCGGCGAGGAGCAGGCCCGCGTGGAGCTCGAGCTCACCGTCCGCGTGCGGGAGGGGGGATGAGCGCCGCGCGCGTGTCCCGGCTCGCCCTGGCGTCGTGCCTGGCGCTGGGCCTGCTGGCGCCGGGCGCGGGCCGGGCCGAGGAGGCGCCCGCGCCGGAGGGCGCGGAGTGCCCCGCCCCGGAGGACGCCATCCCGCGCGGGCTGCAGCTGCGGGCCTCGGTCGGGCCGGCGGTGTGGGTCGGGGCGGTCGGTCCGATGGCCGACGTGGGCGCGGTGTTCTCCTTCCAGGCCGCCTACGAGCTGTGGCCCTACCTGGCCGTGGAGGCCGCCTGGACCAGCGCGCTGCACGACACCGACCAGCCCGCGCCCCCGCAGCCCGGCACCTTCACCACCCACGCCGCCCACGGCGGCCTGCGCCTGGCGTTGCCGCTGGGGCGCTTCGATCTGTTCGCCCGCGGCGGGGTGGGCGTGCAGTGGGTCCGGCCGGACATCCTGGTGCGCGTCGAGGGCTTCGACGGCGACCTGCGCCTGGGCTGGCTCGGGGGCCTGGGCTTCGTCTGGCACACCCCCCAGCGCCACCTCTGGCTGGGGCTCGAGGCGGACGCCCAGGGCGCCCTGGGCTTCCCCGGGATCCTGCTGACCGCCCACGCCTTGCTGGGCTGGACGCTCTGAGACCCACCCACGGGAGGGGACATGACCGGCGACGACCGCTACGATCTGAAGCCCATCCGCGCGCCGCGCACCGCGGGCCGCACCCTCGAGCTCCTGGCCGGGCTGGCGGAGGGGCGCCTGGGCGGCGCGGCCCTGTCCGGCACCCTGCTCACCAGCGCCGGCGTGCCGGAGCTGCGCGCGGCCGGCTCGACCGAGGCGCCGACCCTGCAGCCGCCGCCCGCCCCGTCCAGCCCGCCCGCGCCCGGCCACGCGCCCGATCCACTGCGCCTGGCGGCGCTGCCCGAGCCCGCCCGGCCCGAGGGGTTCTTCCCCCCCACGGTGGGCGACCTGGCCCGGGCCTACCGCGAGCGCCGCACGGATCCGGTGGCCGTGGCCGAGCTCGCGCTGGCCTGCTGCGCCCGGGCCGAGGCGCTGACGCCCCCGCTGCGGGCCATCCTGGCCCAGGACTCCGAGGACGTCCACGCCCAGGCCTGGGCCGCGGCCGCGCGCCTGGCGCGGGGCGAGGCCCTCTCGCCCCTGGACGGGATCCCGGTGGTGGTCAAGGACGAGCTCGACCAGCGCGGCTACCCCACCACGGTGGGCACCCGCTTCCTGGGCGCCCGGGGGCCGGCCGCGGAGGACGCCACGGCCGTGGCCCGGCTGCGCGCGGCCGGGGCCGTGCTGATCGGCAAGGCCAACATGCACGAGATCGGCCTGGGCGTGACCGGGGTGAACCCGCACCACGGCGCCGTTCGCAACCCGCACGCGCCGGAGCGCATCACCGGCGGCTCCTCCAGCGGCCCGGCCGCGGCCGTGGCGGCGGGGTTGTGCCCGCTGGCCGTGGGCGCGGACGGCGGGGGCTCGATCCGCATCCCGGCCGCGCTGTGCGGCGCGGTGGGCCTCAAGCCCACCTTCGGGCGGGTCAGCGAGCGGGGCGCGGCGCCCCTGTGCTGGAGCGTGGCCCACGTGGGGCCCATCGCCGCCAGCGCCCGCGACGCGGCGCTGGGCTACCTGCTGATGGCCGGCCCGGATCCGGCCGATCCGAACACCTGGGGCCAGCCGCCGCCCACCCTGGACGGCTTCGGGCGGACCGATCTCCACGGGCTGCGGATCGGGGTGTACGAGCCCTGGTTCCGGGACGCGGAGCCAGCCGTGGTGGCGGCCTGCCTGCGCGGGCTGGAGATCCTGGAGCGGGCCGGCGCCACCCGGGTGGCGGTCCGCCTGCCCGAGCTCGCGCTGCTGCGGGTGGTCCACATGGTGACCATCGTGTCCGAGATGGCCGCCTCCCAGCTCGAGCACCGCGCCCAGCACCGCAAGGACTACGGCGGAGACACGCGCCTGAACCTGGCGCTCGCCAACCGGCTGACGGCCGCCGACTACGTGCACGCCCAGCGGCTGCGCACCCGGCTGGCGGCCCACTTCCACGGGGCGCTGGCGCAGGTGGACGCCCTGGCCACCCCGGCCACGGCCTGCGCCGCGCTGCCCATCCCCCGGGACGCGCTGCGCGCCGGCGAGTCCGATCTGAACGCCCTCGAGCGCATCATGCGCTTCGCCCCGGCCGCCAACCTGACCGGGCTGCCGGCCATCTCCGTGCCCGCCGGCTACACCCCCGAGGGGCTGCCTGTCGGGCTGCAGCTCATCGGCCGCATGTGGGAGGAGCACCGCCTGCTCGCCTGGGCGGCGGTGATCGAGTCCCAGACCCCCCGCAGGCAGCCGAAGGTGTGGTTCGATCTGCTGGGCGGGTGAGCGCTACTTCAGCTGCTTGAAGGCCTGGCGGCCGGCGTAGCGGGCGCTCTTGCCCAGCCACTCCTCGATGCGCAGCAGCTGGTTGTACTTGGCGATGCGCTCCGAGCGGGAGGCCGAGCCGGTCTTGATCTGCCCGGCGCCCGTGGCCACCGCCAGGTCGGCGATGGTGGTGTCCTCGGTCTCGCCCGAGCGGTGGGAGATGACCGTGGTCCAGCCGGCGTGCTGGGCCATGCCGATGCAGTTGAGCGTCTCGGTCAGCGTGCCGATCTGGTTGACCTTGATGAGGATCGAGTTGGCGACCCCCTTGTCGAGGCCCATCTGCAGCCGCTCGGTGTTGGTCACGAACAGGTCGTCGCCCACGAGCTGGATCTTGTGCCCGAGCTTGTCGTTGGCGAGCTTCCAGCCATCCCAGTCGTCCTCGGCCAGGCCGTCCTCGATGGACACGACCGGGTAGCGCTCGACCAGCTCGGCCCAGTAGCCGACCATGTCGGTCGGGCTGAGCTCGCGCTTGTCGCTCTTGAGCACGTAGCGCTTCTTCTTCGCGTCGAAGAACTCGCTGGCGGCCGGATCCATGGCGATGGCCACCTGCTTGCCCGGGGTCAGCTTGGCGCCGTGGATGGCGTCCATGAGCAGCTTGAGCGCGTCCTCGTTCGAGTCGAGCGACGGCGCGAAGCCGCCCTCGTCGCCCACGCCCGAGGCCTTGCCGGCCTTCTCCAGGACCTTCTTGAGGCTGTGGAACACCTCGGCCCCGTAGCGCAGGGCCTCGGCGAAGGTCGGCGCGCCCAGCGGCACCACCATGACCTCCTGGATGTCGACGTTGTTCGAGGCGTGCTTGCCGCCGTTGAGGACGTTCATCATGGGCACCGGCAGCAGGTTCGCGTTGACGCCGCCCAGGTAGCGGTAGAGCGGCATCTCCATCGCCATGGCGGCCGCCCGGGCCGCGGCGATGCTCACCCCCAGGATGGCGTTGGCACCCAGCTTCGACTTGTTGGGCGTGCCGTCCAGCTCGAGCAGCGCCTGGTCGAGCCCGATCTGGTCGGTGGCGTCCATGCCCACCACCTCGGGCGCGATCAGCGTGTTGACGTTCGCCACCGCCTTCTGCACGCCCTTGCCCAGGTAGCGGCCCTTGTCGCCGTCCCGGAGCTCGAGGGCCTCGTGCTGTCCCGTGCTGGCGCCGGAGGGCACGCAGAAGCGCCCGTAGGCGCCGCTGGCCAGGCCGACCTCGACCTCGACGGTCGGGTTGCCGCGCGAATCCAGGATCTCACGCCCACGCACCTCGATGATCTCGGTCGACATGCTCTCACCTCCGGGAAGGGTCGATTCCACGCGTCGGAAGGCGTACCACAACGCGCGAGGCTGCAACAGCAAAAAACGTGGGGTATTCAGGCCTGGGGGGATGCCGCGGCGGCCAGGCGGCCGCCACGGGCAGGGAGGGAGGCAGCGTCAGGCGCCGTAGTCGATGATGATCACCCCGCGCTCGCCGTCCTGCTCATCGCGGGCGGACCCGTCCTCCGGGTCGTGGGTGTCGCCATCCTCGGGCACCTCGAGAGTCGGCCGCTCCTGCTTGCGCCGTTGGTCCTCGCGCCGCTTGAGCTCCTCGATGATGAAGGCATCCAGCATGACCTGAGGCCTCCTCGCCTCGTGTACCCTCATCCTAGTTCCGAAAACCAAAGACGCAAGATCCGGGCCAAGGATCTGTTTCGAATGGAGAATTTATCCATTCAAATTCAACAGATTACACAGGAAACGGAACCCAGGGCTGCTTGTGACCGGCGAACAGGCCGGAAACACGGCAAAAATTGTCAGCCGGCTGGAAAAAACTGCGGGGTGCACGCAAGCTGGCCCATCGGCATTCGCGTGTCCCTTCCCGGGTTGCGATCGCCTGGCACCAGGGAAAGGGCACCAGGGAAAGGCCCCAGGGAAAGGCCAGGGAAAGGGGGTCTCACTGATTGGGGACACAGTAGCAGGCGCCCTCGATGTCGTAGGGGTCGAAACCCACATCGCAGGCACCCGCGGTGCACTCCGGAGAGCAGAAGGAGGCACCACAGCCACCACTCACGCAATCGAGATTCCAGTAGGCTGCATAGTAGGCCAGGCAGTCCGCCACACCCGCAGGGCATGGGGTTCCGATCGGATCCTGAGAGATTCCCAGGCAGGTCAGGCCGACAGCGCACGCGTCCGCGTCCGCGTTGACCTGGTCGAAGGGGCAGGGCTCGCCCGCGGCGCTCCCGCCGACGTCGGCCGGGATGCAGTAGCAGGTGGCTTCGATGGCCTGCGGGACGAAGCCCGTCTCGCAGGAGCCGTCCAGGGCGCACTCCGCGGAGCAGAAGGAGGCGCCGCACTTGGGCGCGCCGCCGAAGTCCACGCAGTCCGGGTTGAAGGCCGCGCCCAAGGCGGTGACGCAGTCCGCGTCCCCGTTCGGGCAGTCTGGCGATCCGGCCTCGACGCTGAAGCCCAGGCAGGCCAAGCCGGCCTGGCAGAGATCCGCGTCGATGTTCGTATCGCCGAACGGGCAGGGATCGCCCGCGGCGCTGGCGCCGGCGTCGTCCGGGATGCAGTAGCAGCTTCCGCTCACGGTCTGCGGGATGGCGCCCGCCGGGCAGTTGCCCTGCGCGTCGCAGGGGCTCGAGCAGAAGGAGGCGCCGCAGCGGCCCGAGCCGGCCACGTCCACGCAGTCCGGGTTCCAGGAGGCCTGGAAGTCGACCAGGCAGTCGTCCGCGCTGACGCAGGCGAGGGACGTCAAGTCCGCCGGGATGCCCAGGCAGATCAGGCCGCTGGCGCAGCTCTCGGCATCCGCGTTGGTGAGATCGAACGGGCAGGGATCGCCCTGCTGCGCGGTGCCGGGCTCCGGGGCCGGGAGGCAGTAGCAGTCCTCGCCCACGAGCGCCGGCTGGAAGCCCTGCTCGCAGGAACCGTCCAGGGCGCAGCGCGGAGAGCAGAACGAGAAGCCGCAGTGGTCCGGGTTGCCGCAGGCACCGGTCACGCACTCGCTGTTCCAGTTCCCCTGGAAGACCGAATCGCAGTCGCCAGCGGTCGCGCATGGCTCCTCGGCGGCGTCGACACCCAGGCAGGCCAGGCCCGGCAGACAGTCGCCCGCGTCGGGGTTGATGGCGCCGAAGGCGCAGGCCGCTCCCGCTGGCTGCTGTCCGATCGGGTACCAGAGGCACATCCTGATGGCGGGGAACGACTCGGTGCAGACGGCGCACTCCCCTGTCCCCTCCATGGTTCGGCACAGAGAAACCGACGTGCAGGAGCTTTGCTCTGGGCAGTCGCCGTCGGACTCGCACACCTCCGAGCAGTGGGCATTCACGCACATGCCCATGCACTGATCGTCGTCCTCGCTGCACTCGGCCCCGGCCGGCAGGGCGCCGCGGGCACCGCAGTAACCCTGCAGAGCGTGGCCGGTCGGATCGAGGTGGGGCGCGCAGACCTCGCCCGCGGAGCACTGAGAGGAAGCCGTGCAGGACTGATCCGCAGAGGCGACGCAAGCGGAGTCCCCTCCGTCGACCACCTGGCACTGGAAGAAGACGTCCGGATCCTCGCTCTGGCAGTCGTTGCAGTCCGCGTTGGTCACGCAGTTGTGAGAGCAGTACGTCTCCTGGGTCGTCAGGCAGTGATGGTTCGGATCGCAGGCCGAGTCCAGCTGGCCGACACACGACTGGCCGCAGGTCTTGTCCTGGATGCCACAGGTATAGCCAGGCTCGATCTTCAGGCACACCCTGAAGTCGCCGCCCACGTCCACGCAGCACATGAGCGCGGTCTCGCCCGCGGCGTGGTTCACGCAGTCCTCCGGCCGCAGGCAATCGCGGGCGGTGCAGTAGCCCGTGCCGTCGGCGTAGCGCAGACACCAGCCGGTCTCGCACTCGTTCGACTCCTGGCAGGCCTCGCCCATCAACCGGAGGCTGGAGCGGCAGGCGCCGGCCTCGCACACCTCGTCCAGCCCGCAGGTGCCGCAGGAGGTGCCGGCGCAAGGATCGGGACCGCATTCCAGCATCCCGCAGCAGGGGGGTTCACCCTCGCACATGCCGTCGGCCGAGCAGGCCTGGCCGGGCAGACACTCGCCACACAGCAGCCCGCACACCGGATCAAGGCCGCACTCGCGGCCGGCGCAATCGGGGGTGCAGGGCTGGCACCGGCCGCTCGCGTCGCAGAGCTCGCCCTCGCTGCAGGTGCCGCATGACTCGCCCAAGCAAGGATCCGGACCGCACTCCCGGGTACCGCAGCAGGGGTAGTCGCCGAGGCACATGCCTCCCGGGGTGCAGACCTCGCCCACCCCGCAGGCCCCGCAGCTCCCGCCGCAGCCGTCGTCCCCGCACTCCCGGCCGGTGCAGTCGGGCGCGCATGTTCCGAGGCACTGTCCTTCCGCGCTGCAGCTCTCGCCAGCGAGGCAGGTACCGCAGCTCAAGCCACAGCCGTCGTCTCCGCACTCGCGCACCTCGCAGGCGCGCACGCAGGACAGGGGGCGACAGAACCCCCTGGCCAGGTCGCAGGCCTGCTCCGCGCCGCAGGCGGCATCGGACTCACATGGGGTCGGCGCATCGTAGTCCACGCAGCCGGGCCAGGCCAGGGCTGCGCCCAGGAGCAGGGCCATGCCAACGGGCGCGCGGAACTGCCTCTTGATCTGCAGGGTCCCCATCCAATCCCTCCTTCGATGCCCGGGTCTTTTCCTGGCGCATTGTAGCTCATCAGCCAGGTGGAGGGAAGGTCGCAACCCGACAGGTCGCAACCCGAAAGGCATCTCCCACCCAGGGTGCGCCACCCCCGCCGCAGATGCCCGCCGGGTGCCAGCCACCCGCAGCCAGGTTGAAAGCGGGCCACACCTGGAGGCGGGGCCCGCCGGGTCTGCGCGAACCTCGTCCAGGTCCGGCGGGCATGGCCCTCCCCGAGTCGACCGCATCCGCGGGGCGGCGGTACCTCCCGCCAGGTCGGCGAGAATCGTACGGAGGCGGGATCGAACTCCTGGGAGGTCCGATGCACATGCGGCGAGGTGAGAGATGGGTCCAGGAAGGTCGGATCGAACCGCGCGAAGTAGAGATCGAGATCCGGCGAGGTGCGTTTGACATGCACGCAGGTCCGATCGACTTTCCGTGAGGTGGGATCGAGGTGCGGCCAGGTCAGCGGCACATGTCGAGAGGCTGAAACGAAACGCGCCGAGGTCCGTCACGCGTGTCCGGAGGTCGGGCGGCCTGCTGCCGCGCATGCGGTTGAGCTCGACCAGACACCGCGGAACCTGCCTGCCACCAGGTTCGAAATCGGCCCAACCGCGTCAGACATGCGCCAACCAGGGTTCGAACTCCACGCCCCTCTGTCCGAAACGTCCGGATCCGCGTCACACATCGGCGAAAGCGCGTCACGCATGCGCGAGGGTGCGTCTTACATGCGCCCAGCTACGCCAGACATGCTCCCAACCGCGTCACGGTTTCGCCCAACCACGTCAGACATCCCCACGGATGAGTCGGAAATGCGCGAGGGTGCGTCACGGATCGCTGCGGAGCGAGCGACACGTCGTGGTTCGAGGCGGCTCCGGGCGCGTTCGAAGCGCCCGGTCCGCGGTTGGAACTCCCGGAGCATCTGTGGGGCCTTCCAGCCGAACTGTCGGGCGGCCCATTTGAAATGTCCAATCATGGCGGTGACTCGGCCCGTGCATCCGGGAGACCTCGCCACGTCCTCGGCCGAGATGGTCCCGTGCGCGTTCAGAACGCCCGGTTCTCCGTCCAGCGTTGCCCGTTCCGCGCTCGAACCGCGGCCTCACGCGTGGAAGGTGCGCGTCACCGCAGACGAACTGGCGAAGCCTCGGGGCGAAGTCCCCGAGGCTCCAGGCAGGATGGTGAAGGGTGCATTCAAAGCGCGCGATGAATGATTCAAAGTGCTGCAGCATCCGTGCGAAGTCGGCGAGTCTCCATCCAACATGCCGAGGTGCGCATACGAACTCGATCCGTCGCCCCTGGGCTCCCTGAGGCTACGACTGCCTCCTCACGGGACCCTGGCACCTGGGTTGGAGGGCGCATTGAACAAACTATCCAGCAATTCGTTCCTCATCTCTCCGCACATCTTCATCGGCTTGTGGTCTCTTGAAAGAATACACCTCTTTGTACTTCTGAATCTTTCGAGACAGCTTCTGGCGCTAACCTCTCTTCTCCTTGCCATTTCCTGGAACAACTCGACATCTACGCCAGATTTGTCCAGAACTACACTCTCCCTTAGAATTCTCTCACATAGGTCCGCCTCATACTTCAACAGTCTGTAGTTTTCCTCCGACATCTCATCAAGAAACTCTCTTACTTTCGGATTGCCATCACATTCCATCAATCCATCCCAGAATTCAGGTGCATTAACCATAGCCTTGCAACTATGCACCACTCCTCGCAACGTGCCGACATCGCCTCGCTTGCAGAGTTCACCCGCCAGACTTCTGATCAATGTAGCATATCGATTCAGCTGTTCTCCACTGCCCCCTTTTCTACCAATGATCCCCACAAAGGTCTCCCTAGCAATCCATGAAGCCTCTGCAGCCTCATGGCTATTCCGTATCTCATCTAGAACTGCGCGAATATTCTCCGGATTATTGTTCTCTATCAACTCCTCTGAATACTTTTCTGCGGCTACCTTCGCGGCTATGGATACGCTCCCTATTCCCCCCGAATAGCTCGCTGTAACATCTGGTGATTCTTGCACTTCCGTGCATGCAGTTCCGAATAATAGCAGAATCACTGCCATTCTTCTGGCTAGCATGTGTATTCCTCCTCGTCCCTAGAACTCTCTCGCGATAAAACCAGCAATGTTTATACGCTTACACGCAATACCACCTTCGCAATAGGGGACGTTCCTGCATTGTTCACATTTCCCGACGAGGCGCTCGACGTCCAGCCTCAGAAATCACCTGGCACCAACGGAGGGGCACCATCGGAGGCCCACCATCGGAGGCCCTGTTATCTTGGTCCAAGTCTGCCTTCAACTATCTTGTTATCCAAAAGCTCGCAACAAGCATGAGGCTCTCCTGATTTATCAACAACGATAGCCCCGCTGCTTTTCAACCGTTCAATAAAGCCCATTGCCTCGCTTCGCCTCTCCGAAAAATAGTTATCTATCCAAAACTCCTTGAACATGCCTCGATTATGTGCAGCTGCATCCCTCAAGCACTTGTTAGGATCCTTAGCGTACTTTAGAAAATCCACGCAATATCCCGTCGTATCCGCCAGTAGTTCCGCTAGGTTGCGAATTCTATCTTGAGTGTCATGCTTCTTTAGAACACTCCATATCACTCTGTGTTCAACATAATCCTTTGGAGCCATCTTGACAATTGCCATAATAGCATCCGTCTCCTCACGCTCAGCCAGCAAGTCTAGGTATTCTGTAAAACAGATCTCCAAGACATCATGCCCAATCAACGTCCCTGTGGATTTCTGCAACTCTATTGACCTTTTTTTTGCACAGTGCCTGTATACCGCATAACTAATCGCAGATCTTCCGTCTGGCGTCTGCAATTCCACCCGATCAAGCAATCCCTCATAAACATGCCTCATCGCCTGTTCGTTTTCGTCACCTCTATCCATACTGTCGATCTTCTTTTCAATGTCCGACCACACAGTAATGCCACCGCTGTTTGTGCCGGCGTCCTGTTGCCCAGATACTTCTCCGCTCCTACAGCTGACCAAACACCACGCGAAAAACGCGAGGCCCAAAGAAAGGCGCAAGCTATTCATGCCACTCCTCCCGCCTAAGGAGTATTTCTGTAGTCTCCAATCTACTAAATCTGCGCAATAGGGGACGTTCCTGCATTATCTACATTTCCCGACGAGGCGCTCGACGTCCACTCCGCGCTCCGCGCTCGCCTCCCGGCCCCACTCCCCGCCCCTCCACGCACTCCGCCACTCCGAGCCTGAGCCCGCTCCCACCCGGACGGTCGCGCCGCATCAAGGGGTCTGGCGATCCGCCGCGCTCAGGACTTCTCGCCCCGCGGCAGGCTGATCACCGCCAGCACCCGCGAGGTGCCCTTGCCGGTGTGGGACACGCGGTGGGGCATGTTGGCGTCGTAGTAGACCGAGTCCCCCGGGCCCAGCACCAGCCGGTCGTCCTGCAGCAGGATCTCGATCTCCCCCTCCAGCACGAACAGGAACTCCTCCCCGCCGTGGGTCGACAGCCCCTCCAGCTCGACCGGGTGCTCGGAGGTGGCGTCGAAGGTGATCAGGAACGGGTCCATCCGGCGCTCGCGCTTCTCCGAGCCCAGGGCGCGGTACTCGATCCCGAAGTCGGTGCCGTCCTTGGCCGCGAAGCGGGTGGCCACCTTCTCGTCGGCCGCCCGCACCAGGGAGAAGAGCTTGCGCGGGCCGTGGTCGAAGAAGTGCCCGAGGCGCACCCCCAGGCCGTCGCACACCTTGACCAGCACCCCCAGGGGGGGCGAGATGAGCCGCTCCTCGATGCGCCGGAGCTCCTCGGCGTCCAGCCCGATGCGCTGGGCGAGCTGCTCCACGCTCAGGCAGGCGCCCTCCCGCAGGCGCTTGATGCGCTCCCCGACCGGCAAGGCCTGTTCACTCGGAGCCGACATGCTACTCTCCCCCCCGCGCGGGCAGGGTCGGCTGCACCCTCAGGCCAGCGCCTCCGCCCGGCGCTTGAACGCGTCGAGCATGGCCGGGAGCTGGGTGGCCGCCAGGGCGGTCACGATGGCCGCCGGCACCAGCACCCCGACCTTCATGACCAGACGGTAGGTGGCCCGGGTGCGCCGGCCGCCCTCCAGGGGCTCGAGGGTCCAGGACCCGTCGTTGACCGACATGAGGTTCCCCGTCACCAGGCTCCAGCCGAGGCGGCTGGCCGGCTCGAGGGCGTAGCGCAGGGTGTACTTGACCCCCTTGCCCATGAGCTTGACCTCGTGCTCCACGACCACCTCGCGCTCCGCCCGGCTGAGCACCTGGATGGCCCGGAGCCCCACCGCCTGGAGGAACTCCGGGTAGCGCTCGAAGTCCGTGATGACCTGGAAGAACTTCTCGGGACATACCTCCACCTCGATGCTGCGCACCGCCTCGGCCATCTCCTCGCCCGCTCCTCCTCCCCCACACCCACCCTGGCTGCCCGAGCCTACCAGACAGGCCGCCAGCCCTTCAACCCCGGCCGTCCAGGTCCCGCAGCGACTCGCCGGCGTGGTACGAGGAGCGCACCAGCGGGCCGGCCAGGATCCGCAGCCCCAGGGCCCGGCCCCGCTCGCGGAACAGGGCGTACGACTCCTGCCCGACCTGGCGCGCCACCGGTAGGTTGGCCCGCCGCGGCTGGAGGTACTGGCCGATGGTGACCAGGTGGCACCCGGCCGCCCGCAGGCCGGCGAGCAGCTCGAGCACCTCCCCGTCCTCCTCCCCCAGGCCGACCATCAGCCCGCTCTTGACCACCGGGGCCGGCGTCCGCCGGGCCGCCCGGGCGAGCAGCTCGAGGGAGCGGGCCAGATCGGCCCCGGGCCTCGCCAGCGGGTAGAGCCGGGCCACGGTCTCGACGTTGTGGTTGAGCACGTCGGGGCCGGCCGCCAGCACCTGCTCCAGGGCGTCCGCGCGGCCGCCCAGGTCCGGCACCAGCACCTCGACCCGCGTGTCCGGGCAGCGCGCCCGGATGGCGCGCACGCAGGCGGCGAAGGCCGAGGCGCCGCCGTCCGGCAGATCGTCGCGGGTGACCGAGGTCACCACGGCGTGGCGCAGCCCGAGCCGGGCCACGGCCTCGGCCACCCGCCCGGGCTCGTCCGGGTCGGGCGGCGCGGGCGGGCAGCCGCGCGAGATCGCGCAGAAGCGGCAGCCGCGGGTGCACACGTCCCCCAGGATCAGGAAGGTGGCGGTGCCTGCGCCGAAGCACTCGCCTGCGTTCGGGCAGCGCGCCTCCTCGCAGACCGTGTGCAGCCTGGCCTGCCGCAGCAGCACCTTGAGCGCGTGCCGCTCCGAGGGACGGCCCGGCATGCGCGGGCGGCCCGGACTCACTTCTGCTCCTCGGGGATGCCCGGGACCCTGACGCCGCACATGCGGCAGCGCGGCACGCTCAGCAGGCGCCCGCAGCCCGGGCAGCGGGCGGTGATCTCCTCCCCGCGGCGCAGGGCCGGCGCCGGGCTGGCCGGGCGCGGCGGGGGCGGGATGCGCATGCCGCAGGCGTCGCAGAAGCCCGCGGCGCCCTGCTCGTGCCCGCAGTTGGGGCAGCGCACCGCCCCGCCCGGGGGCGCCTCGGGCGGGGCCTCGATGCGCATGCCGCAGGCCTCGCAGATCTCCGAGCCGGCCTGCTCGTGGCCGCAGGTCGGGCAGCGCACCTGCACCACGTGCGGCGCGGGCGGGGCCTCGATGCGCAGGCCGCAGCTCTCGCACACCTCCGAGCCGAGCTGCTCGTGCCCGCAGCCGGGGCACCGCACCCTGCGCGCGGTCTCCGCGGGGACCTGCACGATGCGGATGCCGCAGCCGTCGCAGAAGCCCCCCCCGACCTGCTCGTGGCCGCAGTTCGGGCACCTGACCGGCCCGCCGGGCGCCGGCAGCTCGGCCAGGCGCATGCCGCAGGCGTCGCACAGCCGCCCGCTGGCCTGCTCACGGCCGCAGGCCTCGCAGCGCAGGATGGTCCGCGCCGCGCCCGGCTCGGCCGGCGCCGCGGGCGCGGCCGGGCGGACCCTGGTCACGCTCAGCCCGCACACCCCGCAGAACCGCACGCCCTCGGGTTGTTCCTGCCCGCACGCCTCGCATCGCATGGTCGCCTCGCAATCCGTCAGGCCACCTCGGCCAGCATGAGCCGCTGTCCCCAGCGGCGCCACAGCGCGTCCCGCAGGGCCTGGTGCTCGGGCGCGCGCAGCTCGGGGTCGCGCTCGATCAGCTCGAAGGCCGTGCGGCGCGCCTCGCTCAGCACGTCCGCGTCGCGGGCCAGGTTGCCCACCGAGAAGGCCGGCAGCCCCGACTGGCGGGTGCCCAGGAACTCTCCCGGCCCGCGGATGGCGAGATCCTCCTCGGCGATCACGAACCCGTCCGTGGTGCGCTCCATGACCTTGAGCCGCGCCCGGGCGTCCTCGGAGCCCAGCTCGTGCGCCACCAGGAAGCAGCTGCCCGGCCGGCTGCCCCGCCCCACCCGCCCGCGCAGCTGGTGGAGCTGGCTCAGGCCGAAACGCTCCGCGTGCTCGATCACCATGACCCCGGCCCGGGCCACGTCCACGCCGACCTCCACGACCGTGGTCGACACCAGCACGTCCAGCTCGCCCGCGGCGAAGCGCCGCATGACCGCGTCCTTCTCCTCCGCCGGCATGCGGCCGTGCAGCAGCCCCAGGCGCAGGCCGCGGAAGGCGCCGGCCGCGAGCTCCTCCGCCATGCGGGTCGCGTCGCGCAGATCGATCTTCTCGGAGGCCTCCACCAGCGGGTAGATCAGGTAGGCCTGGCCCCCGGTCTCGACCTCGCGCCGCACGGCCCGGTAGGCCTGGCCCACCTGGCCGCCGCGCAGCACCTGCGTGCGCACCGCCTGGCGGCCGGGCGGCAGCTCGTCCAGGATGGACACGTCGAGGTCTCCGTACAGCGTCATGGCCAGCGTGCGCGGGATGGGCGTCGCCGTCATCACCAGCACGTGGGGCGCCAGGCCCTTGCCGCGCAGCCGGGCGCGCTGCAGCACCCCGAAACGGTGCTGCTCGTCGATCACGCACAGGCCCAGGCGGTGGAACTCGACCGCCTCCTCGAGCAGCGCTTGGGTGCCGATCACCAGCCCGGCGCGGCCCGAGCGGATGGCCTCGAACGCCCGGCGCCGCTCGTCCCCCTTGACGGCCGCGGTCAGCAGCACCGTCTCCAGGGCGTCCGGGCCGCGGCGCAGCAGCTCCGCGATGCGGCGGTGGTGCTGCTCGGCCAGCACCTCGGTCGGCGCCATGAGCGCCGTCTGGCCGGCGGCGCGCGAGACGGCCACCGCGGCCAGCACCGCCAGGGCCGTCTTGCCCGAGCCCACGTCGCCCTGCAGCAGGCGGTTCATCGGCCGCTCGGCGGCCAGATCGCGCAGGAGCTCCTCCAGCACCCGGCGCTGCGCGGGGGTCAGCGCGAAGCCGAACAGGCGCTCGGCCAGCGCGGCGTAGTCGCCCCCGGCGCACAGGCCGTGGGCCCGCTGGCGGCGGACGCGCTCGCGCCTGAGCGCCAGGCCGAGCTGCAGCAGGAAGAACTCCTCGAACACCAGCCGGCGCTGGCCCGGCGAGCGGAAGCCGTTGAGCAGCTCCACGTCGGCGTCCGGCCCGGGGCGGTGCACCGCGCCGAGCGCCGCCGCGAGCTCCGGCAGCCCGTGGGCCGCCCGCACCCAGGCCGGCAGCACGTCCCGGGCCTGGGCGGCGTAGGCGTCCACCACGCGCGCCTGGATGCGCCTGAGCGCCTTGGGGTAGACGCCCTCCACCTCGGGGTAGACGGGGATCAGCCGCTCGGCCTCCAGCGCCTCGGAGGCCGCGTCCGCCTCCCCGGCCTCCTCGGGCGCGGGCTCGACCTCGGGGTGCACCAGCTGGCGCTGGCCCCGGTACAGCTCGACCAACCCGGCCACCCGCACGCGGGCGCCGCGCTGGAAGCGCCGGGCGAAGGACTGGGGGTGGAAGTTGAACCAGCGGCACAGGATCCGGCCGCTGGCGTCGCCGAGCAGCAGCTCGAAGATGCGCCGGCCGCGGCCGGCGTGGCGCATGCCGAAGTCGAGCACCTGGGCCAGGAAGGCGGCCTGCTCGCCGGGCCGGAGCGCGGAGATGGAGGCGACCAGCGGCCGGTCCTCGTAGCGCCTGGGCAGGAAGCGCAGCGCGTCGCCCACGGTGTGGATGTCGTGCGCCGCGAAGCGCTCGGCCAGCCTCGGACCCACGCCCTTGACGTACTGGATGGGGCTCTCGAGCGGGTCTCGCTCGGGGGTCATCCTACCGCCCACCGCCCTTGCGCTGGATGAGCTGCAGCAGGGCCGTGGCCCGGGCCGTGTCGTTGGCCATGGCCAGGGCGTTGTACTCGGCGGTGGCCTTGGCCAGCATGCCCAGCAGGGCGTACGCCTGGCCGAGCAGGAAGTGGGCCTCGTTGTCGTCGTAGTCCACCTGGACCACCTTCTCCAGCACCTCGACCGCCTGCTTGAAGCGCTTCTGCTCGAGGTGCAGCCGGCCGAGCAGCACGCGGCAGGGCAGGCAGTCCGCGTGCGCCTTGAGCGCGCCCTCCAGGGTCCGGCGGGCCCCGGTGTTGTCCTTGCGCTCGAGCTGCGCCTTGGCCAGCGCGATGTGGGCCTCCAGCAGCTCGGGCGAGACCTTGACCGCGCGCTGGAAGGCGTCGTGGGCCCGATCCACCAGCAGGTTCTTCTCGTAGATCTGCCCGAGCAGCAGGTAGGCCCGGCCGAGGTCGGGCTTCAGCCGGAGCGCGTTCTGCAGGGACAGGACGGCCTTCTCCACCTGACGGGCCTGCACCTGGGCCTCGCCCAGGTAGTAGAACGCCCACGGGTTGCGGCGGTCCTTGGCCAGCGCGCCCTCCAGGGTGGCCGCGGCCTTGTCGGCCTTCCCGCCCAGCAGGTAGCAGCGGCCGGCCTGGATGGTGGCCTCCACGTTGTCCGGGCTGGTGGCGATGGCGAGGTTGTAGGCCCGCAGCGCCTCCTTGATGTCGCCCTTGCTGAAGTACACGTCGCCCCGGCGCAGGTGGGCCTCGCCCAGGCGGGCGTCGAGCCGGATGGCCTGTTCGAAGAAGGCCAGGGCCTCGTCCGGCTTGGCCTGCGCGAGCAGCACCTGGCCCCGCAGCAGGGGCACCTCGGCCCGCGCAGGCGCGAGCTGGGCCGCCTTCTCCAGGGCCTGCAGCGCGGCCGGGATCACGGCCTGGGCCTGGTAGGCGCGGGCCAGCCCGAGGTAGGCGTCCGCGGAGGACGGCACCTTCTCCAGGGCGGCCTCGAAGGCCGCCACGGCCGCCTCGTACTTGGCGGCCTTGAGCTGCAGCGCCCCGGCGCGCATGCGGCCTCCGGCCGTCTCGGTCTCGTGGGTGTCGGCCTCGGCGTACTTGGCCAGGGCCTCCGCGAGCTTGCCCTGGCCGGCCAGCTCGTCGCCCTCCCGCAGCAGCTCGGCCACCGGCGAGCAGGCCAGCGCCAGCAGGGCGGCGAGGCCCAGGCCGATCAGGGGGGCCAGTGACGCGCGCGGGCTCATTCGAAGCGGATCTCCTCGACCTCGAGCTCGCGCTCGCCGGCCGGGCTGTTGAACAGGAACACCTCGCCCTTGATCTTGCCGACCAGCGCCCGGCCCAGCGGCGAGCTGATGGACAGCCGGCCCTTGGCGAGATCGCTCTCGTCCTCCCCCACCAGCTGGTAGGTCATGTGCTTCTCGCGGGTCAGGTCGTTGACCACCACCGTGGCGCCGAAGATCACCTTGTCGCCGCCCAGCTCCGAGGGCTTGATGATCTGCGCGCGGGCCAGCTTGTCCTCGACCTCCTTGATGCGCTGGTCGAGGTGGCCCTGGGCCTCCTTGGCGGCGTCGTACTCGGCGTTCTCGCTGAGATCCCCGTGCCCGCGGGCCTCCTCGATGGCCTGGATGATGCGCGGCCGGTCCTCGGCCTTCATGCGCTTGAGCTCCTCCTGGAGCTTCTGGTACCCCTGGGGGGTCATCGGAACCCGTTCCATGTCCGCGCTTCCCTTCCCTACGAACAGGGCGCCGCGGATCGCGGCGCCCCGGGGGCATGCTACCCCACCCGGCGGCGATCGATCAACCCCGAAAGGCGCCGGCCGGGCCGCCGGCTCAGACCCGCTTCTTCAGCCAGAAGCCGATGCACATGAGCAGCAGGGCGCCGAGGAAGCCCGAGCCGTAGCCCTTCATCCGGTAGTCGATGACTACCCGCAGCCCGTCCTCCGCGCGCCCCGCGGCCTTGGGGATCCAGCCCGGCGCCCTCCAGCCCGGCTGCTGGACCGACCACCACTCCTCGGCCTCGCCCACCCGGACCAGCCGCTCGCCGGCCGCGACGCGGGCCAGCCCGCCCGAGCGCTCGTCCGGCCCCTGGCGGGCCTCGACCGCGGAGGACAGCACCACCTGGCGGCTGCGCTCCCAGCCGACGACCAGGCACTCGCGGGCGATCAGGAAGCCCAGGCCCAGGGCCCCCAGGAGCCCGGCCAGGATGAACAGCTTGCCCAGCCAGGTGGCGCGGGCGAACCGCCGCCCGATGGCGCCCAGGGTGGCCTGGTAGAGCTTCTTGAGGATCTTGCCCTGCAGCACCACCGTGGACTTGGCCCCCTCGCCGATGGACTCGATCACCTGCCGGGTGTCGTCGGGTCGCTGCTTGTCCTCGCCCACGCTCATCCTCCTCGCGGTCCGCGGCCGGTTGCCTCCAGGGTTGCACAGCCCCGACCCGGAGTCCAACCCGCCCGGGGCGCTAGAACACGATGGAGAGCTGCAGGCCGGCGCCGGACGGGGTGCAGGCCGGGGCCACGAAGAAGCTGGCCCGCGGGTCCGCCTCGTCGCGCCCGAGCTCTCCGCCGCGGTAGCGCACCAGGACGTCCTCGAGGGCGTCGGGCTGGGTCAGGATCATCAGCACGCCCACGGCCAGGCCGGCGCTGGCGTTGATGGCGGCGGTCTGCCAGCGGTCGAGCCCCCAGCCCAGGGCCACCCCCGCGCCGGCGTTCAGCAGGACGTTGGCGCCGTGCATCAGCCAGCCCCTCCCGGCGGCCTCGCTCTCGGCCGCCTCCAGCAGCAGCCCCTCGGCCTGGGCCAGCAGGGCGCAGCGGCCGAGCGTCTCCGAGCCCGCCCAGCCCTCGAGCGCCTGCGGGGCGCGGTTCACCACCAGCGGCATCACCAGCAGGCCGGCCAGCCCGACGGCGGACTTGCCGGCGCCCACCGCCAGCTCGATCCGCATGTCCCGGTCGTCGAAGAACGGCATGACCGCGAGCTGGGCCCCGGTGGCCAGCCCGAAGCTCACCTGCCAGGCGGTGGTCCAGCGCTGAGCCCGGGCCGACTCCCGACCGAGCTCGGCGCGGATGAACTCGAGGCGCGCCTCGACGTCCTGCTCCGCCAGGCCGGCCCCACCCCCGGCGATCGGCGGGCAGGTCTCGGCGAAGGCCGGGCGGACGGACTCCTCCCCGCACACCAGCCCCAGCGCACAGGACAGAACCAGCACTGAACTATTATTTCTTTTCAGTTCGTTGACCCCATTCCTTCAAGTCGTGCTTTGCAGCTCGAGCGCCAACTCGAGGGCGGCCTGCTCGAGGAGACGCCGCGCGACCTCGGGCTGCAGGGCCTGGTCGAGGCTGAGCTCGCCGCGGTCCACGGTCCGCAGCCAGCGCACCCCGTGCTCCTTCAGCCGCTCCGCACCCGGGCCGAGCCGTCCGGCCACGAGCGCCACGGGCACGCCGAGGCGTTCCGCGAGGCGGGCCACGCCGAGCACCGCCTTGCCCTCCAAGCTCTGCCCGTCCGCTTGCCCTTCCCCGGTCACCACCAGATCGGCGTCGATGATCCGCGCCTCGAGCCCGATCCGCTCCAGGACCCACTCCACCCCGGACACCATGCGCGCCCCCAGGAAGGCCATCAGTCCGCCGCCCAGGCCGCCGGCCGCGCCCGCGCCCGGACGCAGGGCCACGTCCTGGCCCAGGTCCTCGCGCCAGCGCTCGGCCAGCCTCGCCAACCCCTCCTCGAGCGCCTCCACCTCGGCGGGTTCGGCGCCCTTCTGGGGCCCGAACTGGCGGGCCGCGCCGCGCTGCCCGAGCAGCGGCGCCTGTACGTCGCAGGCGGCCAGGAGCTCCGCCCCGCGCCAGGCGGGCGAGTCGGGCGAGACGATGCAGGCGAGCGCGCGGAGCGCACCCCCACCCGGGCCGAGCTCTCGCCCCGCCCGGTCGAGCAGCCGGAAGCCGAGCGCCTGGGCCAGGCCGGCCCCGCCGTCGCTGGAAGCGGAGCCGCCCAGACCCAGCACCACTTGGCGTGCGCCCAGCGAAAGTGCGGCCCCCAGGAGCTCCCCCACTCCGCGCGTCGTGGCCACGAGCGGTCGCCTGGACCCCAGGGGCACCCGCCCCAGCCCGCAGGCCTCGGCGCTCTCCACCACCGCCCCGCCGCCCTCACCGGCCAGCCAGCCCAGGCGCGCCGAGACGGGCGCGCCCAGCGGCCCCGTCACCAGGGCCGATCGGAGCGCGAGCGCCCCGGCCGCGAGAAGCGAGTCCAGGGTCCCGTCCCCGCCGTCGGCCACCGGGATCTCGTCGACGCGGGCGGCCGGCCAGGCCCGGCGCAGCCCGGCGGCCAGCGTCGCGCAGGCAGCCGGCGCCGAAAGCGAGCCTCTGAAGGCGGTCGCGGACACGACGATGCGGGCTGGGGGCCTCATGCGCCCGCGCCCGAGGAGAACACGTAGGTCAGGCAGTCGGCCACGACCGCCCGCCAGGTCCGCCCGCCCTCCCGGAGCTCGTAGGAGAAGTCCCGCGGGCAGTCGGGCCGGCAGGCGTCCAGGGCGTGGCGCGCCAGGCACACGCGCGAGACGAACAGCGGCGGCGCGAAGCCCGGGCCCGGCTCGAGCACGCGCCCGGCGAGCTCGGCGGGCAGCTCCGCGCGCAGGGCCGCGCGCTGCTCGGCCGTGCCCTCGAGCCAGCCGTAGGCGAACAGCAGCCGCGGCACGGCGCCGAACAGGAAGCGCACCGCGGCCGGGTTGGCCAGGTAGGTGTACACGTCGCCGAAGAAGGACACGTGGGCCGCCCGGGCGCCGAGCTCGCGGGCGAAGGGGAGCTGGGCGAGGTTGTTGAGCCCCACCAGGAAGCGCAGCTCCGGGCGGGAGAGGCACAGCCGCTCCACGGCCGGGTAGTAGTCCTCGTCGGCCAGCGCGATCGGCTTCAGCGGCAGGGCGACCAGGCCGTCGACCGCCGCCAGGCCCTCGGGCCCGCCGACCCGCGCCGCGAAGGGCAGCGCCCCCGGCGGGGACAGCAGGCGCCGGGGGAGCTCGGCGCGCAGCCCCTGCGGCCAGGCCGCGAGCTCCAGCGGAGGCCCGCCGGCGAGCGCCTGCGCCACGCGCTCGCTGCGCGCCCCGGCCAGGTTCTCTTCCAGGGCGAGGTAGAACTCGTTCTTGACCCGCTTGAGCACCGAGGGCCGGACGAAGAGCCGCCCGGCGTCCAGGCCGCTGGCCACGCGCAGCTCGACCGCCTGCACCTGGAACGGGTGCGTGCCCGACTCGGCCAGCAGCGCCGCCAGGACCGCGCGGAAGTCCTTGGGCACGCGGGCCGGCTCGACCGCGAGCGGGTAGGACCGCCGCAGCTCGCGGCCCCCCAGCGCGGCGCTCAGGGTGAGGCCGTCCGCTGCCAGCTCGGCCCGGGCCGCGAGCGGCACGACGTGGGGCGGCAGCGAGCCCGGCTTCACCGCCCTGAGGTCGAGCGCGCGCGACGAGATCAGGAACACCTCGCGACCGACCGGCGGCGGGTCCGGGCAGGCGATGCTCACCCGCTCGCCGGCCCGGGCGACCGGCGTGGCGACGGGCGCGGCCTCCGCCCCGGCCCGGAGCGGGTGCCGCCGGAGATGCAGCAGGGGGAAGCGCACAGGCTCGGGCGGCTGCCCGGGCCCGAAGTACATCAGGCCGTCGTGCAGCCCGACCGGCTGCCCCAGCGTCAGGGTGAAGCCGGACGGGTCGCGCCGCTCCACCTTCCCCAGCGGCACCCCGCGGTGCGCGGGGTAGTCGCGCGACAGCAGCCGCTCGCCGCGGCGGTCGCCGAGGAAACCCTGGGTCGCGCCGCGGGCGAAGGTCAGGGCGATGCGCCGCCGGTGCTCCTCGAGCTCCCCGGGCGGCAGCCGGCCGCCCCGGTCGAGCAGCGCGCGGTACAGCGCGACCACCGCCCGGACGTACTCGGGCGGCTTCATGCGGCCCTCGATCTTGAGCGCCCTCACCCCGAGGGCGCCCAGGCCGAGTGCGTCCTCCTCGAGCGCCAGGTCGTTGCAGGAGAACAGGTAGTCGCGCCGGCCGCGGACCTCGTACCAGCCCCGGCAGAGCTGGGCGCACTCGCCCCGGTTCCCGGAGCGGCCGAGCAGCAGCCCGGAGGCCAGGCACGCGCCCGAGAAGCTGTAGCACAGCGCGCCGTGCACGAAGACCTCGAGCTCCAGCCCGGGCTGCCGCCGGTGCAGGGCGGCGATCTCGTCCCGCGACAGCTCGCGCGGCAGGATCACCCGGCGCACCCCGAGCCGGACGAGCTCGTCCAGGCCGCGCCCGTCGTGCACCGCCATCTGGGTCGAGGCGTGGACCGCGAGCCCGGGGAAGCTCCGCCGCAGCAGCGACAGCACCCCGAGATCCTGGACGATGACCGCGTCGACGCCGAGCAGCTCCAGCTCGAACAGGCGCTCGGCCAGCCGCGGCAGCTCGGCCGCGCCGACCACGGTGTTGACCGCGACGTACACCCGCCGGCCGCGCTCGCCCGCCAGGCGCCTGAGCACGCGCAGCTCGTCCCAGGAGAAGTTGCGCGCGGCCTTGCGCGCCGAGAAGTCGCCCAGCCCGAGGTAGACCGCGTCCGCGCCGGCCTCGAAGGCGTGCCAGGCCGCCTCGAAGCCGCCCGCGGGCGCGAGCAGCTCGGGCGGCCGATCGGTGCTGGGTCCAGCCTGCGTCACCCCGGCCTCCCGGACCGCGAACCGGACCCGAGGCTATCCCCTTTTTGACGATAGTTCAATGCGTTGCTGGCCTTGACAGCCACCTCCCCATGGGCTACTCCTGGGGCCGGCCAACGGACGAGTACCAACCGATTCACTTCGGAGGAACCATGCCGACGGGCAAAGCCAAGACCAAGGTCCTCATCATGGGCGCGGCCGGGCGCGACTTCCACAACTTCAACACCTTCTACCGCAAGAACAGCAAGTGCGAGGTGGTGGCCTTCACCGCCACGCAGATCCCCGACATCGCGGGCCGGCAGTACCCGCCCAAGCTGGCCGGACGGCTGTACCCGAACGGCATCCCCATCCACGAGGAGTCCAAGCTCGAGGAGCTGATCAAGCAGCTCGGCGTGGACGAGGTGGTGTTCGCCTACAGCGACGTGGCCCACCCGGACGTGATGCACAAGGCCTCCCGGGTGCTGGCTGCGGGCGCCGACTTCCGCATGATGGGCCCCAAGGCCACCTGCGTCGCCTCGACCAAGCCGGTCATCAGCATCTGCGCGGTGCGCACGGGCGTGGGCAAGAGCCAGACCACCCGCTACGTGGTCAAGTGCCTCCAGGACATGGGCAAGAAGGTGGTGGCCATCCGCCACCCCATGCCCTACGGCGACCTGGCCGTCCAGGCGGTGCAGCGCTTCGGCAAGCTGAAGGATCTCGTCAAGCACAAGTGCACCATCGAGGAGCGCGAGGAGTACGAGCCGCACATCGAGAACGGCGTGGTGGTCTACGCCGGCGTGGACTACGAGAAGATCCTGCGCAAGGCCGAGCGGGAGGCCGACGTCATCATCTGGGACGGCGGCAACAACGACCTGCCCTTCTACAAGGCCGATCTGCAGATCGTGCTGGTGGATCCGCACCGCCCCGGGCACGAGCTGGGCTACCACCCGGGCGAGGCCAACCTGCGCGCGGCCGACGTGATCGTGATCAACAAGTGCGACAGCGCCAAGCCCGAGGACGTCCAGAAGGTGGAGCAGAACGCCCGGGCGGCCAACCCGCGCGCGACCATCCTGCGCGCCAACTCCCCCATCAGCGTGGAGAAGCCCGAGGCGGTGGCCGGCAAGAAGGTGCTGGTGATCGAGGACGGCCCCACCCTGACCCACGGCGAGATGACCTACGGCGCGGGCGTGCTGGCCGCCAGACGCTTCGGCGCGGCCGAGATCGTCGATCCCAAACCCTTCGCGGTGGGCTCCATCGAGGCGACCTACAAGAAGTACGGCCACGTGAAGGGCCTGCTGCCGGCCATGGGCTACAGCGAGGCGCAGCTCGCCGACCTCAAGGCCACCATCGACAAGGTGCCATGCGATCTCATCCTGCTGGGCACGCCCATCGACCTGCGGCGGGTGATCGATCTCGGCAAGCCGGCCATGCGCGTGTTCTACAAGCTGGCCGACGTGGGCACGCCCACGCTGGCGGACCTCATCCGCAAGCGCTTCGCCTGAGGGAGGAGCCGCGATGACCGTCTCGCTCAAGGGCAAGAGCCTGGTGTCGCTGGGCGACCTCAGCCGCGAGGAGTTCTTCCAGATCCTCGACACGGCCGACGAGCTGAAGCGCAAGCACAAGCGCAGCGAGCCGTTCACACCCTTCGTGGGCAAGAACCTGGCGCTCATCTTCCAGAAGCCCAGCCTGCGCACGCGGGTGTCGTTCGAGGCCGGCATGACCCGCTACGGCGGGCACGGCATCTACCTGGGCCCGACCGACATCCAGCTCGGCGCGCGGGAGACCACGGCCGACATCGCCCGCACGCTGTCGCGCTACTGCGACGCGATCATGGCCCGCACCTTCGGGCACGACATCGTGCTGGAGCTGGCGAAGCACGCCACGGTGCCGGTGGTCAACGGGCTGACCGATCTCGAGCACCCCTGCCAGATCCTGGCCGACCTGATGACCGTGCGGGAGAAGCTCGGCCGGCTCGAGGGGCTGAAGCTCACCTTCCTGGGCGACGGCAACAACGTGGCCCACTCCCTGCTGCAGGGCTGCGCGCTGGCGGGCATGCACATGACGGTGGCCGTGCCCCGGGGCTTCGAGCCGAACGCCGACATCCTGGCCCGCGCCCGCGAGGTGGGCAAGCGCCACGGCTCCAGGCTCGAGGTCAGCCACGACATCGGCAAGGCGCTCAAGGGCGCGGACGTGCTGTACACCGACGTGTGGGCCAGCATGGGCCAGGAGGCGGAGAAGGAGCGCAAGGCCAAGGCCATGCGCCCGCTGCAGCTCAACGCCCAGGCCCTGGCCAAGGCCAACCGGGACGCCATCGTGCTGCACTGCCTGCCCGCGCACCGGGGCGAGGAGATCACCGACGAGGTGATCGAGGGGCCGCAGTCGGTGGTGTTCGACGAGGCCGAGAACCGCCTGCACGCCCAGATGGCCGTCCTGGTCATGGTCATCCGCTGACGCGCGTTCACCTCACCCCCTGTCCCCCTCTCCCCTGGGGAGAGGGGGAAGCGTTGGCAGGTTCGAGCACTGGCGGGGGTGAGGTGACCGACGCGCCCGTGATCAGGGGAGAAACGCGTTGACCGGATCTGCGTGGCTCGATCTCGGCCTGTTCTCCCTGGCCGCCTACCTGGCGGGCTCGGTGAGCTTCGGGGTGGTGCTCACCCGCCTGCTGGGCCGGGGAGACCTCCGCGCCCAGGGCTCGGGCAACGCCGGCACGCTGAACGCGGCCCGGGTGCTGGGCAAGGGCTGGGCGCTCCTGGTGCTCGGGCTGGACGCGGGCCGCGGCGCGCTGGCGGCCTGGCTGGCCCTGCGCCTGCTGCCCGGGCCGTGGATGCCCTACGCCGGCCTGGCCGGCCTGCTGGCCGGCAACCTGCTGCCGCTGTTCCACGGCTTCCGGGGCGGCAAGGGGGTGGCCACCTCGCTGGGCGTCATGCTCGGGCTGGACTGGGTGGTGGGGCTGGGCGGGCCGTGCGTGTGGCTGGCGCTCGCGCTGGCCACCGGCTGGGGCTCGCTGGGCTCGCTGGGCATGGCGCTCGCCTTCCCCGCCCTGCTGCTGCTGCGCGGCCAGCCCGCACCGGCCGTGGCCGCCGGCGCCGCCCTGGCCGCGGTCCTGCTCGCCACCCACCGCGCCAACCTCGCGCGCATGCTGCGGGGCGAGGAGCCCAGGCTCTTCCGCCGCCGGCCGGCCTAGGGACGCCATGTCCGAGCCCGGACTCCACCCCGGCACGAGCGTGCCGCCCGGACCGGCCACGCTGGGCAGCCTGCTCACCCTGGCCTGGCCGCTGATCGTCTCCCGCCTGAGCCAGGTGGTGGTCAGCCTGGCGGACGGGGTGATGGTCGCGCACCTGGGTGCCTCGGCCCTGGCGGCCACCACCACCGGGGCGAGCAACGCCTTCACCCTGATGATCTTCGGGCTGGGGATCGTGTACATCGTCTCCAGCTTCACCTCCCAGCTCTTCGGCCGCGGTGAGCGCGTGGCCGCCCGGCGCTACGCCTGGTACGGCCTGGGGGTCGCGCTCGGCGTCCAGGCGCTGTGCGTGCTGTCGATCCCGGCCTGGCCGCGCGTGCTCGCCTGGCTGCCCTACGAGCCGGAGGTCGAGCGGCTCATGCTGGACTACCTCACCTGGCGGCTGCTCAGCGGCGGCGCGGTGGTGGGCATCGAGGCGCTGGCCAACTACTTCGGGGGGCTCGGGCGCACCCGGCCCGGCATGGTGGCCAACCTGGCGGCCATGGGGCTGAACGTGGCGCTGAACTGGGTGCTCATCGACGGCCACCTGGGCGCCCCGGCGCTGGGCGTGGTCGGGGCCGCGCTGGCCTCGAGCCTGGCCACCTGGGCGGCGCTGCTCGGCCTGCTGGCCTACTTCCTGTGGGAGGGGCGGGCCTTCCCCCGGCCCGCCCTGGCCGGCCGCGAGCTCGGCCGGGTGCTGCGCTTCGGGCTGCCGAACGGCGTCAACTGGCTGTTCGAGTTCCTGGCCTTCGCCTTCTTCGTCAACGTGGTGGTGGCCGGGCTGGGCACGCCGGAGCTGGCGGCCATCAACGCCGTCTTCCTGCTCAACTCGGTGGCCTTCATGCCCGCCTTCGGCCTGGCCAGCGCGGGTGCCATCCTGGTGGGCCAGGCCATCGGCGCGGGCCGCAAGGACGCGGTGCCCGGCCTGGTGTGGCTGACCGTGCGCGTGGCCGGGGCCTGGCAGGGCCTGGCGGGGCTGGCCTACCTGCTCGTGCCGGGGGCGCTGATGCTGCCCTTCGCCCGGGGCGCGGACGCCGCCCAGGTGACCGCCGTCGGGGTGCGCATGCTGCTGGTCTCCGCGGCCTGGCAGCTCTTCGACGCCACGGCCACCACCCTGGCCGAGGCCCTGCGGGCCGCGGGCGACACCCTGTTCCCGCTGGTCGCCCGGCTGGTGATCGCCTGGACCGTGTTCGTGCCCGGCGCCCTGGCCACGGTCTACTTCTGGGGCGGGCGCGAGGTGGGCGCCACCCTGTGGCTGGTGGCCTACCTGGCGCTCCTGGCCGGCGCGCTCTACCTGCGCTTCCGCACCGGCGCCTGGCGCCGGGTGGAGCTGGTCGAGCCCGAGGTGCCCGCCCCTTGATCGCCCGCCCCGGGTGTGGGCAGATCGGGCCCCAGGAGGGAAGATCCATGAAGACGAGAAACCTGTGCGTGGGATTCGCGCTGCTCGCGCTGGCCGCGGCGGCCTGCTCCAGGACACCGGCCGAGGCGCCGGCGCCCAAGGCCCTGGCCGGCCCGGTGGTCGCGCCCGAGGCCGGCGAGCTGCCCGACGGGGTGCTGGGCTGGGCCATGGCGGGCAACCTGCGCGAGCTCGTGGCCCGCAGCGAGGCCCTGGCCTCGCAGGCGGCCCCGGTGCCCGCGGGCCTCGTCGGCCAGCAGCTCCAGGCGGGCCTGAGCATGCTCGGGCTGAAGGACACCAGCGTGGTGGAGCTCGGAGCCCCCCTGGCCGCGGCCCTGCTCGACCCGAAGCGCTTCTCCCAGGCGCCCTGGGTGCTGGCCGTGGTCACCAAGGGCCAGCCGGCCGTGCTGGCGTCGCTCGCGCCCGCCTGGACCCTGGTCGGCCAGGCGGAGGCGGCGCAGGACGGCGTGCTCGAGCTCAGCCGCGAGCTGATGGACACCCGCGCGGTCTTCCAGGGCGGGGCCAAGCCCGCCGGGCAGAAGCTCTCGCTGTTCGTGCGCTTCCGCGGGCCGCTGGCCGAGGTGGCCATGAGCCGCGAGGCGCTGCTCCTGGCCGCGCCGGCGCTGGAGGCCCGCCTGGACGCCGGGGCCCCGGCCGACGGCCTGGTGGGCAGCCTGCGCCTCGACCTCCTGAGGAAGACCTTCCAGCAGGAGCTGGCCATGCTGCCCATGATGGCCAAGGGCCAGCTCGAGGCGGGCCTGCAGGCCCAGGCCGGCGCGCAGCTCGGGGATCCCAAGCGGACCGCGGCGGTCGCGGGCATGATGTTCGACAAGGCCTTCGCGGGCTTCCAGCAGCTCCACGAGCTCGGCTTCGCGCTGAGCGCGACCCCCGACGCCGGGATGTTCACCCTGGCGCTCGGCGCCGAGGTGGGCTCCTTCTTCCAGACCCTGCTGCAGGCCCAGCGCCCCGCCCAGTTCGAGCCCCTGGTGGGCATGCTGCCCCCGGACGCCTTCATGGCCGCGGCCATGGACGTGCAGTGGAAGCCCTTCCAGGCCGACCTGCTGGCCTTCAGCGAGGCCGTCGTCCAGGCCTTCTACCCCGAGGCGCTCCCGCCCGAGTGGCTGGGCGCGATGAAGGAGATGCTGGGGCTGTTCGGCGAGCAGCTCGTGTTCGCCGAGGCGCTCGAGCCCGAGGGCGGCATGCAGGTGGTCGAGGTGTTCGCCGTCCGCGAGGAGGCCCGCTTCATGGAGGTGCTGTCCGCCCTGATGAAGTCCATGGGGCCGCTGCTGGACTCCGCCACCGCCACCGCCGGGTTGCGCATGAGCCTGGACGGGCCGCGCGACCTGGGCAAGGCCGGTGAGGCGGCCCTGGTCGGCTACGACTTCGTCATCGATCTCTCGGCCCTGCCCGCGCCCCAGGCCGCGGCCATGCGGCAGATCTACGGCGGCGACCGCATGCGCATGGCGCTCGCGGCCTCCGGCGGCAAGGCCTACCTGGCCATGGGCCCCAAGCCCGAGGCGCTGCTGGCCGAGGCGCTCGGCCGGGCCCAGGCCAAGGGACCGGCCGGGCTGATCGCCACCCCCGCCTTCCAGAGCGCCGCGGGCGGCCTGGAGCAGGGCGCCGGGGGCTGGTTCTACCTGTCGATGACGCGCATGTTCGCCTGGACCATGCGCCAGACCCAGGCCATGCTGGGCAACTCGGCCCCCCCGCCGGCGCTGCCCCCGGCCCGCTCGGGCATTTTCATCCGCCTGGGTCAGGAGCACGGCCGGCTGCTGCTGAGCACGCGCCTGCCGGCCGAGCACCTCAAGGAGCTGGGGGAGGCGTTCCGCGCCCTGGCCCAGGGCTCGGCGCCCCCGCCGGCTCCGGCGCCCCTGAAGGCTCCAGCGCCTGGGCCATAGCCCCGTCCCCGTACACCCGCTCCACCGGCACCCGCTCCCGGTAGCGATCGCGGTAGCGGAAGGTGAGCGCCTGCGTGCGCTGGATGAACCCGAACCGGTCGGGCCGGCCCTCCTCGCGGGCCTGGGCGGCCAGCCGCTTGAGGTGCAGCCGCGCCCTGGGGGGGTGCAGCAGGTGGGCCCCGGAGGCGAACACCAGCTTGTCGCCGACCGGGATGAGCCGGGCCTCGAGCACGTCCCCGCGCCCCAGGCCGGCGAGCTGCCGGCGCTCGGTCACCCGCAGCACCTCGAGGCTGAGCAGATCGCGCAGGATCGCCCCCGGCTCCTCGACCCGCTGCACCTCGAATAGGCCGTGGATGCTGGCCGCCAGCGCGGCCAGCTCCCGGCGGACCTCGGGCGCCAGGCTGCGCTCGGCCAGGTAGACCTGGAGCGGCGTGCCACGCCCGTCGGCCAGCGGGCGATCCAGCACCAGCCAGTGCAGGAAGCAGTGGGTCAGGGCCTCGTGGGAGGGATCGTCCGCGCACAGGTCGGGGATGAGCTCGAAGTAGGCCGCCCGCGCCAGGCGGACCTCCTCGTCCAGCTCGGGCGAGGACAGTTCCTCGAGGATGGAATCGATCAGGCTCTGGGAGATCACCGCGTCGCCTCCAGGCTGTGCACCACGCGCCCGCCGACCAGAGTGTACACCGCCCGGCCGAGCAGCGGAACGCCCATGAAGGGCGTGTTGCGCGAGCGCGAGCGCACCTGCCCGGGCGTGAGCCGCCAGGCCAGGCGCGCGTCCAGGACGCACACGTCCGCGGCCGCGCCCGGGGCGAGCGTGCCGGCCGGCAGCCCCAGGGCCCGGGCCGGGCCGCAGGTCAGCAGCGCCACGGCCCGGCGCAGGTCGATCACCCCCGCGCGCACCAGCCCGAGGGTGAGCGGCAGGGCCGTCTCGAGGCCGAGGATGCCGAAGGGGGCCCGCAGGAAGCCCTGGGCCTTGGCCGCCCGCGGGTGCGGGGCGTGATCGGTGGCGATGGCGTCCACGGTCCCGTCGGCCAGGGCCTCCAGCAGCGCCTGGCGGTCGGCCGGCCGGCCGAGGGGTGGGTTCATCTTGAGGTTCGTGTCCGGTCCCCCGGGCCCGGCGCCCGCCAGCACGTCCCGCTCGTCCAGGCACAGGTGGTGCGGGGTGGCCTCGCAGGTGACCGGCAGCCCGGCCCGCTTGGCCGCGCGCACCAGGCGCACCGACCGGGCCGTGCTGAGGTGCTGCAGGTGCAGCCGGCCGCCCGCGCGGGCGAGCAACCCCAGGTCGCGCGCCACCCGGGCGGCCTCGGCCGAGGCGGGCTGACCAGGCAGCCCGAGGCGCCTGGCCACCGGGCCCGCGCGCAGCACCCCGCCGGCGCTCAGGCGGTGGTCCTCGGCGTGCACCAGGACCGCCAGGCCGAGCCGCGCGCCCCGCGAGAGCGCCTGCGCCAGGACCGCGCCCGAGCCCGTCCCTCGTCCGTCGTCCGAGAGCGCCCCGGCCCCGGCCGCGGCCAGGGCCTCCAGGTCGCTCGCCTCGCGGCCCTCGAGCCCCAGGGACAGCGCCGCGGCCACCACCACCCGCACGCGTGCCCGGCGGGCGATGGCCCCGCGCAGGCGGCGCACCACCTCGGGCCGATCGAGGACCGGACGGGTGTTGGGCATGCACACCACGGTGGTGAAGCCGCCCGCGGCCGCGGCGGCCGTGCCCGCGGCCACGCCCTCGGCCCGGGTCTGGCCCGGCTCCCGCAGGTGCACGTGCACGTCGACCAGGCCGGGCACGACCCACAGGCCCTGCGCACAGAGCACCCGGTCGCCCTGGCGCGGGCGGGCCACGGGCGCGCCCGGCCGGCACAGCGCCTCGACCCGGCCGCCCGACAGCACCAGCTCGCGCCGCCCGTCGAGGCCCTGGGACGGGTCGATCACCCGGCCGCCGAGCACCAGCGTTCGCTGCATCCGGCCTGGACCCCTCTCAGTGGATGCCGGTGAACATCCGCTCCCACTGGACCTTGTCTTCGCGGTAGGACCACCAGATGAACTTGGCCCGGCCCTTGACGAACTCGAGCGGCACCGACTTCCACACCCGGCTGTCGCGGCTGTTGTCGCGGTTGTCGCCCATGCAGAACACGTGCCCCTCGGGCACCGTGTACGGCCCGAAGTCCGTCTGCACGCACAGCCCCTGGGTGAGGTCGCAGAGTTGCCCGATGCGCAGGCAGTCCCGGTCCGTGGCGCAGGACTTGCGCAGGATGGGGTGCTCCAGCTCGCCGATGCGCTCGCGGTAGCGCCGGGTCGCCACGTTGCCGCGGAAGGCGCCGTCCTCGTCGAGATCGACGTACTCGAAGTCACCGTCCTCGCTGAGCGGGTACGGCTCCTGGTTGAGGTACACCACCCCGCCGCGCACCTCGATGGTGTCCCCGCCCACCGCCACCACCCGCTTGATGTAGTCCTCTTCCTCGTTCTCCGGGGTGATGAACACGATCACCTCGCCTCGCGCGGGGCTCGACCAGTTCCAGGACACGGCCGGGATGCGCAGGCCGAAGATCTTCAGGGGCAGCAGCGGGATGCGCACCCCGTAGGACAGCTTGTTCACGAAGATGTGATCGCCCACCCGCAGGCTGGGGATCATCGAGCCGGAGGGGATCTGGAAGGCCTCCAGGACGAAGGCCCGCAGCAGCAGCGCGATCAGCACCGCCACCCCGATGGACTCGACGTACTCCCGCACCACGCCCTTCTTGTAGCGGGCCAGGTGCTCGTCGCCGAGCTGCTCCAGGGCCAGGCGCGCGTCGCGCAGCACCTCCCAGGTGGCGCCCTCCCGGGACTGGACGTCCTTCAGGCGGTGCAGGCCGTCCCCCAGGCGCCGCTTGGCGTCCTCGGACAGCCGGGCGCCGCGCTTCTCCAGCACGCGCTCGAGCCAGGCCCGCAGCGCCTTCACGTGGCGGAGCTCCTCGGCCAGCATCCAGGAGTCGTTGCGCAGCCTGCGGTCCAGCAGCTCCCCCAGCGCGCGCCCGCCCAGGCTGCCGCCGGCGGCGAAGGCCAGGAAGGCCCCCAGGAAGACCCAGAAGCTCATCTCGAAGTTGCGCAGCACGAAGTAGGAGGCCACCACGCCGACCAGGAGGCCGACCCACCACAGCCGCGGGCCCCAGCGCCTGGGCAGCGCGGGGGCGCGCTCGACGCGCTTGCCCATGCTCAGCCAGCCTCCAGTCCGCGGAAGAACTCGAGCGTGCGCCGCAGGCCCTCCGCCAGCGGCACCGTGGGGCGCCAGCCCAGCTCCCGCCCGGCGCGGCCGGGATCGATCACGCTGCGGCGCTGCTCGCCGGGCTTGCCCGGGGCGTACCGCGCCGCGCCCTGGAAGCCGCTAGCCTCGATGAGCAGCCGCGCGATGGTGTTCACCTCGGTCTCCAGGCCGGTGCCGATGTTGAACACGCCGTCCCGCCCGCGCTCGAGCGCGCGCAGGTTGGCCTCCGCCACGTCGCCCACGTACACGAAGTCACGGGTCTGCCCACCGTCGCCGTAGATGGTGGGCGCCTGGCCCTGGAGCAGCCGGCCGCAGAAGATGGCCACCACGCCCGCCTCGCCGTGCGGGTCCTGGCGCGGGCCGTACACGTTGGCGTAGCGCAGGCAGGTGAGCGCCGGGCCGCCCGTGCGGGCGAAGTAGCCCAGCATGGCCTCGGCGCACAGCTTGGACGCGCCGTACGGGCTGACCGGCCGGCAGGGGTGCTCCTCGCCGGCCGGGAACACGTCCTGCTCGCCGTAGATCGCCCCGCCGGTCGAGGAGAAGATGATCTGCCGGCAACCGGCCTGGGCCGCGGCCTTGGCCAGCCGCAGGCTGCCCAGGACGTTGATGCCCGCGTCGAGCAGCGGATCGGCCACCGAGCGGCGCACGTCGATCTGCGCGGCCAGGTGGCAGACGGCCTCGGGTCTCTCCCGCAGCACGTACTCCTCGAAGGCGGGGCTGCGGATGTCCAGGCGGGTGAAGGCCGCCCGGCTGGGCAGGTTGCGCTCCCGGCCGGTGGACAGGTCGTCGGCGATGAGCACCTCGTGACCCGCGGTCAGCATGCGGTCGGCGACGTGGGAGCCGATGAAGCCGGCTCCGCCAGTGACCAGGATCTTCACGGCGTGGCCTCCAGGGCGCGGAAGTGGGCGATCGTGCGGCGCAGGCCCTCCTCGAGCTGGGTGTGGGGCTCCCAGCCGAGCAGCTCCCGCGCGCGGGTGATGTCCGGCCTGCGCACGCGCGGGTCGTCCACGGGCAGCGGCTCGTGGCGCAGGCGCGAGGCCGAGCCGGTCAGGGCGAGCACCTGGCGGGCCAGCTCCAGCATGGTGAACTCGTTCGGGTTGCCCAGGTTGACGGGCTCGGGATCCCCCCGCTCGAGGGTGGCCAGGATGCCGTCCACCAGATCGTCCACGTAGCAGAACGAGCGCGTCTGCAGGCCGTCGCCGTACACCGTCAGCTCCTCGCCGTGCAGCGCCTGCAGGATGAAGTTGGGCACCACCCGGCCGTCCCGGCCGCGCATGCGCGGCCCGTAGGTGTTGAAGATGCGCACGATGCGGGTGGTGAGCCCGTGCTGGCGGTGGTAGGCCATGACCAGCGCCTCGGCGTAGCGCTTGGCCTCGTCGTACACCGAGCGCGGGCCGATCGGGTTCACGTGACCCCAGTAGCTCTCGCGCTGCGGGTGCTCCTGGGGATCGCCGTACACCTCGGAGGTCGAGGCCATCAACACCCGCGCGCCCTTGTCGCGCGCCAGCCCGAGCACCTTGTGGGTGCCCAGGCCACCCACCTTGAGCGTCTGGATGGGGTGCGCCAGGTAGTCCACCGGGCTGGCCGGGGAGGCGAAGTGCAGGATGGTGTCCAACCTGCCGGGAACGTGGATGAAGTTGGTCACGTCTTGCTTGACGAACAGGAACCCGTCGCGCCCGAACAGCGGCTCGATGTTGCGCAGCGAGCCGGTGATCAGGTTGTCCATGCAGATCACCTCGGCGCCAGCGCCGAGCAACCGTTCGCACAGGTGGGAGCCGATGAACCCGGCGCCGCCGGTGACCAGGACGCGCTCCATGGCGGGACGGCTCAGCGATCCTCGACCAGGGAGAGCTGGCCGGGCAGGAGGTCCTTGTGCTTGAGCAGCACCAGATCGATGCCCTCGCGGATGTACTCGGCCACCGGGACCTTGGTCTTGCGGTTGAGCAGCTTGAGCAGCTCGTTCTGCTCGGGCGTGATGTAGACGGTGGTCGAAATCTTCTTTCGAGCCATGGAAGCCTCCTGCGCGCGAGGGACACTACATGCCACTCGATATATTGTCAAGGTGACGAGCGCGGACGCGTACCCCTTGCGCGCCCACCGGGCTTGTACTAGTCTCGGTGCACCCGGCCCTTCGCCGGGCATCGCGGGGGTGGAGTCGAGCCGCGAGGGAGAGCGAACTTGAGGCCCTGGCACCGTATTTCGAGAGTCCTGGCAGGGGTCGCGCTGAGCGTGGCCGTGATCGCCTGGGGCGGCTGTGCCTCGGATCAGGAGAAGCCCGACCAGGGCCCGCAGACCGGGCCGGCCGGGGGGGACGAGCGCAAGTCCGGCGCCCCGCTTGGCGCTCAACCTGGCGAGAAGGTGAAGGAATACGATCTGAACCGGGACAACAAGCCGGACGTCTGGGGCTACTACGCGACCATGGAGGACCCGGCCCGGCCCGGTGAGACCCGCGAGAACCTGGCCCGCAAGGAGTGGGACTTCAACTTCGACGGCAAGGTGGACATCCGCCGCCACTTCAACTTCCGCGGGGAGACCGTCAAGGACGAGCTGGACCTGGACTTCGACGGGCGCTTCGACGTGACCACCTTCTTCCAGGGCGGGGCGAAGGTCCGGCAGGAGTACGACCTCAGCTTCGACTCCCGGCCGGACGTGTGGAAGTTCTTCGAGAAGAACTCGCTCGCCCGCGTGGAGCGCGACCGGGACAACAACGGCCGCGTGGACCGCTGGGAGTACTACACCGACGGCAAGCTCGACAGGGTGGGCCTGGACGAGGACGGCGACGGTCAGGTGGACCGCTGGATGCAGGAGAAGAAGGACACCGAGTGAGCCGGATCGCGTGGTTCCTCCCGCTCGCCCTGCTGGGCTGGAGCGCGGGCTGCACCTTCGGCAGCGACCCCGTTCCGGACGGCGGCCCTGACGCCTTCGATGCGTCCGACGCATCCGACGCCTCCGACGCATCCGACGCATCCGACGGGTCTGACGCGTCCGACGGCTCCGATGGAGACGACCCGGGCGTCCGCCAGCTCGAGGCCAGCGCGCTGCTCGGCGCCGGGGGCTTCTTCGGCATCAGCGGGCGGGTGCTCGGCCAGGCCGGGGGCCTGGGTGCGGGCGCCTTCGGCGTGGGCGCGCACTACGCGGACCTCGACGGGGTGATCGGCGGCGACCGCCAGGCCGGCCGGCTGTACCTGTTCGCCGGCGGCGCCGTGCCGGACTCGCTGGCCGGGGCGCTCCAGATCCTCGAGCCGCCCGACGGGGCGCTGCTCGGCGGCTTCGCCTACACCCTCGGCAACCCCTGCGACCCGGACGGCGACGGCCAGCTCGAGCTGCCGGTGGCCAGCCACCTGTGGAGCGAGTCCGTCCAGGTGAGCGCCGTGGGCCGGGTGAGCGTGTTCTGGGCCGACGCGCAGGGCGCCTGGGACCTCACCCGGGTCACCCAGCACGGGCTGTCACCGGGGCTGCGCCAGCGCTCGGACGTCCTCGGGCAGACCGTCCTGTGCGCGGACGTGGACGGCGACGGGTACGACGATCTGCTGGCCGGCGGGCAGAACGCCGGGCCGGACGACACCGGCCTGGTGGCCATCTTCCGCGGCTCGGCCGCGGGCCTGCCCGCGACCGAGGATCAGACCCTGGTGCCCCCGCTCGCGGTCAACCGCCAGTACCTGGGGGCCTCGATCCTGTGGAGCGACCTCACCGGGGACGGCCTGCCCGACCTGGCCGTGGGCGGCTGGGGGCTGGTCCGCGACCAGGAGGCCGCGGGCCCGCACACCGGCGGTGTGCTGGTGTGGGCCGGCGGGGCGGACTGGTCCGCCGGGCCGGGCCACATGCTCTTCCCCCCGGGCGGGGACGCGGAGATCGGCTTCGGCACGGCGCTCGCCCTGGCCGAGGCCGGCGGGCAGCGCTTCCTGCTGGTGGGCGCGCCCGACTTCGGGGCGCAGGTCGGGCCGCCGGTGGTGCCGCCGATCGGCGCCGTGTTCGTCTACCGCCTGGAGGCGGGCGGCTTCCCCCAGGCCCACGAGCAGGTGCTGGTGCCGCCGGCCGGGTTCCTGGACGTGGGCTTCGGCGCCTCGTTCGCCTTCTCCCCCGATCACCTGGGCCCCGGGGCCGGGGCGCTGCTGGCGGGCATGAAGGACGCCGACGCCTCGCCCGAGCTCGTGGGCACCGGGGTGGTGGTGGTCTACCCGCTGGACGGAGCCGCCGGGCGCTTCGGCGAGGCGAGCGGGCTGCTGCTCTCCCCTGCCCCGCTCGGCATGGACGGCTTCGGCCAGCTCGTGCTGCCCCTCGGCGATCTCACCGGCGACGGGCTGCAGGACTTCGCCGTCGGCATCCCCACCCACATCGAGGGCGACTTCGAGACCGGCCAGCAGACCGGCGGGATCGTCATCTTCCACTGACGTCGAACAGGCGGCGGGCGGCCGCCTCGGAGCAGCGCTGGTAGCGGGCGTAAGCCCGGGCCGCGCGCGCGCGGACGGCGCGGGTGGGCTCGGCCCGCGCCCAGCCCTCGAGCGCCGCCTCCAGGCTGTAGGCCTCGGCGGCCAGCAGGCCCGTGGTCCAGACCAACGGCCTCGCCCCGGCGGCCTCGAGCGGGCCGGCGAAGTAGGCCTTGCTGGCGCAGGCGATGATCACCGCCTCGCGGACGCCGCTGCCCGGCCGCCAGGCCGGCGGTTCCTGCAGCGGAGCGTCCATCAGCCCGTCGTGCCCGACGAAGGCCACCAGCCCGGCGGCGGCGCCGAAGGCGATGGGCGCGCCGTCCGGTCCGGGCGCGCTGCGCGCGGGTCCGCGCCCCGCGAGCCAGGCCAGGCCGGTGCTCAGGGCCGCGGGCATGCGGTCCCCGCGCCAGGCCTCGGCCAGCACCAGGATCGGCGCGTCCCGCCAGGGCCCGGACAGCAGCAGGCGCTCGAGCACCTCGCCCTGGGCGGGCCGCTCGCGCCACACCACCTTCCAGCCGGCGTCCCGGAAGAAGGTGCGCAGGCCGTAGCGGGCGCCCCAGTACAGGTTGCGGTCCGCGTCCAGGCCGTTCCCCAGCTCCGCGGGGACCGGCACGATGCCCTGGTGCTCGTTGTCGGCCAGGACCACGATCACCTGGGCCAGGCGGGGGGGGGCGGGCTGCGCGGACGGGAGCGGGCCGGCGGCGAGCAGCAGGCCGAGCAGGGCCGCGCGCGGGGCTAGATACCCGAGCGCGCCTCCCCGCGCGAAGGGTATCCTGCCCGCGAAGCGGGCTAGTCCGCGCACGTCAGCACCATGGCCTTCAGGCGCTCCTCCCGCTCCAGACGCGCGCGCACCTGCTCGGCGACCACGCGCTCGGTGAAGCGGCCCGCCCGCACCCGGTAGTAGGTGCCCTTGGCCCCGGTCTCGGCCGAGCCGACGCGCACCTCCGGGTACCCCGCCGCGCGCAGCCTGGTGACCAGCGCCTCGGCCTGGGCGAGCTCCCGGAAGGAGGCCACCTGGAGGCAGAGCGGGCTGCCCCCGGCCGGCCGGGCGTCCGCGGGCTCGGCGGCCTGGCCCGCGTCGGGCGCGGCCGCGGGCGCTGCGCCGTCGGCGGTCGCCTGCGGGGCCTGGCCGGCGTCGGGCCCGGCCGCGAGCGGGGCGCCGCCGTCGGGGCGGGCCGGCCCGGCGTCCGCCGCGGGCTCCGGGCGCCTGGGCGCCGCCACCGGCGGTCCCTCCAGCACCCTGGGGAAGTCCAGGGCGCCGCCGTCCGGCGCCGGCGGGAGCTGGATGCGCTCGTCGAGGCGCGTCAGGGGATCGCGCATGTCCGGCGGCGGCGGCTGGCCCAGCCCGCGGCCCACCATGACCCCGGCCGCGAAGATGAGCCCGCCCAGCACCAGCGCCGCCAGCCAGAAGAACGCCTGCTTGCCCTCCCCCTCCCGCGCCGCGCTCATCCTTCCTCACCTTCCGCGCCGAGCGACTCCATGCGCTCCGGCGCCGACACCCCCAGCAGCCCCAGGGAGTTGGCCACCACCTGCCGCAGCGCCAGCACCAGCACCAGCCGGGCGGCCACGCGCTCCGCGGGCCCGCCCAGGATGGGGCTCGTCTTGCCGTAGGTCGTGTAGTACGAGTGGAAGTCGGCCGTCAGCTCCTGCAGGTAGTACACCACCTGGTGCGGCATGCAGCTGTCCGCCGCCCGGCGCACCACCTCGGCCAGGGCGGCCATCTTCTTCACCAGCCGCAGCTCCTCGGGCAGCTCGAGCGGCGCCAGCGACAGCGCGCCGCGGCTCTCGAGGCCGGGCACCGGCAGGCCGCGCTCGCGGGCGCGGGCCAGGATGCTGCACAGGCGGGCGTGCCCGTACTGCACGTAGTAGACCGGGTTGTCCATCGAGCGGCGCTTGGCCAGCTCGAGATCGAACTCCATCTGGCTGTCCGAGCCGCGCAGCAGGAAGAAGAAGCGCGCGGCGTCCCGGCCGACCTCCTCGAACACCTCGCGCAGGGTGACGATGTCGCCGGCCCGCTTGGAGAGCACCACCGGCTGGCCGTCGCGCAGCAGGCTGACCATCTGCACCAGGATGACCTCGAGGGCCTCCGGCGGCTGGCCCAGGGCCTGGAGCGCGGCCCGCATGCGCGGCACGTAGCCGTGGTGATCCGCCCCCCACACGTTGATCAGCCGCTCGAAACCGCGCCGCAGCTTGTCCAGGTGGTAGGCCAGATCGTTGGCGAAGTAGGTGTGGCTGCCGTCGCTCTTGATCAGCACGCGCGGCTTCTCGTCACCGAACCTGTCCGCCAGGAACCAGCGGGCGCCGTCGCGCTCCTCGTAGACCCCGCGCGCCTGGAGCTCCTGGAGGAGCTCGGCCAGGCGGGTGGAGCCGAGCAGCTCGCGCTCGGAGGAGAAGCGGTCCATGGCCACGCCGAAGTCGTCCAGATCGCGCCGGATGGCGTCCAGCATGGCGGCCACGCCGAAGCGCTCGAGCGCCACGAGGCTCGCCTCGTCGGGTTCGCCGGGCAGGAAACGGGTGAGCTCCGCGGGCGCCGCGCGGGCCAGGTCGGCCACGTAGGCGCCGTGGTAGCCGTCCGCGGGCAGCTCGCCCGGGAGCCCGCGATCCTTGCGCAGCCAGTGCACCATGGACAGGACCAGGTTGCGTACCTGCTTGCCGGCGTCGTTCACGTAGAACTCGCGCTGGACCTGGTGGCCGGAGAAGGCCAGCAGCCGCGCCACCACGTCCCCGACCACGGCCCCGCGCCCGTGGCCGAAGTGCAGCGGGCCGGTGGGGTTGGCGGACACGAACTCCACCATCACCCGGGCGGGCCGCTCGCGCGCGCTGCGCCCGTAGTCGGCCCCGGCGGCCAGCACGTCCCACAGCAGCGCCCGCCAGGCGTCGGCCTTCAGGAACACGTTCAGGAAACCGGGCCCGGCCACCTCGACCCGGTCCACCTCCGGGGCGGCCTGCAGCGCGGGCCCGAGCAGGCCGGCGATCTCGCGCGGGGCCTTGCGCAGCCGCTTGGCGAGCAGCATGGCCGCGTTGGTGGCGAAGTCGCCGTGGGACTCGAGGTTGGGCACCTCCACGGAGAAGTCGGGCAGCTCGGCCGGGGGCACCCCCAGGCGCTGGGTGAGGGCGGCGCGCAGGGCGGCGCGGAGGCGTTCCTTCATGGCGGTACCTGCTGGCCGGCGTCCGGGGCCGGCGCGGGTTGAGGGGCCGGGGCCGCGCCCGGGGGGGGCAGGCCGGCCAGTTTCTGCTCGATGCGCGCCAGGAGCTCGGGCCGGTCCTCCGCCAGGATGCGGGCCCGCTCCAGGGAGGCGCGCGCCCAGGCCAGATCGCCGAGCTTCACCAGCTCGTCGGCCAGCTCCAGGGCCTGCTCCGGGCTCTTGGCCAGGTAGGCGTCGGCCTTGCGCAGCGCGTAGCCGGCCTCCTCCCGCCGCCCCTGGGCGACGAGCACCCGGCCCAGCCCCAGCCACACCGAGGTGTGCAGCCGGTCCACCTCCAGGCTCTGGCGGTACCTGGCCTCGGCCTCCACCAGCTTGCCCTCCCGCTCGTCGAGGGCGGCCAGCACCTCCCAGGCCATGTAGTCCTCGGGGAACATCTCCACCAGGCGCAGGTAGATCGCCCGCGCGTCCGCCAGGCGGCCCTGCCGCACGGCCAGCCCGCCCAGCTCGTCCTGGGCCTCGTAGTACTCGCCGGTGGGGCAGGCCGGGGGCCGCTTCAGATCGCCCTTGGCCTTCGGGCAGGCCTCCACGCCCTCGAGCACCTTGCGGGCCTCGTCGGCCTTGCCCTGCCCGAGCAGCAGCCGGCCGAGATCGAGGGACAGGCCGCCGTAGTCGTGGCCCTGCGCCACGGCCTGGCGCAGGCCGGCCTCGGCCGCGGCGTGCTGGCCCATGGCCACGCGCACCTGCCCGAGCTCCCGCAGCGTCTCCTCCACCGGCCCGCCCAGCGCCACCACCTTCTCCAGGGCGGTCTGCGCGCGGGCGTGCTGGCCGGCCTGCTGCGCCACCCGGGCCAGCTCGGCCCACACCACCTGGCCCTGGGGCTCGAGCTCGGCGGCCCGCTCGAGCTCGCGCAGGGCCTCCGCGAGCAGGGTCGCGCGCAGGGCCGGCTCCTGGGCGGCCCGGGCGGCCAGCGTGCGGCCGAGCTTGGTGTGGGCCGCGACGTGCTTCCCGTCCAGGTCGAGCACCTTGCGCAGCTCCTTCTCGGCCACCCCCAGCTTGCCCTCGCCCAGCGCGGCGTTGGCGCGCTGGTAGGAGCTCTCCACCTCCCAGCTCTCGGGCTCCATGGTGGGCGGGCTCTCGTCGCACGCCAGGCCGCCCCACGCCAGGGCCGCCAGGACCGCCCAGCCAGGCCGCCCCAGGAGCCGCCCGACGCGCCGCACGCCAGTCGTCTGCATCGCCAGCCTCATCGCTTGCCCCCTTCGACGCCGAGCATGGCCTGGATGGCCTCCTCGGCGGTGTGGCGCGCCCGGAAGTCGAGCTCCGCGCTGGCCCGCTCGCCATCGGCCAGCCAGGGTTGCGTCAGGTAGCCCAGCACGGCCGAGGAGGTGGGCGTCCAGGAAAGCCCCAGGCGGTGCCCGAGCTCCCAGGCCAGGTACAGCAGCGGCGCGGGCGTCCACACCACCCGCTTGCCCAGCAGCGCCGCCAGGCGCGCGAAGCCGACCGGCCGGGCGGGCACCAGGTTGAAGGCCCCGGGCCGCGGCCGCTCCAGCGCCCGCAGCGTGGCCGCGAGCATGTCGTCGAGGTGCAGGAACTGCAGCTCCGGCTGGCGCACGTGCACCCGCGGCAGGCAGGGCACCGCGCTCAGCAGCCGCTGCAGCACCTGGCTGGCCCCGCGCCCCACCACGGGCGCCGCCCGCAAGCGCGTGACCACGACCTCCGGGTGCGCCTCGGCGAAGGCCTCGCACAGCAGCTCCACCTTGACCAGGTCGCGGGCGAAGGCCACCCGCGGGTGGCCGCGCAGCGCCGCCTCCTCGCCCAGCGGCGCCTGCTGCTCCTCGCGGGGCCCGTAGACCACCGTGCTGGAGCGGACCACCAGGTGGCGCACGCCGGCGGCGGCGCAGGCCGCGAGCAGGTTCTGGGCGCCCTCTAGCACCTGCCGGCGGACGCGCGGCTCGTCGCGCAGGCGCCAGGGCACGGCCAGGTGCAGCACCCGATCGACCCCCTCGCGCCGCAGCAGCTCACCCACCGCCCGGTCGGCCAGATCGTGGCCGTAGTACTGCAGGCGGGGCGGGTTGAAGGCCGGCCAGCGCGGGTCGATGCCCACCACGCGCCGCTCGGCGCCCGCGGCGTCCAGGCGCCTGAGCACGGCCTGCCCGAGCGGGCCCGACACGCCGGTGATGGCCAGGGTGCCCATGTCGCGCGCGGGAATCCTAGAACGACCAGCCCAGGCTGAGGTTGGCGCCGCCGGGCAGCGGGCTCAGCCCGACCTGGGGCGCGACGGAGGCCTCGCGGAAGAGCTCGTAGCGGTCGGGATCCTCGCCCTCGAGGAACAGGTACAGGCTCACGCCGCCGAGCACCACGCCCACCAGGGCCGAGCCCAGGGCGGCGTAGTCCAGCTTCTCGGCCAGGCGAATCTGGTCCACGTGATCCTGGTAGAACTGGTAGCGCTCGGCCGGATCGACCAGGTCCTCGTAGTCCGCCTCGATCGGATCGTACTTCTGCCAGGTGTACAGGCGCAGCCCGAGCGCGGCGCCCTCCAGCACGGCGAAGGTGGCGAAGGAGATCCAGGCCCAGCGGCGCATGCTGAAGGCCTTGTCCTCGTAGGCCTGGATGAACTCGGCCGAGGGGATGAGCCGCGCCTCCAGCGCCTCGGTGGAGCGCGGGCGCATCTGCAGCGTGCGCGCCCAGGCCACGAAGCCCTGCTTGCTCACCCGCACCTCGTGCGGTCCGGCCGGCACGCTCAGGCCCTTCAGCGGGCTGGTGCCGACCACGGTCCCGTCCAGCGAGACGTCCGCGCCCTCCTCGGACACCTGCAGCAGCAGCGTGCCGCTCTCGAGCTTGAGTAGATCCTCCACGAGCTGGTGGGTCGCCAGGCGCACCTCCTCGCGGATCTTCTCCAGCGGCCCCTCGAACTCGCGCTGCACGCGGTTCTCGACCACACCCTTCTTCACGTCCATGCGCTGCAGGCTGATGAGGTAGCGCTTGCCCACCAGGCCGACCTCGCCGGCCACGAGCTTCTCGGCGCCCAGCACGTCGCCCACCTGGACCAGGCAGTCGGGGCTCGAGCAGCCGGCGCTCAGCTTGTCCTGGACGTGCAGCAGCATCTTGCCCACGTCCGCGCGGGTGATCACCTCGAACACGCCGTAGGAGGACAGCTGGCGGGCCACGCTGGCGCTCATCAGGGCGACGAGATCCGTGCCCACGCCCTTGTCGCCGAGGTCGAGCACGGCCAGCTTGGCCACGGTGGCGCGCTCCTGCGCGGCGGCTGGAGCCGCGGCGCACAGCACGACCCACACGCAGAACGAAGACCACCGGGGAGCTCTCATGACCCCTCCTCGCGGGGGGTAGTATCTACCGAGAACTAGGCCGGATCAACTCCCTGTTTCCGGCGCGGAGGAAACAAAAAAGCGGGCCCGGAGGACCGGGCCCGCTGCCAGGATGGGCGATGACAGATTCGAACTGTCGACTTCCACCGTGTGAGGATGGCACTCTTCCGCTGAGTTAATCGCCCGCCTCACCTGGCGAGGATGCGTTCTAGACGATCTCCGGAACCTTGGCAAGTAAAAACTTCGGCCGGATCCGTGCTACCATGGGGCCGGAGGAGAGGGAGCACGGAGGCAGGCACGCCATGTTCCCCACGCCGCTGTTCGCGCTCGCCGGCCTGCTCGCGGCCGGCGCCGCCGGCCCGGCCGATCCGCTCCTGGCCGAGCTGCGGGCACGCCTGACCCCGGCGGAGCTCGAGGGGCTGCAGCTCCCCTTCGCGGCCGACGAGGACATCCGCCGGGCCGCCCTGGACATCACCCGCTCGGCCGCCGACCCGGGCCAGCGGCTCGAGCGCCTGCGGGCGCACTTCCGCGCCAAGGGCTACCTCGAGCGCTACGACCGGGACGGGACCCGCACCGCGCGCGAGGTGATGGCGACCGGCCAGGGGAACTGCCTGTCCTACGCGAACCTGTTCGTGGCCATGGCGCGCGCCGTGGGCCTGGAGGCCTTCTTCCTGGACGCCTCCCAGGCGCGGCCCGAGCGGGGCAAGAGCGGCAGCCTGCTGGTGGAGTACGGCCACGTGCTGGTGGGCGTGCGGCTCGGCCCCGAGGTGCAGGCCGTGGAGTTCGACGGCCGGACGCGGGACCACCGACGCCTGCGCCCGCTCACCGACGCGCAGGCCATCGCCGACTTCTACAACAACCGCGGCTACGAGCGCTCCTGGAGCCAGCCGGAGCTGGGCGGGCTCGGCTCGGAGGCCGCCATCGCCGACTTCCGCCTGGCGACCCGGATCGCCCCGGACTTCGCGCGGGCCTGGAACAACCTGGGGGTGGCGCTGTCCCGCTCCAACCGGCTGGCCGAGGCGGACGAGGCCTACCGCCGGGCCGCGCGCCGCGAGCCGACCTTCGCCCCGCCGCACGCCAACCTGGGCCACTCGCTCACGCGCCAGGCGCGCCTGCCGGAGGCGATCAGGGCCTTCGCCCGCGCGGTGGAGCTGGATCCCGGCCACCCGCACTACCGGCTGTTCCTGTCCCGGGCGCTCTCCCGCAGCGGCCGGCTCGAGGAGGCCCTGGCCCAGGCCGAGCAGGCGGCGGCGCTGGACCCGGCCTGGTTCCTGCCCCGCCTGGAGGCCGCCCTGCTGCTCGAGCGCCTCGGGCACCTCGAGGCAGCCCAGTCCGCCGCCGGCAAGGTGCTCGAGCTGGCGCCCGGCCAGCGCGACGCCCGGCGGCTGCTCGAACAGCCCGCCTCCTGACTCCCCTTCCAGTCCCCGGCCCGAACGGGTATCATCGGCGCGCCACCCCACCGGCGGAGCCGCAGCATGGATCCCGGGGGCGGTTGATGCGTCCATAGCCCACGAGGGACAGCCGAAGAACCGAGAGGAAGGGAGAAAGTCCATGAACTCGCGCAGTTGGAAAGTGGCCGTCGGTCTGACGCTGCTCGCGGCCCTGGGCCTGGCCGGCCCGGCCTCGGCCACCGGCCTGCTGGTGCCGACCGACGGCAGCATCCCGCCGCTGGCCATCAAGTACCACCGGGCCGAGGTGAAGATCCAGGACCGGGTGGCGGTGACCCACGTGGACCAG